>Ga0129313_1000003_pt1 | contig 575211 bp, 551 predicted proteins | sample O1105metagenome_FD_94436 | JGI IMG/M metagenome (GOLD analysis project Ga0129313, IMG submission 94436) | Orangutan group fecal microbial communities from fecal samples from Wisconsin, USA - O1105 metagenome | ecosystem: Host-associated > Mammals > Digestive system > Large intestine > Fecal... | reverse complement strand
CCTTAGAAGGGCGTTGCTCTATCCAGCTGAGCTAAAAACGCATATTTTGGAGCGGGTGAAGGGAATCGAACCCTCGTAACTAGCTTGGAAGGCTAGCACTCTACCATTGAGTTACACCCGCATATATTTAATTTAAAATGGTCGGGGTGACAGGGATTGAACCTGCGACCTCATGGTCCCAAACCACGCGCGCTCCCATCTGCGCCACACCCCGATATATCTTAATCAGTGCCGTTTGATTAATAACCTTAACGACAAAATTTATTATACAGACTTCCCTTTAATTAGTCAACACCTTTTTTGAAGTTTTTAATTAAATTTTGACAGTTTTTATTGTAAATTCTCTTCAAGTCCTTATTTTACCTTCTTTTCTCTTATATACCTTATAAATACTAATGACTTATATTGTTACTACTAAATTCTCTGTCTATATCAAAATAAACTTAAATGCAATTAACAAATTATGTAATTTAATACTCAACACACGGAATAAATTTAAATAGTTCACTATGTAAAAATAAATATATTTATACATGGAACTATTTAAATATATAACAAGTAAAATTATTACATGTAGACTATAAATATTTTTTCATCTCTTCTGTTAACTTAGATAATGCATTTCCTCTATGACTTATAGCATTTTTCACTTTAGAAGGTACATCATTAAATGTAGCCTTTAGTTCTGGCACGTAGAATAAAGGATCATATCCAAATCCTTCACACTCTTTGTATTTCTCTAATATTAAACCTTCTACTTCACCTTGAACTTTGATAATATCTTTATCATTAACTATTAAAACCATAGCACATATAAATTTTGCTTTTCGTTCATTAAAAGGCACACCTTCTAACTCTCTTATTAACTTTTTATTATTTTCCACTGAATTTCCATGTTCACCACTATATCTAGCAGAATATATTCCCGGAGCTCCATTTAATACTTCTACTGATAATCCTGAATCATCAGATAAAACAAGTACATCTTTACAAATTTCATGAATTGCCTTAGCCTTTATGTATGCATTTTCCATAAATGTAGTGCCTGTTTCTTCTACATCTATATCTATATCAGCTTCTTTTAAAGATACTACCTCTAAATCAAACTCTTTAAGAATCTCCTTTATTTCTACAATTTTATGATGATTATTACTAGCAACTATTACTCTTTTCATTACAAATTCTCCTTCTTAAATGTCTACTATATGTTAAATAACTCATCTGCTTCTGGCGGAGTCACTTCATTGATTTCTTTATCATCTATTACTATACCTTTACTCTTAGTTATTTCTCCTATTTCAGTAGCCTTAATTCCATTATCATCAAAAGATTTTAACAACTTTTCTGGATTATCAGTAGTTATAAGCATACTACCTGATGATATTAGTCTTAATGGATCTATATTAAATTCTTTACATACTTTCCTTGTAATTTCTGTAATTGGCATTTTAGATTTATTAACCTTAAATCCTACATTACTTGCATTAGCAACTTCCCATAATGCTCCTAAAACTCCACCCTCTGTTATATCATGCATAGATGTTGCTTTAGCTATTCCACCTATTTTTCCTTCTTTCACTACACTTATGCTCTCCACATAGCCTCTTGCTTCTTCAATCTCTTCATCTGTTAATATACTCCTGCATCTCTCTTCATAATCATTAACCAATATTGAAGTTCCTTCAAGGCATAGTTGTTTAGTAACTATTATGCTATCCCCTACTTTTGCTCCTGATGTGCTAATAGCACTATTAACATTACTTTTTCCAATAGCCGTACACGAAACCACTATCTTATTAACAGCTTCTGTTATTTCAGTATGGCCACCTATAATTTGAACATTTACTTTACATGCTTCTTCATGAATTTCTTTCATAAGATCATGTAATTCTTGTATAGTAGTCTTTGGTGGTGCTAATATGGTAACCAAGATTCCTAATGGCTCGACTCCACAGGAAGCTATATCATTACAGTTAATGTTAACTGCAATTTTACCTATATTTTCCTCTGCACCAGTTACAGGGTCTGTAGAAATTACGCATTGATTACTGCCAAAATTTATAATGGCACAATCTTCTCCTATGCCGTTAGATACTTCTACTTCCTTCCGCTCTTTCCCTTTATGGTTATCTATTATGTACTTTAGTTCATTCCAATTTAATTTTCCTACCCTCATATAAATTCTCCTAACCTAAAAAAACTATTGTGTTTTTAGCACATTTTCACTTCTCATATCATATTATTAAATATAACTAATATTCTGGTGGTGTTATTTTGAGATATATAGGACCTTTTTTAAGAATTAACATACTAAACAATGACAATATAAAAAGTCAATTGTTTCATTTTTCTAAAGAGTCCCTTAGACATATAGTTCTACACTCTGGATGTGGAATTATATCTAGAAATGCAAACTTAAAAATTAAACCTTTACCTAATGATGATGATATCACAAATAGCGTTATTTCTCCACTATTATGTGTATATAGAAAAGCTGACGGAAAACTTTTGAAAGAAAAAGATAAATTACTTTGGAATCATCGCAAGTTTAAAAGAGAAATAAACATATGTGCTAATGGGTATATGACCCTTGGTTTGCTGTACTTATCTGACTATTATAGAAAATTTAAAGATATTGATGAGGATAAATATAAACTTAGCAAATACTATGTTGACCTATCCATTGAGCAATTAGAATTTTTTGCTCTTTATTGCCGTAATAGTGAGGGGGTATTTGTTGATAAATATGATTCTACTGATCCTCTTCAAAAAGAATATTTTCTTACAGACAAGAATATGAAGTTTAAATTTTCAACACAAGCTCTTCTTATGGCAGCATATTATAAATGTGCTACACTTTCAGAAGACAATAATGAAAACTTTCAATCCTTTGCTCTAGATATAATGAATCTATTCTCAAGTCTAAAACAAGAAATATATAATACTTCTCACGATGAGTTAGTTAAAATATGTTTAGCCTTCAATATTCTTTATGAATGTTCAAAACTGGAGAAAGCTAAGGAATTACTAGTAGATTTTTCTGAATTAATGATTGAAAACATCAATCATATGCCACCTTCTGTAATTAGAGATAATATAGATATTTCTTGTTTATGCTATATAAACTCTATATTAACTTATAAAAATACCAATTTATCTCATTTTAAAGATGCAGCCTTTAAAATCTTTAATAACCTAGAAAAATTATATAATAATGATGATGGTATTTTTATAAAAGACATTTCTGAAAAAGAAAACAAATTTTCTTCAGATGAAATAATTCTATATCTTTATGTATTTATGATTCAAGAGTCTTTATTAAGTGACAATGAAAAAACCGAGCTAGCTTCTAAAATTCATGGTCTTTATAAAAAACAGGTAGTAAGCTCTGGAATTATACTTAGGTGGCCGGAAGCTCCTAGTCTTGATAACCCTGAAAGATATAGGAATTTTTCATGTAAGGCAGAAGACCTATTAGATGATAATTATTTTAGATTTTCTTCTTATGTAAATAATGATACTAATGATTTAGCACCTATTTTTGTTAAAAATATTTCTTTAAATAGAAAGAAAGAAAGTTATAAACATTATAAACATAGTTTTGATTCTTGTAAAAACATGTTTAACTTTTTTACAATTATTTATTTAAATACAATTTTAGATTTCTAATAAAGAAGTACCTTAAATTTAAGGTACTTCTTTAACTTTTTCTAATCTTATATTTCCAGTGGTAGTTACATACACTTGGTTTATACCTTCTTTAACGCAAATAACATTGTTAATATTATATATAGGTATAGATATTAACTGATTTCTTAGTATTTTTTCACATTCCTCATAAATAATTTTTCTTTTTTCGTCATTCATTTCATATTTTGCAGAATTAATAAGATTGTAATATTCTTCATTTTCATATGAAATAAGATTATTATTAGAAATCTTATGGAAACTCTCAAAATACTCTCCAGGATTTCTATAGCTGAAATCAAACCTCTGCAATACTATATCATAATCTCCTTTATCAACAGCATTTTTCAACTCTTCTTTAGAATATTCTTTTAAAACTATTTCTGAATCAGTACACTCTTTAATATCAATACTTAAATCTTCAACAATTCTCCTATTCAAGTTATTTTTTTCAAAAATTACTCTTATTTCAGGATTTTCATTGATATTGACCTTGTTAAAGAATTCTTTAGCTTTTTCAGTATCTCCAAAAATCGAGAATACTTGTTCTGTTTCATCTGTTTCCATCACATAGGATGTAGCTGGAGTAAGTAATTCTTTGCATATAAGTTGAGAGTAGTATTCCTTTGATAAAAGTGAGTTTATAGCTATTCTAAAATTTACATCTCCACCAACAGTTTCTTTATCCGGGTTAAAACTTAAATAATATACAGCTGAACCATTAAAACTTTTCACCATTGAATTTTGAGATAATCTTAAAAGTTCATTTATTGGAGCATCCATCATTATATCAATACCACCTGAAAAATAATCTGTATTGGTATCCGTCGACTTTTCAAAAATAGCTAAAGTATTTTCTTCGCTGTTTAAAAATGTAATTCTAATAGTTTCATCAGTAATTTTAATTCTTTCATAATGCTTTTGATTTTTTTCTATGTAGATCCCATCATTCTTTACATCTTTAATTACAAAGGGACCTGTATACCTTATTGAAGTAAAATTTTCCTTATACTTATCCAGGGTTCCGTAATCTCTAATGTTAAATACTGGGTTAGCTATGATATTAATAAAATAAGGATTTTTATAATTTAGTCTAATAGCTATGGTACTATCATCTTTTACGTTTATTGCCACATTTGAAAAATCACCAATTCCTTCTCTAAACTCCTTAGCTCCATATATACAATCTAAACTACTAGCATATACATTATTTCTATCACTTAAAAATCCTTTAAAAAAACTCTTAATTGCCTCTGCAGTAATTTTTTCTCCTGTACTATAATATATATCCTCTCTTAATATAAAAGTGTATTCTAAGCCATCTTCTGAAGTTATTATCTCCTTTGCAAGTGCTGGTACTATTTCTCCATTGTTATCTTCTTTTACTAAACCTTCAAAAAGTGTTATTAGCAAATCTTTATCTCTTACAGTATTTTCTCTTGTTAACTGTAAATCTTCAGGATTTACATTCATATTGTAAGTTATATAATTCACTTTACTATATTTTACAGAATTTAATTTATCTTTCTCAATAGATATTCCTGCTAAAATTATTATAATGCAAAGTACTGTAAATATTATTTTCTTCACCACAACACCTCCTATATTTAAAATTATTTACTCATTTATTTCAAAATAAACAATTCTGAGCAAGTTAACACAAAATTCTTCTTTTCCAATTGTAAACATGTGATATAATATTTATAATAATGTGTAAATAAATTGGAGGTATCTTATGGTTTACTTAGATATTATATTGAAAATATTAGGAATCTTATCTTTAATAACTTTTATGATAATAATCATTTGGGGATTTGTTGTTTTCAATTCTATATATAGCCAGCTGAGATATAGTAATTATATACTTGAAAAAATCTCACATATATTAAATATTTCATGTATAGATATGCAAGCTAAGGAAAAGGAACAACAAAAAAAATCTGAAATAATTGATGAAAACTCTAATTCAGAGCTTTTAGATAGCACTTCTGACTCTACTATCTAGAATAATAATTATTTAGTTATGGATGATACTCCTAATCAACAGAAAAATTTATATTGATTAGATGTATAGTACAATACAGATTATTTACTATAGCAATTAGCCCCATGGATAAAAACTCCATGGGGCTAATGCTTTCTACTTTAAATCATTCCCTTAAACTCTTCTTCAGAAATTACTCTAATTCCTAATTCTATAGCTTTATTATACTTAGAACCTGGGTCTTCTCCAACTATAACAAAGTCTGTTTTTTTACTTACAGAACCTGCTACCTTTGCACCGAAACTTTCTAATTTATCTTTAATTTCATTTCTTGAAAATTCTTTTAAACTTCCTGTAACTACAATAGTTTTATCTTTAAAAGGATTTTCATCTATTTGCTGAACTTGTTCCTCCCTTGGAGTTACACCCAAATTTAATAGCTCATTTATGGTTTCTCTAGATTTATCTAATGAGAAGAATTCAACTATAGTTTTTGCAACTATATCTCCTATATCAGGAACTGATATTAATTCTTCAAAGGATGCTTTCTCAATATTTTTTAAAGTTTTAAATTTCTTTGATAGATCCTTAGCTGTCTTTTTACCCACATTAGGAATACCTAGTCCATATATAAATGAAGATAATTCACATTCTTTACTATTCTCTAATGCTGTTAAAAGATTTATAGCTTTCTTATCTCCAAACTTTTCTAATCCAACTAATTCATCTTTTTTTATTCTATATAAATCTGCTATGGACTTTATTCCAAGTTTTTCAAATAACTGTTCAGCAGTTTTTTCACTAAATCCAGCTATATTCATAGCTTCTCTGCCAGCGTAGTGAACTATAGTTTTTACCATTTGAGGCTTACATGCCAAGGTGTTTTCACAAAACAAATGCACTCCATCTCTAAATAATTCTTCCCCACAACTAGGACATACCTTAGGCTCTTCAATAGAAATACTTCTTTCTAATGACTCCTCTACTACTCCCATTATTTCTGGAATTACATCATTAGATCTTCTAACAAATACTGTAGCTCCAATTTTCACTCCCTTACGCTGAATATCATCTAAGTTATTCAAAGTAGCTCTTTTAACTGTTACACCACCTAACTCTACTGGCTCAAGAATTGCAGTAGGACTAACTCTTCCACTTCTACCTACATTCCATTCTACATCCAAAAGCTTAGTAGTTGTTTCTTCTGCTTCAAACTTATAAGCTATTGCCCACTTAGGAAACTTAATTGTATATCCTAATACCTCTCTAGTTTTTATATCATCAATTGCTATAACTACCCCATCTATGTCATAATTCAAGTTGTTTCTAATACTATTAATATATTCAACTTGTTTTTCTATCTCATCAATATTAGTGCATGTTTCCATATAATTATCCATAGGGAGTCCCATTTTTTTTATAAAATTCATCATTTCAGTATATGTATTAAATGGATTTCCTTCATTATATCCAACATCATAGAAAAAAGCAGATAAATTTCTTCTGGCAGTCTCCTTTACATTTAAATTTCTAAGAGCTCCAGCTGCTCCATTCCTTAAGTTCTTTAATGGGATAGAAGCATTTTTATTATAGTTTTCAAAAGCTTCCTTTGTCATAATAGCTTCACCATGAACTTCGATTATACTGTGATTATCTATTATGAGTGGAATAGATTTTATAGTCTTTACTTGACTAGTAATGTCTTCTCCAATTTCTCCAGTCCCTCTAGAGGATCCAACTATTAAAATCCCCTCCTGGTTATAGGTCAAATTTATAGAAAGTCCATCAAACTTTTTAGTAACAATATATTTAACACTTGGCAGTTTTTCTTCATTATTATTATTATACTCGTTTATAGCTTTAATATTTCTATTATGCCAATTCTTAATTTGTTCTATGGATTGAGCCTTATCTAAACTCCAAAGAGGAGCTCTATGTTTATATTTTCTAAATTCATCTAAAACTATATCTCCTACTCTTAACGTTGGTGAATAAGGTAAAACCTCTTCAAGTTCACTTTCTAATACTTTAAGTTCATCATATTTTTTATCATATTCCTTATCAGATATGATAGGATTATCTAGTACATAGTATTCATAGGAGTATTTATTTAACTCCTCTACTAACTTCAGCATTTTACTACGCTTATCATCACTCATTATAACGCTTCCTCCTATTAACTTAAAAATAGCTCTTATATATTTAAAATTTAATTATAGGCTATGTTTTATTAACATCTAAAACATAGCCTATAATAAACTTATTCTGCTGTCTTCGTGACTTTCTTACACTATATTAAGCTAGTTCCAGACCTGCCTTATTAAGCATAAGCTTTTTGATTCCCATATTGTTAAAAGCTATAGTAACTATAGTTTCTCCATTGTCTGAGGATATAGATACTACAGTTCCCACTCCAAATTTACCATGTCTTACTTTTACCCCTATAGTAAGTTCTTCTTTAACTGCACATTTGTCAACTCCACATTCAATGCCACTAATTTCACTTGAAGCCATAGGTTTCTTTGAATTATAAAAACCACTTCTAAAGGAGTGAGGATTATTATTAACCTTATTATTTACCTTATTGTTAATATTATCAAAACTTCCTTTGGATTGAGTTCCTCCATCATCATTCAAATCATATTTTAATTCCTTAGGTATTTCACTTATGAAGTCTGATATAGGATATCCCACAGTTCTACCAAATACCATTCTCTGTTCTGCCGATGATATATATAGCATCTCTTCAGCTCTTGTAATAGCAACATAGCAAAGTCTTCTTGATTCTTCCATCTCATTAAAATTATTCAAAGAAGCCATTCCTGGAAATATTCCATTTTCCATTCCAACTAAGAAAACTACTGGAAATTCAAGTCCTTTTGAACTATGAACAGTCATCATTACTACTGCATTATTCTCTTCATCTAAATTATCTATATCAGAAACTAAAGTTACCTTTTCTAAAAAGGCACTTAAGGATTTATCTTCTGAAGAATTTTCAAAGACTACAGCATCAGATACAAGTTCCTTTAAGTTTTCTATTCTACTTTCATCCTCGGCACTACTAGACCCCTTAAGCATTTTCATGTATCCACTTCTATCTAAAATATCCTCAATTAGTTCAGGTACACTTATATTCTCTGCATCCACTATAAGAGTATTCATTAAGCTCACAAATTTATTTATAGATGTTATAGCTCTTGCAGAAAGATTTGGTATAAATTCTGCATCTAAAAGTGCATCATACATGCATATATTATTTTCTGCTGCAAATTCCTGTACCTTAGCTATGGTTGTGTCTCCAATACTTCTTTTAGGCTCATTTATAATTCTTTTTAAACTTATATCATCAAGAGGATTATTTATCACTTTCAAGTAAGCCATGACATCCTTAATTTCTTTTCTTTCATAGAATCTGAGTCCCCCTACTATTTTATAGGTTATCTCATTCCTTCTAAAGGCTTCCTCAAATATACGCGATTGGGAGTTCATTCTATAAAGTATAGCAAAATCCTTTAAGCTTCTATTTTCTTCTCTTATCATCCTTTTAATTTGAGTTGCTACAAAGTTTCCTTCATCTATGTCGCTATAGGCTCTGTATACTTTTAGCTTTTCTCCAGATTCACTTTCAGTTCTTAACACTTTATCTTTTCTTTGTGCATTATTTCTTATAACCTTATTAGCAGCCTCTAATATGTTTGATTTCGACCTATAGTTTTGCTCCAACTTAATAACCTTTGCTCTTGGAAAATCCTTTTCAAAGTCCAATATATTATTTATATCTGCACCTCTCCATGCATAAATACATTGATCGTCATCTCCAACTACACATATATTTTCATTTTCATTAACTAAAAGCTTTATCAATTCATATTGACATTTATTAGTATCTTGATACTCATCTACAAGAATATATTTAAATTTTCTTCTATAAAACTCTCTAACCTCATCATTTTCTTTAAGCAGTTTAACAACTAAATAAATTAGATCATCAAAATCCAAAGAATTTGTAGTCTTTAATTTCTTTTCATAGGTTAGATAAACATCTGCTATCTTATTCATTCGAAAGTTTCCTTCATTTTCTTTTTTAAACTTCTTAGCAGATATTAATTTATTTTTAGCATCGGAAATTTTTGAGATAATTTCTCCATCAGTTATGTCTTTATCATTGATATTAAGTTCTTTCATGCACTGCTTTACTAGTGATTTAGCATCGTAACTATCATATATAGTAAAATTTTTATTGTATCCTAACTTATCAATTTCTCTTCTTAAAATTCTTACACAGCTAGAGTGAAAAGTTGAAACCCACATTGTATCAACTATATCTCCTACTAATGATTTAACTCTTTCCTTCATCTCTCCTGCTGCTTTATTTGTAAAAGTCAAAGCTAAAATCTGTGAGGGATATATATTTAAATCATTTATCATATGTGCCATTCTATAAGTAAGAACCCTAGTCTTTCCTGATCCTGCACCTGCTAAAATTAACAAGGGGCCTTCTACGGTAACAGCTGCTTCGTATTGCTCCTTGTTTAATAGCTTTTTTAAATCCATCTAATCACTCCTAAATTTATAGTTATCTAATGTAATTTATTAATCTTATTTATCCTATAATATAATACTATACTATGAATATTTAACCTATTCTTTATTATACCATATACTATGAATTTATAAACGACATATAAATAATTACTCAATATGGTTAATACACCATAACCTTATATTGTAATTATTTTAATTTCTAATAAATTGATTAAATAGAAAAAGCCTTACTCTCTTCAAAGTAAAGCTTTTTCTTATAATTAATCTATGATTACTTACAACTTTCTATTTATCTTCATATTCATTCCAATCAACTCTTTCAAATACTACCTTATATCCATTATTTCCATAATTTAAAGAACGATTAACTCTACTTATGGTAGCAGTGCTAGCTCCAGTACTACTAGCGATATCTAAATAAGTTCTTCTTTCTTTAAGCATTCTTGCAACTTGAAGTCTTTGCTCCATAGCTTTTATTTCATTTATTGTACAAACATCTTCAAGGAACCTATATACTTCCTCTCTGGTTTTAAGAGATCTAATTGCATCAACAAGATAATCCATTTCTGAAGTTTCAAGTTTTGAAACATATCCACTCATTATTTTCTCCCCTATCACTAAAAAATTCATCTATATACATTATAAAGTTATCATATTAAAGTGTAAACATTTAATCTTTAATATAATTTTATCAGACATTAAATACAAAAGCTATCCCCCTGGATAGCTTTTAGTTAAAGTATAAATATGTTTATTCCTATAATTGACCCTGCAAAAACAACTGCTGATACTATAGTAAGTTTAGTTAAGAATGATTCCTTTGTTTTAGTTTTATTTTTGCTATAAAAAGTTTCTGAACTTCCAGCTACTAATCCACCTAAGCCTGATGATTTACTTTCTTGAAGAGATATTGCCAATATAACTGTTAATGCGGAAATAATTATTACAACCTTTAATGCTGTTATCATTATTATGCCCCCTTAATTCTTTATCCTTATACATGTAATATATTTTATCACAGTAAAAATATTTTTACAATGGAAAGAGTAATAAATGTAAATATATATATTAAATTAATATATACTTCTAATTTCTATAATAAAAACATCGAACAAATTTTACATTTGTTCGATGTTTTTATTATAGAAATTAGTTATCTTTTTATGTTAAAGAAAGATTTTAATCCTCTAAATTCAGCCATGTCACCAAGTTCTTCTTCGATTCTTAATAACTGGTTGTATTTAGCAACTCTCTCACTTCTTGCAGGAGCTCCAGTTTTAATTTGACCTGCATTTGTAGCTACTACTAAGTCAGCTATTGTAGTATCTTCTGTTTCTCCAGATCTGTGAGAAACCACTGCAGTATAACCAGCTCTTGCAGCCATTTCTATAGCATTTAAAGTTTCAGTTAAAGTTCCTATTTGGTTTAATTTTATAAGAATTGAGTTTGCAGTTTCTCTTTCAATTCCCATTCCAAGTCTAGAAGTATTAGTTACAAATAAGTCATCTCCAACTAATTGAATTTTTTTACCTATTTTATCAGTTAAGTACTTCCATCCTTCCCAATCTTCTTCAGCCATACCATCTTCAATAGATATTATTGGATATTTTTCACATAATTCTACATAGTAATCTGCCATCTCATGAGGAGTTAACATTCTTCCTTCTCCAGCAAGATTATATTTTCCATCTTCAAAGAATTCAGAAGATGCTGGGTCAAGTGCTATGAAAGCATCTTTTCCTGGAACATATCCAGCTTTTTCTATTGCTTCGATTATAACTTTTATTGCTTCTTCATTTGATGATAAATCTGGAGCAAATCCACCTTCATCACCTACACCTGTTCCAAGTCCTTTAGCTTTTAAGATTCCTTTTAATGCATGATAAACTTCTGCTCCCATTCGTAAAGCTTCGCTAAAAGATGTAGCTCCTGCTGGCATAACCATAAACTCTTGTAAGTCCACATTATTATCAGCATGTTTTCCACCATTTAAGATATTCATCATAGGTACTGGTAAAACTTTAGCATTAACTCCACCAATATATTGGTATAAACCAAGTCCTAAGTAATTAGCTGCAGCTTTTGCACAAGCAAGGGACACTCCTAAAGTAGCATTAGCACCTAATTTTTCTTTATTATGAGTTCCATCTAATTCTATCATAGTCTTATCTATAGCAACTTGATCGAATATATTCATTCCAATTAATTCTTCTGCTATTATGTTGTTTACATTATCAACAGCTTTTAATACACCTTTTCCATTGTATAGAGATTTATCTCCATCTCTTAATTCAACAGCTTCAAATTGACCTGTTGATGCTCCTGAAGGTACTGCCGCTACCCCTACTGTACCATCTTCTAGAACAACTTCAACCTCTACTGTTGGGAACGCTCTTGAATCTAATATTTGTCTTGCATAGACATCAATAATTTCAACATATTGTTTCATTTTTTTCCTCCTTCATATTATGTTTATAATAAATTTAGCATGGCTAAATATTTTAACTTAACAACTTAAATTAATGATTTTCCACTCATTTCACTTGGAATATCTAATTCCATCTTTGTTAAGATAGTTGGAGCAATATCTGCAAGTATTCCTCCACTTCTAAGTGTTCCTATTTCTTTACTTACGTATGTAAATGGAACCAGATTAGTAGTATGTGCAGTCATTGGTTTGCCTGTAGAGTAATCAATCATAGACTCAGCATTACCATGGTCTGCTGTAATAAACACTGTACCATTATGGTCTAGTACTTTATTTACAACCTTGCCTAAGCAATAATCTACAACTTCAATAGCCTTTACTGCTGCTTCAATAACTCCAGTGTGTCCAACCATGTCTGGGTTAGCATAATTTAATATAATTAAATCATATTCATCCTTTTCAATACTTTTTAATACTGCATCAGTAACTTCATAGGCACTCATTTCTGGTTTTAAGTCATAGGTTGCTACTTTAGGTGATGGAATCAATACCCTATCTTCACCCTTATTAGGTTCCTCTACTCCACCATTAAAGAAGAAAGTTACATGAGCATATTTTTCTGTTTCCGCAATTCTAAGCTGCTTTAATCCTTTGCTACTAACATATTCACCTAATGTATTCTCATAACTCTCAGGTTTATAAGCTATTTGTACATCCTCAATAGTTTTATCATATTGAGTCATACATACATAGGTTACATCTAAACTTTCTCTTTCAAAACCTTTAAAATCCTTATCTTTTAAAGCTCTAGTTATCTCTCTTGCCCTATCTGGTCTAAAGTTAAAAAATATTATGGAATCTTTATTTTTTATAGTAGCTACCGGTTTACCATCCTTCACAATTACACTAGGAATTACAAACTCATCTGTTTTATTATCATGATAAGCATCGTCTATAACTGCAAATGGAGAAGTACTAGTATTTCCTTCACCTTTTACCATTGCATTATAGGCCAATTGTACTCTTTCCCATCTATTATCTCTATCCATAGCATAATATCTACCAGAAATAGTTGCAATTTCTCCTATTCCCTCACTATCCATATGGTTTTGTAACTCTTCTATAAATATTTTTGAAGATGTTGGTGATACATCTCTTCCATCTAAAAAGCAATGAACAAAAACTTTTTTTACAGCCCTTCTCTTACAAAGAGTTATAAGAGCTTTTACATGATTTATATGAGAATGAACTCCTCCATCTGATAATAATCCTATTAAGTGAACAGCTGAGTTATTTTTTAACGCATCATCAATAGCAGTATTAAAAGCTTTATTTTCAAAGAAATCGCCATCTTTAATTGATTTTGTTATTCTAGTCAATTCTTGATATATTATTCTTCCCGCACCTATATTTAAGTGTCCAACTTCTGAGTTACCCATCTGCCCCTCAGGAAGCCCTACATCTAGACCAGAAGCTGATAATGCGGTGTGAGGATATTTAGCCTTTAATCCATCGTAGTTAGGCTTATTAGACTCTCTAACTGCATTTCCATCCACATTATCGCTTATTCCAAAACCATCCAATATCATTAGCATTACTGGTTTTTTATTCATAATATTTGACCATCCTTTTATTAGTAATTTACAATAGCTGCGAAATCTGAAGCTTTAAGACTAGCTCCACCTATTAATCCTCCATCTATGTGTTCCTTTGACATTTGCTCTTTTATAGTTGATGGCTTAACTGATCCGCCATATTGAATTCTAATTTTATATGCAACTTCTTCTCCGTATAACTTGCATATAACTCCTCTAATAAATCCTATTGTATTATTAGCATCATCTGCAGTTGCAGTTTTCCCTGTCCCTATTGCCCAAATAGGTTCATAGGCTATAACCATATTTTCAACTTGCTCTTTTTTTATTCCTATTAAATCTTGCTTTATTTGAGCACCTAATACTTCTTCAGTTATTCCTAATTCTCTTTGCTGTAAACTTTCACCTATACATAATATAGGTGTAATCTTGTGATGAAAAGCAGTCTTTAATTTTTTATTAATAGCTTCATCAGTTTCATTAAAATACTGTCTTCTTTCACTATGTCCAATTATAACAAATTTTACTCCTAGTTCTTTAAGCATTAATGGAGAAACTTCTCCTGTAAAAGCACCTGACTCTTCAAAATGCATGTTTTGAGCCCCAACCATAATATTGCTTCCCTTACATTCCTCAACTATTGCTGGTAAACTTAAAAAAGTGGGACAAACTACTACATCACAGCTAGCATCATTTACTAAAGGCTTTAATTCCTTAACTAAATTTACTGCTTCTTCTATTGTATTATTCATCTTCCAGTTTCCTGCTATTATTGCTTTTCTCATGATTAATCCTCCTATTAATAACTTTGCAACACATCTTTAATGATGCTAATATATCCAAGTTTTTTCCTTAAGAGACATATTACATTTTTTTCTCTAAATCAAATATAATATATTACTCTCGAAAAGGAAAGTAAATAAACAAGATTTTATCTTGTTTATTACTTTCTTTATAGATTTTACATTTATTTATCATTTAAAGCAACAATTCCTGGAAGTTCTTTTCCTTCTAAAAATTCTAAGGAAGCTCCGCCACCTGTTGAAATATGTGTCATTTTATCTCCTAGACCAAATATATTAACAGCCGCAGCACTATCCCCTCCACCAATTATTGTGATTCCATCACAATTAGCCATAGCTTCTCCTACTGCTATTGTTCCCTTATTAAAGTTTTCAAATTCAAAAACTCCCATTGGACCATTCCAAATAATAGTTTTAGATTTTGCTATCACTTCTGCATATAATTCTCTTGTTTTGGGTCCTATATCTAAAGCCATATATCCATCTTGAATATTTTCATCTTCTGTTATTACTGGATTTGCATTTTTATCGAATTCCGTAGCTACTACGTGGTCTATCGGTAAATATAATTTTACTCCTTTTTCTTTAGCCTTATCCATCATCTCTAGTGCATAATCAATTTTATCTTCTTCTACCCTTGATATACCCATTTTATAATCTTTAGCTTTCAGGAAAGTATATGCCATGGCTCCTCCTATAAGAAGATTGTCTACTTTCTCTAAAAGATTATTTATTACATTAATTTTATCTGATACTTTAGAGCCTCCTAAAATAGCAGTAAATGGTTTCTCAGCATTTTCTATAGCTTCTCCTAAAAACTTAAGCTCTTTCTGAATTAAATATCCGCAAACTGACTCTTTTACAAATCCAGTTACTCCTACTGTAGAACAATGTGCTCTATGTGCTGTTCCAAAAGCATCATTTACGAATAAATCACAAAGAGAAGCTAATTCCTTAGAATAATTTTCTTCATTTTTAGTTTCTTCTTTTCTAAATCTAGTATTTTGTAATAGTACTATATCTCCATCATTCATATCTAAAATAGCTGACTTTGCTTTATCTCCCACTACATTATAATCCGCTGCAAAAATTATCTTCTTATTTAATAGTTCACTTAATCTTGCTGCTACTGGTGATAGCGAAAGCTCTGGTTTAGGCTCCCCCTTTGGTTTTCCTAAATGTGAACATAATATAACCTTTGCATTATTGTTAACTAAGTACTCTATAGTAGGTATTGCTCCTAGAAGTCTATTTTCATCAGTAATTTTACCCTCTACTATAGGTACATTAAAATCACACCTTACTAAAACCTTTTTACCTTTCACATTGATGTCTTCTAATGATTTCTTGTTAAATGACATATTAAAATCTCCTTTTTTAAACTTATTGTAATAAAAATCTAGTTCAATCATAAATCATAGAACTAGATTTTTATTACATACCTATTTTAACACATTTTGAAGATTATAATCTATCTGCAACATATTTTGTTAAATCTGCTAGCCTATTTGAGTAACCCCACTCATTATCATACCAAGCTACTACTTTAACTAGATTATCTCCCATAACCATAGTTGATAATGCATCTACAATTGAAGATCTCTCATCACCTCTAAAGTCCATTGAAATTAATGGTTCCTCAGAGAAGCCTAAAATCCCATTAAGTTTTCCTTCTGCCGCTTCTCTTAAAGCCCCGTTAACCTCCTCTACGCTCACAGACTTACCAAGTTCACATACTAAATCAGTCATTGAAACTGTTGGTGTTGGAACCCTTACTGCCATACCATTTAATTTTCCTTTAAGCTGTGGTAAAACTAATGCGACCGCTTTTGCCGCTCCTGTAGTTGTTGGAATCATTGATTCTCCTGCAGCTCTAGCTCTTCTTAAATCTTTATGTGGAGCATCCAATATTTTTTGATCATTAGTATATGAGTGTATTGTAGTCATAAGCCCTTGTACTATACCAAACTTTTCATCTAAAACTTTTGCAAAAGGAGCTAAACAGTTAGTTGTACATGAAGCATTTGAAATAATATTATGATTTTTAGCATCATATTTATCTTCATTTACTCCCAGTACAATTGTTATATCTTCATTTTTTGCTGGTGCGGAAATTAACACCTTTTTAGCTCCAGCTTCTATATGAGTCTTTGCTTTTGTAGCATCTGTAAATAATCCTGTAGATTCTATTACAATATCTGCACCTTGAAGTCCCCATGGTATATTTTTAGGATCTCTTTCTGCAAATATTCTTATTTCCTTTTCATTAACTATAATTGAATTCTCAGTAGCTTCAACTGTTCCATTGAATTTTCCATAAAGGGTATCATACTTCAAAAGATGTGCTAGTGTCTCAGGATCTGTTAAATCATTAATTGCTACAACTTCTATGTCATTTCCATATTTATCTACCAAAACCTTAAATACATTTCTTCCAATTCTACCGAATCCATTAATTCCAACTTTAACCATTATAAAATACCTCCAACATTTAATTTAATAATTTTTATATTAAACTTAATTGATATAAACAGATTTTTAGGAGATTTAATCCTAAAAATCCTTATCTAGAGATACATTTCCTTATATACATATTGATTTTAAAACATAGAATCCTAAAAATCATAATATATTAATTTTAAAAACATATAAGTACTTTAATAAGTAACTCTAGGATAAAATCATTAAGTATTAACAACCAACTTTATTTAAAAATAGTTTTAAAATTTCTTTTGCCGTAGCTTCATCAGTAACTAATGTTGAATTTAATTTATCCATTTGTATAACCATGATAGCTTCTGCCTTTTCAACACCAGCTGCTACAGCTATTACATTAGGGATATTTTTAATTCTATCTTTAGTTATTCCAATTGAAGGCATAGAATATACAACCTCACCTTTGCTATTAAAATAATGTCCATAAGCTTCTCCTATAGCTCCTAATTCTAATATTCTTTCCTTTATGTCCTTACCTAGACTTCTCTTATCACACATATCTTTAGCCAGTCCTATACCATGGATAAGAATATTTGATTTCTCTATATGTTCAAAAGTTTCCTTAATATCTGATTCCTTAATCAACGCTTTAAAAGAATCACTACTTATGTTATCTGGAATATGTAACAATTCATAAGTAGCATCTAACTTATTTGCTAAAATCTCTACTAAGGTATTAGATTGTATTTCTGTTTCCTTTCCTATACCACCTCTTCCAGGTAAAACTTTTATATTTTTATATTTAGTCATTGGAAGGAAATTGTAAACTACCTCCTTAATTGTTCGTCCTCCTGTAAGGGATATTGTAATATCATCTTTAATAATACTTTTTAAATAATTACCCGCTACCCTACCAAGTTCAGTATATAATGAATTATCTTCTGTTACATTTCCGTTAATAACTATTACTTCTCTAACTTTAAGAATTTTCTTCAATTCCTCTTCTAAGTGATTTAACCCACTTAATTCCTTCATAAAAGCCTTAAGTCCAATAAAAACTTCATCACCTTCTTCAGTAATATACATACCAGAGGACTTAATATCAATTAATCCTTGAGTTTTCAATAGATTTGTTTCGCTTCTTACAACCCTTTCACTTAAATTCACTATGGTTGACAGCAGCCTTCTGCCTATGGGTTCTCTATACTTTATATTTTTTAATATGGTATATCGCATATCTAAAACTTCTAGCAATTCCGGCACTACTTTCTGTTGTAATTTCAATAACTTCTCCATCTTTCACCTCATTGACAAAATATGTCCCTATGGACACTATTTGTCCCATCAACATTCTAAACCTCTATTTATATTATATGCCAATATTCATTGTTTGTGAAGTACTTATGTTAATTTTAGTTTTATATAAGTTATATTTCTACATTCATCTACAATTTATACAAAAAAATAATTCCATATAAATCATAATAATAAATTAATGTTTCATATGGAATATCAAAATCTATATTAATCTTTTTCGTTGAGATGAGGATTTTATTCCTAACTCCTCTCGATATTTGGCTATAGTACGTCTAGATATATCTATGCCTTTTTCATTAACTAGTTTACATATAACTGAATCAGATAGTGGTTTTGACTTGTCTTCAGATTCTATTATATTCTTTATCATATCTTTTACACTAACAGATGATATATCTTGACTTAAAATGTTTACACTATTAGTAAATAAATCCTTTATTCTCTTAATTTCCCCTGTATGAAGAGCTACATATTTATCTCTAATAGCTCTACCAACCGTAGATTCATGCATATTTAGACTATTAGCTATATATTTAATAGTCATAGGTTTTATATAATTATTCCCCTTATCTAGATACTCCTCTTGATTTTTAACTATTTCCTCCATGACTTTACACAAAGTATTTTTTCTATTTTGTATACTTTTAATCAAAAACATAGCACTACTTATTTTGTCTTTTACATAATCTATAGCTTCCGAATCATTACTGCTATTAATTACATCTTTATATGTATTATTAATTATTAATTTAGGTAATAAATTATCATTCATCAAAACTACATATTCATCACTTATTTTTTTTACATAAACATCTGGAATCAAATATCCAATCTCTTCACCAGTAAAAAACCCCCTGGTAGGTTTAGGTTCCAATTTTTTTATTATATCTTCACATTCTTGAACTATTTTAGCCGAAACTCCAAGTTTTTTACCTATTAATTGATATTTTCCTTTTGATAACTCATATAAATAATTATTTATTACTTCCTCAACATAATTATTCATTATATTTTTCCTATGCAGTTGAAGTATTAAACATTCACTCAGTGACCTAGCACATATTCCAGGCGGTTCAAGTCCCTGAACTATATCTACACATCTCATCGCAGAATCCTTTGAAATACTCAGTTCTTCCATTAAATTATCTATAATCTTTTCATCTAAATATCCTCTATGATCAATATTATCTACAATATATCTACAAATACACTCATCTTGTCTATCTAAATTACTATGCATAACTTGTTCTCTTAAATAATCCTTAATAGTAGGCTTGCTACTTATAAAATTAAAAGGTGATACCAAATCATCTTCTTCATGTTTGTAGTATGATCTATCATTATAATTATCCATGGCCATGTCTCTAATTAATTCTCTATACTCTCTCAACTCATTATCAACTATTTCTTCTTTAGTTGTTTCTAAATTGTTTTCTACTTCCAAAACTACATTTTCTTGTAATTCCTTATCAATATGTTGTAAAAGTTCATAGGATGACATTTGTAATAACTTTATTGATTGTTGCATCTCCATTGTCATAATCAATTTTTGTTCCTGTGATAGCCTTAAATCAAAGCCTAAATTCATAAATATCCCTCCTACTCATATTAACTAATCATATCATAAATTATATGATATTTCTAACTAAATAGAGACAATCCATATTTCCCCGACAATAATTTATAAAAAGAGAGTTAGCCTATAACAAACTAACTCTCTAAACTATATTACAATTTAAATTAATTTAAATATTATCTACCATTCTTTTCATATGCTTCTCCTGAAGCAGCTGGAGCATTTGTTTTTCCTACAAAGCCAGCAAGTGCTAACATAGTTAATAGATATGGTATAATTGTAAACACTTCAGATGGTAATGACCATCCAAGCCCTTGGGCAAATATCTGGAATGATTCACCAAAGGCAAACAACAAACATGCTCCAAAGGAACCGATAGGTGTCCAGTTACCAAAGATTACAGCTGCTAAAGCAATGAATCCTCTACCTGCTATCATTCCTTCTCTATATATCGGTGTAACACCAATTGATAAAGCAGCTCCACCAAGACCAGCTAACATTCCTGATAATATTACACAAATGTATCTTACTAGGTATACATTTATTCCTAGTGTATCTGCAGCTTTTGGATGTTCTCCTACAGATCTAATTCTAAGTCCAATAGAAGTTTTGTAAAGTACAAAATGGGCTACAAATACCAATACTATTGCCATTATTACAAACCAGTTTAACCCAGATAAAATATCACCAATAATAGGAATATTCACAATGAATTCTGGTAAGTTGTAAGGAAGAAGGGTTACCAAGTCTGTTTGACCTCCCTTTCCATTGAATAATATATATATCAAGAAACTAGCTAGAGCTGTAGCAAACAAGTTAATAGCTGTACCAGAAATAACCTGGTCTGATTTTAAGTGGATACTAAGAACTGCATGAATTAATGCAAGTAATCCACCCGATACTAAAGCAAACACTATTCCTACTACAGGACTACCTGTTATATATGTTCCATATACAGCAAAAAATGCTCCTATGGTCATCATACCTTCAAGACCTATATTTACTACTCCTGAACGCTCAGAAAACACTCCTCCTAAGGATGTGAAAATAAGAGGTGTAGCTATTCTTAAAGTAGCTGTTATTAATGAAATGATACTAACAACAATTATATTATCCATTCATTATCTCCCCTTTCTTTTTCTTATTTCCAAAGTAAGTCACAATGTAATCTGTTGCTACAAATATAATAATTACTGATTGAATTAAAAATACTATTTCTTTTGGTATTCCACTAATTTGAAGAGCTCTTGAACTACTATTTAAAGCTCCGAACAATATGGCTGATAAAATACATGCTACTGGATTTTTCTTAGCTAACAGTGCTACTGCTATACCATCAAACCCATAGCTAGGAACCACCATAAAATCTTGAATTAAATGTTTCACACCAGCTACATGTGTAGCTCCACCAAGTCCAGCTATAGCTCCTGATAAAACCATAGCTAAAACTGCATTCTTAGCAACATTTACTCCACCATATTCTGCACCATGAGGATTTATACCAACGGCTCTTATCTCATATCCAATGGTAGTTTTCCATAATATAAACGCCATAATAATAGCTGTTATAATACCTATAAATAAACTTATATTAGCTGAACTTCCTTGAACAAATCTTGCAAGTTTTGCACTGTCTTCTATCATTGGAGTTGCTGATTTTCCATAAACTCCGAAAGAGGTTCTAAGTATAATATAGTTAGCTAAAGCTATAGAAATATAGTTCATCATAATTGTATTTATAACTTCATTAGTTCCAAACTTAGCCTTAAGAAATCCCGGTATTCCTCCCCAAATTCCTCCTGCAACTATACCACTTACAATTATTAATGGAATGTGTACTATAGGACTTAATCCTGGTATGGTTCCTACTATAGCAGCTGCAACCATACCTAATACAAATTGCCCACCTACACCAATATTAAATAGTCCACATCTAAAAGCTACAGCATTAGCTACACCTGTAAAAATCAAAGGTGTCACTTCTGCTAATGTAGTCATTGCATTTCTTGATGTTCCAAAGCTCCCCTTCCATATAACCGAAACTAAATCAGTTAATGCTGTAAAGTACTGAGTTATTGAATATCCTTTTGCCCACATAACAAAAAATACTGATATAAACAAAGAAAGTATAACTGCTACTACAGGAAAGAGTATAGCTTTAATTGTATCCTTAACTTTACTACTCATTTTATTTCTCTTCCCCTTTCTTATCTAAGCTTCCACCAGCCATTAATATTCCTAGCTTTTGCTCATCTGCATCTTTTCTATCTAAAATATCTACTATTTCACCGTCATACATAACAGCAATTCTATCTGAAAGAGCTAAAATTTCGTCTAATTCTAAAGATACCAAAAGTACCGCTTTCCCTTTATCTCTCTCATCTACAAGTCTACTATGAATATATTCAATAGCACCTACATCTATACCTCTTGTAGGCTGAGCAGCAATTAATAATGTTGGGTCTTTAGAAATTTCTCTAGCTGCAATTAACTTTTGTTGGTTACCTCCAGATAAAGCAGATGCATTTACTTCATTACTAGGTGTTCTTACATCAAACTCTTCTATAAGTGTGTCACAATGTTTTTTGATAGCCTTATAGTCCATCATAATACCTTTATTAAATTCTTTGTTTTTATGAATTCCAAGAATAGAGTTTTCAAATAATGAATATTTTAGTATAAGTCCTCTTTTATGTCTATCTTCAGGAATATGTCCAATACCTGAGTCAATAATTTCTCTAGGAGATTTTCCATATAAATCTTTTCCATTTAATAATACTTTTCCATTGTGACCTTTTCTAAGACCTGTAAGTACTTCTAATAGTTCTGTTTGTCCATTCCCATCTACTCCTGCAATTCCTAAAATTTCGCCCCCATTAACAGTAAAGGAAACATTTTTCACAGCAGGAATACCTCTTTGATCATTGGCATATAGATTTTCAACCTTAAGAATTTCTCCTGTTAATTCAGATTCTCTTTTTTCTACCACTAAGTTTACCTTTCTTCCAACCATTAACTCTGCTAATTCATCAATACTAGTATCAGTAGTATTAACAATACCGGTAACCTTACCTCTTCTAATTATAGTAACTCTATCACTCATACTCATAACTTCTTTTAATTTATGAGTTATAAGAATGACAGATTTTCCTTCATTTTTTAAATTATCTAATATTTTGCCTAGTTCCTTAATTTCTTGTGGTGTTAGAACCGCTGTTGGTTCATCAAGAATTAGAATCTTTGCTCCTCTATAAAGAGCCTTAAGAATTTCCACCTTTTGCTGTTGTCCTACAGATATATCTTCAATAATAGCATTAGGATCTATAGAAAATCCATATTTATCTGATAATTCCTTTACATCTTTATATGATTTTTTTCTATCCATACATAATCCTTTATTGGGTTCACATCCAAGTACAATATTTTCAGCTACTGTAAAGTTGTGAACTAACATAAAGTGTTGGTGAACCATCCCTATTCCAAGCTTTATCGCTTCACTAGGATTGTTAATTTTAACCAAATTTCCATTAACATAAATATCACCTTTTTCTTGCTGATACAAGCCATAAAGTATATTCATTAAGGTAGTTTTTCCTGCACCATTTTCACCTAGCAATACGTGAGTTTCTCCTTGTAATAAATCAAAGTCTACACTGTCGTTTGCAATGGTACCAGGGAAAACTTTAGTTATACCTTTCATTTCAATTACTTTTTCCATTTCCCTTCCTCCTTATAATATTACCTACGTTTACATATTACATTAAAATACTTAACATTAGTTAAAATACGATATGCACTTTATAGAATCCATCTCCCATTATACCATAAAAATATTTCATTGAATATTATTTTTATTTTTCATACTATTTTACTTTCATAAAAATATACTATCAAAAGGTATAAAAAAAAGCTAGATGTAAAATCTAGCTTTTTATCTCTTTTTCATTGATTATTTAAAATCAATAACATCTTGTCTTGTAGCAGGCACTTTAATTTTACCTTCTTTAATTTGAGTTTCAAACTCTTCTGCTTTCTTAATTACATCAGCAGCAGTATTGTCTTTAGTTGTTGCAGACATTCCTACTCCACCTTCAGCAATTCCTAATTCAATATGCTTGGCTTTGAATGTTCCTTCAACAATTGATTTTGTTACATCATAAGTAGCATTATCAACTCTTTTCATCATCGAAGAAAGAATAACATCTTTAAATTCTGGAAGAGAAACTGCTTGATCTTTATCAACACCAATAGCCCAAACTTCTTTACCCGAATCTCTTAATTCTTTAGCAGCTTGGAACATCCCTGTACCAGCTCCTCCAGCTGCATGATATATTACATCACATCCAGCTCCGTATAGTGATATAGCTAACTCTTTACCTTTGTTTCCATCAGCAAAAGAATCTGCGTATTTAACTGTTATTCCTGGGTTCTTGCCATCTGCACTTATAAGTCCAGCAGCCGCTTCTGGATTAACAGCTTTAACTCCAGCTGCAAATCCTGTTTCAAACTTTTGTATTGTTTCAGTATCTTTTCCACCTATAAATCCAACTTTGTTAGTTTTAGTAGTTAAACCAGCTATAACTCCCATTAAAAAAGAACCCTCTTCTTCTTTAAATGTTACTGACATTACGTTATCAGCTTCAACTACAGAGTCTATGATACAAAGTTTTGAATCTTGGTTGTTTTTAGCTACATTAGCAACTGCATCATATAATTGATATCCAATTGCAAAAGTTAGATCAGAACCACCATCTATTAATGCTTGTAGGTTTGGTTCATAATCTTCTTTCTTTTGAGCTTCAACTGAAGTGTATTTAACTCCAAACTCTTCTACTGCTTTTTTAACTCCTTCATCAGCTGATTGGTTAAATGATTTGTCATTTAATCCACCTTCATCTGTTGAAAGACCTACTGATACTTCTGATTTAGGAGTATCTTTGCCTTCACTTGCTGTGCCTTTGTCATCGTTTCCGTTACCAGCGCAACCTACAAGTAGGGATGCAGTCATAGCAACCGTTGCCATAAGAGCAACTATTTTTTTCATTTTCATCTTAAACCCTCCTGAAATAAATAAGTAATATAAATATATAAAAATTTTTATTATAGTATGTATTATAACCTAATAAAAAATTTTTATCATGTAAATAAATATATTCAGTATTATTTAATTTCATATATTTATATGCTGAATATACCATAATTATCCGTAAAAATCAAATAAAATTGACTGTAAGACTACAGTCAATTTTATTTTTATTATCTATATTTTAAGATACAAACTCTGCATTCTTTAATACCTGTTGAGCTTTTTCACCGTCTTCATCAGCTACAAGTACTATTGGCCCAGTACAACCCATTCCACTCTCTGAGTATATACCCTCTTTCCAAAGCGCTTTACATGCATTTTCAAGCTCTAGTATATCTATACCTGCTATAGAGAAAGTTACTACCTTTTTAGGTGGCATTTTTACCTCTTCCTCTTCTTGAGATTTGTTAGCTTTTTTTGTAGTCTTATCTATAAATTCTTTTAATCCAGCTACATTAGCTGACTTAAACTCATCCCTAGCTATATCCAAAACCTTGTTTTCTGCACAAGTTGCGCAGAATCTTAATGCTTCTGCAATAAGCGGTGCTCCTGAAGCTCTAGAAACTATATTAACTAACTTATCATAGTTTTCTCCAATTCCAGGACCATATCCAGCTCCTACAGTTTCATAATTCCCACCTGTAGTAAATGAAGAGAATATCTTAATTAAAAGATTTCCTGTTAATGAATCACAAACCATAACGTCCGGTGTTCCTGCTAAAAGGTCATTTCCTCTCATTACAGCTCCACCATCAGCTCTTAATGATTCAGTAAAGGATATGTCATATCCTCCTTCTTGAGTTTCTCTTAGAATTCTTTCTACTTGTCTAGCACCATCAAGATTTAGTATTCCAACTTTTGGATTTTTAATACCACTAGCTTTAGCTACAGATATCCCAGATATAGCATTTTTAACCATACCCTCAACTCTATTTGTAGAAGTAGTTCCTGTAGTTGTAGCAATTATCATTTCTTTTCCTTTTCCAGGAGTCATTACTTTACCTACTGTAGAAACTCCTATTGGAAAATCAAAGTGTTGTGTAACACAACCATCTAATTCTCCACACTCTAACATAGATGTCATTTTTTTATGACCTTCCTCAGCTGATTCTACTTCTATTACTTCAAAATCAGCATCTACTTTAGGTCCAATTAAAACTATATCAAAATCGCCATATTTTACTTTTGCAAGTTCAGCAGCTTTAACCATCTCTTCGACTCCATGTTCAGAACCTAGTATAGTTAAACCTATTCTAACTTTTTTCTTGAATTGTCCGCTTTTTATTCCTGTTGCTATATCATTAAATACTTCAGCAATCATTGCTTTAGTAGCATTTTGACTCATTTCTACACCCCGTTTCTTTAATAACCTCTTATATTTAAAGAGATAAATTAGTAATTGTTAAGCTTCAGTAGGAGCAATTATCCTTCTGAGTTTTAAGGCTCTATTTATCAGAGTTCATTAAAAAGCTTGCAAAATCCTTCATGGCATCTGCTACCATTGATTTAACTTCTTCTTTACTAACACCTGACTCATTGTCTAGTTTTCCAGTATTCTTTTCAACTAGTATAGAAACTCCATCAAATAAGTTAGTCATTCTTCCTAAGAATAAACTTCCTTTTCCTACGATCATAAAGTTATTTAAAATGCCATCTTTTATGTGATCTATTCCATGTCCCACTATTGGCACTCCAGATGGTATATGTCCTTGAGTTGGAGCGTAACCTTGATATCCATGTTCTTTTATAAATCCTGGTAATTCTTTTCTATCTAATTGACCCTTCTTAACAGCTAAAGCACCAATCATTTTATAGTTTTGAGTTGGAACATCTCCAGCTCCTGCAGGTTCAGTTATATCTGGAGTTTGCATTTCTGGTGCATACTTATCTACATCTGTTACTTTTAATCCAGCTGCTGTTAATGGATCAAGTACTAATGCTTCAAGTACAGCTTGTGGAGAAGCACCATGGCCAATTGTATGTTTTCCAATTATGTCAGTTCTTAAAATTGGACTTACTCCATCATTTTCTGAAACAAGAATAGCAAATCCTCCTAAACAATCTTCAAGTACTGGTAATTCTTTTTTTATGTGATCCTTACCATTCATTCCAAGCTTCGCAGTAGCTCCACCTGCAATTACTAATACATTTTTAAATATTCCACTCTTAACAAGTGACGCTGCATTTATTAATGCATGAGTAGGTCCTGCACAGAATCCTCTCATATCTGAACCAGTAGCTCCAGAAAGACCTACAACTTCACCTATAGATTTAGCTACGTTTCCGCCGCCTCTTTGGTTCATATCTCCTATTGCTTCTTCTGAACATTCTATTATATAACCTATTTCTTCTACAGGAATATCTAAATTGTCAACTAGATGCATTCCAGCAAGTACTCCTGATGATTTAACTGCTAAATTTTCAAGCATATAGTGAGCTGAAAGGTTTGGATCAAACTCATGTGCTCTTCTTACACAACCAACAAGGTTTCCATCTACATATAATCCTTCTGCTCCAGCATTATTAACTAACTCTTCAATTTTAGCCATTTCATCCCCAGTAATTTTTCCTGCTTTTTCTTTTAGTAATGGATGATTAGCTAATTTTTCTTTTATAGTCTCAACAAAAGACTCTTCTAATAAAACTAAGTCAAATACATCAGATATCTTCATTAATCCATAGAATTCATCTTGTGGCATTATTTCGCCGTATTTACCAAATCTATTAGCATTTTCTACATTCTTTCCAACCCATGGTCTTGGCATTTCGCCTAACTCTTCTGGTGTAATGTTTCCTATATAAGTTTGATTTGGTGCATAAGCTACAACATCCTCAAAACTTCTTAAATTATTTTTTATAGCCTTTAAATATTCTGAATCTGGATTTGTTTGTTTTTCTAATGTTTGTGTAGTTCCATTATGTATTACCATATCTGGAGTATTCACTAAAATATAAGATGCTTTCTTTATAACTGGAAAATTCATTTTTAATTCAACCTCCCTTAATAATGTGCGTTTATAATAATTTATTTTGTAATTTGCACAATCTATAATAAATAGGTACAAACTATTCATTGTACATTGTGCAAACTAGACATCTTCTTATTAATATATTTAGTAATTAGGGGTAATCCCCTAATTACTAAATCATTAATTTTAATTATTCAAATATTTTTTGTCCATCAACTTCTGTTTCAAGAGCTTTTAAAGCCTTTTCAACAAGTTTTCTTCTTAATGTATATTCATCCTCTTTTGTTAAGTTTGGATTTCCAAGTGGATGAGGAATAGCTACTGTAGGAATTATTCTATTAGCTCCAACAGTTAAAGATACTGGAGTAATAGTACACATGTGAACTACTGGAAGTCCAGCTCTTTCTATTTCTTTAACAAGCGTTGCACCGCAACGTGTACAAGTTCCTCACGTAGAAGTTAATACAACTGCATCTACGCCGTCAGCTATTAATTCTTTAGCTGCAAACTCACCATATTTTTTAGAAGATGCAACAGCTGTACCATTTCCAACTGTAGAATAGAAGTATCTGTGTAATGCTCCTATTTTCCCTTCTTTTTCAAGATCTCTTAGAACATCTACTGGGATAACTCTATCTGGATCTTCATTAGCATACACTGGATCATGACCACCGTGTGCTGTTTCAAAAGTTTCTCCAGTTAAATCATTAATTCCTTCTATATCATATTTACCAATTTTAGAAGCTGAAGATGACTCTATGTGATCTGGGTTTCCTTTTGGAACTATACCACCAGATGTAACTATAGCAATTTTAGCTTTAGTTATATCTTTTATTGCTGGCATTGGATCAACTCTATCAAAGTCAGGCATTTTAAATTCTGTAATGAATTCTTCACCTTTTAATTTTTTAACAAGCATGTCAACTGCTCTCTTAGATCCTCTTTCAGTTGCAAAATAGTTCTTTCTTATTCCTCTTTCAATGTAGTTCTCTTCTACTGGAGAACCTACTTCTTCTCCCTTAGCTAATTTAATAGCTAATTTAGCCATTTTAGGTAATGCATCTCTCATACCTACAGCACTATTTCTTGTAGAGATAAGATATAAATCTTTTTTATACATGTCTGCACCTGGATTTTCAATGTACATTCCAGATAATACAGGTATATTCAACTCTTCTTTAACTGCCTTACATACATCTCCACATGCAACACCATATCTTCCAGCGTTAAATGCAGGTCCAGCTATAAATAAATCTGGATTATATTTTTTTACCATTTCGATAATTTCAGCTTGTGCTTCTTTTGTATTCTCAGCATAATAAGAATCTCCACAAATAACTGTAGCAACTATCTCAACGTCTTCTTTCTTTAATAACCCATTTAATCCAAGTCCAGGTCCTACAAACCCTTCACGAACCTCAGGTTTAATATCAGCTTTTTCTTCTCCGCCTATTCCTGCGTAGAATTGGTTTATATAATGAACAACTTTTAACATAGGTGTTCCCCCTTTCATGGGACTTGCCCTCTAGAAATTCTATTTCTTAGGTCAATTAATTTAACATTTTCTATTAAAATTATTTATTAAAGATATTTACAGAATTGGTCTCTTACATTTTTAACTTCTTCTATAATAGCATCAACATCAAGAACCATTTCCATCATTCCGCATTGTTCGTCATAAATAGCTTCATCACATTCTGCTTTCATTTCTGGCTCTACAACGTGGAAAACAGATAATCCAAGATCAACTCCTGCTAAAGGACCTGCAAATGTTGGGTCTCCAGCAGCAACTGTTTCAGCAGATAATCCAGATGCTTCCGCTTCTGCTCCTCCGATTACTACCACCATGTTCTCTGCACCATATTTTTCAGTTAAATCTTTAACTCTTTGTTGGATCTCCAGATCCATTGCACCTGCAGCTGTTCAGACAAAGCACTCTGTTGATGCAAAAACAACTTCTGCTCCTGCTGATTTAACACAAGCCTCTATAGCTGGTCCTGGTATTCCGTCTCTATCTCCTATACAGATAGCTTTTTTTCCTTGTAACATAGTATCTATCTCCTTTTCAATGTACTCATAATCATTAAACTAAACTTTTTAGTTATATTTTAAAATTAATATCCTTTTGCTGTTAAGTAGTTAAATCCTACTTCGCTAGTTGCTCCAGTAATAACTTGGATTTCAGCTTCAATTGATCCATCTTCTCTTAAGCTTCCCATGTGTCCACCAGCAATAGTATTTGCAGCATCTACATGACCAATTACTCTTTTCATAGGTGGTAAAATAACAACTTCGTTAGCATTACCTCCAGTTACTACAGCATCACCCTTTGGAGTTGAGTCTGCTAATGATTGAGACATACCATCTTGACCAGCATACTCATCTGTAACTAGAACAGTTTTAACGCCTTTAGCTGTAACCTTATTACAGTTCATAACTAAGTCCGCATCTGGATTTCCAAATCCTTCTTCAGAAATTATAGCAGCATCTGCTCCTAAGAATTCTACTAACTTAGCAACCATATTTGATGATCTCTCTTTATCAGCTAGATATACGTTTTCATTTGTTATAACGCAACCTAAGAAGTTAAAGTCCTTGCCATGTCTCTCATATAAATCTTCTATTATTGGATGATTCATATGAACATAAGAAGGGTTCTTATCACAAGCAGATACACAGTTTCCACTTACGATAGCTCCGTCAAATACTTCTGTTGGATAAATAAATGTAGGAATTATTTTCTTAGCATCTACACCATATACATAAGTATCATGTAATAATCCTTGTGTTTGAAGCATATATACATATACTACCTTAGGTAACTCTGGATATTGTTGAACTTGTTGTAGAAGTGGTAGTGTCTCATAAGTTTTCACTTCATCAGGTTCCACATTCTTACCTGCTTTTCCAAGGTATGTAGCTGCTTTAAATCCTATAGTTCTTACTGCTTCTTCATGATCATGTTGTAAAATTCCTTCTTTTGGTTCACATATAATCACAAGGTTATTTGTTTTTGAGAACGGTGTATATTTAGCACCTTCTCCACTCATATCAACTATACCTTCTTGGAACCCAACTATTTTACCAGTAGTTACAACTGCAGCTCCTTTTAAAACATGTGTTCTTCCAGAACCTACTGTATCTACCTTACTAATAAAACCTGGAAATATTCCACCATTTCCTTCTACTTTAACTCTTGGTTCAACTACGTCTTTTACAGGTATTATTCTAACTTCCTCACCTGGTCTTGCAATATCAAAATCGATACTTGCAATTCTTTCGTCACCAGATACCTCGTTTAATAACTCCTCTTTGTTTACATAAAGAACTCCGTTCTCAACTTTTGTTTCTGGTCCAAATTGAAGATCCTTAATAAATATCTTTCCAATCTCTAGACGCAAAACCTTCACCTCCTAAAAATATATAGGTCACTTTTTATTTATTAGAAGATGGGAGGTAATCCTCCTCATCTAATAACCTTTTAAACCTTGAAAATTGAAATTATAATGTTTCGTAGTATTCTTTAATGAATCCTTCGATATCATCTAGTGTAGCAATTTTATCTGGAGTTATTGTAGCTACACAAGCTCCACCATTGTAAATTTTCATAGTTGGAAGTCCTAGAACTTTTTGTCCTATAGCAACTCTTCTTGCTCCACCTATGTTTAAGCTAGCAAATTTTATTTTATCTTCATACTTAGGTTCTAAATCGTGAACACCTGGCATTAAAGCTATACATATTTCACATTTATCTCCCCAAAAATCTACGAAAACTGGTTTATCACTGTTTAAAACTTCTGACTCAAAATTATCTTTGTTTAATTCTATCATTTTATTTTACCTACCTTTCATATTATAAATATTTATTAATATATAATTTACCTAAAGTAAATAAATTATATTCTAATGTAAATTTTCTATATAATGCTCTGCATTAGTAGCCGCAATAGCTCCATCTGCTGCCGCTGTAATAACTTGTCTTAATGATTTTTCTCTAACATCTCCAGCTGCAAATACTCCTGGTATGTTAGTTCTCATTTCTTCATCAGTTATTATATCTCCTCTTTCAGTCATGTTTACTTTACCTTTAAACAGTTCTGAAATTGGTAAATATCCAACAAATACAAAGCAACCATTAACTTCTAAAGTACTAACTTCACCAGTTTTTCTATTTTTTATAGTTAAGCTTTCTAGAATTTCATCTCCGTTAGCTTCTTCTACAACAGAGTCCCAAATAAATTTGATTTTAGGATTTGCAAAAGCTTTTTCTTGTAGTGATTTAGCTGCTCTTAATGAATCTCTTCTATGAATTACAGTAACAGTTTCACCAAATTTAGCAAGATATATAGCTTCAGTAATAGCTGAGTCACCACCGCCAATTACAGCAATATCAAGATCAGTAAAGAAATCTGCATCACATGTAGCACAATAAGAAACTCCTCTACCTCTTAACTCTATCTCATTTTTAAATCCACCAAGTCTTGGAGTCGCTCCAGTTGCAATTATTATTGTTTTAGCTTGATATTCACCTTTTCTACATTTAATAACTTTAATATCACCTTCTAAAACAGTTTCAACTACTTCGTCTTTAACAAACTCAGTACCAAAATCTTCTGCTTGTTGTCTCATTCTTTGACTTAATGTTGTTCCAGTACACTCTTCAATTGAACCTGGATAATTCTCTAGTTCGTCAGTTGTTGTTGCCTGACCACCATATTTCGCCCTCTCAATGATTAACGTTTTCATTCGTGATCTTGAAGCATATAGTCCTGCTGATAATCCTGCAGGTCCTCCTCCAATTATTATAGTGTCATAAATTTGTGACATATCAATATACCTCCCTTAGTTAATAGCATGATCTATTAAGTCTGAATCTATTACTTGAAAATCTGTTAATATTTTTTCACTCCATTTTGGAGTGTTAAAATCTCTTAAAAATTTTTCTGTTGTACCTATAGCATTTTCTATAATTTCTAAAGACTGCAAATCAACTCCATTGACAACCTCCGTTGAAACACAAACAGTTCTGTAAGGAGTTTCATTGGGCTTTACACTTCCCATCAATGGATGAGTAAGTATTCTATTGCCTTTATGAATATAATTTCTTACTTTTTTTAGTATATCCAACTGGGGCACATCTATAAACTCAACTTTAAACTTTTCTTCAAATTTTTCTTTTGACATAGGATTGTTAGTTACAATAAATAATGGTTCTATCATTTAAATTCCTCCTATTAGGTGCATATAAAAAAGCATAGCGCAAAATATTAATATATTTTGCCCTATGCCTCTGTATTTTAACCTGAGAGTTTTGCTCCTTCGGTGCATATACGCTTTCCAGAGTTTTGTCCATTTTCGGTCCTTTTGCCTGAGAGTTTCATATTTATTTGGCAAAATAAATACTTGCTTCTTCGGCTACCTAATTTAATAGATCCTCTCCCGAAAATATCATCCAAATTATTATTTTCTTTACTTGCTATCTTTAATACCAGTATATAATATATTTGTCTAATATTCTACATATTTTTATTGTTTTGTTATTTGATTTTTCTATAGTTTCTATAAAGTTTTTTTAATGAAAATATTCTGTCAATTGTATATATCATTATATCCTACATATATATCCCCTACTAATATGGAGAAATTCGTTGCATACCAACCCCTAGAGCATACTCATATACCTATTTTTTTCATTTTCAAAAAAATTTTAAAATAAATTTACTTATGATATATTCAAATGCCTATGCGTATAAACATAAAAATACATTGATATTTTTTTAACTTTTTAAATATGGTTATTATTTTTTCTATAAATCAATTTCTGTACTTTATTGTTATTAAAATATATTTGAACCGCCCAATGTACAATAAATTTATTTGTATATTATAATTTAAATTATAAATTTTTATTCTGTTTATAATAATATGGAAGGATATAACCTTAAATCATATCCTTTTTAATACACTACTTCATATTTTTAAATCCGATTTGTCTCAATCCCTCATAAGCAATTATAGCAACTGTGTTGGAAAGGTTAAGAGATCTAGTTGTAGTATCTACCATAGGCACCTTTATAAGATTATCTTTATTTTCTTCTCTTATATAATCAGGTAATCCTTTAGATTCTCTACCAAATACTAAAAAATCACCTTCTTTAAAATTGGGTTCATTATAATATTTAGTTCCTTTAGTAGTACAAAAATAAAATGTTCCATTCTTATATTTTTCCCTTAAAGCTTCATAACTTTCATGAATTTCTAACTCTAACTGTGGCCAATAGTCAAGTCCAGCCCTTCTTACTGCTTTTTCATCCAAGCTAAATCCTAAAGGTTTTATTAAATGCAGCTTACAGTTAGTAAGTACACAAGTTCTACCTATATTCCCAGTATTTTGAGGAATTTCTGGTTGAAATAATACTATGTTTAAGTTCACTATTACGTCCTCCTAAAAATAAGCCTATTCAGGCTTGATAAAGATATAATACTTCATTTCTATTTCTATGTAAAGTTTATAACTTTAAAAACTTTGTTTAACATTCTATTTTAATATAAACTCTTCAATGACATGAGCAACTCCATCATCTTCATTACTAAGAGCCACATAATCTGCTTGTTTTTTTACAAATTCTTCAGCATTTCCCATAGCTACACCTACCCCAGCAAATTTAATCATAGAAATGTCGTTTTCGTTGTCTCCCATACAAATTACTTCCTCTCTATGAATTCCATAATACTCGCATATTTTCTTTACTGCTTCTCCCTTGGATGTCCCCTTTTTCATAATCTCAAAGCTACTCTCCATAGAACTTACTACTTCAAAGCTTTTTAGATTTAAAAATTCTTCCTTTGCAGCTATAACTCTCTCTTTATCCTCATGTACTACCATAACCTTAATCAGATTTCCATTTTCTTCAAATAACTTTTCCCATTCATTTATAATTCTTATGGCTACCTGTCTATTTTTAGGTAAGGTTGCATTTGCTTTACTATATATTAATGCTGAATGCTTTATCTCTTCTGTATATATTGTGTCAGTACTATAAAATTGAGGCATAATATCATACTTTTTTAATAATTTTAAAATGACTCTACATTCTTCTTTATTTAGATACTCTTCATATATAGCTTTATCTAAATCTTTTTCTCTAATATAAGCTCCATTTGAAGCTATAATAGGAGTTTTCACCCCTATTATATCCCCATAATAATTGGCTGACACAAATATTCTTCCTGTGGCAACTACAAATTTAACTCCTTTATTATGAGCTTCATTGATTGCATTTAAATTTCTTTCAGATATTTTCTTTTTACTATTTAATAATGTGCCATCCATATCAACACAAATTAATTTATATTTCATTAGTCCCTCCATAGATTAAATACAAAATACTTATTAATAATGTATTTATACCATTTTTCTCTTTCCTTAATATAATTCTCAATATACATGAAATATTCTTTTTTTTCAAATGTACTTGATAATATTTCTCCATAAAATTCATCATAGACCAAATTTACAATATCTCTTAATCTATTTTGTAGTTCTCTATCCCTTATAGACTCTACAAATTCTAAATCTCCACTACTTTTACTTTTTACTATACCTTGAGTTCTTAGTCTTTTTAAATAATAATTATATAAAGGTATCATGCTTTTATTATTAACTATTCTCATCTTATTAATCTCATACAGTCCAGCAAATATAGCTATCATTACAGCTAATGCTCCTGTAGTTACATATATTCCTATATATCTATTTAATTTATCATCTTCTCCTATTTCACTTTCCTCTTCATTAAATCCTGGCTTATTTTTATTAATTTTATTATTATTAGATTCATTATTGGAATTACTTTCTGTTGCTGTATTTTCTAATTCAATTTCTTCTTGAGATTCTTCGTATTCTGTGGGAGTTGGTGCCGAATCTACTATGGCCCATTGATTTCTATAAGGGTTTATAAGTATTTCTGCCCATGCATGAGCGTCAGCATTAGTTACCTTATAGCTACCATCCTCTCCTTTATCATCTGACATCTTAAATCCTTCTACATATCTAGCTGGAACACCTGCAATTCTACACATCATTACTGTTGCAGACGCAAAATAAGTACAATATCCTTTCTTATCTAACAGTATAAAATTACTTACAAAATCGTTATATTCATCATTATCTCCAACATTAGTAACATACTTATAATTTTTCATCAAATAACTTCTTATAGCTAAGGCTTTTTCGTGAGTGGTTAGTTCCTCCACAGTCTTTTCTTTTGCTTGTGCTTCACCAATTAATATATCATCAACTATTTTATATACTTCATCATTAATCGGAGCATCAAGCTGAAGATAATTCATGTAATGTAGCATAAAGTTATTTAAAAAGGAACTTTCTTTGTTTACATACTCCATACCTTTAGATGTATCTATTGATGGCATTAAATTTTCTCTATAAGAATAATCATCAACTCCAAACTCCCTTTGAGGCATTATATAAATTTCATTCAATGGAGTTTTTTTATACATAGAATTTTGAATTCCTTCAAGATAATTATCAAAATCACCATAAGATATATAACTAACCTTGTAAGGTTCTTTTATCTCTACATCACTCATAAATATAGGAATTAAATCTACAAACAAATCCTTACTATCATTAATAATATTATTACTATTATTAGGAGTAAAATAAGAAGTAGTTTTAAAGTTTTTTCCTGGAATTATAGTTAATGTTTTTTCTTCAGTCTGAAAACTTTCATCTTTTGTTGGTTGCATAAGTTTATGCATGGGCATATTGGAAGCTTCATTAATCTCAACCTTTCTCATTACTTTATCTTCAGATTTTATCCATGATCTTCCTGTATAATAATCCATAGCCTTTCCTCTTAAATAAAAATGCTTATCTGATATTACTTTAAACACCTCTCTATGATTTAATGCTATTGATCCTCCTAAAATTGTAGATGAATCACTATACCCACTTTGCTTCATTGAAAAGCTTCCCTTCAAAGCTTCTAAAGAAGGATTTTTTTCCTTTTCTTTTTTTCTTGCAAATTCATTTCTAAAAAAAGTAGTAACACTGTCTACAGTTTTCCCTTTGTATTCCTGTGGTAACATAAATACTAATCCAGGAATTAGTAAAGCAAGTATTAGTATTAACGTAATCATATATGTTATATTAATATCTATTTTAACTTCTCTTCCTCTATATTCTCTGCATTTTTTAATATATTCTCCTGTTCCTAATGTTATAATAACAGCTGCTAAAAAATAAGGAATGTTAGGAATAACATTTTTATAGAATATTTGGTACCAGAAAATCACAAAAACACCTATTGAAAAAAACAAAGGAGTATATATGAATTTCTGAGTTATAGATATAAGCACAGCTATAAGTAAAGGAATTCCTATTGAAAATATATGAATAAACTCCTCAAAGTTAATATTTTTAGCCTTGAGGGCTGCATTATTTATATTTTTTAAATTAAGTGATATTACTTCAATTTCCTTCAATACAAATATTCCAGAAGTTTTATAGCTAATTATCCCTATTAAAATAAAAACAATAATAAAAAAGATTATTTTTTTCCTTATACTATTAAGTACTTTAGAAAAAAACAGGTAAATTAGTATACCCATGGCAAATAGTAGAAGTAAAAATACAAAATTTAGTTCCTCTATCTTAAAACAATCTACTATAAGCTTTATTACTAATGTAAAATTTATAATAACTAAAAAAGATTTTAATATTTTTTCTTCAATCACTCTCATGGCATCACCTTATTTCTTCTATGCTATAACAATTTATACCTTTATTTAACATATGTGAAATAGCATCATCACTAACCTTCGGTATTTTATCTAAATAAAATAATGTAACCTCATATCCCTCTGTAGATAAATTTATAAAGTAATCTATATTTTCTTTACTCATATCATAGGTTACTATGACAACAGCACTTTTCTTATTCACATTATACATAAACTTCTTCATAAAAAGAGGCAACTTACCTCTTCCCTCACTGTACTTACTTACCATATGAGTTTTTAATCCTTCTAAATGCTCTTTATTGCTAATATTAAAAACTTCAGTATTTTCTCCTATAATTATAGCTTGTGAATTAGCGCTTTTCTCCTGCATATATTTTATTAGAGATAAGAAAAACTCTACAAGTTCTTCCTCTCTTACTCCATCTTTATCCATACTAAGAGGATCTTTTCTTAAGTCTAAAAACACATGTATACGAGGACTTTCACTACTTTCATATTCCTTTACAAATAATTTTCCATGTTTTGCAGTAACCTTCCAGTTTACCCTTCTATAACTATCTCCAATTCTATATTCTCTAATATTTTTGATAGTTTCTAAGCTTTCTGGTCCTTTGTTTAGCTCCTGCATTATTGTTTTAGTATTAAACTCTCTTAAATTAGCTCCTTTAATTTTAATGCTCTTCAAAGTGTATATGCTAGGATATACCTTTATAGTTTCTTTATGGCTATAGGAACATTTCCAAGTAAAAACTCCAAATATATCACTAACTATACTCGTTGTGCTACCTAACCTATAGTCACCTCTAATTGGTATTTTTATATCTTTCTTTATAAATTTATTACCATTTATTTTTATAGAAATAATATCTCCTCTATATTTATTCATAATTCTTTTTAAAAGAGAATTTTCAATTTCCATATATGATATTGGAAATATTGAATCATTGTATACCTTTATAATTATATTATTATTTTCACCTGCAATTATTTCCTTTTTATCACTAACTACATCAATATTTAAATTTTTACTTACAAAATAAATATATATACTTGTAATGATCAACACTAAGAGAAGGCAATAAAAAATAGAATAGGGTAAATTCCCTCCTGAAAACAGAGCAAATATATAAGACAGAATAGTTAATATAAAATAGGACTTTTTAATCTTCAACATATACTCTCACCTTTGGAGCTATTACCACATTTAAAATTTCTTCTAAAACATTTTCAGCCTTTATTCCCCTTGCAATGGAGCCATTGGTTAATATTATCCTATGAGAAAGAACTAACTTAACATTTTCTTTAACATCTTCTGGTATTACATAATTTCTATTCTTTATTAAGGCTGTAGCCTGTGCAACCCTAAGTAATGCTAATGAAGCTCTTGTACTTCCACCTAATACTATCTCTTTATGGTTTCTTGTGGCATCAATAATATTTACTATATACTTGTTAATCTCATCATTAACCTTTATCTCCTTAACCTGTTTTTGAATATTTATTATATCTTCTTTTGAAGCCACTGGCATTAATTTATCTAATGGATTTTCTTGTCTATACAAATTTAAAATATAAGCTTCATCCATTTTGCTTGGATAACCAAGATGTACTTTTATCATAAATCTATCCAGTTGAGCCTCAGGTAAAGAAAAAGTTCCCTCATATTCGATAGGATTTTCTGTAGCCATTATAAAAAATGGCTTCTCTACCTCATAGGTTATGCCTCCTTCTGAAACTTGCATTTCTTCCATGACTTCTAATAGTGCAGACTGTGTTTTTGGTGATGTTCTATTAATCTCATCTGCTAACACTATATTTGAAAATATAGGTCCCTTATTAAAAGTAAACTTCCCTGTACCAGCATTGTAAATTGAGATACCAGTAATATCTGATGGAAGTAAGTCAGGTGTAAATTGAATTCTACTATATGTTAAGCTCAAACTTTCTTTTATGGCTTTTATCAAAGTTGTCTTTCCAACTCCTGGTACATCTTCTATTAAAATATGACCTCCTGAAATCATACCTTTCATGATATCATAAATCTCCTTTTGTTTTCCAACTATAACTTTTTCTATATTAGTAACAATATTTTCAATAAGTTCTACATTGTTTTTCATTTTAATCCTCCCAATTTTGTCCCTTATTTTATTCTTACTATTTCGGTAACATCACCAAAAAAACCTTTTAATTTTTTGAATTTTTTAAAAATTTTACCCAGATATAGACATTCTATGCCTATATCTGGGTAATAATTTTAATCTTTTCCTATTCTAACAACAGTATTTTTACTAGCATATATACTTTCACCAACTAAAATCTTTTCTACTATTTCACCATTTTCATATCTAATTCTATAGGTATTTACTATATATCCATTTACACCATTTTTTTCTATCACTATTTTGCCCTCTTCTAAGCTATAATCATAAATAATTTCTTTTTTAGGCTTTATTTCCTTTGCAATTTCACTTCTTATTTCATAATGGGGGTCACGTTCTTCTTCATTAGAAAATATATTAAAAGTTATTTCTTTGTTTTTGACAATAACTTCAAGTAAAATAGGATAGCTATAATTATTTTTAAACTTAAAATCTGAAGCTCCATAAGCTATCATGGCATCCTGTCCCATGGGCACATATGATATTATCTTACTATGATTTTTCCTTTCCGTTATATATAAATTACTTTTTAGTACGGCATTATATAAAGTTGAAGAAACTTGACATACCCCTCCTCCAATTTCATCTATAAAGGCTCCGTTTTTAATTACCTTTGCATATTCAAAACCTTTTCCTGGGGTGGTTGCACCTACAACCTTATTGAAACTAAATTCATCTCCTGGCATAATTATAGTATTATCTATATACTTAGCTGCCATTTCAATATTCCTACACCTTCCAAAACTAGAATTTATAAAACTAGTTGTATAGGATGCTATCTTAGTATTTATACTTTTTAAGTCATCTTCCATAATCTTAGGAAACACCTTATTAAAATCCGCATTTATGATAATATCACCATCATCTACACTATTATTTATAGCTTCTATAATACTTTTATTTAATGCTTCTCCATTTATCTTTCTACCTATTTCGTGAGGCGTTATAAGAAATCCACTCCATTCATGATCTACTGTTGCATTTACCGGTGACTTATTTTGTTCTTTTTCTATAACCTTTAAAAACTTGTTAAAACTATCAGCCTTTAGACTTGTTTCCGTATAAAACTCCCTGTCTATACCTTTCTTAATATTTTTATATTTACCTATAAAACTGCCTTCCTTTCCCCAAAGTAATGCCATATCAACAATCTCTTCTATATTCTCACTAACACCTAGTTCACTAAAAGATATTTCATAACTCTTTTCATCAATTTGAACTTTTACATTTCTATTTAAATTTATATCTGTTATATCTTTATCTACTTTAAAAATAGCTTCTTCTTTACTTAATAATGAAACATCTATTTTGTTAATACTAATTCCTTTACATATAAAATTTTCATGATTTCTAATAATAATTTGTACCTTTATTAATATGAAAGAACAAACAATAAACAATATTGTTAGTAATAGAAAAGTTATTCCCATAAACTTTTTTTTCAAACCATTCACCTCCATATATAAAATATATGAGTCTAAGTAAGTCATTATAATATGTAGTTATAAATTTTCAAAAATAGGCACTTAGATTAAATCCTTAATCCAAGTGCCTATTAAAATTATTTAAGATATATTATATTGTACTATGACATTCTTTTTATTCTTCGCTTCCAGCTTGGAGATAAAATTTCATCTATAATATCTCCCATAACCGCAATCCCGCATAACCTATCTTCTTCATCCACAACGGGTACAGAGTATAAATCATACTTTACAGCTATAGCTATAGCAACATCGATTTCATCTGTGTCCACCACTTTAAATGGTTGTGTATTCATCATTGACTTTAGTTTAGCATCTGAATCAGATATCACTAAATCAATTAGAGGAACAGCTCCTTGTAGCCTTTCTTCTTTGTCAACAATATATATATAATGAGCTATTTCTTCATCTGGTCTAAGCTCTTTTAGTATATTAATGGTTTCTTTTACAGTTATATCTATATTAAAGGATATAAAATCAGTATTCATTATATTACCAACTACTTCATCCTCATATTTCATAAGATCTCTAATTTCAGTTTCATCATCATCATCTAAATTCACTAATACACGATTGGTAGTTTCTTCGTCCATATCATCTAGCATATTAGCAATTTCATCATTGGGCATAATATCCAATATTTCCCTTGCCTTATCTTCACTCAAATTTTTTAAAATATCCTTTACCATATCATGGTCAACTTCTTCTAAGGTATCTGAAGCTAAATCTATATCTAGTCCATCTATTACTTTAACTCTGTCTTCTAATGATAAATCTTCAAGAATTTTAGCAATATCTGCTGGATGTAACTTACTTAACTTATTGTATGGAGTTGTTAGCTTTAAAGAAGAATCTACCATCTCTAAAGATTGAACGCTCTCCCAACTTATTAAATTTTCTTTTGGCTCTTTATTAAATAGAGCATATACATGCTTTATTGGATTCTCAATTTTCATTTTTCTAGCAATTGCTAAAGTACCCGACTCTACTCCAATCACAGTTAAATAGCCATTTCTTTTAACCATTTTCAAATCAACAACTCTAACTATTTTTTTACCATTTACATCTACTATATCTTTATCTAATAAATGTTGAGATAAAAGATATGAATATTTCCTTGGAATTATATCTTTAACTTGTACAACCTTTATAATGAATTTACCATTTTCTTTATACACATCAATATTTCTAAATTCAAAGTTTTCAATTTCTCTTCCATTTTTAATCTTGTATCCAATAGCCCTTGGATATCCATAATCTGTAGTTACATAAATATCTTCTAACTTTCCTATACAATAATTTAATTCATCATAAACCCATCTGTTTAAAATACTACTTAGATAAAATTCTGATAGTCTATCCATGTTATTCCTCCTTCAATAGAGGAATATGTATATAAGTGTCTATAACTTAATAAACAGTACTCCTCTATTTCTATTCGATTTATAAATGTCATCACAGTCCTTACACAACAAAGGCCCACCGTCCATTAATTTCTCACCACCTAATTAAATATATTTATATTACTTATTATAGTCTACATCTTTAATTTTGTAACTATATTATTCAAATTTGGTTGAATTTCTTCATATTTATTTAATATCATGACTTTTCTCTATTTTTATTCAATTTACTATCTTATTCTAAGTCAATCTAACTTTTATATAAAATTTTCCTATGATAGTCCTATTCATATTTGTCTCTTATTATGATAATATAGTTTAATGTACAAATTAGTGCGAGAAAGGAGGTATCTTATTATAAACTTGCTGATATTATTGAAATTATTATTGTCATTAGTATTCTCTTTAAGAATTTAATTACTCGAAGTAAGTTTATATAAGAAAACCTATGAAAAGTAATACACAATTTTTACCTATTTCTAGAGAAGATATGAAAAAAAATCATATTTCTCAACTTGATTTTATAATAATAACTGGAGATGCATATATAGATCATCCATCCTTTGGAACTGCGATAATTGGAAGGCTTTTAGAAAGCGAAGGTTTTTCTGTGGGAATTATAGCTCAACCTAGTTGGGACTCTTGTGAAGACTTTAAAAAACTTGGTGAACCTAAATATGGATTTCTTATAAACTCCGGAAATATAGATTCTATGGTAAACCACTATACTGTTGCTAAAAAGAAAAGACATGATGATCTTTATTCTCCTGGTGGTAAGGGTCGTTATAGACCAAATAGAGCTGTTATAGTGTATTCAAACAGAGCTAGAGAAGCATATAAAAATACACCTATAATTATTGGTGGTATAGAAGCTAGTCTTAGAAGATTTGCCCACTATGACTATTGGGATGATAAAATTAGAAAAAGTATAATTCTTGATTCCAAGGCCGATCTTTTAATATATGGTATGGGTGAAAAACCTATAGTTGAAATTGCCAATTTATTAAGATATGGAAAACCAATTAATCATATTACTTCAGTTAGAGGAACTTCTTACGTGACCAATAAATTAGATGACATTAAAGACTATATATTGTTGCCTTCATTTGACGAAATTACTTCTGATAAAAAAGCTTATGCTAACAGCTATTTTCTTTCTTCTAGAGAACAAGACTCCGTATGGGGTAAGCCCTTAGTAGAGCCTTATGGTGATAGATTTGTAGTTCAGAATCCACCTCAAAAACCTTTAAGTACTAGGGAAATGGATAGGGTTTATAATTTACCTTATACTAGAACTTATCATCCTATTTATGAAGAAGCTGGTGGTATACCTGCTCTTAAAGAAGTTAAGTTTTCTATAACTAGTCATAGAGGTTGTTATGGAAGTTGTTCCTTTTGTGCTCTAACTTACCATCAAGGTAGAGTTATTCAAAATAGGAGTCAAGATTCTATAGTATCGGAAGCTAAACTTTTAACTGAAGATAAAGATTTTAAAGGATATATACATGATATTGGTGGTCCAACAGCTAATTTTAGACAGAGGGCTTGTAAAAAACAAATTGAACATGGAGTTTGTAAGGATAGGCAGTGTATGTTTCCTACACCTTGTAAAAACTTAATAGTAGATCATACTGAATATTTAAGTCTTCTAAAAAAAGTTAGAACCTTACCTAATGTAAAAAAAGTTTTTATTCGTTCTGGTATCAGATATGATTATCTAATATACGATAAAAATCCAAAATTTTTTAATGAACTATGTGAACACCATATAAGTGGTCAGCTAAAAGTAGCTCCTGAACATATAAGTGATAAGGTACTTTGTGAAATGGGTAAACCTTCTAAAGATGTTTACGAAAGGTTTATAACAAAATATCATGCCATTAATAAAAAATTAGGAAAGAAACAGTTTGTGGTACCCTATCTTATGTCTAGTCATCCTGGTAGTGATTTAAATGCTGCCATAGAGCTAGGACAATATATAAAATCCATGGGACATATGCCAGAACAAGTTCAAGACTTTTATCCTACACCAGGTAGTTTATCAACTACCATATATTATACTGGTATAAATCCATTTACTAATAAAAAAGTTTATGTAACCAAAAGTCAAAAGGAAAAAAATATGCAAAGAGCTCTTTTACAATTTGGGAACCCTGAAAATCACAATCTAGTTAAATCAGCTTTAACTAGTTGTCATAGAGAAGATTTAATAGGTAACGGTAAGAATTGTCTAATTCCAACTAATCCTATTATAAAAAGAAAGTCTTCTCAAACTCCTAATAATAAGGAAAAAAGTAATGTAAAGAACACTAATTTAAAAAAATCATCTAAAAATACTACCCCAAATAAAAGAGCTAAGAAAACTTCTTATAGAAAATAACTTATTATCATTCATCTAACTGATAAAGGCTATTTAAGATTTTAATTAAACATAAATCTCAAATAGCCTTTTATTTTATATCTATCTTATGCCTTTTACTATTCTCTGTTTAAAAGTTCTAATGCTTCCATAAAGTACTATCATCCATGATAAATCACCTAACAACAAATAACCTATATTCTCACTGCTTTGTAATGTTACTGCAGTGGTTCCTACAAATACTAGAGAAGCTATACCAATTAATGCTGCCCCCCACTTTACACTATGCTTATACCTAAAGCTTTTTATCCCCATAAAAAACGATAATCCATTAATACACAATAATATTTTATATGGTAACAGATTACTTAGAATAACATTATATCCATAGGATAATGATATATAATACTCCATAGGAACTTTAAACATACATATCAAATAAATAACTATGCCCATAATAAAAATTCCATAAAACCATTTTATATCCATCCTTGTATTTCTATAAAAAACATATAAACAAGTATATATAATTATAGGAATATATATAATGTTTAAAAACACTAAATTCTTCATTAAGTATACACTTTTCATGTTATCTGCTAGAAGAAGCACTAGTAAGCTAACTATTCTTAATATAATTAGGATAAAAGATATGGTAAGTACTTCTTTTATTTTAACAGGGCAATACCTTATGCTTGAGGTTATAGACTCATAACTCAAAAATATCATGGCTAAAATTAAAAACAAATATATATAAATATTCAATATCCACACTCCAAAATAATAATTATATTTATATATATTACTTTTTTATATGTTTTATGAAAACATTACTCCTCTTTGCATCCTATTATTTTAATAGACCTACGTTCGCAGGTGATTTTAAGTGGAAAATCAGGGCCTTTTTCTCCATCAATATCTGTAGCTATATTCTCATCACAATCTATGGTTAGCTCTTTACATTTGAAATAAAGTATTCCATCCATATCAGCAACTTGACCCTTTTTCATCATAATAATTAAATTATTAAAAGCATTTTTCAAAATTTCCTTTTTTATAACAACCACATCTAATAATCCATCATCTGCTTCTGAGTAATCTGCAAATTTAATATTTCCTGCTGTTTGACCATTAAATACTAGTATAGTATATATTTTACCTTCAAAATTTACTACTGGAGAAGTAATCTTAACATCTATTTTTTTTAGATTTTTAACCTCTTCTGCAGCTTTTACATAATAAGCCAGCTTTCCCATTGTGTTTTTAAGACTATTATCAGTTTTTTGAGATATATCTGTAAACAGTCCTGCACTAGCTACATTTACAAAGTATTTATCATTTATTCTACCAAGATCAAAACGCTTGACCTTCCCATCTAAAATTTGCTTACAAGAAGCAGATATATCATTAGGCACTCCTAAGTATTTAGCAAAATCATTAGCTGTACCTACTGGTAAAAAGCCTACAGGAATATCTACGTTATTTTGCTTCATCTTATTTATTACTGAATCAATAGTCCCATCTCCACCTGCTATTAGTATATACTTATAGCTTTCATCTATTTCAATGAGCGCATCTCTAATATCAGAATCATGACTAATTCTAAAAGGTTCTATAGTATATCCATACTGTTGATGAATTTTGATTACCTTATCTATGTTGTTTATTATTGAATTTTCTCCCGAGTAAGGATTATAAATAAATTTAACTCTTTTCATAATTTCCTCCTATATTATTTATAAACAATATAACTTAATTATGCCCATGAATATTATTTATAATTATATATAATACTTTATTTACCTTAATCTATATCATATTACCATTTTAAAAACCTTTTTTCAAATTTTAAAATTTATTCATGCTTTTTTATATTTAACAATTAATTTTTACTTTCACTGCATATATATTTTACAATGGTAACCAAAATGTATATAATAAAATAGAGGTGATAGTGTGAATAAATCTATTATCCCAAATTCTATGACTTTGGGTAACTTAATTTGTGGAGTTTTATCAATACAATTTACTATAAATAATGATTTTACTACAGCTGGAATTTTAATCTTATTAGGAGGAATCCTTGATAGATACGATGGTACTGTAGCACGTTTTTTAAACACTCATAGTGAACTGGGAAAAGAACTTGATTCTCTAGCGGACTTAGTTTCCTTTGGCGTAGCTCCATCAATTTTAGCCTTTTCCCTATATGGATTTAGTAATTTTGGACTTTTAGGTAAAATTTTATTAGTATTATTCCCTGTGGCAGGAGCTTTTCGTTTAGCTAGATATAATTGTACAGATTTTAATAATGTTTTTACTGGCATACCTATAACTATAGCTGGTAGTTTACTAGCTGTACTTGAGATTTTTTCTACGGTAAGACCCATCCCATCAATCATTCCAATGGTATTTATGACATTGCTTTCATACCTTATGGTTAGTCATTTTCAAATTAAGAAAAAATAAAATAGTAATATTAAAAGCGACTATTAAAAATAGTCGCTTTTAATATTACTCATGAATATATTCTAAACCACATAATAGTATGAAAGAGTAACCACTAAATATACTGCTATAAGTAACGCCCCTTCAAACCAATAGGTCTTACCATCTTGAAACACAAAATAAGACATTCCCATAGCTATAGACATGGTTACTATTTGAAAAGTTGAAAACAGTAGGTTTACTTGGAACCCCATAAAGGAAGAGCAAATAACTAATATAGGAATCACAAACATAGTAATTTGTATACTAGAACCTATGGCAGTTTCTAGACTAGCATCTATTTTATTTTCTAAAGCACATACTATGCTTGATGCATTTTCACCAAAGGAGCCTAAAAGTGGAATCAATATTATTCCTAAAAATTCTTGTGAAACTTTATATTCTTCAACAATGGCATTTACACCACCAACTAATCTTTCACTTATAAAATATAAAAGTATAGTTACAATAATAATTAACCCAAATACTTTTCTAGTGTCGTTCTTATCACCATTCTTAGGTAACATTTTTTTTTCATCTAATATAAATAAATTACTATGGGTATATAAGGAAAATATTAGCCCTAATATATATACGCATATCAATACAACACCTATGATTAAACTTATTTTTTGAAAACTACCATTATCAACAATAGAGTATCTATTTAAAGCGGATACAATTATTATAGTAAACATAACTAAAAATAACATATTTAAATTTGTACGTGCAATTATTTTATTAAATTTTTGTTCCCTATATTTTATACCACCACAAAACACTGCAATTCCTAACCCCAGTAGCATATTTGTAATAACAGCACCTAAGAGCCCTGCCTTTGCCATGGAAATCATACCATACTTTATAGACCAAAGTCCCATCATAAGTTCTGGCACATTACCTGCTGTAGCTGAAATAAGGCCGCCTCTTTTTTCACCTATATAATCTGATATTTTTGAAGTTCCTCTTCCTAATAAAATGGCTAAAGGGATCATTACTAATGAATACATTATAACATTAATTATGTTAGAATTTATATTTATAAAAAGCAGTACAATAGAGATTAATACTATGGTTAATGTTACTACTTCTTCTTTTCCAATAAAATCTTTTTTCTTAAAGTCTTTCATATTTTCCTCCACAATATAACATAGATATATATTTACTCTATTCATTTCATAAAGAAACAGTTACACCTATATTTTTTACTAAAGGTGTAACTGTAATGAAATACTTTATTTTAGTTTTTTATTTATTAGAAAATACTTTTTCTTTTAACTTTTGACCACATGGAGTTACTGCAAGACCACCTAAGGCAGTTTCTCTTAATTCACTAGGCAAGGCTCTTCCTATTTTGTACATAGATATGACTGTATCATCAAAAGGAATCTTACTCTCAACACCTGCCATTGCCACGTCTGCCATGGTAAGGGCACTTACCGCTCCTGCTACATTTCTTTTAGCGCATGGTATCTCAACTAATCCCGCTATTGGATCACAAACTAAGCCTTCCACATTTTTTATTACCATAGCCCCTGCATCAAATGCCATTTTAGGAGTTCCTCCCATCATTTCTACAATGGCAGCTGCAGCCATAGCAGCTGCACTACCACATTCTGCTTGACATCCACCTTCAGCACCTGCTAGAGTTGCATTTTTAGCAATTAAAATCCCAACCCCCGAAGCTGTAAATAAAGCAGTTATCATTTCATCATCAGTTTTATTTAATTTCTCCCCTGCTGTAATAATAGCTGCAGGTATAATACCACAGCTCCCTGCAGTAGGTGCTGCTACTATTCTTCCCATGGCTGCATTAACCTCAGAACAAGATAATGCTCTTGCCATAGCTTTGACTATAAAATCACCACATAAGGTTTCTTTTTCTTGGAAGTACTTTCTAATCTTAGTTGCATCACCACCTATAAGACCGCTTATAGATATAATCTCTTTATCCATAGCTTCTTGAGTTGCAGACTTCATAACTTTTAGATTTTCTCTCATCATTTCAATTAATTTTTCCCTAGAAGTTTCTGAAGATTCCAGTTCCTCTCTTATAGTATATTCTGCAATGGTTATGTTCTCTTTATTACATAATTCAATTATTTCTGTTGCCTTTGATAAAAACATTAAAGCTACTCTCCTTTCATTGGTGGTAATATTTCCTCTACATTTTTCACATTTTCTATCTTTCTTATTTTATCTACCACTTGATGATTCACTATCCCATCAGTTTCAACCACCGTTGAAGCTTCTAATCCCTTAGCTTTTCTATATACATTCATTGAAGCTATATTTATATTTTCATTAAATAAAAGATTGCTAACATTATATATCATTCCTGGTACATCGAGATGAGTAATTATAATAGTTGGATATTCTCCTGTAAAATGGATGCTTTGTCCATCTAATTCGAATATAACAATATTTCCTCCGCCTATGGATGAACCTGTAACAGTGGTTTCTATTCCTTTGGAATCCTTCATTACAAATTTAACTGTATTAGGATGTACATCACCTAGATCCGTTTCTTCAAAGGTAAATTTTACTCCTCTTTCTTCTGCTATAGTAAAAGACTCTTTTAATCTATAATCCCAGGGATCCATTCCTAAAATTCCAGCTACTAGTGCCCTATCTGTACCATGTCCTTTATAAGTTTTTCCAAAGGAGCCATGAAGTAAAAATTTAACTTCCCTAACATCATCTTCTGCAATCTTTGCAGCTAATTTTGCAAGTCTTGCAGCTCCTGCTGTATGTGAGCTTGAAGGTCCAATCATTATAGGACCAAGAATGTCAAACACGCTATAACTTTTCATAATTTCCTCCTATAAAATACCACTATAGAATATACTAAAATTTATTATTTCATTGACTCCTGAATTAATAGTTATTACTTAGTATATCCATTTTATATAATACCATTAGTTAAAGATTAAAAATATGTAACTTTTAAATAAGAATTATGTAAAAATATATCTATAATATTTATACCATAAAACTTATTGACAATATATATATTTTTTCGATATAAATAGAGCTCGGTAATAGTGTTTTTTTGTACACCATTATTACCTAGCTCTATTTAATTAATATTCATTTTAAATTTAATATTGATAAAAACAACTTCCCCCTATAAATTCTGTAATTAAAGAATTTGTTGGAACAACATCCTTATCTACTTCTTTAAAAAAATGTAAAAATTCTATAAGTCTTCTTGCTTCATTGTAGACTGAACTTTCTGGTTTCACTTTATATAGCTCTTCTAATGCATATTTCTTTAAAACTGCTAACTCATATATAAGTGCTGAATTAAACATTACATCTGCATCTTCTTGATACGGAAATATATTCTTATCTTCTCCTCGTCTTATAGAAGACCACATTTTCAGTGTATATTCTACATCATATCCTCTTGACAAATAATCTCTAACTATTCTTCTAATCATCCTTACATCCGTTGTTGCTATTCTATTGTGAGCATCCATATTTATTTGAGTTAATGGACTAATATATACTTTAAATTTATAATTATGAGGAATTGAAGCTGTTAGGACTTCATTTAAGCCATGTATTCCCTCAATTACTATTACTCCCCTATCTGGAAGCTTCACTTTATTTCCTAACCACTCTCTTTTACCTGTTATAAAATTAAAGGTTGGAAGCTCAACTTCTTCTCCATTTAAAAGCATTTTTAGTTGTTCATTAAATAACTCTAAATCCAATGCAGTTATACTTTCAAAATCATATTCTCCAAATTCATCCTTTGGAGTAAGCTCTCTATCTATAAAATAGTCATCTAGTGATATTGGTACTGGAATTAATCCATTAACTCTCATTTGAATTCCCAACCTCTTACAAAATGTGGTTTTTCCTGAAGATGATGGCCCAGCTATTAATATTAACTTTATATCACGATTTTTCTTTATTTTATCAGCAATATTAGCTATTTTCTTTTCGTGCAAAGCTTCTGCAACTCGTACTAAAGTCACAATATCACCATGTTCTATCTCATCATTTAAAGCACCTACATGGGCTATATTTAGTATATCTCCCCATTTCTCAGCTTCATAGAATATCTTTGCTAACTTCCTATGTTTTTCAAATCGTGGAATTTGGGTTGGCTCTTCTTGAGTTGGAAATCTTAGAATAAACCCTGGATCATAGTAAATTAAATCAAAACATTTTAGTATATCTGTATTAGGTATCATTGGTCCATAAAAATAACCAATTTCTTCACCCAACTTATAAATTATTATACTGCTCTCATTTACATTTTTAAAAACACTAACCTTATCATCCATGCCAGCTTCTCTAAATAAATCTATAGCATCTTCCTTACTATAATTTTTCTTTTCAATTTCCATGTTAGCATCTACTATCTCAAGCATTCTCTTTTTTATGGCATATACATCATCTATGCTTAGATGTATGTCTTTATATATTTCACCAAATAATCCTTTACTTAAAGAATGTTCTATGGTTATTTTACTATCTGGAAATAAATCCTTGGTAGCTTTTATTAAAACAAATTGTAAACTTCTTATATAGCACATAATTCCTTGTTTATCTGTAATATCAACAAACTCTATATCACAATCCTTCTCAAGAACAGTTGATAACTCCCTAAGTTTACCGTCCACTTTAACCAAAACTATAGGTACTTTATTGTCATGGCCATATCTTTTTATCAAATTATAACACGTTATTCCTCTATGAACTTCTATGATTCTTTCTTCTATTCTTATCTTGATTTTATCCATACCCTCACCTCTATTATAATTATTTAGTTATCATATATTATTTCCTAATCCCTTAATTAACTAATAAAATCATAATCCTAATAAAATTTAAACTTAAATTATATTATATATTTGTATTACTTATTATATTACATAATTGTAAATATGAAACCAACAAACCACAAATAATTTATTATATTCTGTGCATACTATATTTAGCATTATATTAGAAATATAGGTGATATTTATGTTTATACTTATAATTAGAACAGTTATACTATATGTTTATTTAATTTTCATTATGCGAGTTATGGGTAAAAGACAGCTTGGACAGTTAGAACCTGTAGATTTTGTAGTTGCACTAATGATTTCTGAACTTGCAACTCTCCCTATGGGTGATAACCGAATTCCGCTAATATATGCTATAGTTCCTATAACTACTTTAGTTTTTCTTCAAGTAATGACTTCCTTTTTAGAACTTAAAAGTGAACACATTCGCTCTATTCTAAACGGTCAACCTAGTATACTTATAAAAGACGGACTAGTAAATGTGAAGGAATTAAAGCAAGTTAGATATAATCTTGATGACCTTTTAGGTGAGCTTAGACAAAATGGTTATTTTAATTTACAAGAAATACATTATGCAATTTTAGAAACTGATGGTTCTCTATCTATTGTTCCTTACAAAGACTATGAACCACCTACAAGGGAAGATTTTAATATAAAAATAGAAGATGAGCCTCTTCCCATTCCCGTAATATTAGATGGTGTTATAAACAAGGCCAATCTTAAGTCTATTAAAAAAGATAATTATTGGTTAGAAGAAAAACTAGCTAAAAATAATATTAAAAGCTATAAAGATGTGCTCATTGCAATAGTTTATTCAAATAACCAAAAGTTCTACTTTCAACTTAAAAATCAAACTACTAATGCTAGTGCTAATGAAAAAGAGAGTTAAGGAGGAGTTCCTATACAATGAAAAACATGATAGCAACATGCATCATCTTCTTTCTAATGATATTCATTCTTTTTTTTGCCAGCAAATATATAGTATTAACTTGTGATAAGCTTTTAGATGTTTCATCAGAAATAGAAGAAAACATAGTAAATGATAATTGGGATGAAAGCTATATGTTGTCTTTTGAATTGTTAAACATCTATGAAGGACACGTGGCAAACTTAACTTTATTTTTAAATCATACAGACTTTGATAACATTTATAGTGAAGTTATAAAGCTTAGTCAATATTCTAAATGCAAAAATAAAGATGAAGCTCTTTCATCTATTCACGTGGTAAAAACTTTAATTAACCAAGTAAAAGAATTAGAATCTATATCAATAGGAAACATTTTTTGATAAGTTTTTGGTTACGATTTCAAAATATGGTTTTCTATATAGCATTTAACTAAAGATTGAACTATAATAAAATTATAGACTTAATCTTATAAATAGAAGGGTGGAATAATGTTATGGCATTAGTAACTACTAAAGAAATGTTTAAAAAGGCTTTTGAAGGCAAATATGCTATAGGAGCTTTTAATATTAACAATATGGAGATAATTCAGGGAATTGTAGATGGAGCTAAAGCTCAAAACTCTGCTGTAATACTTCAATGCTCTAGTGGAGCTATAAAATATATGAGACCAGCTTATTTAAGACATATGGTACTTGCTGCTGTTGAGGAAAGTGGAGTTGATGTAGCTCTTCACCTAGACCACGGCGATTCTTTTGAACTTTGTAAAGAGTGTATAGACAATGGATTTACCTCTGTTATGTTTGATGGTTCTCACTATGATTATGAAGAAAACGTAAGACTTACAAAAGAAGTTGTAGAATATGCTCATGCTCATGGAGTTGTGGTAGAGGCTGAACTAGGTAAACTTGCTGGAGTTGAAGATGATGTAAATGTATCTGCTAAAGATGCTACTTACACTGATCCAGACCAAGCAGTTGACTTTGTTAAGAGAACTGGTGTTGATTCATTAGCAATAGCTATTGGAACAAGCCACGGTGCATACAAATTTAAAGGCGAAGCTAAACTTGACTTTGAAAGACTTGAAACAATAACAAGAAAATTAGAAGAAGTTGGTTTTGAAAAATATCCAATAGTTCTTCACGGTGCTTCTGCTGTAGATCCAAAATATGTTGAAATGTGTAATGAAAATGGTGGAGACATAAAAGGTGCTAAGGGAGTACCTGTAGAAATGCTAAGAAAAGCTTCATCTATGGCTGTTTGCAAAATTAACATGGATACAGACCTAAGACTTTGTGTTACAGGTTCTTGTAGAAAAGTATTTGCAGATAAACCAAGTGAGTTTGACCCAAGAAAATATCTTGGAGTAGCAAGAACTAATCTTCAACAATTGGTAGAAGATAAAATTACAACGGTTTTAGGTTCAATAGACTCAATGAAATAAGATAAAAAAAACATGGAACTTTTATTCCATGTTTTTTTATTTTATCTACTTTTCAGTATAATTGATAATATGTTTTATTATCATATTAATACTACCATCCCCGACTCTTTCAATTTCGAATCTATTAATATCATTATAAGCTTCTTCTGATATATATAAATCTATATCTTTATCTATTTTTAGCCTAACTCTCTTCAATTTCTTTTCTACCCACTGCTTATCTAAATCTACAGTTTCACTTACTCCACTTTCAATTGCAAAGGTTCTAAAGTTCTCTTTTAGAGACTGATTTTCTTTAAAAACTTCTTCTGCAAAATTATTCAAGTCTATAGAATCTTCTTCTCTGAGCCTCTTCTTAACTTCTCTACGTACTGTTTCTTGTCCTTCTGCATTTTCACTAAGGGCATTTTGAGTCCATTTTTCTGCTACTTTCAAAAACTGCTTTGTCTTATCTCTTTCATTTTCTACTATAGTACAGCCTAAATAATTATCTATAAAATAATTAGCTCCATATTCTTTATTTTCTTTATTGCTTTTACTTTGCTTATCAATTACTAATAAATCATAAGGATTATCACTAGCCATAGCCTTGATAAATGCACACTTTTGTATCCTTGAACTACTTGAAGGCAGTCCTGTAAATTGAGGTATTATATCTATTCCAATCTTTCCATCTACAAACTCTACATTGTGCATATAATTTTTAATATAATCCATCTTAAATATACCTATAAATGCTCCATACTCTGTAGTAAAGGATACAGTAAGCAAATCACAGGAAGGTATGCTCCCCTTTGATCTCATCAAGATAAACATCTGACTAGCTAACTCCTTAGATACATTTGTTAGATTATTTTCTCCATTCAAATATTCTTGACATACTTCCTTTACAATATTTCTCTCCTTATTAAAAATAGCATATTTAAGTTCCTCATCCTTTAAACATCTTTGAATGTGTTTAAAAATAAAAGTATACACCTCTTCTGCTAATTCTAAGGGATACTCATTTAAAACTGGCTCATCGGAATTGTTATCTAAAATATGAATAATAGCTTCATTTATATTAATTTCATTTATATACTCCATCACTTACCTCCATAAATTTTAGTATACATATCTTTATGTATATTTACTATTCTAGTATATCTACTATAGATTTTTAACAGTATAAGAATAATTATATATTTTTTTTTAACAATATCAATAAAATTTGTTATAATCTTAAACATAAGGTATAATGTCATCATTAAAGAAAAAGGGGTGCTATCCTTGGAAGAAATGGAAACTAGAATCTTAAAGATAGATGTAGATGAAATAAAATCTAAACTTAACAGTCTAGGCTGTGAAAAAGTTAAGGATGAAAATCAAGTTAATAACCTCTATGATTTTCCAGATAGAAGACTGCTAAGTAAAAAAGGTTATGCTAGAATTAGAATAGTGGAAGATAATTTAAATAATGTAATAATAAATTATATGACTACAAAAAAACTTCTAAGCCAAGAAAAGTATAAGGTTATGGAAGAAAATGAAATTGTTATAGACAATAGCACCATTGGAAGTCAAATCTTCACCTCCCTTGGTCTTGAGCTAGTAGCATCAATAAAAAAACATAGAGAAAGTTATAAATATAAGAATTCTCTTATTGAAATTGATATAAATGATAAGAGCTTTTGTCCCTTTCCTTATTTAGAAATAGAATCAACGGATGAGGAAGAAATAAAAGAAATTGTAGCTTTACTTGGATATACTATGGAGGATACCACCTCTAAAACAATCTTTGAAATATTAAATGGTGAAGGATCAGTAAAAGGAGTATAATGTTTGGTTATGTAACACCCTATAAAATGGAATTAAAAATTAAAGACTATGAAATGTTCAAAGCTTACTATTGTGGGTTATGTATATCTATAAAAAATAATTTTTCTAATTTATGCAGAATGACTTTAAATTATGATATGACTTTTTTAGGTATACTTTTGGATAGTTTAGAATACAGTAAACATAAGTATGTAGTTACTAAATGTATAGCTCATCCTATGAAAAAAAAGCCTAAGGTTATAGGTAATAGAGCTTTAGATTATGCTGCCTTTTGTAACGTGTCCCTAGTATACTACAAATTATTAGATGATTATAATGATGATAATTCTCTAAGTAAAAAGTTTATTTCTATGTACATAAAAAAATTTATAAATAAATCTAAAGAGGACTTATCTCCAATTTTAGTTAATATAGAAGAAAATATAAATAAATTAAGTTCTCTTGAAAAATCTCAGAATGTGATATCTATTGATGAACTCAGTGACCCTTTTGCTTCTTTAACAGCTTTTATAATCTCTTACTATTATAAAAATGAAAACTTTTTTAATGATTTATATAACTTAGGATATAATCTAGGGAGATGGATTTATATAATAGATGCCTTTGATGATTTAAAGGAAGATATGGAGAAACATAAATTTAACGCCATTAACAAAGCCTTCAATGTTGAAAACCTACCCTATGAAGACTTAATTATTAAAGAGGGCAATAGAATAGAATTTAACCTAATAATGAGTGCGAATTCTACTTCTGAAGCTTTAGATAAACTTCCTATAAATAAAAATAAAGACTTACTATTTAATATTTTACAATTAGGACTTATGAATAAAATAGAAACTATAAAATCAAGGAGTGACAAAAAACATGAATAATCCTTATGAAGTACTTGGAGTTAAAGAAAATGCCTCTCAAGATGAAATCAAAAAAGCTTATAGAGAGCTAGTAAAACAATATCATCCAGACAAGTATGTTAATAACCCGCTAAAAGATTTAGCAGAAGAAAAACTTAGAGAGATAAACGAAGCTTATGACGTATTAAGTAAAAAAGGTAATACTAGTAATGGATCTTCTAGCTATGGAAATCCTTCCTCAACCTATGGTGGTGGTTCTAACAGCTACAATGATCCTAATCTTCAATCTGTTAGAATGGATATTAATAGAGGAAATATAGGCGGCGCAGAATCGAAACTTAATGCTATGACTAATAAAACTGCTGAATGGAACTTTTTAATGGGGGTTGTACATCTTAGAAAAGGTTGGTACGATAGCGCAAATAATTTAATAAATACTGCTTGTAGAATGGATCCTAATAACTTTGAATATAGACAAATGCTTAATCAATTAAATCATACACAAAATAACTATAGAAGTACCTATTATGGTCAAAGAAATAGTTCTAATGACATGTGCAATACTTGCTTAAATATTTGGATGTTAGATACTTGTTGTGAATGTATGGGTGGAGATTGTATTAGTTGTTGTTAAAAGGAGGTTACTATGAAAGAAAATAAGGCTTCGAATATGGCAAAGGGCGGTATGCTTATTGCTTTCACTCTTATTATCTTGTATGCCGCTAATTTTATTACCTTTAACACTTTATTTTTATTAGGCTTAGCTTCAGCACTTATTCCCCTTGGAATACTTATTGCTGATATGAAAACTACTTTATTAGTATATATAGGCTCCTCTGTATTAGCTTATTTCATAATCCCAGACAAAACTCTTTGTCTTTTTTATGTGCTAATCTTTGGTCCCTATGGCATAGTAAAATTTTTTATAGAGCAAAAAAGAAATACAACTATAGAAATCATATTAAAACTAGTTTATTTTAATGTGATAACCTTTATATCATTTCTTTTATATAAACAATTATTTATGCCTACTATTGAACTACGATATCCTTTAATAATTATGTTTGTAGGTGGAAATGTGGCCTTCTTTATATTTGACTATGTTCTTACGGTATTCATAAATAGTGTGAGAACTAAAAAATTCAAATTTTAGGGATATAATATTCAAATCCCTTGACATTTACTTCACTCTTAATGTATAATTTTTAAAAACTAAATTATTTATTGCAGTGATGAGGAGTAGTAATATAATTACTTATTTAAAGAGAGCTACAGCTTGGTGTAATGTAGTAATAAGCTTATATGAACTTGCCTGGGAGCTTACTTGTTAAAAGCAAGTACGGATTTAACCGTTATATTATCAAGGGAGACCTTTATGGTCTAAATAGAGTGGTACCGCGGAATTATAGTTTTCGTCTCTTTCATAAGAGATGAAAGCTTTTTTTTATTTAAAATAATATTTGATATTTATCAAACAAGGAGGATTACTATGGCTAGATATGGAACTGCTACAGATAAAAAATGGCAGGAAAAATGGGAAGAAACAAACCTATATAAATTCGATGAAAACAATATGGATAAAAAATTGTACGTTCTTGAAATGTTCTCATACCCTTCAGGAAGCCAATTACATGCAGGACACTGGTTTAACTACGGACCAGTAGATTCATGGGCTAGAATGAAGAGAATGCAAGGATATAATGTATTCCAACCAATGGGATTTGATGCTTTTGGTCTTCCAGCAGAAAACTTTGCAATTAAAACTGGGATACATCCTAAAGACTCTACTGATAAAAATATTGAAACTATGGAAAAACAACTTAAAGCAATGGGTGCAATGTTCAACTGGGAAAATGAAGTTGTTACTTGTAGACCAGATTATTATAAGTGGACCCAATGGTTATTCCTAAAATTGTATGAAAAAGGTCTTGCTTACAGAAAAAATGCTCCAGTAAACTGGTGCCCTAGCTGTAACACAGTACTTGCAAATGAGCAAGTTGTAGAAGGTCATTGTGAAAGATGTGAAAGTGAAGTAACAAAGAAAAACTTAACTCAATGGTTCCTTAAAATCACAGACTATGCAGATGAGCTTTTAGAAAAACTTGATGGTCTTGATTGGCCAGAAAAAACTAAAGCTATGCAAAAACACTGGATTGGAAGATCAACTGGTTCAGAAGTAACTTTTAAAGTTAAGGATTCTAATATTGAATTCAACACATTTACCACAAGAGTTGATACTTTATTTGGAGTTAGCTACGTTGTTCTTGCTCCTGAAAATGAATTAGTTGAAAAGCTTACTACAGAAGAAAATAAGGCTGCTATTGAAGCTTATAAAGAAACATCTGCAAAGCAAAGTGATATAGAAAGACAGTCTATCTCTAGAGAAAAAACAGGAGTATTCACCGGATCCTATGCTATAAATCCTATAAACAGCCGTGAGATTCCAATATGGGTTGGAGACTATGTACTTAATACTTATGGTACAGGTGCAGTAATGGCAGTTCCAGCTCATGATGACCGTGACTATACTTTTGCACAAAAATATAATCTTCCAATAGAAAGAGTTATAGAAGGTGGAGATGCTCTTCCATTCACTGAATATGGTCCAATGATAAATAGTGGAAAATTTGATGGTCTTAAGGGAGAAGAAGCTAAGGATGCAGTGGTTACTGAGCTTGAAAAGTTAGGTCTTGGTAAAAAACAAATTAACTACAGACTACGTGACTGGCTAGTATCTAGACAAAGATATTGGGGTGCTCCAATTCCAATGATTCACTGTGACAAGTGTGGAACTGTTCCAGTGCCAGAAGCTCAATTACCTGTAGAACTTCCATACAATGTAGAGTTTGCACCAGATGGAAAATCTCCTCTTGCAAAATCTGAAGACTTTATAAATGCAACTTGTCCTAAGTGTGGAGGTGCTGCACACCGTGATGAAGATACTTTAGATACCTTTGTATGTTCATCTTTCTATTATTTGAGATATGCAGATAATAAAAATAGTGAAAAAGCATTTGATAGTGAAATAATAAATAAGATGCTTCCAGTAGATAAATATGTAGGTGGTCCTGAACATGCTTGTATGCACCTTCTATATGCAAGATTTATCACTAAGGCTCTTAGAGATATGGGACTTCTAAACTTTGATGAACCATTCCTATCATTAACTCACCAAGGCTTAATCCTAGGACCAGATGGACAGAAAATGAGTAAGTCTAAAGGTAATACAATATCTCCTGATGACTACATCAAAGAATATGGCTCTGACGTATTTAGAATGTACCTAATGTTTGGATTTGGATACACTGATGGCGGAGCTTGGAGTGATGATGGATTAAAATCTATTGGTAGATTTGTAGATAGAATAGAAAGAATTCTTGAAACATCAATTTCAGAAATTAACTGTAACAAGTCTTCTAAAAATGTAATAGAAGCACCTGAAAAAGAGCTTAACTATTGGAGACACTTTGCAATTAGAGGTGTTAGTGAGGATGCTGAAAAGCTTCAATTCAACACTGCCATTGCAAGACTTATGGAGTTTACCAATGCTCTTAATAAGTATCTAAATGAAGCTGTTAAAAATACTGATTTCTTAAAAGAAGTATTAGTTGATTATATTAAGCTTTTAGCTCCTTTTGCTCCTCACTTCAGTGAAGAACAATGGGAAAACCTTGGAATGGGTTACTCAGTATTTAATGAAAAATGGCCAGAATTTAATCCAGCTGCTTTAGTTAAAGATGAAGTAGAAATTGCTATTCAAATTAATGGTAAAATTAAAGCAAAAATAAATGTTGCAACTTCTTCTTCTGAGGATGAAATAAAAGAAGCATCTTTAAATGATGAAACGATAAAATCTAACCTTGAAGGAAAAACTGTAAGAAAAGTTATAGTTATTAAAGGTAGACTTGTAAATATAGTAGCTAATTAATCACAGAAATAAGGAATAGATTGCTCCTGCTAATCTATTCCTTATTCTTAATAAAATAAAGTATAAAGTTTTTAACCTTAACCTACGTTATTAATATTTTGTTCATAGCTATTACTATTAACATTATTTGAAAAAAGTTTGTATATTACTAAACCACAAAGAAGGAATACTACTCCTGTTATTATAAATACATTTACTATTGAAATGGAATCTATAGCCCATCCACAAATTGAAGACATTATAGGTGAAGATGCTAATATAACTGTTGATGAAAGTGCTCCTACCCTACCATAGTAGCTAACATCACAAGTCTTTTGGATGTCTGTAGATGCCCACATCATTATTATAGAACCAATAATAAAAACATGGCTAATGCTATATACCTATGATTAAATAGACATACTAATAATACCCAAATTCCCATTATAGTAAAACTATATAAGTATGCACTTCTCAACTTTAAATTTTTCTTCACTAACATAGGCCCCCAATATAGTTCCAATGGAGAATGTTGTCATAAAATATCCAGACCAAGCTTCTCCAAGACTTAAATGAACATCACTAAAAATAGGTAAAAATGATGTTAAAGGAATTATTCCACAATTTATTATAAATATAACTATAAGCATTATAGTTATGTGTTTATTTGAAGCTATATACTTTCCAGCATACCTTAAATCAAATAATATTTCTTTTGGATTTGTAATATTTTTATTCTCAACCTTAGGAAGGGATATAATTAGTGCAGCAATAGCTGATATAAAAAATGTTACTGCATCTATAATAAATAATATTTCTTTGTTTAAAGCTACCATAATAACCCCTGCTAGAGCATAACCTATAGACCTCATTATAGAATTAGTGGTGGTAGTTAAACTATTTACAAGAGGTAAATCCTCTTTAGGTGTTATTTGAATACTTGCTACTCCATAGCATGGCTCATAAAAACTCTCAGCTATTGATGCTACACTTGCTAGAATATAAATATGCCATAAACTTATTATATTAAAATACATAAATACTGGAATCAATATTAAGGCTACTGCCCTCACTAATTCACATATAAACATTATTGCTTTTTTATTGTATCTATCTACAATTACTCCTGCAATTGGTCCTATAACTATATTAGGAATTCCACTAAATAACATAACTGTTCCCATAGCAAGTCCAGACCATGTTAATTCATACACTAAATACATAAGTGCTAAGCTTTCAATAGCATCACCAAATCTAGATAAAGCTCTTGAATCCATAAAATCATAATACTTCTGTTTCGTAATATTCTATTCATATGCTTCCTCCCTTATTTCATCTCTCACAATATATTTTACATATTTTTAACTAATTGTAAAATACCATATATATATATATATATATATGTATGTAACTAATTTATATATAATTATATAACATAAATGCATTAATTCTCACTTATGCTATAAAATCTATTTTGTTTTTTAATATTCTTACAAAGAACATTAAAAAGTTTTAGCAAAAAGAGTATTCTATGAATAAGTTAGGACATAAAGTTAAAAAACAGAGGAAAATCTCCTCTGTTTTATTTTTCACTATGATTTATTGGTAATTTTCTTTCACTATTATCAGAATTTTTACCTTCTCTTATGGTTATGCAACTATGTCTTGCTTCTTTATCTTTTATGGTAACAGGCCTAACATAAATATCATCATGCCATATTTTTATTAGATAGGTCTTATTTGGTGGTAATGGACCAAATAAAAATTGACCATATTCATCTGTAAAAGTATGGGTTATAGGTAGTATACTTAATGGGTCATTTGGATCTTCAAGTATGATTAACTTTACTACTGCATTACTAATTGGTTTATTATTTTTATCAATTACTCTACCATAGATAACACCTCTGTTATCATCACCAGTTTCAACCTTAGCATCTACATACTTATCTCCATAAGTAGTTGATTGAAATTTAATTAATTGCTCACTCATTTTATACCTCATGAAATATTGCTTATATCATCATATGAGGAATATAAAACTTTTGTACCAATGAATTATTTGTACCTTTCAAGAACCTTTTTAGTTTCTTCTAATAGGCTTGTAAGTTCAAATACATCTCCTACTTCTAATAACTTATTAAGCTCTTCTGTAAACCTTGATGCTTCTCCAGTTTTCCCTAGGGAAGATATAGTTAATATATTTTCCACTATATTACTTACTAAAGAAGATTTTACCTCAAATAGCTTTTGAGCATCCTTTATTTCATCTTTTATTGCTAACATTTCTGTATCTAAGTTAAAGGCTGCATCTGCTGCACTTTTAAGCTTTCCTTTAATGTCTATTGGTATAGCATGCTTATATTTATAATTTAAAGAATGTTCCACTGTAGCCCAGAAGTTCATTGCCAAAGTTCTTATTTGAAATTCAGCAAGCACTTCACACATTCCAGATGCCATATTTACTGGATACTTTATAATCATATGATAACTTCTATAACCACTAGATTTTACATTAGTAACATAATCTTTTTCATAAATTATATGCATGTCTTTTCTTTCACGTATTATATTTACTACTTTATCTATATCATCTACAAATTGGCACATGATTCTCAGTCCAGCAATGTCTTCCATTTCATACTGGATTCTATCTAAAGGTATATCAAATTTATTAGCTTTCTCTAGTATACTGGAAACCTCTTTAACCCTACCCGTTACAAATTCAATAGGTGAGTATTCATTTTTCTTTCTTAATTCTCTTCTTATACTTCTAAACTTTACTTTTAATTCCTCTACTGCTTGGTCGTATGGAATTAAAAAACTCTTCCACTCAATAACTGCCATATATGTCATTCCTTTACTAACCAATTCTATTAATCCGTATTTAATTATATCATATAATGGTATTTTTTATGGTATTTTATATGACTTTTATTGAATTTTTTATTAATCTAAAATCTTAATAGGAGCAAAATCTATATAATCACAGGATGTTAAAATATACTCAACCCCATCTTTTTCTCCTTCAAAGACATTTAAAAGTCCTCCACCATGAAGATGTCCATAGATTACCTTATCCACGTTATATTCCTTAAACATTTCTAAAAATTCATTTTCCTGCATATTAGGAAATATAGGTGGATAATGAATCATACATATTATTTTTTTAAAACCACTTTTTATTGCTGCATCTATGGAAAATCTTAATCTTATAAGTTCTCTATCATAGATTTTTTTATCGTGAGAATTAAATTTGGGATTATTCTTTAAAATCCATCCCCGACTTCCACATATAGCATAATCCTCATATACGAAAAAATTATTTTGGATAAACTCCATCCTCTGAAACATAGAATTAAGCTTAGTAATTCCAGTCCACCAATAGTCATGGTTTCCCCTAACAAATATTTTTCTCCCCGGAAGATTATTTATAAATTCTAAATCAGCCTTGCCATTTTCCATATTCATAGACCATGAAATATCCCCTGCTACTAATACTGTATCTTCATCTTTCACAATTCTAATCCAATTTTCTTTTATTTTTTCATCATGATTGCTCCATTTTTCCCCAAATATATCCATAGGCTTTTCTCCTGTGGAGGCTAGATGAAGATCTGAAATTGCATATAATGCCACTTAACCACCTACTATCTATTTCATAATCTTTTTATTTAAATTTATTTGTACTTATTATCTATCTCCATAACATAGGCTATAACCTTTGCCACTACATCATAAAGCTCATAAGGAATTTCACTATCTATATCCACTTTAGTAAGCATATCTGCAAGTTCATCATTATATACAATAGGTACATCACTTTTTTCTGCTTCTTCAAGGATTTTATCAGCTACATTACCCATACCTGCTGCTGTAACCTTTGGAGCATTCTGCCCATATTCATATTTTAAAGCTGCTGCTTTTTTTCTCTTTCTATCTTCCATATAAGCACACTCCTAGCTAAACTCTAGTATTAATTGTAGTGAAATCATCATCTTCAAAGAAACTTCTGCAATTTGAAAAAGAAAAATCATGTTTTTTCTCTTTTATAAAAATATTAAACATATACTTACTATCCATTAAGTCGTTAATTAACTTTCCCTTAAATCTTTCTAATATCTTTACATATGTGGCTTCACTCTCTATTTCAATAGTGGCTGAATTTTTATTAACGGTTAAATAAGCATCTACCTTTTCCATATTTACAGTGGCTACACTAGCCGCTATTTTAATATTTTCAGTATCTAACTTTTTTCCTTTACTTCTTTCATCCTTAATAATCAGCTTACAATCATATTCCTTATCTTTCATATCCAGTGGAACATTAAGAAAATAATAATTATTATTTATTGTATTAAACATTTTAAACTCTTGAAACTTGGTTTCTAAGTTTTGAATCACATTATTAAAAGTACTAGTTTCTTTCTGGGATAACTTAATTAATTCCATTAAATCATTTTTTATAAAGGATATTTTTTCTCTTAATTCATCCTTTACCATATTGCTTGTTATACTTCTATCTACCATGATATCTGATTTAAGCTGCTTAAAGAGTTTATTAGTGCTATCTACTTCGTCATTGCCGTGAGATGCCATTTTCCCCAGTAGATCATCTTCATCATTGACTATTCCTATTGTTCTTTCATTTATAATATCATTAGAATGCTTTCCTTCTTTGTTTACCATCTTTTCTGAAGATAATATAGCTTCTTTATTTTCTAAGCTTTCCTTTATTGATACCATAGGTTGAGAACTATCTTTTTCAGAATATATTAATTTATCACCTTCAATGAAAGTTGAATTTCTATTAACAATAGCTTCTCCCTGTGTATCTTTATTAATATTGCCAATAATCTGCTCTTTAATAACATTGGTAGTTTCCTTTATCTCTGGTAAAATACTGTATTCATTAGATATAACCTTTGAAAAAGCTTTGATATTATGTTCATTTAGCTTTATATCTAGAGCTTTCATAACAAATACATCATCTATCTTTAAATTCTTGATTTCATTTAAAACTCTACCTAAAGTTTCTTTTATTTGTTTAGCTTCAGAACTATTATTTTGTATTCCTTTAGCTTCTATAAATTTATCAATGAATTTATTTAACTCCTTAGGAGAATTATTGCTTTGATCTATAAATTCCTTAAGTCCCTTAATTTCTAAAAGATTTTCTTCTGTAATTGGAATATTGTTCTTAAGCATAGATTTTAATATAGGCACATCCTCTTTGCCTACTGGAAAATCTAAATTCTTAAGTAGTTCTTCCATTAATGGATCTTTAATAGCTGAGTCACCATTGTTCCCAAGGCTATCTATAACATTTGATTCTAATATTCTAAGAAGGAATTTTCCTCCTTCAAATCCATCTAGTTGAAATTTAAACATATAATCATCTAAATTTTCTTGAAGTATCTCTCCATCTACCCTTGCCGGAAATACTCTTCCATCAAGTAACTTTATTATAACATCAGTTGTACTTCCCTCTAACCTTAAAATTCTAGCAGAAAATGAATCTCCTTTTTTAAAGGTGAGCTTGTTAAAATCATCTCTTGTTGTATAGTTTTGTACCATATTAATTTTCCATACATTTGACATAGACTTCACCCCCTATTAAACTAATCGTATCATTTTCATTTTAGTGAAGTATATTACAAAAACAATGAGTATACCATTAGGCATACTCATAATTTTTTTTACTAAGCTATCACTAATTTATAGAATTTTTTCTTTCCTCTTTTTATTAAGGCATATCCATCCTTTTCTAGGTAGCTTTCATTAAATATTTCATTAACATCTTCTATTTTTATATCATTTATAGTAAGTCCACCTTGCTCTATAAGTCTTCTTCCTTCTTTCTTAGATGGAACAATACCTGTTTGTGCTATTATATCAAGAATTAAAGCAGATTTCATATCTTCAGCAATTTCTACTGTAGGTACATTGCTCATGTCTACTCCACCACTAAATAGAGCTTCTGCAGCCTTTTTAGCTCCTTCTGCTTCTTCTTCTCCATGGATAAGTTTTGTAACCTCATAAGCAAGAACCTTTTTAGCTTCGTTAATTTCTGCTCCTTCTAAAGCTGAAAGTCTTCTTACTTCATCCATTGGAACAAATGTTAGTAGGCATAGACACTTCTCTACATCTGCATCATCAATGTTTCTCCAGTATTGGTAGAATTCAAATGGTGATGTTTTATTAGGATCAAGCCATACTGCCCCATTGGCTGTTTTACCCATCTTATTTCCTTCACTATTTGTAAGTAGTGAACATGTCATACCATAAGCTGATTTACCTTCTTTTCTTCTGATAAGTTCCATTCCAGCTAAGATATTTGACCACTGATCATCTCCACCTAATTCCATTGTGCAATCATACTTTTTATTCAATACGTAGAAATCATATCCTTGCATTAACATGTAGTTAAACTCTAAGAAGGATAATCCTTTTTCTAATCTTTGTTTAAAGCACTCAGCAGTAAGCATTCTATTAACTGAGAAGTGTGAACCTATATCTCTTATAAAATCCACATAATTTAAATCTAAAAGCCAGTCTGCATTATTTTCTAGGATTGCTTTATCATCACTAAAGTCTATTAGCCTTGAAAGTTGACCTTTTATACAAGATATATTGTGATCAATTTCCTCTTTAGTTAGCATTTTTCTCATATCTGTTCTACCTGATGGATCACCTATCATTGCAGTACCACCACCAACTAAAGCTATGGGTCTATGCCCTGCCTTTTGCATATGAGACATAAACATCATAGCAATAAAATGTCCTATATGAAGACTATCTGCTGTGGGATCAAATCCTATATAAAAAGTTACCTTTTCCTTTGCAAATATTTCTTTCATTTCTTCTTCATGTGTTAATTGCTTTAAAAATCCACGTTCCTTTAAAACGTCATATACATTGTAATTTTCCATAACTTCCTCCAACATCTTATAGTTTTTTTACTTTAATCTTCGGCTATGATTTCAATTTTAACAAATATAATTAAGAAACTAAAAAAGTCCCTAGTATAAAAATACTAGGGACGAAAATTTCCGTGGTACCACCCAAATTTATAATTTAAAATCTTTAAAAACATTTAAATTATTCTCTTCCTTAATAACGTTAGGAAACCGTAACAGCCTACTACTACTTCGACCTAAGACTCTAAAATGTATTTCATTAAAATCCTTTACTGATTTACACCACTCATCAGCTCTCTTTAAAATTCATTTAATTACTTCTTTTCTTCATCGTCTCTTACTATATTCTATTTTAAATACATATTACTATTATTATTATCATTTTTCAAGAGTAAATACTAATTTTCTCTAAACAACATATTTTTTAATAGTATCTGGTATATTATTTTCTTCACAACTAACGTTGGCATAAAAGTCAACTTTAAATTTTTCTGATAAATATTCTAATTTATTTAGTATTGAACCAAAATCATCCGCATCATTACATATGTCACTCAAAATACCGTCTATAAATATACTTTCCACATCATAGTCTTTAGATATTATGCCACATATAAAACCGTAAAAATCTTTGTAATTATGAATATTAAAGTCTTTAGAACATATAAACCTTATGTTCTTATGAATACGTAGGAGTCCTCTTGTGTCATCATCGATATACACTAGATTTCCTTTTGAGCTACTTACCTTTGAATTAGCTAAATTCATTAATGCTTTTGTTTTCCCAGAGCCTTTTTCTTTACAAAATACTTGAATCATTTTAAACGCCCCCAAACTTTTTAATAAAATACATTAACTTTAATAGTTATATTATATAATATTCAGAATATTTAATCAATAGTTCCTATTAACTTATATATTTCTGTTATTTTAATTATATGTGAATAATTATCACATTATTATTATTTTATATACATAATAGATTATTCTTAAATATACCTTCTTAAAACCATAGGTAATAAAAATGCCTTAAAGTTTACTTTCATAAAAATCTAGTAACCTTTAAGACATTTAATTATTTTTCTGTTATATAATTTATGGTAATTTTATTCTATGCCTACTACATCATATCCTTCTTCTTCTATAGTAGCTTTTAAAACATCATTACTTTCAGTAGCTTCTACTAAAGCATATTTCCCCTCTAAATTAACTTCTACTTCTGAAACTCCAGCTAACTCTTCTAGAGCATTTTTTACGTGAGCTACACAGTTTTTACAGCTCATTCCTTCAATTAATATTTTCTTTTTCATCGCTTTCTCCTCCTAAAATATATATTAGTATGATAATTTAATATTATCATTAAAATTATCAAATGCCTTTAAACCCTGATAAACAGAACAAATAGTTAACTATTTATATAGTTTCCTATTTATATAGTTTCCTATTTATATAGCTTAATATTTATATAGTTTCCTATATAAATAGGAATATTAAGCTTTAAATCTTCTAAGTCTCAATGCATTTAATAATACTGATACTGAACTTAGACTCATAGCTCCTGCAGCTATCATAGGATTTAATAATGGGCCACCAAAAATGTGTAATACTCCCATAGCCACCGGTATTCCTAATACGTTATAACCAAAGGCCCAGAATAAATTTTCCTTTATATTTTTAATAGTTGCTTTGCTTAGTTTTATGGCTGATATTACATCCATTAAATCACTTCTCATAAGAACTATATCTGCTGATTCAATGGCTACATCTGTTCCAGATCCTATTGCTATTCCTATATCAGCCTGGGCAAGGGCTGGAGCATCATTAATACCATCACCAACCATGCCTACTCTATTTCCATCAACTTGAAGCTTTTTCACTTCATTTGCTTTATCCTCTGGTAAAACCTCTGATAATACTATATCTATACCAACTTGTTTTGCAATGGCATCCGCCGTTCTCTTATTATCTCCAGTTATCATAGCTACTTTTATGCCCATTTTGTGCAGACTTTCTATAGCATTTTTACTACTTGCTTTAACAGTATCTGCTACAGCTATAATTCCAGCAGCATTTCCATCTATAGCTATATACATTGGTGTTTTTCCCTCTGAAGCTAATCTATCAGAAGTTTCATCTAAACTTGAAATATTAATGTTTTTTTCCATCATAAGTTTTTTGTTTCCTAGAAGAATAGATTTTTTATCTATTTCTACTTCTATACCATGTCCTGGAATAGCATTAAATTTATCGATTACTTTAAGGCTCAACCCTTTTTCCTCTGCATCTTTAACAATGGCTTCACCAAGTGGATGCTCTGATCCCTTCTCTGCACTAGCTGCTAAAATTAGAATTTCTTCCTCTGATTCACCATTAGTTATAATATCTGTAACCTTAGGTTTTCCCTCTGTTATAGTTCCTGTTTTATCAAATACTATGGTTTTTAATTTATAAGTAGTCTCTAATGGTTCTCCACCTTTAATTAAAACACCATTTTCAGCACCCTTTCCTGTTCCCACCATAATGGCAGTTGGAGTAGCAAGACCTAAAGCACATGGGCAGGCAATAACCAGTACTGCAATAAATATAGTAAGAGAAAATATAGGTGTTTCACCAGCAATCAACCAACCCACTGAAGCAATTACAGCAAGCCCTATAACTACAGGTACAAAGTAGGCTGATATAACATCTGCTAGTTTAGCAATAGGTGCTTTTGAACCTTGAGCATCTTCTACTAGCTTAACTATTTGTGCAAGAGCAGTATCTCTACCAACTCTAGTGGCCTTATACTTAATAAATCCTGTTTTATTAATACTAGCCCCTATTACACTACTTCCCATAGATTTTTCAACGGGTATGCTCTCTCCTGTAAGCATTGATTCATCTATAGATGTATTTCCTTCTATAACTTCTCCATCTACTGGTAACTTTTCACCTGGTTTTACTAGTACTATATCCCCAACTATAACCTCTTCTACAGGTACTACAATTTCTTTGTTATCTCTAATTATAGTTGCTGTTTTAGGAGCTAAACCCATTAAAGTCTTTATAGCTTGAGAGGTTTTACCTTTAGATACCGCTTCTAAATATTTACCTAAGGTTATTAAGGTTAGTATTACTGCAGCAGATTCAAAATATAGATGCATTGCATACTCATGATCCCCTTGCATTATTTTATATATAGCAAATATACCGTATATAAAAGCAGCCAAAGTTCCTATGGATATTAGTGAGTCCATATTAGGACTTAGTTTAACTAAATTTTTAAGTCCTACCTTATAAAACTTATATCCAGCTATCATTACTGGTAAGGTTAGTATCAACTGAATTAATGCAAAGTTTAACGGATTTGTCATAGGATCTATTATAGATGGAAGATGCATCCCTACCATGTGACCCATTGTTATAATTAGTAGTGGAACTGTAAAAATTAGGGAAGATATGAACCTTGTAAGTAATTTACTAGCTTCACTTTTTTCCTCTCCTTGTTTTTCCTTATCTTTTACTTCCTCTTTAATTAACTTATACCCAGCTTTATCTACTGCTGCTTTTATATCACCATAGGATATCTCATCTTCATTTACTTTTATAGTAAGCTTTTCTGTGGCAAAATTTACCGTAGCATTTTCTACTCCATCTAGTTTTTTAGTTACTCTTTCTACTCTATTAGCACAGGCAGAACAAGTCATGCCTTCTACTTTAAAATTGTAGGTTTTTACATTTTTCTTTACGCCATACCCAGCTTTAACTACAGCTTCCTCAATCTTATGAGAATTTAAATTTTCCTTATTAAAATCTACAGTTAAAGTTTCTGTAGCAAAATTTACATTTGCTTTTTCAACCCCCTCTAACTTACTAATTGCTCTCTCTACTCTATTTGCACAAGCAGAACAAGTCATACCTTCTATTTTAAATGATTTATTATCCATGTTTTCACCTTCTTTATTTTGTAATTATCTTTTCTAATATATTATTTATTTCCACAATCTTTTCATCCATATTATTATTTATTGCTGCATCCTTAACACAATGATTTAAATGTCCTTTTAAAATTTCTAAGTTTGATTTCTTTAATAAAGCTTGTGATGCTAAGATTTGATTAGAAATATCAATACAATACCTCCCCTCTTCTATCATTTTGATAATCCCATCTATCTGACCCCTTGCTGTTTTTAACAATTGCAAAGCTTTTTTTCTTTCTTCACTCATCATTTACCTCCCCTCCCCCCTCAGGGGGTATATCTACATAATAGTACTCCATTTATATATTGTCAATAGGTTAATTTTTTATTTTAATTTAGTTTGCCCCAAAATATAAAAAAATAAAGCACCAACTTTAGTGATGCTCTATCAATTATAAATATTTAGCTAAATATTTTTTTAACGGTATGGAAAGTGGTAATGCTATAGCAATTCCCCCTGCTACTTGAAGTATATTAGCTGGTATATCCTTTAAAGCCACTATAAATCCTTGTCCAATAGTTGGTATTCCATATACAAAGTGATTTAAGCAACCTCCAGCAAAAAAATATCCAAAAATCATAACTATTCCGGCTACAATGAATGCAAATAAGTTATTCCAAACTTTATCTCCTTGATAATCACCTCTATAGGCTATAGCTCCTGCTATATATGCCATAACTCCTTTTATAATAAAGGTAAATGGCGCCCATATATAGTATGGAGAAAACAAATCAAAAAATGTCATACCTATAGCAGCGGCCACAGCTCCTCTTTTTTTTCCTAGTAAGATGGCACATAAAAATAGTACTGCATCACCTATATGTAAAACTGCATTATCTCCCACTGGTATAGCTATAACTGCAGTTGCTATATATGTTAACGCTGCCATAAGTCCTATTTGAACTATTTCAATAATTCTAAAACTATTTCTCGATGCTTTTATTGATGCCTTTTCTTTCATTTTAAGTCCCCCTTTATGATTATGCAATATTGTACCCATACAACATATTTAGTATCCATACAATTAAATTATACATTAAATCTAAAGAATTTCAACCTTATTTTTTAATATAAAAGAATAATATTAAATATTTTACACAAAATAATTTTAACTTTGACTTTCAGATCTTATAATCCTATATATTTTTGATAAAATAGTCAAAAGATCTAACTTATTACTTTACTTGGATGTAGAAAGGATTGACATATATGATGTATCTTCGTTGGTTTGGTAGCTTTTTACTATTAGTAGTTTTAATTGGTTTATTTTTTGTTATGGGAGGAAATTTAATTAATTTAATAATTGCAGTAGCTCTTCTAACTATTGCCATGGACTACATAGAAGAATACCTAACTGTAAAAAATAAATTCAATAGTTAAATAAAAAAATTCCTCAAAGAAACTTGAGGAATTTTTCTATTATTCACCTTTACTAATATTAGATAAAACTAAGCCCTTATTGTGATCTAGTGCCCAACTAATACCCCAATCATTTTGGAATATAAGTAAGTCTCTATCTTTAATATCCTTAACAACTTTAGAATCACTTGTTAAACTTAAATCATCAACTTTACCTTCTAAAGCTTCAATCCATCTAATATTTCTATATGGAAGCATATCCATTTTTATATCTACATTATATTCATTTTTTAATCTAAATTCTAAAACTTCAAATTGAAGAACTCCTACAACTCCTACTATAATTTGTTCTGTTCCTATGTGAAGCTCTTTAAATACTTGAATTGCTCCCTCTTGAGCTATCTGTGTTACACCCTTTATAAACTGTTTTCTCTTCATAGTATCTACAGTTCTAACCCTTGCAAAGTGTTCTGGTGCGAAGGTTGGAATTCCTTCAAACTTAAACTTCTTGCTTGGTGAACAAAGGGTATCACCTATACTAAATATACCTGGGTCAAATACTCCTATAATATCTCCAGCATAAGCATTATCAACAATTTCTCTATCTTGAGCTAAAAATTGTTGAGGTTGTGCTAGCTTTATTTTATTTCCACCTTGAACATGATATACTTCCATACCTTTTTCAAATTGACCTGAACATATTCTCATAAAAGCAATTCTATCTCTATGAGCCTTATTCATATTAGCTTGAATTTTAAATACAAAAGCAGAAAAGTTATCATCTGTTGCCTCTATCTTTCCTATATCAGAATTTCTTCCTAATGGCGCTGTAGTTAACTTTAAGAAGTTCTCTAAAAATGGTTCTACACCAAAATTAGTTAAAGCACTACCGAAAAATACAGGGGTAAGTTCTCCAACTCTCACCTTTTCTTCATCAAAGGCATCTCCAGCTATATCTAATAATTCTATGTCCTCAAGTAATTTTTCATATAGACTATCGGTTATAGCCTCTCTAGCTGCTGATTCATCCTCTAAATCTATAACAGTCTCACTTACTTCTAACTGTCCATGATCTCCAGCTTTAAAAATATGAATTTGTTTATTATTTCTATCATAAACACCTTTAAAGTGCATACCTGTACCTATAGGCCAGTTTATTGGATATGATTTTATACCCAATTCATTTTCTATCTCTTCCATAAGTTCAAAAGGGTCTCTTGTTTCTCTATCCATCTTATTTACAAAAGTAAATATTGGAATATCTCTCATACTACAAACATGAAATAGCTTTCTAGTTTGATCCTCTACCCCTTTTGCTCCATCAATAACCATTACTGCACTATCTGCAGCCATAAGTGTTCTATATGTATCTTCACTAAAGTCCTGGTGTCCTGGAGTATCTAATATGTTTATACAATATCCCTCATATCCAAACTGCATTACTGAAGATGTAACAGAAATTCCTCTCTTCTTCTCAATTTCCATCCAGTCAGAAACAGCATGCTTAGATGTCTTTCTTGCTTTAACAGATCCTGCTAGTCTTATTGCTCCCCCATATAAAAGTAATTTTTCAGTAAGTGTAGTTTTACCTGCATCTGGGTGGGAAATTATAGCAAAGGTTCTTCTTTTCTCTATCTCCTTTATATAATCACTCATTACCTTAACTCCTTTATTTAAATTTAAAATTATCTTCAATTTATATAGTATCTCTTTTTAGCACATTTTATATAATACCATATTAATTAATATAAACACAAATATTATTAATGTTTTTATGTATATCACATTTAAAATTAACACTAAAATTTTAGTTTAAATATCATACTAAATTTATCATTTTCAATTCAATTATACCAAAATAAAGCAGTAAGATATTTGTATCTTACTGCCATTGTAATAAATATTAAAATAATAAAATATAATTCCACAAATATATAATTATAATTTTAGTATGCATAATGGCTTAATAAGCCACTATAAACTACTTGTCCCTTTTCTATTCCATCGAAATCCTCTGGTTTCACTAAAGAAACATCTTTATCAAAGTTTATGATTTTACCTTCTTTTAGTACGTAAGCCACAAATTGTGAGCATAAAAAATGATATCTTCTTTGATAAGGTATGTGTAACATTATAGCTAAAATGCCTAAAAAATTATATTTATATCTATCATGTTCACTTTCAAATCGATCTATAATCTCTTTAACTTCATTATATTCATCTTCTGTAACACTTAATTCATAAACTCTACAGGATGTACTTTTATATAGCTTAAATATTCCTCCATCAATTTGTTCTCTAACAAAACCAGCATGAAGTGGAAAATATATTTTTCTTCTTCCAAAGCTATATAATTGCTTTAATTCTTTATCTAAGGCTATAGATGTATGATTATAATTATATCTAGTATATAGCTTTATAGCTCTTGAAAAAAAAGTTCCTGTCTGTGTCAATACAACATAGATTTTTCTATCCACTTAATCACCCCAATTATTATTATAATAATGTATTAATTCATTATAAATTAAATTATTTAATAAGTATACTATATTTAAAAAATATACTATAGATATATTATAATTTAAAAACCTTACAATTTCATTAAGAAATTATTACAATTTATACATTTTTCCTTTATTTCATTTTAACCATATATGATAATCCAATCTTTTGTTCCTTTGAAAAAGAGGATGCTTCTTAAGATTTTACAAAGGATATACATAGACAAGCTTCTACTATCTTAACCATAAATACTGATGTAGTAACAGATATTAACTTCAAAAAAATTAAAAGATACTTTATATAAACTAATAAATAATAGTTTATATAAAGTACCTTTAGTATTAATACTGATAATATTAATACTGAACTAATCCTATTTTCTTTTGCATCTTTCTTAAAGTCTTTGTAGCTACATAATTTGCCTTTTCTGCCCCAGCTTTGAAGATTTCTTCTAGCTTACCTTTATTATCTAAAAGCTCTTTAACTCTCTTTTGAACTGGTTCAAGCTCCTTAACTACAGCCTCTGCTACATCTAATTTAAATTGGGCATAACCTTGCCCCTTATATCTTTCTTCTATTTCTTCCATAGATATGCCCTCAATAGTGCTTAAAATTGTCATTAAATTTTTAACTCCTGGTTGTTCATCACAGAATTTAACTTCTCCTACACTATCAGTTACAGCTCTGGATATTTTTTTTCTTATGACTTCTGGTGGATCTAATATTAAGATATATCCATTAGGATTTTCTTCCGACTTAGACATCTTCTTTTCTGGATTTTGAAGGTCCATTATTTTTGCTCCAGCCTTACCTACGTATGGTTCAGGTATTTTAAAGGTTGGACTGTATAATTTATTAAATCTGTCAGCTATATCTCTAGCTAATTCTAAATGCTGTACTTGATCTATTCCAACTGGCACTACATCTGTTTGATATAATAATACATCAGCAGCCATTATAACTGGATAACTAAATAATCCTGCCCCTATACTTTCTCCACTATTTTTAGATTTATCCTTATACTGAGTCATTCTACTTAGTTCTCCCATATAGCTATGGCAAGTTAAAAGCCATGCAGCTTCAGAATGAGCTGGTACATGAGATTGTACGAATAGAGTATTTTTTTCTGTATCTATTCCTGCAGCAATATAAATTGCTAGTACTTCTAAAGTTCTCTTTCTAAGTTCAGTTGGTATCTGTCTTACTGTAATTGCATGCAAATCTGCAATAAAGAAATAACATTCATATTCATTTTGTAGTTTCACCCAATTTTTTATAGCTCCTAAATAATTTCCTAGTGTTAAATCCCCAGAAGGCTTAATTCCACTTAACATAACTTTTTTCTTATCTTCCATGTTTTTTCTCCTTTCAATCCGTAAAATTATTCCATTTAGTTATAAATAAAAGCCCTATGGAATAAATCCATAGGGCATAAATCACGCGGTACCACCTATTTTGAGATAATAAAATCTCACCTCTTTCAGATACAAACATATCCTAGCTCTATAACGTGAGCATCCGTGCTAGACTACTTTAAATTCACCCAACATCTCAGCGACCCATTCATATCAAGCATAATTGCGATAATCTCACCATCTATCACTCTCTGAAAATCTGTTTTTAATACTACTTACTTCGCCTCACCGATCAATTAATAATAAAGTTGTTTAATATTACATTAAAGTTATTATAATTCTAATATTATATTATGTCAATATTAGAAATTGTTATTCTATTTTTTAGTTTATCTATCTCTAACCTTACTATATGATTATTTTTATTTAAATTAGAACTATATAAAAGCCCATAAATTTCTAGTATTTATTTACTGTATTGAAGCAAACTAAACATATTAAATACATTTCAGTATTTTAATATAATTTTAAAATATATCACCACTTACTTTAAGGAGGTATTTTATATGGATTCAAAAAACAATTCTAGTAAGTCTAATGGTGCAAAACCTTATGGTCCTAATGAAAGAGACTTTTTAGATGCTAGTACCAAACCTGTAAAAGCACATTCTCTTGAAGACTATGTACTGCTTCCAAATCATGTTGTAGATCCAATTGTGGCAAACAACATCTCTAATGCAGAATTTGATTATACCTATAACGAGGAATCGGATCTTCTAGGTTTTGAAGATCAACCCTTAGCATCAATAAATAAAAACACTCCAACTAAATAGTAAAAAATATAGGAATTGCTTTAATGGCAATTCCTATATTTTTTATTAAATATTTATTTTTACTTCATGTTCTCCATCAGAGGTAACAGGTATTATATCTCCTTCTATAACATTTCCATCTAAAGTTATGGTAGAATTACCACTTCTAATTACTTTGATATGATATACAGCATTTCCATATACATAGTCTATAGAGTATTCTTTAAAGTCTTTAGGTACACATGGTTTAATTTTAAACCCTTTTCCCTCTATTAATCTAAAACCCAATATGTGTTCTAATGCGATAGTATACATCCAACCTGAGCTTCCAGTATACCAACTCCATCCGCCTCTTCCTTCATGAGGTTCCACCGAATATATATCTGCAGCCATAACATAAGGCTCTGTCTTAAATACATTTGCTTCCTCTATGTTTAAACTATGATTTATAGGATTTAGCATGGAATATATGTTATATGCTTCTTCTCCTCTTCCTAGTTTTGCAAGAGCTAAAGCTACCCACGCAACTCCATGGGTATATTGTCCTCCATTTTCCCTTACTCCAGGTACATATCCTTTTATATATCCTGGTTTTAAATCTGATTTATCAAAAGGTGGGCTCAATAGTAATATAATTTTTTCTTTAGGCTTTACTAAATATTTTTCTAAAGAACTCATAGCTATATTAGCTCTTTCCTTATCTCCTGCTTCTGATATTACAGACCAACATTGTGATAGGGCATCTATTTTACATTCCTGATTTTCATGAGATCCTAGTGGAGTGCCATCATCAAAGTAAGCACGTTTATACCAACTTCCATCCCATCCATGAATCTCTAGATTTTCTTTAATAAAATCCATAGTCTTAATATATTTTTCATAATTATCCTCATCCCTTTTATATATGCATAGATCCTTAAAATCTTTTAATATAGCATATAGGAACCAGCCAAGCCAGATACTCTCTCCCTTACCCTTATTTCCTACAGTGCTCATTCCATCATTCCAATCTCCACTTCCCATGAGAGGAATATTATGGGAACCAAACTTTAAGCTTCTATTTATAGCTCTTATACAGTGATTGTATAAGGACTCTTTTAAATCTGATTTTGATGATACATTATACCTTTCATCTTCTCCTTCTCTTAAAGGCTCATCCTTTAAATATCCAATCTCTTCATCTAAAATCTTATAATCTCCAGTGGTTTTAACATATATACAAGTAACATAAGGTAACCATAATAAATCATCACTAAATCTAGTTCTTATTCCACTATTTACAACTGGATGCCACCAATGTTGCACATCTCCTTCTTCAAATTGTCTAGTAGCACTATAAAGAATTTGATTTCTAGCAATTTCAGGCTGTATATAAATCATTGGAATGGAGTCTTGTAATTGATCTCTAAATCCATAAGCTCCTCCACATTGATAAAATGCTGTTCTTGAAAATAATCTACAACTGATAGTTTCATAAGGAAGCCAACCATTAATCATGAAATCTAAAGCTTTATCCTCTGTTTTTATCTTTATCTTAGTTAAAAGCCTTTCCCAATAGCCTTTTACCATTTCTAACTCTTTCTCAACTCTAGTTATATCTGAAAACTCTTCAAGGGAATTTTGAATTCCTTCAATACTGTCTTCTGCTCCTAAGACAATTACCAGTGATTTTTCTTCATTAGCTCCTAATCTTAAGTAAACTTTCTCACTAAGTACTGGTTCTAATCCTGAACCACACCTTCCTGATAAGCTTATAGTGTTCTGTTCAGGTAAAGAATCCATATATTCTTTACTTACAATAAAATCTCTTTCATCTCCACTAAAACTTTCATTTTTTCCTCCACTTATTTTTAAATAAACATGACTAGATGAAAAATCACTACTATATGGATTGATTCCATATATGTATTTGTTTTCTTTATCTATTACAGTGTAAATCTTCTTATAATTGTTTTCTCTTAAATCTCCTAGACACAATCTTGCAATATAAGTAATTGCTATATTTCTCTCCTTATCTACTAAGTTATTTAAGCTAACCTTAATAAGCTTTGCACTTCTCTCCTTTGAAGGAAATACAGTAATTTCCCCCAGTATTCCACTTTTACAATGAGTAAATTTGGAATATCCAAATCCATGAGTTATTACATACTCTCCTTTATCTCTTATTGGTTCAGGAGTTATTGACCAAAGTTTATCCCCTTCTTCTAGGTATAAAACTTCACTAGGGGTATCTTCAATGAAATCATTATTCCAAGGAGTAATTTTAAATTCTCTACTATTTTTATACCAAGTATAGCTACTACCAGACTCACTTATATTAAATCCAAATCTATTATTATTGGCTATAACATTTATCCAAGGAGCTGGTGTAGACATTCCGTCCTTTAGTATAATTGTATATTCTCCCTCATTATTAAAACCTCCATATCCATTAAAAAAACTTAACTCTGAAGTTTCTACTTTAGGGATATTACTATCACTATAACTTAAATTAGCTTCTTTTAGTTCACTCATTTCCCAGATATACTTTCTTGAGTCATATGGATAATCTTCATTTTTCATGGCTTTTTCAATTTGTTTTAATAAAGGCCCTTCTGATCCGTCTACGATTATTGCTGCAATAGAATAAAGCAAATTCAAATCTTCTTTAGACATTTTTTCATTATTAATTATAAATATGCCACCTGAAGTATTTTCTCGTCCATTTAAAGAGCTATTCAATATTATTCTTTTTAGTGCATTATCTAGAGGCTTTTCATAGCTTATTTCCTCTTCATTAATGACTACAATATCAAACTTTAATCCCTTTTCTTCTAAATATCCATGGCAATTTATAAGCTGTCTTAAGATATCACTTTCCTTTTCCTTGTTAATAGTTAACAATACAATAGGTAAATCTCCTGAAATTCCATAGGCCCAGAGATTTCTTTGACTTCTACTTAGATTAATTAGGTTGTTTATTCTCTTTGTATAACTAAAGTTATTAAATAATATACTACTTGCAAACCGCTCATAAATAATCCCTTGTGTTGGTTTTATTCCTTTATTAATAAGACTTTTTTCTACACTTAAAGCAGATCTTAGGGCACTTTCCTCTAGAATATTACTATCTTGATAATTTCTTGACTTATTTAATACATCCTCCCTAGAGTTTCCTGTAATTGTTATATATTTTATAGATTTGCTTTCACCTTTAGGAATTTTTATTATTCTTTTAATTGCAATTATAGGATCTAATACATTGCCTACATTATTTTTTAAAGGTTCATTTTCTTCTAAAGCTATAGGATTTTCTTTTGAATGATTTCTTCCTATAAAACTTAGCCTTGCCGTATCATACTCTGTTTTAAATCCCTCTTCACCTAGTGTACTTTCAAGAGTATATATGTCCCTGTCTTTTTCGCTACGAGGTCTGCGTTTTGCAAGTATTCCACTTAATTCATCTATATACTCTGTAGTAATAAATAAATTCCCAAAAGTAGGATGTGATATATCTCCACTGTATCCTTGTAAAACTACTTCACTATAGCTAATAACTTCTATGATTTTTTCTTCACTACCATTATTTTTTATATCAATAGTCCTAATTTCACAATTATCTTCAGGAATTACTTGAACTATAGTATTTATTTCTAGATCTCTCCAGTATTTTATGAATTCTGCCTTATACAAATAGAAATTAACTTCATATTTATCTCCTTGCTCTTTACAAGGTTCATAGGTAGAAGATGTATATTCATTAGAATTAGTGTCTTTAATATAAAAAAACTTTCCCCAACTACTACGAATCAAATCTTCTTTCCATCTATATACCATTACATTTTTAAACTTAGAGTAGCCACCACCTGCCGTATTTAATAGGATGTTATAATTTTTATTCCCCAGAAGTATGGTTTGGGGATACTTACTTTCTCCAAATTTAAATGTTCTATGGATGGAATATTGCCTTTGCACTTCTTTCACTTCTTGTAAATTATCTTCTTTTCTATCATAGACCACATTCTTACTTATCTTCTCTTGAAGCAATATATCTACAGCTCTGATCATGGGAATTCTATGAAATCTTCTTTGAATAATATTATTATTCATAACATTATCTAAAGCCAACAAACTCATTCCTAAATGATGTATCATATAGCATTTTACTATTTCAAACTTTTTATTTTTTATCCTTTTATCTGTATAATCTATAGCTTCATAAAATCCATATTTTCCATAACATTCAAGTTTTAATAGACTTCTTATATTTGCCATAGACTTAGGTATATTTTCCATAAGCCCCATTATAGTAGAATATGGTGATACTACTAACTCTTCTTCTAATCCTCTTTTTATACCAATTTTAGGTACACCGAAGGCTTTATATTGATAATTTAAATCTACATCAAATTTATAGTAGGCACTTTCTGAAATACCAAAAGGAACCTTCCTCTTATCTCCATATCTTATTTGACCTTCCATTACAGACCTATAAGTTTCATCTAACATAGAATTCCTATAATTTTTCATTAAAATCCTTGGCATAAAGTATTCAAACATGGTTCCACTCCAGCTAGCCAATCCTTTTCTACCATACATTAAAGTTAATGATCTATTTAAAGCAAACCAATGAGATGTTGGAACTATTCCCTTAGCCACTGCAATAAAACTTGTTGTTCTAGCTTCTGATGCCAATAAGTCATAGTAATTACTACTTAATGATTCATTGTCTACATCATAGCCTATATGAAATAACTTTCTTTCATCATTATACAAAAATTTAAAATCTGTATTATCTATAATTCTATTTATTTCGGCTTCAATTTTTGTAAATTGTTTTAATAGTGTTCCTACTCTTTCTTTACATAAATCTATATTCTTATTTATTCTTTCTAATTGAAATTCATTTAAATTATTAGATATAAAATTAAACCCTTTTATAATATCATATATATGCCCTAAACTATCACTACTAATAATTCTAATTATATTTTCATACTTGCTTCTAGGTAATAGCTTTATATCATCTATGAATGGAAATAAAAATTTAATTTCACTTAAATAGTCTTTTATATTATCTAATAGTTTTTTATTCCAATAAGTACTATCTATATTTTCTATATCTTCCTGTACAATATCTTCAAAGTTATTTAACATATTATAAAAAGTTAATATATCTTTTCCTTCTCTTTTTATTCTTTCAATAACATTAAGGTACATATATTTTTTTCTTTCATCTTCCAGCTCTTCCATGGCAAGATAAACAGTATCCTCTATGCCTTCAACTCTATTATTAAAGTAAGGTGTGTTTCTTAATTCTTTTAGTGCTTCTTCTATGGTATATAAATAAGATACTAGATTTCCACTATCTACTGTAGAAACATATTTAGGTAATAGAGGACTAAGTGTCTCCACATCATACCAATTATAAAAATGCCCTTTACAGGTTTCTAGCCTTTTCAAAGTATCTATGGTTTTACCCAAGTTTTCTATACCTTTAACCGTCCCAATGTACCCCATATCTATAGCAACAATATTGGAAATTAAAGTCATACCAATATTAGTAGGAGAAGTTCTCATAGCTAATCCTCTATATGGTTCTTCCTGATAATTATCCCCGCCAAGATAGTTAGTATCCTCAGTGACAAAGTCTTCAAAATATGCCCAAATCCTTCTAGTTAACCTTTTTAAAACCTTATTATCGTCTTCACTTAATTTTACTGTTTCATCATTAATATTCTGACCTATAATATAAGCTATTATTGGACTAATAACCCATATAATACAACTTGGTATCATTACATAAAAGGTATCCAAGCCACTTCTCCATGCTACCACCATAATACATAAAGCTATTACTATCTCTTGCCACATGTATTTAAAATAACTTATAAAGTCTTTTCCTGAAGACCTTTCTGCTTCCTCAGCCGTTTGCCATTGTAATAAGTTTTTTTTACTTATTATTAATCTGTATAGTGTTCTTATAATAGCATCTACCATTAAATATGCTTTAAAAGGAAGAAAAGCATATATAAAAAATACTTGCTTTAAAGCCATTTGGAAATTCTGAACTTTTCCACTTAGACTTATTCCATTTATAGGCGAAACTATATTTTCTGACATATTAAATAGAATAGGTGTTATTAAAGCAATGAAAGCTGACATATACCACTTATCTATACCATCAGGAAGGATTCCTGCTAAAGAGCAAAGTAATAAAATTAACATAGAAGGAGCCATTAAGCTTCTTCTTAAATTATCTATCATCTTCCACTTAGATAATCTATTTAATTTATTTTTCTTTAATATGTATGGTAATAGTTGCCAATCACCTCTCACCCATCTATGAAGTCTTTTACAACTTGCAATAAAGTTAGAAGGATATCCATCTACTAACTCCACATCTGTAAGCAAAGCCGTTCTTGCCAAAGATCCTTCTAATAAATCATGACTTAGAACTTGATTTTCTTCAATTACTCCATGAGTTACCTTTGTAAATACATCCACATCATATATGGCCTTACCAGTAAAAATACCCTCTCCAAATAAATCTTGATATACATCAGATATTGCAAATGTATATATATCAATACCAGCTTCTCCTGAAAATACTTTAGAAAAATAAGTTTTATTAGCACTTTCTAAATCTATACCAACTTTAGGTTGTATTACTCCATACCCTCTCCAAACAGTTCCATCTTCCTTTGTATAAGCTCTATTTAACGGGTGAAGCATTGCTCCAATTAAAATCTTTGCTGATTCTCTTGGAAGTATGGTATCTCCGTCTAAAGTTATAACATACTTTACTTTAAAAAGTTTTTCCACACCTTCACTTAAAACACTATAAGTGGTATTTTTATCTCCTCTTATAAACTTATTAAACTCTTCTAGTTTTCCTCTTTTTCGCTCCCAACCTAGCCACTTATTCTCCTTTTCATTAAACCCTCTATGTCTGCATAAAAAGAAAAAACGACCACTATCTTCATTATACTTTGTATTTAACTTATTAATTTCTTCTAAACAAAATTTAGATATCACTTCGTCTTCTGCTTCTTTTTCTCTATGACTATCTATAAAATCTCCCAAGATAGCAAAATATAGATTTTCATCATTATTTCCTAAATAATAAGTTTCTAAATTACTCATTAAACTTTTAGCTTTCTCTATACTTTCTATTAGAGTAGGAACTACTACACAGGTGATTCCTTCTTTAGGAATTCTATCGGATATATTAATTTTAGGTAATACATTAGGTGTGCTTAAATTAGTAATACTCCAATTTAAGATGGATACCACAACCTCACTGAGCGGTATAATAGTAACTATTCCAGATAAAATATATTTAGATATTGATATATTTGTATCATTTATATAGCTCCAAGTTATAAATCCTCCCGATAGTATGCCTGTAAGAATAACAATAGTTCCTATATGAATACCAACAGCTCTTCCCTTTATCATATTTTTTAACTTTTCAAATCCTTTAAAATCAATATTCAAAATATGATTTAGCTTTTCTCTACCACTATCAGTTAGATAATATCCCACATGATTTTCAAATTCTTTATCATTATTTACTTCTGCACACTGTAGTACTTTTCTAGCAACAAATGTCTCAGAAATTTTATTTTGTCTAGCTATTTTTTCTAAAACATGTCTATAATAGTCCTTGGAATAAAAATCCATAGTACTATAAACCATAGCAGGATCTTTACTTAATATTTCTTCTACTTTATTGCTAATATTAAATACTTCTTCCCAATTTATATCATCTAAATTTCTTAAGCCATTAATGCTACTACTAATGGCTATAGAATAGATACCATCACTTTTATTAGAATCTATAATAATTTTATCTAAAGTAATTTCATTTTCGCTTAATTTATCTTCTATCCATAAATTTAATTCATCGTAATTTACTCCATTATCTCTTAAAACTCTTATTAATGCATCCGCAAAGTATTCTGTAAATTTAATATTGTTCTCAGATATGAAATCCATAGCTCTCTTCATATTTTCTTCATTATAATACTTAATAATCCTATCAGCTAATCTTTCTCCTCTATGTCTATCATTAGCTTTATCCACTATCAATACTGAGCTTTTTCCTATTATCTCTAAATAGGCTATTTTAAGCATTATAGGTAAAGCCCATAATTCTCCCATGGTTAATATGGTTGTTTCTTGATATCTTTTTAAAAACTTATTAATATTATCCCTAGTTAGCTTATCCCTATAAATTCCCAATATTTCTCTTGATACATCATAAATTCTAGGATATCCTTTTAATGCTCCACTTTTTAGTATAGGTAGTGATTTTAAATATTTCTTTGATAAATGTTTTTTTATAAATTTATATTCTTTTTCAATAACATAGATATTATCTAATATCCATTGTGTTCCTTTTATCTTGAAATACTCTCTATTTTCATCCACTTTAAACAAATTATGGCACCCCAATATATTATTAAAATGCTTATCTAAATTGGAAATTAAATCATTCCTACTTATTTTTTCAATTTCTCTATGGTCTCTGGCTATATCATCAATAGCATCTTCCAATTTTTCTTTATTTTCTGCTAAAAAACTATTGTCACTAATCTTAATATAGGCTCTTCTCTTATTTCTATTTTTGATTACGTACATAAGAAGAACTATACTTAGTATAAGTATTAAATTTACTAAAATAAATATGTGCTCCATGGTGCTATCCCCTTTCAATGATGCTCAACTATTATTATTACCAAATTAACTTAAATCTATAATAGTAAATATTTTTCTATCCTATAGATTAGCTTTCTCCTATAGCTAAATAAAAGCCATCTAAGAAAAGTAACTTTATATCTTACTTATCTTAAATGGCTTCTTTATATATGCTATTGTGAACTACCTTTAGTTAATCCTCTATAACTACCTGGTTGCACATTAAATTTTACTTCTTTCCCATCACTAGTTTCAATAATTATTCCTTTGTTACAAGGAGTTTCTATAATTATATTATATTTTGTAAAACTCTACAAAGGATTTTGCTACATAACTATGATCCTTAACTCCTGCAAACTCTCTTATAGAATGCATAGCAAGGGTTGGATTTCCAATATCTACAGAACGTATATTCAAATGGGTTGAAGAAATTGGTCCTATGGTTGAACCACCTCTTAAGTCTGAACGATTCACAAACTTTTGTACTGGTACCCCTGCTTTATTACAAATAGATTCATATACAGCAGAAGAATCTGAATCACTAGTATATGCACAATTCGCATTTATCTTTATAACAGGACCTTTATTTACAATTGGTCTATTAGTCGGATCTGCCTTTTCTGGACTATTAGGATGAACTGCGTGAGCATTATCTGCCGAAATAATAAAGGATCTGCTAAGTGCTCTAAAGAACTCTTCTCTCCCTTTTCCAAGACAAAGAGCAATTCTTTCTAAAATATTTGCTAACATATCAGAATCGGCTCCTTGTTTTGTAGAGCTTCCAACTTCTTCATTATCAAAACATACCATTACATTTATGCCCTCAGTTATTGGAGCTTCTTTTAGTGCCTCAATTCCAGCATGAACCATTTGAAGATCATCTAATCTACCTGAAGATATAAATTCATCTTTTAATCCAACAATACATCCCTTTTCAAATTCATAAAGGAATAAATCAAAATCTATAATATCCTCTTTATTTACCTTCATTTCCTCAGCTAATATGTTTATTAATGCATTATCCTTTTCTAATTCTTCAGTTACCATTGCAAGTAGTGGAAGAGTATCTTTTTGTGGATTTAATTCTCCTCCAGAATTGGCTTCCCTATTCATATGAATTGCTAAGCTAGGTATTATTAATATTGGTTTCTTTATGTTAACTAACCTTAACTCTGGATTAAGTAAATTTTCACCTTTTAAAGCAACTCTTCCTGCTACAGCTAGTGGTCTATCCATCCATGTACTTCTTATTAAACCACCATAAACCTCAGTATTTAATTTAATATAATTATTTTCTGATATAATTTCACTATTTGGTTTTATTCTAAATGTAGGTGAATCTGTATGAGCACCTATAATTTTAAATCCATGGTTCTCAACCTCACCATTACCTACAGTAAATGCAATTAATGCAGAACCATTTTTAGTAGTATAATATTTACCACCCTTTTCTAATATCCATTTATCCTCTTCATTTAATTCCTTAAAATCACAACCTTCAAGAGAATCTTTAACATTTTTCACTGCATGAAAAGCAGTAGGGCTTTCATACAAAAAATCTATAAGTTCTTTAGCAAACTTCAATTCTTTTGACATAATTAATCCCCTCCTTAAAACGAAATACTAGTAATAGTATACCAAACTTTTACTACATTTCCTATGAATTTTGTGATTTTCCCTAATTTATAACATGTTCTCGTGTTATACTATAGTTATGAGAAAAAATATATTGATAAAGAGGTGTAATAATTGATTTCTCAAAAACTTATAACAAAATTTATTAAAAATAGTGAAGATATAAAAAATAAAAAAGTCAGAGAACGCTATGGATATCTTGGTGGAGTTGTTGGTATTTTAGTAAATCTAGTTTTATTTTTAATTAAAATCACTGCTGGACTTTTAGTTAATAGTATTGCTGTAATTGCTGATGCTTTTAATAATCTCTCCGATGTTGGTGCTTCATTAGTAACCATCTTTGGCTTTAAACTTTCAAGCAAACCAGCGGATAAAGAACATCCCTTTGGACATGGACGAATTGAGTACATTTCTGGTCTTATAGTTGCATTTTTAGTAATATTAGTTGGCTTTGAATTCATAAAAAGCTCTTTTGAGAGAATTAAAAATCCTGTTCCTGTAGAATTTTCACTACTTCCATTTATTCTTTTAATCATATCTATATCATTTAAAGTATGGTTAAGTAGGTTCTATAGAGGTATAGGTAACAAAATAAATTCTTCCGCTCTTAAAGCTTCTTCTGTAGACTCAATAAGTGATGTAATATCTTCTTCTACTGTAGTTATATCACTACTAATCTCAAAATTCACATCACTTCCTATAGACGGATATATTGGTTTAGTTGTTTCCTTAGTAATTCTTTATGCAGGATATAACCTAATTAAAGATACTTTAAACCCATTACTTGGAGTTGCTCCTGATAATGATTTAGTAGAAGATATTCAAAAAATGTTATTATCCTATGAACATATAGATGGTGTTCATGACTTGCTAGTTCATAATTATGGTCCTGGAAGAATAATTGCTTCTATTCACGCTGAAGTTCCTCTTGATATTTCTGTTGTTGCTGCTCATGAGGTTATAGATAGAGCTGAAAAGGAAATTTCTTCTGAACTGGGTATATATCTGCTAATTCATATGGATCCAGTAACTACAAAGGATGAAGAGATTCTTAGTGCAAAAAGAGAATTGGAAGAAGTTTTAAATAAAATTCCTCATATATCTTCTTTTCATGATTTTAGAGTAGTAGGTGAAGGTGACTATAAAAACCTAATATTTGATGTAGTAGTTAAGGATGATTTTATAATAACTAAAGAATCAGAACTTAAATTACAAAAACAAATAAATGAGGAAATTAAGAAAGTTTCTCCAAATCACAACGCAATAATTACCGTAGATGCATCTTTTATCTAATTAATTTGAATTTTTATTAACCATTTTTAACTTATATAATATTATGATAGTGTAGAAATCATTGGAGGATTAATTATGACTGGAATATCCACTCACTATTTTTTAGGTGGCAATACCGGAAAAGGCTTTTACTCTCACTTTAATTATATTATTTCCCAAAAGGATGCAACTAGAATTATTTGCTTAAAGGGAGGTCCTGGTACAGGAAAATCTTCCCTTATGGAAAAAATTGGAAAACACTACATTGATAGAGGATATGATGTAGAATTTCATCATTGTTCTTCTGATAGTGATTCTTTAGATGGAGTTCTAATTAAAGAATTAAAAGTAGCTATGCTTGATGGCACATCTCCCCATATGATAGACCCTATTACTCCTGGTGCTGTAGATGATATAGTAAATATGGGCATATGTTTAAAAGAAGAGAATTTTAAGAACATAAAATTTAACATTCTAGCTGTGAATAAAGAAATTGGAAATTCCTTTAGAAGAGCTTACAGATTTTTTGCTGCGGCTAAATCTATTTATGATGATTGGTATACCTTTAATAATGAAGCTTTAAATCTTTATGAACTTAATATTTTAAAAGAAAATTTGAAGAATAGAATTCTTCCTAATACATTCTCATCACTGGGTAAAAAACGCCACTTATTTGCAACAGGATTTACTCCAAAGGGAGTTATAACTTATATTCATAATATAGTAGAAGACATGTCCAGTGTTTATGTACTTAAAGGCTCTCCTGGAACTGGCAAAACTCGTGTTCTTGAATATATTGCAGATGAAGCTACTCGAAGGGGTCTAGATGTAGAGATTCTACACACTCCACTAAATCCTGAAAAAATTGAACATTTATTAATTCCTGAATTAAAGGTTGCTCTAGTAACATCAAATGAAATTACCAAAATAGAATTTCATGGCGAGGAATATGATATGGATAGTCTATTAGATGCAAATTATATTGAAAAAAAACAAGATGATATAGACGATATTTCTTCCATTTTTTACATCCTACTTCAAAAAGGTCTTGATTGTATAAAAATAGCTAAAGATTTACATGATGAATTAGAGGAATTCTATGTTCCTAATATGGATTTTAATAAGGCTGACCAAATATATGAAGAAGTATTAAATAAAATTCAAGGATATGAAGATAGCTTATAATATATTAAAAATAAAAAGTAATAGCACCCTGTGATGCTATTACTTTTTATTTCTTAATAACTATTAAATTATGAAGTGCTCTTGTACACATTATATACATTAGATTGTCCTTGTATCTTTCTTGGATGTCCTCTTCAATTATAATAGCTCCATCAAATTCTAAGCCTTTTGCATAATAACTAGGCATAATCATAGTTCCCTCAGCAATATGAAGATTCTCTTTATCTATAAGCTTTAATGAAATATCTTCTTTTAACAAATCATATATATACTTAGATTGAGATAAATTTTTAGTTATAATAGCTATATTTTCAAGATTTTTTTTCTTTAAGCTAGTTGCTAGCTCTATAATATATTCTTTTATCTCGTTCTCATCCTTTACTAATATCTCATTAACAGAATCTCCAGTTCTAACCATAGGTACTATGGAAATATCATCTATATATCTATTACTATATTCCATGATTTCTTTAGTTGAACGATAACTTTTATTTAACTTAAACATTTCAACTGAATCCTCACTAAATATATCTTTAATACTACTTAAAGAAGAATTATTTTCAATAGGTATTAATTGCTGATTACTATCTCCAACTATAGTCATCGATTTAGTATTTACAAGTTCTTTTAACACTATAAATTGTAGTGGTGAATAATCTTGAGCCTCGTCGATTACTAAATGTTTAATTTCTCTATTAAGCCTTAAGCCCATGAGTTTAGCTTTTAAGTATAATATAGCAACCAAGTCTTCTTCTGTATATTCTTTATCACCATTAAATTCTTCATATATATTTTCTATATTTTTTCCATCTAAATAACTTAATGTAGCTTTTACTTCTATTACATCTCTTACTAATTCTCTTATTTCTAATTTTCTTTTGAATTCTAAATCATTTATATGAAGTATTAATTCTTCAGGGGTAAACTCTTTCTTTTTCTCTTTATACTTCATTTCAATAAATCTAAATTCTTCATCTCTCGCATCACTAATTCTAGAGAATAAAATTCTTTTAATTTTTTTACTTCTTCTAAATAACGGTAGTGAAGTAAAGTCTTTTGTAAACATGGTTTTTATTTCTTCTTTAGTTGCTATAACTTTATCTCTAAAGAAAACTCCATGGCTAAAATAACTATCTTCTTCTAGTTTAATAACAAGTCTATCTAGATCCTCCATAAACTTTAAGGACCTCTTATAAATAATTTTTTTCTCAAAACCTTTATCTTTATTAAGAATTCTTTCCATAACATCTTTAATATCTATAACATCATCTACATCTACTAAATCTAAAGCTAAATCTAAAAATGTAGTTTGAAACACTCCTGTTTCTCCTAAAGTTGGAAGAACATTTGAAATATAATCTATAAATATTCTATTAGGCCCTAAAATTAAAACCTTATTTTCTAAAAGATTTCTGTAATTATAAATTAAATAAGCAACTCTATGAAGTGCAATAGTAGTTTTACCACTTCCAGCTACACCATCTACAACTAGTATCTTATTCTTATCTTGTCTTATAATCTCATTTTGTTCTTGTTGTATAGTCATAACTATGTCTTTAAGCTTATCTGAAGAGTTTTTGCTTAATACCATTTGAAGAATATCATCTTTTATATCGATATTAGAATTAAATAATCCCTCTAATTTACCTCTCTTTATGATATATTGAACCCTTTCTAAAATAGAAGCTGTAATTTCTCCTTCAGGTGAATTATACTGACCAATATTTCCTGAATTATTATAAAAAAGCGCTGAAATTGGAGCTCTCCAATCTATAATTAGTGGTTCAAAGGTTTCCTCTAAAGTTACTCCAAACCTTCCAATGTATATATCTTCTATCCCATAATCTTCTTCTCTAAAAGTAACCTTACCAAAATAAGGAGAAGATTTTAACACTGTTAGTTCTTTTAATTTTCTATCAGTACTTTTAAAATTTTCTTCTTTTACGTAGTTTTCATGGTCAAAATACTCTATTATCTTATCTTCATCATCTTTAAATTCTTCTAAAACATTTTTTCTGTATTCTAATATGGCATTGGTTATATGCTTTCTTTTCTCTATACACTTAAGAATTTCATCATTTATTATTTTTATAACATGTTCTAATCTTTCTTCTTCTATGGCAACCTCTAACTGTTTCTTTAATTGGTCTTTAAGATCATTTGACATAAAACCACTTCCTTTATTAGATTCTTATAATGAATTTTCATAGTAACTTATTATAAGTTCTATATATTAATCTTAAACCCTTTCATCTATGCAAAATTAATATAATATATAGATGGATAAAGTTTACTTATACTATTTCTTCCCAACCTCTTATATCAGTAATTCCAAGACCAGGTTCATCGGACAAAGTGATTTTATTTCCTTCAAAGATTGCTCCTCCAACTATAGGGTCCTCTGCAAAGTATATCATTGTATCTAAATCTGCTGTTATCATATTTCCTCTTGAAGCTGCAAAGCTTGCTGCTGCTGTGATTCCAATTTTACTCTCTAACATACAACCAACCATACACCTTATACCCATGGTATCTGCCATATTGTAAATTCTTATGGCATTTTGTATTCCTCCACATTTCATCAGTTTTATATTGATTAAGTCACAAGCTCTATTCTGAATTACCTTAAAGGCCTCTGGGGATCCAAACACTGATTCGTCAGCTAAAATCATAGTATCCACATTATCTTTAATAAATTTTAATCCTTCGATATCCCAACCTTTAACTGGTTGTTCTACAAACTCTATGTCTAAATCTAATTGCTCTATCTTCTTAATTATCTTTATTGCATCTTTAGGTGACCAGCCTTGATTACCATCAACTCTTACTTTTATTCCTTTTCTAATAGCACGTCTAATAAATTTCACTTTTTCAAAGTCTGATTCTACATTATTTCCAAGTTTTATCTTTATATTAGTATAGCCATCTCTAGTAGCTTCATAGGCTGCATTTATCATATTTTCCATCTTATCATCATCTTGTATAGTTATATCTGTAAGTACCGTTGAATTGAATCCTCCTAATAACTTATACAAAGGAGTATTTACTCCTTTACTCCAAAGATCATATATAGCAATTTCTACAGCTGCTTTTGCACTATTATTTCCTTTAATGCATTCATCCATAACTTTAAAAATGCATTGAAGACACGTAAGATCCATTCCCTTAATAAATGTAGTAATATGTTTAATAGCACCTACAATTGAACTTTCTGTCTCCCCTGTCACTCTTGGTGCTGGAGCTGCACTTCCTATTCCCACATCTCCATTTTCCGTAAAAATCTTTACAACTACTTCGTTAGAATAATTATAAACTCCGTTTTTAGTTACGAATGGTTTTTTTAATGGCATTGTAATTCTACCAACTTTAACATCTGCAATAATCATCTTTATACCCCTACTACTTATAAATTTATATTTTTAATATTATTAATCTATCCGAATTTTATTCATATAAAATATGCTTAAAATAAAATATGATAGATTTTTTACATTTCCGTAAAAATTTCTATCTAGTCAAGTCATAATTATACACCAAAGCCTAAAGTAGTCAAGCTATATAGTAGGTTGTTTTTGTTCAATTTATTTATTTAAATAGTAGATATTACTCTCAATGTCTACATATTTCCTAATATCAACCCTGGTTATGTTTTATTCCTATGAATTTTATCCACCTTTTTTTAGCAATATATCTTATGTACATTACAAGCCTCTCTATAGCTACTTCTTCCGTATCACCTAATCTCCTTGCCATCTCAAGTGCAATGTCATATATACTTCTTTTACCATCTATTAAAGCCCACGCCAGCGATGATTTATCATCAAAAACTATATCACTAAGATTATTTTTTTTCACTAACCATCTTGCGAACTTTTCTATAGGTTTGTTATGTTCAAAGTATAAAGTAACTATATTATTATCATTAATTTTATAGTTATCATGTTCAATTTGGGGAATATATAAAAGAAAATTCTTTTCTTCTTTATTTTGTGTTTTTTTACCTTTCATACAAATCACCTACAAATTAGTTAAGAGCCTCAATGGCTCTTAACTTTAATATTATTCATAATTATATCCATATTTTTTAATATTATAAGAAATATTATCAATAATCATAATTTACCTTTAAGTTCTTTCATTATCTCCACTACAAGAAATAAGATAAATAATTACTCCAAGAATTATAAATATACCTGTTGAGAATATAGAATTTTGGGTTAACCCTTCAAAATTAAGTCCAAAGGCCACATTAAGTCCTAAAGTAGCAAACCCTGCAACTACTATACCCATTAATGCATCTCCAGCAACTAATCCAGAAGATATAAGAATACCTCTCTCTACTTTTTCTTTCATAAGGGATTCATTTTTCTTAAATTTCTTCTCAACAAATATTCTAATTATACCACCTGATAATATACCTGCATTTAAATGTATAGGTAAGTATAAACCAAGCGCAACTGGTAGTACTGGTAGACCAGATATTTCTGCAAATATAGCTATAGATACTCCCACAAACACAAGTACCCAAGGTAATTCACCAGTCATAACACCTTCTATAACCATTGACATAAGAGTAGCTTGTGGTGCTGGCACTGCTTCTGAACCAATTCCATATGTATTATGAAGCATTAATAATACATACCCAGAAACTACAGCACCAAATATTAACCCTAAATACATTCCAATTTGTACTTTCTTTGGAGAACCACCAATTACAAATGTAGTCTTTAAACTTTGAGCTGTACCACCAGCAACAGCTATAGCTACACATACTATACCACCTACCATAACAGCTGTAATCATTCCCTCTTGCCCTATATTGCCAGTTATCTTTAATATGGCTGTAACAAATAGTAAAGTAGCAATAGTCATACCCGATACAGGATTATTTGATGCACCAATTATACCAACCATTCTTGCAGAAACTACTGCAAAGAAGAATGAAAATACTACTGCCATTAGTGAGCCAATTATTCCTACTCTAATTTGTGGCAATAACCATGCAAGAACAAATACCAATATTGCTGAAGCTATCACCCAAACAATTGGCGGATCTTCATTTATTCTAGTAGTTGCACCACTTTCCTTTTTACCTATACCTGACATGGCTTCTTTAAAAGATCTAATAATGGTTGGTGCAGATTTTCCTAAAGAAATAAATCCTCCTGCGGCAACAGCTCCCGCTCCTATATATCTTATATACTTACTCCATATATCTGAAGCTCCCATCTCAGAGATTAACATAGTTGAAGGAAATAAAGGTTCTGGAACTGTACTACCTATATATTTAATAAGTGGTATTAATCCAAGCCAAGCTACAAGAGATCCTCCAAACATAAATGCCGATGCTTTTGTACCTACAATAAAGCCGACCCCTAGAAGTGAAGCTAATGTATCTATTCCAAATACGGAATTTTGATATGCAGGTATAACCCATTCTGGTCTTTCACTCCAAAGAGCAAATCCTCCAGAAGCTAACTTATAACCTCCACCAATTCCGAGACCCATTAAAACCATTTTAAATCCACTACCACCTTCACTTCCATTAACTAAAACTTCAGCTGCAGCCATAGATTCTGGATATACTAAATTTCCATGCTCCTCAACTATTAAAAATTTTCTTAAAGGAGTAACAAAAAATATACCTACTATCCCTCCTAGAAGAGTAACAATAACTATTGTAGAAACCCTTAATGTAATTCCCCATAAAATAATTGCTGGTAGTATAAATATAATTCCACCTGCTATAGATTCTCCAACTGCTGCAATTGAAGCAACCATATTAGCCTCTAATATATTGTTTCTTTTAAACAATCCTTTTAAAATCCCTGTGGCAAGTATTGCCCCAGGAATACCTGCTGAAATTGTAAGACCAACCTTTAATCCTAAATAAGTGTTTGCAGCAGCAAATATCATTGTAAATACTGCACCCATTAGAATAGAATAAACACTTGATTCAGGCATTGCCGTTGTAGTTGATATAAAAGGCATATAATCATCACCTTTTATACCACCATAGGCAGTATGGGATAATCTCTTATTATCTTTCATTTATAATTCCTCCTTTGTAAAATATATTAGTCACATTGATTATGCATCTTTTGACTTATTTTTAATATTTACTTTTCCCCTCATTCCATTACTTACCACTTTATTTTATTGCTGATTTTAGTTATTGTTAAATTCCCTTATACCTTTAAATATATTTTATGGATATGAATTTATCTTTCCCTAAATATAGTTTAATTATTATTGTATTTAGCATAAATTAAAATAAAAAAATGGTGAAATAAATTTCACCACTTCAATACTTCTTTAACATTTTACTTACTTATACACTATTTTAGTTTACCAAACCTATCAAAAGGAAATATAATAAATTTTCCTTCTCCCTGTATGTCTTCAAAAGATATATAAGGATTTTCCCATAATCGTGCATCAATAGAATTTCCTCTATTATCTCCCAAAAATAAATAACAACCTTCTGGTACATTAAAAGAACCTGTAGTATCACTAAAACTACTTACATAACTCTCCTCTAGAAACTCACCATCTATATATACACTTCCATCTGATTGAATTTCTACATTCTCTCCTGGAAGACCTACTACTCTTTTAATCAAGTCTTTATTTAGCTCATCAGAATGAAATACTAAAATATCTCCTCTTTTAATAGATGATGGTTTATAAGTTCTCAATGAAAATATTCTATCTCCTGGTGTAATAGTGGGATACATAGATTTAGTTGGAACATTTACATTGAAAAAAATAAACTTATTTATTAAAAATCCTAAAATTATAGCAATTAATGCTGGTATTATCCATTCTTTAAGAAATTTTATCACTAATTATTCCCCCCAAAGTCATTTTAAGTTTTTTATATTACTATATTACCACATTTTAAACAATAAATATCATCTTATCATATATTCTTTTATTATCTAATTTATTCCCACTTATTAATTTATTTAATAGTAGGTGAAAAACATACCTACTATTAAATTATAAAAACTGCAAATACTAATATCGTAGAATAATTTTATATTTATTAAAATTATTTGATCATATAAACATTTAATTATATAGTGGGAGGTAATATTTTGATTAATAGAAGAATTGTTACTTATAATCAAGAAGAAGATTTTTCTTATTTAAAAACTACTTCTAATCTTTCTACTTCTATTGAAAATATGGATTCAGAACTTTGCATCAAAGAACTAAAAAATATTACCTTAGTTCCTAGAAGTGGAACTCATAATAATTTTAAAATAGGAGAAGAATTTATTATGTATGTAATCTCCGGTGAATTACTATATAGCGATAACATAGGAAATTTAGAAACCCTTTCATCTGGAAATTTTCTTTATATTAATTCTATGGATGGGATAACTTATGATATTTTTAATAGTGGTATTGATTTTCTAGATATTATTGAAATAACCTTATACACCAATAATAACTCTTATATTCAAAAAAAGAATAGTAAATCTCCTATATTAAATAAATATGACTTTAAAAATTCTATTGAAAATCAGTGGATATATGCTATTAGTCCTTTAAATGGTCTGGCTCCTATTAAATCTAATTGTGATATCAATATTTATTTTGCATTACTACATCCTAACAAGGATTTAACTTTTACAATTAACAAAGATAGACAAGGCTATTTATTTCAATGTTATGGAGAAACTGAAATTTGTGCAAGTAATTCTGATAATATTACCTTAACAGGCTCTGACAGCGCTTATATTTCCAATGAAACTTTTGAAGTAAAAGCAAATATTCCTAGCAATATACTTCTCATTGAAACTGCAACTTAGTAAATATTATGGCTATGTGAAATTTATTAGAAATTTTAGCTCTGTAGATTTTTTCTTATACATAGCCTTAATATTTTTTTCTTATCATATCTTCTTTAAAAACTCTTTCTTTAAATTTCAATAGTCTAATATATTTATTATGTGATATTTTATTATTTTTATCGTATAAATAATAAAAGAGTTTTTTGGGGAGGTATCAAGTATTATGAATATTATTGCTATTATAGATATTGGTTCAAATACGGTTCACCTACTAATTGTTAATATAGATGATAAGTCCAATCCAAAGATTATAGATGAAGATAAAGAACATTTAAGACTTGGAGCTACCTTAGCTACCAATAAAATTGTAAGTTCTGAAAAAACCATTCATGTAATAACAGTTTTAAAAAAATTTTTACGTTCTTGTATTATAAATAAAGTTTCTAAAATCATATGTGTAGCTACGGAAGCTTTAAGAGTAGCTGAAAATAGTAACTATGTTCTTGATTTAATAAAAGCTCATACTGGAATTTTAGTTCAGGTTTTATCACCTAAAGAAGAAGCCTATTTATCTTACCTTGGAGTTTTTTCTACTTGTAATCTAGATAAAGGTATAATAATGGACACTGGTGGAAATAGTACAGAATTAATTTTTGTAGAAGAGGGTAAATTTACAAATTACACTAGTATTCCTCTAGGTTCTATAAACATAACTGAGAAAATAAAAGTTAATAAGCGTGGCAGATACTTGAGCTGTGACTACAACGAGGACTTTTTCTATAAGCTATTTTCTAATATACCTTGGATTGAAAGCTTTTATGGAAGCTCTTTAGTTGGCATTGGCGGAACTTTTAAGAATCTCGGAAAGATATATTCTAATTATTTAACAAATTCATGTTCATCTACTAACACAATAGAATTTTCCAACCCTCATGAACTAAAAACTCTTTGTGAAAGCCTTAAAGTTATAAGTTTAAAAGAGAGAGAAAACTTACAAGGTCTTTCAAAAAAACGTGCTGATATTATATTAGGTGGATGTGAAATAATAACTCATATTGTAAACCATTGTAACTTCTATAACATTATTATATGTAGTGAAGGCTTAAGGACTGGTATATTAAATAATTATTTAAATTCCACTAATCAACCCATTGAAGCGCATATAAATGCATATGTATGTCCATTATAATAAAAATAAAAACCACTCTAAAAAGGTGGTTTTTATTTTTATATGAATTTTGATATAAGTAAATATATAAAGTGAGCTGACATACCTGCTATTAATCCACCAAAGGTATGACTAACAATAGCTTTACCTGTTAATTCTCTACACTTTAAACCATCCATCATCGCAACGTGAGTACTTAAATATCCACTCCAACACATCCCCATAGCTGTAAATACTGCAATTTCATTACCACCTATTAATCCATTTTGTAACATTTCCGGTACTAAACCAATTGCAGCTCCTGCTGCCCCTAAAGATGTTATCGGGAAAGCTATAGCTTCAGGACTTTGGAAACCAAATAACGGAACTAATATAAATTGTAGTTTTTCCCCAATCCAAGGTAAGAGTGCGATACCTTCTGATGCAGCTCCAGTGTAAGCTCCAGATGCAGATGGTCCATTAGTAAGCATTAAAACTAAAGTACAAATTATTAAAACTCCTGGAATTATAGCAAGTCCCATTTGTACTCCTGAAGCTCCTCCTTCAAGCATAGCACCAATAAATCTTTCTCCAACACTTCCATCTCTAATTTCTCTATAGTTCATCATGTCAAAACCAGTATCATTGTCTTGTACACACATTTCTTCTTTTCCATAAATTTTCGCGGTTTGTCTAAGCATTAATCTAGTACTTATAATACTTCCTATTACAGCTCCTACATTACCTATTATAGCTGGCAGTATAAAACTTTCTCCTATAGGTGACTTTTGTCCCATCATATAGGTAGTAATAATCAACCCCATTCCAAAGGCTGTTCCTAAATTAGTTAAAGCTGGCAACTGATATTTTTTAAAATATCTTCTAAATCCTTTATCATCTGCTAAAGTAAGTATAGCAGGATTATCAGACAGATAGGTGGTTAAAACTCCTATAGCACTAGCACCAGGCAAATCATAAAGTGGCTTCATTAATGGTGATAACAATTTGTTAATTAAAGATACCACTCCAAATTCTGATAGAAGTGCAGATATAGCTCCTGCCAATACCGCAATAGCCATTATATAAAAAACTGTTTTCATTAATAAGCTATACGCAGTTTCCATTAGGGTATTAAACATATTTATGGTTCCCATAACGCTTCCCATACCTATGAAAAAACCTAAAAATAAAATTAGAAATATAATACCTTCTTTGCTAACGGCCTTTTTCAAACCCTTCTTATGCGTCAATTATTGCTCCCCCTTATTTTAAATTTTAAATCTTTTATGAATATTCCATATTTATTATGAATTATTTACCCATTAATGTCAATGGTTATTATTCGTAAATTTTTTCACTTTTTATTTCATATTTATAAATATTTTTAAATTAAATTTTATATGTGATTGTTTTCTAAATTTAATTTTCACTTTAATAAATTATATTCTTACATTATGTATTCCTTTACAGTTTTTTATTTATACTATATTAGTTATTTCTTAAAATAAAAGGTATCTAAAAATTTTATTATTTAGATACCTTTATCTTAATGACTTTTCAATACACATTTGTTTAAAACTTTAACCTACATTGAAAAAATTCTTGTTCTGAAATTTCTGAAATTCCATTAATGCAAAAACTATTACTTTCTTTATCCTCAATAAATTTATTCATTATTAACGAATCATCAAATTTAATTTCCTTAATAAAGTTAAGTTGCATATAAGATATTTTCTTTACTCTATGCCAATCTAAAGAAAAGAAATCTTCTATAAAAGAAATATATTTAGCATTATTAACATGATTATTTATATCTATATCATTGTAATATAACTTCCTATTGACAGTTTCTATAGCCTCACCTGGCATCTTTATCTTGTTAAGCTTATTATCAATGACATCCCCTACATTAATATTTATATCTACTGGGCACATGGACGGCTTTTGTGGAAGTCTAGTTTCAATATCTACAATTAAATAATATATCAAAACTCTACCAATAACTTGTCCATCCTTATCCTTAATCTTAAATCTTCTTTTCATAAAAACTTTTTCACGGCCACCTAAACAAGTTTCTACTGTTATATCTTCTCCAACCTTAGGATATCTTTCCATTGTAATTTCAACTCTAGATACTACCCAAAATAATCCTTTATTCATCATAGACTGAAAATCCACCCCCAAAATTTGAGAATGACTTTCTGAAACTTGTTGAACATAATCCATTATTGTAAATAATTTAACATTTCCCTTAAAGTCTCCTTCATGAAACTTTATAGTGAATTGTTCTTTATAATTTAGCTCCAAAATTACACCTTCTTACGCCACTTTTCTTCTTTATTCCTTATTTATATTATCTTACTATGTAGATTTAATAACAAAATTAGTATATCATAATTTATATATAACATAAAGTTAAGGAGAATAAGTTATGAATAATTTAACAAATAAGCACTTGGTTGTTATTTCAATTGATGGATTAAAAGCAGCTGATTTTGATATAATAAGTAACTTACCAACTTTTTCACAATGCATTCAAAAGGGGTCAGTAGTTAGAAATGTTAAATCTATATATCCATCATTAACATATCCAGCTCACACTACCATAGTTACAGGTAAGTATCCTAAAAACCATGGGGTTGTAAACAATAAATTATTAGAACCTGAAAAAGCTGCTCCAGATTGGTTTTGGTTCAGAAAATATGTAAATGGTCCAACACTATATGATATGGCAAAAAGTAGAGGGCTTACTGTAGGATCTATATTTTGGCCTGTTACTGGTAAATCTTCTATAAAATATAATATGCCTGAAATTTTCTCTAACAATAAATATATATCTCAAGAAATGGCATCACTTCTAGGTGGAAGCCCTATATACCAATTCAATTTAAACAGAAAATTCAAACATCTCCTTGATGGTATAAAGGAGCCTAACTTAGATAATTTTGCTACTGCTTGTGCTATAGAAACCATTAAAAAGTATAAACCTAACTTACTTTTACTACATCTCTTAGACCTAGACAGTCAACGTCATGGTTATGGTACTGATTCTAAAGAAGCTGTAGATTCACTTCATCGCCATGATGGAAGATTAGCTGATGTAATAAAAGCTCTGAAAGAAGCTGGTATATATAATAATTCTTCTATAGTTATTTTAGGTGATCATGGATTTCAAGACTTTAATAAAGTTATTACCTTAAACACCCTATTTAAAAATCAAGGGTTAATAAGCATGGGTGATGATAACAGACTTAATTCTTGGAGAGTATATGTAAAATCTTGTGATGGAAGTGCCTATGTATATGTTAAGGATGACTTTAATAAAAATCTCTCCTCAAAAGTTTATAATATTTTAAAAGCCTTATCTCTTGATGAATCTAAGGGAATTGCAAAGATATATAGAAATGATGAGATAATAGATTTAGGTGGTGATCCTAAGGCTACATTTATGATTGAAGCTAAAAGAGGTTTTATTTTTATAGATAAATTTAATGGTACTATAGTGACTTCAACCACTCCTAAAGAGGGAAAATCTAACGGAAATCATGGTTATCATCCTAATAGTCCTGATATCCATACTCTCTTTATTGGATGTGGTGAAGAGTTTAAAGAAAACTTTTTTATGAATAATATGAATTTAGTGGACATAGCCCCTACCCTCTCAAAAGTTTTAGGTATTAAATTTCCAAAATGTGATGGAAGGGTAATTGATGAAATATTGACTATCCATTAATTCTTTAAGAATAATCTATGATGTAATAAAGAGATAAGAATCTAAATTAAATTCTTATCTCTTTCCTAATTATTATACTATCATATGCATACAAAGGGCACTCAAAGTTCCAACTACAACTCCTGCACCTACATCTGTTGGATAATGTACACCAAGATAAACCCTTGAAAATCCCACAAGACTAGCAATTACTATAGATACTACTGCTAATCCAGTAAAGCTTAGTGCAATACTAACTCCAATTGAAAAAGCTGCAGTGGTGTGACCCGATGGAAAGGAATAATCATCTACACCTATCTTCTTTATGTTTAGCGTTGGAAACTTTATATATGGTCGTATCCTATTTTTTACTCTCTTTAAAAAGTGAGTAATACCGCCAGAAGTAATAATTGATAAAGATGCTAGAAATCCTAGGTTCTTAATTTCTTTACTTTTAGACATAACAGTCATCACAACAAAAACCATACAAAATGTGGCAGATCCTAAAAATGTTATATATGGCATAATTTTATCTAAAAACTTGCATCGTAATTTTTTATTTATAAACTGCAATAGTGTTATATCCACTTTTTTTATTAATTCTATCATAGATCCTCCTAAAAACATCATAAATAGATTATATATAAAAATAAGATAAAATAAAAGTTTTTCATTTAATTCTTTCTTATTTCTCTTTTATAATAAATAATTAGATTTTATGAATATATTATTTAGATTATTATTATAGTATATTTATTAGGATAAATGCAGTTTAAATGATAAAATATTTATAAGAAATATGTTTTATACATGTTATATATTGATGTTTAGGAGGTCTCTATGGAAATTTTACAATTAAAAGAAATAAAGAAAAAAATTTTAAGAAAGCTTTATAACTCTCATTTCTTAAAATCTGAAAATATATCACAAAAATTTCTTGATAAGCATATAAACTCACCAGTTTTTTTATACACACTCCAAGACATTTTAGTGGAAAAAGATTTTTCTCCATCTAAAGTTCTTTATCTATGTACTCCTTTATTAAATGATTTATATGAAGATGGTCCTAATGAATGGTTAGTATATTTATATAATTATGCCTTAAGCAAGAATTTTAAAGATGCAGTAACTATAGAATTAGATTCAAAATTAACTTCAGGATGTGAAATATTCCTTAGAATTTATAAGGTTCTATGTAATATAGAAAAATCCATATCTGATTCAGATTGTTGGCAAGCAAACTATCCTTTAATAACTTTAACAGATAGTGAAATTGAAGAACTAGAAAGAAAAGATGAATATTTAAAATTCATTAAAGCCTTTGACCGTGACTATGTATATGAAATGATGAAGCTTAATGGAGAAATATTTAAGTATAATACTTTAGATCACATCTGTGGTGTACATTACCTAGCTATGTTTTTAGCACGCCAACTTAAAACTAAAGGGTTACCTATAGATTTAGGAAGAGTCTCTGGAGCTGCTGCCGGACATGACATTGGAAAATATGGATGTAAAGGTGAAGAGCTAAAACGCGTTCCACATCTCCACTACTATTACACAGACCAATGGTTTAGAAACCACAATATAAATTATATTAGAAATATCGCTATAAATCATTCTACTTGGGATTTAGAACTTGAAAATCTATCTTTAGAATCATTAATACTCATCTATTGTGATTTTAGAGTTAAAAATGTATTTACTAATTCATATCCTACTATGCATATTTTTTCTTTAGAAAACTCTTTTAAAGTAATTCTTCAAAAACTAGAAAATGTTGATGCTAAAAAGGAATCTCGTTATAAAAAAGTATATGGCAAGTTAAAAGACTTCGAAGATTACATAAAGAGTATTGGTGTAAATGTTGATTTAGATTTTAAAGAAGACAATTTAACTTCTGCAAACCCTCCAATATATTCTTTGCTTAGAGGAAAAGAAATAACTGATAGTATGAAACATTTAGCAATAAATCACAATATAAATCTTATGTACTTATTACGTGATGAATATTCGTTAAATACTATATTAGAACAGGCTCGAAGTGAGAATAACTGGAAAAATCTTCGCCAATATATAAGAGTATTAGAAGAATATTGTACTTACTTTACTCAAAAACAAAAGCTACAAACTCTAGAATTTCTTTATGACAATTTAGCTCATAGAGAAGATGACATTCGCCGTCACTGTGCATATCTAATAGGAAAATTAATAGCTATTTTTGATGAAGATTATAGTAAAGAATTACCTAAAAACGTATCTATAGATAAACCTAACATAAATAGTTATCAATTATTTGAAGAGTATATTTCATTAATGCTTTATCCTAGCGGTAAACTAGTAAATGCTCATAAAAACTGGATTGGCTATAATACTAAAATCATGGTTAACTCTGTTTTTATAAATTCCAGAAAAATTTTTATGAAAATATATAGAAGTATTCTCTTGAAACATTATATGTCTCAAAACATAACTTCTTTTGAAACTCAGCTGTATTTACTCTATACCGCAAAGTATATATCTTTTGAGTCCTATGATGAAACTTTAGATTCACTCATAGAATTCATTATTGATAAAGTAAAAAAAAGAAATGTAGTTATAAGATTAGCTGCTCTTGAAAGTTTAAACGATATAATTCCTAAAATACCACCTACTCATTCTATACTTGATTATATGATTAAAAATCTTGGAGAAATTAAAACTAGAAGGAAAAATTCATCTGAAAATTATTTATACTTAAAAATTTTCACAACTCTTAATATGGATGACCATATATTTCTTTTTAAAACTTACTGTAAAGAAGATTATAATAAAATCCCAGATATCCTCCTTAGCAACTTAAAAACAGCTACTAATTGGGTAGTAAAAAAACATCAGATAGATATACTTCTTAATTATACACTCTATATTGCGCCAACTACAGGACTTCATACTTGCATTCACTTTTGTAATATGTTAAAAGTTAGTGCTATGGAAAGTGTTAGAAATAGTGCAGGCTCTTCAATACTTAAAATTATGCCTAACCTAAATGATTCAGAAAGAAATGAAGTAGCTATAGAGCTTTTACGTGGACTAGAAATTGAAGGCCAGAAATTCACAGAATATATATCACCTTTCTTAGGTCAGATAATCTTATGGCTAGCACCTAATGAATTAGATGAAATTATTGATGATTTAAAAAGCAAAATCAAAACTTCAAATGAAGATGTTAAGATACTAATTCTTAAAGCTATAGGAATCTCCTTGTCTAACTATGATGTATATAAATCTCGTTATAATGAAAATGAAAAAATTTATAATGAAAGATTAAAATCAATGTTATCTATTATTTTAAATGGTATAGGTGATTATAAGGATAAGGTTAAACAAGCAGCCATAATCACTCTTGGCAAGGATATATTTGGAAGTTCAACAATTTCTATAAATGATAAGTTATATGTTTTCAAATTAGTAGCTAAAAAAATTCTTACTCTTGTAGGTAATGATGACAATAATAGATTACTTTTACTAACCAATGCAGCTGCTCTAAATCACATCTATAGATTCATAGCAGACTATACTTTTTTAAATGGCGATATTCTTATAGATATACCTAAGAAAATAGCATTTTTCCCTGGTACCTTTGACCCTTTCTCTTTAGGACATAAGAATATTTCTAAAGCAATTCGTGATTTAGGTTATGAAGTATACTTAGCCGTGGATGAATTTTCTTGGTCTAAAAAAACCTTACCTAATCTTTTAAGAAAAATATTAATTAATTTATCAATTTGTGATGAATTTAATATTTATATATACCCTGAAACTATACAAGTGAATATATCTAATACTGATGATTTAAGAATGCTTAAGGAATCATTTTCAGATTCTCAAATATTCTTTGTTTCAGGTAGCGATGTACTTTTAAATGCCTCTTGCTATCGTAATCCTGTGGAAGAGGATTCCATTCATACTTTTAATCACATAATTTTTGAAAGAGGTAATTCAAAAAAACTTTTAGCTGCTAAATCTCTCATAAATGGCACTGTAGAAGTATTAAAACTTCCAGCTAAATACTCTACCATAAGCTCTAGTCAAATCAGAAACTATATAGATAGAAATAGAGATATTTCAACCTTAGTAGATCCTTTAGTTTCTCAATATATTAATGAAAATGGTTTTTACCAACGAGAACCCCTAGATAAGCTATCTCTAAATGAAAGTCACTTAGATTTTGAATTTGTTGATGAAGTTACTGATAATATAATATTAAAATTATTTTCTCATTTAAACCTTAGTAATGAAATGAAATCTATCTTATCAGAACTTAAAGATAAGGAAGCTCCTAAACTAGTAATGATTAAAGATTCTAAAAAAAGTAAAATTCTAGCTATTGCCGCAATGCATTGGGTTCGTTCAAATAATCTTTACGATGAAGTTAAAGATGAGAATATTTCTAGAGCACTTCGTTCCCTATCTACAGGAAGAATGATATTTATAGATGGAATTTATGTTACTGATAGAGAAAAATATAAATTTCTTGAGCAAATTATTTTAACTGAGGCTTTAGCTTATGCTATTTCTAAAGATTATGAATACGCTGTTTTTAATCCATGCCATAGTTCATTATCTAGCTCAACCTTAGTAGAAATAATGCTATCCCAAGGTTTTGTAAATATTGGCTCTGAAAATAAGGAGTCTCCTGTATTAGCAGTTAATATGACTAGTCCATGTATTTTGAACTTAGATGTAGAAAATATTTTAAAAGAACCTTTTAGAAGTAACTCTAAAATTAAGAATGTAATTAATTATAGAAGAAAATTATTGCAAGGTGCTCTTTCAAAATTATATCCTAATGAACTTTTACTTTGCTTTAATAGTGAAGTACTTCATCAAAAAATGATAAGAAATATTTGTGATGAAAATAGTATTTCTACTTATGTAAAAGCATCTAAGGAATATGGTGAAGCTATGTGTGTACCTTATGGTGATATTTTAGATAGAGATTTAGTACCAAATACTGTTACCAAATCCCTTCATACAGAAAAATATTATTGTGGTGATATGAAGAACTTCTTTATAGGCGAATCTCCCTATTACCTATCTTTAAATAACCAGATGAAAATGATAAAGTCCTTTAATCGACCAATTTTTTTAGTAGATAACATTCTCCATAAGGGGTATAGAATGAGAGCCTTAGACCCTATACTAATTAATCAAGAAATTAATGTAAAAAAAATCCACTGTGGTATTCTCTCTGGTAGAGGAAAAGATTTAATGGATATGCAAAATAGGCAAGTTTCTAGCGTATACTTCATACCTAGACTCAAAATTTGGTTTAATGAGAATTCTTTATATCCATTTTTAGGTGGAGATGCTATATGGAGAGGAGAATTTCCTAAACGAAACTTAATTCCATCAATTAATAGTATATTACCATACACTTACCCAGTATTTATAAAAAATACTTCCCACGAAAATGTTTATAATTTTTCTAAGGTTTGTCTTGAAAATTCTATAGAAATACTAAAAATACTTGAAAGAGAATATCATAACATATATGGGAGAAATCTAACCCTTTCATCACTAGGCGAAGTTATAACTACTCCTCGAAGTCCAGATATTGGAAAAGGAATTGAATATGATTTATCATCTACTCCATCAGCCCTAGTTGAAAAGGATTTAGAACTACTTACCAGACTTGAAAATATGCTATAAAAGGAGAACTATACATGTTTTACTATATATTTAATAATAATTTAATTATAACTAATGAATTTATAACACGAGATGACTTTATCTCTACAGATGAAAATTTCTGTAAAAACTATACTGGTAAGATCTTTGCTTTAACTTCTATAAATTGTGAAAATTCTAGAAGATCCTTTATAGTCTCTACTGAAAATCTTTTGTTTTTAGAAAAAGAGGATTTAAGTATACTTAACTCCTCTTATAAAATAAATAAAACAATACCTATCTGGCTTAAAAATGCCATTAATGAAAAAAGAGTTATTTCCTTAAATACTAATTATCCAAACTTTCTAGATGTGATAGTCTATTCTACCCCTCTAAAGTGGAAAGTAAATGTAGTTGGTTTAGGAGATGTAGGTGCAACTCTTTTAACCGGCCTTAAACTTCTAGGTAATGATGTAATATCTAGTTTAGGTATTTATGATAAGGATTTTAAAAAAGTGAATCGACTTAACCTTGAATTATCTCAAATTTTATCTTGCGATGGTAAAGAAAACAATCTACAAATTCTTCCCTTAAGGGAAGAAGATTTGTTCAACTGTGATATGTTTGTATTTTGTGTATCTGTAGGTATTCCTCCTATAGGAAAAGAAGAAAAAGATGTAAGACTTGTTCAGTTTGATGGTAACAGAAAAATCCTTAAAGTATATGGACAAATGGCAAGAGATGCAAAATTCAAAGGAATCTTTGCAGTAGTATCTGATCCTGTAGATTTATTATGCAAATCTCTTTTTATTGATAGCAATAAAAATAAGGATAATACCCTTGATTTTCAAGGTCTTGCTCCAGAGCAGATTCGCGGATATGGATTGGGGGTTATGAATGGTAGAGCAGCTTATTATAGTAGTTTAAGGGAAGATACTGCGAATTATTTACAAGAAGGTAGAGCTTTTGGTCCCCATGGTGAAGGATTAATAATTGCTAATAGTATTGAAAACTTCAATGAGTCTGCCTCGGATTTTCTTACTGAAAAGGCTAAAACTGCAAATTTGGAAGTTCGTGCTACCGGATTTAAACCATATATAGCTCCAGCCCTATCTTCTGGTGCTCTCAGCATCCTTGATACAATTAAAGGTAACTTCCACTATTCTTCAAACTTTATTGGTGGTACCTATATGGGGTGCAAAAATAAATTTCTAAATGGATGTACAGAAAACGAAACATTAGATTTACCTTTAGAATTAATGAATAGATTAAAAAATACCTATAATCTTTTAAATGAATTGTATAATAAAAAATAATAAGAATAAACTGTTTATATATCTAATATTTTTTATAACAAAAATGTTATTAATAATACTTTGTTAGGAGGGATAATAATAGAAACTTTATATGTGATATTACCAAATAAAAATACATCTCCTATATTGAATACTATGGTGTCTCATTCACTTAAAAATATACATCATGTAATAATAGATGATGTATGTAATCTTCCTGATTTATCCTATAAAAAATTACTTTTTGTAGCTCAGGTTGAGGATGTTGGTTTTGATATCCCTATGATTAACCTTCTATCAAAACTTCTAGAGAAAGGTAAAGACACCTTACTTGGATCTACCGGTGCTATTCTTATATATAGTATTGATGACCATGGTACAAAACGTTTTGCTCAAGATATTGTATATATTGCTAATAATATGGGATGTGCTTTTATAGGCCATCCTCTAGTAGAAGCCACTAGTTCTTTAAAAAATTTTTTAACGTGGCAAAAGACTATGGATATGTCATTGAATGATATTTGTTATGATCTCTGTAGGAAACTAGTCAATCGCCTTGTAAAGGATAATCCTAAGACTCTTCAAAGTGGAAAGATTTCTGTTATATACTCTAGTCCACATAAATCATCTAATACCTTAGACCTATGGCACCTAGTATCTGATCATATTAATTATTTTCAAATTAATGAAATACAAATTGAAAGAGGAGAAGTGCTAGATTGTATAGGATGTCCTTATAAACTTTGTCTTCATTATGGAAAGAAAAAAGGTTGTTTCTATGGAGGTATTATGACAGAAAATGTTCTTCCCGCCATTGAAGAAAGTGATGCAGTAATTTGGCTATGCCCTAACTATAACGATGCTATAGCAGCTAATTTAACAGCTGTAATAAACCGTCTTACAGCACTATATAGAAGATGTAACTTTTATAATAAATCCATCTTTGCTGTAATAGTATCTGGAAATTCTGGTAGTGATTCTATTGCTAAACAATTAATAGGTGCTCTTAATATAAATAAAGGATTTAGGCTTCCACCTTATTTCTCTATTCGTGCCATAGCTAATGATCCTAAAACGATTTTTTATGTAGAAAATATAAAGATGAAAAGTGAAGATTTCGGTAAAATAATTATAAATAATATAAAGGTGTAGAGATTGCTCTCATACACCTTTATATTATTATTATTTTTATTTACTTACTAGCTACTTTAAATAAATTGAAGCTATTTTTTAAGATCATAACTCCAATTTGTAATACCACCTAAATCACACACATTAGAATAATCTAAGTATTCTAGCATCATTGCAGCTCTAGCACTTTTATTGCCGCTATAGCAATATACACATACAGTTTCATCTTTATTCTGAACTATATCTTCAATGTCATGAGAAATATCACTTAAAGAAATCAATATGGCCCCTTCTATATGTCCTTCTCTGTAAGCCTGTTCATCTCTTAAATCTAGTATAACTAATTTCTCATTGCCATCCATTTTTCTCCTTAATTCTTCTGCTGAAATTTTTCCCATACTTATTATCCTCTCTTTTGCTTCTATTTACAGTACCTAACCTTATATTCATAACTAAATCAGTTTTATTATACTATATAATTGACTTTTTTTTATAAATTCTGTGAACATATACACTTAGTATAGCTGCAATAGGTACTGCCACTATCATTCCAATAGCTCCTGCGTACCCTCCTCCAATGGTTAAAGCAATTAAAGTCCAAACAGCTGGAAGTCCTACACTACCACCTACCACCTTAGGTTGTATAATATTACCATCAATTTGTTGATATATAATTAAAAGTATGAATCCCCAAATTCCAAGTGTAATACTAGAAAACATCCCCAATATAAATGCTACTACTGCTCCTATAGCGGGTCCTATATAAGGAATTACATTGCTTATACCTGCAATTACTCCAACAAGTACAGCAAATGGATGATGAATCATTAACATAAGTATAGATGAAACTATACCTACAATAAGGGCATCAAGTAAAACTCCTCTTACAAATCCTCCTACAACTTCATCTAAATCTATAATAAATTGCTTAAGTACTGTTCCTAACTTTCCTGGTATAAAAGCTCTCCCAAATCTCCTAATAGTTTTAAATAACATCTCTTTATCTTTTAAGAAATAAAATGTAAATATTATACTTAAAACAAAATCTATCATAAATGAACCAAATCCATAAATGCTATTTGTAATTATATTAACTATCTCTTGACCAATAACTGCAAATGCTGCTGTTACCTTATCAATATAAGTACTAATTTGCTGATAATTTATATCTAAAGTAGCAAAATACGAATTCAAGTTATTTATTCCATTCCTTACTACACTCTCATATTGTGGAATATTATTTATTAATGATTTTGCATTCTCTAAAAGAGGTGGAATTATAAAATTAAATATTAATACTACTGATAGTATTATTATAAAAAAAACTAATACGATACTTATAATTCTATATATCCAATTAAATTTATTATTTTCCTTTACACTAACACATTTCTTAATAAAGATTTCAATACGTCTTACTAAAGGAAATAATAAATATGAAATTATAGCTCCTATTATTATGGGTCTTATTACACTTAAAAATCCTAATATTGCATTTTTAATTATATTAATAAAAGTACCACTTCTACTTACTATTTCATAGCCTATAAATAAGGCAATTCCAGCAATAACAGCTACAACTCCAATATTTATATACTTTCTATCTATATCTAACTTTTTATCTATTCTAAACCTATCCCACATATGATTTGCTCCTTTATAAAGCTTGTTTTTATGTTGATTTAATAATATTAAAATTTAAATAATCCATCATATCTGCATTATAACACGAATAACCTAAAATTAACAAAAAATAAATATATTATTAACTTTTAAATAATTAATTTGCAAATTAAAAGAGTTCTCAATATAATTAGAGTAGTTATTTATAACCTTAGTTTAAATTAACTACAAATTTAATTATATGAGGAGATAAAGTATGGAAAATATATTTGTTATTTTAAAAGGAATGGTTATTGGTGTCTCCAATGTTATTCCTGGTGTTAGCGGAGGAACTATGGCGGTAGTTCTAGGTATTTATGATAAACTTATATCTGCTGTAAATAGCTTTTTTAAAGATTGGAAAAAAAATATTTTCTTTCTTGGTGAAATAGCTATAGGTGCAGGCTTAGGTATAATACTATTTAGTAAATTAATTACAAATCTATTAACAAATCACCCTGAGCCAACCAATTTCTTTTTTATAGGATTGATTTTAGGTTCATTTCCTATGCTATATAAAAGAGCAACAAAGGGAAAAGTAAAAAAAATAAATTATCTTTGGTTTCTCTTAACTTTCACATTAATGGTAATTATGTCTATATTTAGTGATGTAGAAGTTAGCACTATAGCTATGACTAGTTTAAGTGTAAAATCTTTTATATCCCTATTCCTAGCAGGATTCATTGCAGCTGCCACTATGATTCTTCCAGGGGTAAGTGGTTCTTTAGTACTTTTGATTATTGGACTATATACTACTTTTACTAATGCAGTTTCTACCTTTAATATTCCTTTACTTATTCCTGGTGGTTTGGGTGTTCTTGTCGGTATATTGACTATGACAAAGCTCATAGAATCCTTTATGAGTAAATATCCTCAACCTGCATATTTTGCTATTTGTGGATTAATTTTAGGTTCTGTCTTTCCAGTATATCCTGGTTTTACTTTTAATTTATCAGGAATGCTATCAATTATAACTTTTTTAATTGGTTTTATACTTACATATATACTTGGGAAAAAAGAAAATAATTAGAACATAAAAAGTAAAGACTGTTTCTAAATTGAAACGGTCTTTATTTTCTATGATAGATTATTTTCGTCCTTTAACCAAATTTTCCATTGAACTTCAAAGTCATCAATAGAACACTTTAATATATTAAAAATATCATCTACATCATAGTTTCTTATAATTTTATTTATTGTTTCCTTACCATAGTTTTCTTCTATATACTTGACTATAGTCCATGCCCATATCTTATATAGACTTTCATTTTCTTGAATTTCATTTAATTGTGGTATCATGTCTTTCTTTATAGCTTCATTTATTACTTTTTTTACTTCACCCTCTTTCCATAATCCAGATAAATACATAGCTATTCCTTGTCCTATCCATGTAGATGAAACTTCTGAATTTAAAGATAGAAATTCATGAAATATATGAACTACCTGACTGTAAATTACTTTTTTAAGCTTATACTCATCATAAGTATAAGTAGATTCTTCTTCATATGCAAAAGGTGATAATATCAACAGATCATTTTTAGATGTAATAGCTACTTGACTTTTCTTAGATTCATTATTCCCCCTAAGTTTTAAAATCATTTTACTTATATAATTATATTCTCTTCTGTTCATAGCTATAATAGCCCTTATAGAAAATCCTTTATCTATTAAATGAAAATAATTTTCTAATTCTTTATATGCATAAAGTATTTCCTCTTTAACTTCTACTACAAATCTCATATCATTTCCAATATAATAAACCGTTATATTTTCATTTTGTACATACCTATAACTTTCTAACATTAATCTACTCCCCCAAACTCCAGTAATATACCCCATTTTTTCTTATATATTCTATAAATACGTTACTATTCCTTTTTATTTTTATAAAATATCTTTAATTAGTATATTATTAAATTTATTAACATTAAATTATACTTTAATTTTGTAAACTATCTTCTGATATACTTATAATTCTTTTAAAATATTTTATAATATAAAATAAAAAACATCACATTAAATAAACTAAGATTCATTTAATGTGATGTTTACTTTAAGTTAATAATATTGTATTCTTATAAGCTTATTCAAAAGCAATTTCTAATATATTATAGATATCATCTCTTTTTAAAGGTTTAAGTGTTCCAATAGGTGCAAGGATTGCAGCATTATCAGCTATAAAATCTAATTCTTCTCTCTTAACTCCCACTTCTTTTAAAGTTATAGGTGCTCCTATCTCCTTATAGAAATCTCTCAGCGCCTCAATACCTTTTAGGGCCTTTTCTTCGTCACTACCTTCATTTATAGTAAATACATGACATGCAAATTTCGCAAATTTCTTAGCATCTTCTTTATAAACATATTTCATCCATGCTGGCATTATAATAGCAAGACCTGAACCATGGGCAATATCATTAAGTACTGAAAGAGAATGTTCTATAGAATGAGATGCCCAATCACCTTTCCTTCCAACTCCATTCAATCCATTTAAGGCTAAAGTTGCTGCAAAAGCAAGTTCACTTCGTGATTTATAATTGTTGCTATCTTTTAATAACTCTCTAGTATGTGTAATTACAGTTCTTATAATACCTTCTGAAAGTTCATCAAGCATATCAGTACTTTCTGTTCCACCATAATAAGCTTCAAATACGTGACTTATAGCATCTATTGCTCCATTAGCCGTTTGATTGGATGGAAGAGATCTTTGAACTGAAGGATCTAAAATAGATACTTTAGGATATAATAAAGGTGAACCAAAGCTCCACTTTTTACCTTCATCTTCATTAGTTACTACACCACCTGAATTCATCTCAGATCCTGTTGCTGATAGAGTCAATATAGTAAATAGAGGTAGTGCTTTTTTAACACTTCCTTTACCTTCAAATAACTCCCATACATTGCCCTCATAGCATACTCCCGCAGCTATAGCTTTAGACGAATCTATTACACTTCCTCCACCTACAGCTAAAACTCCATCTACCTCATTTTTTTTAGCTAACTTTATGCCTTCTTGAACCTTTGATAATACTGGATTAGGCTTAACTCCTGATAATTTAATATAATCTATGTTATTATTCTCTAAAGATTCTACAACAGTATCATAAACTCCATTTTTCATTATGGAGCCTTTTCCATATACTATTAATACCTTTCTAATTCCACTCTTAACTAAATGTTCTCCTATAGTTTCTATTGTACTTTCTCCAAATACTAATTTAGTTGGATTATAAAGTGTAAAGTTTAACATATGCTTTCCTCCTCTTATACTTATATTGTTTGTAACAAACATCTCTTTATTTAATTCTATCGTAAATTAAACTTTATATTTAATTCTATTCTTCGTCAAAGTTAAATTCTCTATTTACATAATTCACTAAAAGATCTATGGATGCATTTGTATCATCCATACTTAGTAACGCATTAGGTCCATGTACATATCTAGTTGCTACTGATATACCTGTGGCCCTAACTCCAAAGTTGGATTTATTGATAGCTCCTGCATCTGTACCACCACCATCAATAACATCCAATTGATATTTAATGTTATTTTCCTTAGCACAATTGACCATCTCTTCTACTAAATATTCATTGCATATAACTGAACCATCTGAAACCTTAATCGCAGTTCCTTCCCCAACTTTATTGCTACCTTCTGGGCAATTAGGAAAATCATGCGCAGTTGTAACATCTAGAGCTATTCCTAAGTCTGGATTAATTCTATTAGCTGCAACAGTAGCTCCTCTAAGACCAACTTCTTCTTGTGTTGAAAATACAAAGTATAAATCATTATACGGCTTATTGATTTTCTTTAAAGCTTCCACTAATATATAGCATCCAATTCTATCATCTAGCGCTTTACCTGTTATATTGTTTTCCTTAAGCTCTGCATAATCTCCAACATATGCTGCTACATCTCCAACTTTAAGATATTTTTCTGCTTCTTCCTTACTACTAGCTCCAATATCGATATACAATTTTTTAGTATCTGTGGTTAATTCTTTTTCCTTAATTGTGCTAGCTACTAGTCCAATTATTCCATTTCTAAACTTAACTCTATTCATAGATGTACCAATAACCGGGATTCCACCTAATGCTCTAACTCTAATATTCCCCTTATCTTCTATTTTTACAACTTGAAATCCTATCTCATCCATGTGAGCAGAGGCCATAATTTTCTTCTTATTTTCTCCAACTCCTGATTTATAAACTATTAAATTTCCAAGGGCGTCTACAGTAATTTCATCTGCTAACTCCTTAATCTCTTCTCTTATTACGCTTCTTATGTCTTTTTCATATCCACTAACACCAAAGGCATTGATTAATTTTTCTAATAACATAATATTTCCTCCTTATATATGTAAATTTATTCTATATTTATTATGTTATCATAATATTCTATGAAATTCTATAATAATTTCGTATATCGAAATTTTAATTCCCATAAAATTTTATACTTTTAAATATTGATTTTATTTTTAAACATTGATATACTCAAAATATAATTTATGGTGATGGAGTTCACCTTAATCGCAATTGCTAATGACTCCTACAGACAACGCTATGAGTATGTCTGTAGGAGATTTTTATGTGTAAAATAACTAAATTATTAACACCAAATAAATTCTTTCAATATTTTGTGTTAATAATTTATGGTCTTAATCTTGGCATTGTAAAGCTTTAATTTAAAAGGAGGGCTATTTTATGGCTACAAGTATAGCAATTATTATATTACTTGCTATTGTTTCTAACTTTATATTTGAAAAAATTAAACTTCCTGGACTTTTAGGTATGTTAATTTTAGGAATCACTATAGGTCCCTATGGATTTAATTTGGTTCATGGAGATTTACTAAATATCTCTTCTGATTTGCGTAAAATAGCACTTATTGTTATCTTATTAAGAGCTGGGATGGGTATAAAAACGTCCGATTTAAAGAAAATTGGAAAACCTGCAATAAAAATGAGTTGTATACCTGGAATATTAGAAGGTTTTTTTATAGCCTTTATTTCTACTAAATTACTAGGATTCACCTTTATCCAGGGAGGAATCCTTGGATTTATAATTGCTGCCGTATCTCCTGCTGTAGTTGTACCTCAAATGATTAGCCTTATAGATAAAAAAATTGGCACTAATAAGAGCATCCCTACTTTAATATTAGCTGGTGCTTCTATTGATGATGTATTTGCAATTACAATATTAACTAGCTTTCTTGCCTTATATTCTGGTAAGAACGTTAATATCGCTTCCCAACTTTTACAAATACCACTTTCCATAATATTAGGAATAGTACTAGGATTAATATTAGGCTTTGTAATTATATATTTATTTAAAAAGTGTAGTATTAATGATGTAAAAAAGATACTAATTGTGCTAGCTATTTCTATACTTTTAACTACCTTAGAAACTATCTTTAAAGATAAATTATTAATTGCAAGCCTTTTAGGTGTTATGACTATTGGCTTTGTTCTTACTGAGAAACTTCCTAATGTTGCTGCTCCCCTTTCTCAAGGACTTAATACATTATGGATATTTGCAGAAATTCTACTCTTTGTTTTAGTGGGCGCTCAAGTAAACATATCTGTAGCATTCACCTCAGGCGCAATAGGTATAATAATTATTTTTATAGGACTAGTAGGTAGAAGTATTGGAGTTATAATTTCACTTATAGGTACTAATTTAAACGTAAAGGAAAGGATTTTCTGTGTCATCTCCTATATACCTAAAGCTACAGTTCAAGCAGCCATGGGGGCCTTGCCTCTGTCTCTAGGTGTTGTTTCTGGAGATTTTATTCTAGCAATATCTGTATTATCCATTTTAATAACTGCACCTTTAGGTGCTATTGGAATAAAGGTTTCAAGTAAATTCTTATTACACGTTGAGAACTAAAAATGCAATAATACATAATATAGGACTATTTCTTTTAAAATAAATAGTCCTATATTTTATCAAATGAAATGATTTAAAAAAATTCACCTTTTACTGTTGACTTATTTTAAATAAAGTAATATAATTATTTAGTGGAAAATTTTATATACCTCGGTAGGTGAGGTTACTACAAGGATACGGGTTGCTACCGTAAAAGAGTGGAAACACTCTTAACTGGTTAGCAGATTTTGCCGAACAAAGAAGGCTTAATCTAACGCAATTTCATTGCCTTGAAGAGCTAAAACTTGAACGAGACATACTATTATTAGTATTTGCCTGCGTTTTAGTTTACGGAGGTTTTTTTATTTGATAAACTTTAGGAGGTGTAAGAAGCATGGACGATGGTAGTAGTAATATTGACAATGAAGATTTAATAAGTTTATTGTTTAATCCAAAAATAAAACTCTATGTAACTTCTTACCCTCTTTATGGCATAATTTAATTTTACTTTAACTTTTTCAAAGTTAAATCTATCATTAAGAATTTTATGTCCATAAACAGATAGAAATATTACATAGTTATTTATCAAGGCATTAAACATGAGGTTTAATGCTTTTTTATGTCTTCATTGTTTTTTACCCACTACAACCTAGAAATTATAATTTTTCAATTTTAGTCAATACTTATTTTGAACGTTCATAATGTATTGAATTAATAGGAGGGGTAACAATGGAAAACACAATAAAACTAATCAATGAAAAAAAATTCATTGATGCAAGAAAAACTCTTGAAAAAAAGAATGTAGTAGATATAGCTACTTTATTAGGTGAAATGGATAAAGAATCTGTAGTTAAAATTTTTAGAGTACTTCCTAAAGACAAAGCTGCACATGTATTTTCTTATCTAGACCACGAGGAAAGACTATTTATAATTGACTCTATTACCGATAGTGAAATTTCAAATATTATAGATGATTTATTCATTGATGATACTATAGACTTTCTAGAAGAACTACCTGCTAATGTGGTTAAAAAAGTTTTAAAAAATACAGATGAAAATACTCGTAAGATTATAAATCAATTCTTAAAATATCCTGAAAGTTCAGCTGGAAGTATAATGACTATAGAATTTGCTGATTTAAAAAAGCATATGTCTGTAAATGAAGCTATTGCTCATATAAAGAAAACAGGCATAGATAAGGAAACTATTCACACTTGCTATGTTTTAGGCGATAACAGAGAGCTAGAAGGTATTGTTTCTTTAAGAAAACTTATTTTAAGTGATGAAAATATGCTAATAGAAAATTTAATGAAAACTGAATTTATACATGTTAATACTTTAGATGATCAAGAGAATGTAGCTCAACTATTTAAAAAGTATGACTTGTTATCTATCCCAGTTACTGATAATGAAAAAAAATTAGTTGGAATAATCACCATAGATGATATAGTAGATATTATAGACCAAGAAAACACAGAAGACTTCCAAAAAATGGCCGCTATGGAGCCAAATGAAGAAGAATACTTAAAGACCAGTGTTTGGACTCTTTCTAAGCATAGAATAGTTTGGCTTCTTGTATTAATGATTTCAGCAACTTTTACAGGAAACATTATAAGAAAATTCGAAGATGTCCTATCCTCAGTAGTTATTCTTGCTTCCTTCATTCCAATGTTAATGGATACAGGCGGCAATGCCGGATCTCAATCTTCAACTCTTATCATAAGAGGTCTTGCCTTAGGAGATATAAAATTATCTGATGGATTTAAAGTTATATTTAAAGAACTAAGAGTTAGTATCATTACAGGTTCCGTTCTTGCCATAGTAAATTTTATAAGAATATATTATTTTGAAAAAATTAACCTTTTAATTTCTTTCACTGTATGTATAAGCTTATTCTGTACTGTTGTTGTAGCTAAAATAGTAGGTGGTATACTACCCATCTTAGCAAAAAAATTAAAATTAGATCCTGCTATTATGGCAAGCCCATTAATCACAACTATAGTAGATGCGGTTGCACTAACTCTATACTTTACATTATCCGTAAATCTACTACACCTAGCAGTTTAATTTATATTTTAATATAATAAAGGACTATTCTAAGGCAATCTATTATCTTTTAATTGCCTTAGAATAGTCCTTTAACTAAAAAAAGAACTACAAGACCTTAGTCTGTAGTTCTATAGAAAATAGATTATTATCTTCTATTTCTTTCTGCTTTTCTTGCTCTTCTGCAATCTGGGCATCTTACTGGCTCATTTTCGAATCCTTTTTCAGCGTAGAAAGCTTGCTCTCCCTCTGTAAATATAAATTCTTTACCACAGTCTTTGCATAATATTGTTTTATCTGCCATTTTAATTCCTCCATTTTTAAAGATTTACATTCAATTAACCAATTCCCTAAAAACGGAGAAAGTTATAATAGATGTGAATCTTTTTATTTTATGGTTTCAGTTTATCACTTTGCTAGTTAAATTTCAAGTATTTTTTGAATACTTATATCCATTTTTATACCAATTATAGGATTATTTTATTTTTAAATAACTCATATACTATATATAAAATCAATCCTTATATTTTAATAAATTATTATAATTTTATATAAAAATAAAGCTATAAGATTAATTCTTATAGCTTCTATTGAAATATTAAATATTACTATCTTCTATTTCTTTCTGATTTTCTTGCTCTTCTGCAATCAGCACATCTTACTGGGTCATTTTCGAATCCTTTTTCAGCGTAGAAAGCTTGCTCTCCTTCTGTGAATATGAATTCATTTCCGCAATCTTTACATGTTAATGTTCTATCTGCCATTTTTCATTCCTCCATTTTTAAAGATTTACTTTTAACTAACTGATTCTCTAAAACTGGAGAAAAGTGTTATTAATCTTAAATCTTTATAATATATTTTTGTATTTACTACTCTTTTAGTATATCATGGCGATAATAATAATTCAATATATATTTTAATTTTATTTCCTAGATTTTTGCACTTTAACTTTTTTACCTTTAATAATTATCTCTCCATATTTTTTTAAGAAGTTCTCACCTTTATTATTCAGTATATCTACATAAGAAATATTATCTTGTATATCTATTATACCAATATCGTCTCCATTCAAATCTGGAAGATTACTAAGAGCTCCCACTATATCTATATTCCTTATTTTCTTTTTTTTACCAGCTCCAATGTATACTTTTAAGATATCTTTATGAATTACTTTCTTTTTATTTCTCTGTCCTACTTTAAGTTCTTTCTGACTCTCCTTAAATACACTCTTACCTTCTTTAATCTCTAAATCACTTGGGAAATTCCCCTTTTTAATACTATACCCTAAGTATTCTTCTATAGAAGTCAAATACTTCTTTTCATATTCAGAAACTAAAGTTATAGCTGTTCCTTCCCGTCCTGCTCTTCCCGTTCTACCTATTCTATGAACATAACTTTCCCTTTCCATTGGAACTTCATAATTAAATACATGAGTTATATTATCTACATGAATCCCTCTTGCTGCAATATCCGTAGCAACCAGTACTTTAAATTCCTCATTCTTGAACCTTTCCATAGTTTCAATCCTTATTTTTTGTTCCATATCTCCATGTAGTTGTTCTACTGAAATTCCCTCTGACTTTAATTCTTCATACACTTTTTTAACTTTATCTTTGGTATTACAAAATATTATAGCTGCATCCGGTGTGCATGCATATAAGTTCTTCCATAAGGCTTTAAACTTATCTTTATGTTCAACATTTAAATATGATTCTTTTATTTTATCGCGATTAAATATCTTGGATTCTATTTCTAAAAATCTAGGGTTTATCATATAATTAGTGCATAGCTCCTCGATACTTTCTGGTATTGTTGCAGAAAATAGAGCTGTTGTCCTTTTTTTCGGTAGTCTATCTAGTATATCACTTATCTGATCTATAAAACCCATATTTAGCATTTTATCTGCTTCATCAATGATTACATATGTTAAATCCTTAAAGTTTAAGTTTCCTCTATTCATATGGTCACTTATCCTCCCAGGTGTTCCTATTACTATATGTACCCTCTGCTTAAGTTCTCTAACCTGCTCATTAAAAGGCTGCTTTCCAAAAACAGCAGCACATCTAACTTTTTTTATTCTCCCTATATTGGATATATCATCTTTAACCTGTAATGCAAGTTCTCTTGTGGGAACTAGAACTAATGCTGTTATTTTTCCCTCTTCTACCCTAACTTCATTACAAATAGGAACTCCAAAGCTCGCTGTTTTCCCACTTCCAGTTTGTGATTTTACTATAATATCTTCTCCATCCAAAAGACTTGGAATTGTTTTATCTTGAACTTCAGAAGGATTTTCAAACCCTAGATTGTTTAGAGCCTGTAATATGTTTTCACTTAAATTATATTTTTTAAATCCACTTTCCATAACTATCTCCTTGTATCTAATTAATATCTAATCATTATTCCTATTTTACATCATATTAGATTTATATATATATTTCTACTTATTTTTAAAATTTTATACATTAATACTTTTTATATAAATAGTTAATTCTATATAGCTCAAAAATAAAAGCTATAAGAATCACTTCTTATAGCTTTCATTGAAATATTAAATATTAATTATCTTCTATTTCTTTCTGCTTTTCTTGCTCTTCTGCAATCAGCACATCTAGTTGGCTCATTTTCGAATCCTTTTTCAGCGTAGAAAGCTTGCTCTCCCTCTGTGAATACGAATTCGTTTCCGCAATCTCTGCATGTTAATGTTCTATCTGCCATTTACAATTCCTCCATTTTAAAGATCCACCTATTATTAACAAATCCTCGAATTGAAGAAAATTATTATATATGTTAAATCTTTATTTCAATTTTATTTGTGTTTAACCACTTACTCAGTATAACATACACTTTACGTATAATGCAAGTAATTATATAAATATTTTATTTTATCTTTATTTATACAGTAGTAATCCCTTTATTACTTATTTCAAATACTATTTGTTCACCCTTACCATCTACTAAAATATTACATCCATCGTAAACTTCCCCAGCTATAATTTTTTTTGCAATCATGGTTTCTAAAACATTTCCAATATATCTTTTTAGTGGTCTTGCCCCATAAACTGGATCATAGCCTTCTGTTGCTAAAATCTCCTTAGCTACGTCAGTAATTTCTAAACCTATATTTTTATCATATAATCTTCTTCTAACATGGTCAATAAATATATCTATAATTTTCTTTATACCTTCAATATTTAGTGGTTTAAACATTATAATGTCATCTACACGGTTTAAAAATTCTGGCTTGAACCTACTCTTCATTTCACTCATTACTAAAGCTTTAGTTTTTTCAGTAATCACACCACTATCCTCTAGTAGATGACTACTACCTATATTAGAAGTCATAATTATTATAGTATTTTTAAAGTCTATAGTTTTGCCCTTATTATCAGTGAGTCTTCCATCATCTAATATTTGTAGAAATACGTTAAATACATCTTCATGAGCCTTTTCTATCTCATCAAATAAAACTACTGAATATGGATTTCTTCTTACCGCTTCAGTTAATTGTCCCCCTTCTTCATAACCTACATATCCTGGAGGCGCTCCTATAAGTCTTGATACTGAATATTTTTCCATGTACTCTGACATATCAATTCTTATAATATTTTCTTCACTATCAAATAAATTTCTCGCTAAAGTTTTAGCCAGTTCTGTTTTACCTACCCCTGTAGGCCCTAGGAAAATGAATGAACCAATAGGCTTATTTTCATCTTTCATCCCTGCTCTAGCCCTAATTACGGCATTAGCAACAGCTGTTACTGCTTCATCTTGACCTATTACCCTATTGCTAAGTTCCTCCTCTAATCTTAATAGTTTTTCTCTTTCCCCTTCTACTAATCGTGTTACTGGAATTCCAGTCCACTTAGATACAATTTGAGAAATTTCTTCTTCTGTAACCTCTTCTTTGAGAAGGGCTGTTTCATAATTATTGTGCATGCTTTCTTCTTTTTCCTTTATTTCTTCTTCAAGACGTGGTATAACCCCATATTTTAGTTCTGCAGCACTATTTAAATCATATTCTCTCTCATACCTTTCAACCTTACCTCTAGCTTCATCCAATTGCTCTTTCAAAGTTCTAACTTCAAGAATCTTGCTTTTTTCTTGTTCATATTTAGCAGTCATTTCATCATTTTTTTCTTTTAATTCTGCTAACTCCTTTTGAAGTTGTTCAAGTCTCTTTTGAGATGCTTCATCACTTTCTTTAATCAGAGCTTCTCTTTCAGTTTCTAATGTAAATAGCTTTCTTCTAACCATATCAAGTTCTGTAGGAAGAGAATCTATTTCACTTCTTATCATAGCCCCAGCTTCATCAATTAAATCTATGGCTTTGTCTGGTAAAAACCTATCTTGAATATACCTATTAGATAATTTGGCTGCTGTTACTATAGCTGAATCATGAATTCTAACTCCATGGTGTATTTCAAATCTTTCCTTAAGTCCTCTTAATATTGAAATTGTATCTTGTACTGTAGGCTCTTCTGCAATAACTGGTTGAAATCTTCTCTCTAATGCTTTATCTTTTTCTATATATTGTCTATATTCATCAAAAGTAGTAGCTCCAATACAATGTAATTCTCCTCTTGCTAGCATAGGCTTTATAAGATTTCCTGCATCCATAGCTCCATCAGCTTTTCCAGCACCTACAATAGTATGAATTTCATCTATAAATAATATTATCTTCCCATCAGAACTCTTAACTTCCTTTAGTACAGCTTTAAGTCTTTCTTCAAATTCACCTCTATACTTAGCTCCTGCAATTAAAGCTCCCATATCTAAAGAAAAAATCATCCTGTCTTTTAATCCTTCTGGTACATCTCCACGTACAATTCTTTCTGCCAAACCTTCAACTATGGCAGTCTTACCTACTCCAGGCTCACCAATAAGCACTGGATTGTTTTTAGTTCTTCTTGATAAAATTCTAATTACACGTCTTATCTCTTCATCTCTTCCTATTACAGGATCTAATTTATGTTCCTTAGCAAGGTCAATTAAATTCGTTCCATACTTAGCAAGAGCATCATAAGTTCCCTCTGGATCATTAGTATCTACCCTTTGATTTCCCCTAACCTGAGATAACACTTCCATAAATTTTTCTTTATCTATGCCATATTCCTTAAGTATTTTCCCTGATATACCTTTTGCATCAACCTCCATGATAGCCATCATTATGTGTTCTACACTTATATAGGAATCATGAAATTTCTCTGATATATCTTGAGCCTTAACTAAAACTTCATTGATTCTTCTAGTGGCAGTAACTCCAGATGAACGAGCTCCTTCTCCTAATACTTTAGGCATTTTCTCTAGCTCTAAATTTACTTTTCTTTTAATTCCTTCAACATCCACACCCATTTTTTCAAGGACATTAGGTATTAATCCATCTCTTTGATTTAGAAGTGCAGAGAATAAATGAATAATATCTACTTGTTGATGATTATTTCTTACTGCTTCCTCATAGGCATCATTTAAACTTTGTTGAACTCTTATTGTTAATTTTTCTGTCTCCATAACATCACCTGCTACTCCAATTTTATATCTAATTAAGTAGCATTTCTCCCTTCATAAAACTTAAATATTATTAACTATCTTTCTAAATAGCTTTAAAAATTCTTCTCTTTCACCATTTGTGTCTAAGGCATTTAAAACATATCCATACAATTTTCTTTCAAAAGCTATATGTTCATTCTTCACTTCCTTGCCTTCATCTGTAAGTTGTAATCCATAGGATCTTCTGTCTCTCTTACTAATAGTTCTATTCACATAATTAAGTCTTTCTAGCCTATCTATAGCACTGGTTAAAGTACTTTTAGGTATGTCTAACATATTACAAATTTCCTTTAAAATTATATCATCCCTATCATAGACAATTCTTATAATACTAATTTCCATAGTATTAAGTCTTTCTATCCTAGGAAATTCCTCCATAGTCCTATGTTGATTTGAAAAAGACAAAAACATTTTCCATAAATTCGAAAATTCTTCAATTAACTTGTCATTATCCTCCATTACACCTACTCCTTTAAAATCTTCTTATATCCTACAATCATCATAATTCAATTATTAAATCAATAGATTACAACCTATATTATTGTTTGCTAAACGTAAAATTTAATTAGTACGAATTTCGTACTATATCTTTAAATAAATAGTACTACCATCGTACTATTTTGTCAATAATGAAATTTTTTTAATCAAAAATAAAAGTAATAATGAAAATCTACTATCATTATTACTTTTATTTTATATTTACAATAAATTTTGATTTAATTATTTCTTATTTCTTATTTCTTATTTCTTATTTCTTTTCCCTAACTACTGACGAGTTTTCTTCATAGATTTTCTCTTATTAGTAGAAGTGTTTTTACCCTTTTTTCTTTCTAAAGAAGTTCTTCCATGACTACCTCTAGGTAAAACTGTTTTACTATTACTATGTTCTTTACCAACCTTTTTATGCCTACTGTAATTTCCACCATGGTTAAGATTTTTTCCTTGTGTTTTAGGCCTTATTAAACACTTCGGTCCATTTCCTATTAAATCTTCTCTTCCAGCTTCCACTAAAGCTTCATATACTATATCATACTTTTTAGGGTTTCTATATTGAAGAAGAGCTCTTTGCATTGCTTTTTCCCTCTTGCTCTTAGGTACATATATCTCTTTCATAGTTAATGGATCTACCCCTGTATAAAACATAGCTGTAGATAAAGTTCCAGGTGTTGGATAAAAATCCTGAACTTGCTCTGGCTGATAATTAATATCTCTTAGATATTCTGCTAACTCTATAGCTGATGCTAATGTACTCCCTGGATGACTAGACATTAAGTAAGGTATAATATATTGTTTCTTTCCAACTTGCTCAGTAAGATTATAAAACTTATCTACAAATCTATCATAGGTCTTCCCAGATGGTTTTCCCATATACTTTAAAACATCAGCACAAACATGCTCTGGAGCTACCTTTAATTGTCCACTTACATGATGTTCTACAAGTTCTTTAAAGAAGGTATCATTTTTATCTGCCATTATATAATCATAACGTAACCCTGAGCGTACAAATGCCTTCTTCACCTTAGGAGTAGCTCTTACCTTTCTTAGTAGTTCTAAATACTCAGTATGATCTGCATCTATATTTTTACATGGTTTTGGATATAAACATTGCTTATGCTTACATGCACCATGCTTAAGCTGAGTTTTGCATGCAGGGCGTCTAAAGTTTGCAGTAGGACCTCCCACATCATGAATATATCCTTTAAAATCAGGTAAATTTGTTATTTCTACAACTTCTTGTAAAATAGAATCTTCGCTTCTACTCTGAACTATTCTTCCTTGATGGAAAGTTATAGCACAAAAAGAACAATTTCCAAAGCAACCTCTAGAACTAACTATACTAAATTTAACCTCTTCTATAGCAGCTATTCCACCTGCTTCTTCATAACAAGGATGATAATTTTTTGTGTAAGATAATCCATAAACATGGTCTAACTCTTCCCTAGTTAGTGGCATCTCTGGTCTATTTTGTACCACATATCTATTGGCATGCTTTTGTACTAGAGCCTTTCCTCTTACTGGATCTTGTTCTTCATATTGAACCTTAAATGCTTTGGCATACTCCATCTTATCTATAGATACAGCTTTATAGGACGGTATCTCAATATACCCGCTTACATATTCTAAGTCATCTATCATATAGCATGTTCCAGGCACATGTCTTATATACTGAACTTCTAATCCATCATTTAAACAATTTGCCACTTCTACTATTTGCTTTTCACTCATTCCATATATAAGTAAATCAGCTCCACTATCTACTAACATTGATTTTCTTACCTTATCACTCCAGTAATCATAATGGGCAAATCTCCTAAGACTAGCCTCTACTCCACCAATTATAACCGGAATATTCTTATATGCTTCTCTAATTTTATTACAGTATACAATAGTAGCTCGATCTGGTCTTAAACCTATTTTCCCACCTGGAGAATAAAGATCCTTTTCTCTAACTCTTTTAGCTACAGTGTAATGATTTACCATGGAATCCATGTTACCACCATTAACTAAAAATCCTAATCTAGGTCTTCCTAATTTCATAAAATCTTCAGTGTTATGCCAATCAGGTTGAGGAATTATTCCTACTTTAAATCCTGCATCTTCAAGAACTCTAGAAATTATAGCAGTACCAAAGCTATGATGGTCTATGTATGCATCTCCTGTTACTATTATAAAATCTAACTGTTCCCATTGTCTTTCTAACATATCATCTTTACAAATTGGTAAAAATCTATTTTCTAACATTTAATCACCTACTCAAATATAGTTCAAATTTATAATTCAACTCAAGGTCTAATTATACTATAAAAAGAATCAAGAGACTATTTCTTTTACAAAATAATCTCTTGACTCTAAATTAAATATATTGGTATTTTATAATAGTTGGCTAAATTAATTTATATTGTTACTTAAAACCCTTAACACCTTAAGCTATTTTAGTAACTTTTTCTTCCTTTAACATCTGTGCAACGTAGTTAGCTAAATCAACAACTCTTGCTGAATATCCCCACTCATTATCATACCAAGATGCTACTTTAATCATGTTTCCATTTACCATAGTTGATAATCCATCTACTATAGAAGATCTACTATCTCCTTTAAAGTCTACAGATACTAATGGTAATTCACATAAACCTAATATTCCCTTAAGTTCATTTTCAGATGCTTCTTTAATTACTCTATTTATTTCTTCTACGGTAGTTTCTTTTTCAACTTCGCATACTAAATCTGTTATAGATACAGCAGCTGTTGGAACTCTTAATGCAAATCCATCTAATCTACCCTTTAATTGAGGTAATACCTTTGCAACCGCTTTTGCAGCTCCAGTTGTAGTTGGCACTATAGATTCCCCTGCCGCTCTTGCTCTTCTTAAATCTTTATGACTCTTATCAAGGATTTGTTGGTCATTTGTATAAGAGTGAACTGTAGTTATAAATCCTTTTTTAATCCCAAATTTATCATCTATTACTTTAGCTACAGGTGCTAGACAATTAGTAGTACATGATGCATTTGATATGATTGTATGTTGTGATAAATCTAAATCAGAATCATTTACACCCATTACTACTGTTATATCTTCATCTTTACCTGGTGCTGTTAATATAACTTTTTTAGCTCCTGCTTTTACATGATCCATAAGTTCTTCTTTTGTTTTAAATTTTCCAGTAGACTCTATAACTAAATCAACCTCTAAGTCCTTCCAAGGAATTTCTTTTGGTGATCCACATCTTGTTATCTTTATTTCTTTATTATTAATTATTATTGAATCCTCTGTTGTCTTAACGTCTCCTTTGAAGGTACCAAAGCATGAATCATAAACAAATAAATGTGCAAGTGTTTTTATATCTGCTCTAGCATTTATAGCTACAATATTAAAATCCGTCTCAGGACTTTCACATGCTATCCTTAAAAAAGTTCTTCCGATTCTTCCGAATCCATTTATTCCAACGTTTATCATAATTGAACCCCCGCAATTCATTGTTATACTCTTTATATCAATATAGTATATCACATTAGAATATGTGTCAAATATAGTATATCATATTTTTTCTTAATTTCCCGTTGAAATATAGTATTTACTTTCATTTTCTTTTATTTACTACCATTTTCATATTTATATTTATGTAAAAAATATTTAATTTACTAGGTTGATTATTAAATTTCATTAAAAACTAATCATTTAAATCTGATATATATGCTACACTTTTACTTTTATAATATAAATAAAAATCCCACCAAGTTGGTGAGATTTTTATTTGTTATTTTTAAATATGAGTTTGAAGTTTAGCTTTAATGTCTTCTGGAGACATATAGCCTACCATTCTATCTACAGGAATTCCATCTTTAAGTACTACCATAGTGGGTACACTCATAACAGAGAATTTTTTAGCAAGAGATCTACTTTCATCAATATCTGACTTTAAAAATTTAACTTTACCATCAAAATCTCCTTGAATATCTTCTAACACTGGAGTTAATCTTTGGCATGGTCCACACCAAGTAGCAAAGAAATCCACTAAAACTAAACCTTTGCCTGCTTCATTTTCAAAATTATTTTCATCTATAACTTTCATAATAATCATCCTCCTATTCTTTTAAAGGTTAATACCTTTATTTTACTATAAATACATAAATTAAAAAAGCCTTCTTTTCATCATTATCCCATTTTATTTCGTACATCTAAGTATAATCCTTAAAAATCCTTTTAATATCATCATCAATCTACGAATTTCAAAGATTATACCATATCAATATTTTTTATATGCTATTTTTCTAGCCATTAACCCTATAATAGGAATTTCATATTCTTTATATTCATAACACTTCACCATTGAAATAATTTCAAATATAGTTATAACTATAGCAACTATACCTGTTATTATTGCTGATAGTAATATAGTACCTAGGGCCCCATATGCTAGAGGTCTAAAAAACATTAATCCTATACTACCACCTATAATCATAAATATAATAGAACTAAATATAATACCTACAATATTTATTAAAAAAGCTTGCATAGCATGAAACTTCACAAAACTGCTATCCTTTTCTAAAATATAAATTACAATAGGAGCAAGCCATGCTATAATCTTTATTCCTGGAATAAAAATTACTACTATTGCTGCACCGTAAGCAATCAGAGCCATAACATTAGCATCTATATTTCCTATAGAAGACTTATGTGGTTCATAAATATTCATATAATACCATCTCCTTTTATATCCATATAATTATATTATTCCTTAATATAGTTATAATTACAATATATTTAATTACTTATTTTTAATTTTTAAAATTTATAAAAAAAGGAATGGAAAAAGCTCATAAATAGTTAATTTCGATTTATGAACTTTCTACATTCCTAATAAATATGAAATTATATATGTTTATACTTACTTAAGCTCACCATGTTTTTCATAATGTGCAATTTCTTTTATTTTATTGCTATGATCTACAAAAACCACTGTTGGTTTATGTTCTTTGGCTTCTTCTCCATTCATTTCACAATAACTCATAATTATAACCTTATCTCCTACTTGAACACATCTAGCTGCTGCTCCATTAAGGCATATAAGACCACTACCTCTTTTTCCTGCTATAGTATAAGTTTCAAATCTACTTCCATTGTTAATATCTACAATTTGAACCTTTTCATATTCTAGAATTCCTGCTGCATCAAGTAAATCTTCATCTACTGTAATACTCCCTACATAATCAAGCTCAGCTTGGACTACAGTAGCTCTGTGTATTTTTCCCTTTAACATCGTTATTGTCATTGTTTTTCCTCCTAATTATATGTGATAAGTAAAGTTATCAATTAATCTTGCTTTTTTAAAGTACACTGCCAATGCTACTAGGACATCCTCCTTAATCTCTTTTACCATCTCTAAACTTTCACTGCTTACCACTTCTATATAATCTATTTTGGCTAAATCTTCTTTCTCTATATTTTCCCTAATTAGCTTTTTAATATTATCTGGATTTCTTTCTCCATCCTCTAATAGTTTTTTAGCCATAGAAAGAGATTTATTAAGCACTAATGCAGCCTTTCTTTCTTCTGGAGATAAATATATATTTCTTGAACTCTTCGCAAGTCCATCAGTTTCTCTAATAATTGGACATCCTACTACTTCAATATCAAAATTCAGATCTCTTACCATTCTTTTTATAACCGCTAATTGCTGAGCATCCTTTTCTCCAAAATATGCTCTATGGGCAGGTATAATATTAAATAACTTAGAAACTACAGTGCAAACTCCTCTAAAGTGCGTTGGTCTGCTACTTCCACAAAGTCCAGTGGTCAAACCACCTACCTCTACAAAAGTTGAAGCATCTTTATAATACATATCTTCACTTTCTGGATGAAATATTAAACTTGCTCCAGCATTTTCACAAAGTTTTGAATCCCTTTCTAAATCTCTAGGATATTTATCTAAATCTTCATTAGGCCCAAATTGAGTTGGGTTTACAAAAACACTAACTACTACTCTATCATTTTCTGATACAGCCTTTTTAATCAAACTTTCATGACCTTCATGTAAATAACCCATAGTTGGAACTAATCCTACTTTTAAACCTTGAGCCTTCCACCCTTTAACTACTTCTCTTACTTTTATTACATCATTTAATATTTCCATAATTTTACCTTCTTTTTAGTTTAATTTTATTAATTTACTCAGCACTGAGTTTACTTTTAATATAGTTTAGATATAACTTCTTCACTTATTTTAAATCCATGCTCTAGTGCTGGAAAAATTCCCTTACTTACATCTTCAATATAGGCTTTAAAAGCTTCTGTCATTGTAGCTCCTAAATCCGCATATTTCTTAACAAACTTAGGTGTAAAATCATTAAACATTCCTAACATATCTTGATATACAAGAATTTGCCCATCGCAACTAGCTCCTGCTCCAATACCTATTGTTGGAATTGATATTTCTTTGCTAATTATCTCTGATAACTTAGCTGGAACACACTCTAAGACCACTGAAAATGCGCCAGCTTTTTCTACCGCTTTTGCTGCTTCAATAAGTTCTTTAGCCGCTTCTTCACTTTTTCCCTGCACCTTAAATCCCCCTAAGGAATTTACTGATTGAGGGGTTAATCCTATATGTGCCATTACAGGAATAGACGCTTTAGTTATAGCTTCAATTCTATCGCACATATCTACTCCACCTTCTATTTTTACGCATTGAGCACGTCCCTCTTTCATAAGGCGTCCCGCATTAAAAACAGCGTCATAAACAGAAGTTTGATAAGACATAAATGGCATATCTGCAACTACTAAAGCATTTTCTGTTCCTCTTGCTACGGCCCTTGTATGATGAATCATATCCTCCATAGTTACTGAAATTGTATCCTCATAACCAAGACACACCATCCCTACTGAATCTCCAACTAAAATACCATTAATCCCTGAACTATCAATAATCTTAGCCATGGAATAGTCATAGGCAGTAAGCATAGTTATTTTTTCACCCTTTGCCTTTGCTTCTCTAAATGTTATAGTCGTATTTTTCATTTTATTTTTCCTCTCCTAGAAATTGTTCAATCTCACTATAATCTCTATTTTTATTTTTTTTCTTTGCCACCTTTAACAAATTATTATTTAACATCCTATATAAAACTTTATCTTCCTCACTTAAACAAGCTATATGAGCCTTCATAGTAGATAAATCACCTCTTTCCAATGGTCCTGTAAGGCTTTTTACCATTCCTGAAGATTTTATATTCTCTATATTATTGTTTATAAGAGGATATAAGGCTTCAATGGCTAAATCTTCACTAAAACCACACTGTTTAAGATAATTTACACCATTATTAATAAGCCCTAGAACCAAGTTACTGCTAATAACCGATGCTAAGTGATATAAACTCTTACTTTCTTTTTCAATAATTTTTACCGAATTACCCAGAGAACGAAAAATTTCAGCTAATTTATCAATATATTTTTCATGTCCTTCAATAGTTATAAAGGCTTTTTTAAAATTTTTATAGGAATTATATTTGTCTGATATGGCAAACATAGGATGTATAGAATATGGGTAAGCACCAAACCTGCTTATATCTGAAAAGATTTCCGAAGATAACAAACCACTACAGTGGCATATTAATTTATTTTTTATAGACAACTCTTTAAGCTCATTCCAAACCCCATGAATTTCTCCATCTGGGGTAGTAATAAAAATCACATCACTTTCTTTCATTAACTCCTTTAAGTTTATGAAAGATTTTGTGCCAGTAAATTCTGCGGCTTCCTTAGCTGAGCTATGATTCCTACTATAATATCCAATAAGTAAGATACCATTCTCTTTAAAGTATTTCCCTAGCGAAAAACCAACCTTCCCGGCTCCAATGAATCCAAATTTTATAACAATCACTCCTCACTTTATCTGTTTTCTAAGTTAATATTAAAACAATACATAAATATTAACTGAAATTTAAAACTAAAAATCATGTGAAGTAATTTGTTATCTAAGTCTCATTCTAAAAGATATGAGCTGTCCGTAAAACTTTTCCTTTATAGCTGCTTTCCCTAGAGAATAATAGCTATATACAAATTAGAATATTATTTTTCAATCTATATATTCTAATTTAAAGATATAATCAAATTATAGGTGCAGTTATTCCTATACTGCCCATAATTACTTATATCACAATTATATAAGTAATTCAATGTCTAGAAATTGTATTTTTTAGTTTTAAAATTCTATAAACACTCTCATTAATTCTTTTTTCAGTAATGATACCATTTCTAACAGCTTCTACTACTCCATCTATGGCACTATTTTGATCATGTATACCTGATGATACTATTATTATGTCATTCCCTGCTTCTATAGCTTTAACCGCTGATTCATTAGTTGGATACTTGCCTTTAACTCCCTCCATAATCATATCATCTGTGACAACTACTCCATTAAATCCTAACTCTTCCCTTAAAAGCTTTGTGACAATATTTTCAGATATACTTGCTACGTAATCCTTATCTAATTGAGGTAAGTATAAATGACCTACCATTATCATTTCAACACCATTATCTATTGCATATTTAAATGGAATTAACTCTAATTTTTTTAATTCATCAAGGGATTTATTTATAACTGGCACCCCCACATGAGAGTCAACATCTGTATCCCCATGTCCTGGGAAATGCTTTCCTACTCCTAAAACACCTGCACTCTTCAAACCTTTATATACTTCCGTTCCCATTTTCTTAACAATTTCAGGATCATCTGAAAATGCTCTATTACCTATAACTGGATTATTAGGATTAGAATTCACATCTAGCACAGGTGCGAAGTCAAGATTAAAACCTAAAGACTTTATAGTTTCACCTATAGCTTTTCCATGTTCAAAAGCATAATTTAAATCTCCAGTAGCTCCTACATCCCATGCAGATTCAAAACGTCCCATTTCCTTAGGAATTCTACTTACAACTCCACCTTCTTCATCCACTGACATAAAAAGTTTAACCTTGTTTTCATTATTTAACCCATTCAAACTTTCTATTAACTTTTTTGTTCCACTTACAGTGTTAATATTTTTACTAAATAATATTATACCTCCTACTTTTTTATTTTTTATTAAACTAATAATATTATCATCCACTTCATAACCATCAAATCCAACAATAAACAGCTGACCTACTTTTTCCTCTAATGACATAGCATCTATTTCATCTTGTATTGGGTCAACTTGAGGCTCCTCTTCACCGAATTCTTCCACCATATTATTATTTTTCAAATCCTTATTAGACTTATCTTCTATATCTATTTTATTATTATACTTTGATTCTTTACTTATAAAGCTACATCCATAGAATAAAATATTTGATGTGCAAATAACTACGACGATCATTATAACCTTTGTTAATTTACTAATTGTCTTGAAAATATTTCTATTACTTTTCATTTATTTTACACTCCTTTAATTTCCTATAATAAAATACACAAAATAAACCACACTAAAATTATATTCAAATTTATTTTTTTAGGAGGAATTCTTATGACAAAGGATAGTCAACCAGATAACAAACAAGCTAGAATGGAAAAATGTAATTATCAAACACCAATTACTAGTGAGACAGGAAAAAATCATAATAGAACTGCTAAAAAGCATTCTATTAAGAGAGAAGGATTTCAAAGCCCTCATATAAATTAAAATTATAACCGATCCTTAAGTAATGGGGAAATTCCCCATTACTTTTTTAATATATTTTAATATATTATTCTTTTATCACATATTAACACCTTTGTTCAACTGTAGTAATATATTTATATACGGAGGTGTATAAATTATGATTTATTTTGCTCATAGAGGTGCTAGCAAAAATTATCCTGAGAATACTTTGCTTGCCTTTCATAAGGCTATTATTGCAGGTGCAAAAGCAATTGAACTAGATGTTCATAAAACAAAGGATAATAAGCTAGTAGTTATTCATGATGAAGATGTTGCAAGAACCTTTCAGGGTAAAGGACTTATAAAAGACTTAACCCTCGAAGAAATTAGTTCCTTAAAATCTAAAAATATTGATTATGAAAATAGCAAGTTATGTAAGATTCCAACTTTATACCAGGTCTTAGAGTTACTTAAACCTAGTAAAGTCCTTATAAATATAGAACTTAAAACTGATGTTATTCACTATAATAATATAGAAAAAGATGTGATTGATTTAATAAAAAACTATGGTATTGAAAACCATGTATTACTTTCTAGTTTTAATCACACTTCCCTTGAAATATGTAAGTCTATAGATAAAAATATAAAATTAGGTGTGCTAATTGATAGAAAAATTGATAATATAATTGCCTATGCTAAAAATCTAGGTGCTTATTCTTTAAATCCTAATGTTTATTTAGTAAATGAGCCTTTAATCAAATTGGCTCATAATAATAACTTAAAAGTATTCACCTACACCGTAAATAAACCATTTATAGCCAATCACCTTGATAAAATTGGATGTGATGGTATCTTTACCGATAACATAGAGAAATTTATTTAAGTATGATTTTAAGTTCAGTAGATAAAAGGAGTTAAGTTACTTGCTTTAACACCTTTTATTATACTTTATATCAAATTACTAATTTAATATTCATAATTTTAAAAATAATTATAGAAGTACATTTACTTATAATGGTATAATTACTTAGAGTCCAAAAATAATTATTGAAAAGGTGTGATAAAATTGAAAACAAAACAAATAGTTTACAGTGGACTTTTAATTGCTTGCAGCATTTTACTTCCCCAATTGTTTCATTTAGTGGGAGGTCCCGGTATTGGAACAACACTTCTTCCTATGCATATTCCAGTTTTAATTGCTGGATTTATCCTTGGTCCTATTACCGGATTAATAATTGGAATTTTAAGTCCTATTTGTAGCTTTTTATATACTGGAGGAATAATGCCTGCAATACCTATGTTATATCTTATGATAGTTGAACTAGGTACTTATGGATTATTTACAGGTCTTATATTTAAGAAATTTAAATTCAACATATATGTATCACTTATTGTATCTATGATTGCAGGTAGAATAACTAGAGGTTTAGTTTTTGTCGTTGCTACAAAGTTTTTGGGAATTTTTCTTCCTCCTGCTATGGGTATATCTATAGCAATAACTCAAGGTATTCCCGGAATAATACTTCAAATGCTAATTATCCCACCAATTCTCTATTGGTTATGTAAGCTACCATATACTAAAAACTTAATGACTCAATAAATTTGGAGGCGTATTAAAATGAAAACCCGTATAAAAGCTTTACTTGAAGAATATAAATATAGCTGTATCCTTATGAGCAAAGAAAAAACTGTGATGACTTCCTTTGATAAAGGTGTAAGCCCTATATATAAATATATCAAAGAAAATGGAGTGTCTCCTATACCATTAATAATGGGTGATAAAATTGTTGGAAAGGCAGTTGCTCTGATGGCTATTTATGGTGGTGTGGAATATATCTACACACAAATAATTAGTCAAGGCGCTATAGATATTTTAAATTCCCATAATATTAAATTTGACTACGAAGAAATAGTTCCTTATATAAATAATCGTAAAAAAGATGGGCAATGTCCTATGGAAGCATCTTTGTCTGGCACAATAAATCCTGAAGAAGGATTTAATATAATTGATACATTTATTAAAAATAGAGAATTAAAGGAGTGTCCAAAATGATTTATAAACCCTATGGTAAAACTGGTAAAATGGTTTCTGCCCTCGGCTTTGGTGGAATGAGATTTAAAGATGATTGTTCCATTGAAGAAGGAGCTGAAATAGTTAGGTATGCAAATAGCCTTGGTATAAATTACTTTGATACTGCACCTAACTATTGCAATGATAGAAGTGAAGATATCTTTGGAGAAGCTTTTAAAAATATGTCTGGTGAATTCTATGTATCTACTAAAAGCAGTCTTGGTAGTGAACCAGATGCAGATTCAGTAAGACGTAGAATAGAAAACTCACTCAAAAGACTTGGTATAGACAAAATTAACTTTCATCACATGTGGTGTATTATGGACCTTAATCACTATAAAAAAGTTATGGCCAAAGGTGGTCCTTATTGGGGAGCTCTTAAAGCTAAGGAGGAAGGCTTAATAGACCACCTAGTATTTTCTACCCATGCTTCTGGTGAAGAAATTAGAATTATGGTAGAAGAAGGTTATTTTGAAGGAGTAACCTTAGGGTACAACATTTTAAACTTTCCGTATCGACAAGAAGGTATTTTAGCTGCTCATCAGCATGGTCTAGGAGTAGCAACCATGAACCCTTTAGGTGGTGGATTAATTCCTGAAAATCAAGAATATTTTTCATTTGTAAAACAAAATCAAAATGAAAGTGTTGTACAAGCAGCGCTGCGTTTTAATGCTTCTCATGAATGTATTTCAGTAACTCTATCTGGTATGGGTAGTAAGGAAGAAGTTAAGCATAATGTAGATGCTGTTAAAAACCTTACTATTCTCAAAAACTCTCAAATAGAAACTTTAAAATCTTCTCTTAGGCAAGATATGAATCAACTATGTACAACTTGTCAATATTGCAAACATTGTCCTAAAGGTATTAATATTCCTAAATATATGGATTTATATAATTATTACGTATTAAAAGGTATTAATGGTATAAAAGAAATGTATGAATTACTCTCTAAATATGGCGATATTGACTTTGATAAAGATATGGCTCCCAGCGATTGCATTGGGTGTAAAAAATGTGAAACTCTGTGTACACAAAAGTTAAATATAGTAGACAGACTAGATTGGATTAATCGCAATGTGATTAGAAACTAGTTATTTATAATATGTTAGTTGAGTAGTTTAGCTTTAAATTAAAAATATATGGATTTATTAAAATTTCATTTAATAAATCCATATATTTTCTTTGTTATGTACTTTAAAATAATAATCATAAACTTTTTATAATTTTATTAATCTCTTAACCTATTTTTATTAACAACGGTAGTATTCCTCCCCTTTTCCTTAGCCTCATAAAGGTTTATATCTGCTCTATATATTATATCTTCGGTATTCATATCTAAATCTCTAAAGCCATATACTCCGAAACTACAGGTTATACTAAACTTATTTCCTTTATGTTCAAGGGTCGTTTCCTCTAAATTCTTCCTAATTCTTTCTGCAATAATTTCTGCTTTATCTTCATCTGTATCATTTAAAACAATTAAAAATTCTTCTCCACCATAACGTCCAATCCAATCACTTCCATTGCTTCTAATATATTTTGAAGCAATTCTCGTAAAATCTTTTAATACATTATCTCCAACTATATGACCATAGGTATCATTAATTTCCTTAAAATAATCTATATCTGCCATTATAACAGACATAGATTTTTGTTCCCTTATAGATTTCTCAACATCAACTTCTAATCGCTCTCTTATGTACCTTCTATTATATACACCTGTAAGATCATCTATTAGGGTAGTTTCTTGTATATTTTTCAAAAACTTCTCAATAGATTCTGCATATTCCCTCTCTCTATCTATAATAGCTCCTCCTTTTGATATATCCTTCACTAACTCAACTATATAGGTTTCCTTGCCAATATTTATAGGAGAAGCCATAACTAGAAAAATCCTGTTTTTGTTATACTCTATTTTTACTACTGTTTCATTGCTTTCATATGCTTGTTTAGAAATACAATTTTCACATATACCATTCCTATTCCATAACTCATAGCAATGTGTATCAGTATTTATAGTATTGTTATCTGTTGATAAAATTTTATTATTATTGGGATTAATTATTCTTATCATATCATATATATTTTTAAAGATTGAAAGTCGCTCTTTCACATCATCCATTATATCCATACTTCAAAAACCTCCTTGTTTAAAATATGGCTTCATTTGTTATGTATTTTTTATTTTTCAGCTGTAATAAAGTACATCTCTACATGTAATTCTAAAATATCTTTTATATATATTTTGAAAAAATGATCTAGAATATACTTCTATTTAACTATTCATCTATAGAAAGTACATCTATATATTTCTCTGATACATCATTTGTCAAACTTTCTACACTCATAAGTTTTTTATTAATCTGCTTAGTCCTTGTACCTACAAGCTTATCTAAATCTGTACTTGCTTGATTTAACTTTTTCTGTGTAGCTTTAAGCACCTCTTCAAATTTTCCAAACTCTGTTTTAACTGCTCCAAGTACATTCCAAACTTCACTAGATCTTTTTTCAATTGCAAGAGTTCTAAATCCCATCTGTAAACTATTTAAAAGTGCTGCTAAAGTTGTTGGGCCTGTTATATTTATCTTATATTCTCTTTGAAGAATTTCAACTAAATTAGTTCTTTTAACTACCTCTGCATAAAGACCTTCTATTGGTAAAAACATAATTGCGAAATCAGTGGTGTAAGGTGGGTCTATATATTTATCTCTAATATCCTTAGCTGATTTCTTTATAGCTGTTTCTAACTTTTTATAACCTTCTTCTATTAAACTTTGGTCTCCAGTATCATAGGAATCCACCAAATTGTGGTATACATCCAAAGGAAACTTTGAATCTACAGGAAGGTATACTACATCAGAGGTTTTATCCTTACCTGGAAGTCTTATTGCAAATTCCACATTATCTCTAGATCCCTTCTTAGTTACTACATTTATATCGTACTGTTCTTTAGTAAGAATTTGATCTAAAATTCTTCCCAATTGAATTTCTCCTAAGATTCCTCTAGTCTTAACATTGGAAAGAACTTTTTTTAAATCTCCTACTCCCATAGCTAAGGTTTGCATCTCACCTAGTCCTTTATGCACAACTTCCAATCTTTCACTTACCAACTTAAAGGATTCTCCTAATCTCTTCTCCAATGTACTTTGTAACTTTTCATCCACAGTTTCCCTCATTTTTTCTAACTTATCCTCAGTAGACTTAAGCAACTCACCTTGTTTTTGGGATAAATCATTAAATTTTTCTTTTTGAAGATTATTAAACTCATTAACACTTTTAGAAAATTGATTTTCAAAAGATTTAAGTGATTTTTCTATAGTATTAGAATATGTATCTAGTTGATTCTTTTGAAAATTTGCTATTTCACTCATTCTACCTAAAATAGCATCACTTAACCTTTGTATTTGAAGGTTCAACTCAATTCTAGCTTCTTTTTCACCTTTACGAGATTCTTCCCTATTTCTAGAGATTTCATCTCTAAAGGCTTTTTCTAATTTATCAACACTTTTATCTATATCTCCTACCCTTTGTTCTATATGTAAGATTGAATTCTCAATATCGGCTGCACTGCCCTTTTGCATTCTGCTTCTAGAATCCTTTAATTTTAGAGTAAAATATATATTTATAATTAACAATATAATTACAATAACCAATAAAACTTCCATTATCTCATCCCCAATCTTAAAATTTATATAAGAATATTACTCTCAAATACCGTTTAAAGGCTAAATAGAAAATTTTATCTATTTAGCCTTATATTTAAGGTAAAATAAGAAACATGAAAATATGTTCCCTTGGTCATTATATCATTTTTCAGTATAAAATTACAAATAGATTAAATTATTAAACTCTTCAATGTTTTTACTATCTATTTAATTTATATTAGATACTTTTCATAAGTACAATTTTAAACTCAGTACCTATGTCCACTTTACTTTTAACTTCTATATATCCTCCTTGGGCTTCAATAATTGATTTACTAAGAGATAATCCAATTCCAACAGACTCAGATTTTCCCCCTTTATAAAATCTCTTAAAAATATTAGGAAGATCCTTTTCACTAATTCCCACTCCATTATCCCTTATTACAATTTTTGTATTTATGGGATTTTCTTCAAGTTCTATATGGATTTCACCATTATAACTATGTTCTACACCATTCTTAACTATATTAATCAACGCTTCTCCTAACCATTTCTCATCATAATTAAACATAAACTTATTTTTATTTTTTTTATTAATCTCTTCTATATTACTTATTACCGTTTCTTCATACATATTACTTTCAAATACTATATTAACTTTATTTTCTGCTGCCATCATTGCAACATTGTCTATAACTTCATAAATAGTATTAACTAAGCTATTTTCCTTCATGTTAAATTCAATTGCTCTTGCATCTACCTTGGCTAGCTTCAATATACTTTTTATAAGCCAATCCATACGATTTAATTGTGTCTTGCTATTATGTAAGAATTTTTCCCTATTATCTTCACTAATTTTCTTATTACTTAAAATATCATTATAAATAATAAGGGCAGATAGTGGTGTTTTTAATTGATGAGATATGTCTGATAATATATTTACTAGAAACTCCTTTTCTTTTTTTAAATCTACCATCTGACTTTGTAAAACTTGTCTCATATTTTTAAATCCATAGGAAAGTTTTGCAAAATCTCCTTCCTTCTCTTCATAAAGATTTACATCATAGTTTTCCTCTAATATTTCCTTTGAGGCTCTTGTCAAATTTCTTACTCGACTATATATACCTCTATACTGAATATAATTTAATAATATTAATAAACCTCCAAATGTACTACCTATAATTATAAATATAAATTTACTATTTTTAAAAGCTTCATTTATTCCATCTATATACATTATATTTATATTGTCTTTATAACCATAATTATCTATAATTTTTTCTCCTAATTTTATCCCTTCCTTTGTTGGCACTTTAAAGGTTGCCTCTACTAAATCCGCTTCAAGATTAGGAAATTTTTCTACCATTGTAGATAACATTGCGGCCTTGCCATCTATATATTGACTCTTTATGTTATTAAAATAAAAAGTAATCCACATATTAACGATAAATATAAATATTATAACTATAAATAATAACACTACGGAACTCTTTTTTAATTCTGGATTTATAAGCTCTTTCATTAATTTCTCCTACTTTCCATTAACAACTTCTTTTATCCACATATAGCCTAGTCCTCTTTTCGTTATAACATATTCTGGCTTACTAGGATTATCTTCTATTTTTTCTCTAAGTCTTTTTATATAAACTGAAAGAGTATTTTCCTCTACATATGCGCCTTCTTCACCAAATAATTCCTTTAATATATGATCCTTGCTAAGTAATATTTCTGGACTCTGTAGAAATGCTAAAAGAAGCCTATATTCCTTTGCCGTTAATGATATCTTTTCATTACCCTTGGATACTTCTGCACTAGATGTGTTAATAATTATATCTCCGGATCTTAAAGTTGTTATATTATTATCACCTTTGCCAACTCTTCTTAAAACTACACGAATTCTTGATAATAACTCCTTTACTCTAAAAGGTTTTGTTATATAGTCATCACCACCTATATCTAATCCCAAAATTATATTTACCTCTTCATCTAAAGCAGTTAAAAATATTATAGGTGTGTCCTTCTTTTCCTTCACGTATTTACAAAAGTCATATCCACTTCCATCAGGTAAATTTATATCTAGAAGTATTAAATCAAACTCCTCATTATTAAATTTTTCTTTTCCATTCTCTATAGAACCCACTCTAAAAACCTGATACCCTTCTTCTTGAAGGGTATATTCTACTCCTAAAGCCAATGCCTCATCATCTTCAACTAATAAAATTCTATTCATTACATAACCTCCTCCATAAAAAAATTTTCAAATTATTTATTAACACTACTTTAAAACTTGCATTTATAACTTAATTTTATCATTAAAATCATATAACATTATAGGGATTTTAAAAAGCTTAGGTTATAATTATATTAAAACAAAAATCCAAAGAATATTTCCTTGGATTTTTGTTTTATCTATTTCTTATTCTTATTTTGGAATAACTGTTTTATTTAATAATATGTCTATATTATTTACTCACCTCTTATACTATCAATAATATTTTGTTTACTTAATCTTCTAAGAGGTATTAATGCCGAAACATATCCCATAATAATTACAGCTACAATAGAAATAACAATACTATTCCATGGTAATGTAAATTTGAAATCCCTAATATTTGACATAGGATTATATAGTATATATGCTAGTATAGTACCTGCTACTGAACCAATAATTCCTCCATATAGTCCAAATAATACACCTTCAAAAGTTATCATTTTTCTCACTTGTTTCCTTGTCATCCCTATAGCTTTTAAAGCTGCTATTTCCTTATTTCTAAGAAGAATATTTGTAGTTACCGTATTTACAATGTTTACTGCACTTATTAAGGTTATTACTATTATAAATCCCATAAGCAATATACTCATTTGCAATTTATACGCCTTTTCACTTTTAGCAGATTCTATTTTATTATAATAGCCAATTCCTGCATTAGTATTTTCTATCTTTTTTAGCGACTTATCTATTTTATCTAAATAGCTCTCATCATTAATTTTTATTCCCATATCTGTAACTCTAAAATTTTTCATCTGCTGCTGATTGCCTTCTATTATATTCTTAACAGTATTCTTACTTCCTATAACATTTAATACTCCTTGATAATCTAAATCACTAAAAGGCTGAACATCCATAATTGCTGCTACCTTAACCTTCTTAAGCTCCTTACTATTAAAGTTCTCTTGTCCATCTGAATATTCCACATCACTAATTAGTATCTCATCTCCTACTTTAAGTTTAGCCATGGGTGCAATAAGACTTCTCTTATCTCCAAAGAATGTTGTTTCTCTAACTATAATTACTTCTCCATCTTTAAGATTATCAATGCTACCTTCCTTAATATATTTCTTAGCCACATTTAACTTATTTTCTTCATAGGCTTGAAATACAACACTAATTTTCGATTTGTCTTTTCCATCAACTTTACTCTTGAATAAATCTTCATCCCTATTTTCTGCTGCCCACTGTCTTACTTCCTTAGGTATAGCAGAATTCTCAACAAATCCTTGAGTTAATATGAAATTATAATGTTTATAGATTTCACTTACCCCTGAAATATTTCTTACTTCTTCAATTAATTTATTATTTATAGCATCTAGTTTTTCAGTATTACCATTATCATGAATGGTAAATGCAATGTCATTATCTTCAGTAACCTTCTCAGAAAAATTATCTGAGAACTTAGCAAAGCTCATAAACGTTACAAATAGAGTTACACTTATAGCCATAGATAATACAGTGATATAAAATCTTCTTTTATTTCTCTTAACATTTTTTAGAGCCATGGCTGTATCTATTTTAAAGAATTTCCCTAAAAATTTACCACTCCTATTTCTCTTTTCTTTCTTAATTAAAGATTGACTACTTATAGCTATTAATGGTGAAATCTTACCTGCACTTCTAGCTGGTAGATAAGCTGAAACATATATAGTTGCTGCTCCTATACCACTACTTAATAATAGTACAAATGGTGATGTTACTACTTTAAGGTTTGAAAATTCACCCAATCCTGACATCTTATTAAAGGTAAATGCAATACAATATACAGCCACTATTCCAAAGAATACTCCAAGAGGAATACCTATAAATATCATAATAGATGCTTCTCTAATTACTAAATTCATAATTTGTTTTTTAGTAGTTCCAATAGCTCTTAACAATCCAAACTGCTTCATTCTTTCTGCTATGCTAATATGGAAAGCATTATAAATAACCACTACTGTAGCCAAAACAACAATTCCTATAACAATGAAAACTATCATAAATAGAGATTTATTCATATCCGCATTACTAGACTCCCCTATAAGTCTTAGTAAATCTTTATTTTGTACTACTTTACTTTTACTACTAACAAGATTAGATACTTCCTTAATCACTTCTTGTTTATCAGCTTCATCCTTAATTTCAACTAATACTGTGGAATCTTCTTTCACATTACTATCATTCTTTATTAAATAAGCCTTTGATATTCCTTCACTTTGATTTTGCCAATCATCTTTAGCTATTCCAGATAAGGTATAATCTTTTTCATCTCCATCTTCATCTTGTATTTTAATTATATCGCCTACTTTAACTTCTTCATCAAAATATCTAAGAATCCACCTTTCAATAACAACTTCATTATTACTCCTAGGTAATTGGCCTTCTTCTAAATTTATATTCATAAGTTTAAATGCAGCTTCATTTAAATAGTTAAGTTCAATGTTTTTATCCTTTATAAATGGAACAGCATTTTTACTAATCATAACCCCTAAACTATTAACATTTATATTAGTTTGAATCTTATTTATTTCATCTTCAGATACATTAGTTATAGCAAGATGAAATGCCCCCATACTTTTCTTTGAATTTTCAATCATAGAATTCTGCACTGTTAATATAAAAGTACATATTGATGTTATAAGTGCTACTGACAATATTATTCCTATTATAGTTAATATTGTCCTTTTTTTATTATCCTTTAAGTATTTTCCACTTAAAGCTTTATAACTATTAATCAATGTTTCTTCCCCCTATGCCATAGTTTTATCACTTTCAATTTTTCCATCACTTAAAGTTATAACTCTATCTGCTTGTTCAGCCACATTCCTATCGTGAGTTATAAGTATTAGAGTTTGATTATACTTTCTAGCGGTAACCTTTAAAAGCTCTATAACTTCCTTAGAATTCTTACTATCTAAATTACCCGTTGGCTCATCTGCAAGAATTATAGATGGCTTATTTATAAGTGCTCTTGCTATTGATACTCTTTGTTGCTGCCCTCCTGAAAGCTCTGATGGAATATGTTTTCTTCTATCTTCAAGACCGATCATAGATATAATTTCATCTAAATATTTTTTATCTACCTTCTCACTATCAAGAAGGGCAGGTAAAGATATATTTTCTTCTACATCGAGAATAGGCATTAAATTAAAGAATTGAAATATAAATCCTATATTTCTTCTTCTAAAGATACTAAGACCAGTTTCATTTTGCTTGTATATGTCTATATCATTTATAAATACTTTTCCACTAGTAGGTATATCTAATCCTCCAATTAAATGAAGTAATGTAGACTTTCCAGAACCTGAAGCTCCTACTATAGCTACAAATTGTCCTTTATCAATGCTAAAGCTAATATCATCTAAAGCACGAACCTGACTATTTCCTTCTCCATAATACTTCTTTAAGTTTTCAACTCTTAAAATCTCCATACATAATTCTCCTTCAATCTATATTAAAATTTTGTAGTTACAATAATTTAACTCTTAGCCTCAATAGTATTTAGATTAAGGTTGTATTAATCACTACACTTCTCTTTACAAATATCATTATATATATTTAACTATTTTTTCACCATAAACCTTACCTTACATAATTAATAGTTTTCTTACATTTTAGTCATATAAGAAAGAGTGTAGCAAATTGTCATTAAACAAATTTAACTACACTCTTCCAATTCTAAAAGTTAATTATATAACTCCATTTCTAAATCAGTAGTAGATGAATGTTCAAATTCACATATATCATATCCAGATACACTTAATTTAAAATCCTTCTTTTTTCCTCTCCCTATATACCCTTCATAACTACTATTAGAAGTTACTGAATTAAAGTTTTCTTCATTACCTAAATCAGCTCCATCAAAGTATACTCTTCCTCCAAGATTATCTTTTAAATTAACCTTCATAGCATAATTGTCAAAATCAGTGGTATACTCTACATCCCTTCCAACTAATATAACATTTTTTCCTATTGGCATGTAGGATTCTATATTTATATAATTAGCATTGATGGTAACATTATTAGGTAGCACTTTTCCTTCTCCATAATCCTTATAAGTACCTCCTGAATATACCCTAGCATTATTACAATCTATTTTAACATTTTCAGCATTTATAAATTCCCTTAAGTCTATTTCTAAATAATTGCTAGTTTTAATATTAATATTTTTAAGAGTATTATTATGTGGTAAATTTACATATCCCCCTCTAGGACTTGTAAAAATCAATGTATCTTTCAAAACTTTACTATCCTTTATTGTTAGGTTTGTATAATAATTACTATTAAAATTAATGTCTACTCCCACTGGAACTTCTATAACAATTTGAGCATTATTATTTTTTTCTTCCATAAGTGTGTAAATAATTGCATCATAAGATTTTTCAAAAAATCCCCTTATATTTTTTGCTTCAAAAAAATTATACATAGTTCTGTCTCCTACAACTTTAAGACCCTTTGTATTAGCATCATAGGAAGTTTGTACCTTCATATCATTTTCTATATATTCTAGTACCTTAACCCTTGTATTTTTATCTGATGAAGATTTAATTTCTACATTATACCCTTTATTTTCTAAGGATGAAATATCAACAACATCAACTTGTTTATCTGTTACGAATACTTCTCTTTCCGAAGGAGTTGCATTTATTATTTCTCTTTGAACTCTATAAACTTCATTTGCAATTTTAGGCATCATATATGCTCCACTTATAATGGACCCTGTAATTCCTACTGCAAGAAACACTCCAGCCACAATAAGAGATTTTTTCCATCTATTCATTAAATTTTTCCTCCTTATCATCTATATTTTCTGCTTTATAATCTACATCTATATCTTCTGTAAAAATAGGCTTTTCTTCGTAAGCCTTATCTTCTACAGAAATTTCTTCTATCTCTTCATTTTTCTCAGTAGCACTTTCAGTATTCTTCTCATTACCTTCAGTGTTTTCTTGTTGATTTTTAACTCTTACATACATATTTCTAGTTTTAACCCAAGATATATAGCTCACTACTAAGTATTTTAATCCTTTATATACTAAACAGTATAAGATCCAACACAAAATAATAAATCCAGTCCATGCTATACAAGCAAAGAATCCAAACACTCCCATAGATATATCAATTCCACACAGGAAGGCAGCTCCTAGATAACCTATAAAGTTTGCAATTGACATTCCAACAAGTCCTAAACCACTGGCTATCATAGACATAACTATTGTTAAAGCTGGGAAAAATAATAAAATACTTATAACAACTATTATTAATTTTACTCCAGCAGAAGATATCTTTCCGTTAATTACTGAATTGGAATCTAAAAATTCCTTAGTCTTATTACCTGCCTTTTTTCCTTGTCTCTTTACATTTTTCCAAAGATTTTTAGCGTCCTTAGAAACTTTATCTTTAAGTTCACTATTGCTACTACTTGTAGATTTGCCTTGTCCCTTCATCTCCTCAGTTAATTCTTTTGCAATGCTCTTAGGAGAACCTAATGTTTTTATAATCTCCTCATCACTCTTTCCCTGTAATTCTCCATTTAAGAAAAATTCTTCATAGTCTCTTAATATATCATTTATCTCAAGTTCACTAAAAGCTCCCTTTAAGTAATCCCTAAGTATATCTAAAAAATCATTTTTAGTCATTATTCTTATTCTCCTTCCTATAACATCCTAATATTAAATTTACATCCCTTACAAACTCATCCCATTCTTTAACTAAAGTACTTAAATTACCTTTTCCATAGTCTGTAATCCTATAGTATTTTCTATCTGGGCCACCTTCTGACTTCACCATATAGGTTTCAAAATTTCCTTCTGTAGTAAGTCTTCGTAATAATGGATATATAGTGCTTTCCTTTACTGACATAACTCTTGAAATATTTTCTACAATTTCATACCCATACATATCTCTGTCATTTATAAGTGTGAGAACACAGATTTCAATTACACCCTTTCTGAGTTGTGTACTCATATCTAAACCTCCTTTATTAAGTTTTAACAACATACTTTTCTTTATATATATTTTAACTATCCTTATACTATGTAAAACACAATAGTGTCTTAAAAAATATAGAAGTTACTGTGTATTACACAATCCTTCTAAACCTTTAGCAACTTCACTATGTAAAACATAGTAGTCCCTTTTAAATTTGGTACTACGTTTTACATAGTACCCTTACATACTTATGTTATCATAGTATCGTGTTATACACAATAGATACATATTAAAAATTTTATAAATATATTTAACTCCTATATTCTAATTAGTGTACAAGTTCTTTATATTAAAATAACCAAGGCTTTAAGCCTTGGTTATCCAATGTTAAACTAAATTATTTATAGCTTTCATATACTTCTTGAATCTTATCCCAGTTAAATAAGTTCCAAATACTATTAACATAATCTGGTCTTACATTCTTATATTTTAAATAATAAGCATGTTCCCAAACGTCGATTGTTACAAGTGGTTTTTTACCTTTACTTAAAGGAGATTCTTGATTTAAAGTAGCCATAACTTCTAGCTCACCATCACTATTTAAAACTAGCCATCCATAGCCTGAACCAAATTGTCCAATAGCAGCTTTAGAAACAGCTTCTTTCATATTTGCAACACTTCCAAAAGCTTTATTGATTTTTTCAAGTAATTCTCCCTTTGGTTCACCTTTTCCTCCTGGTGTTAAAATACTAAAGTAAAAATTGTGGTTTGCCACGCCTCCACCTTGATTAATAACTCCTTGACGAATTTCATTTGGAATACTATCTAAATTCTCTAACAATTGTTCTAAAGTTTTACCTTCAGTAAGAGCTTCATGTCCTTCAAGTAATTTGTTAAGATTATTTACGTATGTTTGTAAATGTTTGCCGTAGTGAGTTTCTACTGTTAAAGCATCAATGTGTGGCTCTAATCCATTGTATTCATAAGGTAATTTAATTTTATCATATGTCATTTTAATCCACCTACCCTTTCCATTTATAACATATGCTTATATTTTACCACTTTTCATCCATATAAGCACTAATAAAAATTTTTACTTACAATTTATTATTATAAATTATTTAATATATTATTCATTAATATTTCATATACATTAATATGTTCAAATTTATTTTAAAAATCAATAATTAAGGAGCGATATTTTATGAAATCCACACTATTAATGTGGGAATGCATTGGTGCAATCATGATTTTCCTAATAGGTGCATTAATACATTTTGGCTATGAAGCAACAAACAAATTATCTTTTACTTCTGGTATCTTTGCCGTTAATGAAAGTATATGGGAACACTGTAAGCTTACCTTTTGGTCTCCTCTAATCTTTGCTATTATAGAATATTTTTTCGTGGGTAAATATGTAAATAATTTTCTCTTTGCAAAGACTCTAAGCGCTTATATTACAACAATTTCAATGTTAGTTCTTTATTATGAAATGCTTAAAAAGAATGGCCATCACTCACTGCTTAAAGATTTAATTATCTTTGAAGTTAGTATTCTAATAGGACTATTAGTAAGTTATAACTTAATGTTACTACCTGAATTTCCACCAATAATGAATAAGATAGCCATTATTATGTTAGTTGGAGCTACATTCATATTTTACCTATTTACTTATTGTCCACCGAAGTTACCTATATTTTATTGTCCCGTATCCAATTCCTATGGTATCAAGAATTAAATTCTCACAACAAATATTATTAAAAATGACTGTATCAAAATTAACTAAATGTTAATATTTAATATAGTCATTTTTAAAATTTATTATACCTTAGGTATTTCTATTATAAATTCCGTTCCTTCATTAACTTCACTTTTAACTTTTATATTTCCTCCATGAGCTTCTATTATTGCCTTTGATATGGTAAGACCTATACCAGCTCCTCCTGTAGCTCTAGTTCTTGATTCATCAGCCCTGTAAAATCGCTGAAAAATATAAGGTAAGTGCTCTTTAGAAATTCCTATGCCACTATCCCTTATGTGTATTATTGCTATATTTTTTCCTTCATTACAGGTAATTTCAATTATTCCCCCTTGCTCAGTATATTTTATTCCATTTGAAATGATGTTTATTAACCCTTGAGTAATTTTATCTCTATCTACATTTATAATAAAAGTTTCTAATTTATTGTTCACACTGATATTTTTATCATGAAGTTCCTTTTCAAAATTAATTAGAATCATTTCTACTAATTCCTTTATATCAACTTCATTTTTATTTAAAATCAAATCTTCACTTTCATATCTAGAAAGATGCTCTAAGGAACCAACTAACCTACTTAATCTCCGTACTTCCTCATGAATACTTTGCAGCCTTTCTTCTGTAGGCTCCCAAATTCCATCTATTAATGCCTCCAGTTGTCCTTGCATGGTAGTTAATGGAGTCCTAAGTTCATGAGAGATATCCTTAGTCATGATTTTTCTTATCTTTTCTTCTTCATCTAAACTAAAAGCCAAAGTATTTACCGAACTAATCATTTCATTAATTTCTTTTATATTGCTTTCCTCTTTTATTTTATTTTTATATTTGCCTGTAGCTATGGAATTTGTGGCTTTAACTACGCTTCCTATAGGTTTACTTATTGAAGTAGAAATTAAAATTCCTATAAATATGGAGATACCTAAAGAAAAAATCCCCACAAAAATTAATATATTATCTAAGGTTTTAAAAAAAATCACATCAGAATCATTATAATAAAGGGGACCATAATAGCCTATTTCAAGAATCCCCGCATATTTTTCATCTATTTTCAAATTATATACTTCCTCAGTATAATCACCTTTATATCCTGGATTTACAATGCTCATATTGTAACCCATTCTACTCATCATTGCCTCACACATACTACTATTATGAGTTTTAGCACTCCATATTACATTATCTGAAATATCTTTTATGCTTATAATAAATCCATTATTTATAGCTTCAATCCCTATGTCTTCTATATTTTTATTATCCCATTGTCCATTTTTATAAGTATTACTTATATCTTTAATCAGTGATTTTTTTCTTCCTTCTATAATATCCTCTAGATATCTATTAAAGTTTTTTTTCATAAATATATGAGATGAAAAACTAATTAAAAGAATAATTGTCATAGAAAATAATAAAAAAGTCAAAGTAAGCCTATGTTTCAATTTCATCAAATTATTCACCACCAAACTTATATCCAATGCCGTGAACTGTTAATATATATTTAGGATTTTTACTATTTTCCTCTATCTTACTTCTTAAATTCTTAATATGAGAATCTATTATTCTATCATAAACATCACTATCATCCCCTAGAGCTCGATCAAGAAGTTCTCCTCTAGAGAATACTTTCTTTGGACTTTCACATAAAGCTAAAAGTATCTTGAACTCCGAAGGAGTTAATTCTACTAAATTATTACCTTGTCTTACCTCATAAGTATCTAAATTTATAACTAGGTCTCCCTTATTAAAGGATAAAACATTATCCTGTTTATAATTCAATGCTCTTTTTAACACTGCATTTACTCTAGCCACTACCTGCTTAGGGCTAAATGGCTTTGTTATATAATCATCAGTCCCTAGAGAAAAACACTTCAAGATACTTTCTTCCTCTACCTTGGCTGTTAACATTATTATAGGAACCTCTGATTCCTTTCTTATGATTTCACAAATTTTTTCTCCTGATATATCTGGTAACATTAGATCTAGTATTATTAATCTAGGATTGTATTGTTTATATTTATATATAGCTTCACTTCCATTTATTGCTGTTATAACACCATAACCAGCTTTCTTTAGATATGCTTCCAAAACTTCTAAAATTTTAACTTCATCTTCTACAATAAGTATATCCACTTGCATCTATACTCCTCCATTAATTTAAAACTTATTATAATATACTTTCTAATTATAATAAATCATTATGAAGATTCTATGTAGAATTCCTCCATAAAATCTACACAACTTAAATATATACTTTAGCTACTATCTTAAAATTAAGTATGAGGTGATAATTTTGTCTAATAAATCTATAACCCTAAATATTGATAATATGGTATGTACGTCTTGCGAGAATACTATAATAAGACATTTAAAAAAGATTTCAGGAGTTACAATTGTAAAAGCAAACTATACTAAGGGAACCGTCCATGTTGAATATGATGCTGAGAAAGTATCCTATTCTACCATAGTTGCTACTATTGAAAAATCCGGCTACAAAGTTACTAGTGATAAAAAAAAGAGTAACTCAGAACTTTTACCCATTATGGGAATAGTCCTTATAGCCTTACTTATGATACGCCTTGGCAAAGGTACTGGCGTATTTGATATGTCTTCTGCTTTAAGTAGTAAAGTTAGTTACATTGCTCTATTTACTATTGGTGTTTTCACATCTCTACACTGTGTGGGTATGTGTGGTGGAATAATGATGTCCCAAAGTATTACATCTTCTATTGTACCTGAAAAAAACAAATTTAAACCTGGACTTATGTATAATTTAGGCCGTTTAATTTCTTATACGGTTTTAGGTGGTATCGTAGGTGGTATTGGTAAAGCTTTTTCTCTTTCCTTTGGAGTTCAAGGCTTCATAGCAATAGTTGCAGGTGTATTTATGGTAATTATGGGTTTAAACTTATATGGTTTTAAAGCCCTTAGAAAATTTTCTATAAAGCTTCCTTGGAGTAACTGTAACTCCCAGAAAAAATTTAGAAACCCTCTTATAGTAGGATTTTTAAATGGGTTTATGCCTTGTGGTCCCCTACAGACAATGCAGCTTTATGCTCTAGCTTCTGGAAGTGTCATAGCTGGTGCAACTTCAATGTTTTTCTTTGCCCTAGGTACAATTCCTTTAATGTTAGGCTTTGGAGCTATTGCTAATGTACTTAGTCAGAAAAATTCCAAAAGATTAATTAAATACAGTGGTGGTATTATCATAATTTTAGGTATTATTATGGCTAATCGTGGCTTGTCTTTAATAGGAGTTAATTTAATGCCTAATTCCTTATCTTTAGGTGGAAATAATAATACAACTATATCCGATAAATCTTCAGCTAGTAAAGCAACAATTTCTAACGGAAAGCAAGTTATAAAGATTGCAGCTAATAATCAAGGATATACTCCAAATGTAGTTTATATTCAAAAGGGAATTCCTACAGAGTTTATAATTGATGGTGAAAGTATTAACTTCTGTAATAATAAAATTGTTATTCCATCTATGAATATTGAAAAGACTCTATCCTCTGGAGAAAATGTAATAGAATTTACTCCAGACGCTGGAGACATAAACTACAGCTGTTGGATGGGCATGCTTAGAGGAACAATAAAGGTAGTAGATGATTTAAATTCTATAAATGATTCTACTATACAAAATGATATAGATAGTGAATTTTATTATCCTTCTAATGATTCTAATAACCAATTTTTTAATGGTGGTTTTTCTTGCCATTAATAAAAAAAGAAGTATTAAGGAAATTTCCCTTTAATACTTCTTTTTTATATGCATTTTATATAATATCTACTTTTAAATAACTCTTTAATATTAATTCACTTACTAAATTCATCTATTAATATTATACTTTTATTTTTTAATCTAGAACTTCAGAAATAGTTACTAGTACCTTACTATCTACTTCAGCAATTATACTATGGTCTATTCTTGCATCGAAAGGAAGGAAATCACCTTTTTTTAATCTAAACTTTTCTCCTGTTTTAAATTCCATAGTTATATCACCTTCATATATTTGAATTGATGCATAACCATTATGAGTATGATAAGGCTTACCACTCCCTGCTACAAAGTTGAAGAATATAGTCTTAAACTTTTCATTTGATGCTATAACTTTAGTCCTAATATCTATATCATTCATACTTATAGGTACTAATATATTTTTATCTAAACTCATTTTTATTTCCTCTTTTCAAACTTATTTTGCTTCTTATAATACTTGTATACTAAGGTTCTATTATATATACATAAGTAAAATCTATGTGAAAGATATTAATTTAATGCAGCTAATAATTTCTCTATGTCTAATCCATGAACTATAGCAGCTTCTGCAAGAGTTTCTGCTTGAGCTGATGGGCAACCTACGCAACCCATACCAAAACTCATTAAAATTTCAGGAGCTCCTTCTTTCATTCTTATAACTTCACCTATTGTCATATCTTTATTTATCATATTCTTTTCCTCCTATAATTTGAATTTTTATATATAACTAATAATTTAAAATTATTAGTATCTCTTACAAGTTAAAGTATACTAAAACACTCTGCTATATTCGGTAACATAGGTTACAGAATAGAAAATTTTTATAAAAAAAGTATTCAAAGGTAAACTCCATTTACCTTTGAATACTTCATTACTTGTAATTCTAGCTTTCCATGAACATTTTCATATCATCTTCTACATTAGTTATTCCACCAATACCAAAGTTATCTACAAGAACTTTAGCAACATTTGGTGATAAGAATGCTGGTAATGTTGGTCCTAGATGAATATTTTTAACTCCTAAGTATAATAGTGATAATAATACTATTACTGCTTTTTGCTCATACCATGCAATATTATATGATATTGGTAGGGCGTTTACATCATCAAGCCCAAAGACTTCTTTAAGTTTTAGAGCTATAACAACTAATGAATAAGAATCATTACATTGTCCTGCATCTAGAACTCTTGGGATTCCTCCAATATCTCCTAGGTTTAATTTATTATACTTATACTTTGCACAACCTGCTGTTAAGATAACTGTATCCTTTGGTAGTTTTTCAGCAAATTCAGTATAGTAATTTCTTGATTTGGCTCTTCCATCACAACCAGCCATAACAAAGAATCTTTTTATAGCTCCAGTTTTAACAGCCTCCACAACCTTATCAGCCAAAGCTAATACTTGATTGTGAGCAAATCCTCCAACTATTTGTCCTTTTTCTATCTCTGTAGGTGCTTTACACTTTTTAGCCATTTCTATAATCTTAGAAAAATCTTTTATGCCATCTCTATTAGCTTCTATATGTGCACATCCTGGCATTCCAGTTGCACCAGTTGTAAATAATCTATTCTTATAAGACTTATCTGGAATTACTATACAGTTTGTAGTCATAAGAATTGGACCATTGAACTTTTCAAACTCTTCCTTTTGCTTCCACCATGCATTTCCATAGTTTCCTGCAAAATGTTTATATTTTTTAAACTTAGGATAGTATTGTCCAGCAAGCATTTCACCATGAGTATAAACATCTACCCCTGTTCCTTCTGTCTGCTCTAACAACATCTCTAAATCCTTTAAGTCATGTCCTGAAATTAATATTCCTGGATTTTTTCTAACTCCAATATCTACAGTTGTTATTTCTGGATGCCCATAGGTTTCAGTATTGGCTTTATCTAATAATGCCATACCATCTACTCCATATTTTCCTGCTTCTAATGCAAGTGCTACTAAATCATCAACAGTTAAACTATCATCTAAAGTTGCAGCTAATGCCTTAGCCATAAATCCATGAATTTCTTTCTCATTATATTTTAGGTTCATAGCATGCTTCATATATGCTGATAATCCTTTTAATCCATAAGTTATAAGTTCTCTTAGACTTCTAATATCTTCATTTTCTGTAGCAAGCACTCCAACTTTTTCAGCTTTAGCATCAAATTCTATAGTATTATCTGCTGTCCAAGCTACTGCATCTGCCATTACTATTTCTTTCTTTTGTAGACCAAAAATATTTTTAAAGAAGCCTCCAGTTATTTTTACTTCTCCAACTTGTCCACCAGCACTAACAACTTTTCTTTTTAAAGTTTCTCTTAATTTTAAAGTTTCTTTTACTCTATTTAAAATAGCATCTCTATGGAAGTTAGCATTAGTAATAGTAATAAATAAATTTTCTGTAATATATTTATCTACTACACTATCAGTAACATTTACTTTTCTTCCTTCATTACTTACAATAGCTAATCCTTTAGTTACATATACTAATAAATCTTGAGCCTTTGCAACTTGCTCATCTTTACCACAAACACCCTTTATAGTACAGCCTTTACATCCTGCTGTCTCTTGACATTGATAACAAAACATTGACATAAATTTCTCATCTCCTATTAAATTGTTATTATTGCTTTTCACAAGTTAAAGTATACTAAAGTACAAAACAATATTCGGTAACATTCGTTACCAAAATTCAAAAGAATATATATTTTAATATGCAAATAAAATTTAGATATTAATAAAAATAAATAAAATGAACTTTAAGCACAAACTCTCATGTACTCAAAGTTCATTATTCCGATTATTAAAGATATTTTTTCTCTAACTCCTCTAATATTGAAGTATATTTTTTCATAACTTCAGTATTTGCATCTTCAAATTCAACACACTCTGCATTTACCTTTTCAATGATTTCTTGCTTTAATTCTCTAGTAGCAAATTTATATATTACATTATCTTCTTTGTCTATATGCCTTTCTAAAAGATGAGTATAAGAAATGGCATTAGCAATAATATCTAATATAGCTTCTTTATTACCTGATTTTAAATTTTCAAGTGCTTCACTTAGTCCTGTAATATAAAGTCTTCCTAAATCATGTTCTACAAGCATACCATATTTCACAGTCTTCTCTGCAATAAGTCCAAGCTCCTCCACCATCTTATTAAAAAGAATTACTTCTTCTTTTTTATGGTGATGTGCATCTGCATAATTTCTAATGAAATCTATCATCTTATAGAAATCTTCATAATTTACATTCTTTTCTTCTAGAGATTTGTAAGTAGCTTTTCTAACTACAGTAAGCATACGTTTAATATACTTATGCTCTTCCATCATTAAATCTATAGCATTCATCTTTTCTCCTCCTACTTTCTTTTAATGATTTGAGTTCCATCTCCTAATTCCTCATATTCATAGTTACCATTAACTTCATTAACAAAGGCCTTAATCCATAGTCCTCTTAAGCTATAGAAATAAGAAACATCTCCAGATTCTCTATTCCATATGTCCTTATGAACACAAATTCTTCTACTCCACTGTACCATATATTCTGTAGACACTAGAACCTCATTCACTCTATCACATGGCATTCCATCTAATATATAGTCATTTATTCTATCATATATATCCATAGCATTACTTGCTGGGTCTAATTTTTCTTTAACTTCCTTAGCAGCTTTCATTCCTTGATGAATATAAATATTTTCTAATTTAGCCTTAACTTTTTCATTACTATTTAGTAATTTAGTTGTCCAAGCTGCCATTCTTCCCTCTGCTGAATGTATTTTCCCTTGTAGCCACCCATGGATATTACTTGTATCTATCATATCTTCTAAAGGAAGATTTGGCAGTTTTTCTCCATGATTTTCATTAATCTCCTTAGCTAATGAAGATACATCTAGTCCCTCTTCCTTAGCTAGATTAATTATTTCTTCCTCTAATCCTTCAAACCATAATATTTTGTTAAATAACCAATAATGTACTTTTCCAAGATATAAACTCATATTTTCTCCTCCTACATTTAAATAATTTTAAAACTCAAATCATGTTTATCTTCTATATTGAAATTACTTTATAACGCTAGTTTCAATATAATTGTAAATCATAATCCTTTAGTTAAATATATTTTAACCTGCTTAATTTATATTAACCTTTATAAGCAGATTATATTTTATTAATCTCTACATCTATGAGTTTATATTAATATCTTTATAATTTCGGTAACATTGGTTACCAAAGCAAATTAAAAGCCAATATATCAAAACTCTTTATGATATATCAACTTATAAATTATATATTCATCCTATATATAATTTACATTTAATAGTTCTTCAAAATCTTCCCTAGGCATAGGTTTTGCAAATAAATATCCTTGGGCCATTTCACATCCTATCTCTTTTAAGAAATCAGCCTGTTCTCGCGTTTCTACCCCTTCACAAATTACTTCCATATTAATATTTTTCGCCATATCAACTATACTTTTAACAATATCTTTACTCCTCTGTGAATTAGTTGTTTCATCTAAAAATGCTTTATCTATCTTTAAGGTATTAGCTGGAAACTCTTTTAAAAGATTTAATGATGAGAATCCAGATCCAAAATCATCAACAGAGATTTTAAATCCTACCTTTTTTAAACCTATCATTTTTTCTATAAGCCTATCAGCATTTTTCATAAAAGCACTTTCCGTTAATTCAAACTCTACCAATTTAGGATCTATGTTATAGCTTTTAACTAACTCATTAATATCCTTGACTATATTGGGATTATTAACATGAAATCTAGAAACATTTAATGATATTGGAACTACACTTTCTCCATTATCTAATCTTTCTCTTAAACACTGCAATACACTTTTATAAACATACATATCTAAATTTACTATAAACCCATTTTTCTCAAACAAAGGTATAAATTTCACTGGAGGAATTAACCCTTTCTCAGGATCCTGCCACCTAACTAAGGCCTCAGCACCTACAATTTTCTCTGTATTTAAATCATATTTAGGTTGATAATAAACCTTATATTCTCTATTTATAAGAGCCTTATACATTTTATTTTCTATTTCTAATTCCTCAATAATTTTATTTTCAAAACACTTATCATAAAAGGCAATTTTATTTGTATGAGAACCTTTAACTGATTTACGTGCTATATTAGCTTTATTGATAATATCTTCAACCTCTATATCATTAGAATTAAATATATAGATCCCACTTACAACTATTAACCTATAATTTTTTGCAAAAACTTTTTCTAATTGTCTAAAAATATTTTCAAATTTTGTTAACCTATCAATTAATTCTTTTTTATTTGTGTATTCTACAAGTATTAAAAAATTATCTGCAGATACTCTTGCAAAAATTTCATTTTCCCCCATTGAGTTGTATAATTTATTGGATATTGCACAAATAATTTTATCTCCTTCTTCATATCCTAAATTATCATTTATAAACTTAAATTTATCTATGTCACTGTATATAAGCGCATAGGATTTTCCTTTATTAGTCTCAAGTATCTTTTTAGCTCTAACTTTAAACTTATTAGCATTCCATAGACCTGTAAGTGGATCTGTAAATGCCATTTTTTCATAATACTTTGTTCTTCGTTGTTTTACATAAAAAAATATCAAAAGAGATATTATTACTAATAAAGATATAAAAATAATAATTTCTAATCTATATTTAACTAGTACTACCTTTAAATTTATTGGAATAGATTCTTGTACTACATTTTTCATAATAATATCTACTCTAGTTTTTTCATCTATAACATTAATAGCCTTATTAAGTATAGGTATTACTAATGAATCTATATTAGGATTTACTCCAATTGATATATTATAACTTAAATTCCCAATATTCATTGATTTTAAATTATTATCTTTTATACTGCTAATAGCAATATTGGCTGTGTAGCTGTCTAATACTGTTATATCTACTTTTCCCGATTTAACTGCATTAATACAACTAATATAATCATTGTAATACTCAATGTTGTATTGTCCAAATTTATTTTTAAAAGCTTCTTTGTTGATTTTCATATCATTAGGTATAGCTATATCCACATTCTCTGTTTTTATATATTCTTCTCCTTTTCCAACTATAACTAAAGGTAAGGATATATATGGGTTAGTTAATATAATGTCTCTAGAATGTGTATTTTTTTCAATACTAGATTCACTAGCTATTAAATCTACTTTTCCATTTGCCATTAATTTTATAGCTTCTTCCGTATTTTTTACCTGTACATATTCAAATTCTATACCTATTTTTCTAGAGATTTCTTCTAACATATCTCTTACTATTCCAGAGAAGTCACCCTTACTATTCCTATATTCTATAGGACTTAAATAATCTTTATAAGCCACTTTTAACACCGGTTTTCTTTTTATAAAGTCAACCTCTCTTGGAGTAAGTAATGGTTGTTGATTTAAAATACTATTACCATAATATTTTTCTCGTAATTTCATATCAAAATTTAAATCATCTAGTTTTATCTTCCTTAATGCTTCATTAAGTTCATTAGTGATATCATTATTACCCTTTTGCGTTATATAATAAAAAGGGTGAATATCGCATTTGGCAACTAATCTACCACTATTCTGATTTGAAATGCTTCCTAAAACTATAGCATCCACATTACCTAATTCCATATCCGCTATCATTTCTTCTTCAAAATCATAATATACTTTTTCATAAGAGAAATTATTTTGTTTTGCATAACCTTCAAAGACTGTATTTTGAAAACTTTCCTTTAAAAATCCTATTTTCAAGCCATTGAATGCTTCAAAATCTTCATAAAATACACTGTTATTTTTACTTGAAACATACATAGTTGTAAGTTCTATTCCATTTGAATATTCTACATAGTCATATATCTTGCTTCTATCCTCGGTGTACTGAGCCCCACATAACAAATCTATCTCTCCTTTAGATAGCTTGTCTAATAGTTCTGGCCATGTATAATATACATATTCATAATTCCAATTAGTATATTTTGATATTTCCTCAAGATACTCTACTCCGTACCCTGAAAAAAGTCCATCTTTATCTTTTTCAATGAAAGAAGGATAATCATAATAACCTACTTTAATTATCTTGCTATCAGTATCTGAAAACGCTATCATCGTCATAGCTATGTTTGTAATTATCAAAAATATTAGTGTTACGCACAGTAATTTAAATTTTCTCATCATATCCTCTTTTCCTATTGCAAATAATAATATATTTACATACCACTATAATTATCGTACTTTAAAATTATATCTTAAAGCAACATTTATTATAATGATGAAATAAAATTTTATTTCACTTTCTCCTATAAAAAACAGGTTTTAGATTCGTAAATACAAATCTAAAACCTGTTTTAATTTCTTTTAAAAATATAATTATATTCAAAAATTAAAAATTTGATGACTATCCTAATGCATTTCTATCTAATTTTTTGAACTCTACCAACTACTCCCCCCTCAAGCATTACCTTAATACCTCTTGGATGTACTGAAGAATTAGTTAATAACCTTGTAACTATTCCCTCTGTCAATTTTCCAGTGCGTTGATCTTCCTTCTTTACTACTAAGACCTTTGAGCCTATTTTTATATCTGATCTTTTAGTTCCATTCATAGTTATTTCTCCTTACTTCTTGAATAGATCTCCAAGAGCTGCAAATGGATTATCATTAGCTGCTTCTTGTTCTGCTTCTTTTTTCATTTTCTTCATATAGTTATTAACATCCCTCTTATCAACTTTTCCACCTTTTTCGAATCTCTTATTAAATTGGGATGCCTTTTCTCTAAAGTTACAGTTTGCCCCTGGGCATACATAGATTTGACCTTCTCCGTGTCCTTTAATGGTAAGTTTTTTCTTACATTCTGGACAACGAGCATTGGTAGTTCTACTAACACCTTCTCTGTGACCACATTCTCTATCTTGGCACACATTCATAACTCCAGTTTTAGTCTTAACCTCTAACATGTATTTTCCGCACTTAGGGCATTTTGCACCTGTGACATTTTCATGAACAAACTTATTACCATTGACTTTAACATCTTCAACTAGAGCTCTTGAATATCTTCTCATCTCTACAATGAAGTCCATGGCATCTTCCTTGCCTTTACTAATATCCTCTAGCTGACTTTCCCACTTAGCTGTTAAAAGTGGTGACTTAAGATCACTTGGAACTAATTCTATAAGTTGTTTCCCCTTAGATGTTGGAACTATTTCCTTACCTCTTTTTTCTATAGAAAATGAGTTAAATAATTTTTCTATAATATCTGCTCTTGTAGCTACAGTGCCTAATCCACCAGTTGCATTTAAGGTCTTTGCTGCATCCTTTGAAACATTAATATATTTATGTGGATTTTCCATAGCAGAAAGTAATGTTCCCTCGTTAAATCTTGCCGGTGGCTTAGTTTTACCTTTATTTATATCTACAGAGTTTATCTTTAATTTATCTCCAATATTCAGCTTTGGAAGTACTTGATCCTTTAACCCATCTTCTTCGCTAGAATCCTCCATATCTTCTCTATCATATAGTGCTTTCCATCCTTTAGATTTTATAACTTTTCCTTTAGCTACAAACTTCTCTCCAGCTATTTCTGTCGCTATATTAGTTTGTAAATATTCAAAAGGTGGCATCATAACACTTAAAAATCTCTTAACTACTAAATCATAAATATTTCTTTCCTCTGAACTTAAGTTAGACATATTAGGACTTTGCTCTGTAGGAATTATGGCATGGTGATCTGATACCTTACTATTATCTACAAAGCTCTTGCTTGGAGTAATCTTACCCTTTAGTATATTTGTAGCTGCTGCTCTATATACTCCTATAGATATAGCTCTTAATCTCTCTAGAAGTGTAGCTACTATATCTGTAGTTATATATCTTGAATCCGTTCTTGGATAAGTTAATATCTTATGATTTTCATAAAGTCTTTGCATTATAGAAAGGGTCTGCTTTGCAGAATATCCCCAAATTTTGTTGGCATCTCTTTGGAGTTCTGTTAAGTCATAAAGAGCAGGTGATGGCTTTTTCTTTAGGCTTTCAGTTATATCTATAATACTTGCTTCTTGACCTCTAACCTTAACTAGGGTTTTATTAGCTACTTCCTCATTAAAAGTGCTTTGATAATTATTCTTATCAACCCATTGTAGTGAAAATTCTTTAGCCTTGGCAGTAATTGTATAGTAATCCTTAGGAATAAAGTTTTTAATATCTTCTTCCCTTTGAACTATCATGGCTAAGGTTGGAGATTGAACTCTTCCTGCTGAAAGCTGAGCATTGTATTTACAAGTAAGGGCACGAGTTACATTAAGTCCTACAAGCCAATCTGCCTCTGCTCTACACACCGCTGCCTTATATAAATTATTATAATCTTTACCTGGTTTTAAATTTTTAAATCCATCTAAAATTGCCTTATCTGTCTGAGAAGAAATCCATAATCTCTTTAGTGGTTTTTTTACTCCAGCCTTTTCTATTGTCCAACGTGCCACTAACTCTCCTTCTCTTCCTGCATCTGTTGCAATAACTATCTCATCTATATCATTTCTTAGCATTTGCTTTTTTACTTCATAAAACTGCTTTTGTGTCTTTTTTAAAACTGTAAGTTTCATATGCTTTGGAATCATGGGCAAAGTTTCCATGCTCCATTTTTTATATTTGGCATCATAGTCCTCAGGATCTTGTAGTCCCACTAAGTGACCTAGTGCCCAAGTTACCACATACTTACTTCCCTCTATGTATGCACCCTTACTCTGATTGCATTTTAAAACCTTAGCTAAGTCTCTACCTACTGAAGGTTTCTCTGCTAGTACTAATATTTTTCCCATCTTTTACTTCCTCTCTTATCTACAGTATCTATATAAAGTATTATTAACTTATTAAGCTAAATCTTATCTTTTGTATTATATCATACTTTACCTTAGTTTAAAGAGAGTTCTTTGCTTCAGGGTGAGTTATTACTCCCACTGAAGCTTAGAAATCCTTATCCAGGGACGTAGCAGCTCTTTACTCCCATTTTTAAGAAGATAGGAGTATTAGAGCTGGTAGTCATCGGATAAAGAGAAATGGTAAAAGAAGGCTATGAATCAAAGTCCATAGCCTTCTTAATATATTTATTAAACCTATTTTACATACATTCCACTTGGTTTTTCAGATAAATTAACCATAATATTCTTCATTTGAGTATAAGCATCTAGGACAGATTTATGAGTTTCTCTACCTATTCCTGAGTTCTTATATCCTCCAAATGGTGCTCCAGCTGGGAAACTATTATAAGTATTTACCCAAACACGTCCTGTTCTAATACCTCTAGCAACTTGTATAGCTTTATTAATGTCTCGAGTAAATACTCCTCCACCTAAACCGTATTCGCTATCATTTGCCATGGCAATTACTTCATCTATTGTCTTGAATTTAATAACAACTCCTACAGGTCCAAAGATTTCTTCTCTAGCAACTCTCATGTCATTAGTAACATCAACAAGTAGAGTTGGTTTCATGAAGTAACCTTTAGCAGCATCGCCTCCAGTGTATCTTTCTCCACCTGTAGCTACTTTAGCTCCCTCTTTCTTACCGATTTCTACATAGCTAAGAATTTTATTAAGTTGAGCCTCACTTACTTGTGCTCCCATTTGAGTATTATTATCTAATGGGTTACCCACCTTAACCTTTTCAAAAGCTTTAACTGCTTTTTCTATAAATTCATCATAAAAATCTTCTTGTACAAAAATTCTAGATCCCGCTGAGCAAACTTGTCCTTGATTAAACAGAATTCCTAGTTGAAGTCCTTCTAAAGCTATATCTAAATCTGCATCTTTAAAGAATATATTAGCAGATTTACCTCCAAGTTCTAGAGTTGCAGGAATGATATTTTCAGCTGCTGAAAGTCCAATTTTCCTACCTACTTCTGTTGATCCAGTGAAGGCTAATTTATTAAGGCCTTTATGATGTTGTAGGTATTCTCCACTTTTAGATCCTCTGCCTGTAACTATATTAATTACACCCTTTGGAACTATATTCTCTATTAATCTCATAAGCTCAAGTACACTTAATGAAGTTGTGCTTGATGGTTTAAATACTGAAACATCCCCTGCTGCTAATACTGGAGCAAGCTTCCATGCAGCCATTAAGAATGGGAAGTTCCAAGGTACTATTTGTCCTACAATCCCAATTGGTTCTCTTAATATTATGTTTAAAGTATTTTCATCAAGCATTGTTGAACTACCCTCATCTGAACGAATAACTCCAGCAAAATATCTAAAGTGATCTGCTGCAAGAGGTATATCAGCTCCTGTAGTTTCTCTAATTGGTTTTCCGTTATCCATAGTTTCAATAGTAGCTAAATACTCTGCATTGTCATCAATGGTATCTGCAATTTTGTTTAACACATCTGCTCTTTCAGCAACTGTTGTTTTTCCCCAAGTTATGAAAGCTCTTTCAGCTGCTTTAACTGCATCATCTACATCTTTTTCTGTAGCATCTGCTATTTCAGCTAAGAATTCTCCAGTAGCAGGATTGTAAGTTTTCAATACGCCTCCATCAGAAGCCTCTCTCCATTGACCATCAATATATAGTTGATATTTTTCTTGCAATTTTATATTCATATTAAATCCTCCTTGTTCATTCTTATAATGATTTAGATTTTTTCTATCTCTTAATTTAATTTTATTATAATCACAAAATATCTTTCTAGGAAGTAGGCACTTTATTCTCATTAACTATACTTTTTGTGACATAGTATCATAAATGATACTATTATATTAATAAATAATATTAGAAAATCTTATAATAATGTAAATAGTGGATTTAAAATTTAACATATATAAAATTCATGGTATAATGCAGAGTATGTTATAGACTTTTTTATATGTAGTTACTTTTTTATACTATAATATTATAAATATACTATTAGGACGGTGAATATAATGGATAAGAATTTGCTATGCATATTTCCTAGACATGAAGAATGTCATATGAGGAATCAATGAACTAAGTACTCTACGTGCCCCATGGTGGTGGTACAAAATCTTCTATCTGGTAAATGGAAATTATTAATTTTATGGTATTTAAGTTATGGTACCTTGAGATTTAGTGATATTAAAAAGAGGTTACCTAAGGTAACTCAAAAAATGCTAACTTCACAATTGAGAAGTTTAGAAGAAGATAAGCTTATATCTAGAAAAGTATACCCTGTAGTCCCACCTAAAGTTGAATATAGTTTAACTGAAGTTGGTAAAGAAATCATACCTATTCTAGAAATGATGCATTCCTTTGGAAGTGAATATTTAGATGCTGGTTTATTAAATACTGAAGAAAAGGATGAAGATAACACTGATTTAAATTAGTTAGATCTTTCTATTTAAATCTATGTAATAATTGAAGAAATACATATAAACAGATTTCTTAATATCAGTATTTTTGATACTTAGAAATCGTTATCCAGGGACGTAGCAGCTCTTTACTCCAACTTTAAAGAGATGGGAGTATTAGAGCTGGTAGTCATCGGATAAAAAGTGCCCAATGCTAATTAGCATTGGGCACTTTTTATAACATTTGTGTAATCTCAATATATTGGTAGCAGAGTGGTACAACATTTAATTATTTTCTTTTGTCCATTTAGATTTTAAAATTGACATTTCATATAGGCTCCAATAACCGTCCTTAGCCTTTCTTACATCCTTTAATAATTTTTCTATTACAAAACCAACCTTTTCATAGCATCTAACTGCACCCTTATTAAAATCAAAAACTCCAAGAGTTATTTTCTCAAATTCCCTATCTTCAAATCCACTTCTTAAGATTTCCTTTAATGCCAAAGCACCTATACCTCTACCTCTTTCCTTTTCTTTTCCAATTAAAAATCTACATACCCTAGCAATCTTATTTTCTCTATCTATTTCACGCAGCTCCACTGTTCCTATAATTTCTTCTGTACTAATGGAAATTATCTTATATATATAGGTATCTACCACTTCCTTATTTTTCTCATCTAAGAAATACTTTTCTACTTGAGAAAGGGTTAATGGATACTCATATAAAGGTCCAGCCCATTGCAATAGATCATTAGCAGATTTATTCCTATTCCATTCCACAATTTTATATAAATCTTCTTTTTTAATTAGTTCTAATCTTATCATTTCATATCCTCTATTTCTTATAATTAGTAACTCTAAGACTTATTAGAGTATAGTGTCTTATTTAAGATTTTCTGAATAAATTTTGTCTTTCTCTCGCAGTAAGTATCAGCATCGTATCTATATTCTTTAGCTAGCTTTGTTTTCAGTGCTGCATAATCCTCTCGTGCATCTCTATTTGTTCTAAGATGATTTCTTAATGCAATATGCTCTAAATATCCTTTACCATCTTTAGGACATACATATAAGTGATATGGCATAAATCTATTTTTCACATAACTAAAAGCCTCTCTATCTTCAATGCCTAAATTCCCTTCATGATGATATCCAGATTCTTCTAACCTCTTCTTTATTTCAGGGAAATTATCATAACTATCCATAACCACATCTATATCGATGATAGGTTTTGCAGAGAGCCCTTCCACTGAAGTACTTCCAACATGTTCAATTGATAAAACCAAATCTCCAATATAAGAATTTAGCATGTCCCTAATTCTTTCAAATTCTAACTTCCATTTTTCATTATAAGGCTCAATGACAATAACTTTTGTTCTAATTGACATAGATTTATACCTCCTTTACATATCTAATGTAGTACACCCTACCCCTACTTATTTTATATTTGTTTCATAATGCTCTTCATTAAGTCTCACTATTTCAATTTCTTTTATATTCTCATTCAATTTCAATGCTAAACTTTGAATTCCAAAGAACTCGGTGAAAGTATGACTACCGATAATAAGATTTATCCCTTTAAACTGAGCATATTGAATGGTATACAAATTACATTCACCTGTAATGTATACATCACACTTATTTTCGACTGCTTCCTTAAGGCAATCTGTTGGCCCTCCATTACCACAGACTAAACCTACCCGCTTCACTTTTTCGTCATTAAACTTCCAAGATTTAACTGGTTCTTCAAGTAGATTTTCAATTTTTTTTACTAATTCATTAAACTCAATTTCTTCATCATATTCTGCCACTCTACCAAAATATAATCCTTCCCATTGGTGGGTTCTTTTAACATTTTCTAAATTCAATTTTTTTAACAGACTATCATTTGTTCCAAAGTTACAGTCATCAAGTGGCAAGTGATTATAGTAATGACTTATACCATACTCTTCTAGTTTTTCTCTGCATGCCTCTTTTAATCCATATATTTCATCCCATGCATCGTGGTGTGTCACCATCATATCAACCCCATGAATTCTTGCTTCCTCTATAGTTTCAAGGGTTAGGTTAACACAGTATCCTAATTTTTTAACTTTTTTACCTGCATGATATGTAATCCCAGATTCATTAGAAAAGATTTCCTTACTTGTTACATTTAAAAGTTCATTAATTCTTTCAACAATATGTGAAACGTCCATATACTTCCCTCCAATTTCTTCCTTGCATTCAGTTATATTTTCAACTGTAGTACAGAAACTTGTACAAGTTAAACAATGACTAATAATTGCAAAAACAATTATCCTAGTCTTAAAAATTTCATTTCCTATAAAATTAAATGTTAAACCACTGTCTATAAAAGGTACTAAAAATGTCCATATTAAAAAGTCTTAACTTTTTTTCTATCTATATCAACAATTCGAGTTCTAGTATCAGCTTTAGATATAAATATTTCTTCTCCATTACTATCTATGCAATAGGAAATAGGAATAGATATATCACAATTTCTATATGAACCATCTGCATGACTTGTTCCAATTACAATGGTTTTATAGATTCTAGCAATATTTTTCGCCTCTGTTATCCACTGTTGAAATTGTTCATCACTAAACATTCCTACACCAATTGGATGAGCAATAAAGTTTATAGTTTCATTAACTCTTTGTAAATCTCTAACACCTTTCAAAATTTCCATACATAGTAAATAACCAATATTCATTTTATTATAATTAACCACTAAAGGATTATATAATTTCTCATTATCATATGGTGGTGTTTTAGCTCTCTCTAATATTTTCTCTCCAAGATTATTGATTATTACTGCTCTATCTTTGTTATTCATTCTATAAGACGTAATAATCATCACTCTATATTCTTTTGCAATGTTACAAACATCCTTTAATAATTCTTCATTAGCCAAATACCCTTCAGGATATAGTACAATATCAACTTCCCTATTATTTATTATTTCATTACTAATCTGCTTAAGCCCATTTTCATGTAGTGGTTGTCCTATTAATATCTTCATCTTCGCTCCCCATTCCATAGTTAAATATTATCTTGCCATTAGTTTAATCATAGAACCCTCTACTAATTTAAATCATTTAAAGATTTAATTATAGGGTACTTACTTTCAATATCATTCCTATCATATCTATCAATTAGAATTGGAATCATACCAAAATCTTCTGCCGCAACAAGATTTGATTCACTATCATCTATAAAAATTACTTCCTCTGGTTTTACTCCGATTTCTTCAATAGCTATTTTTAAAAGTACCTTTTCAGCTTTATAGGATCCATAAATTGATGACATAACAAATGTAGAAAAATATTTTCTTAGACTCTTATTAATAAATACTCTTTCTAAGGATGGCCATGTATCTGAGACAACCCCTAAAATATATTTATCTTTTAATCTTTGTAGCCCAGGTTCCACATCATCAAAAAAATAAAATTTATGATCATTATATACATTATCACTTGCCAAAGAATTAATTATTTCCTCATTTATACTCGCATACTTTATTTCTTTTAGTACTATTTCATAAAACTCCTTGAACATCGCAAATTCATCTTCTTCTGTTTTTACTAATAACATTTTATTAATATGATCACAGGCTTTATTCATTGCTTCACTTAATTGATCTTCTGTATATTGAAAGCTTGTGTCATTAATAATATTAAAAAAGTTAGGTGTAATAAACCAATGTCCTGTTCTAGGTACATTTAAGGTTCTTCCCGAATCAAATAAAATAGCTTTAATGTTGTTCATATTCATTATAAATTTCCTCCAAGCCCACAGTAAACATTTTCATTGTTTCTGTGTATACTTATTTATTTTCCCTCATATTGAATTCTTCTACATTTAGCATAATTATGGAATTTTCTATTTTTCCATCAACTGTTGAATATTGAAGGTTAAAATAAAGATTATTCTTAATAAGACCCAACTGTTCTTTATTGAATAATTGTTGTGAACTAATTTCTCCTATACTTTTATTCAACAAAAGTTCACCAGATAAAGACGTTCCTTTATTATCCCATCCATTTGAAACTGCTTTTGATAAAACTATATCTTTATCTCCTTCTTTATCTAAATAGATACTTTCAGAATATGATTCAATTTGTTCTTCTTTGCTTCCTATATACTGTATATTGCCGCCACTAACTATATGCTTGTTAGGAAATAGAATAATTAACCCTTCTGTTAATCTTATATCTGTGTTTTCTCCCTGAAATGAATACACTTTAATCTAACTTCTTGTGGTACATCAAGATAAATTATAAAATCTAAATACCTTCTTATCTCTTTTCTTTGTAGAAATATCCCTTCTAAAAGCAAAACAGTACCACGTTCTATTAAAACTTGTTGTTTAATATATCCATCATTTTCTTTATCATATAACTCTATTAATTTATATATTTTATCTCCTCTTTTTACAGGTGATAAAATTTCTTTCACTAAATAATCATATCTCCACTGTATATTGTAATAACAATCCCATTCTTCTTTAGACTCATCATATCTAATATGTTTTGGATGTATAAAGTCATCAATATGCAACACATAAGTATGATACTTTTCCTTTTGTAATTGCACTTTTAATGAATTAACTATTGTGCTTTTACCCGCTCCTCCTAATCCATCAAATTCCAATAACATAAATTCTATTAGAAATTTTTTGGTTTCTTAATTCCCTTAATAAGCACTCCATTTAAGACTCCTCACTAAATAATATTATTATTTTGCTTTTTTATCATTTCTTCAAGCTTATTCATCCGTAAATTAATCTCCTGAAAATGTTGTAACATTCTTTCTTCATGCTTTTTTATCTTTTCGGGAATGTAAACTGTAATATTATAAATTACCCATAATATTAATATAATTAAAATGTATTCCAATGCTTTGCCTCCTACATAATATCTAACTTGTAAATAGCAATTCTTTTATTGCATCTATAATTGCATCTGGTTGAGTTTCATTTATACAGTGATTACTATTTTTAACTACTCTTACATCACTCTTACTTGATAACTCTTTTAACCCACTAGAGAGTTCTTGTGATAATCTTTCAATTCTTTCTGCTTCTATTTTAGGTATTCCTTCTTCAATCATTTCATTTATAGAATAAACTGGGTCTTCAATTAGTACTATTAATGGACAATCTGGAAAATTACCATATTTACTCATATACTTTACATTACTTCTCAAGTCTTTTATTTCAGAGAGTTGATTTATATATATTTCTGGTCTTACATGAAACTCCATAAGTTCCCTTTTCATATTAATTGGTAATTTAAAATCTACTTCTGATAATTTAGGTTTCACCTCTTCTATTAATTGTTCTTTACTATACTTAGAATATGTTGTCCATAACTTTATGTAAACTTCATCTGAGGTACTTTCATCCGATATTGGAGTTTCTAACTTATCATATCCATCCTCTCTATTCATTGAAGCAGATTCAACAAGTACTACACTATCAACTTTCTCAGGATACATTCTTGCAAAGTGTTGAACACACAATCCGCCATAAGAGTGTCCTACCAATATAACTTTTTCTTTAATATTTAAGTTATCTAATAATATATTTAAATCCTTTGCAGTTGTCACTGTATTACTACCTTCACTATTAAGCCCACTATTTCCAACACCAGCTCTATGAATTGCAATGACTTTTGTATATAAAGATATATTATCTATAATATTTATCCATTCATAAAAACTTCCACCCATTCCTGGCATAATTACTACTGTTTTCTTACTATTTCCTTTAATTAAATATTCTAACTTTCTTCCCTCGATATCCATTAACTTAATCATAATCTAAACTCCTTAGACTAATTATTTTTGTATATTTTTACAATATATAATTATTATACCTTATTATTAACTATATCCCTATAACTTTTACACATTTTTACTCTTTTAAATCTTAAAAAGATTAATTATAATAAATCTAATTTACTTTTTATAAATCATACACTTTAAAATGAATAATGCTATAATTTATTTATTAATGATAATATTGTATTGGAGGGAATTTTAAAATGAAAGTCTTATTAATAAACGGTAGTCCTAATGAAAAAGGATGTACTTATACTGCTTTATGTGAAATAGCAATGGAACTAGAAAAAGAAAATATACAATCAGAAATATTCCATGTGGGCAAGGCTCCTATTAGAGGCTGTATGGGATGCGGTCACTGCTATAAAAGTGGTAGTGAAAGATGCGTTTTCAATGATGATACTGTTAATATTGCTTTAGAAAAAGCTAAGGATGTTGATGGATTTATCTTTGGTTCTCCAGTTCACTATGCTGGTGCTTCTGGTATGATTACATCATTTTTGGATAGATTTTTCTATGCAGGTAGTGGATTTGAATATAAACCTGGGGCTGCTATTGTAAGTTGTCGTAGAGGTGGTTCCTCTGCTACCTTTGACCAATTAAATAAATACTTTACTATATCAAACATGCCAATAGTTTCTTCACAATATTGGAATATGGTTCATGGCAATACTCCAGAAGAGGTAAAACAAGACCTTGAAGGTATGCAAACAATGAGAACTCTTGGTAAAAATATGGCTTGGCTATTAAAATCTATAGAGACTGGTAAAAAAGCCGGAATATCCTTACCTAAAAAGGAAGAAAAATTAAGAACCAACTTTATAAGATAAAATGAAAACAAAAGTGCTTTTCAAAATATCTTACTAATTTCATGTAAGATGTCTTGCCAAGCACTTTCAATTTATTTATATAAAGTTCACTTTACTCTTCATATCCTTTTGGATTTTGGCTTTGCCATCTCCAAGAGTCTTCACACATTTCTTTTATGCCCTTTTCAGCTGTCCAGCCTAACTCTTCATTAGCCTTTCTTGGTTCTGAATAACAGGTCGCAATATCACCAGGTCTTCTTGCAGTAATTTTATAAGGAATTTCTCTTCCACTAGCCTCTGAAAATGCCTTAACTATATCAAGAACACTATATCCATTTCCTGTTCCTAAATTATAAGTTACAAGACCTGAATTAGTTTTTAATTTTTCTAATGCTTTTAAGTGACCTTTAGCTAAATCTACTACGTGAATGTAATCTCTAACTCCTGTACCATCTGGTGTGTCATAATCATCCCCAAATACACTAAGCTCCTTAAGCTCACCTATAGCAACCTTTGTAATAAAAGGCATTAAATTATTTGGAATACCACATGGATCTTCTCCAATAGTTCCACTTTCATGGGCCCCTACTGGATTAAAGTAACGAAGTAATGCTATATTCCATGAATTATCAGAGCTATATAAATCTCTTAAAATTTCTTCTAACATTAGCTTTGTTCTTCCATATGGATTTGTAGCAGATAGTGGTGCTTCCTCTGTAATTGGAATAATTTTTGCATCTCCATAAACAGTAGCTGATGAGCTAAATACAAAATTTTTAACTCCATATTTTCTCATTAATTCTAAAAGTACAAAAGTGCTAGTTAAGTTATTGTGGTAGTACTCTAGGGGCTTAGCCACAGATTCTCCCACAGCCTTAAAGCCTGCAAAATGAATTACTGAATCTATAGTATTTTCACTAAAAACCTTGTCCATATCTTCCTTGTTTAAAACATCATATTTATAGAATTTAGGCTCTTTTCCTGTAATCGCCTTAATTCTACCCTTTACTAACTCTTTACTATTACTTAAGTTATCTACAATAACAACTTCATACCCCTCTTTTAATAGCTCAACAGTAGTATGACTACCGATATAGCCCATTCCTCCAGTTACTAAAACTGCCATGTAATACACTCCATTCTCACTTTATTTATGTCAAATTTTAATTTATATCATAGCACTCACCTATATTGACAATACTCAGATAAATATCTTCTTATACAATTATATCTCAAATTGTAAAATTATTAAAGAAAAAAGAGCTATTAGTTCAGCTCTTTATTTAAAACCCTTAAGAATTCCTTAATAGTATCTTTATCTACACTATAAAAAATTTTATTATCTACCTTTTCCATATATACTAATTTAGCTATAATTAAAGCATTCATGTGATAAGAAACAGTAGCTGTAGTAAGAGAAAGAGCCGCTGCAATTTCTTGCCCAAACATAGATTTTTTCTTAAGCATCTTTATAATATTAAATTTACTTTTATCGCTTAGACACTTTAATCTATCAATTAGGATTTTTTCCTCATTATCATTTCCTACAGAAGCACTCAAAAGTTCATAAAACTTCCATCCAAAGTACATATATTCTCTTCTTTTATTATTAAAAACAGGGCTTATGGTTGATAAAAATGATACTGAATTAAATCTAATTATACTTGGAAAGATATAAATATCATCTTCCCACTGATCAAAGATTTTAATACCTGTGGAATCAGAGATAAATTTAGGGTTTTCTTTAATTAACTCTCTAAGATCATATATAAATTTTTCTACTTCTTTTTCCATAACCTTAAAAGCTTCCTTAAATACATCTATAGAATTTATAATCATATCAATAAGTTCGCTTAAATACTCCTTTGGATTTTGAGAAATAACCGTAAGCCACCACTTAGATTCACTGTCTAAAGTACATCTTTCTATAAGATAAGGCATAAATTCTTTTTCTGCATCTAAGCTAGATAAATCATCCTTATCCGGAAAATCATCTCTAAGATAATCATCTTGACATAGAATTTCCTTCATAGCAAGTTCCTTTAGTTCCATGGAATCTAAATTGCGAATTCTACTACGTCCCTCAATTAGTTCCTTCTCGGTTATGTTGTTAACAAAAATACTAGCTATACAATGTGTTTTTTCATGAACTTCACTAATATCATTAAAGAATATCTTAAGTCTATCCATAGGTATCTTATTTCTAGTCTTAAATTTTTCGATAAATTTAAAAAAGCTTTTTAAATCCTTATTCATATATTTATCTATATCTTCGCCATACTTTTTAAAACTGTCCTTCAGCTTGTTAACTATTATTTCTTCATTAACTATAAAATAAAGAGTATTTTTCACTTCCTCAATTAAATTAATGTTATTCTCTACTATATATTTCATATGAAACTCCTTCTCTCGTCCTTCAGATGAGTAAGTTCCAATAACTAAATCAAATATTTAGATTGTCACTTAAATTTCCTGCATGCTTTTATTATAACGTTGACATAGGAATAATACCACCATACCTATTCCGAATATTAAGAATAGTTGAGCTGTGCTTAAGAATACACAAAGACTCCCTACTACTAACGATCCTACTGGTGTAGCTGCCATGCATAATGAATTAAGTATTCCTGCTGCTCTTCCCAAATATTGTTGTTCTGTTTTTTGCATAAAAGTTATATTTACTATCATCATAAATATACTAGCAGATGCACCAAATAAAAAGCCTACTAAAATGATAGTTCCATAAAGGACTAAATCAACACCTATCATAGGTACAAATGCTAGAGATAAATATGCAGTTCCTAGGATTACCCCCGATATTATAAATAAATTAATTCCTTTAAATTTTTCTGCTATTTTAGGATATATAGCACCACCAATAAGCATCCCTGCAGTTAAGCTAAAGCTAATCATAGCAACTACTTCAGGCCCCTTTAACAACTCTTCATTTACATATGCAACTCCTAAAGTGTTAAAAGGTATCATAAATAAATTAATTAATGCGGCAAATATGGTTATTGACATCAAAATTTTACTAGTCTTTAAATAGATAAATCCATCCTTTAAATCTCCCAAGTACCCCTTCATATTTAGCTGTTGTTTCTTTAAAATCTCTTCTTTATATCTGACCATAGCCATAAATATCCCGCAGAGAAAAAAACTAACTGCATTAACAATCATTCCGCCACCAATACCAATAACTGCAATGATTCCAGCTGCCACAGCAAGTCCTACTAGCTCTACAATTCTAGATAAAGTAGATTGTACAGCTCTTGCATATGCAAACTTTTCTTTTTCAATAATTAATGGATAAGCTGCTATTGCGGCTGGTCCTTCAAAGGACTCAAAGGTAGAATTTATAAAAGTAAATATAAATAAATGATATGGCTTAAGTATGCCAAATATAAACATTAATGCTGTGATAGTTACTACAGTGGCTCTTCCTAAATTACAAAGGACAACCACATTTTTTTTCTTTTTATAGTCTACAAACACACCAGCAATAGGTTGAAATAATATTGTTGGAATAGCATTAACTCCAAAAATTAAAGCCATTAACGCAGTACTGCCTGTAATTTCATATACCATCCATCCATAGGCAATGGTGTCAATAGAATCCCCAAATCTTGAAATAAGATTACCAATGATAAATAAGCAAAAATTTTTATCCATAAGTATGTCTTTATATCCTATTTTTTTCTTTTCTACAGCTAAATCCATAACTATACCACCCTTACATAATTTATATATTATTAAATTTTCTTCCTATTATTAGTTTATGATTATATTAGATAATTGTCAATGCCAATTAGATATATATCTAACATAAATTAAAAATAAAAAGGTCAAGAAGTATTTATTCAACATCACCCTTTATTAAGGTGTTTTGCTACTTCTCAACCCTTTATTTCTTAATTGTTTTTTTCTTCATTGTTATCTAAACATTTTAAAAATAGCTCTACTAGTTCTGGATCAAATTGGGTACCTGCACATCTCTTTAATTCTTTAATAGCCTCTTCTTTATTCATAGCCTTTCTATATACCCTATCATGAGTCATAACATCATAGGCATCAGCAATAGCAATAATTCTTGCCATAAGCGGTATTTCTTCTCCTGCAATGCCTAAAGGATATCCACTACCATCCCATTTTTCATGATGAGTTAAAACACATTTTGCCACATTCATTATTTCACTAGAAGCATTGATTATTCTAAATCCCTTTTCTGCATGAGTTTTCATCACTTCAAATTCATTTGTTGTAAGTGGACCTGGTTTTAAAAGTATATCTTCCTCAATGGCAATTTTTCCAATATCATGAAGTCTAGCTATTATCATTAATTCATCCATTTGTGAGCTCTTAAATCCATATCTCTTTCCTATTTCCAACGCATAGGATTCTACCCTTTCAGTATGCTCTTCTGTTTCCATATTCTTAGCTTCCAAACTCTTTTTTAATGAGTTCATCATGGAGCTTCTAACACTATTATGTTCTAAGAGTTTTTGCCTATATACCCTCTCTTCTACTTCTTTAATACACTTATCAATGTCTTCTTCTACAGAATGCTTAACCACTTCACCAAGAGCAATACTAAGTTCAATGTAATTATGTTTATACTTCCTACATTCACTTTTTATTTTTTCAACACTTCTCTCACAGCCGCTTTCATCACAGTTTGGCAGAAGTATCATAAATTCATCTCCACCCCATCTAAAAACAAAGCCTTTATCACTACAAGCTTTATTAAGAACACTAGATATACTTTTTAGTAGCCTATCGCCTTCTAGATGTCCTAATGAATCATTAACTAGCTTTAATCCATTTACATCACCCATAATTATTCCTAAAGGAAGGTGTTCCTCATTATTTAATTCACATATCTTTTCTTCAAAATAAGTTCTGTTATATATTCCTGTTAGAGCATCATTATAACTCAAATATCTAAGCCTATCCTCTAATTTTTTTTGGCTAGTAATATTTCTAGCCAGCCCAACAATTCCCAAAACCTCACCTTTTTTATTTATGACAGGAGCCTTAAAACTTTCTTCTATAATTCTATTTCCATTTTCATCTAAGGTAACCCCTTGAATATATTTTGCTTCTTTACTCTCCATTATTTCTTTATCTACTTTAATAAAATTTTCTGCAATTTCCTTATCTGGATAAACTTCTAAGTCATTTTTCCCAATTACATTATCTACTCCAAATTGCTTATAATAGTCATTAAAATTTTTATTGCAACCAATATATCTTGAATCTTTATCTTTATAAAAAATAGCCTCTGGTATTGAGTCTATTATAGTCCTAAGAATACTTTTTTGATTTTGAAGCTCTATTTCTCTTCTTTTTTCTTCTTCAATATTTACAATAATCCCACCCATAGCATTAGTATTACCGCTATCATCAGTGATTGGAAATACATAACACTCTTCTGCTATTTCTACAGTAGTTTCATCATAAGAATACAATTGTAATTTATCTAAACATTCTCTTACTCTTTTATTATATATACTTGCTACTTTCTTCGGAAAGATTTCTTCATAGGTCTTACCTTTTACTTCTTCTAGCTTTAAATTATAACTTTTTTCACAGGCTTTATTAATAAAAATAATCTTTTTATCTATATCTGCAATCCATGCAGCCCATGGCATATTCTGTAAATACAATTCAGCTAACCCCATACTTATCCCCCATATTTATTCCCAATAATTCATCATCACCTTATTCTACCACTTTTCTTCCTATAATATCTACATTTTCTTGTCATACTATGTATTTTTATTCATCCCATATTTATCTAATCTCAGATCTATACACTATTTAATATAAATCTATATAAACTTATAATATATACTCATATTAAATTATCTTATATTATTTAATATGAGTATATCAGCCAAGAGGACAAAGGAAATTATTTCCAAGTTATTTGGTCCTATTAGAAGCTTATTAATTTCTATATCGCCCTCTAATTATCTTTTTCCTTTTCTTCGTAATTCCTTTTGTAATTTAATCTGAAATCTAGGATCATTAGCAATGTAGTAACTTAAAATATCACTTATAGTTTCTCCATCTAACCCTTCAATTCCACCTCTTTTATCTACTTCATCTTCTATAATATCTAAAATATATTCTTCTAGAATTTCTCTTGTTAACTCCTCTCTCTCTCTTATTTCTTCTTCCAGTTCCTCTCTTTTCTCTTTTTCCTCATCAGCTTTTAATCTTTCTTCTATTGATATATATTTATTATTTCTTTTCTTTTGCTTTTTCCTCTTTTTCTTAATTTTACACAAAAAACACCTCATATTAATCCTCTCTCTTTAAAACTCTTTCATTATAAACTCTTTCATTATAAACTTTACCTACTAATCCTTTCTAGTTAATATCTTCCCTAAGAACTCTATTTATATAGTAAACTCCATATCTTTGTTATACTCTGTTCTAGCAATCAAATATCTTTTTAATATTTTAGAAGTGTATACTCTAAAATTTAAGGAGGGTTCTATTTTTATAGAATAACCTTCACTAGTTATAGCTAATCTAAGCTCTTCTATGGTATAACATGGATTATCTAGTTTAGTATATATCCCACCCAATTGTAATGGAGTGTGACTATCACTACCTGTAATTACATTAACTCCTATTTTACTAGATAATTCATATAACTCTCTTCTTACCTCTTTTTCACCTTTTTTGAATATATCTTTAGCATTTAAATCTATAGCATCTAATCTCTTTAGTAGTTCTTCAGGATGATTACATAACTTATGTCCTCTTCTAAAAGGATGTGCTCCTATTTTTAAACATCCATACTCATCAGCTAAATCTAATAACTCTTTAAATTCCACTAAGTTTTCTCTATTCATATAAGGTTCTAGCCTTTCATGAATCTCTAATATAGCCTCTCTCCTTCCTACTAAAACAACATGTCCCTTATCCTTTATGCTCACTTCCATAGCAGGAAAAACAGAAACTCCTTTAACTAAATACCTATGATCTTTGTATTCATAGTTTTCTTTAAGATATTTATATATTTCTTTAAAATTTATAGCATTAAAATGTTCACACATAATTATTCCATTTAATTTATTTTGCTTTGCATATTCAATTTCCTCATTAAAAAATCTCTCATTAAAATCTTTTCTTTTACTCAACAATCCATGGACATGAAAATCTATGTTCATATTAACTTCTCCTCTTAAAATTACTGATAAAATCTAGAATCTAAACTGTAAACTCTCTCTTCTTATCATTATATAGAAATAACACCAGTAAGTTCCCCATATCTGAGTTGCTTCTCATCCATTACACATAAATAAAAGACTGACCCAAAATAATTTTGAGACAGTCTTTGTGCAAAACTAAAATCCGATTTTTTCTTTTCTAAGTCTTTGTATGGCTCTTTTTTCTGTAATTACTGCTACAACTTGACTTTTTAAATTCTTATTTTCTGAGTATTTTCCATGGAAGGATAAGAAATTGAAATTTCCAATAAGAGCAAGATTTTCATCACAAATCAACACCCTTTCACAGGTATCACCCTTCTTTATTTCAAAAAGTTTACCATAGTTATTAAAATCATCTTTAATGATATCTGCTATTCTTTCTGATCCTCTTTCCATTTCTTCCATATTCAAATCCTTATTGGAACCTAAGCCATAAACTATTCTAACCTTAACCTCTCTGTTTAATGCCTCTTTCAAAAGACTATATACTTTTTCCTTATACATTACATGATTATTTATCCAAGGAGTAACTATGTCTATTTCGCTTTTAGCTGCAATTAAAGCTTCTTTGAAAATATCAATGATTTCATCATCCTTTATAGTTTTATAATCAGCTACCCCTAGTCGAGATAAGCTATTCACTATTTCTATAGTACAATCTACATTTTTCTGAACTGAAGTCATATAACTCTCTTCTAATTCTTCTATATTCTTTTTAATATTTTCACTTATTTTTTCATAATTTCCTTTTTTCTTTAGTTCTTCAAATTCATCAGTAATGTTATCCACCATTTGATTAATTTGTCTCTCACTTTGTCTTATACAAACATCCATAACATTATTAGTATGACTCTTTAAGCTTTTTTCAAAGCCATCTAGATTTATGTTACTACTATTTTTAATTTCTCCCTTCATAGACTTGAACTGCTTGTCTATATTCATTCCTATTTGCATCTTTAATGAAGTGCTCTGTCTAGTTAAAATTTGTTCTACTTCTTTAGTATAAATATTCATACTTTCATTTAAAAGCTCATTTATTTCTTTATTAATTCCCCTATAATCTTTTTCACTATTATCACTAACATAATTTTTTATTTTAGTTTCTATAATTTCTATGAGCTCCTCATTATTCTGTGAAAATTTGTTTCTTGCCTCTTTTATTACATCTTCATAAGTATTATTAACAGTTTCTCCCATTTCATTGACTATCTGTTTCTCCACAAATCTTTTTTTCCCTTTCATAGTGGTTGCTAAAACATCAGACATACTATTATTAACTCTATCATTTGCATATTCTATAACATCTCTTTTTACTTTACTTATCTGATTATTAACTTTTTCCCTTATATCATCTTTAATGTCAAAAGTTTTTTCATCAACTGTAACCACTGCTTCTACTTGTTCTTCATGACTCTTCTTTTTTTTCTTTAAATTATACCCCTCAAGCAACTTTGAAAATAGAAATACACATAATGTAGCTAAAGCTATTACTAGTAAAATAGTAATTACTAAAGTTATTGTGCTTTCTCCTAAACTTTTAAACATCATTTTTCCCCCACAATCCTATTTGCATTTAAATTTACTGTAAACACCCCTAAAACAAATAATATATACATTCATAATTAATATACTATATATTATAATATTCTACCAATATATATAAATCTTTATAGTTAAAAGAAAATATGATGAAAACTTTCAAATAAGTATGCTATAATCTATGTTATCCTATTTAAATCTTATGAAAAGGAGTAATAAAATGGCAACTATAACCTTTAATAATATTGTTAAAAAATATGATGAAACCAATATTGCTGTTGAAAACTTTAACTTAGAAATAAGAGATAAGGAATTTATTGTTTTAGTAGGACCATCAGGATGTGGAAAATCTACAACTTTAAGAATGATTGCAGGTCTTGAAAGTATTACAGAGGGTGAAATATTCATTGGTGATAAATTAGTAAACAATGTAGCTCCTAGGGATAGAGATATTGCCATGGTATTTCAAAGTTACGCTCTATATCCCCATATGACTGTATATAAAAATATGGCTTTTGGACTTGAAATGAAAAAGGTACCAAAGGATGAAATTCATAAAAAGATCACTGAAGTTGCTAAAACTCTAGACATTGAAGAACTATTATATCGTAAACCTAAGCAGCTGTCAGGGGGGCAATGTCAACGTGTTGCACTAGGACGTGCTATTGTTCGTAATCCATCAGTGTTTCTACTTGATGAACCTCTATCAAATTTAGATGCAAAGCTTAGAACTCAGATGAGAACTGAGATAATCAAGCTACATAAACCTTTAGGTACAACCTTTCTATATGTAACCCATGATCAGACAGAAGCAATGACCATGGCAGATAGGATTGTACTAATGAAAGATGGCCTTATTCAACAGGTAGATACCCCTATGAATCTATATAATAATCCTTGTAACTTATTTGTAGCAGAATTCATGGGATCTCCTAAAATGAATACCCTAGAAGTTACTCTTATAAACAACTCTAACAATTTTTATGCTAAACTTAATTGCATTACAATTAAATTACCTAATACAGATAAAATTAAGTCTTTATTTAACAACTACGCAAATAAATCTATTATCTTAGGCTTTAGACCTGAAGATATATATGTTGAGAATAACACCATTAAAGATAGTCTAAGCAATATTATTTCAACTAAAGTTGATATTACTGAACTAATGGGATCAGAATCATACTTATATCTAGATTGTAACGGTAACAAGTTAATAGCAAAAGTTCCATCTTCTACAGATATAAAATCAGAACAAATAAATATAGCAATTGATACTAGCAAACTTCATTTTTTTGATAAAGATACAGAAGAAAGAATAAATATCTAATATTATTAAATTTTAAAAGCACCTTCTTAAAGATTATTAGGAAGGTGCTTAATTATTAACCTTTACTTGTTTATCTAATTTATTATCTCTATATTATCTATGCTTTCAATACGGATAATATTAGTTTTAGTAACATTCTTTTTATCTTTATAGGTTATCTTAACCCACTCATCATCTACATCAAGAACTTCACATTCCATTTCGCTTTTGCCTGTAAATACTACAGCTCCATCACAATCAATAATACATTTCACACCAATTAGATCCTTTAACAACTTTGACAAGGCCTCTTCCCCCTTAATCTTTCTTTTTAAATTCTTTAATTCACCTTCTAATTTTTTTATTTTTGATGAATATCCCATCTGAGATAGGACTAGTACAAATGCAATTAACCCAAAATACTCCAAGGAATTAATCCCCTTTCTATAACTTAAAACTTTACTAAGTTGTCCATATCCTCTCATAGATATGAAACTATATAAATATTAACATATGAACCTAGTTATATAGTCATATATAAACCTATATAACTATATAACTATATAACTATTTAAATAGTTGTTATGTTCATGCGGGTTTCAGCGTCTTTGCTACTTAAATTAGCTCTTTATAAATGCTTCAATTACTGACTTAACTTCCTCTTTATTTTCCATATATAACATGTGCTTTCCTGAAATAATTTTAATCTTCATGTTAGGAAATATAAAATTTTTATGATGATCTGGTCCTACAGCATAATCTTCATTGCCAGCTACTACAAGGACTGGAATGTTTATTTTTTTAGTAATATCAAAATAATTTTTTAAATACTCTTTATTGCTAAGTCCTTGATTTGCCATAGATGGATTAAAACTATCTATTGTATTACTTACTTCCCTTAATTTTAAAAAATTATCATATTCCTTATATTGAAGTTTATAAAAGATATCTTTTTCAATAAGTCTAGTAACTATCTGTTGCCATTTTTCCATATATGATTTAGCCTCTATGGACTTTAATTCATTTTCAGATAATAATTTTGATCCATGATATATTTGACTCTTAAAGGAATCTTCCATGCTAAGAGTAACATTTAATAAAATAAGCTTGTCTATAGCCTCTCCATACTTATGAGCATAGTTTGTTGCAATAATTCCTCCAAAGGAATGAGCCATGACTATCCACTTTGATATGCCTAATTTTTTTCTAATTTCCTCCATATCCTCTACAAGTCTATCAATAGAGTAATCAGTTTCCTCGTCTCCTTCTGATCTTGCACTTCCTCTTTGGTCAAAATATATCATATTCATAAAATCTTCTAATGCAATTCCACCTAAAACTTCAAAATCAAGACTTCCTTCCCCTGGTCCACCATGGACAAATATACACGGAATACCTTGTCCTGATTGCTTTACATACAAGTTAACCTTATCCCTCATTTCTAGATACATTTATTTCACCTCTTTAAAATATCTTCCTGTTATTTCAATAGTGTTCCCCTCTGGATCTTCTAGTATATCATCCACTTTTTAGTTCTAGGATTATAATCAAGGCATATTCCACATCCAGGTATATTTCTCTTTCTATCAAGACTTTTGTGTATATCATCAATATAACCATCTTTTTTAATGGGATATATGTTGACACCATTACTATATGCATTCTCAAAATCAAATGCTGCCCCACCCTTAAACATATCATAAAGTTTATCTAATATCTCTGATGGTACTGGCTCAATACTTCTTTTTCTTCCCTTTAACTCACTAAGAATTTTGTGATGAATAACCTCTTTATAAACTTTTATATCATTCATATAAACCTTTACTATATAATCATCATCATGACAAAGATAAGCATATCTATTTTGTAAACTATCGAAAGTAAACTTCCTTAAAGGTTCAACTCGATGTGCTAAATACAATAACTCTGCCAGTTCCTCATTACTAACTTTCTCAAGATCATCTTCACATTGAAAATCTACCCAACAAAAATCCCCATAACTATATACATCTTCTTCTATAAAACTTTCCATGTTATTCTGCAAAATATATTCAAACCCTAACTTATGACTCCAATTGCCCTCATCTGGAAATCCCTTTAAAACTAGAATGTTATTAGGTGTTTCTTTAATTCCACTCATAAAGTCCTTAAAGGTCATTCCTGATGTAAACACAGAATTACTTTCTTCATCTATTTTTATATAACAAAACCATGTATTCTTCATTTTATTACGCCTATCCTCTCTAATATGTTCTCTCTATTCATCCATTATATATTAATATTTTATCTTTTTAAAAATATACGTAACAATAAAGCCCCTATCATCTTGACTTTCACTATATTTAATTAACTTAAATGACTTATTTAAATCTTCAAAATCAGTTTGCTGAATCAAGTCATCTTTTCTAATTTTAGTATCTACTTTATGCTTCCATCCAAAACCACATACAAATAAAATGCCATCATCAGCTATACATTCTCTCACATATTCAAGCTGGTTCTTGCTTAATCTATAATGGTTAACTAGAACATTATCAAATGTTCCAATATTTTTTAAAACATTTATTACACTTAAATCAATTTGCTTTGTATGAACCAAATAATTATTTCTTTTTGCAAATCTATTCAACCTTTCAAGTGCTTTATTGCTAAAATCAATTCCTGTTACTTGAAATCCTTCTCCAAGAAAAAATAAAGTATTTCTACCATCTCCACATGCTATATCAAGAACAGATCCTTTTTTAAAGTATGCTATATTTTCAATTATTGATTTTTCAGCACTCAACGGCTTGTCACTTCTATTTTTAAACTTATCATCCCAATATTCCTTATTTCCCATGTACTCCATACTATGCCCCCTAATTTAACCAAGGTATATTGATATATCCTCTAATTAATCTTGAATCTCCCTTATAAATGTTTTAATAATATTTTTTCTTTTATATCCACTTATATTATGATAAATATCTTCTCGCTTATAATCAGGTACTATAAAACTGCTATCAATATTCATCAATTTTGCTAAATGTATGTTAAAATCATAATGACTTACTGGTTTTTCGCATGCTATATTTATTGTTCCTTTAAAATGGCTATATATAAGTTCAATTATAGCCTCTGCTAGATCTTCTACATTAATAAAACTTGCATAGAAATTTGCGGTTCTTGAATAACTTCTACCCGTTTTTGAAACTTCCAATAAAGACTTCATTCTAGTATCCATTCTTCCATCATAGTCATAACCATATATACTCCCTGGTCTTACAATTACATGATTAGAATGCCTTTTAACTATACTTTCGCCTTCAATTTTACCGTTAATATACTTTGAAAAATATTCATTAGGCATACGTTTATGAGTAATTACATCTTCAGTTTGATTCTTTCCTTTTCCAATTGTAGTAGAAATATAAATTAAACGTACATCTTTAGAGATATTAGTAACTATCTCATTTATACCTATTTTAGATAAGGACATCTCTTTTTCCACATCAATAATACTCCAAATAATTATATCAGGTTTAAATGAAAGCAACTTCTCTATATCTAATTTATTCAATACATTGATTTGTAAAAGTTCATGATTCCCTAATCTATAACAAGTTCCATAAATATCATCATTATTACATTTCTTAAGTTTCTTATATATTGTATTTCCTAAATATCCACTTGCCCCTATAATTAATATTTTCATAGTTGTATTCCCTTCTAAAAAATATAGTAAATACTTTCTTATTCTAATATTGTAAAAAGATTTATACTATTCCATTTTTTCTTTTTTTATAATCTTTTTAAGTATAATCCAAATGGAATCTCGTAGTAGGTCGGGTTATTATTGTTATCAATATAATGATAATCGTAGTTTTGAAACTTTACCAATTCAATAAATCCCCAAGATTTATACATAGCTGTTAATCTTTCTAAATCATTGTTATCAGCTGCAATTGTTACTTCTTTAAATCCTTTTTCTTCAACTCTTTGAAGAACCCTTTCCATGAGCTTCTTCCCAAGTCCTAACCCCCTAAAGCCTTTTTCTATTCTTAAAGCACAAAGATAAGCTCTGTCTTTACCATTAGCTTCATTCTTATCTTCCGAATTCCAAAATATATAAAGCTCTCCTATTAACGAGCTATCTTTCTCATTTTCAATTGTCCAAAACTCTATATTATCTTTTTCAATTTCTTTAATGAAATATTCTTTAGTGGGAGATTCATTTTTCCATAAAGCCTTTAATTCATTCAAATTACCCGTCCTAATTATCATATTTATCTCTACCTTTCATGTAACTATTGAGTTAAATACATATTAAAAACCACATTCCTCATTAACTATAAATAATTTCATCCTATTTTTATCCGCTTGTCCCTCAATTATGGAAAGAACATTACAAACCCTTTCCTTTGATTTACAATCTACACATCTATTTATTTCTACACAGGGTGGATTATAACCTGCTCTTTTTGCATTTAAAGGACATGCTATGTTCTTAACTCTTTTCATTCCCTCTTCAACATTGTCTACAATTTTATTTTTACCTACAACTACAATTACTTTATCTGGTCCAAAAGTAATTGCTGCTACCCTATTTCCACTATGATCCACATTGATAATTCTCCCATCAGTGGTCACAGCATTAGAACCAGTAATATACCAATCAGTTATAAGAGCTTTCTTTTTCAGCATTTTAGTTTCATCCTTAGTTTTTCCAAGTTCTTTATCATAAACTATATTTCCTCTGTCCATCAGTGATTCTACTATATTCATTTTCTGAAGGGTAGCTGAATGACCAATTCCAATGATACATTCTTCATGTATAATTTTTAATATATGATTCTTAACTTCAGTTAAATCTTCAAAACATTCACCCTCTATATTTCTCATCCTAAAGTTTTCTTTTAACTTATTTATAGTATTTGTATCCATGATTATACCTCCATAATAATTTCATATAGAAAATACCGTATATACATAAATGAATAGTACGGTATTCTATAGATAAACATTTTAATTTCTTATTAAATACTCCTATGTTATAAGCTTCTATTCTTCAACAAATCTCATTAATTCTTCATTAAATTTTTCTTTCTGATCGTAAAATACTCCATGACCACTATATTTGAATGGTACAAGTTTTGAATTTCTAATACACTGATTTTGAATTTCAGCTAACTCAAATAGAACCACTTTATCATGAATGCCATGAAGAATTAATGTTGGAACTCTTATAGTCTCTAAATCAGAAAATAATTTTTCCTCACCTAGCCACGTGTTTGCAATAGCCGCTGTAGACCATCCTGCTGCTTGTAATCCAAGATTAAAAAACCACTGAGAAAATGGTTCAGATATATATTTAAAGAAAAATATATCTCCGAAATCTCTCAGCATTTTAGGCCTATCATTATATGTCCCATCAATAATTTTAACAACTTCTTCTCTATCCAATCCATATGGAAAGTTTTTACGCTTAATAAGACTAGGTGCTGCTGCAGATATAAGAACTAGCTTAGATACTCCATATCCTTTATGACGAGCCATATATCTAATAGCTATAGCTCCACCTGTTGAATGCCCTGCTAGTGTGAAATCTCTAAGACTTAGTGCATCTACTACACATCTAACATCATCAGATAAACGATCATAATCATATCCATCATAAGGTTTATCAGAATCTCCAAAACCTCTGGTGTCTATTCCGATACATCTATACCCATACTTTGGAAATTGGTCAAACTGATATTCAAACAGATTATGGTTACCAGGCCAACCATGTAAAAATAGAATTGTTTTTTTTCCTTCTGGATTAAGATCCTCTACATAAATTTTCACATTTGGTTCAACTTTAATATAATATCCCACTCATTACCTCCATCAATGAAATAACTATATTGATAGATTATTCACTCAGAAGTTTTATGTGAGTATTTTCATGATGATTGTCCAATATATTGTTTGGTGATATTATAGGAATATTAGATTTACTTAGCTTTTTACTGTATTATAGAATTCTTTTAGATCTCGCTTTACTTCCTCTGAAAGAGAATGCCATCTGATTTCTTGTATTGCTCCCTCTAATGCACATAACCTATTGATACAAGCAGAATCGTCTATGGCTTTAATATCTAACCATGCCTGTTTACTCCCGACTGTTTTTAATTGTTCAACAGTTTTTATGCCGACTTCATTAAGTTGTTCTTCTAGTTTCTTACCTATATTAGGTAATTCAGATAATTTACTCATAGTTTCCTCCTATTTAAAGTTATTTAAATTTTAAACTTATACTTTTGTCCTTATAAAATAATCATCATATAGCATCATTTTTCTATTTAATGGTACATAATATTTTTTCTTTAATGACTCAATACGCTCAGTTGCATTTGGAATTGCTTTTGTAAGAATTCCCTCAACATTAAAGAGTTCAAAAAAATTCTTATTTACAATTTCTAAAATATCATCTATATATTTTTGTTTTTCATATTTACTATGCAAATCTATTCTCAATAATCCATAATGGTTAAACTCATCTTCTGCTTCTCTTTTAAACATTTCAATAGTTCCAATTCTTTCATTTGTATCATTCAAAATTATCGTCCATCTCACAAAGTATTTATTCTCATAGGAAAAAGTCCAAAATTTAATTGCCTCCTCCATTCTTTCAACTGTTGTATAATAGAAATCATCACCATTACAGTTATCAGAATTAAACAATTTCACAGCCTCTTTATCTGAATAACACTTTAGCAATTCCTCTGCATCTTTAATTGTTGTCTGTTTTAATGCAGTCAAATGATTTTTTAATATAGGGCACTGCTCATAAACATTCCTTATCATTTTAATCTTCTCCTTAAGTTAGTGCTTTTGCCTTAACTTTATCCTCATCTATCTTGATTCTAACTCTCTGAAGATTATTTCATAGAATTTATCTTTACTATAAACTTCATTCCAAGGGTTATGTCCACATTTCTTTAATAATATGAATTTAAAATCCTTTATGGTTCTTGTCAGTGGCTTTTCAACACCTTCAAAAGAATGAGAATCATATTCACCATGTATAGCAATTACAGGACATTTTATATTCTTTCCAAAATCCAAAAGTTCTCCATTGCTTCTTAATTTATTAATTTCTTCCATACAACTTTGAAAAACTTCTGGTTGGAAATCTAGAGATTCATTTTCAATAGAAATTGGACTATAGGAATCCGCCTTTGCCATTAATTCTCCAAATTCACGCAATACTTCTTTTTTGTTTGGATTATTATGTTCATTTAATAATTGAAATAATGTACCAACTCTTAAGTTTTCTTCTTCTGTAAGTCTGTTAGCTCTTTTACTATTCATTGATGAAAGATAAATATCTTCATAGGATCCACTTCCTATAAGTATAACCTTACTTACTAACTCTGGATATTTCCATGCAAAAATATAGCTTAACCATGCTCCCCATGAATGACCAATTAGTGTTACTGGAAATTGTCCATTATTTTCAAGCAATTCTTTAAGTTCACTAACTTGTCCATCAATAGAGTCTTCTGATTGCATAGGTTCCAAAACTCCATACTTTTTTGATATTTCTTTTGCTACTTGTGCCATTCCACCTGGAGCACCTGGTCCCCCGTGAATAACTGCTATATCATATGATGGTTCACTTCCATATGTCCGTATATTAATCACATTAATTACTCCTTCTTATACTTAATAATCTAATACATTAAAAATTAGACCTTTTCGCAAGTAAATTTCAGCTATAATCTTTTAACCATTTATTTCTTTATTATACAAAACTTTTAAATCCATTACAAATATTCTCTATATACATTATTATAAAATTTAAAATTTAGTTTTTAATGAGTTTCATTGATTATAAAAATGTATTTAAAATTAAATATAGATATTATATCGTGGTAAATAATGGTATGATAAATATATAGATTATTAAATCCGATTAATGTAAATATTAAATGACAATTAATAAAATTATAAAAGCACAGTTATATGGCAAATGAATTATTCTAACAAAGAAAGGAGCTAATATAATTATGAAAAATAGGAAAGCAATTATTTTGAAACCTCCTAGATAACATGTATTCATTAATATTAAACTTCCAAGAGGTCCTCCTTATATAATTTTATAAATCTATTTAGTAACTCTATTAAATTTTAGGAGGATAATACAATGAAAAAAATAGGAAAACTCATACTAAATAAAGAAAGTGAAAATCATAAAATTTTATGTATGGCTGATGGAATTTCGATTCGTAAGATGGAGGATAATCCTTTTGATTATATCTTAATGTCAAAATGGATAAGTAATCCTGAAGTTCTTTTTTACTATGAAGGTAGAGATAATGCCTTTAGCATAGATAGAATAAAAGAAAAATACTCTCCAAGGATTTTAGGTAAAGAATCTGTTACTACATGTATCATTGAGCTTAATGAAAAACCCATTGGATATGTTCAATATTATTATGAAAGTGAAAAGAAAGACCTTGAGGTTGAAAACTATGATAATCCTTATGGAATTGATTTGTTCATAGGTGAGACAGAGTATCAAAACCAAGGAATTGGCACTAAAGCCATAAAGCTTTTAACTAAATACTTATTTGAAGTAAAAAGTGTTGATGTTATTCTCATAGATCCTCAAACCTGGAATAGCCGTGCCATTAAATGTTATGAAAAATGTGGATTCAAAGCTATTAAAATCCTTGAAAAAAGAGAACTTCATGAAGGTCAATATAGAGATAATTTGGTAATGCTTCTAGTTAGAAGTTAGTAAAATTTCCAACAACCTATAATTTATAATAACTCTAAGAATTATTTAATCTTTTAGTAAAAGAAATAAAGGGAAGTCTGAAAACAGACTTCCCTTTAAGAAAATATACCTAACTGTCTTTTAAAAATCTAGCTAGTAACAATGTGTTTTTGTATTCACCTTTGATTTTTATGTTTTTATTTTTTCTTCCCTCTTCAATAAATCCGAACTTTTTATAAAGTGCTATAGCAGGTGTATTTTCTTCAAAAACCTCTAATTCAATTTTCTCAACTTGATTTTCTTTGCACCACTTTATAACCTCTTCCATTAACAAAGTTCCTATTTTTAACCCACTGTATTCCCTTAAAATTGTTATACCAAAATCTGCAACATGACTTGTCCTTTTAGTTCTACCCCTTTGTAATGTGGTAGAACCTACTATTTTCTCATTTATCTCTGCTACTAAAAATAAAGATGTATTTTTAATATATTCTGCCTCGTCTTCAGCTGTTAAGTCAAATTCGTCTGGGTCTTTAGGAAAGAAACTTACCTCGCCCATTACTTGTTTCACTAACATTACAATTTCATTAGAATCTTCAACTGTTGCTTTTCTAATTATAAGTTCATTGTGATTTTTTATCTTCATCATAATTATAATACCTTTCTACACTTTAAATATTTTCCAATTTGCCATTTGTATTATATTTTCCAATTTCAATCAAAAATTGATAATTGAGTATGGCATTCTTGATTTAACTTTTCTTTCATTGGTTTGGAATAACTACTTGATAAATCATATTTTTCTCTCAAAGCATTTACTGTTTTATATAAATTATTTTTATATTCCTTATTTGCTCCACCAGTTTTATATAATAATACTAGGTCATCATATATCTTTGGAAATTCTTTCTTTATGAAATCTAAAAATACTTTTCTTGTACTACCTCTTAAATAAAGAGTTCCTGGTAGAACGTAATCCACATCACATTCTTTAGCATGAAAATATAGAGAATTTATATTTTCAAAAGTATCTGTTATATATGGAATAATAGGCATAAAATGAAGTCCAGTAGATGCATTGGTTTTACTAAATTCCTTTAACATTGCAAATCGTTTTAAAGATTCTACTCCATTTGGTTCAATTAATTTTCGTATATTTTCATCCATAGATGTAATTGTAGCTGCTATATTTACATAGGTAACCCTAGAAAGATCATCTATTAAATCATAATCTCTTAAAATTAAATCTGATTTAGTTGAAATAATGCATGGTGTTTTATACTTTATCATAAGTCTTAATATATCCGGCATTAGTTTATACTGTTCTTCTACTGGTTGATAGCTATCTGTTACCCCTCCAATATTAACAACTTCCCTTTTCCACGAAGGACTACTCAGTTGTTTTTCCAATTGTTCAACCACATTAGTTTTTACATATATGTCTTCAAAATATTTATCTGAATCTAAATATTGATGTGAATACATAGCATAACAATATTTACAACCATGTTCACAACCTCGATATATGTTTAAATCCCAGGCAAAAGGTATTTTTCTTTTTAATTTATTACACGCTACATCACAAGTAATTTCTCTAATCTTTGCCATTTATTCACCTCCAATATAACAATAATAAGGAATATAAAAACTAATTATTTCATTTTTTACTTATGGGTAATATTTTACCATACATATGTATATTAAACATATCTTTAAGAAAAAAAATTATTTTTATCCATGAATAAGTTTCTATATTTTCACTTATGTAATCATTTACTATAGGCTGAAATTAGGTTAATATTATTATATAAACATCTTTTATAAAAAATTTAATGTGCCTTGAACTTAACTATTATCTATTACTTAATGAAGGGGTTGTTTGAAATGAATAAAGATTTTTTCAAGAAGAATAGGCTAAAGTTATCAATGGAATTAGCTAATGGATCCATATTAATAATGTTTGCTGGAAAAGCACCGAAGAAATCAAATGACTATAATTATAAGTTCACACCAAATAGAAATTTCTATTACCTGTGTGGAGTTGATGAAGAGCATATAAATCTTGTAGTTATTAAAGATAGAAATGGGAATATAGAAGAAAGACTTTATATCAGAAAATTTGATGAAAAAAGAGCTAAGTGGGTAGGTAAGAGTATTAATGTTGAGGATGCTAAAAAAATATCTGGAATAAATGATATTAGATTTATAGATGACTTTAAAACAGATTTAAATAGTTTAATATCAACTAAAAATTTAGTCCATATATATTTAGATTTAGAAAAAGATGCCTATGAAGATGATTTAACTACTAATGGTTGCTTTGCCAAAGATTTAAAGGAAAGATACTCTCAGGTATTTATACACAACGTATATCCTAAGTTATCCATTCTAAGAATGTGCAAAGAAAAAGAGGAAATTAAAGAAATTAAATCTGCTATAGAGAAAACTAAATTAGGAATAGAAGCGATGATGAAAAATGCTAAACCTAATATTATGGAATATCAACTTGAGTCCTATTTCGATTTTTCATTAAAAAACAATGGTGTGAAAGATTTTGCCTTTCCAAGTATAATTGCCAGTGGAAAAAATGGAACAATTCTCCATTATGAAGATAATAATTGCGAAATTAATGATAACTCTTTGGTTTTATGTGATGTAGGTGCAGCATGGAATTATTATCATGGAGATATAACTAGAACCTTTCCTGTTAACGGTAAGTTTACCGAAAGACAAAAACAAATATACAATATAGTATTAAATGCTGAACTTGAAACTATAAAAGCTCTTAAACCGGGTCATACTTTTCAGTCAATAAATGAGGTTACAAAAAAAGCTTTAACAGAGGGATTAATTGACCTTGGTATAATAAAGGATGAAAATGAATTGTCTAATTATTACTATCATCAAGTAAGTCATCATTTAGGACTAGATACCCATGATGTAGAAGATTATGATGCGCCTTTTGAAGAAGGCATGGTAATTACAGTAGAACCTGGCCTATATTTATCCCAAGAAGGCATAGGAATAAGAATTGAGGATGATGTAGTTATAACTAAAAATGGATGTAAAGTCTTGTCTGATGAGATTATAAAAACTGTCGAAGAAATTGAAGAATTTATGAAAAAATGTTAAAAACAAAGAATTTTTTAATCCTTTAAAATATGAAGGAGAGTAAGTAAGTTTGTGTAAACACAAATTTACTTCTCTCCTTTTTTAATATATAAACTTTTATTTAATAAGTGCATCTCCAAAGAGAGAATTGAAGGTTTCATTTGCTATTTTTGTAAAGTTCTCAGGTGTAGAATATTTATTTTCTAGATTAAGATTTTCCCATGTAGCAGTCCAGATTAGATATTTATCTAGGGGTAACATGCCCTTTACCTTTAGATAACAGCCATCACGAACTAATAATCCATCTTTAGCTATTTTTTCAATATCAAAATATAACCTTGCACCTGTTTTATATTTCATTTTCTCATCCATAATAATTTTATTATTTTCCTTGGATAATACAACGACTTCACTTGAAACATTCCCATTAGAAAACATAATATAATCACTATAGTCCTTTGGATCACCAAGAAGCTCACCTATAGGCTTGTCCATGTAGTTGCTGCCTTCTTTTTTTAGTATATTCCACGACTTTAAACATCCATCGCTTTTAATTTTTTCCCAATTCTCCATTGTGGTACTATGAATAAGAACCCTAGGTTCATTTCCCCTTAAAAAAGCTTCATTATAATGATGATTCTCATATGCTTCCTTTGCTTTAATTAAGTCTTCCTCATCTACCGACAAAATCATATTCTTACAATAGCTATTTTCATATTCTATAAAATCCATAAGATTAAATTCCCACTGCTTACACTTTTTACTTACCTTTAAAGTATATACAGATGAATTGCCTCTTCCATTGGTTATTTCATAATTCTTAGAATTAGTTAAGCAAAATACAATCCAATCATCAGTATATCTTTCATCTGTAAATGGATTTATATGCTTCGGTTCAAATCCAGGTTCTGTAATGTATATCAAAAGCCTTCCTCCGTTCTTTAGATAATTGTTACCACTATTAAAACTAAATTATAATTATTCTGTTTTTAATATTTCTATTATAGCATATTTTCTAAATATTCATTATTATTTTTTATTTAATTTAATTATTAATATCTATGGCTTTAATATACTTAACATTATTCCTTTATTAAATTATATTCTCAACTTCAATAAATCCAAATTTTTTATATAGATCATAAGCAGGTTTATTGTCTATATGTACATCTATAATAATATCTTCTATATTCTTTTTATGCATATCATTTACACAGGTAGCTAATAGTGTAGAAGCAACTCCTTTATTTCTATGATCTGGTGCAACATGCAGTGAATAAATATGCATCTCATTCACACTTCCAGGTAAAGCTATTAAAATACCTATTACATCATCCTTACATTGTGCAGTTATAATATATCGTTTCGAAAAATCTCCCAAAATATTATTCCTAAGATTTTCAATAAACTTATCTGGTTTTTTACCAGAAAGGTCAGTGTCTAAGGTTCCCTCTATAAACATTGATAGATAAGTATTTAATTTACTTTCTAACTCTGCTCCTTCTAAAACTAGGTCACTGATTTTAAATTGAAATGGTCTTTCTATTTGGTTAATTAACCTCTTTCTAAGTTGTATGCTCATTTACTTATCCTCCTTTATAAATAATTAGTACAAGATATCAAACTCAAAAATTTTATAACCTACATACAAATATATTTCACTTAAAAATACATAAATTTTATAGTAATAATAAGCGCTGGTAGGGTTAAAACTACAATACCAACATTTATAATTAGGGCAGCGATTGTTAAAAATAAATCCACTTTAGGAACACATATATTACTAATCTCTCTTTCTCTTAGTGATTTTGAACTTAAAATGCTATATATCATTCCAATAATACTAATTACTAAAATTAATGATATGGTGATTAGTAAAAGTAACTCATTATCTTTAGGTAGATAAAATATATCCATGATCATAAATATAAAATATATAACTGCACTAATCCCAATAGATATAAAGGAATATAAATTAAGTTTCGTATGTGATTTTATTTTCATTTTAACTCCCCCAATGCTACACAATATTTAATAAGCACAACCTTGTTTTACCATATTATAACATATGTTCAAATTAAAAGCTAATTATCTCCATGAATATCATTTTTTATTAGCATAATGGAGTTATAATACCACATGAAATTATATTAAATTTTCCTCTTAAAATATACACCATTTAAGTTAATTATAGTAAAATATTCTTATACTATTGTACAACTATATATTTTTTGATTACCAGATATGTATACATTGACGTATTATGACCTCAAATCATGCTATATAAATTGGTCTAAAATTTAAACTCAGAATTATATTTATTTTAATAAGGAAGTGGAAGAATTGGATAGAGAAATTGAGAAATTATTTAATAATCAAATTTTAGGAGAAGCGGCAAGAAAGTTTAATATAGATATGTCTACACTAAATTTAATTGGAGGTTTTCAAAACTATGTTTATGAATATAAAAAGCAGGAGAAATCTTATATTTTAAGATTTACTCATAGCTCACATAGAAGCGATAACCTTATAAAAGGTGAACTTGACTGGGTTTTATATTTAATTAATAATGGAGTGTCAGCTTCAAAGCCCATCTACTCTATCTCTGGTAATTTATCAGAAAAAATCCATATAGGAGGATCGTACTTTACAGCTACTTCTTTTGAAAAAGCTACTGGAAGAAATATTGGATATCCTGAATGCATTAGTAATAAAGATTTATTTGAGAAATGTGGTAGATTAACAGGGAAAATGCATTTTTTATCTAAGAAGTACATACCTTCATCAAAAGAAATTAAGAGACCTGATTGGTCACATAATTACTATCTGCAAAACATAAAGAAATATATTTCTGCTGATCAGTTCAAGATTTTTGAAAGTTATGATGATATAGTGAATAGAATAAATAATCTCTGTAAGGATTCTGATTCCTTTGGAATTATTCACGGAGATATTAATGTTGGAAATTTTTTCCTAGATAATAAAGATATTAATATATTTGATTTTGATGAGTGTCAATATAGTTGGTTTATTGAAGATATAGCTATTCAATTGTTTTATATTACTTATGTATTCTTAGATGATAGCATGGATGAAAGACAAGCTCAAAGTTGTATTTTTATGAAAAGCTTTATGGATGGTTACCTTAAAGAAAATCATATAGATGAATATTGGCTAAAACAAATACCTCTATTTCTTCAACTAAGAGAACTTATCGTCTATATAGGTATATGTCGTAGCACTGGTTTTTCTAACATGAGTCAATGGATGAAAAACTATATTTCTCAGAGCAAATCTAGAATCGAACAAGGAATTTCTATAGTAAGTGAGAACTATGTATAAACTACATAATTCTTTTATATACTTAAATATTTATTTTAGGAGGATAACATTTTGGATCTTTTGGGGGCATTTTCATATGCATGTTTAGCATTTCTTATTTTCAACTTATTATATATGATACTTATGAAATATAGAGGTAAAGCCATTAATTCCTTTATTATTATAGTAAATTCTCTATTCTTAGTACTTATATCAAATTTAAGTATATGGCAAGGAGGAATATATGTTGATGAATATAACCTAAGTGGTAGCAGTATAGATTTCTACATTAACCTTGTAAATATATCTATTTTTATTATCATAGCTTCTATAGCATCTTCCAATAAAAATGGACGTAAAAATCATTAGAAGGAGTTATAATAGTATTGAACACTTAAATGATTATATTTTTATGAAAGTATGAGGGGCCTTCGCAAAATAAGCTAATCTAAGTAAATGTTGAGCTTGTACTTATATTATTGCTGTTCAGCCGTTTCGAAGCATTGATTTACTAAAAGGATTTATTCAAGTTAAAATCTACAACACAACAACTCGTATTCACTCAAACAAGTTGCGTTGCTTTACGATTTTACCATTCATAAATCCTAAGTAATAAATGTTCTAGGAGGTTCTTCTAATAAATTAGAAGAACTGAGTTCGAATAACTAAATCAAAGATTTAGATTCTTACTTATGCAAATGGCGTTCGTTAACAATAATATTAAAGTACATGCTCAACAGTTTATATAAGATTAGTGATATATTTTGCGAAAGCATCTTCCTAACCTTCTACTCTCCTATTTCCTCCAAGTGCCCTGTATCATTAATGCATTTCACAGCTATCGTATTGCTTATCTCATCACATTTAACAATACTTATACTACAATTATCAAATTCCATGTTATATCTTTTAAAAATCATTATTACAAACTACACCATTAAAAATAATATGGATTATAAAGAAACTTTCTAGGAAACCAATGGTCTAATATTATTTTAAACTTTGAATCTGATAGTATAATCCATTCCTTAAATTCAAGCTCTTCTACGGAGTATGCACCATACAATAGTGCGGTAAGCCCTTTTATGTCCATCTTTACATCTGGTTTTTTACTCTCATATTTGCTCATTTTTAGTTTCTTATTCACAGCTTCTAACTTATAAATACCATTATTCCACTGACAATGTTCATCATATAATTCTAAAATAATATTACCTTCTAAAGCTACATTAATATCATTCATTGCTTCTACTGCATCAATAATTCTTACCATCCATGGATTATTGTTAATCTTTACTTCAAAAGGCCTCATTGGATCATTCAACCATGTCCAAAAATTAGTACCATATGGAACTCTTAATTCTATATGTGAAAATTGGTCTTTGTGCTTTGCAAAATATCTGAATAACATCACTCTGCTTTCTATGTCTTTCCAATACATTTCTGCCACAAAAATTTTTCCATTTTCTCCTGATCCTATTTTAATATACTTTGCTGCTGCCATAGTTTTATTATTTTTCTTTATAAATACTACAATTACACCACCATGATCTTCTATCCAATACTCCTTGGACATATTATTGAGAAAAACAAGTCCATGATGCTCCAACAAATCAAGTTCAAATTTAAATGCTTCAAATTCCTCTTGCACCTCAATAGCTCTTACTCTTTTCTCTTCCCATTCACCATTTATTTTTGATACATCTTTTAAATAATGAAAAAATCCATCTAAAGAAATTTTAACTAGCAAATTGTCATTTGTACCCACATACCCAAAAGAATTATAAAAACTTTCTTTAAAAGGATGTAATAAACTAATAGATTGATTTTTTTCTTTCATATCTATAAATGCTGATTTTATCAAGTCCTTTACATATCCCTGCAAACGATATTCAGGAAAAGTAGCCACATGGGAAACCCCTCCCATCTTCTTAATTACACCTCTCACTGACTGATTAAATGTATAGTTCCTTATCATAGCTACTAGTTTCTCTTCATCAAACATTCCTAATATTTCATCAGGAGTATAAAATGATAATTCATCCTTTGCTGGTTTAGTATCAGTCCACTGACGGCCTGTACAATATACGTGTAGCTCCCTTACTTGCTCAATATTCTCAGCTTTAATTTTTTTAATTTTCATAGGCATATTCTCCTATATATTTCTTTAGAGATTGCTCCATTCTGCTTTTCATTGATAATATGTCTATTAAGAATACATCCACCAAAAGTTTACCCTCCATCTGATATTCTTGTTTGGCAACTTGTCCACAAAATTTGTGATAAAACTGATTTGATGCTGCATAATGATGGTTATAGATAACAATCTTTTCCATACCCATAGACATGTAGAAACTCAATGTATAAATAATCATCATGAGAGAAATCCCCCTATTTCGCTGGTCAGGATATACCCAAATCCCATTTAACTCTATACCTTTTTCAGGTATATCAAAGGTTTCCGCAAAACTGCTAAAGGCTACTCCAAGCATCTTGTCATTTTCAAATGCTCCAATTAACAAGCGAACATCATTATTTTCTTTCCCTGTATGCATCCACTCTACCCAGAAGTCTAATTCTTGAGAAACTGAAAGGGTGTTTTCAGCCTTACCTGCCAACTCTTCCGTCCAGCACAAAATCTTTAATTCTAAGGCCTGCTGCATGTCAGATTCCTTTAATTGTCTAATTTCAATCATTGATTCATCCCCCCAATTATACAACTAATCTTATTCAATTACTTTTTCACTAGTATATATTCAAGATAAACTGATGTATTTTCTCTATCATCGATATTTCTTTTTACTGATTTCTTTTCCTTATATATAACTTCAAATTTTGTAAGGGCTTGCTCAATTTCGTTATCCTTATAATGACAATAGATCACTTCATCATTATCTTCAATTTGTAAAAACTCCCCTTCACCAATTTCTTTTCCTATGCCATAAGTATCACACTCTTCACCTAAAAAATTCACATAGCATAGTCCTCCAGGTTTTAACACTCTATAAAATTCTGATAAAGCAAGTGAGAAATCTTCTTTTTTCATATGAACAGATGTATTATAAGAATACAAAAAACTAAAAAACTCATTTTCAAAAGGTATTTTTCTCATATCACCAAATATGATATTTAAATCTTTATCTTGTTCTATACAAAATGCCCTTGCTTTTTCTAGTTGATCTTCAGATATTTCAATTCCATAGGTTTCATATCCAAATTCATAAAACAAAGAAAGAGGTGGATTAGAACCACCAGCACCACAGTCTAATATAATTTTCTCAGAGGAATTGTTATTACAATATTTTAAGAAATTATATAACGGAATAGCATTTATAAGGTTATGCATATTTTATTACCACTCCTTATATTTAAAATTTATACTATTTGTTTACTAATAAAAATAATCTATTATACTGTTCATGTTGATTATAGTAAATATCCTTTTTAAGATATATATGAAAATATTTTTCCAATATACTACACCATTTTTCTGTTTCTAAATTCCACAAGTAATAAATCATTGTCTAAGTGTGTAATGCCCCACTTCCACATCCATATAATCTACAATGCTATTTGTTCCACTACTTAACCACTTTAAAGCTTCATTTAAATCTTCTTGTCCCAAATCTGCATTTTCATATTTATTTGGTATTACTGCTTAAAATATATTGTCCCAAAATATTTTTGTGCTATTATAATTCTCCATTGATATTTCTCCCTTCCTTCAATAGAGTTCTTCACTAGTGGACTTAGCTTACTACACGTTATGATTATAATCTTAGATTAGTCATTTCCTATGATGGATGATACAGTCCTGTTGGTTCATAGAAATTATCTCCTATATAATGAAAATCTAAGCATACTAAAAGTTTTTTAGATCCAACATTATGTGGGTGATGTCCTGCAAAAAGCTTGTCTGCATTTAATTTAGAAAAACAATAATTGATTACTGCTTTTGCTGCTTCATGGGCATAACCTTGACCCCAGTATCTTTTACGAAGATGAAAACCAATTTCATATGAGTGTTGTTTAGATTTAAATGGGCGTGCACCACAGCAGCCAATCAGTTCTCCTGTTGTTATTTCAAATATAGGCCAATATTGAACATGAAAACCCTTGCCATTACAAATTTCAATATTTAAACGATTGTGAATATCATTTTCTGTAAATTCCCCTGTAGCACAAATAAATTTAGTAACATCCTTTTCTCCCCAAAGCTGATGTGCTAGTGTAAAGTCGCAATCTGACCAATTTGAGAAACCTATACGCTCTGTTTTCATAAAGTAATCTCTCAAACCTTTCACCTCCTATTATGTGGATAATATTTCTATGGCAGTATGATACTTCCTATTAATAGGTTAGCTTATTTATTCTATTTTCATCTCAAATAATGCAAATGCTCCACCATTATCTAATAAGAATTTATCAACTATCTCAAATCCTAGACTCTTATAAAGATTACATAATTTCTTATTAGTCCATCCTGTATCTAATCTTAAGTATTTAATATTTCTTTTTTTACATTCTTCTATTGCAAATTTAACCATTTTGCCTGGTAGACCCAGTCCTGCATACTCTCTTCTCACGCACAGTTTATGTATATATCCAGCTTCATTTTCCTTTGAATTTGGCCAAAAGAAAGTATCACTCCATTGCAATATCATACAACATGCATTAGCTCCTGAAACTTTTCCCACACAAAAATCTTCTTCCATAACATTTACCATTAATTTTTCTTTTGTAAGGTGTTCATCCTTCCATACATTTAATCCAACAGAGCGTCCCCAAGAAGCGACTTCTTTCATAATATTAATTACATTATCAACTTCTCCGGTAGATACGATAAAATTCATATTTCTCCCCCTCAAATTTGTAATCTGACACACCATAAATTGTCATCAACTTAATTTAAAATTTTCACTATATAAATATAAAGATATTTACATTTTATTTTTTCTTCAATAATGTTGTCCACATAAAAGATTTTCCAAATATATTGTCATTTTCGATCTCTTTCATCTCTCTAAATTCAAGTATATTGAAGTGTAGTTTTAAAATTGTTTTTAGCTTATACTCAGAAAATCCAAGTCCACCATGCATTGAATAATCTCTATACACATCATAATCAGATATATTTGCACCTCCGTTTAAATTAAAACAGTTCATGGAAAAATATCCATCTGGCTTTAAAAGTTTTAAAACAGCACTTAGGTATTGATTTCTCCTATGAGGTTTTATATGATGAAAACATCCTGAATCATAGATAAAATCAAAACTCTCTGGTTCACATTTAAAGTCAAATATTGATTGGCATAAAAAATTCACTTCTATAGATTGTTCTTTCGCCAATTGTTTTCCCCATTCAATAGATGTTTTTGAAAAATCAATTCCATAAACTTCAAACCCTTTGTGTGCAAGATATAATGAATTTCTACCATTTCCACATCCTATATCAAGTGCTTTTCCTTGTTTTAATAAATCTAACTCAAAATATGAAGCAAGGTTTTCATCAGGAATATTTTTAAAGAATGGAATTGCTTTTTCCTTATCAGAATAAAAATTGCTCCACCACTCATTATCCCGTTTCTCTACTAAATTATCTAACATATCAAGTATGTCATTTTCACTTTTAATAATCTCTGAATTGATTTTTTCTATCACACATATTCCCCCCTATACATTTATAACGGATATCAATCATTAATTTTCAAAGAAAAATATATCTCCCATTATCATCTCTCAATTGTAATTTTATCCCAATGCTCCAAGTATTTAGACATAGTTAAATGTATATATCATCTATTTGGATTTTCATTAGGAAAACAACAAATTACTGTATCGAGATACTCAATACCACAAAAATATTCACATATTGAAGTATTTTTCACTGCACATTTATGTGTATTAGAACCTTCTTTTTCATTCCAAGGACAACGACTTTGCTTCCAATCAACCTTGTCATTACTTGTTAAATCTATGTCCATATTTGCACCTAAAAGTTTTTTTATTTTTTCTTTCATAATCTTTACTCCTATTTGCCTAAATCAAAACTTAGTTAATATCTTCAAAGCTTCATTGACCATTATTAAAATATTATTAGTAATGTTTTAGAAGTTCATATTAAATCATCTTTGATATACAACTTTATAGTTTAACAAATTAACTTTTCATAAAAGAACAGAAATCCATCTTCTGATTGTCCAGTTTTTTTATAACCAGCTTTTTCATATAAATATTGATTTCTTACACTATAATAAGGAGTTCCCAATATCCATCTTTTTATCTGCGGATGCATTTCTTCCATTAGACTCATAGTCTTAAATCCAAAACCTTTATTATGATATTTCGGATGAATACATAGATCTTCCAATTCATAAAACTCTTGTTCTACTCCGTGTAGCCAAAAGAATCCAATTATATCATTATCAAGGATAATCTTATAGCATAAATAGTTTTTAATAAGTCTTCGTGTTTCTTCTTCTGAATCATATCCTGGAGGACCACCATCCCTTCCTGGTCCAAATCTACTTGTTTCATCATTATATGCAAATTTCTTAATTTCAGTTATAACTTTAGAATCTGTTAATTCTGCCTTTACAATGTTAATCATATTCATATTTCCTCCCCAACTATCTACTTTAATTCATGTTATAATCTATAACTATCTTATAAATAATATAGATGTCTTAATACCGCATATTGAGAATCCACATTTTTTATACATATCCTTTGCTGTATCGAAATTGTCTGTTATTAAGTATGCTATATCAGCTCCTGCATTAAGAGATTCTTCTAGCAATTTATGCAACATAGAAGTGCCATATCCTTGTTTTTGAAATTCCTCAATAATATCAAAATCCTCAATCTTTGCAATGCCATCTTTTATGAAAAGCTCACACTTACCTATAGGTTCCTTTCCCTTGTAGCAAACATAAAGGTTCAAATCAGGATTTTCCTTATATACCTCCATCTTTCTTTTGCTTCTTTTTATAGCAAACTCTTCTCCCATAGCTGCCTTATTGGCCTGTACATCAGCTTTGTATCCAGCATCAAGTATTTCAAGAGTATCTGCTTTTAAAGCTATGCAATCATCTTTTACTTTTAATTTCTTAAAATCTTTTGGCTCTATAGCCATAAAACAGTATTCTGTAATCTCAGGCTCTTGAATCAAGTTTTTTAACTCATCCCATTTCACACTATAATCCATCATGATATGTAAATGTTCATTATTTGACTTTTGCATTTCACCAAGCTTATTTTCAATAAAGCTTCTTAGTTCCCCCATCTCCATTGACTCTTTAAGAAAAGTGAAATTATGCATGTACATATCAAGTAGTTTTTTGTCTGTGAAAATGATTGATTTCTTCAGTTCAGCATAATCTGAAAAACATTTTATATATTTCAATTCAGTTTCCAAAATTTTTTCATATAATTCTGCCTTCATAATATAAATCTCCTTAACATATCTATTTTTGAATAATTACTATATATTTAAATTAATTACAAATAATTCTTTAAGAAAATTATAACATATAATTTTAATGAAAGTCCCAAAATATATCACATTCTTCTAATTTCTACTATTCTGTTTCCAACATCAACTATTTACATTTCAATGTTTGAATTGTAATATAGCTTGGTTATTAAATGAAAAAATATCACACATTCCTTTTAGAACATGTGATATTTAAACTAATTATAATTAGTATTATTAAAAATATTTCAGGATTTACTTAATAAATTTACCTATTGCATCATTTAAATCTGTGAGAACTTTTTTATCTCCTGTTTCTACAGCATCAACAACACAATTTTCAATATGATCTTGTAAAATTATTTTACCAATATTATTAATTGCAGATTTTACTGCTGAGACCTGTACTAATACTTCACTGCAATCTCGCCCATCCTCAACCATCTTTTTCACTGCCTCTAAATGTCCTATAGCTCTTGATAATCTATTTATTACAGCTTTAGTATTTTTATGTGTATGGTTATGTCCATTTTCATCACTCATAAATTTATCTCCTTTTGTTTTATTTTAATTATATGTTAATTTTCTGCCATTTTCCATTTAAGAAACGTTTTAGCAAAATAATACCTCTAATTGTAATATCTAAAGCATACCCAAGCCATACTCCCAATAATCCCAGCCCAAATGTTACTCCTAGTAAATATCCAACTATTACTCTCCCACACCAAATTCCTATTAGTGTTGCATACATTGGAAATTTTGTATCTCCAGCACCTTGCAACGCGCTGGTAAATACTTGGGTAATTGCTGCAAATGGCTGAAATAACGCAATCAACCTTAATACTCTTATAACCATTTCTTGTATTTCTTTTGCATCTGTAAAAATCATTGCAAATTGTCGGGCAAATATAAAAAATATAATTCCAATACAAATCATAAAAATAGTTGCAATGAAATCCGATAAAAAAACAATATTTTTAGCTTTATTAGTATTATCTTCACCAAGACTTATACCAACAAGAGTAGCTGTAGCAACCCCCAAACCCATTGCAGGTATATAGGAATAGCTTTCAATATTGCCTGCTATATTATGGGCTACATATGCTGATATACCAATAGAAATAATCATGCTATTGTATACTAATTGACCTAATCTCATAACTAATTTTTCGATTCCAGCTGGTATTCCAATTCTCATTATGGATTTTATTATATCTTTTTTAATCTTTATATTTGTCAAATCAAGCTTGATAACACTACCATTTACTAGTTTTAATAAAAGAATTAAAACATTTACTATACGTGAGATAGTTGTAGCTAAACCTAACCCTAGAATTCCTAATCCTAATCTCATAAAAATATAATTTAAAATTATGTTTAATATATTAGCAACACCCGTTGCTATCATTGGTGTACTAGTATCTTTAGTTGCTCTTAAACAACTTGATAGAATAAGTGATAAGCAAAGAAATACTGATGGTACTGCAACAACCATATAATATGGTACTGTATAACTTAATATTTCATTTGAAGCACCTGAAATCATTAATATCGGTTTATAAAATATTAAATTGACTGCTCCAACCAATATTCCTATTATGATACCTAATATATTGGATTGTTTTATGGTCGCATTGGCTTCCTCAAAATCACATCTCCCAACATTTCTTGAAATAATTGCGTTAGTTCCTATACTTATAGCAGTATAAAAAGCAATGAACACATTAACAATTAAATTAGTTACACTAATTGCTGCAATTGCACTATCATTAATCTGTCCTGCAAAGTAGGTATCTACCGTTCCCAGTAGTGTTTGAAGAATATTTTCTACTATTACAGGAATTGATAATAAAAATATAGTAATAATATTATCTTTATTTTTCTTTACCCAATTCATTCTATCCCTCCTTATATCATCCCCCCATAGAGGATAATATAAGGGTATCATTTATTAAAATACACTTCAAGGATCTTTGTAAAATTATCCATTTAACTTCTATAATACCAAACTTAAAATATTTTCTTTGACTTTATTAACGCATATGATAAATTAATCGCCTATATTCAATACCATTTTGCATGGTTATTATATGTAAATTATACCATATAAATTATAGGTAGCTTATTTATAAATTAATTATTGAAAAATAAAAATACCGTAAAATTCATCACTAAATTTCACAGTATTTTAGAAACCCATTTATTCTTATATCAATTTTATCTATATGAAGAATATGTTTTTGTTTTGTAATTATTTAGCAATCTTAGATAATGATTTGCTTCTCTTAGAACATGATCTCCTAAGAGTGGTAAAATTATGGACTTAATCTTACAATTTAATAATCCTTCTGTTCCTTTCATCTTGAAATCTCTAATATCTTTAGTGGCCTCTCTACTCTCCTCAGTTACAGTGGATATATGTGCTAATGAAATTGTATTATCGTGCATAGTAAGTGCTTCTTCTGTCAATCTATCAAATTGCTTACCAAACTTGTTAGCAACATTAAATAATTCCTCTTCTGTTGGATCTAAAAAGCCTCTAATAAATTTAGAATGCTCAGCCATAATTCTGTTCCAGAAAGCTTCCTGATCAACCATTTCCTTATTAATGTCCATCTCAACTCTTTCCTGTAACCTTCCTAACATTCTAAGATAGAACATTGCTTCTCTTAAAATATGATCCACTAAAAGTGGATAAGAACCTGTAAACATCTTGCACTTTAATACATTTACTTTTATTTTATTTTTTAACTTAGCTGTTTCATTTACTACAGGAATAATCTCTTTATTTAAATAAAATACTTCTTCTGATAAACCATCTAGAGTTTTACTATTTTGATAATCTCCTAAAGATAATTCCATTTCTGTTGTATTTGTATTGATATTAATTCCAGTGTAAAATTCTGTAGCTCTTTCTGCTTCTAGTGTATAGTTTGTAATTATTTCTCCTGTATTACCAATGTTTGGATCGATAATTCCACTAGATAATTTTATAGTCTTTCTAAGCAATCCATCTAGTTGTTCCTTTAACATATCTGCATAATGAAGGTAATTTTGAGATCTAGGCATTAACGATGCACCAACAAAAACTAGATGCTCCTTCATTATTCTTAAAAAGAATAGATTTAATTCTAGCGATTGTTTAATAAACTTCTCCTTAGATAACATATTTTCTCCCTTTAAATAATACTTCATTAACAATATATGCTTATACCTATATACTGACATTGCAATTTAATTAATTTTTATTACAAAATATACTAATACACCTTGTTAATATTAAATTTACCACAAATTACGTTCTTACTGGTTGTTTTTCTTTTTTGCCATTTTATACTTTTGGTAAAGAATATCTTTTAAAACTAAAACAGTATTTACGTCATCAAACCCAAACTCAATTTTAAAAGCATCATATAACTCAGATATTTTCTCACTATAAGTATATATTCCTTTTATCCCTTGATATGAAGCCAAAATTGGATACTTTTTACTCCACGCACCTGTCCAGTCAATTTCATCAACTATCATTTCAATGCCAGTAACATCACCACTAATATGGCTTCCACTAATAAGATAATCATAACTTACATTATAAAGTTGACTTAGTAATTTTGCTTTAATAAGTTCAGGAACCGTTTGGTCGGTCTCCCATTTACTTACCGTTTGTCGAGATACACCTAATTTCTCTGCAACATCCTCCTGAGATAAACCTTTCTTTTTACGTAAATATAATAATTTTTCGCCTAATGACATAACTATCACCAGCCTTTCCTAAAATCCAAGTTAACTTGTAGCTATAGTATACTAAACACTAAACACCTTTTCTATCAAGTTAAAATGGAAATTTGTCAACTAAACTTAACATTCTAACTCTCTCGTATTTCCTTATCAACCCTAAAATATTTAATTTAATCGTAATTATTTATCATGCTCTCTTCATTAATGGCAGTATCTCCACTTACCTTTTCATCAGATTCCCCTTTAGACTTCATTAATTCATTAATGTATAAAGAATCTGCTATTGTTAAGCATTTCACTCTTGCCAATAATTCCTTTGATGCAGATTTTGCTGGAATACTCTTTATACACTTAGGTGGATTTTTACCATCACTAACATAAACTTTTATAATACCACCTTCAAGTATGTACTCTATTTTCCTTTTACCTGATGTTTTTATTTCAGTATTACTAGCTTTTGATTCTTCCAATAATTTCAAAAATTCTCCTTTTGAATTTTGCTTTTTATTTCTATCTTCATAATTTTTTATATAATAATTATTTAAAGTAACTTTCATTATGAATACTCTCCTTAAATTTATAACTTAATAACTCTTTCTAAATCCCATATTCGTTCTAAAACTATTTCTTTGATAAAAGTCGTCTGCTCCATCTGTTGAAAGTAAATCTAATCTTGTATTCGGATATAAATTATGACATATATCAATTAAAGCTTTTCCTATTCCCATTCCTCTATAGCTATTATCAACTATAATTTCAGCTATATAAGTAGTAATTTCTCCATCTGTTAATGCACGAACTAATCCAACTATTATGTCTCCATCTAATACAACAAGTGTAATATTAGAATTTTCCCATGCCTTTAATGCATTTTCTGATCTTTTTAAGAATGTCATCCATCCTTCTTTCTCATATAATACTTGAATAGAAGAAAAATCTGTTTCTTTAAATTGCCTAATATAAATACCTTTTGGTAATTTTACTTGTCTAATTAACTCTTCCGTTAAAATAAATTTATTCATAAAAGAATTCCCCTTTATATCTTTCTACTAACTTGTAAGTCAAATTCTGGCTTTGTAACATATGCTAGATATTGAACATTACCATCAAAATCTAAATATGCTTGAAAACGTTGACGAATCGATGGTGATGTAATCATATCAAGAACTTTATCCTTCTTTACCCAACGTGATTCTGAATTCTCATCTGAAATACATAAGTCACCATCTACAAATGTACAAATAAAATCCATCATCACCTTTGTAGGTACTGTCTTAACTCCATTATATCCTTCATGTGTGGCTGTATTTGAGGAAATAGCAAAAAGTTTTTTTACTGTAACATTAATCCCACTTTCCTCTTTTATTTCTCTTACAACTGCATCAATAACGTTTTCTCCGACTTCAACTTGACCACCAGGAAAAACCCAGCCCCCATGATGAGTTTTGACTAATAAAATCTCTTCTTTATCATTTTCAACGACTCCTGCTCCTGTAACAATATGTGTTGGCATAATCATAAATATCACTCCTTAGTCAATTACTAGCAATTACTTTACATAATAAACATTAACTATAATCTAGCCTTTTATTTTCCTCCATGAACTTTCTTCTAATCCATCTGCTTTTAGATACTTACAGAATCTTTCAAAGCATCCCATCATAGCAGCTATAGCCTCTTCTGTTACTTGATAGTTCTCTTCCCACCACCAATTTTTTATTATCAATGGTTCATTTCCTCGATGTATTTCAGGTTCAAATCTTGCTACAAGCTTATCTCCATATAAAACTGGTAATACATAATATCCATACTGCCTCTTTGAAACAGGTTTATATACTTCCCAACTATATTCAAAATCAAAAATATCTTTAACTAACTTTCTGTCCCAAAGAAGATTATCAAGTGGAGCCAGAAAACTTGCTTTTTTATCAATACTAGAATTAAGATTATCTAACATTGATGTATCGTCAGCCCTTATATAAAAAGTTTCATTTAGTCCTTCTACTTTTACAAGTATAAGCTCACCATCCTCTAGTAGTTCCTTTAATATTTTCTTTCTAAGATTTTTATCGGATACAAAATGACCAAGCCATCCTCCACCATTTCTATCCCAGTAGATCCCTATGCTTCCTATCCTTCTTTTAACATACCACTTATAAAAATCATTATCATTATTAAAAGGTTCCTTCACATCCAGTAGCTCTTTTGGCAATAGGTTTTCTATCAAGTCATAAACCTTTTGTGTGTTCTTCTTTTCTTTAACGCCCAAAATTCCGCTGTTCCACATATAGTCCATGGTAGCGCTGGAAAGTTTCCCATGACCCCAAACTCTACTTTTTACACGTCCAATATCCAGCTTTGAAGGCAAGGTAGCACCATTTTTCTCTATATATTCTTTTGCTGCATCCACATGATTAATTGCTTCAATTGAACTTCTATGATGCAATACTCTCTCAATTTCTTCTTTTCTTCTTAATCTCACTTTTTCAAAATAAGGCCAGTCTTTAACGGAATAGATAGCCATCATCTTATCCCAGCCATCTATGAGTTCTCTTTTATTATAAAGAAGAGTTTCTAGCATCATAGGGTTATAATTTTCAACTCTGGACTGAAGCACCAAATCAGCATTTCTCCCTACCATATTTAAAGGATCATATTGTATGCACCCCACTCTATTTATAAAATTCTTAATACCCTCTTCACCCTTAAAAGATTTTGGTGAAGATAGCCCCTGATACATCACCAGGAATTTTCTCAATTCACCCTTTGACATAGTAATTTTTTTCATATTACTTCCTCACTAAAATTTTTATTTATCATATTTTCAATTTTAAGACTAGATTTTGAAATAAATTCTCCTAACAAAACTTCTTATAATAATTATAGTTACATAGAAATACTGAGCTTATGAGGTTTTATTTCTTTTACAGGCATTACAACTTCAACAAAACCAATTTCTTCATATCTACTATTTGGAAAAACCTCATAGTTTTCGATTACGTATTTTGTAGCTTCCACTAATGCTGATTCTTTATCTTCACTTCCCAGCATAACGGCACAATGAGGTACCCATTGTCCAGTTGTGTAATATTCCCAGCCACTATGATCACAAAATGCAAAGGTTTCGTGTATATTTTTGTGTAAATCAATTAATTCGTCACATACAACTGGTGCAAGATATACAGTTCTAGTATTATTAAACACCCCAATACTAGAAAGCAAAGCGGGAAATGATTTTGTATCCTTAGCTATTTCTTTTAATAACTTGTCACACTTTTCAATATCAATATCATTAAATATAGCTATGGTAATATGAGGACGAGTCTTCCATTCTAAATATTTTTTACTAATTCCCTCTCTTGCAATTCCTTTAGCTAATTTAATAATTTTTTCCTCTGTTTCCTTATCAAAGTATAATTCTATTGCATATTTCATACTAATTCTCCTTCCATATGTAAATATAATTTATTATGAATCTACTTATAAATTTCATGTTGTTCAAATATGAAATTCGCTGAAACCCTTGGTATGACAACAACTATTTAAATAGTTAAATAGTTAAATAGTTGTATAGTTTCCTATGTAACTATTTTCATATATAAATAGTTACATATTTATTTTATTCTACTTAAAATTTAAAATAATTTCATTAACATAGTCATTCATAACTGTTCTATATTCTTCTGGTCTGTAGTCCATGGATTTTATCAAATTAATCATCTCTTGGGCTGAAATAAATTTAACATCGTCTACCTCTGACTTTTGTAAGGTTAAATCTGAAGTATCAATATCTTTACATAATACAAAAATATCAATGAAATGATTGTATTTTTCCCATAAAACTCTTCTAAGAAAAATTATATCATCTATCTTTATACCTAATTCTTCATGTATCTCTCTAATAATAGCCTCTTTACTTGTTTCTCCAGCTATAACGTGTCCCATGTGAATATCCCATCCACCAGGTAAGAACTGTTTTGATTTTGACCTTTTCTGAATTAAGAATTCTCCCTTTGAGTTATGTATATATGCATGTGCTCCTAAATCATATTGTCCTTCTAAAAGCTCTTCATCTTTTGGTGCTATTTTACCACTTCTACTACCATCTCTATTTAAAATATCAAAATACTCCACTAATACTTCCCCCTTATGCAGCTTAACATTTCTTCCACAGCTTTTAATACGATATTTAGATAAATCTCTTTTCAATTTTAATTCATATTATATGGTATATTGTAAATGCAAATTATTAACTTTAAAATTCTATTGCAAATCTTCTATTCATTGATTAACGCATAGTGTAGATGATCTTCCCACTTCCCGTTTACTTCTAAAAACTTATTTGCCATACCTTCATATATAAATCCAAGTTTCTCTAAAACCCTTATTGATGCTTTATTATTTGGCAGCGCATATGCTTCAATCCTGTGCATTCCATATTCTTCAAACATAATCTTAATCCCTGCTTTAACTGCCTCTGTCATTATACCTTTACTAGCTACATCTTTGTCTGATTTATATCCAATATGACATGATAAGAAAGCATAAGGTACAATATTATAAAAGGTTACCTGTCCAACAATCTTATCATAGTTTCCCTTATTAAATACCCAAAGTCTAAGAAAGATTCTATCTTGAATATACTTAAAATCTCCTCTTAATTCCTCTGTCTGAAAGTCAACAGTGTAAAATTCATCTTCTCTTTGTGGTTCAACCTGACTAAAAAACTCTCTATTTCGTACTACATAATCTACCACTTTATCGGAATCATTTTCATCTAATATTGTTAAAACTAACCTTTCAGTCTCGTAAGTTGATTTCATTAATCTTCTCCCTTCTTGATAAAATCTTATAGTTAAATAAATCAATTATAGTTATAAATTTTCCTATGATTTTTACAGCATAGCCTAAAATCATAGGAAAAATATAGTAATCTAAATCAACACTATGCATATTTGTCATCTAACTAGCTCATATACTATTGGCTTAGACTATAAATTAATTTTTCAGGATTTAGTATTTTTCCCTTATATTTTTCTGTTCCCTTTTCTATTTGTCTGCTATCTCCTGTTGCAAGAGCTTGTTTCCAAAATTCTTCTGGCGTAATGTCTGGTTTTACTTGACAAGCTAAAGCATAAAGTCCAGCAAGATAAGGCATACACCAGCTCCATCCCCCTTCTCTATAAAATACATAATCCTTCTCTCCTGTAGGGCTAGCCACTGTTTTAGAATCAATAGGAATTAGTAGTAATTCTTCTGGTTTGTCCATATTAAATTTCTCTTCATAATACTTATTAAGTTCATCAATATGCTCTATTTTCGATACCCACTTATTCCATTCTGTAACTTTATAATTAGAAATATCATCTTTATCTGCAAGGGAATCTATATCTAATCCATGGAAATAAAACTTATCCTCATATGTGTCAAACATATTTACTGTTATAACAAATATATTTTCTTTAATTGCTTTTTTAACCGCTTCTATAAATTCGTTATACCCCTTACTTTCAGGCTTGCATCCTGCTGATATAGATAAAACTCGTATCTTATCATCCTTTGGCAAAGATTTATTTACTTCAATAATTCTTTCAATCGCTTTTGCTGTCCAAGAAAAGTCTAGTTCCATTTCACTATTAACAAAGTTATAGTTTTCGCATGCTATAAAATACAAATCTGCTTCCGATGCAACTCCAGTATTCTTACCTGTTGCAATTGATGCCACTGCTGGAGCATGCATCTGTGCTTCTTCTGGTTCATAATGAATTTCTTCATACATCTTTACTCTATCATGATATTCCTCATGATTTACTAAAAGAGAATAATCGATAAATGCTATGTTTATGCCCTTACCAGTTATTCCTCTTTCATGAAGTTTTTTTATTTCAAGACCTGGATTTTTATGAAACTCTAAAAAACTTTCAGGCTTAAACTCCTCTGGAAGTTTCCCTGGCCACTTTGTTTTACTATCAAACACTGAATTTAAAAGCTTATCTTTCTCCCCAGATAAATCAAGTTTCTCAAGGTCATATCCTCTTAAATCACTACTATTTTTTCCCCACTCATCTTTGAGTTCTTCAATGTTATTTATACTCCCTCTTCCAAAATCAGCCATGTACGGAAATCTTTCAATTTTTACCTCTTCTTTAACATTATCATTAGTAGAAATTTTTTCTTTGCTGTTAACTTTATTATTGCAGGCAGTGATATTTATTACAAATACTGCTACCAATAACACTATTGCTAACTTTCTTTTCATTTAATATCCACCCTTTCATTTTTCTCCCCCATATTATCATCTTCTTTAGTTAGTACCGTTGCCTCTGGATTTCTTAATATATAATTTAACTTATCTTCCCATCTATCATGCATATCATAAAAATGCTCTTCTCTATTTATAAACTCAAATCCAAATTTATCAAATATACTTTTCATTCTCTTATTTGAGCCCATTGTATCAGCATATATGCATTTAAGTTTTAATGTATTAAATACATAGTCTATTGCCAATTTAACTGCTTCAGTTCCATACCCTAATCCCTTATAATCATTATTAGCAAGGGTAAGCCCAAGTTCACATCTGCCTTTTTCATAATCAATTCTTTTGAAAGATAATTCTCCAATAATCCTTCCATCCCTTAAAAAAACTCCAACTCTGGGATACCATGATTCCTTTTCTATAAGTTAACCCTTTTGACCACATAAAATATTTTATATGCTTTATCATCAATTGGAGATAATCTGAAATCTTTATACCTATTCATTATTTCAAAACCTGAAATCAAAAGAAATGCATCCATTTCTTCAACAGTATATGCCCTTTGAATATGTGTTTCACACTGATTATCACCAAAATCAAAGACAGTTTTACCTATTTTACTTGCCTTATCATATTCTAATATTTGTTTGAATTCTATATTATCAAAATTTCTATCAATTATTCCAAAATGCTTTTCTTCATATAAAACTGGAGTATTAATATCAAATATAAAAATTCCATTATCCTCTAAATGCAAAAAAATATTTTTTAAAGCTTTCTTCATGTCTGAATCTGTTACTAAATAATTTAGTGCATCAAATGCACAAGTTATAAGTTGAAATTTCTTATTTAAGTTGAATTCTATCATATCTGCAACTGCAAATTCTATTCCCGTTGTAGTCTCCTTTGCTACATTAATCATATCCTTTGAAATATCAATTCCACTAACTTCAAAGTTTTCATTATATAGTTTCGATGCTAGTATGCCTGTACCACAACCAACATCTAACACAGAATTAATATTTAGATTGTAAATATTAATTACATTGTAAATTAAATCTACGTATTTAATACTCTCTTTTCCCCAACCTTTTTTATAAAACTTTGCTAATATCTCATAAGGTTTCATTGATTATTCTCCTCCTTTTTACTTCACAATATAATCTACAGATTGTTAATAAATCTATGTATTATAATTTATAAACATATGTTCTTATAGCGTTACACAAACTTTAAAAGTTCGTGAAAGCTATTAATTACATAATCATATTCTTTAACTTCCCCAAAACCATATCGTGCATAAATAAAGGGTATATTAGCAATTCGTGATGCTTTTAAATCTCCCTCAGTATCACCAACATATACTGAACTAATTAAGTTATTTCTTTTTATTATTAGTTTTATATTCTCACCTTTACTTAAACCTGTTCTTCCTACATTCTCATAATCTATAAAATATTTATCTAACTTATGTGATTTAAAAAAGGCTTCTATATATCCACATTGACAGTTACTAACAATAAATAATTTATATTTTTTAGATAATTCCTTTAAAGTTTCCTCTACCCTATCATATAGAATTGCACCATGTTTGCCTAAATGATTACATTCATCCTTACAGCAATGCTTAACTATTTTAAGTCTATTTTCTTCTTCTAAATATGGGAAAAACTTTAATGCAACATCCTCTATTACTAACCCCATAACACCCTTCATATCATCAAGCGTAAGTTTATTTATCACCTCATCATAGTTACCTATAGTTTTATTCCATGAATCTATAACACTAGATGTTGAGTCCCATATAGTTCCATCTAAATCAAAAATAATACTATCTATGTCCATATTTTTACACCCCATTTAACAGAATAAATGTATTTAACCCTATAAATCTAAAGCCATAATTATTTCATCTTCATCTACTTCTCCTGTATGATAAAATCCTAACTTTGTATAAAGATTTTTAGCAGCAATATCACCATCACAGTAACATAAAACTATTCTGCTGTATTTTGCATTATTTCTCATCAGTTCTATTGCTTTGGATACCGCTTCTTCTCCATATCCATTTCTCTGATATCTTCTATCAATCATCATTTAATCAAATACAAAGGCTTGTAATTCATCACACTCTCTATACATTAATAATCCTACTATTTCACTATCATTATATATTGCTTTAGCTTGACTTCTTTGAGATCTAAAAACATAAGCTCTAGCCAAAATACCAACATTAGAGCATACATAATGTTGCTGTTCTTTTTCCACTTCTAGTAAGTTAACATCTCTCCAATTTTTCTCCGTAACTTCTTTTAAAAGTATCATTAAACTCCCTCCCTAGCATTCTCCAGAAACAGTAATCTTAATAAAATTATACCATATTACGCCAGATTATCATCCATATATTTGTATATGTAGTAAAATTAGAAAATAAAAAAATATCGTATACTCATTTCTGAATAATCCGATATTTTATAACCTTACTATTTAATATAATACATGTTCAACTCTAAAGTACTTCCACAATTACTTTCTGCTTTATTGAATCCACCTTCTATTCCACCTAGAGCTTTAACTAACTGAATACTATTAGGATTACGACGATCTACCTCATAAATAAAATAATCTAAATCCATATGTTCACGAAAAAAGTTAGTTAGACCAGTAATAGCTTCATATCCATACCCCTTACGTTGCTCATTCTTTCGTATCCATAAACCCACCTCAGGAGTCTTAGTATCTATCAGATGAATCTCTATACTTCCAATGAATTTATATTCCTTATCTAAAATACAACACACCAAATTTGTTCCCATTTCTTTAAGTTCTGTAAACTCATCAATAAATTTTCTTGTACTATCTAGGCTTTTAAAAGGCTCTGGATACTGGTATTTTGTTATTTCATCATTAAATTCAGTAAAATAATCATATGCAAATTCTTCTGAAATAGGCACAAGAAGTAACCTACTTGTTTCTATATTAAATCCTTTTTCATTAATAATATCCTTTATCATTCTTACCTCCGTTATATCTGAAAAACCAAATATCTTATCTAACTCATTTATCTACACTAGAGTTTTATCAACTATTATTTTTTGTTTCTTAACTATTTAGTTGAATTATGTATTATAACTGTTTCAAATCATTAACAGTCATTCCCTTTAATCTAGTACCATGGTTTTCACTATCAAAGTGAACATTACTATGTTTAGGATACATAAATTCGATCATTGCGAAGTTTGCAACATCAACTAAAAATTCTGTATTACCAGTTTCTTTATACTTTTTTAATCTTATTTCTAGATTTTCAACTGAATTAATTAAACCCTCACCATAGTTATTTTTTATAGGACCGTATTTATGATAACTGACGAACATTCTATTTTTTCTTAGTTTATCAAATTCTTCACTATATTCTGTCTGTAATACTTGTTCTATATCATTCATAATTTTCTCCTTAACTTTGCTTCACTATCTTAGAAATGCATCATTCATAAAAATATCATGAACTATTTAATATTGTTTATTCTCTTTTTTTATATTTACTTACTAACATCCATACAAATAGTTCAGGCATTAAATTTAATAAGCTAATCATATTTATTCATATGTATGTTCTGAAAAATAAGCAATTTCAATAAAACCATTTCTTTCATATAACTTTTTAGCACCAGTATTTGACTTAGCTACTCGAAGTCTTATGTTTCTAATAGATTCATTCATACTCATATTTCTAATACAATGTGCTAATATATAACTTCCATATCCTTTATTTTGAACTGTAGGTTTAACTACAATATCAGTTATATAGTTTTGGCAGAAAATATATGCACCTACCAACTCATTATTTATCCAGAATGAACGTACTTGGCTATGCTTATCTAAATCAATAAGCTTTTTGTAAAATTGTTCTTCATTTATGGCATTAGTATTTACCTGCCAACCATTATCTTTATATAACTGATAATATGAACTATCAAATAAGTTAATAAATTCTTTTAACATATCACTTTTGAATCCTTTATCAATTAAATTACAACAATTTAAATTAGGTAACTCTTTACCAATGAATTCAAGATGATATCCTTCAACATCTACTTTAAAACCTAATTTTCTTACTTCATTAATTATTTTTAGATTATTCCCGTACACGTTAAAGCATATTTCTTTTGAGTCAAATTTTAAAATATATTCTTTAGTCTTATTTTTTATAATATCTAAAATTTGTTCTATATTGTTTCCATTAAGAAAATAAGCATAAAAAATGCAACAATCTTTATTGTCAACAGCTATAAATACTCCCATATTTTCCACTGTTGATACAGAATATATTATATCCACTTGATTGTTTTCAAATGCTTTTTCTACATACTCTTTTGCATGGGGAGATATATTATCTATGAGCATTAATATTTCTTTAGACTCCATTTATACTACTCCTTCCATAACATGCTTATTCTTCTGTATATATGGTTTCCCATGGATATTTAGAGTAAGCCGTTTTATGCCTTTTAAAACCAATTTTTTTATAGAAATCCTCATTTCCAAAAGTAGCGGTAAGATGAATAGGTATATAGTCTTCTCCTTCCAAAAGTGTGTTCATTAAATTCTTTCCTACACCCTTTTTCTGATATTCAGGCAATACCCCCACATCAAATACTGAGCCATAACATATGCCATCTGATATCATTCTACAGGCTCCTATTAATTTTTCATCATCCCATGCTATAACAACTTTATAACTATTTTTAAATGCTGATTGAATTTTGTGGTATTCATTATTTTCCATAAACCGTTTCAATAATCCAACTCTTTTATATAGGTCAAAAAGTTTATCCCACTGAATATTTTCTAATCCTACTTTATATGATATCATCTATACTTGCCCCTTCCTACTTTTCACTATTAAAATAATTATTTTATTTTAAATAAACATCACATTAAACACTAAAACTCATAATACTTTTTCCTATATGTGACCTGTAAAACAAGTAAATTTAATGAAATTATACCATATTGAACCAAATTATTTTCTATATATTTTTATAGTAATTTATATTTTAAATACCATGTTATTCAACTCTCAAATAATATTACTTTAATTATACAATTTACTATATAGTTAAATCATAAAATAAAAACACCGTGTAATCATTACTGAATACTACGGTATTTTAACCAATGAATATTTATTTTTTATAGATATTTTTAATTTTAGAATATATATATCTACTTCTTAGTAATAGGAACCCATATTTCGCAGGCATAATCATCATCATTTGTATCTCCTGGTAGATAAACTTCAAGTTCATAGTCTGCTGCTCTTTCATATCCACAGTTAGGAAGCCATTCTGCTGTTATTTTTGTCCACATGACATCAATTGGGTGCGCCTTGCCATTGAGGCTTCCTCTTGCAGTAAATACTGCCCATTTTCCTGCTGGTATAGTATAACTTTGCAAATCCGTTACAACATTTTCATCAACTTCAGCACCAATAGCCAGTATAGTTTCTCCATTTTCTAAAGTTTTGGTGAAACCCATCTGCCACATGGGGCTGCGATAAAGTTTGTATTCACATGCTATCTTCCTATCAATATCACCATCCAAAAATTCATCCCAAATATCCCATACTTCACCTAAAGCTTCTTTCCAATCATTAGCTTCAGCATTAGCAGACTGCCTCTTTATTTGTTTAACAAGTCCAACCAATTTTATTTCTTTCTTTTCCTCAATACGATACTCCATCTCAACATCTCCTTTTATTGAAATATGAAAAGTGATGGGTGGGTAGGCTTTAAGTTTTACTCCCAAAGTGCGCGCTACCTTAGGAGTTACACCATGCATTCCAACGAAAACACGAGTAAATGCATCGGGCGAATTATATCCATACTTTATAGCAATATCAATAACTTTTTTATTGCTACTTTGTAAATCTAATCCTGCAAGGGTTAATCTTCTACGACGAATATATTCAGATAGAGATACTCCTACAACATAAGAAAAAACACGTCCAAATTGATGCATTGAGCAACAAGAAACTTTTGCTACTTCATCATACATAATATCATCAGTCAAATGATTCTCAATATAATCTATTGTTGCTGTCATTCTATCAACCCATTCCATTTTACCTTCCCCTTTCATATTTAATTGTAACAAAGGAAATATAAGACTACCCTACATTCCTAGTACAAATATGTAGGGTAGTCATCGGATAACGATTTACCCTAATGGACAACGAGTTCTAAGTATCGAAAGTACTGATACTAAGAACTCTATTTATAATTCTTTTGACATGGTTATAAATTCCATTTCTCCCTTAACTGTTTTTCCTATGAATTCATTTATAACTTTAAAATCTAAACTTTTATATAATCTTATAGCTCTTTCATTAAATTTAAGAACTGAAAGCTCTATATTTTTTAAATTGTACCTTTCCTTAGCAAATTCTAAAATAGCTTGTAAAAATTCCTTTCCCATGCCCTTGCTTGTTAAACTTGGTCTCATTTGAATTGAAAAGCTTACTTTATCATTAAGGTAAAAAGCACAATTTCCTACTAATTCATTTTTATCATCATAAATTGCGTACACATTATCATCCATAGGAAAACTTTTTACATAATTTATTTTTCCTTCTGAGAAGTCATTATCAAAAAATGAGTAAATTCCTTCATACTTCCATGTAATCATATCTTCAACATCATTATTTGTTACTTTCCTAAATTCATATTTTGTAATTTTATTCATCCCCGAATCCCCCTATTTATAATTTAACATTTTGTAAGTTTCACTGCTTATATGTAATTTAAATTTATATATTACATATTTATACATATTATAACATACTTTTCAATATATTTATATCTATTACTTTTTTAAAGAATATTATTTATCCACTTTTCTAATTTAGGAATTATCTCAGAATAGTATGTAAGAGCATTTATTGTTTCAGTTACTTCATTAATTCCCAAATTCTGTTCTTCCTTATCTACACATTCAATACCTAAAGATCTTTTTAAGTTATACTCTAACCAACTAAGTTTACCTAGAAATCCATTGAATAATACTATTCTCCAATTTCCATTTAATGGACCATGTATATTTTTATATCCTCCTATAAAAGCTAAAAATTTTTCTTTATTAATGTTTCCGGTTTCATTTTCAGCCCAATATATAGCTGTTTCAATTAATTCTTGCATAGGATTTACATAGCCAGCAGCCTCCCAATCAATAATAATTGGTTTATCATTGCTCCACATAACATTTTTAGAATCTAAATCCCTATGACTAATAACCATTTCTGTTGCAAGTAATTTTGAAGACCTTTTTGCCTGAATACTCCATTCATACAGCCTATCAACTACTTCACTCATCAAGTTTACCCAGATCATATTATTTTCTTTTCCCATTTGTAAATAATGATTCCAATTCGTTATTTTTTCATTATCTGACCAATTATTAACTATCATTAATTCTGAAAAGTCTGTCATATGTATATCAGCAAGCATAGAACCTATCTTTTCACAGTTAACTATGCTTATTCTACCAGATTTTAGACTTTTACCATCTATCCAATCAAATACAAGATAAAATTGATTATCTATCTCGTGGATAAAAGTTTCATTAAATCTTTTAGCTGGAAGAGCTGATACACTCTTTGATGCAACATTAGCAATCTCCTCTGAATTGATGAAATTTTTCATTGCCTCGTCTCTTAGCATTATTTGAGGATTTAATGCTTTAACAGCATATTTATCTTTTGTTGTTTTGATAGCATACATTCTATGCAAAAGACCTCCGGATATTCTTCTAGGTTCATCTACTATCTTACCAATTTGTAAAAATTCACATAGTCTTTCAAATTGAAGATTATAATGTATATCACCCATTCTTTAAACTCCTTCACCATCTTATTCTATTTTTTCATTAATTACCTCGAAAGATTTTAATATCATTTTTATTTACCTTCCTAATATGCATATTGCTATATTCTTATAATTTCTCCTTTATTCCTATAAGTGAAATTAATCCATGTGCCAAGGTTTCTCCCCAAGATAAGTAATCATGTCCTCCATTAAACCATCGCAAATCAACTTTATATCCTTTAGATATCAATGTATCTCTTAAATTTATATTAGAATCTATAATTTTATACTTAGTTTCTAAAACCCCCATATCTAGGTAAAATTTAAGAGGAAGCCTGTTTACTTCTTTAAACATTTTGCTCATCCAGCAATCCTCATCAGGTACATAGTCTTCTGAATTATACCAAAAATAACCTGATTGAGAAAGGACATTTCCAAAAACTTCTGAATAGTTTAACCCTAAATAAGCTGCTGTTAATCCTCCTAGACTAAGTCCACAAATTATAGCTTTTTCTGGCATGCTAGAAATATTATAATTTTTTTTAGCCCATGGGATTACCTCCCTTGCAATGCACTTACAAAATGAATCATTACACTTTAGTTCTTTTCCTCTATTTTTTGTTGAATCAATAAATATGGCAACTATAGGTGGTATTTCTTTAGTGGCAATAAGATTATTCAAAGTTTCTATTGCAGAAAGATTAGAGATATAATCATCACCATCAGTTAAAACCATAAATCCATAAGGTTTTTCTTTCTTATCATATCCATAAGGTGTATAAACTCTGATTCTACGCTTATCCTCTAAGTTTTTACTTTCAAACCTATGTTCCTCTATTTTTCCTTCTGGTACATCTTCTATTTTTGTTGACCAAATATCTTCAGGTGACTTAGGCATTAATACATAAGAACCCTTATCTTCTGGATTCTCTTTATCAAAACTCAATGCTTTTTTACAAAACTTATCATACTTAACTCTACTACCAAATCTTTCATTCCAATCATCATCCAATGGATCATTTGGTGAAAAGTAATATATAAATCTTAAATTATTTCTTACTTCATAAGTAATAAACCATAGATCCGTTTCCATTATTTTTTCCATTTGAAAATCTCTATAGTTATCTTTAAATCTATCTAATCCTATATCAGGTATAAACAAAACATTTTTACACTCTTTAATCCCTTCATATATAAAAGTAACTAAGCTATTCTTATCATCATTTTCTATATGTTCTATTATTGGAGAACCCTTATGTTGTAAATCATGTGTAAATTCTTCTACAGCCTTATGTCCATTCTGTTTAATCCTTTTTTCTAATTCAGTAATAGTTTTACTTTTTATTAAAGATTTTTTCATATAAATCTTTACTCCCTTCATTCACATAGCACTAAAAAAGTGAATCCTCATTTTATAACTCCCATAAAGTCATTAAAAGTAAGTATTAAAACCAAAAGCAGCTCCAAGGAAATTATACCATATTATACAAAATATCTATACTTGGTAATTTATATATAACACTTTAGCATTCAATTATTAAAAAATACCGTATATTCATTTTAAAGAATAATACGGTATTATAATATTCATTTTCTATTTATCTTTATATACATTTGAGTAGTCTATTTTTATTAAAAATTAATCATATTAATTTATAGGAAATTGTAGCTCTGTTACATATTCATTGGGATCATCTGTTACCCATTCACCTTCATGGTATATTTCACGCACTGGTCCACAGATTGAATACTTATTTTCTGAAATCCATTTGTACATTATTTCATAGGTTTCTCCAATTGTAGCAAATGAGCCATTATGAACTATACAAGCCATTTTTTCTATCATGGGCAGTTCAGATACTTTGACAGTATCACCTTCTGGGATTAATTTTGTTATAGGTTCTACAACCTCCATATCCTGTATTGAAGTATTATCTTTATGATAAAGTGTCATACACGGAATTGTACGTTTTCCTTTTACTTTATCTATATATTCATTAACTTGTGCCCATAGGCTTTCACAAAATTCATCATAAGTTTGATTACCATCCTTCACAAAACATTTTCGCAATGATGCAACTAAGATTTTTTCTACTTTTTTAATTGAAATTTCATTCATAGTAGGTATGCCTCCATTCTTTATTAAAAATATATTTGTACGAAGACGTTGAAGCCTACTTGTTTCTAGTTCTAGTGCCTTTTCAAGTAAATCTGCTTTCACTTCCAAAACCTCTATAAGCGACTCATTACTAGAATTATTATTAAAGAAATTGCTAATTTCAACAAGTGAAAATCCAGCATCCTTTAAAGCAATTATTTTATTTATGGTTATAAGTTGACTTGCATCATAGTATCTATAACCAGTAAATTTGTCTATATATATAGGTTTTAAAATTCCTACATTGTCATAATGATACAGTGTATTAATTGAAAGTCCACTCATACGCGAAAATTCACCAATCTTAAACATAACTTCACCTCAACAAATAAGCTCTACAAGTGTGCACCTTGCCATCTATTATTATTATAAACCCTTCGGTAACCCAAGAGTCAACTACTATAAAAAAGTTAGAGGTTAATCCAACTTCCTCTCTTTTCATAAATTTATATCGGCTTCTAATAAAGTAAGAATATAAATTATAAAACATATAAAGTAAATCGAATTGTGACGATAATAATAGAGTGATATCAAAAATATAATCCTATATTATATTTTAAATTTATTTTATTTGAAATTTTTGTAGAATAATAAACTCAGTAGAATATATTTTTTACTATATTTATAATTTTTACATATATATTGTACCATTTTGTTTATATGTAATATATATATTTAAACATCAAATTCAAATGTGAATGGGGAGGACTTTATGGGAATAAAAATTCAAGAAGTATCAATATATCATCCTAAAAAAAGAATAGAGAATCAACACTTCATTAACAAATATGGACAAGATTTAGAAAAACTTTTAAATCACTTAGGAAGAAAGTCTAGGTATTTAGTTGATAACAATACAGAAAATTCTCTTACTATGAGTGTGGAAGCTACTAAATCCTGTTTGAAAAAAGCTAATGTTAAGGCTTCTGAATTAGACATTATTGTATTTGTTAGTGATTCTGTAGAACATTTAATACCTACTAACGCTCTTTTGATACGAGATGCTATAGATGCATGTAACTGCGATTTAACTTATGACATGAACGATAATTGTATAGGAATGATAACAGCTATAGATAGCATTGCGACCTATATGAAATCTAAAAGTAAATATAAAAAATCTTTAATCGTTGGTGCTTCATATGGCTCACTCCTTGCCAAAAGTGATTGTGAGTTAGTAAATTCTACTGTTGGAGATGGTGCTGCCGCAATATTACTTACTAGTGATGAAGAAACTGATGGGGTTCTTAATTCTGCCTTCCATACTGATTCTAAAAATCATAAATATATGGTTTTCCCTGAATGTGGATTATCCCATATATATGATGAAGAACTGCCTATAGATAGTAAAAAATATGCTTGGGTAAATCATGATGTGTCTTACTTTAGTGATGAATGGGTAAAACTTATCAATAAACTCTTAAAAGAAAGAAATGAATCTATAACAGATGTAAAACACTTCTTATTTTCACAGTTTTCCCATGCTGATATAAAAGAAACATTAAATAAATTAAATTTAGAGGTTAGTAGTGACACTTATACCTTTGTTGCAGATGAATATGGTTATACTGGATGTACAAGCCCGTTTTTTGCGCTTAATAGAGCTATAGAAACTAAAAAGATAAATAAGGGAGATCTCGTTATTTTTTGTTCAGTTGGTTCTGGATACACAATGGGAGCTTTTTTATATAAATTTTAAAGGAGGAATTTTAAATGTATAAAGTAGAAGTTAATAATGCTAAGAAGGTCTTATTTATCACTGTAGGAGGATTTTTTCAAGAGGAGGATGGCAAAAATTTCTTAAATGATTATAATAATGCTGTAAAGTCTATAACTCCATCAAGCTTTACTCTTGCACTTGAAAGTTCAGAATTATCAACATCAAAAGCAGAAATGATTCCAATTCTTGAGAACTGCATTAAAATGTATAAAGCTACTGGGTTCAAAAATATAGTTTCAACACCACCAAGCTCAGCTATTGCTGCAATGCAATTAAAAAGATTATTAAGTTCATTAAATGTAGATATTGAATTTGTATCAGATTTATCTAAATTATAAAATACATATCTTAATTTTAAATAAGTGGTAAATAGCTTATCGACATGATTAGTTATTTGCCACTTATCTCTTGTATATTATAAATTTTAAGCAAAATAGTTATTAAATATATTTCACCTTATTTTTTGATATAATAAAATTAAGTTATATAATAAAGTATATTAAGGAGTGATATTATGAAATTCCCAATGGGTTTTATAGGGCATGGTTCACCAATGAATATCATAACTGACAATAGCTACACAAAAAGTATTTATAATATCTGTGAGACTCTACCTACACCAAAGGCAATAATGGTGGTTACTGCTCACTGGATGTCAGACGGTGCCACTGCAGTTACTACATCCCAAAATCCAGAACTTATATATGATTTTTATGGTTTTCCAAATGAATTATATGAAATAAAATATCCATGTCCAGGTTTTCCTGAAATCAGTAGAATGCTTGAAAATCTTGACATAAAGCCTATTAATACATATGGTCTTGACCATGGAGTTTGGTCAGTCTTAAAACATATGTATCCAAAGGCTGATGTTCCTGTAGTAGCCCTTAGTATTGATATGGCACAACCTGCTATATATCATTACGAAATGGGTAAAAAATTAAAATTTTTAAGAGAGCATGATATTTTAGTATTAGGCAGTGGAAACATTGTCCATAATTTATACTTAGCAGATATGAATTATGATACTACTCCATATCAATGGGCTATTGATTTTGAAAATGAAGTAGTAACAAATCTAAAATCAAGAAACTTTGAATCTCTAATTGAATATGGAGATAAAAAAAATAACGCCATTCCTACTAAGGATCACTATTTACCATTACTATATATACTTGGCATGGTGGATAAAAGTGATACAATAGAAATACTCTATAAAGGTATTCAAAATAAATCTATATCAATGTTAAGCTTTTTATTCAAATAATAGTTTAACATTACCGCCTCCAAAGTATACTAATATATAAGGATTTTATGGTTATATAAATTATTGAATATATTTAAATATTAAGAAATATATTACTGAATATTCCCTTTAATTATATCATTTATATTTTTACTCATATATTCCCAAGTATCCACAAAATCCTTTAGTTCTTCACGGCCTTTATCTGTTAAACTATAATATTTCCTAGCAGGGCCAAGGGGAGACTCCTTCATTTTTGACGATATAAAACCATTCTTTTGCAGGCGTGTATACAGTGGATATAAAGTTCCTTCAGAAATATCAGTAAAACCATTATCCTTTAATATTCTAGCAATGTCATATCCATAAATCTCATCTTTTAAATCTATAATTTTAAGAACACAGCCCTCTAAACTTCCCTTTAATAACTGTGATTTATTATTCATGGTTCCCTCCTTCTATTGATTTTTATTTTCAAAGAAATACTGTATCAAATAAATAGTTATAAGTATGCCCATGAATATTAAATAGTTAACTTCAAAAAGTACCTTTGTTAAAAACAGTTTAGTTAATACAAATATAGCTGTTATAATGCAAAAGCCTATCCATAATAAAAATGTTATCTTTCTATCTTTCTTTTTATCCTCTCCATTAAAAATATTATACATATATTGTATTTTAGATAATAAATAATTAGTTAATATAATTACAATTATAGTATTAACTAACATTGAAACTGTAACTGAAACTGTAAAAAGTGTTGTTTTATTTACCCAACTATCAATTAATTGTCCTACAAACATCTCAAACACGCCAGTAAAAATAATCAATATTATTGGTAGCTTAGAAACCTTCCAGTACACTTTTTCTAGCACTGAGTACCCTTCTATTGTTTCTGATATAAACTCATCACAAAAGGAATTTATATCACTATTTCCTAGTACTTCTTCTACGTCAATTCCTCTTTCCTCAGCTTGTAAAAATAAATCTAAACAATGGTGTATAAACTCCTCAGCATCATGATCATTAATATTTGAAAACCGTATTTTAAATAATATATTTTCAAACTTTTCCTCATTTTCTTTACTTAGTTTATTAATAAACTTATTAACCTCTTTTATATACTGTTTTGTTTTCATAAACTGCCCCTCCAAAACTTATTTCCAGTACTATTTATCACAAGGTATATTGTAATGCATAATAGTCCTTTTCTATATTGTATTGCATGGTAGTATTTTTGTCAATAAAAAAGCTTCAACTACATTTTAAATCTTACATTGTAGTTGAAACTTTATTATTTATCAAGTATAAAAAACTATAAATTTAGTTATAACTATTAAACTTACGCTATCTTTGTCTTATACCATCAACTTTAATAGTATAGTCAACACTGCTAGAGTTATTTAAAGAGTATAGTTTAATAAAATATTTACCAGGTACAGCCTTAAAGCTTCCACTAGTTCCATCTACTTCACTATTCTGACTCCAGCATACATAATTATTTAAGTTATCTGATTTACACACTATCCAAGTGTATCCTTGCTGAGTACTTCCAACCTTTATATTTACATTAGATGCAGTATCTACATCAAAGTAAAAAACGTCAGTGTCTCCACCTGTAGGTAGTTTTCCTTTTGCATCAATGTTGTTGTATATAGCTACATTTCCAGATTCAAAGCTATTATTTGGTTCTACTTCTGTAATATTACTTGGCACTTCTGGGTCATTATTATAGGACTTTATACCATTGATATTTATACTATAGTTTCCATTTTCTATAGCTTCATCTGTTGAGTATAGTTTAATATAATACTTTCCTGGAGTAGCACTAAAGCTTCCTTTACTTATATCTCCTTCAGTGTATTGCTTCCAACAGACGTAATTGTCTAAGTCATTCTCCTTAGAAACTATCCAAGTTATTTTAGATGAATTTCCTGTAATCTTTATATCAACTTCACCAGCATTATCTACTTCAAAAGCAAATGTATCCTCATCATTAGCATTTTGTATAGTACCAGTTACATCTTTATTATTAGCTATAAAGTAATTAGCCTGATTATAATCATTATTGGGTTCTACTTCTGAAGTTATTCCATTTTCTCCAGATGTTTTGCTAGCTTTAATATTAAATGTTGTTTCTCCAATGGCACCTTTGTTATCCGTAACTTTAAGGGTAACAACATAATTTCCTTCTTTATTATAAGAGTGAGTTGGATTTTTAGTTGAACTCGTAGATCCATCTCCAAAATCCCAATCATATGCTACTATAAATCCATCTGAATCTGCAGATTTATCTGCACTAAATAAAACCGTCTTATTTACTTCTACATTATCTGGAGCATCTATACTTGCAGTAGGAATTTTATTTTCAGGATTTACTGAGCTATCATTTAAAAGTCCTTTAAACACTAAGTTATATTCATATTTACCATTGACAACTTTATAATCAGTAAAATAGCAAGTTACTGTTTCATAGCCTGTCCAACCCTTTAATAATAGGTTTTTAAGCATTTCATTAGCTTTTTGATTCATTTCATTATTATCCTGTAATCTTCCTTTTGAAGTTCCACCTACATACTTACCAGATATCTTAAATGTGTTGAAATCTGCTGAATAAGTTTTATCTTGATTTACACCACTAATTCTACTTATACTTACTATGTCGGAAGAAATTTCTTCTATAGTTCTTTTAGGATGAACCTTTGTATAGCTATCTGATACCAATGGAGTTCCTATAGTAGTATCCCCTATTAATTGCTGCATATATTGTTGATATTCTACATTTTTGTTTGAGTCAACCTTTAATTGTGAAATAAAATTTCTGTATGCTTTTATGTCAGTATTAATCACATAATCATTTATTTTATTTAATGATTCCATATCATTATTATACATGTAGCTTACAAGGGCAAAGCCATAATTATAGAATTGCCATCCACTATTGTATCCAGAAGATATAGTTTGACTTAATGTAAATCTGTTGGCTTCTTCCTTTGCAAGTTGATTCACTATAGCTTCTCTTGGTTTTACTCCTTCTGTACGAGTAGATCCAGCAAAGAACTCTGCTGAACCTTCTTCAAACCAAGTCAAATCTTCATTTTCATAAAATGGGCCTTGTCCCCATAAACCAGGAACTAAATATCTACCCTGTAGATAGTGAGTAAATTCATGTCTAAATAGTTCTTCTAAGCTATAAATACTTTCGTGAATTGTTCTTTCGTAAGTGTAAAAAGTTCCTATAGGTTCTATATATATTCCACCATTATCTGTACTAACATTACCTAAATATTGATTCATTTTATACTCTGATGGGGAGTTGAAAATTTTTATAGTTAGAACATTATCTTTATTTCCAGCTTCTAAAACTTTATCACTTCCAATATTTCTAAAGAATTGAGCTTCTACTTCCTTTGCTGCCCAATAAAGTCTTTTTACCTTTTCTTCTGAAACATTAGATCCAACTTGCATTACTATTGAGCCATTATCAAATGTATACTTATTAGGTAGGTACTTGTTGTAACCCTCTTCTTGAAGTTGGGTATAGTTTATATTTTCTCCACGTGAGTTGATGCCTTTGTATAGATAATCAATTCTTTCTGCTGCTATAAAAAATTTCTCTGAATACTTATTTGAAGTATCCATAACATCAGTTAATAATCCAATTGCCATCTTCTGATTGCTGTGGAACACACCTAGTTCTCCTATTTGATAAATGGCATTATTAACTAACCATTGGTTACCACTACTAGTATTTTTCATCAATGCTATTTCTTTTAATTCATTTATAAAGGTATCAATTTTACCGTAGTAAGGCATTGTTGCAGGATCTTTTCCGTAGGCTGCAGAAGTTAAATCATAGGATATACCTTTAATTACTCCGTAGATAGCATTAGCCTTTGATAAATCAGTGCCATATATCTCTATATTGATTTTATAATCTCTTAATAGTGCTGCTGACTTATTAACTATTTCTACACTGGAAGATGCATTTCCAATTAAAGATCCAAAACTTTCAACTACACCATTTTGAAGTTTATTTCCAAACTTAAAGTTAGGATTGTCAATCATTGAGTTTAATGCTGGTAAGCATAAGTCTTTAAAGTTTCTATCATTTAGATAACTTAATTCAGTATTATAATATCCTAAATAGAACCCTGATCTTAAAACTTCTACTATAGTGGGAATACCATTGTTATTAGTGCCTGTAAAAGTTTTAGCTCTTGTATCTAGAGCCTCTATTATATACTTTACACGAGCTCTATCACCGTAAAATTCTTGTGAATCTGCAGAATACTTAAATAGTCCATCGATATTTCTCCACTCTAAGGATGCAATAGTATTAACCATTTCTGGATAGCTCATCGCTGAAAGTTCTTTTAATGTATAGTTGCGCTGAGCTTCAACTGCTTTTGTATCTACACTCTTCTCTTCTGAAGGTTTAAGTAAACTGACATCATCTACTTTAGCCTCTGCTAATGTTTTAGCTTGAATAATTTCTTCATTATTTAAAATCCCATCTTTTAATACTCCATATGGTTTTAGCTTTTGTTCTAAATTTTGCTTTAAACTATCCTTATTATATTCTGCTACTATATTTATTGGTATCTTGTCCATATCTTCCATAGTCATAGCCATAACTCCAGTCGATGTATTTACCACCATAAATACACTTAAACATGCTAATGAAGCATTTCGCTTAAAATTTTTCCTTCCCATAAATCGGATTAAATTTTCAGTTGATGTAATTTTAATCTTTTTATTCATTTTAATACCTCCATTGTAATTTTTTATATTTTATATAATTATACTACTTTCATGAATAATTGCAATGTTTTTTAATCATTTTTTATATAATTATGAATATTTTTTATATTTTTTCAATATTTCAAAATACTACAGTAAATTTATATATAAATATTTTCTATAAACAAAAAAATCCTTACATCAAGCTATTACTTGATATAAGGATTTATTAAAGTCTATTATAGTATTGCAGACTAAAAAATTCATGTTCTATACGAACTATACATTATTTAAAATTATCAATAACCTAGTTGTTCTCCCACAATAATTACTTTTATTCTATTTTTAATAAACTGACCTCTTATAATTGTGAAATCATTACATATTCTGTTGGGACTTTTACAATCTACACAATAGCCTAATGTAGTACATGGAGTATCTTTATTTAACCTCTTGGCATCAATAGGAGCAGCATAATTTCTAACTCTTTTTTCTGCCTCCTCTATGTCCTTTACAATCTTATTTATTCCAGCTACTAGAATAACTTGCTTTGGACCATAAAGTATGGGTGCAACCCTACTTCCATTACCATCAATATTATATAGTTCACCATTCTCTGTTAATGCATTAGTACTACACATGAATGTAGTTGCAGAAAAATTTTTTAGATAAATTTCCCTCTTCTCTTCACTAGTAATACCATCTCTATACTTGTCCAAAAATACATAATCACCTTTGCGTAGAAAATCTATAACCCCTGTTTCAAAAAGTGTCATAGAGTCTCCTACTCCTACTGTGGAATTATCATCTATTAGCTTCTTTAAAAGCATTATTAGCTCATTTTTATCTTTAACAAAGAATCCACCCATGTTTCTTCTGTTCAGATTTTTTATAGTTCTATCAATTCTCTTCTCCATATACCATAAAGTATTGTTATCCATTTTAAGTGCTCCTTTCTAAAATAGAATTTTACATTTTAGTTGCTTTTGTAGATTGTATTTTTTCATAATACGCTCTTTTCTTCTTTCATAATTTATAAATAACTAACTGCTATTCTAATAATCTTTTTGAATTTACTTTTATATTTCACAATATGATTGAAAAGTTCTTCATGAGTTGGTTCTTTGTATCTATGAGCAATTCTATTTCTAATTAACTTAGATTTTTCTAAGAATTCATAAGTATCCTGATCTAAAATTCCCTCTTCTCTAAATATTTTTAAGCTATCACTTAAGCTTATACCTATCTTAAATCTCTTTATTTCCTTTAGTATAATGGAGCATAAATCCTCAAGGATGGTATGAAAACTAACAAATAACTGCCTTAAACTTGATTTTGCTAACTTTAAGAGTAATCTATCATTGCTAGTTTTAATAATTTCTATACATTCTTCTATATCACTACTACATTCCTTTAAATCCTCAATTATCCTCATAAGTCTTTCTTCATTCATACAAAACATCAACCTTTCTAAAATGAATAAAATTTTCATTTTCTCTATATATCCACTCCACGTCATCGCAAAACTCTTCAAAGACCTTATTATCAGTTGAATATATAATTTCGCAAGAGTTTAGAATACTTATCTTAACAAATATATCTAAAGTTTTACTCTTTAAATCTACAACATCAATTTCTCTTTCTAAAAACCTTTCTAAAAATAACTCTATTTCTAAAATATCATCTAATGAGAAACTACCTTTTCCTAATACTGCAATATCTACATCTGATTCTTCATTAAACTCTTCAGTTAAAACACTTCCAAATACAACTATATTTATAATGTCAAATCTCTTTATAAAACCAGTAAATTCTTCTGATTTTAACTTATTTAAGATTTCTTCTTTAATTAATTGGTTTGACAATGTGATCACCAACTTTTCTAATATTCATATCTTTATTATATACAACATTTGTAAAATAATAAACCGTATTGTAAAATAAAATACGCTATACTACTTATCATTTTATTTATTTTATATACATATTTTATTAATATTTTTAATGATTACTTAACAACTTTTGAAATTTATTGTAAATAGTTAATTTAATTAATTTATTTATAGTGTTTTATGTTAAAATAAAACTATAATATTACTTACATTAAAATTTTACGTTTTACATTTTCATTTAATTTTAAACTCTTATGAGATGAATGCTGGTTATGTTTTCGTTTCCATTTCCAGCATTTGTCTTATAACCTAAATGTATAGATAATCAACATACCCTAAAAATATATAAGAGTAGTGCTAATTTAATTATGGTACTACTTTTTTATTTAGGCTTATCTTAACTTTTTAGTCATAACTCTGCCTTTCTAAAAATATATTTTTAAAGAAAGGAGCGATGAGAAAATGGGTAAGCAAAGAAGAGGTAAGGTTATTAAGAAAATAGTAGGTTGGAGAGGTACATGCCCTCTATGCGGTAGAAAAAGAGTAAAATTGGTATGGACTAAGAAATGTGAAGACGGAAAAACTATAAACATCTGTAAAATCTGTTCATCAACAGTAGCTCAATAATTTTAGAACTTAAAAGGATGTTTTGAAATAACCTTATTTCTAAACATCCTTTATATTTATTTTAAAACTCACTCTTTTAACTTTCTTTAATGTACTTAACTATTGCCCACACTAATCCTTTATTGGATATAACATAATAAATCTTTCCATCTTTATATAACTTATTTATCATTTCAAGTTTCTCAAGATAGACTAAGTGGGACATACACTCCCCTAACGCAAAGAATCTTTGAGTTATTGGGAAGTCTTCCCAGTTTTTAATTGTTATACTCCAGTGCATTCTTCCTGCAATTTCATAAGGGGAAAGTTTTTCTCCATTAGCCAAAATATCCATGATTTCCTCTAACCTAAGATCATAATGGTCCTTGAGTTCTCTTATTCTCCTTTTAGTATTCCTTATAATAGCTCTATGAGAAGAAAGTGTTACGTCTATAGGTAGAGATGCAACTCTATCTAAGCTATCAAAGTATTCCTGTAAAGGGTTTTCCATCCATTGCTCAAGGTTATAGGCTATATTTGGAGTTATCTTTGCTAATATTAAATCTCCACCAATTAAAATCCTATGGTTTTCTTCGTATAAGCAGCAATGAGCTGGGGTGTGCCCTGGAGTCAAAATGCATTTAAACTCATACTTTCCTACCTTTAATGTTTCCCCATCCTTAATATCTGTATAAGTTGGCTCAGTGAAACTTTCCTCAAAACCTTCTTGATCTCTTAGAGCTTTTAGTGCTGATACCGCCTTGCCCTTAGGAAACCCCATGGCTTCATTAAATATATTCATTTCTTCCATATAAGTTACTTTTCTTAAATTATATATCTCTTCACTTTCTCTCGGATGAATATAAGCCTTATTATTAGAATTTAAAAGAAATGGTACAAGACCTGTATGATCATCATGAAGATGAGTTAAAAATATATCCGTATTGTCCATATTTACATTCAATTCTTTTAAACTTTGTCTTAAGCTTTCTAAAGATTTAACCTTGCGAAAGCCTGTATCCACAAGTAGATTTCTTTCATTACCCTTAATTAAATAGGCATTTAGTGCCCTTAAAGGATTATCCGGAAGTTCTACCTCTATTTGATATATATCTTCAAATAATTCTCTTATCATCAGTATCTCCTTATCTTTTGCCTCATTACTAGAAACCAAATAAAAACTTTTTATAACATTACGCTCTATAATTTTAATCATATTGACTAAAATATAGCTAATATTTTTACTTAACAGATTTAAGAACAATTCCTTCCTTAAATCCCCCACGCTGATTCAACTTGCAATTTCTTTTCTCCACTAATTCCTCTTCAGAATATCCTAAATTATGAGCTAGCCCAAACAGCACTTCCATAATATCCGCTAGCTCCTCTAAATTTTTATCCTTTAGATATTCATTTACCTCTTCTTTTAGCTTATCTTCTAATAAAGAAATCATGTCCTCTTTAGACGCAATTTCTATATCGCACTGATTTCCTTCTTCAGCTATCACCTGTGGAATCTTATCTCTTACTAATTTATTATATACTTTCATTATCTATTACCACTGCTCATAATGAACTATTTCTTCTAAATTCTTTCTTGGACGAGGACTTGGTGCTTCATCTGGATAACCTAAAGTTAATACTGCAACCACATACTTATCATCAGGAATATTTAAAACTGGTCTAAAGTCCTTCTGTTCAAACCAAGCAATCCAACAAGTTCCCAACCCTAAATCTGTTGCTTCAAGTGCCATATGTTCAATGGCAATAGATGTATCTCTAATAATTTGCTTAACTTCGAATTCCTTACTATATTCATCAATATAAAGGCCATCACACTTAGGTAACCTTGATTTTATATCTGCAACACACACAAGGTGGACAGGTGCACTAACCATCCACTTTTGATTATACGCAGCAGCTGCAATTTTTTCTCTATTTCTCTGCTCCTTAACCACAATAATTTGCCATGGTTGTGTATTACTACCTGATGGTGCTAGTCTTGCACTATGAAGAATTTGTAATAACTTCTCATCTTCCACTTGTTTATCCATATATCTTCTTATGCTTCTACGCTCTTCAATTGCTTTAATCATAACTCTACCTCCAAACTAATTTATATATTAAATTATGTAGGTATTCTATCTTTAAAATACGCATTTACATGTATCTATTATAACATGTTTGCTACAATTATATAAATCATCCATAACACTTATTGATTGCCTTGTATATCTTTGTAGTATGAAATATGATGAAGATATTATATTTCTGTGTTTGTTTTAATAAAATTCCCCATTATACCTGCCACTATAACTGGAACTATCCAGTTAAAACCTAAATTTGCAAATGGAAGTTCAGTTACTATTGGTACTCCTATTGAACTGCCTATTCCCATATGGTTTAAAACCGTTAATACACTTATAAATAAAGCTGTATATGTTGAAAAAATAAACACATAATTGTTCTTAATTTTTTCTTTAAATAATGTTAATATTACTAATGTAACTGTTGGAGGATAGATTACGCTTAATATTGGTGCTGAAAATTTTATTATAGTACTTACTCCAAAATTAGCTACTATACTACTAAACACGCATACGAATATAACTATATCTCTATATTTCCATTTTCCCTTTGATACTTTACTAAAATACTGGGCTGTTGCAGACGTAAGTCCTATTGCTGTTGTAAGACATGCAAGACCTATTATTATTGCTAATAATATCTTTCCTGGTTTTCCAAGTAATATATCTGTTATATGTACTATTAATGCAGTTTGAGATATTTCTCCTAATGGTATGTTTGTATATTGATTTGAAATGGTAGCTCCTAAATAAGTCAACCCGCCATAGACTAAAACTAGTCCTATTGAGGCAACAATAGATGCTTTTAAGGTTAATTTTATTTTTTCTTTTATTCCTTTATATCCTTTATTACTTAATGTTGTTATTACAACAGTAGATAATGCTATAGCTCCTAATGCATCCATGGTTTGATAGCCTTGAATTACTCCTTCTGCAAATATACTTTCTACTCTTGGCGCTATACTGATAGAATCAATTGGATTTATTATTCCAACTAATATGAGTAATAGTAGAGTTATGAGAAGCATTGGGGTTAAAAACTGACCTATTATATCAATTACTCTAGATGGTTTTATAGATAAAACCAATGTTATTGAAAAAAATATTATTGAAAATACTACTGGGCTAAATCCTTTGAATATTGGCACAATACCCATTTCATAGGTTGTTGCTGCTGTCCTCGGTATGGCTAGAAGTGGTCCTAAGCATACCATTATAACAGCACCCAAAATTATTGATAATTTTTTACCTACCTTTCCAAAAATTTCACTTACATCTCCATTGCATTTAGCTGCAGCTATAATTGATAGTATAGCTAAGCCTACATCAGCTAAAACAAATCCAAACAATCCACTACTCCAACTTATCCCTGATTCTAGTCCTAAAAATGTTGGAAATATAAGATTTCCTGCTCCAAAAAACATAGCAAATAAAGCAAAACCAATTACTATAGCATCTCTCGTCATATCTTTAGTTTTCATTTAATCTACTCCTTAACAAATTCCGTCTTAACATATAATTATTTATTATAATTAACCTCTTAGGTATACGTTCAACCAATTTTAAAATGGGACTTTAATTCATTCTAAAATTCAGTTGATATTTCTCATAAATAAAAAAAGATTATCTCAATATAAAAATATGAGACAATCCTTTTAGCTCTAATTTAATAGGTCTATTTTAATTTTATCTCTATCTTGTCTACACTTGGAGTTAATTGAGTTAATTTCATATTAGCCTTTTCAAACATATATTTAGAGGCTTTTATAGAATCTGTTTCAGCATACTTATCACTAAGATAATAAACTTCCTTTATGCCTGATTGAATGATATTTCTAGCACATTCATGGCAAGGGAATAAATTTACATATAGTCTACAGCCTTCTAAAGACTTACCTCTAGCATTTAAAATAGCATTTTGCTCAGCATGCACTACATAAGGATACTTAGTTTCTAAAAATTCTCCATCCCTACTCCAAGGAAAATCTTCATCACTACATCCATTAATAAATCCATTATATCCAATAGAAACTATCCTATTGTTGCAATCAACTATACAAGCTCCAACCTGTGTTGATGGATCCTTACTTCTCATTCCTGATAACAAAGAAATACTCATAAAATAATCATTCCAAGAAATATAATCTTCTCTCTTCATACTTAACCTCCTTGAAGTATTTATTACTATTTTATATTAAAAACCTTCATAATTAAAGATACTTTTCTAAATCTGTTATGGATTTCATATAAAAATATCTGTTTATTGTGCTCATTAATATCACATGGTAAAGCAAAAATCCCAAATATATTGATTAACTTTTTTCTATAATGACAATAATTATTATACGAGGTGATTCTTATGAACAAATATGAAATTTTAGTACTACTTATAGTACTCATAATACTTATAAAGAGCTTTACTCAATTTATTGAGAAAATAAGAGGCTTTAAAGATGAACAACTAAAATTTACTATGAGGATTAAAAAAGAAAATATTAATAGATTAACAGGGCTTCAATTTGAAGGCTTCTGTCAATGGCTTTTTCATAATAACCCTGAATATAAGGATATAAAGCTTACACCTCCTAGTAATGATGGTGGAGTTGATTTGATTCTTACAAATTATGACGATGAAAAAATCTATGTTGAATGTAAAAGATATGATTCTAATCCAACTCTAGCCTCTAATGATGAAGATAATGCTTCTGATGAGTTTTTTATAGGAAGAGTTATATGCCAAAAACTTGTTGGTGCTATGATGGCAAACAATATAAAAAAAGGTATTATTCTTACTACAGGCAGTGTGTCCCCTAATGCCCTAGAATACATTGGTAAACTAGAAGACAACAGTGATCTATCTCTTAAAATATATACTATGGATAATATTTTAAAGCTTATTGAAGAACGAGAAAATCAAGATGACTATGAACTCGCCGTAGAGATTTAAAAACTCAACTACTCCTGATATAAATACATAATTATATATATTTACTCTAACATCCATGTACCTATTATTAATTAATTTTCTAATTTTTGCGTATATGAAATCAATTACTGCAAACACTAATCTTGTTAATATATTAAAAACAAGGAGGAGTAAATATGGAAGCAATCGTAAATAAAGATACATGTATAAGTTGTGGAGCTTGTGTTGGTGTCTGCCCTGAGATTTATTCATTCGATGATGATGGTAAAGCTGAAGCTATAGATGGAGATGTTCCTTCTGATCTTGAAGCTGGAGCTGTTGATGGAAGAGATCAATGTCCTGTAGATGCCATAGATATTAAAGAATAATGAGCTAGGCTTACTGCCTAGCTTTTCTTATCTTAATACTTAGTTATGATTATATTATTAGTTTTGATAATAAAATTTAAAAGTATAATTTAAAATTTATAACATACAATAACTTTACTAGTTCATAGTGAATTTCTTTACCTCTTAGTAATAATAATTATCTATTGTACAGAAACTTACTATGACTAAAAATTAAATTAGGTATTAAATTTTATCTTAATATCTGAAAATAAAACTTAGGAGGAAATTGTTATGCAACAAAATCAAGGAAAAAATGCTAAACAACATGTTCAGGATGTACAAAGTAAACTTCAAGATTCAACAAACTGCTTAAATCAAGCATTAAACTCTGTTGAAAAACCACAAAATAGACAAAAAATCCAAAATACTCTTAATTCAGTAGAAAGTGCATTAAATTCAGTAAATAGTACTCTTTCTAACTATCAAGAATAACAAAACACAAGGTTAATCCCAAAACCTTGAGTTCTATATGAATACCAATTAATTTAATAGAGAGACTGAGATATTAAATAAAATAATTAATATCTCAGTCTTTTTCTATATTATATTTCATCATTTTAACAAACAAAATTTATCTTTTTATATTGGTTATATCAATAGATATATATTATATATAGGATAATTCAATTATACATATTCATTTTTGTCTTATATAATTACTTTAGAGTTATGTAACTAATATGTAAAATATATTTTTGTTAGGAGGGAACCTTTAAGTGATTAAAGAAGAAATGACTCCAAAAGAGAGAATGGATGCATTTTCTAGAGGATTAGAAATTGATAGACTAATTTGTATCCCCGACATGGGAGCAACTATGGCGCCATTCATTGGTATAACAACTAAGGATTACTATCATTCTGCACGACTAATGGCAGATTTAGAAATAGCTTTGTTTAAAAAACTTCGTCATGATAGCGTAGGCATATCTACTAGTCTTAGAGGAGTGGCTGAAGCTATGGGAGCCAAGGTATGCTATCCTGATTATGCTATCTCCTATTTACTAGAACCTGCTATTAAATCAATAGATGAAATTGAATCTCTCAAAATAGTAAACCCTCTAAAGGATGGAAAATTACCTATACTACTGGAAGCATTAAAACTTACTAAAGATGCACTTATAAATGATGTAGATGTCAGTGCCTCTATGTCTGGTCCTTTTAGTGTTGCAGCCTCTGTAGTAGGAACTGAAAATTTATTAAAATGGATGATTAAATATCCTAAAAAGGTTCATACTCTTATGGAAATAGTGTCAGAATCTAATAATAGATACATAGAAGAAGTTGCTAAACTGGGTATCTCAATTAGTTTTGCTGATCCAGTCTCATCAACAAGTCTTATAAGTCCAAAGCAATTCAGAGAATTTTCCTTACCTGCTCTTCAAAAAAACATAAATAAAATAAAAGAAAAAACTGGTAGTTACCCTGGTATACACATCTGCGGAAAAAGTAGAGACATTTGGGAAGATGTTGTGAATACTGGAATTTCTAATTTTAGTATTGATAATATAGAAGATATAGAAGAAGCTAAAAATGTGATTGGTGATAAAGTTGTAATAACCGGAAATGTTCCTCCTGTTGATGTTATATATGCTGGAACTAAAGAAGACATTTTTAAGTCAGTAAAACAATGTATTAGAAAAGGTTTCAATTCTCAAAAAGGTTATATTTTAAGCACTGGATGTCAAATTCCAATGCACACTCCAATGAAGAATATTGAAGCCTTTATGGATGCTGGTAAACTATACGGAAAGTATCCAATAGATCTAGAAGAACTAATGAATGATTAATAGAACTTTTTACTGAAACCTTAAGAAATAGATTCTTTAATAATCTATTTCTTAAGGTTTTTTCTTTCATAAGCTAAACTTTCCAAGTATGATTTTAAATTTATGACATATAATAATTTTGATATTCCATAGTGAAATTCTTCTGATAATAATGGTGTTAATAGGACTGTTGTAGATGAAGAAATTTACTATGAACAAAAATTCACTCTTGGATTGAGCTTAAGCTTATTTTCATAATATGCTAGCTCCATACCTTAAAAATAAAGTTTTAGGAGGTAATTGTTATGCACAATAATGAAGGAAAAAGCGCTAAACGCCATCTACGAGATGTACAAATTGAACTTCAAGATTCAAAAACTTGCTTGGATCAAGCATTAAAATCTGTTGAAAAATCACAAAACAGACAAATAATCGAAAATACCCTTAACTCAGTAGAAAGTGCACTACATTCATTAAATAACACACTTTCTAACTATGAAGAATAGTAAAAACTAGTGCTATTATATTCCACTATTTCCTCTTCGCCAATATCCCTTTTAGGGTATTGGCGAATTTTATTTTACTCTAACTTCACTAGTTATAACAACCTGATGCTAAAATCTTATACAATCTCTGTCATTATATGCTCATAGGTTGGTGGTAAGTCATAACTTTTTATATGTTCAAACTTTTTCACCTTAACCCTTCCGTTACCTTCTACAGTGAAATCAATATTATCAGTTCCTACAAGAATATGAGGTCCTATATAGGGATTTACTTGAAGGCTTATATCAAATACAAAGGAACGATAACCATTTGGTCTAGAAATACTATTTATATATATGGAGTAAGGATCAACTAGTGGCGTTTGAGATAAGTATGTAGAATAATATTTTTCCACCTCAATCTGGATATAAGGCATTAGTAAAGCTAAAAACACATCTTGATACAGTTCTTCTGTGGACTCCTTAGGTGGTTGATGAGGTAAGTCTACGGTTGTAGATACATTCATAAAAATCTTATCACCTTCCATCCTTCCATGTACTTCATCATTTTCTACTCCAAATATTATTTTCTCATTTATATTATACATTAATACCATAACAGCCAATAAAATTTGTCCCTTCTTAATGTACTTTTTAAAATTAATCATTACTTATGCCCTCTTTTCTTTAATTCTCATTCCCTTTATGTATATAGTATGTGTATACTTACAGCCAAGGATACACTACAATAAAAACTCATATTGTAAAAACTTCTTACAGAAACCTATTTAAAAGGTTAAATATTTTGTTATTTGTCTATATAAATAAAGCAGTAGAAAGCTAAAATTCTACTGCTTTATTACTTAATCTAACCTCACCTTTCTATTTCTAAAAGCTTTACCTATGATGTAACTTAATAGCAATATTGCTACTAAAATCATGAATGTGTATAATGAATTAATTTCTACAACAAAATTTGTAATTAAGATAAAGTTTAGAATTGCTCCTGGTATCACAAATAAAATATATAATAATAACACCTTTATTATTTTTTTTGTATTTCCTTTATTTTTTATTATTACTTTCCTTAATCCTATACTAAAAATAAACCTACAAAACAAAAAGTCAACTATAAACATAAAAATTATATTTAAGGTGAATTTCATATGAAATATATAATATAATAATGACATCATTGCTGACATAATTATAGCCCACCTAGTACTTTGATATATATTAAGTATTGTACTACTATTAATATCCTTTGATTTTATTATTTCTTTACAAAATTCTTCAATATTATTACCAATTATACTCTTCACATCAATACCATCATCCTGTGCACTTATTAGTAAGTCCTTTACATCCTCACTTACTTCATCAATAAAGCTACCTTCCATACCACTACTTGATAAGTACATTACTATACTGGTGTATGCTTCCTTATATTCATCCCTCAATATGCTATTACTCATCGTCCATCCCCCCTATAATCTTATTTACATTAACATGTAGTTTATTCCAGTATTCTATAAAACCTTCAAGTTCTATACTTCCCATTTCTGATAGTTTATAATATTTTCTATTAACTCCCGCGGATGATTTCCTTCTTTCAGCAATTATTAACTGATTTTTTTCAAGCCTAAGTAATAATGGATAAAGCGTTCCCTCAACAATATCTTCAAATCCACATCCTTTTAATTTTGTTAGTAGTTCATAACCATAGGTCTCTTCCTTTGAAATTATACTTAGTATACATCCTTCAAGAATACCTTTAAGAATTTGAGAATTATTATTCACAGCAACTCCTCCTTTACCTTGTAATACAAAGTATATTATTATTATATTAAAATGTACTTTGCATTGCAAGGTATATTTTAATAAATCCTGCTATTACTTAATACTTACTAAAAATAATCACTAAAAAAAGAAGGTGTAGCCTCTACGACTACGCCCTCTTTCCTACTTATATAATCCATAAAACTATGATTTATTTAAATCATAGTTAGCCAATTCTTTTACCTAAATTCTTTTGAGAAAGGCTTGCTTCATAAACAATCATAGTAGCTGCTACTCCTACATTTAAGGAATCTGCACCTCCAAACATGGGGATTATTATTCTTTCACATTCATATTTATTCCAAATTTCTGAAATTCCATGTATTTCATTTCCTACAATAATAGCAATTCTCCCCTTATAATTAGCATCATAGTAATTGTTACTGGCTTTTAAATCAGTAACAATAATCTTAAATCCGTTACTCTTAAGCCACCTTACAAGTAATTCTATATCACTACTTACAACTGGCAACATAAAACTAGATCCCATGCTTGACTTTATCAGCTTTTGATTTGTTTTTCTAACTTTACTATTACAAATAATTACTCCATCTCCACCAGCACCATCAACTGACCTTATGATTGTTCCAATATTTCCTGGTTTCTCTAATCCATCAAGTATTACTAGCAAATTGTTTTCCTTTAGCTTTACATCCTTAAGGTCATACTTTGGAAAACTACATAATAGAAAAAATCCTTCTCCACTATCTCTGCTACTCAATCTTTTACACAAATTACTTGATATTAAACATGAATTCTCTGCTACCATAGAAATACTCTTAACCATATCAAGGATAGATTTGTTTTTAATAAACTCTAGACAAAATACAAAGTTTATTATTCTAATATTACTTTTAATTATCTTTTCATAGGCCCATAATCCCTCTATAACAAATAAATCTTCATCTTCACCCCTTTTATTTTTTATTATTCCATTGATTAGTCTTATTGAATTGTCCTTACTACCAACAAGTTTTAAATGAGAAAACTCTTCACCTAATTCCTCTATATCTAACCCCATTTTAAATATTATTCCTTTCTGTATACCTAATTCAAAAAATTTATTATTTATATTTCACCCCACAAACATAAATATCTTTAATTAAGAATTTCACATATCAAAATTTATCATCATACTTATTTTAATATACAGAGATCATCAATTAATATATAAAGAACAATTCTATATTATTCTTTGCACATAAAAAGCTACCACTCATTATCAGAGTGATAGCTTTTCATTTCTATTTTTACTATATACAATTTTTTTAATACTATCTATAGAAAGAAAAAATTCTTCTGACAGCTCATCAATGGTATATCCACTTTCATGCTTATTACGTATAACTTCATTTCTATTTTGTATACGCTGCCTGGTTCCTGACTTTTCTCCCCACTTTTTCCGTGTTGTATGTTCAGATGGAATATATACATATTCTCCTTGAATATACTTTTGAATTTCTCTTAATAAATTATCTGGTAAAATTGTTTCAGCCTTTACATATCCCATAAAACTCAGCTCCTTAAATTTATACTTTAAATTAAGGAAACAAAGCCTGTATAAGTATGAATTTATTTAGTAATGGCGACTAGATATTTACCTCTGTGCAATTGTCGCCTTAAGCCATACTTACAGACTTTGCACAGAGTATTTTGAGTTGTTCTTTCTTAGCTAATTGAAATTTCATATTTACTACCCCCAATAAACCTTATTTTCTATATAATACCAAATACTATAGAAATCATCAATTAATCTTCTAAATTATAAATCTAGATATCTAGATTTATAGATACTCCAAGGTATCTACTAATTCAAAATCATTATACTCTGATACAAAATCCTGAAGTATTTTGCAATGTCCAGCTCCATAAATAACCAAAACTCTATCTCCAGGTTCAACTATATCTTGTAGATTTCCAAAAATATAAAGATTTCTCCTATACCATTCTGTAAGCATGTCCACTCCATAATATTTATCTCCAGCTCCTATTTGAGCCATATCTAAATATAAATCACTATGCTCCTTTGCAATACGCGTAGGATCATTAAGATGCTTTAGGATTTCAATAACTGTACTATTCTTCATAATTTCATTTTCACTTATATTACATTCCTTTATTTCATTCATAAACTTCTCATAGAACTCTGGACAATTCTTTTCAGCATATTCAAAAACCTGTTCCGGTAAATCTACCGGATAGTCTATAGGATAAATTTTATTATGTTTTAATATTTGTCCTAACCTAAACCCTAATTGAACAATTTCATTTCTATGACTTATTATTTTGTTAGATGAATTATAATTATTTATACAATACTCGGAATAAGCCTTATTTAATTCCTCTTCTTTTCCTCGATTTGCTTCAACAGCAATTTTATTTGGTTTAAATTGCATTAGCTTTTCTATTACTACCTTAATCTCTTTTTGTTTTTTCTCAGTGGTAATATCCTCATATTCAGTTTTTATTAAATGTTCTCCACCCTTTCCAAAATGATAAGTTCCTAATATAAGTATCTTCGCTTTTTTCTCCATAAATACACCCCCCATTTTCTATATAATATAAAACATTTATAAATTTACAATTAATTCTCTAAATTACATTGAAACTTAAGAATACTATGACTTATTTTTATTGGTTAAGTTCAAAATATAATGCTTATATAATTTTTAATTACCATTAATATCAAAATTAGAAGCATACCCACCATCATAAATAATTACATAATAGTAATCATCCTTTTTGCTATCTTCGTCCAATATAAAACTTTTATGCTCTAATAATTTACTATCAATTTTACCATCACTTATAACTCCAACCTCTATAGTTGGAGGATTATCTTTCTCTTCTATAGTATGAAAATCTCTTGATTTATAGTAGTTTTCTATATTTTCGGTATCCAATTCAGATTTTAATACTATAACAGTAGCAAAATCTAATCCATTACCATTACCATTTAATTTACCATATACAGAATCTTTATCAATTAACTGGGTATTATTTGGCAATTTACAATTATATAATTGCTTTGAAAACTTATATAACTTTATATTATTACTAATTGGAAATACTATCCAAGGCAATATTGTAATTGCTACTATTATAATTACTAATACTATAAATAATTTTTTAACTATCCTCATATCAGCTAATCTCCCATTATATATTTAAAGCTATAAATGTTATTAACAATTATTTCATTATCCAAAACATATACTTATTTACTCTTCTTTTGTGATATATTTACGCCCTGCATAATACAAATAACAATTCCACTAAATTATTAATTTATCTCCTAATCAAACTCAATTATAATTATAGGAACAAATGGATTAAGCTGAAGTTATTCTATTTCTTTTTTGAAATATATACACTATCATTAAAACAAGTAATGAGATTAATAATATGTGTAAAATTATATGGTATAAATCAGGTATCAATATACTATCAGATTGTGGAATAATATGGTATGTGTTAGCAAAGAATTTATTATACCCACTTAATTTCCTCTCAGTTACACCAAAAATTGTGTAATTCCAATGTGAAAAATATTGAACTATAACCCAAACCGTAAGAAATACTGATAATACATATTTACCTTGTTTTTCTTTTAAGAAAAATAGCATAGAACAAACAACAAAAATTATCCACCAAGTAGTATCAAAACTCAGTATGCCTGGGCTTTCAACTAAGCAAGAATTTCCTATAGAAAACCCTGTAATATCCAACGTAAACCAAAACAGTAAACTAACCAATAATATATTTATAATTCTCTTCATAACTCCCCCATCTACACAATCAACTTTTTTAATTTTGAAAAAAGTTAAACTATTTCCTACTAAATATTTGTGTATCTCCAAGTAATGTAATTGCATTATTATCAACAATTATCCCACCAGTATCTTTAATTGCATATACAGTATCTGTTCTTTCATTTAATACCTTATTTATATAATTTTTTTCTATTTCTGTATCTTCATAATGAACTTTAATATCAAAGTCTCTAATCAAATTTAATCCTCTATTATATGAGAATGTATCATAATCTTTATCAGGAGTAATATGGTAATCTGCTATCTGAATTATTGCTCCAGCACTAATACCTATAATTACTCCTACAAAACTTTCAATCTCATTTATTAAATCAAATTCCTTTAAGCGATACATCATTTTATCAGGTAACCCTCCGGTAAAAAATATTATGTCACTGTTTCTTACTTTCTTTTTTGCATTTTCTTCTGTATCTTTAAAATAATTTATCTAGTCTATATTTTCTTCCCTAATTCCATAACTTAAAAATAGTAGAACAATAGTGTTATAATACTTTCCTTTATATTTACTATAGGCACTCTGCCACTCCATATCATTGCTTATATTTTCACCGAAAGAAAATGGAATTACCAAAACCTTATCATTACACTTTATATATTTTTCCATCGTATCTTTTGCCCAATTTTCATGGAAATTATATAAACTAAATAATATATTAACCATTAATATTCTTCCTCTCTTCATAATTCACAAAGTAATGATATTTCCAATTATTATTTATGTGAATTACTTCATTTTGCAGTAATATACTACTGTTTCATAATCAAAAGTCAATTCCCCATTTTTATTATACTTTTTAAATAGAAGTTCAAGTTCCGTAATCATATAATTGAATCTTGGATCTTCTTCATTTGGAATATATGAATAAGATACTAAATCCCCTTTTAATCTTTCCAAATTATACACTTGAGGATTAGAAAATATTTCTTTATCGATTGTTTTTAAACCAAAGAATTTGGGTAAATCCGTATTAAGTGAATTCCCCCCCTCACGTTCTGAGTATTTTTCAATTAGTTCCATATATTCATTCATAAATTTGCTATTGCTAAATTTTCTTCTATTATTGATAATTACTACGAACGCGCCAGGTTTTAATATTCTGAGGAATTCTTTTTTTGTAGCTTCTGGTTCAAACCAATGGAATGCTTGTCCTGATGTAATTATATCTACTGATTCTGATTCCAACTTTGTATATTCAGAAGATGCATCTATTGAATGAAAATCTGTGTAATTAATTAGATACTTCTCTCCAGTGGACCTCATTTCTGCATTAGGTTCAATGCCGTATACTTTGTTTCCATTATCCAAAAATAATTTAGCAGAGATTCCTGTTCCAGAGCCAATATCAGCAATAATTGCTTCTTTAGTTAAGCCAATTGATGTATTTAGAAACCCTATTATTTCATTAGGATAGTTAGGTCTATATTTTGCATAGTTTTCTACTCAACTACTAAATCTACCTTTAGGATTAAGTTCTGTTAAATTCATAATACCCTCCAAATTAAAAAATTTAATGTTTCCTTGTAAATTTTACTTGTATTATAACTCCCTATCATCAAATGCCTTTCGGGTTGCATTTCCTTTTTTTGCATCAAAATTTATAGGAAGATGCTCTTTATCAATTATGTCTTCATAGTTAATTCCAGAAAAATAATTAATACCTTTCTCATTTATTCACTCCTAATTGAACTCTATAAGTATTCCTTATTTCATATTTCCAAATTTTTATATTAACTTCTATTCTTAATATAATCATCTATAAGCTTAATATCCTTAATATCCTTCTCTCTTCCTAATTGTGCCTTCTGCTTTTTTATACTTTCTAAACTTCCTACAGGTAATCCATCAATGATCACTATTTCATCAACGAACCAATTTTCTAGTATTTCTATTGTATCGTTTATCTGAATAATTCTTGAATTATCTTTTTCTACTGTGTACTTACAACCTTTTTTTAAAAATAGTTCAACTAAATTTGTAGTACATCCTAAATCAATATCATTTGTGGTTTCTTTAACACCATGAATTACTAAACCTGCACCAGAGGTTATCCAATATTCACTTAAAGGTAACTCCATGTTTTTAAGTATTTTAACTATATCTTCTTTTCCTAACATTTTAATAACCCCCTTAATTATATTAATTTTCATCTGATTTCTAATACTCTATAGTCCATTATAAAATTCAATTAGTAACTTTATATTATCCCTATGATATGGACTATTGCCCCTGATAATAAAGCAACAACAGTGCTAATTATTATTCCTATAACAGCACCCCTTATATGATGCCAGGGATTCTTATATTCTTTATCCATATCCTCAGTTCCAGGTATTCTTGTTCTTTTACTATGACAAAAAAGTCCAATATCTAATACTATCATATCGTAAATATTCACCACAAAAAATAGTATAAACACGTGTATATATGCAGACTTAAAGTTTTTTGCACCAGAATAATATGCCACTACAGCAAGAACAATTGCAAAAATCAATACTGAAATTAATTTAATTGATAAATGTCTTTTTTTCTCTACTTTAATAACATCTTTATACTGAGGCAGATTTTCTACCCTTTCTATAATTTCTTTAGGGTAAGACATAATATGCTTAATAGGATCTTTATAAAGAGAAGGTAATATAATTAGCGTGAAAACTGCACAGGAAATAACACATTCTATAAATAAAATCATATTTTATCCCTCCTTCAAAATGAAAATAACTATAACATAACATATTTTTAGCTTTTATTATTTTTATGTTCTTTAATCTACAAAGCCTTGATATAACTATCATTAAGCCTCCTAGATATAAATAAAATTTTATAAACATATAATTATTTTTTTCAAAAATAATTTTCAAAAATTAAACTTTTCTTATGTCAACCAGAAATATATTTTATTTTCTTGCAGGATCATCCGTATAAACTTTTTTTACAATCCCAATACCACTATTATCAGGAGTATAAAATTTTATTTTAAATCAATAGTCATTTCCCTCAACTATCTCGTCATATTGCTCTGATGTTAATATTAGTGTGCTATCAATAGGTTTTAAAGGATATATATAATTATGATATTTTAATGTGAATTGATTATTTTCTTTTTCTTTATATGCATAAGGATTTTTATATTTTTCATATTTAGCTATATCTTCCTTGTTATTGACATCAACAATTTTTATAGCAGATGTATAGGTTATTGTTTTTGGTTTTCCCCAAATCATATAGCCAAACAATGCCAATATTCCTACAAAAACCATTGCTATTAGTAATAGCTTAATTCTAATTTTTGAATCTGATTTCATTCCTTTAACCTCCCAATTATTTACTTATATATTGTGAATTCATTAACTTTTGTTTAGCAGCCTTATAATGCCTCCAGTAATTAGTATAATACTTATGGTTATTATCCCACATTATTAAATATAGTTTCAATGCTAAAATTCTTAACTAAACTAAATATTATTGGTATTGCAAATATAACTCCTATTATTAACATAATTATAGGAGACTTTAATATATTCTTCATAGGTAATGGTGCTTTGCCTGAGCCAATAAAATAACCATGATTATTAGCGTTCTTTTGCCACTCATTTATCTCCTCTACTTGGTTTTCTAATGGATTTAACTTTGATTCATTATTTTTATTATTAATAATTTTCACCCCCTATTAAATCTAGATAAAAGAATGAAATTTATGCTCCTTCGACATTAGTATTTTATTCAATAAGTCCTTTTTCCTTTATAAACAATTTAAATTTATCAATATCTCCATTTATAAAACCGTTTTTACTAAGAATTATATTTTGTTTTTCTATCATCAATGAAAATAGATTTTCTGTTTCTAATACTTTAGTAATTTGACTATACTCTAATGTTAAATTAGACCTAAATGTAATAATATCTATTTTTTCATCGTAAAAATTTAACGTTATTTCCACTGATTCACCATATACCCCTTTAAAGTTTTTATAACTCTCTTTTAATTTTAAAGTATACCCTTTAAAAAACATAAAAAGGAAAAATACTGTAGATAAAAACATGCACACAGAAACCAAGTATACTCCATTTGTTATGAAGTTTATAACAGTAAAAAATGCAGATATAAGAAACATTAATAAAACAAAACTGCGATATTTCTTATTACATTCCTTATAATTTTCTTCTGAAAGCTCATTTATTACTTCTTTTGTAATTATTGTTTTATTTTCAAATATTGGCATCAATTCAACTCCTAACATTCAATTCTTTATTTTATCCTAAGTTTCTCAATCATTTTATTTATATTTTAATTATAACATTAATTTCAATATAATATATATCCTTGTATATTAGTTAATTAATTCTTAAAACAAAATAGAAAGCATTAATTTACTTAATGCCTTCTATCTCCATCTGTAACCTATTAAAATATTTTTCCATAAACTTAATTCTTTCTCTACCAATTTCTTTTGCTTTCTTTGTATATAACTTATCTTAAATTTTTACTTAACACTTCCGTTAAAGAACCATCATCTATTTCATATACCTTACATGATACAAAACCATTCTTTAATAATATTTTTCTAGATGCTATGTTATTAGGATCTATCATTCCTATAACTTGTTGTACACTCTTCATTTCTTCAGCTTTATTTAATAATTACCTTAGAATCTCACTTCCATATCCCATTCCCCAATACTCAAGGAGCAGTAAATACTCAACCTCAGCCTCGGTAAAATCATCCTGAGAAAGAATTTTTTCAAAATATATTCTCTTAGCCATATTTACCACTCCTTGTCTATATTATTAAGCTAATATATTTATTTTTCTCCAAATGCATATATCACTGACATATTAAAATGAAGCCCGTCACCTTTGCCGAAACTTTCTAGTCCTTGAAATATGTCTTTTTTAAACTCTTCAAATACATAACAACCCAAATCTTCTATTTTTTCAAATATTCCTCTAACTGCATTGGTGCACATTTCTTGCCACCATTCCTCTTTATCCTTATACACAACATCTGTACTTTCTTCATGAACTTTAACATTTTTAAAACCTGACTCATCTAATATTTTTTTCACATCCACTACTGTATCAAACTTTGGAATATCTGGCTTTCTATCTTTATTTTCTTTCTGTATGTTCGTAGGTAAATATTTATTAACTATTTCAGTTAACCACTTTTGATCTTCCTGTTTACCCCATATACTAAATCCCACTCGTCCTCCATTTTTTAGTACCCCTAGTATTCCATTTAATCTATTTTCACTAAGTAAAAGATATCCTATTCCAAATCCACAAATAACATTATCAAATGAATCTTTTTTAAAGTTTAAATTCTGAGCATTCATATTTTTAACTTCCGCATTACATATTTTCTTATTTAAAATATCTTTATGAGTTTCACTTACCATAACTTCTGAATTATCTATACCTACAGCATATCCATCTGTACCTATTTTATCTATTGCAGCAAATAATGAAGCACCTCTACCCATTCCAATATCTAACACTTTAGCTCCTTTGTTAATACTTGAAAGTTCAACTAATCTATCTCCAAAACTATTCCAATACTTAGGTCCAACTTTTCCAAAATCAACGGCAACCTTGTCCCATATTGTTACTAACTTCATTTTACTCCTCCAGTTATATTCCTCTATTGCTCCTTTATAAACATATCACCATATTATTTTGTAATACTCTATAATCCATTACAAAATTCAATTAATAGCTTGATTGATGATTTATCTGTAAAATCTACTACTTTACCATAGGTTTCAAGCATCATTTTTGCTTCATCATCCATTTTATCCTCAGGCATTTTACTTACTTTCTTTTTTAATAAAGCCATCATAGATTTGTGGATAAAACCAAGATTTTTATAATCAATAGCACCTCTAAAATGATATAATTTAATCCTATCCTGCATTTCCTTTGTAAGATTCTTGTTAATAACAGGGATATATTGATTAGTGTTACTTGGATCAGCAAGTCCTACAGTAAATACAACTAAATTTTTATCTTTTAGCTTATCAAAGGCTTTAGTAATTAATGAAACACCCAGTATTCCACTTGCATAAAGACCGCCTCCATAAATAATAGTAGAATAATTTTGCATATCCGCTACATCAATTTTAGATGCCTCAAAAATATCCGCATCAAGTTCAGTAGCAATCCATTCTGCATATTTTTTTGTTGAACCATATTTTGATTTGTATATAACAACTGTTTTATTCATGTATTTCCTCCTATGATTTTATATGATAATTTACTTTATTTAATTATATTAGGCATATCCACATTAGTATTATCTATAATTAAATCTACAAAGGAATAAGGGTTATAAATCTTTTCATATAATTTATATGCTGGAACATACCTATCATTATATTTGTTTAATAACATTTTCAAGTTAACATTCTTAAATATATCTCTTTCAGAAGCACGTCTTAATTGTTCATCTATTTCAACTATAATCATAATACTATAATCATAATATTTCTTAAATTCATTTTTAAATATAAATATACCCTCAATTATGAGTATCCCTTCACTATCTAAGGAAACATCTAATTTTTTTGTATATTCATCCTCTAGTGTATCTAAAACAAAATCACTAAATTCTATTTTCCCTGTTATTCTGGCTTTTTTTAAAATATCTCTTTCAAATTTTATATAGTCAAAGTTGTTATAATAGTGTTGTTCCCAACATGGTAATTCACCAGAATAGCGTATAGCTCTTTTATTACAGAAATCATCAATTGAAACCACTTCAGCTTTTACTCCTGACTTTATTAAAGAATCTTTAATATTTTGAGATAAAGTGGATTTTCCTGAACATCCTTGTCGATCAATTCCAACTATTAAGCATCTATCTTTTATCATTAATTTCTGAGTGATTAATTTTTCTACTATATACTCAGTTAATTCACTACACTTCAACCTTATTCCTCCATTTGCTATAATTAGTAATATATATTCCAATTATAACATTAACTTCAATATAATGTATATTCAGCTCAATTTCTTTAATAATAAATATTAGCTAAATAGAAATGCTATGTTGTTCTCAACATAGCATTTTAATAATTAAGACTACACTCTTAATCTTAATTTCATTATTCTTATTATCCTCTTGATTTCCCAGTAATATGTTCTATTTTAATTTCTACTATTTTTGCACTATCTTGTGCTCTTTCAATATATCTTTTACCTTCTTCTATGAAGCTTTGAGAATATTTTTCAATAAATTTAAATAAAATATCTCTCTTTAACTCTCCAGTTAGTTCCTTCGCTTCTCCGAAAGCTATAATGCTTTTATATTTTGTACTAAACTTACCTGGTAACATTTCAGTATCCGTAACAATACAAAAGGATACTTTGTGATTTTTTTCAATATTATCAAGCTTATGCCCTTCTTTAGCACAATGAAAATAAATAGTGTTATCTTGATAAACATAACTTAATGGCACAGTATAAGGATAGCCATTTTCACTAACAGTTGCTAGAATTCCATATTCTCCATTAATTAAAATTTTTTCTATGTCTTCACCAAAAACTTCTCTATCCTTTTTTCTCATTTCTCTAAACATATACACAACTCCTTTAAATTTTCTTCATAATATTAACAGACTAAAAATACCTACACAAAACTACTAAAATAACTTTCCCCGGAAATAATTAAACCTTAATTATTTCCGACATTTTCAAATTACTTATTATCAATTATCCTCAAAAATCTATCTACATACCTTTGATCAAAGTCACATAGTTCATAATTTTCTTTAGATGATGTCTTTTCAGCCTTACCTGTGTCCATAAGAAGCTTATCAAATATTTCAAGTTCTAAATAAGTGTCTTCAAATTCACTATTAGCTTGATAAAAATTTACTTTATTACCATCATTAAAGAATACAGTATAATAAAATTCACCTGCTCCTTTTGGAAAAATGCCAAACTTCTTTCCATTAAATCCAGCTTCAACCTTAGAAATATCTTCATAGGAATAGGTTGTCCCCATTGGATTATAAAAACTATAGTCAGTAATCTTATTTTCTGTTACCACAGTAATGCCAGTAATGCACACATATAGTAGAATAATATTTATAATAATAGTTACAAATATATTCTTCTTTACAAAATTGCAAAAGTCTACAGTCCATTTTAACTCTATATTCTTTATTTTTTTATACACTCTTGATATTAAAAATGCAATTAATTCTATTTCATAGAAGAAGATAAAATAACTATATGGTGGTTTAAATATAAACATTAAATAACTCTTTGGTACAAATATAGCTTCTTGTAACGTCCCTATACCCACAAAAATTGAAATAGTTAAAACTATTGCAAGAATTGAAATTAAAAATACAGAGGCTGTACCTTTAGTCTTTTTATTAGGTTGCTTTAAATATTTTCTCCAAGTTAAAGTTAATATTACTGTACTAAATATTGCCATGATGCTATTAAGCCCTATAGAATCATAATTTTTATTAGTAATATTAAGCCAAAGCCACAATAATGGCCCACTAAGCATTAAAGTACCAAACAGTTGAGCTGTTAATGAAATTTCACTTAGCTCCTTAACTTCACCTAAAAATTCAGTGAATTCTTCACTTTTAATATATTCAAAGTCATCATGATAATAATCTAAATCTGCATTAGGATTTTTCTTTACTTCCTTTAATAAAACTTCAATAGTAAATTTCTTGCTTTGAATATCTAATTCACCTTTATTTAATTCTTCTAATTTTTCTTTTAAAATATTTTCTAATTGTAAGTCACCGTTTTTAAACTCTCTTATTTTAGAAATTGGGATTTCTAATTGTCTAAGAATTTTTATCCTTTTCAATTCCTTAATATTATCTTCATCATAATCCCTATATGTGTTTGAATTTCTTCTTACAGAAATTAAACCTTCACTCTCATAAAACCGAATTGTCTTAGCTGATAATCCTGTTAACAGTTCCGCATCTTTTATTTTCATCTATGGTCTCCTTTATGTGATTAATTATAAATATATTAAACACCTTACATCTACTGGAATGTCAATAACTTTAGCAAAAATACAAAATTTATCTATATATTATCAACTAATTTAACCATCAAAAGCCTCTAAAGCCCCATGGTGACAACAACTATTTAAATAGTTAACATTTTAAAATTTTATCTATATAACTTTTAAAAATTTAAAATAGGAAACTATGTAGATAGTTTCCTATGCATATATTCAATATAACTTTATCTTATCCTTCAATAAAATATAAGTCCAAAACTTACTTACAATCTTTTTAACTCTTAATTAAACTAATATAATTATTTTTCCTATTTATATATTTGACATTCTTCCAACGAATCCTTTTTTATATTTAAAAATCAGAAAACTTCTTTGTCTAATCTCAATTATAATGTAATTAAATTATACAACTAGCTTCACAATGCCCCAAATAATACTGTCTACTCCTCTTCTTGCCATGTCTAACGGAATATCTAAAAAATTAAACATTAATAATGCAATTATAATTAATTGACCATACCTTTCATACTTCATAAACTTAAAGTATTTCTCCTCTGGTAATAATGCTCCAATAATTTTAGCACCATCTAGTGGTGGAAATGGTATCAAATTAAACACGCCTAGCCCTATGTTGATTATATAAGTATAGTTAAGAAGATTGAATATGAACAAAATCACATCTCCACCATAACCTCCTGTGATTTTTAGAATTATTTCTATAACAAAAGCGCATATAAGAGCTATTAAAAAGTTCATCATAGGACCTGCTAATCCTACCAGTGCCATGCCCTTTCTTTTATCCTTATAGTAATACGGGTTTACTTGTACAGGTTTTGCCCATCCGAATCGAAAGAATAAAAGGCATAGTGTTCCTACTGGATCCAAATGTGCTAATGGATTTAGTGAAAGACGTCCCGTTACCTTTGGTGTTGGGTCTCCTAGTTTATAAGACACAAAACCATGGGCAAATTCATGAAGAGATACTGCAATAAGAATAGCCGGTATAAGATAAATTAGTTCTTTTATATTCATAATTACTTTGCTCCTTTTGAATTCCTATTTTACTACATAATGCTTCTTTATATAGTATATTATTATTTATTTGTTACATTTTCAATAAGTAACTTATTATGTTCACATATTAGTATTATTTTAAGTAGTGTGCATACTTTATATAATTAAAAAAGTCAGAAATAAAAATAGAAGAATATCGAGTATTCTTCCATTTTATAACCTATTCTTTTTCTTTTAAAAATGATTTCAAGACTTCAATTGATTTCTCTGAACTTGTTATCTTATTCTTAATTTCATTTACTTCCTGTGATTTATCTTTTAAAAGCTTTAACTTTTCTTCGTATTGCTTATCAAATTCAGATGCATTATATGTTACTCTGCCAGTTGTACCAATAGCAACTCCTATAATAATTCCTGTAATAATTACAAATGTTATGGACAACTTTCTAAATAATGATCCTTTGTTTTCCATTAACCTACACCTCCTAATAACACTTAGAGCATGGAGTTAACCCTTGTGATTCTGCTGATTCTCTGGTTATATATGTGGCATTGTTAGGATTTGTGTTACCACAGTTATTAATTCTATGATACTTCTTACCTGTAGCAGTTCTCCACACCATTACTCCTATGGGTTCTTGATTTGCTACTGAATTCCCATTGTTTCCACTATTTTGACTTGCAGTGTTAGCAGCTGCTACTTTTTCATCTTCTACTTTATCTATTCTTTCTTGTTCAGCCTTTGCTTTTGCCTCTGCTTCAGCTTTTGCAATTCTTTCAGCTTCTGCTTTCTCTAATCTTTCTTTCTCTGCTTTAGCTTCTTTTTCAACCTTTAAAATCTCTTCTTTTTTATTTTTAAGTTCAGTTTCTTTGCTAGCTAAGGTATTTAGATATACTTTACTTTCTTCTAATACCTTCTCTTGAGCATTAATTTTAGCAAGTATAACTTCATTTTTCTCATTTATTTTAGAAAACTCATATTTTGATATACTTCCCACAATTCCAAGACCAGAACCAATAAAAATACTAATTATAGCTAAAATTAAAACTTTTTTTATACTTACTGAGCTATCTTTAAACTTCAAAATTATCCCCCCATAATACCCATTCTGTTAAGTAATAAGTAGTATATTAAATATTAACCAATATTACAGATTTATTCTAACATCCAATTTAATTCATTTCAACCATATTATTATATCAAAGTTGACATATTCCAACATTAACCATTTATATATTTAATGAAAATATCAAGACTTTCAACAGTTCCTTGATTATATCGAAAAACATAAAAATAAAATGTTTTTACCTGAACAAGATGTTATAAGTAGCTTGTACTCCTCTAAATCTAAAACTGTAGAATCTATAGTTATCACTTAGGGATATCTATTTAGCTCTTTATAACATAAATCCTGAAAACTAATAAAAATTTCTTAGTTGCATGGCCTTGCTATCCTATACTATAATAGGTAATGAAATTAAGTTTTTCTTAGATTTGGTAATTTAAAAAAGATTGATTATTTTATCTAAATCTAATAAAACTAAATATAAACAGAAAGATTAAAGGGTGTTTGATTATGGAATTTCAAAAGTGTATAGAAACAAGAAGAAGTATTCGTAACTTTAATTCAAAAGAAGTAAGTAATGATATTATAGAGGAGATAGTAAACGCCGCTGCTTATGCTCCGTCTTGGAAAAATTCTCAAGTAACTCGTTACTATGCAATTAAAGACACTAAAGTAAAGGAAGCAATAATAGAAGCAATGCCTGACTTTAATAAACCTTCATGTAAAAGTGCTCCTGTTATTATAGTATCTAGTGTAGTTAAATTTAGATCTGGTTATACTCGTGATGGTGGCTTTGACTCTGCTAAGGGTGATGGTTGGCAAATGTATGATTGCGGATTATCTAACATGATTTTCTTATTAAAAGCTAAAGAACTAGGTCTAGGTACAGTTATTCTAGGTATCTTTGATGAAGCAAAGGTAACTGAAATTGTTGGAATCCCTGATACAGAAGAAATTGTTTCAGTTATTCCTATTGGATATTATGATGAAGAAGTAGCAATGCCAAAACGTAAATTTGCTGATACTATTTTAAAAGTAATAGAATAATTATAAAGGCTAACTCAAAATTCTGAGTTAGCCTTTTATTAAAATTATAAAATAATTAGTTTTAACTTGGATCAGGTATTCTACATAATCTTATTGGTCTGCTAGAACCATTATCTCCGCAACATACTTCCGTTACTCTTATTCTTACATCTTCTGTAACTCCTCTAATTTCTACTTCATAGGTATCTGGAATGTTACGGAAAATAACTTCCCTACATGAGCATGGCCCTACTGTTATACTAATAATGCATACTCTACATCTATCATTACATATATTTTTTCTGCGTATTTCTAATTCTACTGGGGTTCTAGAATTATTTCTTATATTAATAAATAAATTAGCTATTCTACATTCTCTTCTTACTCTACCAGTAGTTAAAGCAAATTTCCTTTTACAATTCATACACGCTATTATACAGTCTAGTTTACATTGAATTTCTCTATTTCTAGCTTCTAATCTACATATGGTCTCCTTAACATTTCTTTCTATAGCTCTAACTTCTCTTTTTATCTCTGCTAATCCATAACGTGGATTTGTAATAATATTATAAACATCTTCAATGTCTGGTTTTTTATGATGACCACTATCCAAAACATTCAATTCACGGTCATCGCTTTCTCCTTTAATCATGGATTCTTTTTGCTCCTCCACTGGTAAATCACCTTGGCTATCAGACATTATATCAGAAGAATTTGTTATATCCTTTACTTCAATGTTTTCTATGCTATCATTTTCTATTATATATTCCATACTATCACTTTCTCCTCTCATATATGTGAAGTATGACAGTGCTGATTTAATAACTAGAGGAAGAGTTTTATCATAGTGTCCAACATCTATATATATACTATTTCCCTCAATCTTAAATTCACTAGCTACTTCTATATTTATTTCACTATAACTTTGATAAGCATTAGATTTTACAACTGATAATTTACATTCTTTTATATTAACTTCTGCATTTTTATCTCTATCTAATTTAATGTTATCTATGCCTTCAAAAGTCATATTAATAATTTCTGAATTTGTTCCTTGCTGAAGTATAAATTTATAGTCTAGCTCCCCATTATTAAAATCGAAACATAAATCTATACCGTGATAAATTCCTTTATACCTTATTTTTGAATAAGTAGGTATATCTATAACTTCTTCATCGGGTACATCAAAATCAAAATAATTTTTCTTTTCTTCAACTTCACCTTCTCCTATGATTTCAACATCAGGCAATGAATTCTTAAGTAATATCTTAAAAAAATTAATAGTTTCGGTATTCTTAGTTTCCTTTGATTGTTCTTCATCGTAATTAAGTGTTGTTACACTATTAGTCTCTTTGAGCCCCATAATTATCTCATTTTTAAGAAACATTATAATATATCCATCATTAGTAACTGTATATTTTACATCTTTGTGATTCTGTCCATTATTAAATTCAAAGGGATAAATATTATTTGAATTTACTTTCTCATCCATATCATTTAACATTCTAAGACTCCTTCTTAATTCATTTAAAAGTTTATCATTATTAATGTATTCAAAAGGAATTTTATATGTGAAGCTAAATTCATGATTATGAGAAATTTTTATATTTATAATACTTCTAAAGTCTTAATTATAATTATTCAATTCTTTAATTATAGAAATAAATTGTTTGATATTAAATAATTCTATAATGTCAATGAACTTTTAATGCTTCAAAACTAATAATGCCCTTTTTAGCTCCCTTATATTTCATTATTTTTCATTTTTGCATAAATATTGACAATATATTAATAGGATGTACAATATAAATAGAATGTTTACTTTATTTTTAAAATTTTATTATGATTGGGGGGAAATGTGTAGGTATGTCTCATTCTGATATAAGAACTGCTATAATATGTAAAAATTTATCTAAATTTAATGATGTATGTGAATATCTAAGATACAATTCTGATAATTATTTAGAATCCTCTATTCGTAAAACAAAAGCTATAGAAGAGATTCATAATACTTATCTATATCCTAAAGATAAAAAAGTTAGAAGACCTGCAATGAATATTTTATTAATAATTGCATTTATATGTTTTATATCTCCTTTTGCTTACACTTATTTTTTTGAAGGAGAAATTTTCTGGCCTACATTAGGACTAGGTGCAGGGTTATGTCTTGTTCCTCTGTTTATTTGTCTGTCATTTGCAAATCCAGATAAATATGCTTACTTTCATCTTGATGAAAATACAGAGGTTTTCATAAGGGGTAATATTTTAATAAAATTAAGTCCAAATGATTTAACTAGAACAGATTTTACTATTAATGTGAAATATATTGATTTAAAGAGTATTACTAAAATCAAATATAATACGTTTTCAAAACTTTACTCAATTACGGGTATTAATTATTGTTGTGATTTATCACCTAACTCTGCAAACGAAATAATAGATACCATAAATCCTAACTATTTCCAAAGATATTATAAGGAATTTCATATCTATGATACTTTTTATAATGGTGACTTTATTAATGAAATAACTGAAAAGTTCTCACTACCAGATATAGAGGAATATTGTGAATTCCCTGATAAAGAAAAAGAATCTCCAGAAGACTTCAGCTATCTTTCTATTGGCTTTTGGGGGTGTATTGGACTCTCTATCATCTTATTTTTTGAACTTTACTCTTCTGTAGGATTAATTCTTAAAACTCACTATTACTTTAATGACCTTATTTTAAATATATTATTTATATTAGTTATAATTGGACTTTTAACTTCCTTAAAAGCCTTAATCATTAGATTTAAAAAATGCAAATTAGAAATTTGCTGTTTTAGTTCAGAATTGCAATATTTAATAGGATTAACAATATCTTCATTAATATTATTTATAATAACAAAAATATTCTCTTCATCATATATAGAAAAATTTTCCTATGTAAGTTGTATTATAGTTATTGTTTTCGGGTTAATTTGCTTTTCTTATTACTATTTTGGTATAGGACATAAATTATCTCATTATAGGTTTTTAAGTTCTAATCTTGCACTTTATCTTATAGTTTTGTGTCTTATTTTAGGAGTTATAAAAGCAAATATTGAATTTGGGTTTATTCCCGGTTTATCTATTATAAATTTACTGGCTTTTTTTTATTCTTGTAGTAGATTAGGCAATATAATACGAAAATATTTGAATAGAGATAAGGTTGTTATACCACCTTATAAAAATTCCACTAATAAAACTAGAGGATTTTTGGAGTAATTTAACTATATAGGAGGGGATCTTATTGGTAAAAAAGTTTTATATACATAGTAACATAGATAATATAGGTGAATGGGTTATGGCACTAATATTAATGATACCTATAGAAGTGCTAGCGATGCTTGTATGTGTAAGTTTTATTAAGAATGAATATATAAAAGAAGGTATCCTTAATGACTTTTTAGAACCCATATTTATAGGTACTGCTGTTTTAAGTGCTACTGTTTTAATTTTGATTGCTATTATTATACTTATAGTTGGATTTAAGGTTTCCAAGCATGTACCTATAGATATATTTTATGGTCATTTATATGAACCTGCTGAAAGCTTAGTCTATGCTATTGATTACGATAAAAATATCTTATTCGCATATGAATATGAAGATTACAGCAAGAGCACAAAGTCACCTTCATTATTAAAAAAAATATTTGGTAACACTCTATTGAAAAAATTAACAAATGAAAAATCTAAGAGAAATCCTAAAACTTTAGATACATGTACAAAAATTAGCAATAATGGACCTACCTTAGTTATGAACTTTGAAATGCAAAATTTTTCAGTTGTAGAGAATAGAAGAGGTTATATTGTTCTAAAGACTGATGGAATAGAACATGGTGAAACAGAAAAAAAATCTAAACGTAAAACTTTTATTATAACATCTAAATATAAAAAATATAGAAGACTTAAAAAATTTATTTTAAAAAATGAGGTACAATAATGAGAAAAAAATTATTACTCTTCATTATAATTCTAATATCTGGAACAATAATTTATTATAATAAATATAGCAACATAATGGAATCATATACATTAGAAACTGAAAAAAAAATACATGATGCAATGGGTAAAAATTTACCCTATTATAATATAGATAAAGACTGTAACTATATTACATGCGAGTGGAAGCCTACTTCTAAGTCTGAAGATGATAAAAAATGGCTTAGCCATATAGATAACGCTTATCATGAATTTTACTTTATTTCTTCTACTACTAATAATAACCATATTCCAAAAAATACCACAAGTAGTAGATGGGACCTTTCTGAGCTTACTGAAAATGCTTTTAATGATTGTTATGAAAGTGGTAAAGCATTAAATAACTTTTTTGGAGAGGAAGTTATTAGATATGAAGATTTTTTACAATTTAAAAGTATATATGAAGAAAGTGAAAATCATGATGCTTATTTACGAAAATTAAGCCCTAACTACGAATCTATTTACACTATTATGATACATGGTTTATACCTAGATGAGGGCGAACTATCCTATACTATAGACCTTAGCATAAAACCTAGAAAATAGTACTTCTAATAACAATGAAAAAGAACTATAGGAAGGACACATATCCTTCCTATAGTTCTTTTTCATTGTTTGTGTGTTGTAATTTAAGGTTAACTGTCTACTGTAACATATTAAAGAGTGATAATGATTTAACATGTCGGGGATATCAATAGACAGGGGATAACTTTAATAACTCTACATTTTTCCTGCCTTTTCTACACATGCCTTCATAGCTTCAATGACACTGCTACGTAAACCTCTTTCTTCTAAAACTCTCACCGCTTCTATAGTCGTACCTCCTGGAGAACATACCATATCCTTTAATTCTCCTGGATGTTTACCTGTTTCCATTACCATCTTAGCACTACCATAAACTGCTTGAGCTGCAAACTTGTAAGCTTTATCCCTTGGCATGCCTTCCATTACCGCTGAATCTGCCATGGCTTCAATAAACATAAATACATAAGCCGGTGAACTTCCACTTACAGCCATAACTGCATCCATCATTCTTTCCTCTACAACTTCTGCTTTTCCAAAGCCACTTAAAATATTACATATATAATTTAATTCTTCTTCACTGACTAAAGCATTTTTACACACTCCAGTGATTCCTTCTCCTACAAGAGCTGGCGTATTTGGCATAGTTCTAACTATCTTCACAGCTCTTCCAAATTGACCTTGTAATTTTTCAAGACTTTGACCTGGTGCTATAGTTACTATGATAGTTTCATCCTTAATCACAGATGAAATTTCTTTAATTACATTATCATAATATTGAGGCTTTATAGATAAAACTATCACATGACTATTCATTGCTACTTCTTTATTATCAGCAGTAATATTTATACCTAGCTCCTTATTTGTGTTAGCTAATCCTTCAGCATATGAATCAGAAGCTATAATTTCCTCTGCACTAAGAATCTTAGATGAAATAATTCCTCCGATCATAGCTTTTGCCATATTTCCACAACCAATAAATCCTAACTTCATTCCCATTTTAAAGACCCCTTTATATTTATATTTTTATAATATGCTCCACCTGGCATTCACTCGGTGGAGTAACTTCCACTAACCAAATCATAGATTTGGAGTGTCAGTTAAATCGCTGTTCTGTTCTGTTTATTATTTCGTCCTGAAGTTCTTTGCTTAGATTTCTGAAGTGGTCACTGTAACCTGCAACTCTTACTATTAAATCCTTATAATCTTCAGGATATTTTTGAGCTTCTATTAAAGTTTCTCTATCAATTACATTGAATTGAATATGATGGCCATCCATATTGAAATAAGCTCTTACTAAGTTAGCCATGTGGTCTAGTCCTTCTTCTCCTGCTACTACACTTGGGGTGAATTTTTGATTTAGAAGAGTTCCTCCAGTTCTTAGATGATCCATCTTAGAGGCTGATTTTATAACCGCCGTTGGTCCATTAGTATCTGCTCCCTTTTCAGGTGATATCCCTTCTGATACTGGTTTATGAGCAAGACGACCATTTGGACTAGCTATCATCACTTCTCCAAAGTAAACATGGCAAGTAGTCGGTAGCATATTGATTCTATAACATCCGCCTTTAACATTTGGTCTACCAGTTATTATTTTATTATACGCATCAAATACTGATGTCATGATTTCATCAGCATAATCATCGTCATTACCGTACTTTGGAGTTTTATTTCTAACTAGATTTGCAATTATCTCATTGCCTTTAAAGTTATTTTCTATGGCTTCTATCAATTTTTCCATGGTAAATTTCTTTTTATCATAGACATTATATTTTATAGCAGCTAGAGAATCAGTAATAGTTCCTATACCAACCCCTTGTATATAGTTAGTATTGTAACGAGCTCCCCCTGCATTGTAGTCTTTTCCTTTTCTTATGCAATCATTAGTTATAATTGAAAGAAAAGGTGCAGGCATATAATCTGCATATATTTTTTCAATGATATTACTTCCTTCTATTTTTATATCTGCAAAATACTCTATTTGTCTTTTATAAGCACTAAATAACTCTTCATAGTTTTTAAATTCCTTAGCATATCCTAATTCTAATCCTAGTTGCTTACCACTTACTTTATCATATCCATTAAATAATGTTAATTCTAATATCTTCGGTAGGTTAAAGTATCCTGTTAAAATATAGGCTTCATTTCCAAATGCTCCAGTTTCAACACATCCACTAGTACCACCTCTTCTTGCATCCTCTATGGATTTACCTGCATTAAGAAGTTCTTGTACAATGGCCTCTGTATTATAAAAGGCAGGTTGACCCCATCCCTCTCTAGAGATTTCACAAGCTCTTTTCAGGAATCTCTTAGGGGTTTTTTTACTGATTTGTACATTTGAGCTTGGCTGAAGCAGCTGCATTTCATCCATGCAATCTAGGATTAAATAGCTTATATCATTTACTCCATCTTGTCCTTCAGGTGTAATTCCACCAGTGTTAATGTTAGCAAAGTCAGTGTAGGTACCACTTTCCTTTAAGGTTACTCCTACCTTTGGAGGTGATGGTTGATTATTAAACTTAATCCATAGACATTCCAAAAGTTCCTTAGCCTTATCTTCATCTAAAATACCTTCCTCTGCATCTCTTTCATAGAAAGGATTTAAGTGTTGATCAAGTCTTCCTGGACTATATGCATCCCAAGGATTTAATTCTGTAGTTACTCCTAAATGAACAAACCAATACATCTGTATTGCCTGCCAGTAAGTCCTTGGAGCATGGGCTGGTACTACTTCACAGTTCGCTGCAATTTGAAGTAGCTCCTTTTTTCTTTTCTCATCTATTTCTTTGCTAGCTAGATCTCTAGCATATTTAGCATATCTCTCCCCTAGAATCATAATAGCATCACAGCTAATACTCATAGCATTTAGTTGCTCTCTTTTTGAAAATGCTTCTTTGTCATTTAAAAAATCCAATTTACATATAGCTTCCTTAATTTCATTTTTATAATCTAAGAATCCTTTTTTGTATATATTTTCAGAGCCTACTGTATGCCCTGGACCTCTTTGCTCCATGAACTCAGTAAAAATTCCACTTTCATAACACGACTTCCACTTATCACTCATGGCATTTATAATTTTATTTCTAATAGATCTTTTTTCCCAGTAAGGAATAATTTCTTCTTCCTGAGTTTTTAAATCCTCTTCATTTACTTTAAAGCAAATTAATTCTCTATCATTCATTATGTGCATATCTTCAAGGGTATGACAACATAGTTCTGGAAATGTTGGAGCTGCCTGTTGTCCATCTCCTTTTTCTCCAACTATAAGTTCCCCATCATTAATGCATAAAGTTTTGTTCTCCATAAAATACTTAAATGCTAAAGCTCTCATTTCTGGAATTGATACAGAACCTTCATACTTCTTATAGGCCTCAGTCATTAGCTTAGCTCTCTCCATATATATATGAGGAACAGTGTTTACACTTTGAGTCCTTAATTTTTTTATTCTTTCATTCATGCCTCTTTCCATGAATTAACCTCCTATTTTTATATTTATAAATCCAGCCTTTTCAAATTTTCCCTTTATAATCTCCAATCTTTCTTTACTAGGCGCTTCAAAGTTAACTCCTTCATAGACCTTTTGAAGTCTTTCATATTTGCTCTTCCCTGTATTATGATAAGGAAGTAAATTTATCTTATGTACATTTATATTATTCTTTAAAAATTTTATTAATTCTTCTATAGATTCATCATCTGCATTAACCCCTTCTACCAAGGGTATCCTTATATTGATATTTGCTCCAGCTTCACTTAACTTTTTTAAGTTTTCAAGAATAAGATTATTAGACTTTCCTATATATTTTATATGCTTTTCATTATCCATAAGTTTTATATCATATAAAAAAGTATCTACATACTTAAGTATTCTATTATAATTTTCATAGGGAGCTTGACCACAAGTATCAATGGCAATGTTATATCCCTTTTTCTTCAACTTTTTTAATAATTCTTCTATATAGTCCATGTTTTGAGTCATAACCTCTCCGCCAGATAATGTAATTCCTCCACTTGATTCCTCATAAAACATTCTATCTTTTTCTGCTTCCTTAACAAGCTGTGCTACTGTATATTCTTTCCCCACAATTTCACGAGCATTATTTACACAATAGTCAATACATTCCTTACAAAGATCACAGTTGATTTTATCTGTAACAACGCATTTTTCTTCCTTTGAAATTGCCCTTTGAGGACAACTATCTATACATGCCATACACCCTGTACATTTTTCTTCATTGTACATAAGTTCTTCACTATAATTTTGACTTTCTGGATTATGACACCATAGACAAGATAGTGGACATCCCTTGAAAAAAATGGTGGTACGAATTCCATTCCCATCATGGATAGAATACTTTTGAATATTAATAATCTTTGGCAAGTTCAACATATCACCTCAACTCACATTGATAAATAAAATTTATACTCTTAAAAATAAATTCATATATATGAATTTATTCAATTATATTTTCACTTTAATTATAAAATTTATTATATCCAATGTCAAATAATATATTTTCATAAATATGTTGTAAATCTATAAAACTTCATACATTTTTTTATTCTTACTATATCTTTAATTTGATAGACTAACTTTAATCAATTACTGCGTCAACCGTTGTAGCACATAATTCTTCACATGACTGTGTAAAAGTTTGCATTTGCATAGAATTCTATATATAATGATATTTATACCTTATTATTTGTTTGAATAGTAATTATTATATACATATAGTGATTTTGGAGGAATTTTAATGTCAAAGGAAAAAAAGATTGAAAAAGCAAATGCAAAAGCAAGAAAAAGATTAGAAAATGCCATGAATAATATTTATGTAAAGTTCACTTTATTTAAGGAAGTTCATGAAACTGCATATAAATTAAACCCTGAATATAAGTACTTCTGGGATAAACATCCTGCCGAAACTAAGCAAGATATACTAAAAAATCAAAAACCTATGGATATGAATCTAAGCAAAGGCAGAATTCCAGAAATGCAGTTCGGCTTTGGAACCTTAGGCTTTGGCTATGGAGTAAAGAGATTATTCTCTAGTGAAAGGTTATCTTCAGAAGAAAAAATAGAAATTTCTGTTACTTGTGAAAAGTTTACTAAAACTGTAAGAGCAGTAAATGAAACTCTTTGGAGAAAACCACCAAAAACTTTATAATTAGTTATAGAAAAAGTGTGCAAAATCATATGATTGTGCACACTTTTGTTATATTTAATTTATTTTTATTATCTTAATTTATACACCCTTTTATTACTATCAACATCTTCCATGATTAGATTTTTATTCATCATAAATTCTATTAAAGTTCTTGTAAATTCTTTTTTGTCAGTGACTACAGCTTTTTTTCTGCTATAGAATTGGGAAGCTGTAACACCTAAAACTTCTTGCTCTATTTCCGATTTTGTAATGAACTTTTGTGTTTTTAACTTCTTAATTACTTTTTGGGCACCCTTGCTATATAAGATTTGTAAAAGATCCTTCTGTTGTGCACCTGATTTTTTTAGTCCCCATGCATATATAATAGCAGTAGCTACTGCAAATAATAAAATACCTATAATTGTTTGAATTCTAATTGGCATTATTTATTCTCCTTCCCTAGGTAAAGAATAAATTTATTCTCGTGAAGAATTTGAAAAAATTTTACTAAACGGTTTAGTAAAGGCTCTGCTTCTTTACCAAAGTGTTTCTTTACCTCTTCCGAAATACCAAAAATTGTATTCATTCCATCGATATAATTCCATATGAAAGTTCCATAGGCATCTAGCTCTATATGGCTAACTTTAGGTTTGTGGAAGAATTTTTGAGCAATTCTATTATGAAGTCCTTTATTAGGTATATCTACTACTACTAGTTTTTTTTCATTTAAAGACCAAGTGTATTCTTCATTTTTCTTTGGAATGTAATCTAAATAATTTTCCTTCTGTGCACTTTTTTCTTTATTTAACATGACTATTCACTTCCTATTAAATAATATCCGGCCTAGGTTTTCCCTAGGTCGGATAACTTATTTTTTATTTTAATAGACTATTGCAAGAAATAATTTCTATTTTCTAATCTTATTTTTAGATGCACTGAATTTGAATATTGTGAATATTAAGAACAAGAAGAAGATTAAACCTCCAATATTGCCTAAACTTATAGTTTCTGAAATATTAATTACATCACCAAGAGTAGATGCTCCAATTGGGATAATTGCAAATACTGCAAGTAAAATACCTACTAATCCTTCACCAGCAATTAAACCTGAGGTGTATAAAATACCATTCTCAACAACTTGACCTCTTTCTTCTTCTGAAACATTTTTCTTCTTATCAAAGTATAATCTTACTAATCCACCAGCCATAATTGGTGTACTTAAGTGAATTGGTAAATAAAGTCCTACAGCAAATGGTAATACTGGAATTCCTAGTATCTCAATTACAATTGCAATACCTGCACCTGCAAATACTAGTGCCCAAGGAAGATTTCCTTCCATTACACCTTCTACTACCATCTTCATTAATGTTGCCTGTGGCGCTGGTAATTCTGTAGAACCATAACCCCATGCCTTATTTAATAGGTATAACACTCCACCTATAGCTATGGCAGATACTAGCACTCCAATTAACTCGCCGATTTGTTGTTTTTTAGGTGTTGCACCAATGATATAACCAGTTTTTAAATCCTGTGATGTATCACCAGCAATAGCTGCTATAATACATATAATTGAACCAATTGCGATTGCAGCAGTCATACCCTCTTGTCCAATAGTTCCTGTAGCTTTTAAAATAATTGTTGCAAACAATAATGTTCCAATTGCCATTCCTGATACTGGGTTATTACTACTTCCTACTAATCCTACCATTCTAGAAGATACTGTAGCAAAGAAGAATCCAAATACTACAATTATAATTGCACCAACTAGATTTACAGGAATTACAGGTACTAGCCACATTAATATAATAATTATTAAGCAAGCTGCTAAAATACCTTTCATAGGTAAATCTTGTTCTGTTCTAAGGTCACTAATAGTGTTACTTCTACCGTAGCTCTTCATCGCTTGCCTAAATGTTTTCACAATTAATGGTAGTGACTTCACTAAGCTTAAAATACCACCCATTGCAACAGCACCTGCACCGATGTAACGGATATATTTACTCCAAATTGTAAAAGAATCCATAGCGCTTATAGGATCTGCACCTGGGTATATAACTGCATCTCCGCCAAATAAACTAATTAATGGCATTAATACAAACCAAGCAACTATTCCACCAGATAACATGTATGCAGATATCTTAGGTCCACATATATAACCTACTCCTGCTAGTGCTGGAAGTACGTCTATACCTACTCCAGATCCCTTATAGCCTGTAAGTTCATAATGTACTTCACTTGGAAATAACTTTAATCCATCAGCAATAAATTTGTATAATGCAGCTATTCCAAGACCTGCAAACACTGTAGAAGATTTTGCTCCTCCCTGTTCACCAGCAAGTAAAACTTCTGCACAAGCAGTTCCTTCTGGATATGGAAGCACTCCATGTTCTTCAACAATAAGAGCTTTACGAAGTGGTACCATAAATAAAACACCGAGAATACCACCACAAAGTGCGATAATTCCAATTTCCAGTAAAGATGGTGCTTCTGTTCCCCATTCTGATGCCCACATAAATAATGCTGGTAATGTGAAAATAGCTCCAGCTGCAAGTGATTCACCAGCAGAACCAATTGTCTGAACTATGTTGTTTTCAAGAATGGAGTCTTTTCTTAGAATAACACGTATAACTCCCATTGAGATAACCGCTGCTGGAATTGAAGCTGATACTGTCATACCAACTCTAAGACCTAAGTAAGCATTGGCTCCACCAAAAAGTACTGCCAGTAAAATTCCTAAAATAATAGATGTTAATGTAAATTCGGGTACGACTTTTTCAGCAGAAATGAACGGTTTAAAACTGTCTTCTTTTTTCATCAAATTCCCTCCCTATATATTCATCTTATTACATATTGTAGCATCCCTTGTTTTCTTTTACAATATGTTATATTACATTATATTATTTTTTATGAAACTTATAACTAATATACTATTTATAGTTAATATTTTTTATAAATTATTATTTATGTTAAATATTTAACTATAACAACTTTTATTTCTTATATTGCTAAATCAAAAGAAATAACTATCATATATATAAATACCCCCTAGGATAGACTATAATTAGCCTATCCTAGGGGGATTTTTTTAAATTCTATAAAGTTTTACTATTTCATATTAAAAATTAACTTGTATTAATAGCATTATTGCACTAAATGCTGCTATATATCCCATTAGAGGCATTATAAATTTTAACCACTTGTCATAAGTTACATCAACCATCTCTAATGTTGCAAGAATTAATCCTGTTGGAGTAATAAATGAAATTAATCCTAATCCGTATACATAAGCTGAAATTATAACATCTCTTGAAAGTCCAACTGAATCTGCAAGAGGAGCCATAATGGGAATGGATAGAACAGCCAGTCCTGATGAAGAAGGAATAAAGAATCCAAGTACTATAAATATTAAAAGCATTAGTACTATAAATATATTTCCGTTCATACCTGCTATAGCATTAGAGAAGAAGTTAAGTATTGTATCAGAAATCATACCATTTTCTAATACAAGGTTAATACTTCTAGCAACCCCTATAACTAATGCAACACTCATTAAATCAGCAGCTCCAGTTACGAATTGGTTTACAAACTCTTTCTCCCCTAATTTTGATAGGAATCCAATAATTATACCAGTTACTAAGAATAGAGCTGTCATTTCTGCGAACCACCAATCCAAAGAAGAAACTCCATAAATCATAACTACAAAGGTTAAAAGGAATATTAACAATATAATTTTGAATCTTAAAGTTAATTCTGGTGCTTCTCCTTGACTAGCAAATTTAGCTTCAATTTTTTCTTTGTCTGCAAATGTTAATGATTTACTTGGATCTGCTTTAACTTTCTTAGCATATCTTAAAATATATATTATAGTTATTAAAGTACCAAGAACAAAAGCAATAATTCTGAAGTTAAGTCCATTTGTAAAGCTTATTCCAGCAGCATTAGAACCTATAACTACTGAGAATGGGTTTACTGTTGAGAACATACTTCCTATAGAAGAACCCATGTATATTGCTGCAATACATACCATAACATCATAGTTTGCAGCTAAGAATACGGGAACCATTATTGGATACAGAGCTATTGTTTCCTCTGCCAGTCCAAAAGTAGTACCTCCAAGAGAAATCAAGAAAGTAATAAATACTATCAATATGTATTCTTTTCCTTTAGTTAATCTTGAAAGACTTGCAATCCCTGCATTAAATGCACCAATGTTATTTAATACTCCAATAACTCCACCTATAATAAATACAAATAAAATTATATCTATAGTATCATATACTCCGTTAATAGGTGATAGAATTATATCAATTATACCTTGTGGACTTTGTTCAACTTTTTCATAAGTACCTGGTATAGCTACTGGTTTATTAATACTACCATCTTCAAATTTAGAAATGTCACCAGTAACCTTAAGTTCATCTAAAGTTTCTTGAGTACCAGGCATTTCTTTTATATCTCCATTGGGAGCAGTAATCTCAAACACAGTGCTATCTGCATTATAAGATAACTTTGAATATGAACCAGCTGGTATCACATAAGTTAGCGCTGCTGCTAAAAGCAATACTATAATTAATACTGTAAAAGCAGTTGGAAATGATAATTTCCTTTTATTCTTTGCCATGTAAATCCCTCCAATAATTTAGTATTAGTGCTTGCCACATATAGTAGCTTAAATTATTTATATCTACTTTAAGCACATAGTTAATATTTTATTCATAAGCCAATAAAGATTTTATATTAGTAACATGCTCTTAAATATACACACTTTTATGAAATAATGAGAAACATTCATGTATTTTTGTATAATTATCCTATGAATTAAGAATTTTTATGCTTTAATTTAAGATTCTAGTCCTCATCGTTCTTTAAACGTTTTCAGACCTACGAAAAAATTTTTAGCCATTTCACGGCATAAATTCTATAATTTCCAGCATTTCCCCATCTTATCAATTTCTTTATTTATTTCATAATAATTTTATATTGTATATTATACTCATAACTTTCTTTACACGTATAAATAATAACTTGTCCTATGTACTTTAAGATTTTAGATATAAATCCAACAAATTTTGACTTTGAGAGTCAATATTTATCGATATTCTATAATTATATTACTATAAAATCACAAAAAAATAAAGTATCATATTCGCTCTTTTTCCCCTTTTTCCCCCTTATTTCTTATTAATTCTCAGTATTACACCTGTATATTCACATTTTTGTTCATTCTATGTTCATTTTTATAAGTTTTGAATTTATATTATAAAAATATTATCGTTTTATATTTTAATTATTTTTTTTAAAAGAATTGACATTAATTCCTAATGATAATATACTAAAAGTACAATACTACATTACTCATGTAATGTAGTTCCTGAAACAAAGGAGGTTTACCCTTGAAAATAGATGTAAATAGCCTAGTTCCTATATATGTTCAAATTGCAAATGCTATTGAAGATGATATTCTTAGTGGAACTTTAGAAGAAAGTGGTACTTGCTATTCTCAATTAGTAATTGCCAAAGAGCTTACAGTTAACCCTGCTACTGCAGCTAAGGGAATTAATTTATTAGTAGGAAGAGGTATTCTTGAAAAACAAAGAGGATTAGCTATGATTATAACTCCCAATGCAAAGAAAAAAATTATGAATAGAAGGAAAAATGAAACCTTTGAAAAACTGGTAAGAGATCTAGTCAATACAGCAAAAAAATTAGACTTATCTGAAGATTATGTACTTGAAACTATAGAAAAACACTATAAGGAGGATAAATAATATGACTTCTTGCATTATAGCTAGAAATCTTTTTAAAAGATATAAATCTAAGGTGGCTATAGATAATCTATCTGTAGAAATTAATGAAAATCAACTCATAGGTTTAATCGGTAGTAATGGCTCAGGTAAAACTACTTTTATGAAACTATGTGCAGGTCTAATTGAGAAAACCGAAGGAGAATTAATGGTTTTAGGTGAAGAACCCATGGATAATTTATCGGTATTAGAGGAAATTGTATATAGCTATCATAATATGTCCTATGAATCTAACTTATGTCTAGGTAGAATTGTTGAGTGTTATAATATGATGTACCCTAACTTTGACCTTAAGTTTGCAGAAAACCTTTTGAAACATTTTAATCTTAAAATGAAAATTAAGTATAAAAATTTATCTCAAGGTATGAGAAGTTTATTTAACTTTATATGTGGTATTTCCTGTCGTGCCAAGGTTACCATGTTTGATGAACCAATTTTAGGCATGGATATTAAAACTCGTAAATCTGTTTATGATATCATACTACGAGATTATATAGAACATCCACGAACTATAATTATTTCTAGCCATATTTTATCAGAGTTGGAAAATATTCTTTCAGAACTAATAATAATTAATAATGGGTCTTTAGTTTTATATGAAGCTATGGATACTATAAAGGAGTCTGCCTATAGAGTAGATGGAAATCCTGATAATTTAGTAAATTTCATTAAAGATAAAAAAGTACTATATAAAGATTTTAGTAACATAACCTCCTTTTCAATAATAGAAGGCTTAATTACAGAATCTTTAGAGATAGAGATATCAACTAACAATTTGAATATTTCAAGAATTAGTCCAGAAGAGCTATATATTTATCTGACTGAAAATAATTATAATGGAGGCATGGAGGAGTTATGGATAAAAGACAATTAAAAAATATTAATAATCTATATAAAATACGCTCAAAAGAGCATAAAAAGGCACTTTGGATAATTTATATACTACTTGCATCCTTTTTTGCAATTGATTTAATTGCAACTCTTATGGATATTTTCACTTATTCTAAAGATGTAACTACCTACAGTCTACAGACCTATACCACTAATGGTCTTTTCCTAGCAATTAGTATAAGCATCGGAACTTTATTGTGGTATAACTCCTTCAATAATCAACATCAAGCTTTTCCCCAGGATAATAAAACAAGATTTATGTCTTATGCTCTGTTTAACTACATTACTCTATTAAAAGTGTCAGTAACTTCTTTACTTTTATACCTAATTCAATATAACATTTGGGCATTAATTGGAAGTTTAAATTCTAATATATCTTTTGCTTATCCTATAAATTTACCTTTCTTAATCTCTGGTTTTATAGTTAATTTACTCTATGGCTCCATGTTAATTGCCCTGACTTTGTTAATCAATGTTTTGAGTAAAAAATTTCATATGTATTTCTATATTACTTTCATAATGTTTGTAGTGGCTGCATTCTTTAACAATGGAGCTCTGTTCATTACTATTGGAAATCTTTTTAGCTTTTGGACTAAAGAACCTTCTCTTGGCATATTTGTTGTAAAGTGTACTATAACCCTAGGAATTTTACTTATTTTGTCTGTAGTTATAAATAGTACTATAGTATATTATAAAGCTGAGACTAAAAATACAACTAAATCTAGATTTATTTTATGTGGAATTGCCCTTTTCTGTTTTATCATTGTGATATCTTTAAGTGTATTTACCCATAATTATCCATACAATAGCAATAGTGAAATGGGATCTGATTCCATAAACTTTGTTAACGACAACCCCTTTAAAAATTTTGAAGAAAAAGAAATAGAAGTGGCTCTAACTAATCTTAACACTGATATCCCTATTGAAATAGTAACTCAATTTAATGAAGATGAAGAAAATATTTTTACTACTCGCTATAGCGACTCCTCAATAGAAGAAATTTATGAAAATATTATTGTAAAATACCATCTTCCCTACAATGAAGTGGACTATATAAATCTTAATTATTTCAAAAACCCTATAGTTACAGCAAAACTTGAGGATAACAAACTATATATTAACTATACTTATGACGAAAACCAAAAGGTTATTCTTCTTAGCTCCTATGGTACAATGTCTCAATTTGATTGCTTTAAAGGGAAAACCCTCTTTAAAGGTAATCCAGGTCACATGACTGGTAGCAGTGATGGTAGTATAGAAATAATCTATCCTAAGGGTACAAAATTTAAAAACTAAAAAATTAAAGCCATCTAAAAGGAGTAATTTCTCTTTTCAGATGGCTTTATTATGTTATTTTAAAATCTGTTTTTTTATATAATCTAGAGTTATCTGTTCACCTTCACTTGCTAACTTATTAAGTAAAAGCTCTAATAATTCCCTACTGTCCTCATGAATAATTTGATAATCCTTACCCCTTTCATAATATATTAAAGCCGAATTATCTTTATACTTCTCTTTTTCATAATTCATACAAGCGCAAATTCTGTCAATAAACATTTCAACTACATAATTATTGGGCATTTTCATACCAACTATTCCATCTTGTATTTTCATACCATAATCAATCCAATATTCTAAGTGATGCTTATTTCTTCCCTTATGATGAAGCCAAGACTTAGAATATCCTTCCACCTTCTTTTGTATTCCATTAGGACTAACATCTCCTCTGTAATACTTTATTCCTGCTGAAAATTCTACCCAAGAGTACTTAGAAAGATCATGTAATATTCCTTGTTTATATAACCCCACCTTAAAGCAGTATTTCATAACTAATAACTTATGTTTTGTTATAGTCTTAAAGTGATTAATTGCGTTCATTGTATTTTCATCCCCTAAAAATTATGTTTTCTCTAGTCCTATATTAACATAATTTCCTTCTCAAATAAAAACATTGAATAATAAACTAATTTAATTTATAGATTTCTTTTACCTTATCGGGTAGTTCTTTTATTTCAACTTCTTCATAACTCTTTGTTTTTTCACCCTTAACATATACCTTTAAATATCTATCAACCTTTAGTATCTTTGACGTTGTAAATGTAATTAATTTCTCATTTCCATCTTTATCATACCCATTTATTTTATACTCATACGTATTGTATCCTCCACTATTCTCACTTGTTATATCCTTATATTCACTGACAGTTTTAACGTAATACTTTGTTGAACCTAGATTAATTATACCGTTAGAACTTACTAACAATAAAACTCCACCTACTATTATTATACTTACAATAATTCCTATTAATTTTTTCATTTTATATCCTCCTATAGTTTCTTTTAAGTAAATTATATGTTTTTTATAACTAACTTCATATTTACATCTATTACATTAGTCTTTCATTATTGTCACCTAACTTAACACTTTTAAATGAATAGATCAATTCAAGTTGAAGGTACTTTTGGAGTGTTGAAAAGTGACTATAATTTCACTCGTTTTTTTACACGTGAAAAAAATAACGTTAAAACTGAATTTATTATGCTATGTTTTGGGTGCTAAACCCCAACAAAACCTTCGGTTATTTTTATTTGAAATAGCAAAAGGAGCATCACTCCATAACTTAATTACTTATTTTGTGATGCCCCCATTAAAATTATTTATGCTGTTTTCTTAATACCCTTAGAGCTTCTGCCACTTTTCTAGCAAAGTCTAATGGCCTATCAATTGACTCAAAATGAATATACATAAGTCTTGGATCCTCAAATAACCAATGGTTATGCAGTGCAGTTACTAGTATTCCTCTTGCTCTTAGCGCAGATATAAAATCATTTATTTCATTCTGAAGTATAACTGTTTCACCTAAATTAAGAGTTCTACCATTATTATCAGGAGATTCAAAAGAAAATAATGCTGCTAAAGCTAGTGGTGATTTTGTTCTTCTTCCTAATATTTCTGCATTTATATTTCTCATAAATGTTACTGTACAAACATTATTTTCTGTACTTAGAATTTCTGCTCCAAGTATCTCAGCAAATTCATCACAAATCCTACAAAAACTTTCCATAATATTCCTCCAATTATTATATAGGTTCTATTATATAGTTAAAAATATTTTATCTATATATACATAATATGTTCTTCTTTACAATTTTGTTAAGCATTGATTTAAATAAAGTAATTATTTGCAAAAAATATAATATAACATTAATGGACATTAATATCTTTTCCTATTTCTTTTATAAAACTATCCTCTAATAATAAACAAAAAGAAGGATAATCCCATCATAAAGAGATTATCCTCACTTTAAATATACATATGTTCATTTTTTAATACTCCGTTATCCATGGATAAAATTCTATCTGCTACTATAGTTGCAAAAGTCATATCATGAGTAATAATTAAAACTGTCATGGCCTTTTCAATACTTAATTTTTTTATAAGATTCGCTACTTCTTCAGTGATGCTTGGATCTAGGGCAGAGGTTGGTTCATCAAAACATATAAGTTTTGGATTCATTGCAAGTGCCCTTCCTATGGCAACTCGCTGTTTTTGTCCTCCTGAAAGTTGAAATGGATAGCTATTTTCTTTATTTGCAAGTCCTAAAAAACCTAATATTTCTTTGGCTTTATTTTTAGCTTCTTCAATATCAACTCCCAATACTACCCTTGGAGCTTCTGTAATATTTTCCACAACATTCATATGTGGGAATAAATTAAAATTTTGAAATACTAGCCCCACATCCATAGGTATTTCCAACTTTTCCTTTCTATGAGCCCCTTCTCCATCTTTGTATAAATACTTGTTGTTTATTATTATAGAACCCTTATCAGGTTTAGTTAATCCACTTATACACCTAAGAAGGGTTGTTTTTCCACCTCCAGAGGGTCCTACTATAACAGTAATTTCACCTTCTTTTATTTCAAGGTTTACACCTTTTAAAACTTTACTATCACCAAAACTTTTTTCTAATCCAATTACTCTAAGCACAATATTCCTCCTCTATTGATAGTAACTATACCTTTTTTCTAATTTTTTAAATATTTCACCAAACAATGCAATTAAAAGTAAATATATCATTCCTACTATTAAAAGGGGCATAAGAGAAGCTTCTGTATTAGATGCTATTTTACCAACTTTTAGTAGTTCGTCTAATCCAACTACATACACTAAGGCAGTATCCTTTACAAGTGTAATAGTCTCATTTGCCAGAGCAGGAAGTATTCTCTTAATAGCTTGTGGAAGAATTATTTTAAAAAATATGTATTTTTGAGAAAAGCCAAGAACTTTAGCTCCTTCGTATTGTCCTTCCTCTATAGAAATTATTCCAGCCCTAAATATTTCTGCAAAATATGCTGCATAATTAAGAGTAAATGCTAATATAGCAGCGGGAAATCTGTTAAAGGTTATCCCTATAATAGGTAAACCAAAAAATATAAATACAACTTGTAGGAGTAGAGGGGTTCCTCTCATAATTAAAATGTACCCGCTTGTTATTTTGTTCAATATTTTATTTTTAGATAATCGTCCCTGCGCAACTAGTATTCCAAGAGGTATTGAAATTACAAGGGTTAATATAAATACCTCAATGGTTACTTTTAATCCTTGGAATACTTGTGGTAATAGGGTAATTAAATTATTCATATAAATACACTCCTATTTAATTATATCTTTTCCAAACCACTTATCGGAAACTTTCTTAGCTGTACCATCTTTTTTAATATCCTCAAAGGCTTCATTAAGCTTCTCAAGCAATTCTTCATCACCTTTTCGTATACCAACACCATAAGATTCATCTCCAAAATCATCATTTAATATTTTAAATTTACCTTCACCTTTTTTGTTTATATAATATCTTGCTAAAATCTCGTCAGCTACAACAGCATCTATTCTTTTTGCTTCTAAATCCATTAATGCTTCATTATTTGTTTCAAAGGTATAAACCTTACCATCCTTAAAGGTTTTTAAAAGTTTCTCTTCCTTGTTTATTGCATCTACTGCACTAGATTGATTTTGTGCTCCAACATTCATACCTTTTAAATCAACTTTACTATTTATTTTTGAATTCACTAAAGTTATTATAACTTGTCTATTTTCCAGATAGGGATTTGTAAAATTCACCTTTTCTTTTCTTTCTTTGGTTATACTATAACCATTCCATATAAGATCTATTTTTCCTGAGTTAAGTTCTGATTCTTTCATAGACCAATCAATAGGCTGAAATGTTACTTGTTTACCTATTCTTTTTGATACTTCCTTTGCAAGATCAATATCAAAACCTACTATTTCTCCATTATTATCTTTAAATCCCATAGGAACAAAAGTATCATCAAAACCAATTATAAGTGTTTCCTTATCCATTGCATCCTGTGACTTATTGTTACATCCTGCTATTGATAATGCCATTACTGCAATAATTCCATAGATTATTACATTTCTTAATATTTTACTCATTTGCTTATCCCCCCCACTTAATTATAATCTACTACTTTATTACTTTACCATGGTAGAGTAATAAAGTAAATACATTTCTTTTTTTATTAATATTTAATCCATATAAAAAAGCCATAAAACTAATTATGGCTTTTTAACACATATAATTTTAAAACAACTTGGCAGTATCCTTAGCTACTTTTATTCCTTGTTCAACTTTCCCTTCAACATCTGCCCCAACAACATCTAAACTTTCTACAGCAATAGTCTTCATATCTTGAATTCCAAAGAATCCTAGGATTGTTCTTAAATATCTATCCCCCATTTCATATGGTGCATCCCCATATTCTCCTCCTCTAGATACAATGTGTACAGCTTTTTTATCCTTTAAAAGTCCAACTGGCCCTTCTGCTGTGTACTTAAATGTTATTCCTGTAACACTTACATAATCTATATAAGCTTTTAAAATTGCAGGAATACTTAAATTCCACATTGGTGCTGCAATTACATATTTATCTGCTTCTGCAAATTGATATGCATATTTTAGAATTGGGTGCTTCCTACTTTCTTCATTTTTAGCTCCAAATATTTCTCCTAAATCCTCTGGTTTTAGAAAATCTATATTTTCTTTATATAGATCTAAAGTAATTATTTCATCATTAGGATTACTACTTTTATACTCCTCTATAAAACTATCCGATACCTTAAAAGTTCTTGATTCTCCATCCTTCTTAATATTTGCTTTAATGTATAATACTTTACTCATATCTTTCTCTCCTTTTTTATCTTGTATATATCATCACACAAGACATAATTTTATTTTTGTTCTTAAATTTTATATTGTAGTTATCATATATATAGTGCTTCTGTTTTATTCATTTCTATTACAATTAAATGTGAGTTTTCATTAGCTTTAATTTTAATGTTTTCTTCAACTATTTCTAAGGCATCTTGTTCATTTAAATGCACATTATTAATTTCTGAGTTACCTTCAATTTGTACTAAGTATGCCTGTCTTCCTTTATTTACATTAAAGTATATCTCTTTATCCCTTTCTAAATAAGTTGCATACACATTTATATCTTGATGAACATTTATAGGTACATCCTTTAAAGTGCCAGATACCATGTGGAGCCAATTGTTGGTTCTATCTCTCCAATTAAATCTATAATCTCCGTAATTAGGTTTATATCCTTTCTTATCAGGCATAATCCATATTTGAAGAATCCTTAAATCCTCATTGCTATGATTAAATTCACTGTGGTATACTCCTGTGCCAGCACTCATATATTGCATTTGACCTCTCTCTAAGCTTCCAATATTGCCCATACTGTCTCCATGAGTTAATTCTCCTCTTACAATGTAAGTTATAATCTCCATGTCATTATGAGGATGAATATCAAATCCTGAATTAGCCTTCATAACCTCATCATTTAGTACCCTAAGCACACCAAAATTAATATTTGTTGGTTTAAAATACTCTGCAAAAGAAAAATGAAAATTTCCTTTTAACCATCCGTAGTTACTTTTCCCCATGTTATTACTATCTATTCTCTTTAACATAACAACCTCCATTTTATCACTAATTAGTGATATATTTTTATAAAAACTCATTACAAGTTTTTAAATTTCTTTAATATACTTTTTAATATAATTTTTTCTTCATCCGTTAAAACACTAAAGATCCTACTAATATTTTTAATATGCTTTGGAAAAATGTCTTCAATAATTTTTTTCCCCCTATCTGTTATAGAGATTATAGCAACTCTCTTATCTTCTGGATTTATAATCTTTTTTACTAATCCTTCCTTCTCTAAATTTTTTATAACCACAGTTATATTACCAGAAGTAGTTAATATTTTTTCTATTAACTCATATATTTTTAAGTCTCCCTTATTGTATAAGGCCTCTAAAACTCCAAACTGAGCAACTGTAAGTCCAGTTTCCTTTATAGTTTGAAACTCCCTTTTATGAATTTCATGCTCTGCTCTAGTAAATACGACTAAAGTTGATAGGTCTAAGTTATTTTCTTTAATTAATTTCTTTATATCTTTCATAATCTAAATTTATCACTAATTAGTGATAATGTCAACAAATAAAAATATGATTTAAAAATTTATATTTTAAGTATAATAACCTTATCAATAATAGTAATATATATTAACTCATCATCAATCTTCTTCTAGTTTCTTCATCAACCTTCTCTAAAGCATACCTAAAAGCTACTCGTGGCATAATATTTTTATTCTTTAATAAATACTCATATACCTTATCCTTTTCAACCTGTGACAGCACTTTTAGCATCCAGCCATACCCTTTCAATACGAGATGATGTTCATCTTTCATAAGCATATCTGAAATTATGTAAGGATTGATTCCATGATACTTATCTTTTTTAATAGGATAAATTAAGATAACAGCAGCTGCACGTCTCACAAAAAAGCTTGGATGATTTGTCCAAATTATCACATATTTAAATAGTTCATTATTTTGACTTAATAATTCTCCAAAGGCATGTGTGCAAAAATCATCACAATCTCCCCAGCCTGTAACATACTTCTTTAACCAACTTTCAAATACAAAAAATGTGTCATTATTATACTGATTCCTAACTCTATAAGCCCAATCGTATGCAATAACCCCTAATTCCCATTTATGTTCATCAAGTAATTGTTCACATATATTGAAAATATTATCAATACTTTTATCTTCTATAGTTTTATATAGCTTTGATGAAAACGCTCTAACTTTACTGGTAGTTAGACCATTTTCTTTTGATAACCCTTTAAAATAATGCTTTGCTATTAAGATAATATCATTCACTCGTATCACTACTTTCATATAAAATAAATTCTCTCGTCCCAGTCTCATTCCTTTATTTTATTGTATAGGATATTAATACCATATTCAAATATAAATATATTAACATAAAAAACTAGTAGCTTCAGCACAAATGAAGCTACTAGTTTTTTTGACTTAGTGGAAGTTTTTATCCATAATAACCATTAATGAACTATGGATAATCTGTTTATCTATAAGAAGTTTTTAAAGCTTCTTTTAGTATCCTAGGATTCTTTTTATATGGAGTTACCGGACAGATTTTCTTATTCTTCACTTTGAATAAAGTATATACTGCAATTCTTGCTGCACGTACTGAATATTCTTCAGTAAATACCATGTCCTCTGGTATTTCAACGAATTGACTAATCATAGCAAAGTTAGTTGATCCTTCTGGTACAACCTTTGGTCGATCAGACATCTTACGAGGTTGGAATTGAGAATCTATATAAGGCATCATGCATGGAATAACATTCACCACATCTTCCATAATTTCATCTATCTGATCTTCTAAATGTAAATGATGTAAAAGTTCTATTAACATTTCTTCACCAGTACAGTCTCGCATTGGTTTCTTTACATAATCTCCAACTTTATCTGTATATAACCCATAACCCCAGAAAATAGTTGTATCCATTGTTTGAGCTTTAAAGTGTGGTTGAGCTGCAACTACAATACTCATTAACCAATTAGAATCTTTAAAAGTCATCAAAGCACCACTACCTGGAATATTAGTAGAAATCTGCTCTATTAATTTTAATAGTTTATTTCCTTTACAAGTTACAGTGAAGCTTTCCCAGTTAGTTTCATCCGGATGATTAAAGAAAGGATCCGGATTACCAAGTCCTGGTTTTTTATTAGCAACTTTTCTCCAAAGCTCACCTGAGATTGGAGCACTAGGGTCAAAAGCTGCCGGTGTATGAAGATCACCTAAAGTTGCACTATCAGTCATACAACCATTAGTCATGATACAAACATCACCTTCATTTAGTTCAATAACTCTTTCTCCATTTCCATCTTCTACATGAATAGCTGTTACTGTAATTTCATTACCTGGTCTAAAATCTAAATCTGTTACCGTTGCATTTATACTAAAATCAACTCCATGTTCATCTAGATATGCCTTTATTGGTAAAATCACAGATTCATATTGGTTATATGGTGTACGAGTAACTCCTTCTAGTGTTTCTATACGAGAGAATTCAAAAATCATACGATTCATATAACGCTTTAATTCAAACAGACTAGACCATTTTTGGAAAGCAAAGGTTGTTTGCCACATATACCAGAAGTTAGTCTCAAAGAAATGAGGGGTATGACTAAACCATTGCTCTATAGTCATATCATCTAAACTTTCTTCTGGAGTAATCATTAATTTACCAAGAGCCATACGATCTTCATTGTTGAATCCCATGCTTTTTACATCTTGAATTACACCATACTTATCTACTAAACGAGCTTGAGCATGAGTTGGATGTAAATGGTCAAAGTTAAGTATTTCTTCTGTAACACTTTTACCTACCATATCTAAAGATGGAATGCTTGAAAATAGTTCCCAAAAATTTTCATAAGTTTCTTCATTTAGCATTCTACCACCACGACATAGGAAACCATTTTGTACATCTCCAGCACCATCATTGCTACCACCAAGAATTTGCATTCCCTCTATAATATGAATGTTTTCGCCTTTAAAATTACAGTCTCGTACAAGATAAGCTGCTCCTGCTAAAGAAGCTAAACCTCCTCCAACAAAGTAAACTTGTTTTCCTGAATGATCTATATATTCAATTTCCGTCTCTTGACTTTGTGATTTGTTCTTAAGTTTTTTAGCTCCTAAAGTAGCTATTGTTGCTGCCCCTGCTATAGCTCCTATAGCCACTAAAGGATTTATGCTACTTTTATTTGATTTTTTACTCATAATAATTACCTCAACTTTCTAGTTAAATTAATTAATGAAGATTGCTTATTTATTATTATAGTTTAATACAATTAAAATGTAATTATACAGATTTACTTATTTGTCTAAAAAAGTATTAAGAAATTTGAAATAATAAATGTACATTTCATAAACTCATAATTTTTTAAGAACAATAATAGACTTTCATTAACTTTAGATTAACTTCTATCAAATTTAATGGTATAATTTATTTAATATGTAATATATTATTCATGTTTTTAGGAGGATTTAATTTTGAGTAAATCTGTTTATAAATTTAAACCAGGCTCTCCTTGGAAAATTGGTGTTACCGAAAGCTGGCTTAATTCCATGGCTAAAAGAGGACTTTTCATAGAAAAAATGGGGAAATATTTCGCCAAATTTAATAAAGATGAACCTAGGGATATGTACTATAGAATAGAAATGTCTAAGGAAAAGGATGAATTGGGAGAAGAACAAATTAGAATGTATAAAGCTCGTGGATGGGAATATGTTACAAACTATAACAATTTTCATATTTTCTCATCACCCTATGAATTCAATACCACAGAGGTTCATATTATCCCCGAAGAATATGCACAGCTATTAAAACCCTTTTATAAAAAAGCTTTAACACAACTTCTTATTTCTTTTGCAATTCTATTTGCATTTTATGCAGTTATCCCTATGTTTATTGATAAAAGATACGTTAGTGTTTTAGTAAATATGAGTTTTCTAGAACTTCTTTCCCAATTAATAATTATTTCAACCTTTATTAATGGATTGTTTGAAATTATATATATAGGCAAACTTAGAAAGTGCCTTTTACAAGGAACTTCTGTGGATCATAATGCACCTTGGAAGTCTAATTATATAGTATCTATTTTTATTAGTTCTTGTCTAATTCTACTTTCAATAACTTTAGTAGTTTTAACCTTCACATCATTGTTTACAGGTTATGATGATGAAAAAACTATTCCTGATGATACGACTTCCATGGCAATTATAAGACTAAAGGAAATAGAAAACTCAGAAACCTTAGAAGAAACTCCAATTTCCACTTCTGAGGAAGTTAATTATGAACGTCACTACAATTTGAAAAAAACCTTTTTTGCTCCATTAAAGTATACTAGTTTTGAAATGGGGGCTATAATGACTAATCCTACTACAACCTATTTAAAATCTCATGATGCTATACTAAATAATGAAGTATATCAAGTAAGATTTAAATCCATGTCCCAAAAACTACTCTTAGAATTATGGGAGGATGGTGATGACTCAAGAACGGATGATACTACGCCTCCTATTTTACATGATGATGAGCTAGATCTTTTAATTGTTCATAAAACAAGTGATGGATACGAAATCTATGCTTGTAAAGGAAAAGGTGTTATCCGTGTGATATATACTGGTAAAGAAAATGTAAATAAGATAATACCATTGATAAAACAAAAGATTTCTTTAATATCAGAATAGAATTATATAATGAATTTTCTATGTTAGTATAACTGTAATAATATAAATAAGGACTATATGGAAATTAACTAAGATTTCTAACTTAATTATTTTCATATGTCCCTTATAAACGATTTAATATTAGTCATTATCTACTTTTCTTATCTTAACCTGTTCATCCTCTTCAGTTTTAATTGAAATTTCAATCTTTCCCTTTGCTTTATTTCCTACAAATTTAAATCTATATTTTCCCTCTATTAATTTTATTGTTCTTTCTCCAGTTTTAGTGCCTACTAGTATATCCTCCACCTGTTTTTCTGGACTAATTAAAACCCCTTTAAAATCACCACTTTCAACCTTTGAATCATATTTAATGGTAATTTCACTTTGTCCCTCTGATTCTATATTCCAAATTGTATCTGCTCCTGAAAACTTCCCATATTTAACGGTAATTTCATTTTTAGAACCCGATTCATTCCTACCTACATAGCTATAGCTATCTCCATCTTTTGCAATTTTTTCATTATTATCATAAACATCTGCTTTCCCTGTATCCAATGTACAACCACTAAAACTGCATAATAATAGTATTAAGCAGATTCCTAAAAAAGTTTTATTTTTTAATTTCAATTCTACTCCTCCTTTATATAGTTTTCACTTACACCATAAGTGTTTTTATAACTTTTCATATATTCTTCACCATAACCCCAATATGCTTCCGAATTTATAGCAATATTACTTAAAATACTTTCTTCCTCTACTTTAGCTCTACAAATATTAATCATTCATATTCCTCAAGACTAATGTCTTACACTTGAGAGTATATTAAAATTATAGAATATGTTGTATGATAAATCTACAACTGCATGACAATTAATCTCTCAGATTAGCATAATACTAATTATAAATTAGTATTAAAGCACCTTGTTAAATAATTAATTAATTTACAATATGTTGAAGTTATGCTACTATATTATTATAGCAAGTAAATATCTATTAATAATATTTGTTTATTGATAATATTTACAAGATATTTATATTTTAGAAAGGATTTGATGTTATGAACAATTTATTCAATCTTACTGGTAAAGTTGCTATAGTTACAGGTGCTTCTAGTGGACTAGGAGCTGATGCCGCTAGAGCTTATGCTGAATATGGAGCTAGTGTTGCACTACTTGCAAGAAGAAAAGATAAACTTGATAATGTAGTTAAAGAAATTGAAAATAATGGTGGAAAAGCTCTAGCTGTTCAATGTGATGTTGCTAATGAAGAAAGTGTTATAGCAGCAATAGACGAAGTTATTAAGCACTTTGGACAAATTGATATCCTTCTTAATAACGCAGGAGTTGCAACTGCAGGTTCTGTTGAAAACATGTCTGTTGAAGCTTGGGATAAAGTTATGGACATTAACGTTAAGGGAATTTTCTTAATGAGTAAATATGTAGTTCCTCATATGAGAGACAGGAAATATGGTAAAATTGTTAACATAGCTTCTATAAATGCTGTTATTGCAGACAAAGATCCTTCTCTTTTCCGTCACTCCTACAATACTTCTAAAGCAGCTGTTAGAGGCTTAACTATGGGTATGGCTGCAAGCTATATGCAAGATAATATTACAGTTAATTCTATAGGTCCTGGCCTTTTTGAATCTGAGATGACAGAAAATACCCTTTTTAAGCATGAACCTTTTCTTAGAGCTTACAATGCTATTTCTCCTGCTGGAAGACCAGGTAAAAAAGGTGAACTTAATGGAACAATTATTTATCTATCATCAGATGCTTCTAGCTACGTAACTTCTCAACATATTCTTGTTGAAGGTGGTATTTCTATAGTTTAAAAGCTACACGACGTATAATTAAAATATAAAGACTTTTTAATATAAAAAAACTGTTAACATACTATTATGCTAACAGTTTTTTCATTTATCTAAGTTGAGAAACTTAAATGGCCTCTCCCATAACTTCTCCATCTTCTGAGTTAGGATTATCTAACTTCTTTATTTCATGTTTAAAGATAAAGTTAGTGATTATAACAGATATAAAATCACTAGTTGGCCCCGCCAACCATACTCCTGTTAATCCAAGAGTTTCTCCATTAGGAAGTGGTATCAAAGGAAGAATTATAATACATGGTATTAAAAGTATTACTTGTCTTAATAAACTTAAGAACATGGATTTCTTAGCTTTTCCAATACAAGAGAAGTAATTAGTTCTTATAATCTGCGGCCCTACAAAAATAATCATAGAAAGGAAAATTCTCATTCCATACTTTGTTATTGAAAGTAGATGTGGATCTGAGTTAAATGACTTTACTAAAACTCCTGGAATAAGTTCTACCATTAAAAATCCTATGGTAGCAATAATTAAAGCTGCTATTTGAGGATACTTTATAGCCTCCTTAACTCTATCATATTTTTTAGCTCCATAATTATATCCAATAATAGGCTGTACTCCTTGATTTAATCCAAAAATCGGCATAAGAATTATCATAGTTATGCTACTTATTATAGTCATTGCTCCTATGGCTAAATCTCCACCATAACTCCTTAAAGCATTGTTTGATATTACTTGAACTATACTTGCAGCAATTTGCATACTAAATGGCGACATACCTATAGCAAATATAGCTAGTATCAACTTTTTTTCTAGCTTAAAGTTTTTAACTTTAACTCTAAGATTAGCATTTCCCCTTAAAAAGAAACTTACTCCCCATATAGCTGAAGCAATTTGAGCTATTACTGTGGCTATAGCTCCTCCTTTAACTCCCATTCCTAATGTAAATATAAATATTGGGTCAAGAATTATATTTGTAATTGCACCTATAAGCATAGATGCCATGGCTATATTAGGACTTCCACTAGCTCTTATGGTATGGTTAAGTCCAAAACTTAACATGTTAAATATAGTACCTATAAATATAATCTGCATGTATTCTTCAGCATATACTAGGGTGTTTGAACTAGCTCCAAACATTCTTAGTATATCCTTTCCCCAGATTAATCCTATAGCTGTTATAGCTAAGCTAATGATTATAATTAAAGTAAAAGCATTTCCTAGAATCTTCTCTGCTTCTTCTTTCTTATTTTGTCCTAATCTAATGGAAATAGTAGTAGCAGTACCTATTCCAACTAACATACCAAAGCCTAATATAATAGTTGATATTGGCATAGTTACTCCAATACCTGTAATTGCTAAATTTCCTACCTCTGGAATGTGTCCTATAAACATTCTATCTATAATATTATATAGTGCGTTAACCAACATCCCAATGATGGCTGGTATAGAAAACTTAAGTAATAATTTTGTGATTTTTTCTTCACCTAGTGCATTTTGTCTACCCATGTAGTATCTCCCTTCTAAATTAAATTGTCTATTTAAGTACTAATGCAAGGTTAGAAAAATCTTAACCTTGCAAAATACATCTTAATATATTTATTACATAACATATAATTATGGCTAAGATAATTCTTAACCTTTAAATTCTCATGTTGTAAACTTTAAGTACCTTATATCTAAACACTATTCTTCACAATATAATTATACTTCATATCCCTTATATTTTCAATGACTTATTTCGACAAGCTAAAAATTTCATTATCTAAATATAATTAATTGGTAATTATCTTCTTAAAATACGCTGTAGTAAACACTTTTCATATAGAATTTCATTATGAAAATAACTCTTCTAGTTCCTTTTCATTCATAGAAGATAAGGTCAATTCCGTATGTTCTTCTCCATCTATTACTTTATCTATGATTTCTTTTTTCTTTTCTTGTATATTGTAAATTTTCTCCTCTATAGTTCCCTTGGCTATAAGTTTTATTACCTCCACAGTATTCTTTTGTCCAATTCTATGAGCTCTATCTTCAGCCTGTTCTTCCACTGCTGGATTCCACCATGGATCAAAATGTATTACCATATCAGCTGATGTAAGATTAATTCCTGTTCCCCCAGCCTTTAAAGAAATTAAAAATACTGATGATTCCCCCTCATTAAACTCTTTAACTAAATTCATCCTATCTTTAGATGGAACAGAACCATCTAAATACATAGTGTTTATGCCCTTTTTATTTAACTTTTCTCTTATACTCCCTAGAATTGTAGTAAACTGAGAAAATAATAGTACCTTATGATTATTCTCTAAAGCTTCTTCTAAAATATCATAAAGAGCATGATACTTTCCACTATCACCTTTATAATTTTCTATAAAGGAAGCGGGATCACAACAAATTTGTCTAAGTCTAGTAATAAGTGACAGTATCTTCATCCTACTTTTGTTAAAGCCTTTTTCCTTTATTTCCTGCTCCATCTCTTCTTTATAGGCATCTACATAAGAATAGTATAGTTTTTTCTGTTCTGAAGTCATGTCCACCACTATTTTATGTTCTATCTTTGGTGGTAGTTCAAGAGCTACATCCCTTTTAAATCTTCTTAAAATAAATGGTTTTATAAGCTTCAATAATTCCTTTAAAGCTTTATCATCCTTTTCTTTTACTATAGGCAATTCAAAGTTTTTATTAAACTTTCCATGGGTTTTTAAATATCCAGGCATTATAAAATCAAAAATAGACCAAAGTTCTGTAAGTGAATTCTCTATTGGTGTTCCTGTCATAGCAAATTTACTCTTAGCTTGAATTGACTTCACAGATTCTGCATTTAAAGAAGTTGGATTCTTAATATATTGTGCTTCATCGATAATACAAATATCAAATTTCATCTTCTCATAATATTCAAAATCCCTTCTTATTAATGCATAAGACGTAATTATTACATCGTACTCCTCTATGTTTTCTATTAATATTTCTCGCTCTGCTTTATTTCCACTTACAGCTACAATCCTTAGACCCTTAGAAAATTTTTCAAATTCCATAACCCAGTTATAAACTAATGAAGTGGGACATACAATTAGTGCCTTATTTCTCAAATTTCCTTCTTGTTTTTCTGAATTTATAAATGTTATAGCTTGAAGGGTTTTACCAAGTCCCATCTCATCTCCTAGAATTCCACCAAATCCACATTGAGATAAGGTCTTAAACCACTTAAATCCAATTTCTTGATAAGTTCTTAATACTTCACCTTGTTCTTCTGGAACCTTATATTCATTACTTTTTACATCTTTTATATTATCTATAAGATTTTTAAAGCCTTTATTTCTTGTAACAAAATTCAATGCCCCCTTATTGATCTTTTCATCTATATATAAGGATGCATACTTAGGTATTTCTACACTTCCACTAGCTAACTTTGAAATTGATATATCAAAGTTATCAATAACAGAATAAATATCTTTAAATTCACTTCCCTGAAGTGGAATTATAGAACCATTCTTTAGTTTATAGTATTTTTTCTTCTGTTTAACTGAAGTTAAAGTTGCCTTCAATTCTTCTTTAGAAATTCCTTCAATATTAAAATTAAACTCTAAAAGATCTGAATCATTTAATCTAATGCTAGAATTAAAGGATTTAGGCGTTAATATTTTTATCTCCTTAAAGCTATCAGAGTAGTAAACCTCTCCTACCTCAGCTAATTCCTCCACACCATAGGTTAAAAACTCTACTAATTCATCTTCATTTTCAATATAAAAACTTTTATCTATATTTTTAAATCCAAGTCCATTAAGCTTCTCTATAGTCTTTCTTTCCTTCACTAAATCTCTAATAATTATATCTTCAGATACGCCCACTTCTTTTTCATTTAATAATTGTTGATTTTCTTCTTTGATATTTTTACTTTCATTTTCTAAATTATAATAAAAGCTTTCTTCTCCATAATTAAACTTCACATCACAAGTTACTCTATCTTTATCCTTATCTAAGTAAAATTCTGTTACTAAAGGCTCCTCCTTTATAAGTTCCTTTACACTTTCATCTTTAATAACAATGGGGCTTATACTCTTTAATTTAGGTAGAAGAAAATTTGCCACATCATTAATACTACTTTTTTTAAAGGATATAGTATTATTTTTTGATTTCATAAATGCTCTATGAAGTGGAGTAAAATCACTTTTTTCCTTTTCAGACAATAGATATAAAGTATTATTTAAATAATAAAGTCCTGTATTCTCACAAATGTCCTGTGAGATTTCACCATTCATATCTATATTTAGATTTTCTCCCTTCATAAACATATAAAAACTAGTAGGCATGTTTCCTAATGAAACAGTTATATCTTTATAATGCTCTCCCTTATAATCTAAATTGATAGTCTTCCCATTTTTAATGGTTAGAATATTTTTAAGTTGTCCTTCTGAAAGAAATACCCTTTTCCCACTAAAGAATACAGAACGATTAGTATATACCCTATTCATTACTTCTAAATTTAAATCATAAATTTCCTTTATAATATTCATGATTTCTTGATCCTTATCTTTAAACATATATTTAGTGTTATTATACTGAAGCTCTTTTCCAAAATTAATAGTTCCACCACTTGTATACATGCACTCCATAAGTTCACGAATATTTTTTACCACATATAATCTACTAGTTCCTATCTTTAACTCTAAATAAAAACTTTTTTTCTTACTTCCGTAGTGCTCATCCTCTACCACTAAGGTAATATCCATATTTAGAGGTTCTTTCTTAACTCCTCTAATAGCCTTGTCAAAGGTACTTTTATAGGTTTCAAGAAGCTCTTCTTCTCCAGACTTAGGAATATTTATACCCCTGCCTCTTACACCTTCCTTATTTAACTTTATAAGTACAGCTCCTACATGCTTACACATATGATATTGACTAAAAGCTTCACAACTACAGTTGGGATATAATTTAAAATTTTTATTATTTATAAGTACACTAGTTTTATAATTATTTACATCATAGGCTGACTGTACTATGGCTGTAACTGATAATATATTTATAGAGTTTTCATTGATCCTTATACTTCTAACTTTATTTCTAAGGTACATATCCATGGCTCTATTAAAAATAACATTTCCACATATATCCTTTATCTCTCTCAACTCTAAATCAAACTTCATTCTCACAATTCTCCTAATTAAAATTTCTTCCTTTTTCAATAAATTTACTCTACCTTTTATTATATACCTTTTTACATCTTTATAGCGCATTTATTTTAAAGTAATTCACCTTTTCTATAATTTCCAACTATAAAAGAAATATGAACTATAAATAATTACATAAAAAATGGTGAGCATGAATCTTAATATAATTACATGCTCACCATAAATTTAAAAACTAGTTTAGACCTTTAATCAAACCAAGATTCACTATATCATTTTCATCTACGTCTTCAGTATTTAACTCAATATATATATTCCATTCTGCCATATCTGCAGTTCCAATTCCAGGAACCATTCTCTCAATCGCTATAGAAATTTCATTGCCCTCTTTAATTACCTTTTTTACTTTATGCCTCACAGATCCACTTGATTCATCTAGTGTTACAATAATTAAAGCTTTTTTAGAAAAAAACTCATCATCATATTTGCTTGCATCTACGTCACGGTTTTCATTTACACATGACAGCATACTTACAGTAAGTCCTTTTACTTTCCCTTCATGCTCCCTTAAACATTCTTTTGATTTGCAAATAGTGATAATAGGATATTTTTTACTTGAATTATAATATGGAGATCTTTCATAACTATCCTTAAACTCAAGCTCCCTCGCAGAATCACTAGGTTTTTTAATAATCCCCCCTTTATCTTCTGTGCTTGCTGAAACTTCATCATTATCTTGATTTTCTGTATTTCCTACTTCAACAGTTTCCTCCTCTTTTTCACTTTCACCTGCATTTATATTATTACACCCTGAAAAAAGTACCACCGTAGTTAAAACTAAAGTACTACATAACAATTTAAATTTATTCTTTTTCATATATATACCTCCATATTTCATATAAATAGAGTTCTTTGCTTAAGATGGAGTTTTCTCCCACTGAAGCTTACTAACAGACTTCTTAGTATCAGTATTTTTGATACTTAGAAGTCGTTGTACTTTAGTGAAGATCGTTATATAAGAACGTATTAACTCTCTACTCATACTTTAAATCTTAATACCTATATCTTAAGAAATATCCTTTATTTATATACGCTTATTTATACAAAAAGATTTAAACTTTTTATTTCTAGCGTCTATTTAAAATTACATTATTATAATATACAAGCTATAGGAATATTAGTAGTCCTTCTTTAAAGGTCGTATTAAAACATTATTTTTGCAATAAATAATAAAGACTGAGTCAAAATTTTTTATTTGACTCAGTCTATCTCAGATAATTTTATTTAAATTTTACTGCAGTTCCATAACAAATAACTTCAGATGTACCATTCATTATTGAGCTTGTTGCATACCTTATATTTACTATAGCATCAGCACCCATAGTTTCTGCTTCGTCAGCCATACGCTTTGTAGATATGGCTCTAGCTTCATTCATCATTTCTGTATAGCCTTTTATCTCTCCACCTACAACGGTTTTAAGACCACTAAGAATGTCCTTACCTATATTTTTAGACCACACCACTGACCCTTTAACCATTCCTAACATTTCTAACTCTTTTCCTGCAATGTAATTAGTATTTACTAATATCATTTTCGTCTCCCCCTTTTATTTCTTTTATTCTTTCTATCATATTATAAATAATTGCTCCTGCTATACCTATGGCAATTAAAAGCAAAATTATTGGCAATAACTTTATTCCTTCTGCAAAAGTAACAAATATGATACCTCCAAAATAGAAAATTGCAAATAGGAGCATCAATACTGTTATTACTATGGTAAGTATAATTTTTCCCATACTCTTATCATCTCCCTAAAAATATGCTATAAATATTAATTATTCCATTTTACTAGACTAATATTATCATACTACAACTACTAATACAATATGGATAAAAATAGTTATTGATGCATAATGATTAAATTTTATTTTTATCCAATCAACTTCATCTATACCTAATATTTATCCGTTCTTTGTATACCTGTATACATATTTACTTTTCATAATAGTGTATAATTTTAAAAAATTATATAAATTCATGGGAGGAAGGATAATAATGATCAAATTAATCGGTATTATAATTGTTATCATTGGTTTTACGTTAAAACTCGATACTATTGCTGTGGTTCTTTCTGCGGGGGTTTTAACAGGGCTCGTTGCTGGTTTGAGTATTAACGAAATATTGACTACTCTAGGACAAACTTTTGTATCTCAAAGAGCCATAACATTATTCATATTAACATTACCTGTAATTGGTATGTGTGAAAGATATGGACTTAAAGAAAGAGCTGCAACTCTTATAAGTAATGCTAAATCTCTTTCTGCTGGAAAGCTATTAAGTGTCTATGCCCTAGTTAGACAAGTGGCAGCTGCCCTTTCTATTAGAATGAGTGGACATCCTCAATTTGTTAGACCTCTTGTTAACCCTATGGCACAAGGTGCTGCCGTTAGTAACTTTGGAGAAATTGATAAGGAAGATGAGGATAGAATTAAGGCTTCTTCTGCAGCTATGGACAACTATGGTAACTTCTTTGGACAAAACTTATTTATGGCTAGCTCAGGAGTACTTCTAATAACCAGTACACTTCAGGAACAAGGCTATGTAGTAGATGCTCTTGATGTAGCTAAAGCTTCTATCCCAATAGCTGTAATACTATTTATAATGGTATTAGTACAAAATCATTTATTAGATAAATCATTAATTAAGAAATATTCTAAAAAAGATAATTAAAGGAGGAATCGATTATGGATATGGCAGCACTATCAAATTTTTTATTGGAAATCTTTTATGCCTTAGTGGGCTTCCTAATGATTTCCCTATCAGTTTATACATTTACAAATAAAGATCATAAAGCTAGAATTGGTACTTCAATATTTTGGTCAATTCTAGGTATTATATTCATAGCTGGACCTTATATCCCAGCTAATATAGTTGGGATTTTAATAATAGCCTTAGGTTGCTTGACCGTTTCTAAGCAAGTTAAAATGCTACCTACCAAACCCCTCGATGGAGAGTTTGCTAAAACTCAATCTGGAAAACTTAAAAATAAAGTTTTCTTATCACCTCTAGTAATCGCAATTGTAGCTCTAGGAATAGCACAATTTACCTCTATTAGCGGAACAGCTGCTATTGGTATAGCTGCTGTGATAGCAACTATTGCAACCTTAATTATCACAAAAGCTAATCCAAAGTTCATTTTAGAGGATGGAGCTAGAATGATTGACTCTGTTGGACCTGTAAGTATCTTGCCTCAACTTCTTACTGCATTAGGCTCACTATTTACAGCTGCTGGAGTTGGTACTGTTATTGCTAATGGTATATCAAGCTTCATACCTGAAGGAAATCTTTTAATTGGAGTAGCTGCTTACTGCATTGGTATGGCTATCTTTACAATGATTATGGGAAATGCCTTTGCTGCATTTGCAGTTATCACTGCTGGTATTGGAATTCCATTTGTATTTGCACAGGGGGCTAATCCAGTAGTTGCTGGTGCCTTAGCTCTTACTGCTGGATATTGTGGAACACTAATGTCACCAATGGGAGCTAATTTTAATATTATGCCTGCAGCTCTTCTAGAAATTGACGACAAAAATGCAATTATTAAACGCCAATTTCCTGTGGCTATGACATTACTAATAGCACACATAGTTTTAATGTATTTCTTAGCATTTTAAAAGTTTATATAAGATATAACTAAAGGAGGTGAATTTTAATGAAGCTAATGCTTCATTAAATATATATATGAAAGTTTTAATAAGTGGTTTTGATCCCTTTGGAGGAGAACCTATAAATCCAGCTCTTGAAGCAGTAAAATTACTTCCTAATAATATTGCTGGCGTAGAAGTTATAAAGGTAGAAATTCCTACTGTCTTTAATAAATCAATAGAGGCCCTTGAAAGCTCTATCAAAAATCATAACCCAGATGCAGTTATTTGCATCGGACAAGCAGGTGGTAGATTTGCAGTTATGCCGGAGAGAGTTGCTATTAATATAGATGATGCTAGAATTAAAGATAACGAAGGAAATCAACCAATAGATATAAAAATTAAAGAAGATGGAGAAAATGCTTATTTCTCTAACTTACCTATAAAAGCAATGGTTAAAAACATGGTAGATAATGGCTATCCTTCTGCAATTTCTAATACTGCTGGAACATTTGTTTGTAACCATATAATGTATGGATTACTTTATCTTATCGATAAAAAGTACTCTCATATGAAAGGTGGATTTATTCACGTTCCATATATACCAAATCAAGTGGTTACAAAGCCAAATACACCTTATATGAATCTTCAAGATATTTCAAAATGTCTTGAGCTTTGTATAGAAGCCCTAGTTAATAATGGAAATGAAGACATTAAAACTATAGGAGGTACAATCTGCTAATGACATACCCAACAGAAGAAAAAAAAGTATTTGTATATGGAAGCTTAAGAGAAGGTTTCTTTAACTATGATAAATACTTAAAAAGTAAAGTATCTCCAGCTTCTCTAGGCGAAGTAAGGGGAAAGCTTTTCCATCTTCCTCACAAGGGATACCCTGCTTTACTAGATGGAGAAGATACTGTTATTGGAGAAATTATGGCACTAAAAGATTTTTATGAAGATATAGTTTCCTTAGATCAAATGGAAGGATTCAGATCCTTTGAAGATATATCAATCAATGAATATATAAGAACTACTATAAATGTCAAAAATCTTGAAACAAAGGCTATTGAAAATTGTTATGTATATAAATACGTAGATGGCAATGATAAAAACTTTAATTCCCATGCAATCTATATTCATCATGGAGACTGGAAAAAGTATATGAATAGCCTATAATAATACAAGTAGAAAAATCTATCATTTATTTGATAGATTTTTTATTGCAATAAACTAAAATTATATTTAAATTTATTGACATCTCTATTTCTATTGCATAATATATAAAATAATAATTATTTTCTTAAGGTGAATTTATGTCTTATAATCTAAACCCCGAAGAATTAGTTGTAGCAGCTGCTATTCTCTCTATATATATAGCTAAAAATAGAACTTCTGATGAAATTAATCTATTAGGAAATCTTTTTCAAGCTATAGGTACAAACCTATCAACTATTGCTACTGTTACTCCACAAAATGAATCTACTATTAATAACAAAAATAATACTAATGAATAAAATTTAGTTTAAAAATAATTCCTATAATATGAGGAATTATATTATACTATAGACGTTTTTTAAGATTTAACATAAACATTACTTATTACTCTATTAAATTGAAAAGGATGATTTAATATATGTATGAAGAATACTTTAAACATATTCCACAAGAAAAAATGAGAACCTTTTTTCTTGAAGAACTTGCTCCTTTAGGAATTATAAAACATTATAAAAAAAATGAGCATATAGATTACTTTCCTGGGGGTAAACTCTCAATAGTTACTGAAGGAAAAGTGAAGGTTTGTATCTATACTAAAAATGGTCTTGAAAAAATTTTATTTTTTTTAATACCAGGAGAAATATATGGGGAGGAAAGTTTATTTCATCACTCTCATATAGGCATTACTCCAGTTACATTAGAAGATACTTCAATCTCATTTATTGATTATGAAACTTTATATAATTATTTAAATGATAAACCTAAAAATTATGAGTATTTTCTTCAAAGTATATTAAGAAAATATCAAATTTCTTTATTTCAGATGGGAGACCTTTTAAAGAGATCACCACGAGCTCAAATTTGCTCTGCTCTTTGTAGAATTGTTGCTCAAACTATAAATAATTATTCTAAATGTAATGATCCAATTGAACTAAGTCTCCCGCTTACCCATGAAGGATTAGGAAATTTAATCGGCTGCTCTAGAGTTACCGTTACTAGAGTTCTTAATGAGTTAAAATCCCAAGGAATATTAGCAAGCACATCTAAAAAAATAGTTATTCTAGATTTTGAAAGATTAAAAAAATATTGTGACTAATAACAAGTAAATTAAATGTAACATATAATTACTTATTTAGACTTATATTACTTAAATTCTCTAAGTAATTTTTATGTAACATATAATTTTTTATTATTTTTCATCTAATTTTATGTTATTATATTATTGTAACCGCAAGGTTAAAAATTCATTGGTTAATCAGTTATAAGTTTAAATTCAAATTATAATTAAACTATTCTAAGAAAAGTAGGTTGTTTAGTATGGATAATAACTCAAAAGAACTTTTTAAACTTATTGATGATGGAAACACTATTGTACATAGCGATCCTAGAAAAGCTTATGAAATAACAAAAGAAGCATTAAAATTAGCTGAAGCGTTTAATAATAAATCTGCAATGGGCTATTGCTTTATTAATTTTGCTTTAATTTACAGATCACTATCAAATCTTGCCAACTGGGTAGAATATGGTCATCATGCTCTAGATATATTTATGGAATTAAATGAAGAGGAAGGCATTGTTGTAGCTTTAAATCTTTTAAGTTGCGCATATTTTCACGTTGGACTTTATGAGGATTCTTTAATAAATTGTCTTAGAGTTCTAGATTTGTGTATTGATGATAAACATAGCTTTATTCACACCTGTTCCCTTAATAATATGGCAGAGATTCACAGGATAACTACCCAATATAATAAAGCCTTGAAATATTATGAGAAAGCTTTAGCTAAAGCTAAAAAATTTAATTATACTTCACTATCTGCATCTATTTTATTTAATATAGGACAAGTTCTTCTAGAGAAGAATAATTACCATAAAGCTTTAAAAATATTTTTTGAAAGCTATGATATAGCTATTGAATTTAATAACTTTATACTCCTAGGTGAAATAGAAAATAATATTGGTTTCATTCACTTTAAAAATAAAGAGTTTGATAAAGCCATGGAGTACTATAATAAATCCTTAGAACACTTAGAAACCATTAGTAACAAATTTTATATCATAGATTTATACTTTAACATTGGTTTTTTAAAGCTTTCCACTTCTTCTGGTGATGCTATAGAATATTTAAATAAAGCTATACATTGTGCTGAGGAACTTAATTCCAAACATAAGCTTAGTAAAATACATTTGCAGCTTTCTAAATACTACGAATCATTAGGAGATTTTAAAACAGCCTTAGAATATTACAGGCAGTACCACCTTTCAGAAGAAGAAGTTTCTTCATCTACTATGAAATCTAAACTAGAAATTATAAGAATTCAATGTAATCATGCTATAGAAGCTGAAGAATTAGAACAAATTAAAATAATAAATCAAAAACTAGAAATGGAAATAGAATCCCAAAATAAAAGGCTACAATATATGAAAAATGAGAATAAGAATTTACGATTTAAAGCATTGAAAGATTCTCTTACTAAAATTTCAAATAGACATGCCATTGACCAAATGTTTAGTAGACTATGGAAATATTCTAAACTCAATAAAAATAATATGGTTTTATTTATGATAGATGTGGATAACTTTAAATTATATAATGATTATTGGGGTCATATGCATGGTGATAAATGTCTTGCTAGTATTGCTCAATGTTTAAAAGACATTTCTACCTCCCGTCACGATTTTTGTGGTAGATACGGTGGAGAAGAATTTATATATCTTGCTGAGGATTTAACCTATGATGAAGCTATTTACCTAGGTAATCTAATAAGTTGTAAAGTTAAGGACTTAAAAATAAAATCTACTCATGATAATGAGAGTTCTGTAATTACTGTTAGTATTGGTGGGGTCTATGGAAACCTTTCCTCTCTTAGATCAACTGACTATATGATTGAAATTGCAGACAAACAATTATATATCTCTAAAGAATCTGGAAGAGATAAAGTTACGTTAATAAACACCTTAGAAGATGAATTAATGCTAAATTCAATAAATTCAGTGAACTTAGCAACTGCAGATATATATTAATAATTTAAACTTTAAAACAGTTATTCCTTTATTATTAATTATATTATTCAAGTTATTAAACATAAAAGTATAATAAAGAAGGACACTCTTAAAATTACTAAGCTTAAACTACCAATAAAAGCTTAATTTTTAATAGTGTCCTTTTATTAATTATTAATCATCTTCTCTTAAAAGGTTAATATCTTTTCCACTAAGAATCTTGTTCATATTTCTCATAGAACACATTTTACCACACATAGTGCAACTATCTTCATGATGAGGTGTAGATTCTTTTCTATATTTTCTTGGCTTTTCTTCATCTAAAGCTAAGGTAAACATCTTCTCCCAATCAAGTTCCTGTCTTGCCTTACTCATTTCATTATCCCACTGCGATGCACCTTTAATTCCTTTAGCAATATCCGCTGCATGAGCTGCAATTTTTACTGCTACTATACCTTCCTTCATATCATCTAGGTTTGGAAGTCTTAAATGTTCTGCTGGAGTTACATAACATAAAAAGTCTGCTCCATAACTTGCTGCAATAGCTCCACCAATGGCAGAAGTTATATGATCATAACCTGGAGCTACATCCGTAACTAAAGGTCCTAAAACATAAAATGGTGCTCCGTGACAAAGTCTTTTTTGAAGTAACATATTAGCTTCTATTTCATTTATAGCCATGTGCCCTGGACCTTCAATTATAACTTGTACATTTCTCTCCCAAGCTCTTTTTGTAAGCTCACCTAATACCATAAGCTCCTTAATTTGTGAAGCATCTGTGGCATCAGCTATCGAACCTGGTCTACATGCGTCTCCTAAACTTAAAGTTAAATCATATTTTTCACATATATCTAATAATCTATCAAAATACTCATAGAATGGATTTTCTCTCTGATTTAATTCCATCCAAGCAAACAAAAGAGATCCTCCCCTTGAAACTATATTAGTAATCCTCTTATTTCTTTTAAAAGTATTTATAGTTTCCCTGTTTAGTCCTGCATGGATAGTTACAAAATCTACTCCATCCTGTGCATGCTTTTCTACTACTTTAAAGAATTCATCTACAGAGATATCCTTTAGTTCCTTATCATAAAAGCCAACTACATCATACATTGGTACTGTTCCAATCATCGCTGTAGACATTTCTACTAACTTTTCTCTGAACTTTGCAGTTTTTCCATAATTAGAAAGGTCCATAATAGCCTCTGCTTTCATATCTAAAGCAACTTTTACCTTTTCCATTTCTTTATCTATATCATCACAATCTTTGGATATACCTAAATTTACATTTATTTTAGTTTTGAGACCTTGTCCTACTCCCTGTGGTACAAGGGATTTATGATTTTTATTAGCAGGTATAGCTACCTTCCCTTCCGCTACTAAAGCCCTTAACTCTTGAATATCCATATTCTCTGACTTAGCTACAATCTCCATCTCTCTTGTTACAATGCCCTTCCTAGCGGCATCCATTTGTGTTGTAAAATTCATACTTTCTTCCTCCCTAAGTACAATAATTATTTAATTTAATAATTTAGCGCCTTTCTTTAGGAGAAAATAATTGCTTACATATTTTTTTACAAACCTTTATTAATTCTTATCTAAAAAAATAAAGGCTTACACAAGGTAAGCCTTTAGATGAATTCATAAAATAAATATTTATAAACATTTTTATAAATAAGCTATTATTAAAATCTTTTAAAGCTTTCCTTCGATGGCATTATCCACATCAGGTTCAAGGGTTAAAGCAATTATTGCTTCTCTCAGCATTAGGCACCCCTAGCTAAATAATTATTAAATTAACTTCATTATAACATAAAAACTATAATTTTCAAATTTACTTTTAATTTATTATTATCCACATTTTTAATGGAAAATTTTTAATAACATATTTTTTCTTTCTAAGGATAAACTAAAGTCGAGTTTTCTTAAACCTTTTATTTTTCAATAGCTTATCCTTATTCTTGTTGTTCTCATCAAATATACTCATACTTAAGAATTTAAGTAAATACTTTAAAAGGACGGTGTATTACAATGAAAAAATCTTTAATTATGCTAACATTAGTTGGTGCCATCATGACTTCTTCTACTGTAGCCTTTGGATATGATAATATATCAATGGATTCTAATAGTGAAAAAATGACTACTATAGAGACTCCATCAGAAAAATCTAAGGATGAAAAACCCACTGAGGAAAAGAAACCAACTATGATTGAGGAAGAAGAAAAGACAAAAAAACCTGATGAAAAGAAGCAAACTATAAGTGAGTCTAAGCCTGAGAATGAAAAAGCTCCTAAAGAAGATGAAAAGAAACCAACTCTAAACGAAACTGATGAGAAAAAACAAAATACAAAGACTCCTGGAAAACATATGAGAAAACCAGAGTGTGATAATAAGTGTAACCCTGAAAATAACAAGGAAAACGAAAAGAAGGCTCAATAATTAAGTATAAATTTAAACTTAATTTAAATATAGGCTATGTTTTAACAACAGTTTAAAACATAGCCTAATATTTTATTTTATTTTATGCTGTTTTCTTTGTTTCTATATCTCTTTGAATTTTGCTAAAAAATTTATAAGTAGTTGAAGATAACATCATTCCAAAGGCAATAGCTCCACCTACTATAATAGTTTTCATTGCACTGCTATAAGCAAGGTCATAATTTTGAGCTACTATATATAATACTGTGTTATAGGCCATAACTCCTGGTACTAACGGGAATATTCCTGGTATTGAAAACTGCATACTTGGAGCCTTTAACCTTCTTGCCATTACTTCACTATAAACTCCTACTACAAATGCCCCCATGAAAGTAGCAATAATTACACTTCCTCCATAGTTGAACACTATTAAATAGCTTATCCATGCAAGAGTTCCTGAAATCCCAGCCCAAACTAATTTTTTTCTATCTATATTAAATAATATGGCCGGAAATACACTTCCAAAAAACGCTAAAACAATTTGTCTAATCATAACATAGCCTCTACTTTCACTTAAATATATTATATCTAAAAGATTCCTAGAAAATTTCTAAAGGCTAATGCAGTACCAATTCCTGAACCAATTGCTGTAATTATTAAAACTGCCTCACCTACCTTTGAAATTCCTGATGTAAAATCACCATAAATTATATCTTTTATTCCATTAGTAAGGGCTACACCAGGTAATAGTACCATAATAGACCCTAGTATAATCTTGTCCTTGTTCACTATAGTTATAATATTTTCAAATAAAATACTTATACTAGCTATAAGAAATCCTGAGAAAAAGAAGATAAAAAATTGGAAAAATCCTACGTTGGATACCTTATCTACCATATAATATATTATCATACCAATAATCGCAGATATAAAGGCTGCAAAAATTGTTCCGTTGAAAAATAATGAATAAATAAAACAAGTCATTCCACCAGCTAACACTCTAATAGGTAATTTAAAAGTAGGCGTTTTTCTTATATCTTCTAGTCTTTCCATTGCTTCCTCATAGGAAATCTTCTCTGACTCGATGCTTCGAGAAAAACTATTTACTAGCTCTATGCTATATAAATCAACACTCTTGCTTCTAACCTTTTTTAGTGATGTAACCTTTTCTTGATCCTCATCTAAAATAGATATAAAAATTCCTTTTCCTGTAGTTATGCATTCACTTTTATAATTATATGCTTTACATATCCTTTCAATAGTTTCCTCTACTCTATAGGATTCTGATCCATTACTAATAAGTAGTTCACCTGCTGAAAGAGCTATATCTAAAACCTGTTTTGCCTTCATGATAAATCTCCTTCTAATATTCCATATATTTAATAAACATGAATTTTATTCAGTTTACTATAATTATTTTTTAGCATATTTAATATTACACATTTATTAATGGTAATTATATCATCTTTTTCATATTTGTCTATTAATTATTTATATATTAAATGAACTTATATTTATTATATATTTAATTAATTACTTTATTATTATTTCCTAAATACTAGGTTATACTTATCTCTAAAATAAAAAGAACTAACTCAAATTAATTTACTTAATTTAAGCTAGTTCTTAAAAACTATGTCAATAAACTTCAGATGGAATAAACTCTATCCTAGTTAAAAAACTCTATTTACTTTTTATTTAGTTATTAAACTACATCTTCTTTAATGTCTTCAAATTGACTATTATATAAGTTTGCATAGAAGCCATTGGCTGCAAGTAACTCATTATGATTTCCTTGTTCTACTATATCTCCATCTTTCATTACAAGGATTAAATCTGCATCCCTTATAGTAGATAATCTATGAGCAATTACAAAACTAGTTCTACCCTTCATCAAATTATCCATTGCCTTTTGTATTAAAACCTCAGTACGAGTATCTACAGAACTAGTGGCTTCATCTAAAATTAGAATCTTAGGATCTGCAAGAATTGCACGAGCTATAGTAAGTAATTGCTTTTGACCTGCAGACACGTTATTAGCTTCTTCATTTAAAATCATATCATATCCATCAGGTAAAGTTTTTACAAAGTGATCCACATTGGCAGCCTTCGCTGCAGCAATAACTTCATCATCATTGGCATTTAATCTACCATATCTGATATTTTCCTTAATAGAGCCATTAAATAACCAAGTATCTTGAAGTACCATACCAAATATACTACGTAAATCTTGACGGTTGAAATCTTGAATATTATGACCATCTATTAAGATAGCTCCACTATTCACATCGTAAAATCTCATAAGCAATTTAACCATGGTAGTTTTTCCTGCTCCAGTAGGTCCAACTATAGCAACCTTCTGTCCTGGTTTTACATGTGCTGAAAAATCATTGATAATAATCTTATCTTCTTTATACCCAAAGTGAACATTTTCAAAGTTTACTTCACCTTGAATTTCTTCTCCCTCATCTTCTGACAATAACAGATTTTTTATTTTAATAGGGTTTTCTGCAAATTGCACTTCCTCTTCTTCTGCTAAGAATTCAAAAACTCTTTCTGCAGCCGCTGCTGTAGATTGCATTAGATTTGCTATCTGAGCTGACTGAGCTATTGGTTGATTAAAAGATCTTACATATTGAATGAAGGATTGAATATCTCCAACTTCAATAGTTTTCTTAATAGCCAGCCATCCACCTAAAATAGACACTACTACATAGCCTAAGTTTCCCACAAAGGTCATAATAGGCATCATCATTCCAGATAAAAATTGAGACTTCCAAGCCGAGTCGTATAATTTATCATTTAACTTATTAAATTCTCTAATTGCCTCTTCTTCTCCATTAAAGGCCTTAACTATATTATGACCTCCATAAACCTCTTCTACTTGACCATTAACATTTCCTAAATATTTCTGTTGATTTCTAAAGTGTTTTTGAGATTTCTTAACTACTACCGATATTAAAAACATAGATATTGGCAATATAAGGAGAGTTGCCCCTGTCATGATACCGCTTATTGAAATCATCATTATTAGTACTCCAATTAATGTAGTAATTGAAGTTATAACTTGAGTCATACTTTGGTTTAAGTTTTGACTTACGGTATCTACATCATTTGTTACCCGTGATAAAACTTCACCATGAGTCTTATTATCAAAATATTTAAGAGGCATTCTATTAATTTTTTCAGAAATCTCTTTTCTAAGATTATATGAAACCTTTTGAGTAACTCCTGACATTATAAAACCTTGTACAAAAGAGAATAATGTACTAATTATATATAAAATCAAAAGTATTAATAAAATTCTTCCTATATATTCAAAGTCTATGCCTACTCCTGAACCTGTTATCTTACCTACAAGTCCCTTAAAAATGTTAGTGGTAGCTTTACCTAAAACCTTAGGTCCAATAATAGAAAAAGCAGCACTTCCAACGGCAAATATTATAACAATTATTATGGATGCAGTAAAAGGTTTAAGATAACTAATAAGCTTTTTCATGGTGCCCTTAAAGTTTTTAGCTTTTTCTCCAGCACCTCCCATTGGTCCACGTCCCATAGGTCCTCCACCACCCATAGGTCCTTTTTTCATATTTTGCTCCTTACTCATTAGCTAACTCCTCCTTTGAAAGTTGAGATAGTGCTATTTGTTTATACACATCACAAGTTTTCATTAACTCATTGTGAGTTCCAATACCTGCAATTCTACCTTCCTCTAAAACTATTATCTGTTCTGCATGTAGAATAGTACTTATTCTTTGAGCTACAATTAGAACTGTACTATTTAATGTTTCTTTTTTAAGGGCTTTTCGTAATGCCGCATCAGTCTTAAAATCTAAAGCTGAGAAACTATCATCAAAAATATATACCTCTGGTTTTTTAGCAATAGCTCTTGCAATAGAAAGTCTTTGTTTTTGGCCTCCTGAAACATTAGTACCCCCTTGAGATATTTCAGTATTATAACTCTCCTTAGTACCTTTAATAAAGTCAGTGGCTTGTGCAATCTCTGCAGCCTTTATCATATTTTCGTCTGTAATACTTTTACCTGAATATTTTAAGTTACTTTCAATGGTACCAGAGAATAGCACTCCTTTTTGAGGTACATAACCTATCTTTTCTCTTAAATCATGTTGACTTACTTTTCTAATGTCAATTCCATCTAAAAGTATTTCTCCCTCAGTCACATCATAAAATCTCGGTACAAGATTAATAAGGGTGGATTTACCGCTTCCTGTACTACCAATAAATGCGGTAGTCTCTCCAGGCATAGCAGTAAAAGTTATATTACTTAGAACATTTTCTTCAGCATTTGGATACTTAAAGGAAACATTATTAAATTTAAGAAATCCCTTTTTATCTTCTTCAAGTTTTATTGGAGCTACAGGATCCTTAACTACATATTCAGTGGATAATACTTCATCTATACGCCCAGCTGAAACTGTAGCACGAGGTAACATCACTGAAACCATAGATATCATTAAGAATGCCATTATAATTTGCATTGTATATTGAATAAATGCCATCATATCTCCAACTTGCATGGTTCCTGCATCAATGCTATGTGATCCATTCCATACTATTAAAATAGTAATTCCATTCATAATCAACATCATAGTTGGCATCATTAAAGCCATAGTTCTATTGACAAATAAATTATTCTTGGTTAAATCATTATTTGCTTTATCGAATCTTTTTTCTTCATGTCTTTCTGTACTAAAGGCACGAATTACCATCATACCAGTCAAAATTTCTCTAGTTACAAGGTTAATCCTATCAACTAGTTTCTGAACCCTCTTGAATCTTGGCATAACTACTGTAAATAAAACAATTACTACTGCTGAAATAGCAACTACTGCAACAACAATAATCCAAGCCATTGAAGTTTCTGTATTTAAAACCTTTATTACTCCACCAATTCCTAAGATTGGTGCATAGAATACTACTCTTAGAAGCATTACCATAAGCATTTGAATTTGCTGAATATCGTTGGTACTACGAGTTATAAGTGACGCAGTAGAAAATTTATCTAATTCTGCATTAGAAAAACCTATAACTTTAGAAAATACTTTACTTCTAAGGTTTTTACCAAGGTTTGCTGCCACTCTAGCCCCAATAAATCCAACAGTTACTGTAGCAGCCATACTTAGTAGGGCTATAAGTATCATTAATCCTCCTGTATAAAGAAGATAGTTAGTTTGCATTTTGTCTATATTCAAACCAATATTATTATACTCATTTTTTACATAACTAATAGCTGCTTGGTCTATCATAGTATTAGGTAAGTTCTCAAAATTTTTATCTATATCTTTCATCATAGTATCTCGCTGTTCCTGCGGTAACTGTGACATCACTTCCAATATATCTGCATTTTCATCTATACCCATATTAGGAGGAAACTCCGCTATAATTGCTGCTTTCATGGCCTTACTTTCTTCACTGTCACTTTCAAAGCCTTGCACTACTAACATTGGCCTTGCAAATATTCCATTTAACTTTTCAATGGTTTCTTTATCCTTTTTCTTAGTTGTAAGCTTATATACACCTTCATTTTCTAAAGAAGGATACTTCTTCACATATTTATTGTATTCTTCATCACTAAGAGAATCTTTATCTAACAAAGTATAATTACTCTTAATTTCTATTCTATCCTCTTCACTAATAAATAGTTCTAACTTTTCTAATTGACTCTTTCTAATTACTTCTGGTGTAACTTTTTCTACTCCCCCCTGCTGAATTCCAACATTTACTATATTAGAAGTATAGTCAGGTAAAGAAAGGTCACAGACTGCTTGAACAATTAGTAATCCAATTATGATGATAATTGGCACCACTGAGTTCTTTAAATATTTAATTAACTTGAACATATTCCTCCACTCCCTCTTACAATAATGAATCACTAAGAAATAAACTAAAAACAAAATACTTTATTACCTATGCTATATGAACATAGATAACAATAGTATTTACAATTTATCAGTTTATTTGCAATTTAAAAAAAATTTATTTATAATAATCTTATAAAATACTTATTAATTTATATAAATTATGATATTATATTATTTATAAGTATATAACAGTTATAAACATATATTAATTATAGTTTTATAACTATTATAAGTCAATAACTATTTTATTGTGAATTTTTTAATTTTTAATTAACGATTTTAATATAGAAATTCAATACTACAGCCAAAGGAGCATTATTATGGATGAAAAAAATTTAACTAAACTATCTGAGGACTTTTTCCTTCTTATGATGGTACTTCATAAAAAGATTATAAAATTAGAAGACTTTATGAAAAATACAGTTGTGCCACCATCTCATGTAAAAGTGGTTTTTTACCTAGCTCAAAATGGACCTTCATCGGTGTCTAGTATAGCTAGAGACCTTTGTATATCTAAACCCAATATGACCCCAATAATAGATAAACTCCTTGAGTGTGGTTATGTTAATAGATATGAAGATCCAAAGGATAGAAGAGTTATTAGAATTGAAATAACAGAAAAAGCCCATGAAGTCTTTAAAATCAAAAAGGATTTAATGAAAAGCTTTCTTAAGGAAAAGTTATCTGTGCTACCAGATGAAGATTTAATTTCTCTTAGTGGTGCAATATCCGAATTTAAAAGAGTTATGTCTAAAATAAATTAAAATAAAAGGTATAAAGCTATCATAAAACTAGCTTTATACCTTATTAATACTATAAAATTTTATACTTTAATATTATTATAAATTGTCTATTCTCTTCTCAAATACTCCTCTCTCAAAGATTATGTCATTAAGAGACAATAAAACTCCAATTAATATACCATACCAAATGTAATGTAGTTCAAAACTATCCTTAATTGTCAAAGCAATAAAAACAGCAATACCATACCCTATAGCACTCCATATTTTCTTCTTCTTAGATTTTGATACAAATTTCTGCATCGGTTTAAAAAGTCCAATAATGCTATCATTAACTCCTTTAAACAATATTGAACATATAAACTCAGCAACTATAACCCCTATAACAATATATAAAAAATCCATATAAAACTCCCCCTACCCTTTATCTAAAGTTCATCCATTATATATACATTTAATTAATTACCTATTTTATTAATAAATTCTTCTAGCCATTGTTTTCCTTCTATAAACCATTTATGTGGATATAATATTAACTTATTATCTACAATATAATTCATATATGCTAAAGATGCATGATATAATGACTTGTCTAATTCTTCTTTTACCAAATCATAAAAAGGAGGTCTTCCATCTTGATCCCATGAAAGTTTGTCAGCTATAAATAAAGTCATCTCATATGGTGTAGGATTTAATTTTAAAGTAGTATGACAACCTATTGCACCTAGTATATTATTATCTTCTATGTTAAAACCTTCCTTTGCTAATTTAACTGAACAACGTTGATGTAATAAAAATGGGTACTTTTTTTCTGCCTCATCTATATACCAATTATTATCCTTAGCATACTGTAGCATGTCTTCAGGGCTAATAATTGCACTAATGTCATGAAGATATCCAGCAATTTCACAAACATCTTTATCTAAGTTATATTTTTCTGCAATTATAATACTAGTTTTAGCAACATTAATACTGTGCTCTAAGGTCTTTTCTCCATTATTCCCCATGAATATTCTTTCAATATTTTCTTTTATTTCTCTAGACATATCTAAATTATTTAAATTTGTGTACTGTTTTATCATAGCTATCCTCCAATGTATTTTTAATTATCACAGTATAATAAATAGTTTTTCTAAATCTAATGATTATCTTATCCTGTATGAACTCAATAGCTTATTGCTAACCATTTTCAATATTAATTTTCTATACTATTATTTCTTTCACTCCTAATAAATCCTTTGAGTAATATCTAACATTTTCTTCTGTATTAGATCTTACTAATACTGCTTTAATTCCAACATGTTCTGGACCTGTTACATCAGCTAAAATACTATCTCCAACCATCCATATATCCCTATAATTGCAATGCTTCTTCAAAGCATAATGATATATTTTAGGATTTGGCTTCTCATATCCAACATTAGCAGATGATATACAATCGATTATATACGGTGATAATGCTAATTTCTCTACTATCTTAGGTAATTCAGGAATATGATTTGAGAGTATTACGTTTGAATAACCCTTTTTCATAAAGTACTGTAATACTTCTATTGTATCTTCATATAGTTGAAAACTTTCTCCTGATGCAAGTACTTGTCTAATTTCTTTTGAGTAGATAGCTGCTTTTTCTTCTGAGATATTTAACTTTATATATCCCTTTATTAATATATCTTCAGCATGGTTCCACCAAGCATCACTAGAAGTGAGATTCACATATTCCTTTTCAGGTTGTTGCCAAGGAAATCCCACTAATGAGATTTTCTTAAAATCTTCAATACCTATTTCCGTATATGGTTCATACTTACATAAAACCTTGAATAAAGCTTTACTAAGCATCCACTCATTATGAGCTAATGTACCTTGAAAATCCCAAAATATTAACTTATCCATTTTAATCTCCATATATTACCAAATTCATAGTTATACATCCATATTATAAAACTATGAACTATTTTCCTAATAACTTATAAATTTCTTCTTCCTTTTCTGCTACATGCTTTTTCATCATAACCGTAGATTCATTATGAAGATACCATTGATAGCACTTCTTTAAGCCTTCCTCCATAGAAGTTTCTTCTTTAAATATACTATGGACTTTTTTTACATCCAACACATTGTCATAATTAAAAAATGAAAAGAAGTCTCTCTCATTATACCCCTTCTCCTCATAATAAAAATGATACTTTATTGCCTTTTTACCAGCAGCCTTCTCACATAATTCTATCCATGTATTAAAGGTCACTGCCTCACTATTCCCAACATTATAAATAGATAGATTATCTTGATTTGTCTCTAAAAATCCTTCTACTAAATTGCCTAGGTCCTTAGAGTAGATAAATTGAACTTTAGTCTCTCCATCATTAGGAATTAGAATAGGCCTATCATTGATAATATGATGGAAAATAAAGCCTTCCCTTGCTGCATAATTATTTTCTCCATAAACATAAGGAGGGCGTAGTATTATAAGCTGAACATTACTATAGTTATACTTATCCTCTAAAAACTCTTCACACTCTATTTTGTTTGTTCCATAATCTCCCCAATATTTATTTTTACCTAACATAAATGATTCCTTAAAAGGTATTTTATAATTTTCTACATCATAGACAGCACTTGAACTAATAAAAATATATTTCTCTAACTTTTCATAATTTAAGGCTTCATGAAGAATTTCTAACTGATTTACATTAAGTCCAGACACATCAATTATATAATTAAATTCATGCTCACTAAGACATTTTTTCATTTCATCTAAATCTTCTCTGTCACAAATTATATTAGTAATTCTTTTATCTTCGGTTTTTCTGCTTCCTCTATTTAAGGTGTAAATTTCATAATCTTTCTGAGAACCTAATAAAGCTTCTACAATGGCTTTTCCTATAAAATAGCTTCCTCCAAGAATTAAGACTTTTTTCATTTTCTCCACCTCTACATCTATAAATTTAAAGCTTTTATAAAAACTTTCCAAAAACCGCCTTAACATTTTTTTAAATAAATTTTTTTATTTTCCATTTGTCTATCATAATATTATTTTACAGGATTAATCTGTATAAGTATATAATTAATGTAATATCATTTAAATATAAATAAATTTTATATTAGTTAAAATTTTTACTAGCTAATAATTTTTCAAGAATAGAGTGGAGCTAAAATTGGAATAAATTTTTTAATATTTTCGTTATAATAATGTTTCTATATTCTAATATATAATTAAACTATTAGAGTGTAGAAACTTTATTTATATATTACATTTTTAAGATTATTTTAAGGTAAGTATTTCATAATTAATCTCACAGGTAACCACTTAGAAAATTTAATCTCTGTTAGAAAGGAAGATTATTATGTACATCTTTAAAAATGCCTTAAAAAGTATTACAAGAGCAAAAGTTAGAAATATTTTAATTACAATTATAACAATAATTATTTCTGTTTCCGCTTGTATTGCCCTTAGTATTAGACAAAGTGCAGAAACTTCAAGGGAGGCCTCTCTTGATTCATTGGAAATTACTGCACAAATATCCGTAGACCGACAATCACTAATGAAAAATGCTGAATCCTCTAATGATAAATTAAAAACATTACAAGGTTCACAAAATTTATCATTAGAGGAAATGCAAATTTATGCACAATCTAAATTTGTAAATGATTTTTACTATACTATTACCTCTTCTCTTAACGGCGATATCACTTTATCACCCGTAGATACCTCTACTACAAATGAAGAAGATTCTATTAATTCAAATGGAATGCCAGTGAATAACCCAAATGGTAATAAGGGATTTGGTAAAATGGGGAGTCAGGGAGATTTCACTATTATTGGATACAGTTCCCACGATGCAATGACATCATTTAAGAATGGTACAAAAAAAATTACAGATGGAACTGTGTTTGATTCAGAGACAACGGAACCACAATGCATTGTTAGTGATGAATTAGCCATTCTTAATGAATTGAAGATTGGAGATAGTATCACATTAGTAAATCCAAATAATGAGGAAGAAAATGTAGCAATGACAGTTTGCGGTATATATAACAATAGTGAATCTTCTACCTCTCAACAAGGAAACATGATGGGTTTTAATGCTTCATCTGATCCTGCAAATCAAATTTATGTAAGTTTCAATGCCTTAAACTCAATTGTTGATAAATCTAAATCAAATGCAACAGTTGAGACTGATGAAACATCAGGAATAGAAATCTCTACAGCTTTACGTGGTCAGGAAAGTGGTACATACGTGTTCTCTAATATTGAAAACTATAAGGCTTTTGAAACAGACGTTGTTGCTCTTGGTTTAGATGATACAATCTATACAATTTCATCACAAGATGTTGATTCCTACGAACAAAGCCTAATACCACTAAATAACTTAAGCAATTATTCACTGTATTTTCTTTTAGTTGTTTTAATAATAGGTGCAGCTATACTAATTATTTTCAACCTATTTGCTGCAAGAGAAAGAAAATATGAAATTGGGGTATTAGCTGCTATTGGTATGAATAAAGTAAAAATTGCAACTCAATTTATATCTGAAGCATTTATCATTACATTTATCTCCATAGTAATAAGCATTTGTATTGGTGCTACTATTTCTGTTCCAATCGCAGATAAGTTGTTAGAAAATCAAATTGCTTCTGTAGAAACATCTAACCAAACAACTAAAGAAAACTTCGGTGGTGAATTTCAAGGTAGAATGGACAGTAGTAAAGGTAGCATGTCAAGGCCGTCTAATAGTAAAACAAAAATTAATTATGTTAAAGATATTACAGCAAGTATAGATGTTGTTGTTTTATTCCAACTATTAGGACTAGGTATTTTACTTGCCTTGATATCAAGTGCAACAGCAGTAATATCTATTCTTAGATATGAACCATTAAAAATCTTAAGTAATCGTACTTAAAGGGGGCCGTTATTATGAGTTCTTTTATACTAAAAGATTTATGTTATTCTTATGACAATAAGCAACATGAAATTATAAGTCACATGAATTATGAATTTAAAGATAATAAAGTTTATTCTATTGTAGGAAAATCTGGCGCCGGTAAAACAACCCTTCTCTCCTTATTATCTGGACTTGCCAAGCCAACACAAGGTTCCATTTTATTTGATGGAAAAGATATAAGCAAACTCAATTCTTGTAAATATAGAAGTAATTTTATTGGAGTTGTTTTTCAAAGTTTCAATCTCTTAACTCACTTAACAGCCATTGAAAATGTTATTCTTTCAATAGACATATCAGGTAAAAAAATATCAAATAAAAAAGAAAAAGCCTTAGAACTATTAAATAGTGTAGGATTGGATGAAACTACAGCTAATCGTAGAATATTAAAGTTATCCGGTGGTGAACAACAACGTGTTGCTATTGCACGAGCATTATCCTATGATCCTGCAGTAATCTTAGCAGATGAACCAACTGGAAATCTTGATGTTGAAACAGAAAATAGTATTATAAAAATATTTCAAAAATTGGCACATGATCATGGTAAATGCATAATTTTAGTTACCCATTCTCCAGAAGTTGCTAATATGTGTGATGTGGTTTATAAACTCTCATCTAAAAATTGATAGTAGTTATGTAATATAACCTTATATGTAAATATAAAGGTAGCCATTAAGGCTACCTTTACTACTAAAAAATATATTCATTTCATTCCCTGGAGTAACTAACACTTAGCCAAATCATAGATTTGGAGTGTTAGTTACATTCTTATAGCCTATATAGGTGGCGTAGAAATAGCCTCCATATATAGCTATTATCAGTAGTGCTGTTATAGTGGCTGAAGCCCCTATCTCTGCATTGCCGTAAAGAGATATAAATTCATTAGCTACACTAATTCCAACTATGGAGTGAATTATAGCTAATACTAATGGCATTGCAAAGTATATTAAAGTTTGAATAAATATAGTTTTATTTATCATCTTTCTTGAAGCTCCAATCCTTCTTAGAGCTTTATATCTATCAATGCTCTCACTAGCTTCTGATAATTGTTGAAGAGCAAGGACTGCTGCACTAGATATTAAAAATACAATCCCTATATATATACCTATATATAAAATTGTTGTAGTAGCTCCTTTTGTCATACTGTATATGCCAGTCTTAGTATCACCTAATATTATAAAGTCTTTACCCGAAGCATTTTCATCTCTGCTATTTTTGAATATTTCTCCTATTTCTGATTCTCGTTTTTCTCTATCTTCACCTACAAAGTTACAATTTAATATAGAGTCATAGGGCTTAAGGTTTTCTAAAGCTTTATCTGGAAGTATTACTGTAAAGAAATTATTAGCAAAGCCTGTGCTTTCATAAGCTTCTGTAATAAGCTCTTGATTTTTTATATTATAGTTTATATTATTTATTTTAATTACTGTGTTTTCCTTCATATAGCTTTTAACTAAAGGCACTAATTTACTAAAGTTAGAGGTTATTAATACTTCATCTTCTTTTAAGTCTATAGGACTTTGTCCATTTAACTCTCTTAGTTTATTATAATCACTTATCTTTAGAGCTGACATGTCATTATAACCTTTATCTAGAAATTTATCTTCTTTGCCATCTCCATATCCCTTTAATAAATCACCATAACTTTCTTCTAGTCTATACTCTTGTAATACTACATACTTTTCTTTATCTGTGAAATTGAACCCCAATTCTTTAATGGCCTGTTCTATAGTTTTGTTTTCCGAGCCTTCAAAATTTATAATTCTAGCTGAGACATCAAAAGGTACTGTATCCTTAAGACTACTTTCTAAAGAATTTTTAAAACTCAATCCCGTAGATAATATAGAAATAGTTATAAAGAGCATTAAACATATAACTGTTATAGATACAAAATTTGTGTTAATTTTACTACTTATCTGTCTAGTAACAAATATATTTAGTTTTTTAAGGTATATATTTTTACTATTCTTGATTACATACAATATAAATCCAGCTAATCCATAATAAAATAATATAGTTCCTAGAATCCCCAGTATTATCGAAATAGTAAATCTAGAATCAGTTATGTCTAATCCCACTTCTATTATAAACTTATAAGCAGTTATAAGTATTCCTACTCCTAAAATAAAAATAATAATTGATACTATAGGATTTTTAATCTTTATATTTTCACTTTTCTTATTAGCATTTATCATATCTATAAGTTTGTATTTTGAAATTACAAAGGTATTAAATATCATTATAAGTAAAAACATTATTCCAAAATAAGCTATAGTCTTTACAGCAGCATTTTGTGAAAATACAAATTTGTATTCACTCATGCCTACCTGAAATAACTTCGCTGTAAAAAGAGATAATCCTTGTGATAAAACTATACCAAAGATTAACCCTGCTACTAAAGACATAAGGCCTATGAAAAAAGATTCAGACACTAAAATACTTGAGATTTTTCTTTTACTCATACCCAATGTCATATATACACCAAGTTCTTTTTTTCTTCGTTTTATCATAAAGTTATTTGCATAAACAATGAGTCCACCCAAAATTACTGACACAAATACAGATACCCAAGAAATAACTGTAGTTAACATATCTATAAAACTAGCTTCCTTCTTACTTATTTCAAACATTGCCTTTTGTGATTCTATAGAGTTAAAGCTATAAAATATACAAACGGCAAAGGTTAAAGTTAAAAAATATATGGTATAGTCTTTAAAACTTTTCTTTACATTATTTAATGCAATTTTAGAATACATCTCCACTGTCACCTCCAAGTAATGTCACTACCTCAATAATTCTATTAAAGAATTCTTTTCTACTATCATTTCCTCTAATTAGTTCATTAAATACTTTTCCATCTTTTATAAATAAAATCCTATGAGCATAACTAGCTGTAAACGCATCATGTGTGACCATGAGTATAGTAGCTTCTAGTTCTTCATTTAATTTCTCAAAGGAGTCTAGTAATAATCTAGAAGACTTAGAATCTAATGCTCCTGTTGGTTCATCAGCTAAAATTAGTGATGGATTAGTAACGATAGCTCTAGCTGAAGCAACTCTTTGTTTTTGACCACCAGACATTTCATAAGGATATTTATTTATAATTTCACTTATACCTAATTTGTTTGCTACTGCTTTAATTCTTCCATCTATACTTTTAGGTTTTACATCTTGTATAGTAAGTGCCAATGCAATATTTTCATAAGCAGTTAATGTATCTAAAAGATTAAAATCTTGAAATATAAATCCAAGCTCATCTCTTCTAAACTTTTCAATATCATTATTCTTAAGACTAGTTATATCTTTATTATTTATAATTATATTTCCTGTAGTCACTGTGTCAATGGTAGATATACAATTTAAAAGTGTAGTTTTACCACTTCCAGAAGGTCCCATTATTCCAAGGAACTCCCCCTTCTCTACCTCAAAACTTATATTATCAATAGCCTTAGTCACATTTCCCTTTCCACCATAATATTTTTCTATATTTACAACCTTTAAGACATTTTCCATAATTCATCCTCCTAAAATACATTTTAAGTTTTTCCTTAACTTTATGAGCTTATTATATATTTTTCTAAAAATATGTTGTATTTAATTTCATGTCATTAATCTTTCATTTTCGTAAGATAATAATGAAAGTCTAGAAGTTCATCTATAAAATTAGGAGTAGCCCTGTTTTTTAGACTATTGAAGTCCTAGGTATAAGTATAATATAATCAAATATTTACCACAAAAAAACTGATTGAGATTAATTTTTATCCAATCAGTTTTTATTTTAGCTATTATTAGAAACTAGTAAATCTTCCTAGGGGAAAATTTATATACACCTTAGTTCCATATTCTAACTTTGACTCAATACTTATCCCCAATCCAAGTCTATTACAAAGTTTTTTACACAGATATAATCCCATTCCTGTGGATTTACCAAACTTTCTTCCATTATCCCCAGTAAAACCTTTTTCAAAAACCCTAAAAATGTCTCTTTCTGAAATTCCAACACCATTATCTTCTATAGTTAAAGTTATTTTATTTTCTGTAGAAGTTGAATATATTTTTATTATCCCATTTGATTCCTTAGAGTACTTTATGGCGTTTCCTAAAACTTGATTTAAAATAAATTCCACCCATTTTATATCACTGAAAATTTTACCTCCCATATCTCCTATCTCTAAGGATATTTTTTTATTTATGAAATCTCTAGAATTCTTTCTTAAAATCTCCATAACAGCTTCTTCTAAATTAAATTCTCTTATAATATAGTCCTTACTTACATCGTTGCTCTTTGAGTAATAAAGGACTTGTTCTATAAAATCTTCTACCTTCTTCAATTCATGTCCAATTTTATTTGTTACCGTACTTTCGTTATTATCTATAATAAGTCTAGCAGAAGCAATAGGCGTCTTTACTTCATGAACCCACATTTCTATGTATTCTCTATATTCTTTTTGGGTACATTCATACTTTTTTACATTTTCATGCATATTTTTATTACATTCCTTAAGAACTTGATAAACTATTTCACCTTCTAAAAAATCTGGCTTTTCCATAACCTCTGGAAGCAAATACTTTTTATCCAAGCTATCTATAGTTCCTGTAATATTGTCTAGAAATTTCTTATGTTTAATAACTTCAAGGGTTAAATATGTACTTAATGGAGTAAACCATAATATGAAAGATAAAAATATTAGTCCACTCCCTACATTTAAAAATATTAAAATAGATACAAAAATCATAAATAGGACTCCATTAATTATTAAAAAGCCAATTCTTGATTTAAGATAATCCCTAACTTTCATTTTATCTATTCCTCTCTACTATTTATAGTAGAAAACTCCTTCAAACCCGCATAAACAGAACAACTATTTAAATAGTTTTATTTTTCCATATTTAAATAGTTTTATGTATAAATAGTTCTCTACATAAATATTTATATATTTATGGCATTATATATCCAAGTCCCCTTCTTGTTTCTATAACATCTTTAATTCCAATTTCCTCTAATTTTTTTCTAAGTCTTGTCACATTAACTGACAAAGTGTTATCATCTACAAACAAATTAGACTTCCATAGATAATCCATTAGATCCTCCCTAGATACAATGTTTCCTTTATTCTTTATAAGGTAATAAAGAACTTTTAATTCATTTTTAGTGATTTCTAAAGCATTATCTCCACAGTTTATGGTCCCATTAGATAGATTTAACTTTAAATCATTATATACTAATATTTCTTGATTCCCTTCATTCCCTTGATTTACCCTCTTTAGCACTGAATTTATCCTTGCTAAAAGTATTTGTGTATTATAAGGCTTAGTTATAAAGTCATCTGCTCCTAGATTCATACTCATTAGCTCATCCATATCACTATCTCTACTTGTAACCACAATTATAGGTACTTGAGAAGTTTTCCTCACTTCTCTACAAATGTAGAATCCATCAAATACAGGTAAGTTTATATCTAAGAGTATGAGATTGGGCTCTTCTTTTTCAATAATAGATATTATATTTTCAAAATTAGTAGGGGCTATTACCTCATATCCATATCTATTTAAAAATGTTGCAAGCTCCTGCCTAATAGTTTCTGTATCCTCTATTATAATAATCTTTGCCACTTTATCACTCCCAATTTTTTTATACTATATATTAACATTAATGTAAAGTTAACATTTATCTATACTAAAACTAGTTGAAATACTTTTCCAATTCTTATTAATAACATTATAACCAAAACATAGTGTAACTAAAAGGCAGTCAATTATTAATTTGTTTTATTTTTATTCATAAAGTCTTTATTTTTTTACATTTTATGGTATAATAACCTTATTTAATAGAATTATAGGGAGGTGGATTTTAATTTGAAAAAAACTTTTAAAATTCTTTTTATTATAATTTTAGGTTTAATTTTAATTTATTTACCTTATTATAAAAAAGATATTTCCTTTGAAAAAGCTTTAGAAAAGATAAATCATAAAAATTTAAATATTCCCATATCTAAATTAAATATTAGAGAGTTTATATCCGAAATTCCAAATGAAGATATACTAACTGCTAAAGAGCACGCTCTACTATTTTCAACACCTCACGTAATATCTCCTACTGCTATAACCAGAAAAGAAGCTATTTATGATGTAGAACTATATTTTAAGGCTTTAAAATCTAGCTACGCACCATATAATTATTATGGTAGTGATAAATTATTTTTACAGGCTAAGGAATCAGTTTTAAGTTTTATTGGTGATAATGATGTAATTAATGTAGCTGAACTAACAAAAACCTTAAAAGATAATCTTGCTTTTATTCCTGATAGACATTTTTATATAGGTACCAATGGCTTTGACTTAGAAAATACCTCTAGATATTATACAAATTCAACTCTAGGAATTTTCAAAAACAGAATAGGCTATTATGTAGAATATGGAGGTGTTCTTTACTACATTAAATCTATAAATAAAGATGAAAACATCGAAAATTATTTATATCTTTCAATAAATACTGAAGGTAAGCTATTATACAATTTAGGTGTTTTAGCAAAATATTCTGGACAAGCTTCAAGGAACTTAAATGTTGTTTTTTATAGAGGTGAATCAGAATATACTAAAGATATTGAACTGAAATTATCAAATACTTTTTCAGATGAGTCTATTTCACCTTTAGACTACACAACTATAGATGATGTTCCTATAATATCTTCCAGAGAAGTTCCCTACAATATAGGTTTAGAACGAATAGATTTCATTAATACTGCTTCTAAAGTAAAGGATTCTCCTGTAAGTATATTAGATTTACGTGGTAATAATGGTGGTGATATATTGACCGCTTTAAACTGGATAAATGAATATTTTGGAGTTTCATCTCAAGGGAAGGGTCTTTTTCTACTTCTTTATGGAAGATCTAAGGATGCCCCCTCCTACTACGATTTTAACACCTTTCATAAGGACCTAAAAACTTTACAACTTGAAAAAATTCATGCTTATTATTATGAACATATACCTAAATCTAAAAAAGAGCTTAATAAAAATTTAAATACTATCTTTGTTCTTACAGATAAAAAAACCTCCTCAGCTGCTGAATTCTTTGTAGAGCATCTAAAGGATTTTGAAAATATTGTAGTAGTTGGTACTAATACTCATGGTACTCTTGAAAGTTCTAATGTAGAACTGGGTTACCTTCCAAATTCCCATATTGAATTTTCCTATGGAAACTGGTTAAGGCTATATGATGAAAAGTTCTTTAAGGAAGGTGAAGGTATCAAACCTGATATATGGGTAAATGGAGAAGATGCTTTAGAACTAACTCTAAAACTTATTGAAAATTACAATTTAAAGTAACTATTTAAGAGGTTGCCTGATTTTTTAGGCAACCTCTTATTATAAACCTATAATTTATTTACTTCTCTTTCTATTCTTTCTAAAGCTTCTTGAAGAACAACTCTACTAGTTCCTATATTCATTCTTTGGAACATAGCTCCATCATGTCCAAACATGCTACCATCATTTAACCATACTTTACACTTTTTAAGGAAGAATTTACTTAATTCTTCTGGCTTCATATTTAATCCTGAGCAATCAAGCCACAATAAATAGGTTCCTTCTGGTTTTCTAATCTTAATTTTAGGAATTCTTTTATCAAAGAATTCTAAAGTAAAGCCTATATTTCCTGCTAAATATTCCATAAGACCTTGATACCATTCTTCTCCACTAGTATACGCTGCTTCTTGTGCTACTGCACCTAAAGTAGTTGCTCCTTCTATACAGTCTTTTTCCATTTGCAATATATATTGATTTCTTAATTTTTCATTTTTCATAATTATATTTGCAGTTTTAAACCCTGCAATATTAAAGGTTTTATTTGGTGCTGTGCATATTATAGAATTATCAGCAAATTCTTCATTGATAGATGCAAATACTGTATGTATATTAGGTTTATAAACTATATCTGCATGAATTTCATCTACTACCACTAGTACATTATTCTTTATACATATTTCTCCAACCATTTTTAATTCTTCTACAGTCCATACTCTTCCTACTGGATTATGAGGACTACAAAGAATTATCATCTTAGTTTTTTTAGTAATTATCTTTTCTAAGTTATCAAAGTCCATTTCATATCTACCATCTTTACAAGTTAAGGGATTTTCTACAACCTGACACCCATTATTTTTTATAATACTATAAAAAGGATGATATACCGGCGTTTGAATTATAATTTCATCTCCTGGTTTTGTGTAAGCAGCAACTATAGTTTTTAGACCTGGTACAACTCCCGGAGCAAACTTCATCCATCCCTTTTCAACTTTCCATTGAAATCTTTTATCAAACCAATTTATAGCAGCTTTATAGTATGATGGTGGTGTAAGGGAATATCCAAAAATAGGATGTTCTAACCTTTTTCTTATAGCATCTCCTATTTCTTCTGGCACTTTAAAATCCATATCTGCTACCCATAGAGGTATAATTTCACTATCATTATATGTTCTATTTATTAAGTCCCACTTTAAACAGTTACTACCTATCCTGTCCACTTTTTCATCAAAACTGTATTTCATTTTCCCTACCTCCTATAAAATCCTAATAAATTAATAATAATTTTTACTACTTAAACTACTATATACAATATAATTTTATCACTATTTTTATCAATGTAGTATTATAACATTCTATAGATAGATATAAATGTATAAAATAACACTATAATTCATAATATTACATAATTTCTATGTATAATCTTATTAGATAGATTATTTTTAAATAACCACGTAAAATGATAGGAGAATTAAAATGAAAATAAGAAAAGAACTACCTGAAATATTTGAAGACTTTGCAGAGGCTAGGAGAAACTCCTTTATTGCAGCAAAAAAACTTAAAGATGAAAATATACCTTTAGTAGGAGTATTTTGTACTTATATGCCACAGGAATTACCTCTTGCCATGGGTGCAAGTGTTGTATCTCTTTGTTCTATGTCTGATGAGACAATTGCAGAAGCTGAAAAAGAATTACCGCGTAATCTATGTCCACTTATCAAATCAAGTTATGGATTTGCAAAAACAGATAAATGTCCATTCTTTTACTTTTCTGATTTAGTTGTAGGTGAAACTACTTGTGATGGAAAGAAAAAAATGTATGAATATTTAAGTGAGTTTAAGCCTGTTCATGTTATGGAACTACCAAACTCTCAAAGTGAAGAAGGTTTAAAGCTTTGGAAGAAAGAAGTAATAAAATTTAAAGAAGTTTTAGAAAAACAATTTGAAACTAATATAAGTGATGAAAATATTAAAAAAGCTATTAAATTAAAAAATGAAGAAAGAAAAGCTCTTAAAGCCTTCTACGGTCTTGGAAAACTTGATCCCCCAGCGATATTAGGACAAGATATGTTTAAAGTTCTTTATGGTACTACATTTAAATTTGATAAAGCAGAGGTACCAAAAGAAATATATGCCCTAATTGAGAAAATTAAGGGTGAATATGAAGTAGAAAAAAAATATGAAAAGAAACCTCGTATTCTTATAACTGGATGTCCTATTGGTGGAGCTACAGAAAAAGTTATAAAAGCAATAGAAGATAATGGAGCTCATGTCGTGGCTTTTGAAAACTGTACTGGTGCTAAAGCTATCGATGAATTAGTAGATGAAAATAATCCTGATATCTATGATGCTATTGCTCGTAAATATTTAAATATTGGATGTTCTTGTATGACACCTAATCCTAACCGTACAGAGCTACTTAATAGAATGATAGATGAATATAAAGTTGATGCAGTGGTGGATGTAGTACTTCAAGCTTGTCATACTTATAGCGTAGAAACATTGCAAATTAAAAGATTTGTTAATAACACTAAAAAAATACCTTACATCAGTATAGAAACAGATTATTCTACTGCTGACATTGGACAACTTAACACTAGAATGGCAGCTTTTATAGAAATGTTATAGAGCCTTAAAATATTGCTTAGGTAAAAATTAGCTATGCAAGTTCATAATAAATCCAAAAACCTCAAGAAAAATAGTTTCTTGAGGTTTTCCCCTTTCTCACTTTTATTCCCCTAGCATGTTTTTTCTAATTAATGCTATAATACTATTAATACTAAAGAAACTGGCAAGGAGAGTTTATAATGCATAGACAATATATTAATTATTCTGCAAATATGCCTGTATCTATTTCTTTTAATACCATTAAAAATTATCCAATCCATTGGCATTATTGCATCGAAATTCTTTATGTTATAAAAGGCACAATCAATCTATATATAAATACTGAAAAATATGTAATAAGTGAAAATCAAATTGAAATTATAAATATAGATGAAGTTCATAGCATTGAAAGTGATGATCCTGACAATAAAGTACTCATATTTCAAATAGATCCATACTTTTTTCAAAAGTACTATAACGATATTGAGAATATGTTTTTTTATACAAACTCTTCTAGTAAGGCTTCACAATTAGGTGAAGAGTATGAAGATTTAAGAGTATTTCTTTGTCAAGTGCTTTGTGAAACAGTACAAAAACAAGATAATTATGATGAAGAAATCGAAGATATCCTTGTAAAACTCCTTTATCATCTAATAAATAACTTTAACTATTTAATTCATGAAAAACAAGAACTTAAAGAAAATAAAGATCAACTTCAAAGATATCATAGTATATCTAAATATATTTATAATAATTATCAAAATAATATAACCCTTAAAGATATATCTAGTAACGAATATCTAAGCACCCATTATTTATCAAGAGAAATAAAATATGCTACAGGATATTCCTTTACTGATTTTCTAAATCTTATTAGAGTTGAAGAATCTATAAAATTAATTTTGGATACAGATATGACACTATCTGAAATTTCTGAGGAAATTGGCTTTTCTCATACTAGATACTTTAATAAGCACTTTAAACTTCACTATAAGCTTACGCCTTTACAATTCAGAAAAAAATATAAATCTACTCCTGAAGTCCTAGAAAAGTTGACTAAATATATAACTCATCCTTTAGAAGAAAGTCTAGATGAAGTAATATATTATCTGGAGGACTACGACAGGTTTAATTATGAGGATAAAATTCATCAGTTAAATATTAATATGGAAAATTGTATAGGTGAATTTGATAAGAATTTTAATAGAATTATAACCATCGGTGATGCCTTTGACCTTTTAATTGAAGATAATAAAGATACACTAGAAGAACTTCAAAGGGAAATGGATTTTGAATATGGACGGATCCTAAATTTATTTAGTACTGATATGGCTATTTTCCCTGGCTCTAAATTTCATAACTGGAATAGAGCAAAGGATGTACTAGAGTTTATAGAATTTTTAGATATAGTGCCTATAATTGTTTTAGATATGAATAGCACCTATGAAGAACATATAAATGACATTAACGATGAAAGCTATGAAGTTGCCTCTAAAAATATATTATCCCTTAAAAATTCTATAGATATACATGAAGATTTTAAAAATATTCTTCTATCCTTCATGGAATATTTCAGTGCAATAGAAACTCTTAATTACAAAAATTTTAGATTTGAATTTTCCTCTACCTTTCCTGAAAATTTGAGGATTTCAATTGAAGAAATATTAATTTACAATAAATTAGATTTTGAAGAAGAACCTTTTATGATAAATAATGAAGTAAATAATATATATGATACAGCCTATATGATTCCATTTATTATTGATAATGTAGTAAATCATAAGGGAGATTTAAGCTTTATAAGGGCCTTTGACGTCCTTGATAAGCAAGTAAATATAACCAATGAACTATTCTTTGGTTATCCTGGTCTTATAAATGATAAGGGAATAAAAAAACCTGCCTTTTATGCCTATTCACTTTTAAATAAATTAGGTAATACATTAGTAGCTAAAGGTGATGGATATGTAGTTACTAAAACTAACAATCAATATGAGATTTTACTTTATACTTATCATGATAAAATCAATGATTTAATTTCTATGGCAAGTTTTTCAAAGCTTAGAGGTATAAAAAATGCGACTTCGAAAAAACTTTCTCTTAATATAACTAATATTCACTCAGATATTAATGTAACTACCTATGAAATAAATGAAAAGATTGGTTCATCCTATAACTATTGGATTGATATGGGGAGACCAACTAGACTTAACAAAGATGAAAATGGTATTCTTCATAAAGCTTCTTATCCTAATATTAGATTTAAATACTTTAAGAAGAGTACAGTTATAAATATTTTAGTTACCCTAAAAACCTATGGAGCTACATTAGTTATAATCAATGAAGTTCAGAAGCCTATTAAGATTAATTAATTTTACCTCAATTTATATGAATATATATATACTTTCAGTTAAAATATATTATGTTATGTATAAAATATATTGATTTTAAGTACAAAAGCATCCTAATTAAGGTGCTTTTGTGCTTTTTCCTATTTTAAACCAATAACTATTTGGGCAGAATAGTACTTTTTGATGGACACTTAAGTGAATGTTTATTTAATTGTTTTCAACTATAATATTAATATAAGATAAAATATTTTAATAATAAATTAAACATGAAGACAAAACATATTTTTCTATAAAAATAAAGAGAACTTTTTATAAAATAAACTCAAGAAGAATATGCAGAATTTTCAAATAAATGAGGTGAGACTAATGGGAATTAACCCTAAAATATTTTCGGATGGAAGAACATACAGAGTATTATTAAAATTTGCCATACCTGCAATTTTTTCTTTACTAGTAGCAGAACTCTATAACATGGTAGACACAGTTTTTGTTGGTAGATATATTGGTCCTAATGCTATCGGTGCCTTAACAGTTGCATTTCCAATTCAACGTTTTCTTATAGCAATCGCTTTCTTAATTGGTGTAGGAGCTTCAACCTACGTTTCAAGATATTCCGGTGAAAAACAACCTGAAAAGATTAAATCCACAATAATTAATTCAATATCTATTACAATAGGATCTTTAACAATAATCCCTCTACTTTTATTCTTATTTAGAGGTGGATTATTATATAAACTTGGTGCAAGTGACGTTACTTTTGGGCTAACTAATGATTATATATCTATAATTTTTATAGGAGCAATATTTCAAGGATTAACTATAGTATGCTCTCAAGTAATGACAGCCTTAGGAAACTCTAAAATAGGACTTTATGCTAACAGTATCGGTGCACTTCTAAATATTGTAGTTGACTACATATTAGTAGCTCATTTAAATATAGGTATAGCTGGTGCAGCTATTGCTACTGTAGTTTCTCAATTTGTAGGCTTAATTTTTGTTCTATACAAGTTTAAAGATGTAACTAAACACTTTAAAATTAAACTTTCAATAAATAATATTCTACCAAATATAGATATTACATTAATTAAAGGATTAATTGCTGTGGGATTTTCAACCTTTGTTATTGAAATATCAGATGCAATAGTTTCTGTAGTTTTAAATAACTTATTAATTTCTAGAGGTGGTAACGAAGCTATAATAATAGTAGGTGTTATTACTAAAATATCTATGTTTATGTTTATTGCAATAATTGGTATAAGTTCTGCTATGCAGCCAATTGTAGCCTTTAACTTTGGTGCAAGAAACTTTGATAGAGTTAAAAATACAGTTAAAGCATCTATAAAAACTGTAACAATAATCTCTTTAATATTTGGAGTATTTATTATGTATTTTGCTCCAAAAATGATAGGTTTGTTTTTAACTGATGCAAAGTTATTACCTGAGGCTGTTAAGGCCCTTAGAATATGTATATTCCTGCTTCCTTTAGTTGGTTTATATTATATAGGTATATACTACTATCAAGCAATTGATGAAGCTAAAAAAGGATTTAGATTATCTTTATTTAGACAGTTAATAGTATTCATTCCTTTAGCTATAGTTTTTGTAAATATTTTTGGTACCATAGGTGCATGGATAGCATATCCTGCTTCAGATTTAATTTCTGCAGTAACATCTTTCTATTTATTAAATAGTACTTGGAAAAAGGATCAAAAAGAAAAGACTACTAAAACCGTAATAGCTTAATAAAAAAAATTACTCCTTAGAAAGTTATATTCTAAGGAGTTTTTACATAATAATTATAAGTTAGGTACTAGGATGACAATCTTAGCTCCTATTATTTTATTAAAGTTACCTAATAATATTTCAAAACTATAATTCGCAAGAATTCACATAGTTTCCAGTAACATCAAAGCCTATATATTGTCCAGAGCATAAAGGTTCTTTAATAGCTAATTTAAAATAAACTATATCTTCTCCACAATTGTCGCATCCAGTAAATTTTGCAATTTTGCAATCTTCTGCGATAGGTACTCTAACCCATTTATGAGGCCAAACCCAAACCCACTTATATAATACTACAGCAACTAAATATTCTTTTCCTCTACAAATATTCTTAACTTTAATAGAAAATTTAACTATTCTGCATTTAGTTTCAGCATCTATTATTTTTACTTGTCCAAAATCTTGTGGGCATTCGCAAGGATTTAACATTTTATCTGTCCCATATTTAGGAGGTGTGCCTTGTGGCCCTGGATCTTTACTCTGTTCTTGAATTAGATTTGTCTCTAGTTCTATGGAATCAGAATTTTCATTTGTCACATATTTTAATTCATTTTCAATTGTATCCATATATTACACCTCATACACTAATATATTTTGTTTTAATTACAGTACTTCCTTCGATTATATATTTAATGTCATCTGTAATTTTCGAATAATTTTTTATCCTTGATTTTATTCTATTAGTATATTATATGTATATAGAATTTCAATGCTACTCTATTCTTATATAAATAGCATTTTAATATCATTAAACTAAAAAACTATCTCAAAATAAGCTAAACCTTAATGTAAAGTTTAGTAATTCATTTTGAGACAGTCCCTTTTTATTACCAATCTAATATATATTATTTATTAGTACCATTAGTAGTAGAATATACACCTCTATTTAAAGCATCATGTATAGCTGATGTTACCTTACCTACTTCAACTTTTTGATCCATATCCTTAACTATAGAAGAAGGGTTATATAAATCATTAAGACTTTGTCTTATATCTTTATCCTTTAAATAGTTTATCAAAGCTTCGTAATGATTTTTCACATTCTTGAAATTACTATCTTTTAAATAATTATCATCATTATTAGATAATGCTATAAATTTAATATCCTTAATTTGATTATTAGCTAAAGTAAATTCAACTGTTAATTCATCCTCATCTATATATGAACCACGATATATACCGTTAGAATAATTATTGTTAGTTAAGTCCATACCAAAGAGTGTATTATTATTACTATTCGTATCATTTATACCTAAAACTCCACTCTCTTTAATTCCGTTATTATTAGTTGCATTATTAGCTATTCCATTTTTAGTTTGATTCTGAGCAATTTCACCACCAGTATTTTTATTATTTCTTGCAGTGCCATTATTAGTACATCCTACAAGTCCTGTGGTTAATGCTATTGTTGCAATTAAAAGCGCTATTTTTTTCATAATAAACCTCCTATGCATATTTTTATAATTATAGTATAAGCATATACACAGTTATTATTCTTTTATTGCTTTTCCTATTATATCCTTTCTTTCTACAATATATAAGGATAATTAAATTTTTTAATTTCTAATAAATTAAAGTTATATTTATTTTTAAATATAGAATTTTTTCACTTTATATTGTTAAAATAAAATATTGCAAGTTGTGTTCTATCTCTAAGATTTAATTTTTCTAAAATACTACTTATATAGTTTCTTATTGTACCTTCACTCAAAAATAATTTTGCTGATATTTCTTTATTTGAAAGTCCTTTAGAAACTAAAGTGATTATTTCAATGTCTCTATCAATTAAATCATACTTTGATATATCTTTTTTATTTTCAGTACTATTTAACATGGTAGGAATTTTAGATATAATTTCTTGTCCAAAAACACTTTGTCCAAGTTCTACTGCCTTTAAGGCAGGTACTATGCTTTCAAAATGTTGTTTTAAAATATATCCCTTAGCACCAACTTTTAATGCAGTTATAATATATTCATCATCCTCAAAAGTGGTTAAAAATAATATTCTCCCCTCATTATGAGATTTTAAAATCTTCTGTGCAGCCTCTAGCCCTGACATTCCCCCCATACGAATATCCATAAGTAATATATCTGGAGTATACTTATTATACAGCTCTATAGCTTCTTCACCACTATATCCAAGAGATATAACTTTTATATCACTTGATGTCTCTATGATTGTCTTTAATGATGCTGCTATAAGCTTATCATCATCTATAATAATTATTCTCATAGTTTCCCCTCCTTCATAATAGAAATAAATATTTTAAACCCTTTTGAATTATCAAAATTCACAATACCATTTAGGCTATTTACTCTCTTTTCAATGCTTTGTAATCCCATTCCACCATCCATACTTACCTTCTTTTTACTTCCATCATCTAAAATAATTACTTGATATAATTTTGGATGTTCATATAAACTTACAGTTACTGTGGTTGCATTTGAATGTTTTATTATATTAGATAGTGCCTCTTTTACAATAGCAATAATAGCATATTTAATCTTAACATCTGGATTAGAAGAAAACTCATAATTTAAAGTAGCCTTACAAAACTTAAATTCATTTATAAGCTTTGAAAGTTGTACATATAAGTCAATAGAATCTTCATGTAAATTATGAACACTACTTCTAATAGAATCCATACCTTGGTCCAAGGTAGATTTAATGTCCTCTAGAAGCCTTTTTGTTTGTTCCTCTTTAGTAACTACCATAATAGCACCAATTTGCAATATAGAGCTAGTTAAAAGGTGTCCTACATTATCGTGAATTTCTCTTGAAATACGATTTCTCTCCTTTAATGTTGCAAAATTGACTTCAAAATCTTGTTTATATTGTAATTCCTTTACTTTCTCTTCTAATACTATAGATATCTCAGTTAAATCATCTCTTTGTTTTATAAATTTATCATGCAATTTTTCATATTTCACAGTATTAAACTTTAAGGTTGCTGACGTAATAAGAAGTCCAAGAATCATTATACTAATAATATGTGAGTATTTATGTATATTCATAAGGTACGGAATTAAAGTTAAGATGCATATATATTTATACTTTGAAAAAATAGTATCATAAAATATTATAGGAATGCCCATAAGAAATTCAGGATATAAAATGCAAAGGATACTATATATTATTAATACTATTACATTTAATTTATCCTGGCTAAAATATTCTAGAAAACAAGTTATTGCCACTGTAACTAAAATGGGTAAGATTAATTTTTCTATACTATAATTTTCTATAAGTAATAATGCCGAACCTATAATCAAAATAATTTTATTTAATATATTATTCATCTATACTCCCTCACTTTATATATCTATAATACCATATACAAATTTCTTAATGTGACAAATGTAATGTAATATTAATGACAAATAGCACTTACCTACAAAGAGATTCTCTAATAAACTATAAGTATAAACTAAATAAAGTAAGGAGTATTAACTATGATTGTAAAAATAGAAAACCTGGTAAAAAGATATGGTGAACTAATTGCTTTAGATCACTTAAATTTGGACATTAAAAAAGGTGAAATATTTGGTCTTTTAGGTCCAAATGGTTCTGGTAAAACTACTACTATAAACTGTATGCTATCTCTACTTAAATATGATAAAGGGACTATTGAAATCCTAGGAGAGGAAATGACTCCAACAACTTATAAAGTAAAAAAAGATATTGGAATCGTCATGCAGAATGTAGCCGTCTTTGATGAATTAACAGTGTATGAAAACATTGATTATTTCTGTGGATTATATGTAACCAATAAGAAGGAACGAAAAGTACTTGTGGAGAGGGCTATTGATTTTGTTGGTCTTTCAGATTACAAAAAATTTATTCCTAAAAAGTTAAGTGGAGGACTTCTTAGACGATTAAACATTGCTTGTGGTATAGCTCATAATCCAAAACTAATCATTTTAGACGAGCCAACGGTAGCTGTTGACCCTCAAAGTAGAAATCACATTTTAGAGGGAATAAAAAAATTAAATGCTGAAGGAGCCACAATTATATATACCTCGCACTACATGGAAGAAATTGAACAGCTTTGTACTTCAATCGCTATTATGGACAAGGGAAAAGTCATTGCTAAGGGCACAAAGGAAGAACTAAAGTCAATTATTGATTTAGGTGAGAAAATAACTATTGAGGCCTTTAATTTAAATGAAAATCATATAAAAAATATAAATATTCTCCCTAATGTTATATCAGTAGACTATAAAAATAATTTACTAAATATTAGAACAAAAAGTGGACATAGTTCTCTTGGTGACATTGTTAGTTATATTGGAGATAATAAAATAAGTTATGGGAAAATTTACTCAGAGCAACCTACCTTAAATGATGTATTCTTGGAAATTACAGGTAAAGAGCTTAGAGATTAAAGGAGGAATATAGAATGTTTTGGCATATTTTTAAGTATCAACTTAAATGTCGTTTTAGAGATAAATTAAGTGTCTTTTGGACCTTATTATTTCCAATTGCATTAGCTACAATTTTCAATTTAGCCTTTTCAAATATACTCACCGGTGAAGAGTTTGAGAATGTTAATATTGCTCTTGTAAGTAATAGCAATATACCTGAAAGCTTTTCTACAGCTATGAAGGAAAGTGATTTATTTAATATAGAAAGTACTGATGAGAATAGTGCGAAAGAATTGCTTTCTAAAGGTAAAATTTCAGGGTATATAACTTTTGTAAATAATATTGAAATAACTGTTGCAAAGTCTGGTATTAACGAGTCCATAATAAAAACTTTTGTAGATAGTTATAGTCAAAAGTATTCCACCATATCAAATTTAGTATCCATAAACCCAAGTATTATGAATGAAGATTTTATGAATAATATTGCTCTTTATAATAACTACACTAAAGATAAAGAATTGAATAGTTCTACAAACGTTGTTGTAATTTATTTTTATACCCTTTTAGCTATGACTTGCATTCTAGGTTCAACCCCTGGTTGTACTGATGTTATAAACATCCAAGGAAATCAATCTCAAAGAGCAGCAAGAATTAATATAGCTCCTGTGAATAAAATAAAAACCTTTTTAGCTGCAATTAGTGCTACTTTATTATTTTATTTTTCAACAGTGCTAATAGTTATACTATATATTTCTCAAGTTTTAAAAATAGACTTTGGTAACTCCATAGGTTATGTAATTTTACTTTGCTTTGTAGGCTGTTTTAATGGAATAACTTTGGGTGCCATGGTAAGTTCTTTAATTAATAAAAAAGCTAGCGTAAAGGAAGGCATTTTACTGGCATTTACAATGGTATGCTCTTTTTTGTCTGGAATGATGGCAGTTCAGATTAAATACTTCATTCAAGATAAATTTCCTATCTTATCCTATATAAATCCTGTTAACTTAATTACTGACGGATTTTATTCATTATACTATTATAGTACCTATGATAGATATTTTCTTAATCTTGGTCTTCTATCCTTGTATGGAGTTATATTCTCAATAGTTACTTATCTAGTTTTAAGGAGGCAAAAGTATGCAAGTATTTAAACAGTATTTTAGAATAGTAAAAAAAAGTGCCCTTTCCTCTTTATTGCTTTATATGGCTATATTTATATTTATGACAATTATTTTTAGTAATGTTGGGAATTCTACAGATTCAACCTCTTTTGAAACTGAAAAATGTAAAGTAGCAGTTTTAAATAATGATAATTCTCCTCTTTCAAATAATTTAGAAGCATACATTGAAGAAAATTCTAAATTGGTAAAAATTAAAACTACCGATGAAGGAATAAGAGATGCATTATTTTTTAGAGAAGCAGAAATTGTAATCACCATCCCTAAAGGATTTGAAGATAGTTTTCTTAAAGATAATTCCTATACTTTAGAAACTCAAAGTATACCTAACTCTTCCAGTAGTATTTTTATAAAATCAATGATAAATAATTATCTTAACACAACCAAAGTTTACATTGATAATACTAAGAACTTAGACTTTGAAAAAATAAGTGATCTAGTAAATAAAGATTTATCTATAGATACAGAAGTTACTTTAGCAAAGGATAATAAAGAAGATACTAAAAGTAGCGTTACCTATTACTTTAACTATTTAGCTTATCCTATGCTATGTATGTTAATACTTGGAATATCTATAGTATCAAATATTTTCAATTCTCCAGATTTAAAAAGGAGAAATTTATGCTCACCTATTAATTCCTATAACTTCAACATGCAGATATTTTTAGGAGATATGGTTTTAGCATTATCTACTTGGACTATATTCATGGCACTAGCAATAGTAATGTATCCTAAAGACATGTTTTCTTTTAGTGGAGTGTTACATGGTATAAACTCTCTAATATTTACAATAACTTGTTTATGCCTTAGCTTCTTAATTAGCAATATATCCACTAAAAATTCCATAGGGCCAATTTCTAACCTTGTGTCTTTAGGTTGTTGCTTCTTAGGAGGTGCCTTTGTTCCTCAGCAACTTCTCAGCGAAACAGTAAAAAGTACTGCTATATTTAATCCAGTATATTGGTTTATAAATGTAAATGATAAACTTAATGCCCTATCAACATTTAATATGGATACTCTCACTCCACTCCTATTTGAAATGTTAATAATGTTAGCTTTTTCAGTAGCTTTCTTAGGAGTAGGATTAGTTATCATGAAACAAAGAAGAACTAAATATTAAATGAAAATAAATACCTAGCTCTTTAATTAAAGTGCTAGGTATTTATTTATATAAGTTTATCCGATGACTACCAGCTCTAATACTCCCATCTTTCTTCAAAGTGGGTGCGAAGATCTGCTACGTCCCTGGATAACGATTTCTAAAGCTTCGAAGAAGCTAAGAACTCTGTTTAGGCTAAATCCTTTTTATTATAAATAGCATAAGTAGTTACAATAGATATGGCAATTATTCCTAATCCTAAAAGTACATATTTCACTTCAAACCCATTCTTTAGCAGCTTAGCTGGAACTACATAATCAAAGGGTGATAAATATAAAAATCCTTCTAGTTCATCTTTCATCTTCCCTATAATTCCAAATATATAAGTTGTAAAGAATACTCCTAGTGCAATAGATGTCCCTTGTTTGCTAGATTTTATTATAACCGATAATAAAAATCCTATGGCCATAAATATATATCCGAGAAAAGCCATTCCTATAAATAAAGTTTTTATATCCATTAATAGTGTCATAGTCTCAACCTCTTCTGGCTTTACAGCCATAGAAATTCCCATAGTTACAACTCCAACTATAACAATAAATAAGTAAAATATAATTGCTGAGGAAATTAATTTTGAAGTTACTATTTTATTTCTCGTAATTGGCTTTGAATATAAAAACTCAATGGTACCTTCACTTTCTTCTTTTACTAAAGCAGTTATTCCAAGAATTATTCCATATATTCCAGCTGCCATAGATATATATTGAATTGCATAGGCTAAATAATCTGAAATGTTTCCAAAATCTACAGCATCTTCAAGATTAAAAGCCTCTAATAGTGCAGGTGGCAAAGCATCTAGTTTTGTAGCAACAATTTCTTGCATTCCACTATCCTTCATGCTAGGAAATAATGCCATAAACATTATTACTAGTCCTACACATACTACAGACCAAATAATAGCAGATTTTAATAGTCTTCTAAATTCAAACTTGAATATATTCATCCTACTTCTCCCCTTCCCTCTTATAATAATCCATAAATGTATCCTCTAAAGTATGCTCACCTATAAGTAACTTCTCAACATTAAACTTAGCAATTTCTTTAATTAATTCATCAATATCTCCTATAAAACTAAAAGTTATTTCACCTTTATTATTTTCTATAACCTCTCCCTTACACTCTTCAACCTTCTTATTATCTATCCCCTCAGCTTTTAAGGTAATTTTTACTCCCGTTTTTCTGGCAAGCTTATCTATTTCAATTACATCAATAATCTTTCCATCTTTTATTACTGCAACTCTATCACATAGATTTTCAACTTCAACTAAATTATGAGAAGATAAGAATATTGTAGTTCCCTTAGCTCTTTGTTTTTCTAGTATATTGAAAAGTTTTTTTTGTATAAGTGGATCTAGTCCATTAGTAGGTTCATCAAGAATTAAGAGCTTAGGATTATGAATAAGTGCTTGTACTATAGCTACCTTTTTCTTGTTTCCAAGACTCAATTCACTCATTTTTTTCTCTAACTCTACCTCTAGTTCTTTACATAGTTCATCAGTATCTTCTTTATTAGTATTTTCGTAAAAACTCTCAGCATATCTTATAATATCTTTAACCTTTGATTCATCATAAAACTTTACTTCACTAGGTACATATCCAATATACTTTTTTATTTCACTACTTTCTTTAACTATATCCTTTCCAAGAATTGTTCCATACCCAGAAGTCGGAAAATTAAAATTTAAAAGAGTTCTAATAGTAGTAGATTTTCCTGCTCCATTTGGACCTACAAATCCAAAAATTTCTCCTTCTTTAACCTGCAAGTTCACATCTACTATTCCTCGATTTTTTCCATAACTCTTTGTTAATTTGTTAGTTTCAATTATATTCATTACTATCCCCCTATTTATCATCAAATTTTGAACTTTTATACAGTTTCAATTTTTCATTAAATCTTTCTCCTGAAACCTTATTGTATAATGCAATAGACCCAGTAAAGGAAATAAAACATACAGTAAATATACTTAATGCAATAGTAAAATTATTACCACTACTTAAGTCAAACCAATTAAAGATCATAGCTAATATATAACCTATAAAAACAAGCAGCAAATAATGAACAATTATCTTAATCCAAGTCTTTACCTTCATAAATATATTAGATGCATATATAACATATTGGAGAAGAGTTAAAATTATAGATATAAATATCATCTGCCATATTAAACTTAGCTGAATACTTTTTTCTCCTAAAAAAGGAGCAATAAGAGTATAAATAACAACCTGAGATGTAAAGAACATACATGTTATTATCTTTATTTCTAATGTGTTCTTAAAAAATTCTTTCATACAATACTCCTCCTATAAATCTAACTTATTTTTTAAGATAGGTACATACTGTCTTGAAACTACTAATTTTTCATCATTATCTAGAAGTATCTCTATTCGTCCTCCAAACATAGGGACTATATTTCTTACCTTTCGCAGATTTATAATAGTAGATTTAGAACCTCTAAAAAAATCTGTATTTTTAAGTCTTTCTTCTAATTCATAGAGTCTTAAATGTGTCTGTAAAACCTCCTTATCCATATAAATAAAGGTTTTCTTATCAACTGACTCAAAGTAAAATATCTCATTTGTATCTAGAATAAATATCTTTCCATCCTTATTCCCTGTTATTTTTTCTTCTAAGGCTTTAAGTTTAGATATAATTCTTGTCACATTTTCATCTATTGTTTTACAGTTAATTACTATTTCTACATCTTCAATATCTTCAACTTCATTTATTATAATCTTCATTTAACGCCTTCCTTTCTATTCAAATTCTTTAACCAGTTAAAAAATTCAAATTATCTATAATCTATAATTTAAGTATATTCTTTAAAATTTATTAAGACAATCATATCCTTCTAAGCTGCATAAATCCTATGCTAAGTTGCATATAAAAAACTTCATCCTAAAGCTAATTATCTTTAGGATGAAGTTATTTTGAATTTATTATTATTTGTTTTCAGAATTTAGTTTAACTCACTGTTAAAATGTGTTTAAATATTATAATGATATATTCGTTTACTATTTGTTCTTTTTGGCAACTTTTCTCTTTTCTGTTTCATCTACTACTAAAGCTGCCACTGCAGAGCCTGTAACATTAGTTGCTGTTCTCATCATATCAATTATAGAATCAACGGCAATTATCATTGCCATACCTTCTATAGGTAATCCTAATGTTGCTAATACTACTGTTGTAGACATAGTTGCTGAACCTGGAACTCCTGCAATACCTATTGAAGATACTATAGTAGTTAATACTATTAAAGCATATGAGTAAATTGTCATATCCACATTAAATACATTAGCAACAAATATAGCTACTATAGCTGGATACAATCCTCCACAAGCATTCATTCCTATAGTCGATCCAAGAGGTGCTACAAAGCTAGCTATATTTTCAGAAACTCCAGCTCCTTCAACTAAAGATTTTATAGTTACTGGTAGTGTTCCATAGCTACTTTGACTTGTAAAAGCCATTGTTTGAGCTGGAAAGATTCCCTTGAAGAATTTTAAAGGATTTTTCTTCGCTACAAAAGCAATAAGTGGAGTATAAACCACTATAAACTGAAGTATAGCTGCTATATAAACTGCCGCAATAACCCATATTAAGGATTTAATAGTTTCTAATCCATTGCTTGCTACAGCCTTTGCAATTAAAGCAAAAACTCCATAAGGTATAAATTTTAATACTATTTGAGTTATTCTTGATACTATAGTATGAGCTGATAACACAAAATCTTTAAAAGGTTTAGCTTTAGTTGGATTTATATTATCTTCTGTAACTAAAGCTATAGCTACAAATAGTGAGAATATAACTATGGGAATTATTCTATTATCTACTATAGCTGCTATTGGATTTGATGGTAGCATGTCCACTAGCACTTGAGTAAATGTAGGTATTTCCCTAGCTACAAAGTCTTCTGCTCCCGGAAAAGTTAATCCTTGTCCTAAGTTAAATACCTTAGCTACGACAATTCCTATAGCTGCTGCTATTCCTGTAGTTCCTAATAAAATTCCTAGTGTTTTAATTCCTATAGACTTTAATGTATCTAAATTCTTTAGTCTAACTATACTTGTAATTAGTGAAACCATAACTAAAGGTACAACTATCATTTTAATTAAGGACATATATCCTTTTCCAACTATATCTAAAAATAAAATGTTTTCTTTAAATATCGCTCCTAAAATAACTCCTAAAGCAAGTGCTGTTAATGTAGTATAAGTAAATTTATTAGTCTTTTCTTCAACTGCATATATGGTAAACACTGCTAGTAATGATAGTATTACTGCTAATATTAAATTTATATTCATTTTAAAATCTCCTTTTATTTTTAATTTTGTTTAGTAATTTTGAATTTACTTATAAGCATTTTAGTAGAGCTTCCTTATTTCATTTGTTCTTTGCTGGCCAGCAAAATTCTATAAGCTACTAATTTTCCACGTAAACTTATAGAACAAAAAACCTTCTGCCCCTGTAATATACAGAGGCAGAAGGTATACTTCCGCGGTTCCACTCTTATTAGATATAAAAATATCCATCTCATTTTAGGTACTACATACCCTAACTCTGTAATGGGAGTTCCCATAAAAACCTACTTGCTTCGGCTTTTCTGCTCCAAGGGGCACTTCACTAATACTTATTATAGGTTATCTCAGCAAATTAACCCTCTCTGTAATAACTTATACTAATTACTTTCCCTTTTCGTTGCATTTGTAAATTCATATTTAACTGTTATCATAGTATCCTATTTTAATTTAATAGTCAACACCTTTTATTCATGAAATTTTTTCCTATAGATTTAAATATATCTGATAATACTCATTTTATTCTTCTTGTTAAAGTCTTATTTTGACTCTATCTATAATATAATTTTGTTACCATCTACTAAGATTTTTATTTTACATTCCGGGTTTTTTAAACTAAATAATTTAAGTATATTGTGCGATATATCATCAATATTACTGACATTTTTAATATGAATTTCTAAAGGATAAACTTTCTCAATATATAAAAGTAAACTTTCGAAAGAAAAATAAATTCTATTCTCTTCGTTATAATGGTTTAAGTTATCTTCAATTCTTAGATTTTTATTTATTAACAAAACTTTTGGCTGTATTCTTAACAGGTCCTTTAGAATAAACTCATCTAAATCCATTAACTGCTCAATTGAATACCTCTGCATAATTTTTTCCACTATACATGCTATACCAAAATATTTAATCTCATTTATAGGATAACACTGTACAATTATACTAGTCTTTTTAACATTATTCACATTAACTTTATCTACCCTATAAAAATTTATTTTTGTATTTTCACTATTACAAATAATACTTTTGTAATAGCTTATAACTTCTTCACTAGGACGTATATTTAACTCTTCTCTTAAAATATACTCACATTTCTTATATTCCTTTAAAGCAGCTTGTATATCATTAATTTGCATATATAAATTCATTAACTCCAAATAAATATCTTCTCTATAGGGATTAATTTTTAGTACTTCATTTAATACTATAATAGATTCACTATACATACTATTTTCTGAATATAGCTTAGCTAATTTAAATAACAATGTGCTATAACACTCCTGATATTTTTCTCTCTCAAAGAAAATCCAATCATTAAAATCAGGACAATTCTTCAAATAAAATCCTTGAAGAAATTCACCATTATAAATATCTTTACATTTTTCTAAAGATAATATAGGATTTTCTTCATTTTCTAAATTTTCCATTACAAAATTTATTTGTAGAACATCTATATAATAATCAAATTCTGGATTTATCATGCAACTATCTTTTGAACTAATAAATAAATCACAATCCTCGCGATTAAATATTTTACGTAATACCCAAAGGCTATATCTTAGATTATATCTAGCATTTTCAATAGTTGCATTATTCCAAAAAAACGTACAAAGCCTATCTCTAGTAAATTTTTTACCTTTATTAGTACATAAAAAACAAAGCAATCCTATAGCCTTATTACTAAGCTTATCGGTTACACTTACACCATCTACTTTGATATCTACTTCACCTAAAACACATATATGAACTCTACTCAATATTTATCACCTACTAACTAATAAGTATCCTGTCTAAGTCGACATTCATATAGTATATTACCTTCTTTAATAGTTGCCACAACACCTATATCGTTAATTTCCTTAGAATCTATGCTAAGGGGATTTTTGTCTAATATAACTAAATCAGCATATTTTCCGACTTCTATAGATCCCTTTTTATCCTCTTCAAATACAGCATAGGCACTATTAATAGTAAAAATTTTTATAGCTTCTAACACAGTTATTCTCTCATTTTCATTAGGATGATTTACTGCAGAATAAATACCTAGTAATGGATTAATAGGAGTTACATCACTATCAGAGCCTCCACAAACTATAAGATTATTATGAATCATAGTTCTATATGGATTTGTCTTTCTAGTTCGTTCTTTTCCCAATCGCTTCTCATACATCTTCCCTTTTCCCCCCCAAAAATATTCATAGGTGGGTTGAACAGATGCAATCAATCCTAACTTTTTTGCACGATTAATATGCTCATTAGATGGAAGTTCAAAATGCTCTATTCGATGACGAAGATTTTTATTTGGATATATACTATTTGCAAATTCATGGGCAGAAATTATTTGCTCAATAGCTAATTCACCTATAGCATGGGTACCTAACTGAATATTATTTTCATAGCATTTCAATACAAATTCATTTAATTCTTCTTGAGTATAATATAATATACCTGATTTGGTAACATCATCCTCATATGGTTCACATAACGCTGCTGTTCTTGAACCAAAAGATCCATCTAAAAAAATACTTCCACCAATCCTATTTAATTTTTTCTCCATCACCTTATCCACATTAATAGTTTGATAAAATAATATGATATCTATTGGATAATCATCCTTTGTATCAAAAATAAACTCTGCATCCTTATCATGGAAAGTATATCCCCCCTCCATAGCATTAATTGTAGTTACACCTTTCGCAATAGCACTTTTTAAAGTATTATTTACTGCAGAAAATCGCGCTTTATTACTAATACTTTCCAATATCTGCTTTCTAACTAATGCATTCGCAGTATGGGTAAGGACACCAGTTGGAATATTAGCTTCATTCTTTACTACACCTTTAAGATTTAAAGGTATAGTAAATTTGTGTAATGCTAAGGAATTTAAAATACTAGTATGATACTCTTTTCTATTTATCCAAACTGGATGATCTGGAGAAACTTTATCAATTTCATATCTTGTTGGAAGTCTCTTCTCTTTAAGTTTAGTTTCATCTAGACCTGTTGCTCTAACTAAGGTATCCTTTGGTGCAGTATCACAATATTTCTTAATAAGCTTAAAAATTTCATCAAAACTTGTAGCATTGCTTAAATCAACACTGATAGAATTCAATCCCGTTTGAACAAGATGAACATGGCTATCATAAAATCCTGGAAGCACAGTCATTCCTTTTAAATCTATTAGCTCTGTGTTATTATCTGCTATATGTAAGTAATCTTCTTCAAATCCCATTTGTGTTATCATTTTATTTTTAATTGCAATCCACTGAAAGCATTGCATCTCTGAAAAAGTTATTATATTCCCATTATATAAAATTAAGTCAGCCATATTAACAACCTCGAATTTTCATTATATACCCCATTATAACACTTATAATTTTATTAATACATATTTAAAAGAGGCCGCTAAAATGTTTTAATAAAACTTTTAACGTTACCTCTCCTTAAAATCTTTTAACAATCTACAGAATTCTAATTACATAGAAGGTTACATAAATAATTGTAAATAGACAAAGCTGTTTCTGTTACAGTATCTATTATCACATATTCATTACTTGTATGATAGTTACCTCCATCAGGACCAAATATTATAGTTGGAACCTTTAATCTTGAACCTACATAATTAAAATCTCCTATACTTTTAAAATAGTCAATAGTGCACTTCTTCTTAGAAGCTTCCTCTACGCTTTCTATGAATTTTTCAACATATGAGTTATTTTCATCAATAGTATATGGAAGAAACCCCTTAGTCTCTTCATTGGGATGTTCTCTTAATGAATATTCAACCTTAGAACTAATACCAGCTCTTGCTACCGCATTAAATAATTCTTTCTTAACATAATCTTCATCCTCGCCATTAACTACATGTCTAAATACTGTAAAAGATGCTTCATCTGGTACACTACAAGCTTCATTTTTGCTATTGCATCCTAAAATACATATTGAACCCTTACCTAACTTTTCATCTTCAATAAGAGATGACTTTTCAAGCTCTATCATTAATTTTGCAGAATCGACTAATGCATTTATTCCTCTTTCAGGATTTGCTGCATGTGATGATTTTCCCTTTAAAGTTACAATATAATTGAATCCACCTCTTGCCCCTAAACAAACACATGGAAAAGGTTTCTTACAAAATCCACTACTAGGTTCTGTTACTATTGCCACATCAACATTATCTGTAATACCATCCCTTATAACTGCATCTGTACCTAATCCATATGGTCCTTCTTCATCAGAAACAATTGAATAAACAATTTCTCCACTAAAGTCATTATGAAGTGACTTGAAAGCTTCAAGGGCAAGCATTATAGCTACTACTCCGGATTTCATGTCTAAAGCTCCTAATCCATAAAGCTTTCCCTCTTTAATTACAGCTTTAAATGGATCTGTATCCCATCCATTACACTGATTTACAGTATCTATATGTCCATTGAAATAAACTTTAGGTCCATGTTTTTTCCCCTTAATAGTACCTATAACATTTAGTCCTTGAAATTGAGTAATTTTCTTTTCATTGTAGTGATGAAATTGTGGGCTTACGTTATGCTCTTCTAGCCAAGTATAAACAGTATCCATAATTTCCTTTTCATGAAAGTAAGGACTCGGAATATTAACAAGTGTTTTTAAAAGACACGTAACACTTTCTTTATTTATATAATCAATTGCTGTTCTTTTCATAAGTATATACCCCTAACTATACAGATTTATTTTCATAAGTACTTGAAGATTTTATATCGCCTTCTTTAAATACAAATTTATCAGTATATGCATATATAATTGTAATTAAAGGACAAAGTAATGCTAAAAATACATAAGGTATATATTCAATGGTAGAGACCCCTAAAACTCCTGAAAAATATACCCCGCATAATCCCCATGGAACCAATGGTGAAGTAACCGTTGCAGAATCTTCACAAGTTCTTGAACAAACTTGAGGAAGAATTTTAAGTTTTTTATAAGCAGGTACAAGCATTCTTCCTGGAATTATTAATGCTATATATTGACTTGCAGAGAATAAATTAACTGCAATAGATGAAATAACATGTGTAGTGATTAATCCTCCCTGTTTACTAACTAGCCCTGACATCTTTTCTAATAAAACACCTAAAACTTTAGTTTTTTCTAGTAGTCCACCAAAACTTATTCCAATAAATCCTAGTGATATTGTCCACATCATGCTTTGAAGTCCTCCTCGGCTTAGAAGTGCATCGATCTCTGCAATTCCCGTGCTAGATATGAATCCATCATTCATAAATCCAAGCATTTCTCCAATTCCAAACCCCTGAAATATCACAGCAAATATTAATCCCACAATAGATGCTATAACCATTACTGCAAGTCCAGAAACTTTTTTTACTGCTAAAATAACAACTATAATTGGTGGAATTAACATTAATGGATTTAATGTAAAGTTATCTTTCAATCCGTTAAGTATAATATTAATTTGTGAAGCATCTATAGCATCCGCTTTAAATTGAAATCCTATAAATGCATAAAGCACTAATGATATTATAAAAGCCGGTCCTGTAGTATAACACATAGATTTAATATGATCAAAAAGGTTAGCTTCTGCCACACCAGCTGCCAGATTTGTAGAATCTGACAATGGAGACATTTTATCACCAAAAATAGCTCCTGAAATTACTGCACCTGCTGTTAATGGTGCTGGAATTCCTAGTCCCATTCCTATTCCCATGAATGCAACTCCAAATGTAGCTCCTGTAGTGTAACTGCTTCCTGTTGAAACTGAAGCTATAGAACAAACTAATGCTGATGTAACTAGAAAGAATGATGGAGATATTATTTTTAACCCATAATATATAAGAGTTGGTATAGTTCCGGCTGCAATCCATGTAGCAATAAGAACTCCTACAAGCATAAGTATAAGCATTGGTACTAATGCAATATTACATCCATATACAATCCCATCTTCAATATCTTTCCATGTAAACCCAGATATTAATGCTACTACTGCAGCAACAGCTGTTACTATGATAAGTGTAATATGAGTAGCATAGTTTTGTTTAAAAACAAAAATTTGTAAAGCCATTGCAACACATAAGAAAAGAATTATAAATATTGCTGCTCCAAAGCTAGGCCGTTTTTCCTGAGAAATGTTATTCGTTTTCATTGTCTTTATATCCCCCTTAATTTATATAATAATTATCTTAATATCATCTTAACTTTTCTATGTTTATTCTACTGTTTTATATAATGTTTTATAATTTAATAAATTTTCTTAATTTATTAAATTCATTTTCTTTTTATAATAAATTATTGTATTTATGTGTCTATTGTTGGTTTTTCTGTTGTTATTATATTTTACATAAAATAAACAATTCCACCTAAAAGATACCATTGAGTAATCTTTTAATGAAATTGTTTATCTAATATACTACTTTTTAAATAGCTTTTATATCATTTTAATATTCAACACATTTTTTATAAAAATTTTTCCTAACTTATTCACATGTTACTTTAAAATATTCACCCTTAGCTTTTACTATATGACCTGAACTATAAGGCTTATTATCTATAGTGATATAAACTTTATTAACTCCGTAGTATTTTCCTATAGTATTTACAATGCTCTCTAAGATAGCACTTTCAAATCCTGAGCCTGCATTCATTTCTTTTACAAAATTACTGCTAAAATCTATATATACCATACCATCATCATTTAAATATAAACTATTTATAGTTACATTTTTCCCTAACAATCGGCCCTTGTTATTTCCTGGAAAGTTCTTAAATAATTTTTGAATGGTAATTTTAGTTATATCATTAGTGGAAAAAGTAAGATTCTTATCTTCATAATGAATTTTATAATTTTCATCTGGATAATAACATCTTATACTTTGATTTAATCTCATATTCTCTTCTATACTTTTTAAAGTTGAAGTAACTTTCATGGTTTTAATATCATAAATAGATTTGATTAACCCCTTGTTAACAGCGTAATACTGTAAATCAATTTGGCCATTTGTATTTTCTGTGGTAACTTCAAGAGCACTACAATCTCCATTGCCTATTGAAATCTTTACATCTACCTTTGAAATATATCTTTTACTTCCATCTGATAATTTCCATGTAGTACCTACCTCTAGTGGCTCCTTTAGTAATACTTCACTTACGTTATATGGTTTATTGGTGAAATTTTCTCTATAATAACACTCATTTCTTTCAAATATTTTTGCAATTTCTCCATTATTATTTTGTAAAACTGTGACCGTTTCTGTTCCTCCATTATTACTTCTTAGTTGAACCTTATTACCATTTATATAATCAACGTAGGTAACATATTCTGCATACTCTGAATTTGTACCAGTATAACTGTATTTTACATTTCCCTTAAATTTAAAATAGTCATCTATACTATAACTTGACTTATGGTTATTATTACTTTCTTCTGGTCTAGTAGTGCTATTCTCTTTAGTAGTTTCTTTAGAACCTGTATTTTTTTCTTCTTTTAAGGTATTATCAGTGTTGTTTGTTACAACATTATTATTATTATTTATATTAGTATCTACATGAATATTCTTATCTTCTTCACTATTTTTATTACCACAACCAGCAAGAAAAACTGCTACTGCAAAAATTATTACAGGAATCACTTTTCTTCTCACAACAATCACTCCCTAAAATATTCTCTATATAATATACGTAAATATAACCAAATAATCCCACAAAATAAAAATAAATTCATTCCATATAACACCTTTTTCTGAATTTACTATATTTTTAAAATCAGTAGACTATAAATTTATCGCTTTCTATATTGTAAATTTATAATATTAAAGATAATATATAAGTGAAATTTATTTATATGGGGGATTTTTATGGACGTAATTTTAGGGCTAATCATTTCTACAATTATATTTATAACAGGAGTAATTATAAATATAGATACTGTTCTATCTTTATTCATGGTACTATGTATATTCTTTATTATAGCAATAAAAAGAGGCGTCTCCATTAGGGATGGATTTAGATATTTAATTGAAGGAGGCAAAGAATCCTTAGGGGTATTAAAGATATTTATTCTAATAGGAGCAATCGTTTCTCTTTGGATGATTTCTGGTACAGTTCCTTCAATTGTTTATTATGGAATTAATCTTATTCATCCAAGCTTCTTTGCTGTAAGCGCCTTTATTTTGTCAGCTTTTATATCCATGCTCCTTGGAACTTCTTTTGGTACCATTGGTACTGTAGGTATTTCTTTGATAGTAATGGCTAGAGCTGGTGGTGGTAATACCCTTATAATAGCTGGAGCAATTCTTTCTGGTGCCTATCTTGGAGATAGAGCATCACCTATGTCTTCCAGTGCAAATCTAGTTGCATCTATTACAAATACCAATCTCTACGATAATATTAAGAGAATGACTAAAACTTCTTTAATGCCCTTAATATTATCTCTAGGTTTATATTTAATTCTATCCTTATTCATGCCTGTAAATTATAGTAACTCAGATATATTATCTCAGCTAACCGAAACTTTTAATATAAATATAATAGCATTGCTTCCTGCATTAATTATAATTGTACTATCATTCTTTAAAATTGAAGTGAAAATTTCTATGTTTATCAGTATGACTGTTGCTGCTATTATATCCTTCATTTTTCAACATGCTACCTGTAGTGAAATTATTAAAACTGCCATCTTTGGTTTTCAATTACCTATTGATAACCCTCTTTACAGCATCATAAAGGGTGGAGGTATAATATCAATGATAAAGTTAGCCTTTATAGTATTTCTCTCTTCAGCACTTACCGGAATATTTCAAGGGGCTAATATGCTAGATTTTATAGAAGAATATTTAAATAAAATAAAAAGACCTGATACTTTATTTCTCACTACAATAATAACTAGTATCATTAGTTCCATGGTTGGCTGTACTCAAGTATTGGCAGTAATGCTTACAAAAATGACTATGAATGATACCTATATTAGATTAGGTTATGATAAAGAACACTTGGCACTTGATCTAGAAAATTCAGCTATTGTAATAGCTCCTTTAATACCTTGGAATGTAGCTGTATTAGTACCTTTAACCACTTTAGGTGTAGATGCAAGAGCTATTTTATTCTCTTTTTATTTAATTTTATTACCACTAATAAGCCTAATGTCTACATATTTAAAAAGTCATAAAGAATATAATTTTATGACATATAATATTGAAAAATAACTTAATGAAAAACTTATATAACATAATTTTTTTAACAAAACAATACCTATGGACTAGGCACACAACAGTGTTTTAGTCCATAGGTATTTATTATAATTATAATTATAATTAGTATTTATTATTCATAAATTCATCTTACATATTACTTGAATTTATTCAAATATTATCTTAGATTCTTCCATAATCTCAATTTCTATGCCTTTAGCTTTGGCTGCTTTTATAAGCTCTTCATTAACATTAAGTGGTGAATATAATGATATTTTCTTCAATGTAGGCATACTAAGCAATTTATCATAATTCTTAATAACCTTATCATGTAGTGTAATTTCTTTTAAATTAGTAAGGTTTTCTATACCCTCCAAATTGGGAATCCCTGTAACAGATAGTGAAAACTTCTCAACTTCTGGGAAATTTTTCAAACCTAAAAGGCTAGTAGGCTTCTTAGTCTGAATATCAAGTTTTTTTACATTTGGAAAATATGGCATCTCTTCTAAAGAACCTTTCTTAGGAAAAACAATTTCTAAGTCTTCTAATTTTCCAAAAGTATCAAGCTCTCCTAATTTATTTAGATATCCATACCAGATAGACATTCGTTTTAGATTTTTGCATTGCAAAAGAGGCCTATAATCCATAATAAAACCTTCATCATCTATAAAAAGTGTATTAAGGTAATTCATATGCTCAATACCATTTAAGCTCTTTACCTTGCTAACAGTACTAATCCAAATACTTTCTATTTCATCTAATTCACCTTGTTTTAAAGAAAGAAAGGCAGGCTTTTTTATTTCCTGTGAACGTTTTATTTCTGCCTCTAAATTTCCATCCTTTATTATTCGATTAGAATAAACATAGTAGTTTGTGGAAAATAACAATATACCTAGAACTATAACTAAAGCAATCTTTATTTTCTTTTTATCGGAATTCTCTTTAACTGCATAAAAAATAGTTAAAACTGATAATACTATAAAAATTATAATATAGTTAGGAATATAAATATAAAAAAATCTAAATATAAAATAATTTAATATTGGAAAAATCAATATCATATATTCCTTCCAATTCTTCCTATGAAACCCAATACCACATATCATAAGTATAATCCAAAACACTGGTGAATCATCATAAATATCATGAAATCCTGAAACAAATAATTGGAGAAATATAAATCCTATTAAAATACATATCCCTATTAAGTACTCCTTTTTATAATTTTTAGGTTTATCTTTAATTTTATCATTATTAATAATATTATCCATTTTAGACCTCCAGCAATAATTAAAACTACATTTACATCAATTTCAACTTACTCATATTTACAGTTTATCTTTAGTCAATATAACAGTATACCCTACATTTTACAATATATAGAGTTATAATGCTATAAATTTAATGAATAATTCATTTTAGTTCATATAAGTTAATGCCCTAACCATCCTATCTTCTCCTATGATACTATTTTCAAATATCTTTTTAGCATTATCTATAAACTGTGCTGGTTCTCCCATAATAGGACTAAAATGAGTTAATATAAGCTCTTTAACTCTCCCTTCCTTAGCTAGAGTGGCAGATTCTCTAAAAATCATATGCTTATTTTTGATAGCCTTGTCTATATCCTCATCCTTACCATAGGTGCCTTCACAGATAAACAAATCACTTTCTTCAATGAATTCCACCATTGAATCCATTGGTCTGCTATCAGTTATTAAACTAATCTTAACTCCTCTTCTCTCATCTCCTAATACCATATCTCCAGTATATGTTTTCCCTTCAAAAGTTACTTCTTCCTGCCTTTGTAGCTTACTCCATAGATTTTTAGGAATGTTATTTGCCATAGCCTTTTCTACATTAAACTTTCTTTCCCTTTTAAAATAAAAACTATATCCCTTGCAAGGTGATGAATGGTCTACATCTATAGCATTTAATATTATTTCACTACTATGAATTTTTCTATGCTCATTATTCTCTGCCACATATATCCCATCCTTTGATACATTAAGCTCTACCTTTGAAGGGGCTTCTATAATATTTACCTCATAGGGTAAATATTCTGCAACAACCCTTAGACCATTTACAACCCTAGTAATTCCCTCAGGACCAATTATAGTTAAAGGCTCAGTTCTACCACTATTACCTATAGTTGAAAGAAGCCCTGGAAGTCCTATGATATGGTCTCCATGGGTATGGGTAATACATATAATATCAATGGACTTAAACCCCCATGCCACCATCTTCATAGAAACCTGAGTCCCTTCACCACAATCTATAAGTATCTTTCTTCCTTTATAATTAATTAAAGTAGCTGAAAGGCTTCTTTCCGGCATTGGCATAGATCCTCCACAGCCTAATAAACATACATCTATCATTGTTTTCCTCCGTTATACCCATAATTTAAAATCTAGTTAACAACATTTTCAAAAACCTTTAACTTATTTCGCCCTAGGATTACTAGTATAAATTTTTTTAACAACACCACTATTATCTTTCTCTGGATCATAATTCTTTACTTTAAACCAATAGTATTATCCTTCTACTAATTCATTGTACTGTTCCTCTGTTAGCATTAATGTTTCTAAATTACTTTTATTATATCCACTTTCATACTTTAATAAAAACTTATCTTGTTCTTTTATTTTGTATCCATAAGCATTATTATACTTCTTATATATGGTTATAGATTCTTCATCATTTTCTCTTACAATCTTCACCATACCTATATAAGATATTGCCTCAATATTGCTCCCAATTATATATCTAACCCCTAATAACATTAATAAAAAACAGATACCTATAAGCAATAATTGTAATCGATCCTTTGTAGCAGATTTCATTTAAACTCAACCCCTTTTTAATATAACTCTGTATTAAAAATTTATAATTCATACTAATATTATATATGTTATATGAAAATAATTATATAATTTGAAATTTTTTCTATAATTCTCTCTTATCTGAAATATCATGAGATATTCTAGACTTTTAACCCCTCTCATAGTACAATTTAATTATGACGTAGGGGGGATATGTATGAAATTTATCGATTTAAGAAGTGACACCGTAACAGAACCGACGGAAGCTATGAGAAAGGCTATGTATGAAGCTACTGTAGGTGATGATGTATATGGAGATGATGAGACTACTGTAGAACTTGAAAAATATGCTGCAGAACTTGTAGGCAAAGAAGCTGCACTATTTGTTCCTAGTGGAACTTTTGGTAACCAACTTTCATTACTTACTCACTGTAGACAAGGGAATGAGGTTATTCTAGGAAATGACTGTCATATAGTTTGTCATGAAGTTGGAGCAGCATCAATTATTGCTGGAGTTCAACTTAGAACCTTAAATAGCAATATGGGTGAACTTTCACCTAGTGAAATAGAAGCAACCATAAGAAAAGAAGAAGATATCCATTATCCTGATACTGCCTTAATATGTCTTGAAAATTCTCATTCAAATGGAAGAGTTATTTCTCTAGAAAATATGGCTGAAATACGAAAAGTTGCTAATAAATATAATTTACCTATTCATTTAGATGGTGCAAGATTATTTAATGCTGCTGCTTATCTTGATGTAGATGTAAAGGAAATCACTAAAAATGTAGATACAGTAATGTTCTGCTTATCAAAAGGACTTTGTTCTCCTGTAGGATCTATTTTAGCAGGTAGCAAAGAATTTATTGATAGAGCTAGAAAATATAGAAAACTAATGGGTGGTGGCTTAAGACAATGTGGTGTAATAACTGCTGCTGGGCTTGTGGCATTAAAAGATATGAGAGAAAACCTAAAAGTAGATCATGAGAAAGCTGTATACTTATCTAAAGAACTAGCAAAACTTCCTGGATTTAAAGTAATGGAAGATAACCTACACATAAATATGGTATTCTTTGAGCTACCTACTTCTGTAAATTCTCAAGACTTAGTTCAACACCTTTTAGAAAGAGGCATAAAGGTTTGTGATATAGAAGATGGCTTAATGAGATTTGTTACTCACTACTGGATTAGTTATGAAAACATAGATTTTATTATAAAAACACTAAAAGATTACTTAACTACTTAATGATTATATTTTAACCTAAGGTTGTAGGTTAAGTGATTATTCTATTCACTTTTTACTACAACCTAGGTTATTTTTATGTTATATAAATACAATTATAGAAATTATGTATACGTTGTAGTAAAATTATGTTGTTGTAATAAATATATTGGGGAATACTATTTTATTATAATTACACTCACTAACTACAATGGCAAAATATTCAACTTATATGGGAGGATTAATCATGGAATTTCTACTGAAAGGCATAATGTCCGTCACCTGGCAACAACTAATAATGTGGGGTATAGGTGCAGGGCTAATATGGCTTGCAATTAAAAAAGGTTTTGAACCGGCACTTTTACTACCAATGGGGTTTGGTGCAATTCTTGTAAACTTACCGCTCTCTGGAGCTGTAACTCAACTTATTAATGGTCATGAAGAAATCGGAATAATAGACAATTTATTTAATATGGGTATAGCTAATGAGCTGTTTCCACTTATTTTATTCATAGGTATTGGAGCTATGATCGACTTTGGTCCATTGCTTACAAATCCGAAAATGCTTTTATTTGGCGCTGCAGCTCAGTTTGGTATATTCTTTACCATTTCTTTAGCGGCACTATTAGGATTTTCATTAAAAGATGCAGCTTCCATCGGAATTATAGGAGCTGCTGATGGACCTACTTCTATCTTTGTTGCAAACTATTTTAAAAGCAATTACATAGGACCCATAACCGTGGCCGCCTATTCTTATATGTCTTTAGTACCAATTATTCAACCAGCTGCTATCAAGCTAGTAACTACTAAAAAAGAGAGACAGATAAAAATGAAGTACAATCCTAAATCTGTTTCTAAAACTACAAAGATATTATTTCCAATAATAGTTACTGTTATTGCTGGTCTTATTGCACCAACCTCTGTAGCTTTAATAGGTTTCTTAATGTTTGGTAACCTAATTAGAGAATGTGGTGTTTTAGAAAGGTTATCCAGCACTGCACAAAATGAATTAGCTAACTTAGTAACCTTACTTTTAGGAATTACTATAGCTTCTAAGATGAAAGCTGAATTCTTTGTAACCTCTCAAACCTTTATGATTATAGGTCTTGGTCTAATTGCCTTCATATTTGACACTATTGGTGGAGTTTTATTTGCTAAATTTATAAATCTATTTGCAAAGGATAAAATTAATCCAATGGTTGGAGCAGCTGGAATATCTGCATTTCCTATGTCCGCTAGAGTAATCCAAAAAATGGGTCAAAAAGAAGATCCTCAAAACTTCTTATTAATGCATGCGGTTGCAGCTAACGTATCTGGACAAATAGGATCTGTTATAGCTGGTGGATTAGTTCTCTTCTTAATCGGAGGTGGCATGTAATGAATATAAATATAGAGGCATTCATGGAAAGTTTAATTGTAATGGGTAAAGGTATGGGCGGAATCTTTGTAGTAATGCTTATAATATTTTTAGCTATTAAAGGATTAGGCTCCATATTTAAAGGTGAAGAATAAACAATATATAGCAAAGCTCTATGACTAAAAGTCTTCAGTCATAGAGCTTTTATGATTTTAATTTCCTGAAATAGTTACACCTTTAATTTTCATCCAAGGAGTTACGGATTCTCCAGTATTTAAAGTTTCTATAGAGATTTCTTCTATATTATTAAACATATCCTTTAAATTTGAAGTTATCATAGTTTCAGTTATGGCATACTTAATTTCTCCATTTTCAACATAAAAACTATTTTTAGCTACTCCTGAAAAATCTCCATTTGATGCTGGCATATCTCCTGAAAATCTTCCTAGAATTATTCCTTTTTTAGTCGATTTTATTATATCTTCTATGGATTTATCTCCATTATCCACAACTATATTAAAGTCAGTTTTAGTAACTGGCTTTCCAATTTTCTTTGCAGCATATAATCCTATAATAAATGACTTTAATATCCCATTTTCTATGATACTTATATTTTCTGTTTTATAGCCATCTTTAGTTACAAAACTCTTATTAGCTATTTCATCATTTAGAGGCATGCATTTAACCGTAAAATTATGATTAGCAACCTTCTCATTTAATTTATCCTTTAAAATACTTGTACCACCAATTAGTGATCTATCTCCAAGAAAATTTATATTATAGTAATATAGCATTTCTACTACTAACTCTGGAGTTAAAATTATATCTCCAATAAATTTATCCTTTATTCTCTCGCAATTAAGTTGACTAACTATATCCTTAAATCTTTGTCTAACATCAGCATACTCCATAAAATCTAAAGGTAATTCATTAAATAAATAACTAAAACCTGTAAAAGATGTAGATTTTTCACCCTCCTTTGCCAAGAACCCTATGTCAACTCTATATATTCCTTCTACTATTTTAAAGTCTACACCATTAGAATTTAAAAAATTAGTTTCACTACTATTAAATTCTAAGGTAGTTCCATCCGAAAACTTAACCTGTGGAAACTCTTCCTTTAGTTTCTTTAAAAATACACTTGTAAATTCATACATCTTATCTAAGTCTGGCTCACTAGCTCCACTACTAAATTCCTCTTTAGGTTGCTCTTCTGCAATATCATTACACTGATCACTCTCTGCTGATTCACACATCTCCATTAACTCTTTAATTTTTGTATTTATTGCTTCTTCTTCTAGTTTATTTAAGGTTATAGTAGATTTTTTATCATCCTTTATAGCTACTAAATCTATGTTAGTATCAATAGTTGTTCTTAAAAGAGTTATATCTTCATTTCCAAAATTCAACTCATATTTTTTATTACTTTTAAGAATGCATTGAGACTTATCCGCCCCTTGCTTCACTATATTATCAATACAATATAAGGCTATTTCTCTATTTCCCATACTATTTTCCCCCTATATTTACACTACATTTTATTGCAGGTCCACCCATACCTACAGTTATAGGTTGTTTCTTTCCACACATTCCACTATTTGACCATGAAAGGTCATCAGATACCATAGTAACAGTCTTTAACATATCAAAGGCCACTCCTGATATAGTGGTATCCTTTATGGCTTTACCTAGCTTTCCATTCTTTATTTCATAGCCCATAGTTACTCCAAACATAAACTCACTAGTAGCATCAGCTTGACCATTACCAGGATTCATTAGATAGTATCCATCCTCTACAGAAGCAATCATTTCTTCAAGTTTATTCGTTCCTGGAAGGATACAAGTGTTTCGCATTCTTATTATAGGCTCATCTGAAAACTCATAGGCTCTTGCATTTCCCGTTGGTGCTACATTAAACATATTTGCACTTTCTTTATTATGCATATATCCCTTTAAAATGCCCTTATCTATTATAGTTACATCCTCTGCCTTAGTTCCTTCATCATCTATATATATAGGTACTAGACATGTATCACCAAATGCTGTATTAGCATAATCCACTAAAGTAATTAACGGACTAGCTACCTCTTTGCCCATATATTCATTTGCTATAGAGCCAGCTAGTACAACGTCTGCCTCTGTAGTGTGTCCAACTGCTTCATGGGCAAGGATACCAGCTAAATCTGTAGCCAATATACACTCTTTTAATCCACCACTTGCATATACTCCCTCAGCCTTTTCTCTTAGTCTTTCATAAGTCTTATCTATTTTTTCATATAGATCATCTGGTTTTAAAAACTTATCCTCAAATTGACCCAATCCACTTATAATTTCATATAATTCTACAGGTACACCATTATTATCATTAACCACTAATTCTATCATTATATTTGCTCTTGGTAAAAATGAATATAACTCAGCTCCTGAAGATGTAATAAGACTTTTTTCCATATTTAATTCATTAATTCTTATACTTCTGCTAACTAAATTACTATATTTTTTTATAATATAATTATCTATCTCTTTAGTAAATTCTATTAATTGTTTTTGAGTTAATCTTGCCTTCTTTGTAGCAAATGATTTTTCTATAGAATAGTTTGAAATTATTAACTCTCTATGCCTACTCACTGACTTAGAATTTAAAAATTCCCCATTTTGCCTTGCAATATTTAGTACTTGTCTAATACTTTCATCCTTAATATTAGAATTAGAAGCAAATCCCCATGCTCCATTTACATTTACTCTTGCAGAAATACCACTAGAATTTGTTCTAATATTCTGAATCAAACTGCCATTTGTCATCATTATACCTATGGATGAATTTTCTTGGCATCGCAGTTCTGTATACCCCTTTAGCAAATTAGAATATTTACTGAAATTTGATATAATCATAAACTTCCCCCCTAAAATGAGCATTTACACTCCCTTGTTATTATTATACATTACTTACATTTATTTTAAAATAATTTTATATATTACTTGCAATCTCAAAAGCTATCATCATATATCCTTCTCTTTCACTTAAATCAAGATTACCAAGAATTCTTTTTTCCCACTTTTCACTATCTAAGTTATCTGCTGAGTATAGAAATTGAAAAAACTCTACTCCTCTAAACTTGCACATAGCTGCTAGTGATGCACATTCCATATCCACAGCAATACATCCTTCAGCCTTTCTTTTTTGCATATTTCCTATGGTTTCTCTATAAATTGCATCAGTTGTCCAAATCTTTCCTTTAACATAGGGAATTTTTAAATCATTTAATATACTTGCCAATTTATCAGCCTTTTCAATAGTTACATAATCACTTGGTTTCATATAGTGATAACTTACCCCTTCATCTCTATATGCATCAGTTGGAACAATTAAATGTCCAGCTGTAATATTTTTATCTAATGAACCACAAGAGCCATATACTATAACCTTCTCTGCTCCCATAGCTATAATTTCTTCAAGGGTACCTGTTGCAAAGGAGCCTCCTACTGGAGTCATATAAAATCCTATATCCTTGCCCTTGTAATTCATCTTATAAATAATTACGTCACCATTTACTGACCTTGTAACCCCTACTTGAACTACACCTTCTAACTTTGAAAAAACATCCATTACTTTATGAGAAAAAGTAGCTATTATTACTTTAGGAAAACCCTCAATTCTCTCTACTACTTCCTTTGGATTTATTATAGCCTCCATGCACTCATCAAAACTATGAATTATACTCATTCTTTCATCTCCTTTACACTCTTATCAACTTTACTTACCATTCTAATTTTCTTTTAAATTCTTAAGAAGTTCATCTACTTCTCTTAGATTATTAAGTACTATTATCTTTTTGTCTTCATAGTTTTTAAGCTTTTCTAAAATCTTAGGTCTTTCATTTTTATTGAACTTCAATACCCATTTAACAAACTCTAAATCTAGCTTTTCTTCACATCCCTCTGTCATATCTGGCCTTTTCTTTCCTTTGAATATGAATCTTCTCTTTACAATTCTATAGGTGCAAAGTAGAGTTGACATATTAAGAAATATTATTGTATCTGCTGAGTTTAACCTGATATCCATAGTTGATCTATAGTTTCCATCTATAATCCATTGATCATTATCAGCTAATTCTCTTACTACACTCTCCCATTTATCCTTTGGTGTCTCTATCCAACCCGGATTCCAATACAAAGTATCTAGATGATATACAGGAAGATTTAATATGCTTCCTAACTTACGTGAAAATGTAGATTTACCTGAACCGCCACTTCCTATTACAGCAATCTTATTCATATTTATCAATATTCTCCTTATCCTTAATAATTTTTTACGTGATAAACACTATACTATCAAATGCTCTTATCTAAGGATAAATAAACCAATTCTTCATCTTCTCTAACCTTAGTCATTCCAACCTTATTTAATAAATTAATAGATGGCATATTATCTCTTAAGCATTCTGCCATAATTACCTTCACAGATTCTTGAGAAAATGCCCATTCTATCAAAGCATTAACGGCTTCATAGCCATACCCAAGCATTCTTTTGCTTTCAACTATGTTATAACCAATTTCAATTTCTCCAATATCATTTGGAGAACCTTTAAATCCACCATCTCCAATTATGGTATTGTCCGCCTTATCAATAAAAATCCAAGGTCCATATCCATCTGGAAGTTTCTTTTCTAGCTGAGCCTTAAATATTGGTAACGCAGGCATTATATCGGAACTTGGCCATTCTTCATTAAAATTTACACCTATATGATCATACGCATTTATATCATTTTTTAAGACTTCTGTTATAAATCTAAGTGACATTGTTCTAATAATTAATCTCTCAGTTTCAATTCCTATAACTTGGTTTAAAATCATAATTATCTCCTTCTGATGTATCTGTTACAATACTTCTTCTCTAATATCAATCCATTCTCTTTTCAATAAATCCATGTACATTACATCTGAAAACTTTCCTGTTCTACTATCAAAGAACCCTTCCCTTACAATTCCAATTTCTTTGAAGCCTAATGCTCTATATAAACTGTGAGCGCGTTTATTATCTATCATGCTAGTAAGTTCAATCTTATTTAAATTTAAAAATCTAAACATGAAATCTATGAAATGACTTAAAGCATCCTTTCCATAGCCCTTTCCTTGCTCTTCCTTCCAAATCTTTATTCCAAATTCACATTTTTGCTCCCTTTTATCCCAGCCACAATAACTCATCTCACCTATAGGAGTCATATCCTCCTTCTTGCAGATTATAAATCTTTTACTTGCAGCATATAACTGTGAATTTAAAACTTCCTTCTCTATACTATTTCTTATTGCAGTCTTACTCTCTAAAGTACCATAGGCTAAGGCAGCATGAGACATAAAACTTCCATCATTCCACCATTTATATAAATACTCCTCATCTCCTAGTTCAATTTGCCTTATAACTACACTTTTCCCCTCTATCATAAATACCTCCTTTAATATTTTATAAAATCAAAACCTAAAACTTCTATATGCTCATCCTTATCTAAGGTTTTATCATAATTTTTTCTAAGCTGTATCATGTTTAAGTGATCAAAACCACATTCCTTATACAATTTAATGGCACTAGCATTCCTTGGAATTACTTCTCGAATAAAGTTCCGCCCATGCTGGGAAAAAGCCTGAATTTATGGCAATATTCTGTGAGTGAAAATGAGATTCCACCGTTCCATAAAAAGGAACCTTTCCTCTCTTTAAAATTTCATTCTTTAAAAGTTTAACTAAGGTTGTTCCTATTCTCTTACCTCTATATTCTGGCAAAATATCAATACCTATTTGCCACATAGTTTTACTATCTGCACTTGCACCCGCCATACCAATTATTTCATCACCATCCCAAGCAGAGACTGCAAGCATATCTGGAATATTTTTATCAAATAAAAAAGCTTCTCCAAATCTCTTATCACCCTTAAACTTCAAAATTTCTTCTTGCTCGTACCATTTTATATCATAAATAGGTTTATCCATCTCTTGAACATCAGGATTTGGTAGATAATAATGGTGAGCATCTGCTATCTCATGTCCAACCTCCTGTAGCTTTTTATCAATAGCCCTAAGTTTAGGATATTCAAATAGCCATGCCGCACTTGCATTAATAAATTTTTCTTCAAGCCATGGCATCAATGTAGGAGTTGTACTAATAATTGCTTTGTTTCCAAAACATAGTATTTTAAGAGCACATCCATCAGTATCATAAATTCTTCTACCTTCAACAAGTTTATTCTCAACTATTGTATTTACTTCTTTTTCAAAATCAGATACCTCACAGTTATAATCCAGAGCTAACTGAGCCTTAGCAATTTCTATAATTTCATTTTTTGTATACATATCAATATTCTCCTTTATATTCATAGAACTTTCTCTATTTTAACTTCTACTTTCACTATTCCATTCATCTTTTAATATGGCATATATCGCTAAATCATAAAAGCCTCTTTTCTCACTGAAACTAGCTTGTCTTAATGTTCCTTCATACTTCATTCCACTTTTATTCATTACCTTTCCTGATGCACCATTTTTAGTATCATGAAGTGCTACTATTCTATTAAATCTAATTTCAGAAAATAAATAATCAATCACAGCCTTCAATGCTTCAGTCATTATGCCCATATTCCAATATTTTCTTGACATACAATATCCTACTTCACAGGAATAATGTTTTTCATTTATTCTCACCAAAGAAATTTCACCTATAACTTCTCCAATATCTTTTAACACAATAGCCCAATTATAGTTATCATCATTTGCATATTCCAAAGTCCACTGTTTTATAATTTCTTTAGTTTCTTCTACATTATCATGGGGCTTCCAAGATAAAAATTTTGTTACTTCACTATCTGTTGCCCAGTTTTTAAACATGTCATTGGAATCTTCAACTTCAAGCTTTCTCAGTAAAAGCCTATCTGTATTTATTGTTTGTGTCCCCTTATGTGTCAACATATAAATTTCCCCTTTTTAATTTAAGTTCCTTTACTTTCCTTTAGTATTGTTTTACTACCATAATATATAAAATATAATTATTATGAATGATTATTAAACAATTTATAATAATTAAACTTACACATTTCACCATCATATAGTACTACTCTGTCGTCAACATAATTAAATCCAAGTTTATTAATCACAGTTTTAGATGAAGTGTTCTCTGGCTTTACGATTGCAGTTAAAGACTTTAATTCAGTATTTTCAAAAACCCACTGAATTAGCGCTTTAGCTGCTTCTGTTGCATATCCATTCCCTTGGTAGCTATCAGAAATACCATATAAAATCTCAACTTCATTATCTATTTCAGCTTTTGCATGAACTCCCACAACACCAATACATTTATGCTCCACTTTATATTCAATTGCCAATATTATAAAAGGCTCATTTATATTAAACTTTTCATTTAGCCAATTTATCCAAGAAAGTGCTTCTGACTCATTATGCAAAACCATATCAGACAGCCAGTAAGACACATTGGGTTGTTGACTATAATATACTGCATCCTTTGCATCGTATGGTAAAAATGGTCTTATAATTAGATTTTCTGTTTCTATACTAATATTTATCATTTTAAAATCTTCTTTCTTTATTGTAATTCTCATCATTATCTTTAGTTAAACTTGTACAATAAGTGAATAAGCTTAACTAAAATTTATCTATTTTATTTTTGTACTACTACATCTTTATAATTCGTCAAATAAGAATTTTGTTTATTTATATGATTAACACTTAAAGTCATTCCAATTTACTGGGGTAGTTTTTCCATTTTGCCAATCTTCTCTTGTAATACCATAACCAATTGCATCATATAGTTTTCCATTTTTACTTCCCCATGCCTTTCGATGATGTGCCTCTTTAACAAAACCACACTTATGGAATACACATCTCATTGCATAATTATCCTGCCTTGTATTTCCCTCTATCCTTTCCTTATCTGAGTAATTATTAAATATATAATCAACAAGCCAGTTCACAGTAATTGTCCCGATTCCCATACCTTTGTACTTGCTCAAAAGTTTTATGTCAAACAACGGGCTATCATCTTGTAAATCATAAATTCTTATCATTCCCACTTTTATACCCTCATCTAGAATAACCCAAAACGTTTTGCAGTCATCCCCAGTATAATAATGTTTTTCATAGCTCTCTCTAATTCTTTCAGGATTTTGGTTCGGTGTTCCATAAAATTCCCAAGTATCTGATGTTAAAAATCCTACAAGAGTATCAATTTCATCTTTAAATTCTTCAAAGCATATTTTCATGATTTTATTTTCTCCTTTAAATTTATTACAATTGAATCTTTTCTTTTAATCTCTCCTTTGGTTATTCTTCATTTATTTTTGCATAGAGCAAATTATCATAATAGTTATTCTCAAACTTCATAACCTTTTTTAATAAGCCTTCTTTTTTAAAATTATTCTTTATAGCAACTCTTTCACTTGCTTTATTTCGTGGATCCATACGAATTTCCAGTCTTATTAATTTCAAATTATTAAAAGCAATATTTTCTAACATCTTTACAACTTCAGTTGCAATGCCCCTATTAAAAAAAAATTCTATCTATAAAATAACCTATTTCTCCTACGTGAGGACTATCTTGAAATATTTTTATATTACATCCACCAATCACAGCATCTTCATAAATAATTGAATAATTATACTCAAGATTATTTTCTCTTTTATACTCTCGTCTCTTAATCCATTCTCTCTCCAATTCAATACTTCCAGGAATTGTTGAATAATAAAATTCCTCCTATAACCTTTGTCCATCTAATTCAAATGAATTATTTTTTATTCAAATAATTCATTTATAATTGGAATAATATTAATTAGTGGTTCTTCATATGGATGAATTTTTTTAATAACTTTAATAGCATTCCTAACATATTCTTTTTTACATCTTATCTCAATCTTACATTCCTGACCCTCGCATACTTTACCTACTTCACCAATAAAAGGATTTGAACCTTCTAAAGGTCTCCAATATCCTCTAACATTTGTTATCGAGATAACATTATCATAGTTTCCAATTTTGCAAACATTCACTTTATTAAGTTCATCTCTTAATTCTATTACATATTCTTCTGGAACATATATTTCGATTTTTACTTCTTTAAATTCCATAAACATAATACCTCTTCTATTCTTGCTATTTTATTAATTTAATTCTTAGATAATCAAATTATATAGATTCCAATGCTTCATTGTTCCACTCATTCTTTAATATTGAATATACAGCTAGGTAATATTATTAGTATCATGAACTGCTACTATTCTAATAAAAATCATTGATTACCCTAAATACATTTTTTCAAATTCATCCAAATTTTTGTAATATTCAATCTCCATACCAAGTGTTTCATAGTTCTTTTTATATTCTTCCATTGAATTATCAAATTCTTTTGCTGATAAAGCTAAGTTGTCTGGAGTGATATTCTTCATTAGGTTTGTTCTAGCAATATCGTATTTACTATACATTTCGTCATAGAATTGTTGGCAACTGGCAGCTGTCATCAATGATAAATAGGTATCACCCTTTTCAGCAGCATGATACATTTTATTCTTCCAATTAGAATAAATTTCTTCATATGTGCCAATAATGTCAGCTTGGGAGATTACCTTTTTTGAAATAACTTTATCCTTCATTTCCTTTGCAAAATCTTTTAGTGATTTCATTAACATTGTTGATGATTCTTTAACCTCTTGAATACTTGTCGCTTTGATTAAATTCCAATATAATTCATTAAAACCTATGGGAAGATATTTCATTGTAGAAATTTCTTCTGGGACTCTTTTAACACCTCTTTTTACATATGACTTATTATACATATAAATAGCAAACTCAATATAATATAAAATACTTGCTGCCTCATATCTACATTCACCGTATTTATTACTCAGCATTACATTTCCATATCCTTTCATTGCTTCATTGACAAAATTTTCAGCCTTCTCAATATTTTCTATTGAATACTCTTCATTTAGTTTATTTATAACAACTGATCTTAATTTCATATATTTCTGCATGTACTTCTCATCATTACAGTAAACAATATCTAACTCTATTAGTTTTGTAATATAGGGATCATTATATTTTGACATTTCCTCGAGTCTATTCCATGGAGTACAATATATATCAAAAGCTACATCCTCAATGATAAAGCACGATGCAACTTTCCAACCACTATCATCATTAATAACGATACATAAATCTAAGTCGGATTTTTCATAGATATCACCAGAATGGAACGAACCGGCAATTCCTATTAATGCAATGGAGCCTGGACATACATTTTCTGCCTTTTTGATTATAGCTTCAATTATTCTATGGTTTCTTTCCTGCAATTTCTTTTTTATATATGTTTCCATAAATTCTCCCTCCAGTAATTAGTAAACATTGTTAAATTCGCAATACCCTATAATCCCCATTCCTCAATAATACTTACTTTCTTGTTTGTAGCATCAAGTTCAATCTCACATCCTATTGGTAGAGTCATCATTGGATGTGTATGACAGCAATCGAAATCTGCAATGAATGGTAATTTTTTATTGCCTAACACTTCTAACAATATTTCATATGGTTTTTTACCTGTCTTTAAGTCGTCAAACAACTCATGTTTTCCAAGTATTATTCCTGAAACTCTATTAAAGACACCATTTACTTTTAAAAAAGAAAAACTTCTTTCTATTGTTGCAGCATCTTTTAAAGAATCTTCTATAAAAAGTATATCTCCATCCTTTATTTCAGGCATGTATTTGCTCCCCCATATACCTTGCATTGTATTCAGATTTCCACCTATTATTCTACCTCTAGCAACCCCTTCATAGATCGTAATCCATTTATTTTCTCTCTCTTCTTTGCCTCTATCTTGTGTTTCCCAATTAACATATTCATCTGTCCAATATTGTGGAATTTCAAAAACATAAGGAATTTTTATTTCATCCATCGTAATTTCTTTTAAATATTTAAAAGTGGCATCAACAAAGGGTGGTAATTCCCCAAATGAAGCTACCAATGCAGGTCCATAATAAGTACTTATTCCTGTTTGTTCATAAATAGCCAGTAGAATTGCTGTAACATCAGAATAACCTATTATTATTTTAGGATTCTTTTTAAATGCTTCATAATCTATATAAGGAAGGAGTGAATTTGAGTTCATTCCTCCAGTCGAATAATAACTTCATTCCTTTAATTCTTGTAGACTTTATCTTTCATATTATTTATATCACTATAGTTCATATATCATATACCAATTAAATAGATATCTTAAATAATATACTTTTCCATAGCTATCTGTGGTAAAAAGAAATCCTTTCCAATTAAAGTTCTATCCAATATCTTAATACCTCTTTACCTGGTTCCTTTGAAATTACAGTGTTTTCTAACCTTCCACCATTGTACTCAATTATCTTTTTAGAACCAATATTATCAAAGTCACATGTTACTAAAACTGTTCTATGTCCTAGCACCCTTGCTTTTTCCAATATTAAATTTAATATTAACTTTCCATATCCCTTTCTTCTATACCTTGGTGATATATCATAACCAATATGTCCACCTTCTTCATAGTTTGTCTCATTAAGCTCATATCTTAATCTAACAGTTCCTAAAATATCCTTGTTTTCATTTAAAAGCCACCATTCTGATGATGCAACGTGTCCCACTTCTAGATTAACTCCCTTTTCCCTATTCTTAAGATAATCTAAATAACTTTTAAAATCATAATTTGCTCTAGAATACCTTCTCTCAATCACATCTTCGTCATTTTTATTATAGTCATTAAACATTTCAATAAATTTTTCCTCAAGACAGAGTTCTGGCTGTACCAAATCAATCATCATTTACACCTCAATTCACAATGAATTTAATATTTACTTCTCCGCTACAAATAAAAGGTGGTTACTTGTACCTAAAAACTCAGGCTTTTCACAGCAATAATAATGATAGTTAAGCCACTTACTATAACTTTCCTCATCCATATTATTTATTTTATCTGCCAAGAGTTCACTTAATCCATCTGTAGCAACCTCTGACGTAATTTTTAAGTCAGATTCTCTTAATAGCTTTCTACACTGGTCTACTGTATGGAAAACAAAAGGAAAGTCTACAACTTTAAAGGTGTCATGATTATAGTTATTTCCCTTTAAAAAATCTTCTTCATAGAGCATAGTTTCCGTAGTAATAACCATGTCATTAGATATAAATGCAAAGAACATCTTTCCATCCTTCTTACAAACTCTTTTTACTTCTGCTATGCACTTCATCCTATCTTGAATTTTTGACAAATGATATAAGGGACCAAAGCATAATACAATATCATAAGTTTTATCTTTAATCATAGATATATCCATTGCATTACCTTGAAATACTTCCATGGACATTTGAGAATCAACTTTTCCCTTTATTTGCATAACATGTTTTTCAACTAGCTCAATGGCAGTTACATCAAATCCCCGTTTTGCAAAGTACAAGCTATATTCTCCTGTTCCAGCTCCTAAATCTAGTATTTTCATACCTGGTCTAAGATTTTTTTCAATCTGCCTTACCATTGTTAAAAACTCCACTTGCCTTGCCTTTGTAGATAATCTTGAACCTTCATCAAAAATATCATAAAGAGCTGAAACTCTATCCGCTTCCTGTTCTATCTTTGAAATATCCTCTATCTTCATCTAAATACCACCTTACTTAAAATTATGGGTCTGCCCCTCTTTGTCCTAATTTTCTATAGTTCTAGTTCCATTACCTCATTCTTAATTGAAAAGTCTTCCTCTTCCTATTCACGTTGCCATCTCATTCTGCGAGAACTTCCAAATCCTCTTCTCCATCTAATCTACATATCATCTTTCCTTAAACCCTTACACACTTTAAAAAAGTTTCATTTATCTATTCTTAACTATTATTGATTATATTTCCAATTTTTATTAATAATATAGTATATTTCATTGTCTCTCCACTCATTATCTTCCAGAATAAACTTTTCTCTAATTCCTTCAAAATGAAAACCGGCTGATAAAATTACTTTTTTAGAAACTATATTATCAAGATTTATATGAGCCTCTAATCTGTGAAAATTCAAGTCTTCAAATCCTATATTAACTAGTGCTTTTATACTCTCCTTTCCATAACCTTTATTCCAAAACTGATTATGTATTGTATAACCAACCCTTGCATATTGGAAGTCTTCACGCACATGAGTTGTAATATCACAATAACCAATTGAAGCTCCATCCTCTTTACGAAAAATATTCAACATATAGGTGGAATCATTTTTGCCTAGTTCCTCTCGTTCATTTAATTTCTTAGCATACCATTCCTCAGTGATAAAAGATGTATCAAACCATCCCTCATCATAAGGAGATTGAGATTCATTCTGTTCTTTGAACCCCCTTAGCCATACTTTATAATCTTCTAATTTTAGTGCCCTTATTTCAAGCCTTTCAGTTCTTTCTAAAATATCATTATAGATTACCATTATTTTATCCCACCCCAATTACTATATATTTTTATTTAATCAATATATTTCTGTAGCATCCCTCGGTAATTCTTTGATATGCTTTATAAACTCAAAGCTTCTCTTAGCCTCTTCATAATTATATTCATATCCAAATATTTTACCTACTTCAGGTGCAATCTCTTCAAATAACTGGCATGTTGTGATTAGTGCATTCCAAGAGGAATCATAATCACTCATATTAAAGGTACTCATTAACCTTGTCCATACATCTAAATCCAAATATTCTTTTAAATATTTATTTACTTTCCCTATACTTACTTTAAATTCTGTTTGAATCCCCACCTGCCAAGATAACATAGATAATAATTCTTTTCTTACATAACTATTCATTACCTCTATTGTAAAAAGAATTTCTTCCCTCCAAAGTCCTTTTGCACAGTATGGCGCTACCCACCAAAACTCATTACATCGACTATAATATTGTCCATAGGTAGGTCTTTTTACCCAATAATCTTCATCAGTTGTTGCTGGTATTTGTGGTAAACAGCTGTCTTTATCAAGTAAAGGAACAGTTAATTTATCTTTTCCATATTCCTTTATTAATATCTCTATAGGCTGAATATGCAAGTCAATTCTATTTCCATCTGTAAACTGCATTAAATAAGTATAGCCATTTTTAAAATCAACATCTCTTCCTTGCATTTTATCAAGCTTATCAGGTTCTTGGAAAATAATTGGCTCACCAAAAACACTTATCCAATCATCATCTCTCAGAAAAGATTCTGTATCAGTAACTACATAAACAATGTCATAGTCCTGAAAAATGTCTTTTTTCACATTAGGATTTGCCCGAGAACCATTCATATAAACAGCTCTAATTCGGCTATCTCTATTTGCAACACTCAATATTAAATCAAACATTTCCTTTTCAGTTCTCATGTTACATCCACCTCATCTCTAATATTTTTTTAACCATATTAATTGAATTATTTGATGCTGATACACAGTTCTTTTCAAATACTTCTACCCCACACTGATCTTCTGTATCTGTTATAGACCTTATTGCTATGAATGGAACATTATTCACGTAACACACATGAGCAATACTTGCCGTTTCCATATCTACACAAAGTGGATGATATTTAGAAATTATTTCAGTACGACCATTATCACTTATAAAGGCTTCTCCAGTAACAATTCTTCCAAAGAATATTTTTTGAGTGAATGTATTTTTATCTATCACTGCTCTACATAATTCAACCAGCTTACTGTCTGTTTTAAAGTATATACTTTCCATCCATGGATGATATTCAGTCAAGATACCTTCATCCACATCATGATATGTTATTTCTGTTGAAATAACAGTATCTCCAATATTTAATATATTATCTATTCCTCCTGCTACCCCTGTCACAATAATATGAGTAACATTGAATTTATCTATTAATATTTGAGTTGCAATGGCTGCATTAACTTTACAAACCCCACAATACAATGCAACAACATTACTGTTTTTGTATATACCACTATAAAATGTCAGCATAGCAACATTTTCTACTTTTTTATTAGAAATCTCCTCAATAAAAGGCATAATTTCATTTTCCGTTGGTCCAATAACCCCAATTTTCAAAAACTCATCCCCTAATTATTTACTTAAAAGCATAAATCCATAAGAACTTTATCATCATACTTTATAATCTTTCTTTAATATGGCTAATATAACATCATCCACAAACTCACCTTTCATAATGGTTCTTTCTCTAAAAATCCCCTCTTGAACAAAGTTTGCTTTTTTTAGAGCTTTTACAGAAGCTTCATTACCAAGGGTTACAGTAGCTTCTATTCTATTAAAGTTCATTACTTCAAATCCGAATTTCACCAAAACCCTTATAACTTCAGTTGCATATCCTTTATTCCATTCATCACGATTAAATCCATATCCAATCTCGCTTCTTATTGAAGCATCATCAAAGCTCCCTAAATTACAATATCCAATGATTTTATTATCATTCTTTCTTGCTACACCCCATGTAATCTCTTCTTTATTTTTAAATTCATTTTTGTAATGATTTATTATGGATAGTGCATCATCTTTAGTATTAATGGGTGTAAACCAATCATATTTAACAACTTCAGGATCACTATAAATCTTAAATATCTCTTCTACATCTTCTGGATTTACCTCTCTAAATATTAATCTATCAGATTCTAATTCTGGAAATACCTCAAAGCACGACTTGTCAATTTTCACTTCATGCATAATATTATGACTTGTCACTTAGTATCACTCCTCTTTTTCAAATTAGGCAAGTTTGAACTATCTTATAATTTTAAAATTACTTCTAGTAAATAATCAATCTTATATTTTACATATCTTTTCATAACTAACAAGTGTCATTCTTTCATTTATCGGTATTAGATCACCAACTTTTTTATATCCTAATTTTTCGTATAGATGACAGTTGCCCTTTTCCTGAAATATTGTATCCAAACCCCACTTCTGTACTTTAGGATAATAACTTTCTATTTGTTTCAATGCTTCTTGTGCAATTCCCCTATTTTGGTATTCTGGAAGAACACATAAAGCTGATATCTTATAAGTCATTTCCTCTAATTCTGTTACTCTAACCCAGCCAACATTAACGTCGTTCAGCTTAAAAATATAAGCTGTAATATTGGCTCTATCCATCTTTTCTTTAACCATATCAATACTTTCCATTGCAGGGTTTACATCATAATCATGATATTTGTCAAGCAATTGTTTAAATGACCTTTTCTGTATATCATGGACAACATCTGCAATATCGCTTGAAATCTGCATCACCTTTAGCATTTCTACTCCCCTTATTTAAATCTACTTATTTCATTCAATACTTCTCTAGCTGTATTTGCAATTTTCTCATATTTAGGTATGTCAATTAGTCTAAAGTACAGGCTTTTCAAGAACATATTTACATTAAATGCAATGACTAAATCTTCTGGATACTTTCCTACCTTTTCTATTTTATTAAAACTTTTTATCCATTCTTCTATTTCTTCTATTGGTATTATTTCTCTTTCCAATATAGATTTAACAGCTGTAATCATACGTTCATCTTCAAAATGAATATATCCATAATAATTTATATTTAACTTTTTATAAAATGCATCTAGTATGTTTTTTAATCTCTCATATCCAATTTCTTCACACTTAGCAAATTCATCAAGAGCATCAGCACCATGGGCAGCTCCATGAGCCCAACCTTTAACTTCTATATATCCTCTAACATCCTTATCTTCATTATAAAATTTCAAAAGAGTATCAAAGGCCTTTTCCATATCACTTTTAGATAAGAACTTATCACTTCTATGTCTATAGATGCATGCTGCAACTATTTCACTTGAAAAGGTTCTACCGAAAACCGAATCATCAATGTTACCTAAACCCTTAAGAATATGATTTTCATCTAAAGCTATCCACAATAGCTCATTAACCTGCTTTTCTGATAGCTGATTTCCATCTATCCACGTAAATAAATTGGAAAGTATAAGATCATCACGCAATTCACTATCAATATCCCCTATATTATCCATCATTTTCAAAGATAACTCATATGGATTTACCCCTTCTGGTACTTTATAATCATTTTCCTTTATACTCTTTAACAATTCTTTTAATTCTTGCTTTTCCAACTTATATTTCTCCCCTTTAACCTTTTATTAAATCCCCGTAATACGCCTTTATTCTATATATAAATCCATAAGAATTTCATCATCATAAATTCCATCTATGTTAAAGAAGTTTCTATGAACTCCCACTTTTTCAAATCCAAGCTTCTCATAAAGATGTTGAGCTTTTTTATTGCTAGCTTTAACACCTAAACTTATAGTTTTTATAGTTTCATGATTCTTAGCAAAGTCTATTAATACTTTCATAACTGTAGTGCCAATTCCCATGCTCCAGCATTCCTTTTTTACTGAAATAGCTAATTCACTATTATGGGCTATTCTTTTTCTATTCGGAGCACTAACTTGAGAAACACTAACTATTTGATTATCTATAATACCTAGGAGCATAAGAGCATTATTATTTTCATTTATATTTTTAATATGCTCTCTTTCCTGCTCCAGAGTAAGTCTAAACTCATTTTTACCGAAAAGAAGGTTGTCACTTTCTCCACCAACTATATTTAGATACTCAATCATAGCCTCTGAATCCTCTTCAGTTGGTTTTCTTAATATAAGCACCTTGCGATTTTCTAATTTTACTAGCTTTAATATGTCATCCTTCATATTCATCACTTCTTTCTATAAACCTATTTTTATTAATCATATACCATCATGCTCTTTAAGTATCTTCCTTCTTTCTTACTCTCATATGGTTTAGCTACAATTCCTTCTTTTATTAAATCCTCATTGGCACGTCCAAATATTTGATGCCAAAGTTCATTTCCTACTTCCTTTATACTCACTTTATGCTTAATTGCCGTTAAACCCTTGGAATATTTCTCTATGCTACTTAACGTATTTTTTACTGTTTCAAGGATCTCTATAAGAATAATTTCACCTATTTCGGTGACTATTTTCATATCTCTTTCTTGAAATATAGGTACATTACAATATAATTTATTATCCGTTTCATCTATGTTTATGTAGTCCATCTCTTTAAGAAAAATTGCTAACTCTTTATCTTCATTTGACAACTCATTATAATTAATTGCTTCACTAAAAATTCCCCACATTAGTTGGCCACATTTTTCCGCAGTGTTTTTATTAACCTTATCTATAATTTTTATATATGGTAGATTTAAATCTTGGAAAGGAGTTGAATTTCTAATACTCTGTTGTGTCATTCTAAAAAATCTATACATATCTTTACGTACTCCATTAGAATCTCCAAAACTATTAAAGATAAACTTATTACTTCCATAATTATTACTACTGCATAAAGGTTTATTGCTATAACTATCAACAATATAGCTGTCTTCATATCCAATTATCATATAATTCCTATTACCTGGCTGAAGCTTAGAGCTAGTAAATACATTTCTTTCTTCAAAAAAATCAAAGGCAATTCCATCAAAAATCATGTCGCAAATTATATGATATAGTAATCTTTCTTCATCAAAAATCTTATAACTTGATAAATTTTGAAGCTTCTCAACTACTAAAGGTTTTATCTTAATAATTCTATCTACTATTTGCTCTTCCACATTCTTTAGATATACATCCATGATTTCAATATCACTCTGTAAAAATATAGGGAAGTTTATTTTAAATTTTTCTTTATTTTCTTCTATTGCATTTATTCTTTTCAAATTACTTATAATACTATTTAACCTATGATTATCAATATCTATAAATTTACTTATATCCTCCTGTGTTAATGAAAATGCCTCATTTTCTGCAATGATATATAATATTTCTGATGCAAAATTTTCATCACACACATATGCAGGGTTATATTTATCATAAACTTGTATATCACCAAAATAATATAAGTTTAATCTTTTCATATTATTCCTCTTTTCTTTTACGCCTTTAATAAATCCTTATTTTTTACTTTTTAGCATATTGTAAAAGCTATTTCCTTCTCTTGTGATTATTACTATTTAAAAACTTAACTTTTTAAATATCTTAAAACTTCTTTTTCTATAAGATTAAAATCCATAGCTGCTATATCTTCCACGGTATATCTCTTACTTAACTCACCTATCAGCTTAGATCCTAAGAAATACCCCACATCACTGATACCTAAAACTTTGAACCAATCACCATAAAAGTCTCTAGTTCCTTTTTCTTTGTCCTTTAAAGCTTCTACATATTTTAATTTAAGTTCTTTTTCTAACTCTTCACAGTCAATGCTCCACTGCTCTCCCCTAGAATCAAAACTACTCTCTCCTAATACTTGTTGAAAATATTGGGCAAAGCCTTCCTCATATATATTCCAGATTCCTTCATTATACTTACTCTGCTCTACCTGCTTTGGTAATTTTGATTCACCTCTTATTTGAAAGTGAACTACATGACAAAGTTCGTGACAAACTAAAGCATCTATTTTCTCCCCATCTCTGGAAAATTACTATTGTAAAACTTCTCCCATAACTCCATCTTTTCCTTAGGCTCTTTATTTAAGTTTTCTTCCATAAATCCCTTATAATCCTTAAAAGTATCTATAATGTTTATCATCATAAGTCACCTAGCTTTCTAAAAATTCTAAAAATTACTCTCTCTCTTTAATCCCTACTGAACAATTCTATAATCAAAATTATCTTCAATAATTTTATATCCTATCTTAGTGTAAACTCCGTTAGATACAGGATTGCGTTTATCTACAAAGAGGCTGCAGAACTCATTTCCTCTTTCTAAATATAATTTACTTAGGTTATAAACTACAGCAACTCCATAGCCCATGCCCCTCTTTCTAGCATCTGAGTAAACTAAACTAACAGAAATTCCTTTCTTTAATTGTTTTGTAAATGCTGCCATAGAAACTGGCACATGATTTTCATCTTCGAAAATATATATAGCTCCATTTCTAATTCTAGTAACTAGCTTTTCTATAAAAGTTTCTACAACCATGTCCTCATTTAAAGCTTCTTTTCCAAATTTAATATGCCAATCTATTACTAAATCTAAATCCTGCTCTGTAGCTTCTCGAAAATACCCTTTAGGCAATGTAACAGAATTTAATTTTCTCAACTCCATAATATCCATGGCTAAGCGTTCCTTGAATTGACACTTTGTTTTACCTTCATAATATTCAATAAATTTATCACAAACTTTTTTATTTGCATTAATACCTACTATATTAATTTTACTTTCTATCAAATAATCAACTAATGCTTTAATAGCATTATCATCTTTTTCTTTTAAATTGTTTATTTGCAAATTATATGGACTCACATTACAGAAAACAAGGGATACTCCTGACTCATCTTCTACACGCCCAAATAAAACATCACTATCAGTATCTTTTTCTCTATTTACATATGCATTAAATAATATTAATTGGTTTACTGATTCCTTCTCAAGAAGTATCTCTTCATTAATATTTAAAAAATCCTTAACCTTATCATATATAACCACCTTCATAATTTTCATAGTATGAGACTTAACTCATACTAAATACACCCCCTTTTTCTATATAAATGATTTGTACTCTTATTGAATAAGTTTTATAATTTTATTACCATTCCATCGTAAGCAAAGCTAATATCTTCATAATGATTTTGTAACTCTAAATAATCATCATAGGATTTTCCCCAATCTTCCTCAAGATGTGTCATTATAACCTTTTTAATATTATATTTATTCTTTAAGTCCACTATCTCATCCATTACAAATAATTCTTCTCTTAAAGGATTGTCCTCTTCTAACTTAAAGTCACCCTTTAAGACATCACCAATAACTGTATTACCTATAATCATTACATCAGCATCCTTAAAGATTCCATTCACTGGGAAAGGTTTTACATCACAAGGAGCATATATAAGCTTCTTTTCTCCTTCTTCAAAAACAAATACTGTAGCAGATTCAGCCTTAATTAGAGTTATTTTTATTTCTCCTATTTGTATTGAATCATTAACCACATGTCTTTTTATTAAATTTCTTATTTTTTCATAGTAGTCAAAATATGAGCCATGCTTTGAGCGTATGGAATTTAAATCCTCCATTACATGATCCATAGCTATAACTTCTATGGGATTTTCACATTCTATTCCTTGGGAAATATTTAGCCAATTTAGTCGAAGCTGTTCAAATACCCTCATACCAAGGGTATGATCTGGATCCATATGACTATATAAAACTCTATCTATTTCCTTAATTTCTCCATAATTTAAGCTTTGAGAAATATCCTCTGGGGTATCTATAAGTAGCTTAGCTTCTTCTAGATATATGCTACATCCAAATCTTGCATAAGGATTTCCCTTCTTTCTAGCCTCCATACATACTCTACAACAGCAAAGTGGCTTTGGTAGTGTAACACATCCTCCACTACCTATTATTTTAAAATTCATAGTAATCCCTCCTGTTTTCTCTCTAGTTATAATTAGATTTTTTATTATATATGTTTTAATAAAGTCTCTACATTAAATTTACTTGCAATCTTAGATCACATTAGGGAATATTAATGAGTTTTATTTATTGAAACTTATATATCACGTATTTTTAAACTCCTTTACTATCTTCAACTTTATCATATACAACTACCTTCATACCTTTATAGCAAGAGCTATTAACTCTAAGTAAAATTCACTTCTTTTATTTTTAGACTATTTTCTGTGTATAACTTTGTTAATAATTCGTGATATATGAAAGTTGCGTATTAACTTATATTCAATTAATAAATTGTAATATGTCAAACTCGAATTACTTGTCCCTTATCTATCAAGAATACTTCACCTATGTATAAGGTGTTATCCTCTGCACATATGATAGCACCGTCATCACATATACCATACAATGGATATTTTTCTGAAAGTAAAAGCAACTCCTCGGTTATATTATTTTTATCTAAATGAGGTTCAACTGAAAATTCAACTAATCCGAGTGCTTCATATATTTTCAGTTCATCATGTTCGCAAGTTAATGTACACACTGCCGTTTTCGTCATATTTATCGAACCAGCACTCATTCCGATAATTACACCTTTTTGTTCTCTAATACATGGTATCAGTCCATAAGATTCCAAATAAGCAAACTGTGTTGGTGTATCGCCACCTGCGAGCCATAAAACATCGGCATTTCTAACTATATCTTGTGCAGTTTCTTTTGACATTCTGCCATCTATAACCTTTACGCTACTAAAAGTTATTCCACAATCAGAAAACATCTTTAAAAAGTGATTACAATACCAATCCGTTTTGTCATATATGTTTTCAAATTCAGAAGCCACAAAAACAAAGTTCATACCCGTATTTATATATGACTTCAATAGTCTGTTAAAATCATCAGGGAATCCATTAGAAAATCCGCTTGTTAGTATTTTAACCATCATACATCCTCCTTTTCATATTCCTTAATTTCGTTGTTTCTTATTACAATCCTTATAGCACAATAGATTACGATTGCGACTTTCTCATCCATAATACTTTGACTTTCTCTCCTGCAATCTCGCCATCATATTCACTAAATACTTTAAAGCCTGATTTCTCATAAGTTTTTATGGCTCTTTCATTAAATTCAGCTACTCCCAACCTTACATAATCACCTTTATATTGATGATGTTCTACTGCAAAATTGACACAAGCAGAAACAAACTCTTTTCCTAAACTTATTCCTGTTAAATTAGGTTCTAACCCAAAACCAACCCACATTTCATAATTTATATCAGGATTATCTTTCACGGTGTCTATATCAACATAACCATCATCATCTGAATCTTCTTCAACTTCTCTAAAAAAATTTATAGTTAATTCCCCTACTAAAATTTCTTTTTCATTTAAAACTGCAAATTTACTGAAACCCCAATTTTTCTTTTCCAATAAATCTTCTGCCTCATTACAATAATCATATATGGAATATTCATTTTCATATTTCCATTCATTAATCATTGTTTTTGCATAATTATCATTCATAGGTACAAACTTAAACTTCATAGTCAAACTTCTTCTTAAATTTATCTTATATAATTAACATAATAAGTATCATATGGTTCTTTTAATACATATCCAAGCTTCTGAGCTAACTTAACGGACTCAAGATTAGCAGCATCCCAACTAGGATACTTCCCCTTGCTAATACAGTCTAAAATTAATGCAGCAGCTGCTATAGTTGCTAACCCTTTCCTTCTATATTCTGGAAGTGTATCAACTTCAATTTCGATTCCTTCATCGTAAACACTATAAGATGACGCTGCCGATACAATCTTTTCATTATGCAAAATACAGAATCCAATGCCTATATTGATATAATCATCTATGGATTTAAACTGACTTGTAAAATCTTCTGATAACTCTTGTAGTGATGGATTTTTTGCTAAAGATTTATCTATTTTTTTTAACTCATATCCTTCAGGTAATGTTGATAGAAATGTATTTAAATGATCAACATCTAAATTCTTAATATCCCTTTTAAATCTATATCGTTGAAACTTTTCCATACGTCCCTTATGAATAATTTCTATACGTTTTTTCCACTCTTCAGTATCCACGATAACTAAAATATTCTCAGGCAAATTATATAATAGTTCTTCTGCTTCCTTACTGTTATGGTTTCCTGCATAAAATGCAAAAACCCCTACTATAACCTGTACAACTGTTGGTTTTTCAATGTCATCAGCCCAAGCTTTTCCCATATGTCCTTGAAGGCATGAAAGAATAAGTGTACAATCTATATTTTTAAGAACAGAACATAAATTTTTTCTTAAATTACTATCTACTTCATAGATCATTAAAATTTTCTCCTCATTTCAATTCAAATATTTCCCTTAACTTCATTTATAATTTCTTAGTTAAAAAATACTCCTTATGTCCTTTAGGGCTATCCTCTAAAATTCCAAAAACCTTATATCCATTCTTCATATAAAAGTCTGGTCCTTGAAAATCGAAGGTATCTAGATGTGCTATATGACATCCCTGACTCCTTGCTGCATCCTCTGCCTCTTTCAAAAGTATTGAACCATACCCTCTATTGCGATAATCATCTTTAACCCACAATGTGTCAATATAGAAGATGTGCCAAAACACAGAGTAAGCTAATATGCCTCCCATAACTTCACCCTTTTCATTCTTAATACAACGATTTATCTTAATGTATGGCTCCTCTTGTTCAAATGGTTTAGACAGTTTGTTATGTTCCATAAGCATTTCATCAATATAATCTATTTCTTCCTCATTAGGTATTTCTATTTTGATATTGTCTTTATTCATAATTTATCTTTAGTGAGAGATTATATTGTAAGTACCAATCCCTCACTAAATCTATCCTCCTTTCATTTTATACACTTTTATGTGTCTAATAAGTTGTTAATTCGATTTATAAGAACGTTATATCTCAACAATAACATTACATATTAGGTTTATTTTTATATAATATCTATACTTGATATACTACTTCAAAATCTTCAAAAACCACTAGCATATCATCACTGAATTCATACCCTAGCTGTTTTCCATCTTCCTTGAAGAAATGAGCATGTCCCTCAACCCAAGATTCCAATGTATCATCCTCACCCTCACGCTTACAAATGTCATAAGTAATATCTGAAAATGGAATAATTGTTATCTCAGTAGTTTCAATAACACATCGTGGTACACCTTCCCAATCAGTGACAATACTTAAATCACCAACCTGAGGTATACGCTCGCCTTCAATTTCATACCTCAATAAACTACTTGCTGTAGCCCTCTTTTGCCCAATTAATACTAAACGCAACAGTTCATTGGCCCATTTTTCAGTTAATTCAAAATGGAATACCTCTAAACACTTTGTTGTTTCATTTCTGTTCGTTTCCCTCAAAAATGTTTTCCAGAACATATCAATTTTTTCTTGTGAATATTTTTCATTTTCCATTACCGCTACCTCCCTCTAGTTTTATACTAGATTTTTTGTATATAGTTGTTTTATCCTATCATCTTTAGCCTTTATTTTATCTTTATGTATATCAACTATATTCCTATTCCATAAGGTCTAATTCCTTTTTTAAAATAGGATAAAACTTAATATCAGTAACGTAGTTAGGGCAATTATAAAAAAATAACCATAACTATCTGAACATTAATAATTACTCAATCTCACTTCCTAATTTAAGAATTTAATTGTTCTATTTTAGGTATCTGAAAATAAATAATAAGTCAAAGATGGAAAGTATATTTTGAGTTAGACAAGGAAACAGGTTCCGCAGATAGTAGCACTATCTAAGGGTTCTGTTGACGCAGTATAACACAAAATAGACGAGCATTCTGACTTATTTATTTTTTGAAGATGCCTTAATACTATTTCCCATATAGAAAAAATGCTGAAACCCGCATGAACAGAACAACTAGTTATCTAGTTATATATTTAAATAGTTATATATGAAACTATTTAAATATACAAATAGTTTCATATGAAGCTATATAACTATTTACATAGCTCATAGGTAAAATTTAATTTAAAATCATGCATTGAATCAGCTATAAATTTTATTTTCTTATATTATTTACAAGGACACTCCTTTTCACTTTGTTCAAATGAGTAAGTTCCCAGATCTAAATCGTAGATTTAGATGGTCACTTATGCTCCTTCATTTAAGAAGCTGTACTGAGCCATGTATAAGTTATAGTAGAATCCTTTAAGTTTTAATAATTCTTCATGGGTTCCACTCTCTACAATTTCACCATCATCTACTACCATAATTTTGTCACAGTCTCTTATGGTTGAAAGTCTGTGGGCAATTACAAAGGAAGTTCTTCCATGAAGTAATTTATTTATACCTTTTTGAACTAATATTTCTGTTGCAGTATCTATATTAGATGTTGCTTCATCAAGGATAAGAATTCTTGGATTTGCAAGTAATGCTCTTGCAAAGGATATAAGTTGTCTTTGTCCTACTGAAAGTCTTGAACCTCTTTCGTTAACTTCTGTGTCATATCCTTTTTCTAATTTCATAATAAAATCATGGGCATTAACTGCCTTTGCTGCTGCTATGATTTCTTCATCAGTAGCATCTAATTTTCCATATCTTATATTCTCCTTAATAGAAGTCGAGAATAAGAATGTATCTTGAAGCATTATTCCCATTTGGCTTCTTAATGAATAAAGATTGACCTTAGAAACATCCTTACCATCAATTAAAACATCCCCTTCAGTAGTATCGTAAAATCTACTGATTAAACTAGTTATAGTAGTCTTTCCTGCCCCTGTTGGTCCAACTAAGGCGATATTTTCACCTGGTCTTATTTTAAAGTTTACATTGTGAAGTACCTGAACGTCTTTCTCATATTCAAAGGAAACATTTTTAAACTCTACTGCTCCCTTAATAGTTGGCATATCTTCACTTCCCTCCATCTCATCAATGGTTGGTACTACATCCATAATTTCAAATATTCTCTCTGCTGCTGCAAAGTTAGTAACTAATGTATTGTAGTAAGAAGCTATATTTATGATTGGTCTCCAGAACATACTTGTATATGATATAAAAGCTATTATGGTTCCAATGGAAACTTCTCCACGTCTAGTTAAGGTTGCTCCATACCAAAACACTATGATGGAACTTATTCCAAAGGACATATCTATAAAAGACCAAAGCCAGTCATTATATTTAACTGCTGATAAAAATCCATCTCTAACCTCACCTACAGCTTTTTCAAATTTCTTAGTAGTTTCTCCTTCAAAGGTGAAGTTTTGAATAATCTTTATCCCTGAAAAAGATTCATGGGTAAAGCCATTTAAATTAGAACGTTTTTGTCTAAATACCTGCCATTTAGCTCTAGCTTTTACCATCATTGTAGATACTACAACTGCAAGTACCGGTAAAATTATTATAGAAACTATAGCCAATTTTGCATTCATTACAAAAAGTATTACTCCTATAGCTATAAGATTTAGTGCCTGTGGTATAACTGTAGTAACAGATTTTGAAAACAGCTCTGAAAGAGAGTTTACGTCTCCAACAACTCTCGCTAAAATCTTTCCTACTGGTCTATCGTCAAAAAAGGAAAATGAGAGTTTTTGTATATGAATATAAAGCTCTTGCCTTATAGTATGCAGTATACTGTGAGTGGTTTTATTCATTTGATAGGTAGATAATTTACTAGCATACATACCTATAACATTTATTCCTACTAACCCTAGACTTATAACTATAAGTCCTACTACATCTTTTACTTCAATATAATTATCTATAGCAATTTTTAAAAGCATAGGGCTTAAAAGCCCTGTACCCATTACTATAAGCATAAGAAAAAGTACTAAAGATACTTTTAACTTATAGGGTTTTACATATTTCACTAATCTTAATAGTATATCCCGACCCTTTAAACTATTAATTTTTTCGTCTTGATTAACTGAATTTTTAGCCATTCTAGCACCTTCTTTCTCTCTTAAAAGTTAGCCACATCTTCATCTGACAACTCTAAGAAATCTTTAAATTGAGTTTGATATATCTCAAAATACTTACCTTTTTTATTTAAGAGTTCTTGATGATTTCCTCTCTCTACTATCTTTCCATCCTCCATATATAAAATCATATCTGCATTTTTTACAGCTGATATTCTATGGGCAATGATAAAGGTAGTCTTCTTCACGTCTCCATGATATAAATTTTTAAGCAATTGATACTCGGTTTCCATATCTAAAGCAGAAGTTGAATCATCTAAAATTAAAATTTTGCTATCTCTTATCAAAGCTCTAGCTATACATAATCTTTGCTTTTGACCTCCTGAGAGTCCAAGACCTCTCTCACCGATTAATGTGTCATATCCATCCTTAAGTCCATCTACAAATTCCTTTGCACATGCAAGCTCTACAGCCTTTTCTAGTTCTTCTTTAGTAGCATTGTTCTTACCATATTTAAGGTTATTCTCAATGGTATCAGAGAATAGAAAAGAATCTTGTGGAACTATAGAAATACTATCTCTTAAAGATTTTAGGTTTAAATCCTTAAGATTTATACCATCTAAAGTTATTTCTCCTTCTGTAGCATCATAGTTTCTTCCTAAGAGTGCCATTAATGTTGATTTTCCTGAACCTGTAGTACCCATAATAGCTACTGTAGATCCAGCTTTAATATTAAGATTTATATTATCTAATACATTCTTTTCTCCATAGGTAAAAGATACATTTTTAAGTGATAATTCACCTTCTATATTCTGTGGAACAATTCCCTCTTTAGAATTTTCAATAGTAGTGCTTACCTCTAAAATGTTGTTTATCTTTCCTGCTGAAGCCTTAGTTCTAGAGAATAGATTCATAAGCCATCCAAATTCTCTCATTGGCCATATAAGCATCCATAGATAACTAGTGAATGCCACCAATTGACCTACAGTAATCTTATTGTAGATTACTAAAATACCACCTACACAGGTTACAAGAACTACAGAAAGATTCCCTAAGAACTCCTCTAATGGGAAGAATTTAATCCATATCTTTGTATGTTCCATTTGTAAATCAAAGTTTTTAGAATTGTATTTTAAGAATTTAAGAATTTCATGTTTTTCTCTTCCAAAAGCTTTAACTAGCTTAACTCCAGCAATATTTTCTTGTGCTGTAGTATTTAGCTCTGCAATGTGGTCACTTATTCTGTCATATACATCATCAATCTTCTTTTCAGATTTTATGGTGATATATGCTATTATTGGCATAGTAGAAAGAGCTACTAAGGTAAGTGTTGGACTTATCCTTAATAATAGAACTGAAGCTATACCAAAATAGGCTATATTTTCTATTAAAAGCCTAAACCCAAAGCCCATAATGTCCATTATATTATCTGCATCTTCCCCTACCCTTGACATTAATTCACCGGTGTTTACTTTGTCAAAGTAAGAGAAGGACAGTCCTTCAATATGCTTGAATAAAGTTTCCTTTACTTCCTTAGAAATAGTTATTCCTAAATAATCAAATAAGTACTCCTTTAGATATCCAAAGAAAAACTTTATTAATGATATACATCCTATAATAAACAATATTTTATTTATAATTTCATAGTTTTTACCACGAAGTACATCATCTATAAATATTTCAGTTACATAGGGAATTGTTAAATCTGCTGAAATTACCAGAATCATTGAAACTATACCAAATATAGCTACCCCTAAATGATTTTTTACATAGCTCAAGATTTTTTTCACTTGAATCCCTCCTTCAATGTGGTTATTATTATTAACCTCTTATGTTTTAATGTGTAAAATTAGTATCTGCAAACCACCTCTTAGTCATAATACTTCCTCCCTTTTGTCATATAATCCCCAATCATGTTAAACTCTGCTGTCTATAAATTTGCTATAGATATAAATAAAAATAAAAAAGTCATAGTCCTATACCTCTTGGTATATAGGACTATGACTTAAATCATCTATAGCGTGAATAATACTAAGGAATTAATCCTTAAATATTAAAATTCATTTTAGGCTTATGTATATCTTACTTATCTTAGTATAAATAATTGTATTAAAAGCCTTATAAATATATAAAAAGTCCCGGGTTACCCTAGGACTTTTCTCACAAAATAGTTTGTTAAAAATCAATCTTTTAAACCTATATTCTGAGGCAGGGTAATATTCCAAATATTAAATTGTAAAATGTGATTATATGCACTATTAATATTGCCAGCGCCAACATTGACTCTAGCATTAACTCTATTTCTATTCATTTCACTGATTACTAATAAATTGTTTAACATTTTCCTACCTCCTTTTTTAAAATTTATTTTCTAGTTTTATTTAGTTTTACTAATTTTTACTACCCTTTTATTATATACAATTAGTATAAATAATGTCAATGACTTTTTCTAAATTTTTTGAATTTATTAAATATATTTTCTATTATATAAATTTCATAAAAAATAGCGACTATAAAATAGTCGCTAAAAAATAAAAATATTTACTATATAAATCATATAATATATTAAAATTTTACCTATTATTTTAAATACAGCTATGAATTAAAATTCTGCTGCCAAATTAGTTAATGCTTTATCACATACTCTATATACAGTCCATTCATCCATTGGTATTGCACCAAGCTGCTTATAGAATTTTATTGACGGTTCATTCCAATCAATACACCACCATTCAAATCTACCACAATCTCTCTCTACAGCTAATTTAGCTAAGAATGAAAGAAGTGCTTTTCCCATTCCTTTTCCTCTCATTTCAGGTCTCACATATAAATCTTCTAAATATAAACCTGGTTTACCTGTGAAGGTTGAGAAGTTGTGGAAAAATAATGCAAAACTTACTGGTATACCTTCATACTCACCAATTACTACTTGAGCTGCCTTTCTAACAAATAATGATTCCATTAAAATTTCTTCAGTAGCAACTACTTCATTTAAAAGCTTTTCATAATCAGCTAATTCCTTTATAAATTTTAGAATTAAAGGTATGTCCTTCTCTTCAGCAAATCTTAAAGTATAATTTTCTACTTTAGTTTTTATTGTACCTTCCATGTTAAAAATCCCCCTATAATACATCTTTGTATTTTGAAAGTTAATAAACCTTCTATAATTATATTAACCCTTTACATATGAGTTTGTAAATATGCTTTTATTTATACTTAGATAAGTCCCATTTGCTTGTAGTAGGTCTTTCCCTTATTTCTTTTGAAATATTCTTTGTTAATAACACAAAGAATACAAAGGATATTCCTGAAATTAAAAAATATTTCTTAACATATTTTTTATCTTCTTCAATAGTTGATTTAACAAAATTTACATCTAATTCTTCATATTCCTCTTTTTCATTATTAACCATGTACTCTAAAGTATCCTCTGCCTCTATTATTTTTATACCAATAAGTGCTCCATTTCCAGCAAACCATACCATTATACAAATAAGTATTGCAATACATCCATTTTTTAGTCCACTTTCAGATAATCTGTAGTTAATAAGTATATTTTTTACCATATAAATTACCGCTATGAAAACTAACAATATATTTAGTCCTACTATTATATACATGATATCCTCCTTAACATTTTAATACAATTATACCATATATATAATAATATGAATGTTAAATCATATTAAAAGACTGAAATAGTTAATTTATCTATTTCAGTCTTTTGGTTTTATATTATAATTATATCTTCTTTTGTTTATTAGTTAATTTTAATTATTTTTTTCTTTTTAAAACTAGTGATCCAATTGCAACGGTAATTATACCTCCTAATGCCATTACACCACTTCCAATCATACCACCTGTTTGTGGTATCTTACCTGTTGGTTTGCTTGGAGTCCCTGGATTACTCGGTTTTCCTGTACTTGGATTACTTGGTTTTTCTGGTTTTTCTGGTTTTTCTGGATTCTCTGGTTTTTCTGGTTTTTCTGGTTTCTCTGTCATTTTATATTTTACTATCTCACTTATATTGCCAACTTCATCTATTGCTCTTGCATATATTGTTGCTTTTACATCAACTTTTACTGGTTCTTTATAGATAGTCCATGTTTTATTGTCTAAGCTATATTCCATTTTTGCTGTATCTTTATCTGCTGCAGTTAATGTTACTAAACCATCCTTCTCAGTTATAACTGGAGACTTAGGTGCTGTTCTATCTGGAACTGTATACTGTGCTAGTTCACTTATATTACCATATCCATCTACAGCTCTTACATATATTGTTACTTTTTCATCAACTTTTACTGGTTCAGTGTAAATAGTCCAGTTTTTGTTATCTAAGCTATATTCCATTTTTGCTGTATCTTTGTCTGCTGCTTTTATTGTTACTACACCAGATTTTTCAGTTATAATCGGAGACTTAGGTGATGTTACATCTGGAGATATATAGGATACTATCGCACTTATATTACCACTTTCATCAACAGCTCTAACATATATAGTCTCTTGTTCTTTTAATGCTACTGGTTCTGTATAGGTATCCCAGTTTTTATTGTCTAAGCTATATTCCATCTTCACTGTATCCTCATCTACTGCTGTTAATGTTACTAAGCCATCCTTATCAGTAATAACAGGAGCTTTCGGCGCTGTTATATCAGGTATTGTGTAAGTTATTACACCACTAATATTACCAGCTTCATCTATAGCTCTTACATATATTGTTGATTTTTCCGGTACCTGTACTGGTTCACTATATTCTTCCCATTCCTTACCATCTAAGCTATATTGTATAACTTTAGTGTCTTCATCTGCTGGTGTTAATGTTACCAAGCCTTTTTCTTCTTTTATTTTTGGAACTCCTGGTGCTGTCCTATCTGGTACTGTATACTGTGCTACTTCACTTATATTTCCAGCTTTATCTATAGCTCTTACATATATTGTTGCTTTTTCATCAACTTTTACTGGTTCTGTATAGACAGTCCAGGTTTTATTATCTAAACTATATTCCATTTTTGTTGTATCTTCATCTGCTGCTGTTAATGTTACTAACCCATTCTCTTCAACTATAGTTGGAGTTTTTGGAGGAGTAATGTCTATTTCTTCAACACTAGTCTTACCATCCTTTACTGTTACAAGGAACATCTTATTTACACCATCTGCTAAAACTTCTACTTTGTATGGCTCAGTTTTATCTACTAGATATAAATAAATATTTTCGTCTTCTTCATGTCCTTTTGTTATATTCCAATCTACACCATCAACCTTAACATTTGTTACATTAGGTGCTGAAATTGTTGCTATATAAGGAGTTAAGTCATTTATTCCTTTTAATGTGCACTCTTCTCCACCTTCACCTTTACCTATTGCTTGTCCTTTATCTGTTGCTGTAGCTTTTATTGTACCCTTTAATATGGTTATATCTTGTTTCTTACCACTATAACCACTACCTATAGCTGCACCATAACTACTTGAAGTTGCAGTAATGGTACCACCTTCAATATTTATAGTTCCAGCTTCACTTTTAGAGCCTCCACCTATGGCAGCACCTCTACTTGTAGTTGTAGCATTTACTATACCACCTGAAATATTTATTGATATTTTACCTTTAGCTGAAACACCTGAACCTATGGCTGCTCCAGCAGTTAAGGTACTCTTGCTATTTGATTCAGCGCTTAAACTACCACCTGAAACTAATATATTGTAATCTGTCTTACCCATACTACAATCACCTATAGTCGCGCCATTACTACAGTTAATTGCTTTAATTTCACCACCAGTAACTTTAATTGTTCCAGGTAATTTATCAATATTTTCAGCTCCTGATCCACTACCTATAGTTGCTGATCCATTATAGCTCTTAACATCTGCAATAGCTGTTACCTTACCACCACTTATATTTATATTAGTAGCAATACCGCCATATCCACCGCCTATGGCTGCACCTGCTCCATAGGTAGTAGCATTAATAACACCATCACTTATATTTATTGTACCAGAATCCATAATTTCCTCTGAACTTCCGCCACCAATACATGCTCCATAATTATTTTTTGATGCTATTACGTTTAATGTACCCTTACCTAATATTTCAAGCTCTGTACCATAAGCTGCACTTATAATAGCTCTATCTGAGTACTCAGATACACTTGTAAGGGTATTATCACCTTTTAATGTTAAAGTATTCTTAGCTCCTTTAAATTCAATTGCATTTTTAAAGAATGAAGTTACTTTTGTATTGAAATTATTTATTACAAGGTCTACATTTCCCTCACAGCTTATGTCTACTCCAGAATATGGATTCATATTTGTATTTGTATTATTTCCAACAATAGATACTGATTTTGCTGTATCTTTTATTACAACTGTTTTATCTAATAAATCTACTGGAAGTTTATAATTACCATCATTATAAATTATATATGGCGCTTTTAATTCAGTAGTGAGTTCATCTTTATCTACAACTTTTAATGTAGTAGAATCTGTTTTTCCATTTACTGTAGAAACTGTAATTGTGGTTTCACCTTTAGTCAGAGCCTTAACATAACCGGTTTCACTTATTGTTGCAACATCTTCATTAGAAGAGGACCATGTTAAAGTCTTATCCTTTGAATTATAAGGATTTACTTTAGCACTCATTTGAAATTCTGAGCCTTCTGCCAATTCAAGATTTCTATCCTTCAAGGTTACACTTTCAGGGGCAATATCTCCCTCAGATAATGCAATAGAATCAGTTTCTAGGAAATTCATAGCATAATCCACGGCTACGACTTTTACTGATTCCATATTTAAGTCACCTATCTTAAATATTTGGTCATATTCACTTCCTGTTTTATCTTTATCTAACACAATAATTTCTGTTAAAGGATCTCCTTTTTCATCTACTAATTGCATACCTTGTAAGTAATGATTATCTTTTAAAGTTATAGTTAGATATTTTACTCCATCAATTGTTTGAATTTTTGTATTTATCAATTCTGGTTCTTGTGTGTCAATTGTAACTGGGAATTTAATCTCTTGTAAATCCTTTTCATCCCCCCCTATTGGTATTCCACTTATTTTATAAGTATAAACTCCATCCTCAAGAGGCTTATTTCCCTTACTATTCATACTATCCCAACCAGCACCATCTACTGCATAGGTAATGCTACCACTATTTCCATCATAGAAGGATTTAGTTTCTTTTCCAGCCTTATTTTTATAAACTTCATTGCCTTTGCTATCAGTTACTGTGTAACTTACTTCTTCTGCATTTCTCAATAATCCAACTACTGCATTTACAGAATAAGAGCCGTTAATATTTGGTCCTATAGCAATCTTATTTTCATCAGCTATTACAGGTTTATCCTTCCCATTGAAAAGATTTACCCCTAGGTAACTTCCTTTCCAAGTAGTTCTATTGAAATATCCAAGAGTAGTTTCATACATAGCTGCTGTTTCATCATCGTATAAATCGTTATCAAATATTGGTATAGCTTGCCAATCTCCATAGAAACCTACAAATGGAAAATTCAAATTAATCTTATCCGTATTTTCAGATATAAGTGTAACAAAACCATCAATGAAAGTTCCATTATTACAGACTTTTAAATCTTTCTTTGCACTATCAGTAAGTTTTAAAGAAATACTTATAGATTCTGTTTTTCCTCCATCTACTGTTATAATATTTCCCTCTATTCCTTCTAATGTAACACTTACCTTAGATGCATCTAATTCTTCAGAAGCTTGTGCAAAGAATTTGCCTTCATCTGTAGCCAATATTTTTTCTGTTAAAACTGTAGTATCTACAGTATACTTAACTGGCAAATCTGATGTGTTCTTTACACTAAATTTGAAAGAATATTCACCTGATGTACTATCACCCAATTCAGCCTTTGGTTTTCCATCACTTCCAATTAAGTATGCTGATGTTTTTACAGCACTATAAATATTAGCAACTCCAGAACCTTGTTTACGTGGTGAATATGCAACGCCATCTGGATCAGTTGCAGGAATTGCTGTACTCATCAACAATTGTGTTGCTAATAATTCTTTCTCCTTCATTGTTAAAGAAGGAAACTTTTCATTTATATATTGTCTCACTAAGCTAGAAGCACCAGCCATATGAGGGGTAGCCATTGATGTACCACTCATTGAACCATAAACTCCTCCTGGTAATGTAGAGTATATGTCTCCTCCCGGAGCTGTTATTTCTGGTTTTAATTTCAAATCTGGACTTACACCCCAAGATGAAAAGTCAGACATTTGACCTTTGGAAGTTGAATCAAAGGCTTCCTTGTATGATTTTGATATAGAAATGTTTTTTTCTGACTTATTAACGAGGATTTCACCATGTTCCTTTGAAATAAAAATAGCTGGTATTTTACCATCAGTCTTCATATTTAATAGGTTTCCTGGAGCATTGTCATAAACAATAATTCCTGATGCTCCTGCAGTAACAGCATTAGTCTCTTTCTCTGTAAAAGTTATGGTTCCACGTTTTACTAGAACTATTTTACCCTTTACATCAATATTTTTAAAATCATCTACTGTGCCAATACCTTGAATAACTACATATTCTACTGATTCACCTTCAAGAGAATTAAATTCTTTACTAGTTCCCTCATTTGCATCTGTATATCTTATTTTTGTTTCATCTGCTAATATATATGCTCCAATTATTTTTCTATTATTAATACTTGCAACTGATGTGGCAGCATTATAGGTTGATGGAGATCCCACCATAGAATTATCTGGATTAGATACTAATGGAAGATCTATTCCTAAATTAGAATTATAACTTGAGCTATAGTCATTTCCTGCTGCACACATTAAATTTATTCCTGCTTCTGCTACTCTATCATAGGTTTTATTAATTACCTCTTCAGCTTCTGCTGTAAATCCAGCCCCTGAACCAAGACTCATATTAATTGCATCTGCACCTAATGCTACTGCATCGTTTAATGCTGCTAAAATATCACTATCTCTTGCCCCACTAGACTTATCACTAAATACTTTCATAATCATAAGTTGTGCATCTGGAGCAACTCCAGTTAAATTTTCACCATTAGCCCCTACTGTTCCAGCTACATGAGTACCATGACTTTGGAAATCCTTTACATCATTATCTTTATCTGCATAATCATAGGCAAAAGGAATCTTCTCACTCTTATATATCTTACCCTTTGCATTTGTATATTTAGAATTCATAAGATCAGTAATTTCAGTTTCTGTGTACTTTATGTCTTCTGGACTATTTTTAAACGCTTCGTGATTAACATCTAGTCCAGTGTCTAACACTGCAACAACCATATTTTTACCTGTATATCCTGCTTTATTAGCCTCATTAGAACTAATAATTTCACTACTATTTTTCATAGTTGGTTCATGCCCAACTTCTGGTTCTGGTAAATAGTGAATTGTTGAAACAAATGCATTTTTTACTCCTTTAACTGCCTTAATGGTATCTAAATCACCGTATTTAGCAGTTAAGGAAAATCCATTCATTACCACAGTGTATTCTTGTTCCACAACTATAGGAACTTCTTTCAAAATTCTTTTCGTTACAACTTCTTGTTCTTTCAATAATTTGTTATTAATTCCTTGAGATTTTGCTGACGTGATAAAAGATGATACATTATCAGATGTCTTCTCTGCTGAATAATATTCAATTAAGGGCTTGTCCTCTAATTCAACAATAATAGTTACCTCATCATCAGATTTATATAGTGGATAAAATTCACTGCTTGACTGAGAATCTGTTATAGCACTTAATATTGTTTTTTCCCCTCTAGTAATTGAATGCGCTCTACTGACATCAATATGCAATTCATTATTATCCGCATATGCTACAAATCCATTTGTAGTAAATACAGAAGTGGTCATTACGATAATAGTAAAAATTCCTGCCATGATACTCCTTAACCTATCACTTTTCATACATATCCCCCCTATACATTTTTCAATGTAAAATTTTGCACTTACAAGAATATTTTAACATTATATTCGTTTATTTCAAGAGGATTATTTCTTTGTATTTCTCACTTTTACTACATAAAAAAATATTTATATCGTATGCGATTTATATTTTGGGATTTTTAAACATATACGTGTACTAAAATATAAATAATTGCAATATATTCATATTTTACATAAAAAACATCCTAGGCATTACTACCTAGGATATTTTACTATTATCTTTATTTTACTTATTATTTATTCTATTTGCTAAATCTTGCACAGCAGTTTTACTAACTTCTCCACCCACTTCTACTACTTTCTTAACTAACATCTTATCTGCTAAAGACTTTTGTTTATCAGATAAATTAGAATTAGTTATTATAACTGGTGAACCTGTTTTAGCTGCTAGAGGTGCAACTACTAGAGAATCTACTAACTTCATACTTTCAGTTACATACATATTTTTTTGCTCTTTTGCAAATAATTTTTCTATAACTAATGCATTAGTTTCGTATCTATCTGCTCCTCCTATTCTATTTTTAGCTATATCCTCAGATGTGATTTTATTTAAATCTTTCATAACTGAGTTCTTAACTACACCTTCTCCACCTATAACATAAGCTGATTTAAGTTTTTGATTTTTAAGCCATGATAATACTTTCTCAGGAATCTTTTTAGTCTCAACTAATATTATTGGAGTCTTATCTGTAGCTGCTTTAGATGAAATAGTTACTGCATCTGCTGGAGCATATCCACCTACTACATAGATATTTTCAACATTCTTTTGTCTATCTATCTGTGTAGCCACTGCTAGTGAAGTTTCATATCTATTTGCTCCACCTAATCTTACTACATCAATTCCCATCTTAGCCATCTCTTTAACTGTAGCTTCAGATACAACACCTGTTCCACCTACTACATAAACCGTTTTAACACCTAATCTCTTTAATTCAGTCTTTGTAGCTTCAGTTAATTTACCAACTTCAGTTAATAGTATTGGTGCGTCGTAGTTTGCTGCAAGAGGTGCTGCTACTAAAGCATCAGCATATGCTGTTCCATTAGCTATTACAGCCATATCAGACTTTTTCCAACCAGTCTTACTAACTTCTACTGCTGTTGCATATCTATCTTTTCCATATAATCTACCAGTAGACTCAACAATCTTTTTAACCTTTTTAACAGTTATTTCCTTAACAGTTGTATTTCCTGCATCATCTATAGCTTCAACAGAAATTTTATTTTCACCTTCAGCTAATTTTACTTCATAAGCTAAATCATATTTAGCACTTTCTAAATCATTAAAGTATGACCAATCTGGTGCTATTGTTTTAACAACATTACCATTTACCTTAACTTTTAAGCTTGGTAGGTTATCGTTTATTTTACCAGAAATAATTACTGAATCTTTAGTAGTTTCAGATGGTACACCTTCAAGGTTAACTACTGGTGCTGTAGTATCTACAAATATTTTATGAGCAAATTCTATTTTATTATTTGCAGCATCTCTAGCAGCAACCATAATGCTATGATATCCATCTTTTAATTCTACTTCAGTTGAGAAATTCCAAAGACCACTATGAGTATCAAAGGTTAATTGTACATTCTTTCCATTTACAGTAAACTCTGCTATAGCTGAAGCATCCTTTACGGTACCTTCAACAACTACTTTACCACTCTTTGATACTCCAAAGAATTCTGGTCCTTCAACCATCACTGTAGGAATTGTAGTATCTCCTTGTGCTGCTCCTGTAGGCTCCTTATATTCTCCTGTAGTTGCTTCTGTTACTTTAGTAGACGTTTTATTTTGTGCATAATCATAAACTTCTACAGAACACTTTTTATAATCTAACTTGCTTAAATCAAATTTTCCTGTTGCATTTTCTTCTACTGCTTTACCATCACTAATAAGTACATATTTATAAACATGTCCCTTATTATTATCTTCTGCAATTACTTCTAGTTGTTTAGTATCTTTATCATAATTAACTTTATTAACTGCAGGTGCCTTTGTATCAACATTTACCTTAAAGTCAAAGTTTTGCCATTTAGCATTATCATAATCTACTTTTGCTTTAACTCTATAAGTATATGCACCATCTGCAACTACCTTATTGTTAACAGTTCCATCCCAAGTAGCATCTTTGCGGATACTATACTTATCGTATTTTCCATCATGGTAATGCTTTTTTACATTGAAATCTTGAGTTAAATTTCTTATAACTTTTCCATCTTTATCTAATACTTCTATATCCAATTCCTTCATATTTCTTAAGTAAGAAAGAATAGGTAATATTGCATCATTTGCACCATCACCATTTGGTGAGAATGCAACTTTATTACCATCTGTATTTTTACCTGATAAATCTACACCTAGGAAATCTAAATCACTATTTACTATAGATGTAACTCCATAGAAAGAAGCTCTTTCTGTTTCATAGATTGATGCATCTATAGCTGGAGCTTTATCCCATGCTCCCTTAAATCCTAGATATGGAATACTTAAAGTTGGGTTTGTATCTGTAGGATCAGATAAAGTTACAAATCCCTCAACATATCCACCATTTACAAAAACATCTTCAATGGATGCTTTATTAAATGCTGTTATAGTATTGCTTAAATCCACAGTAGCAGTAAGTTGAGCTTTTCCATTTTTAGCTACTTTAATTGTATTATTATTAAAAGATATTGGGAATTTTTTAGTATCTTTATTAATTATATTTTGTGCTTCTAAAAGTGTATATCCTTTATACATTAAATCTGTTTGAACAGTACCTGCCACATTATAAGTTAATTCTTTGTCACTAAAGTTCTGAACTTCTATAGTAAATGTAGCTTTATTATCTTTAATTTCTTTTAAATTGACCTTACATTCACCAGTAGTTGTATCTGTAACTATAGCTGGTGTAGTAGTAGACGCTTGAAGATCCATAATTCCAGCACCCTGTCTTCTAGGTGATGTATAGTTGGGTCCTGCAACAACTCCTTCTGCCTGATTTGCTCCATTGTCTACATGAGCTACGGCTGTACTCATCATTAACTTTTTAGCCATTTTAGCTCTTGCTTCACCAGTTAATTTAAAGTCTTTATCTACTCTTTGAAGTACTAATGCTGATCCACCTGCTACATGTGGTGAAGCCATAGATGTACCACTCATGTTTCCATATTTATTATTATTAAGTGTTGACCATATATTACCACCAGGTGCAGTAATTTCAGGTTTAAACTCTAAATCTGGAGTAGTTCCCCAAGATGTAAAATCTGACATGCTTCCTTTAACTGTATTAGGAACTGATATAGTATTACCATTTGCTACAACCTTAACTTCTGAAGTTTTTAGTTGTGTAGCAATTTTAGCACCAAATGAATTTCCTATAAACAACGCTGGAATTGTACCACCCTCTGGATACATCATGCTTATAAGTCCTTCTCCACCACTAGCATTATTATAAACTATAACTGCAGTAGCACCTGCTGCTTCAGCATTAGCTATTTTATCTGTAAAATTATAACCACCACGCTCGATCAAAGCTAAATTACCTTTTACTTCTGCTGGGAAGTGTTCTGGTAATCCGCCTAATCCACAATCTACAGCTTTAAGTTCTTTCCCTTTAAATACAGATAAAATATCTGTTCCTGATGAAGTATATGGAGCTATATTCTTTTCTCCACCAATTGAAAACTCTAGTCCATATCCAGTAACAACATTGTTTTCTATAGATGCAACTTGAAGAGAATCTGTCGCTAACCCTGGAGAACCAACAACACCGTAATCAGGATTCTCAGCATATGGATTATCATGCCCATTTCCAAACACATTAGAGTTTCCTGCTGATATTGCCATAACTACACCATTATCTACAGCTCTATTAACTGCAACTTGCTCTAAATCTGTATCATCTACAAAAGATGCCGTTGAACCTAAGCTCATATTAATAACATCTGCGCCAAGAAGTACTGAATCATCTATAGCCTTAACTATAACATCACCAAAAGTAGAAGCCATAGCTGGGTCATTACCAAATACCTTCATAGCAAGAATTTGTGCTTCCGGAGCAACTCCCTTAATTCCAGCCTTGCTAGTATCTCCATTAGCTCCTACTGTTCCCGCAACGTGCATTCCATGCATTGAAGCATCTGGACCTAAATCTAAGATTTCTTGATTATTATCCATGTAGTTGTATCCATAAGGAACCTTTGAGGTTCTATAGGTACCTGGTAATTTCTTTTCCTTAGATATAGCTTGTACTTCATCTGCTTGAAGTTCAGCTTTATTTTTATCTGTAAGAACCATATCTTTATGTGTTGAATCCACACCAGTATCAATAACTGCTACTACTGTACCTTCTCCATTGTATCCACTAGCCCAGGTTTGCTCCGTTTTTATGATTTCACCACTATTATTCATCATAGGCTCTGGTCTTTCATATTCATTAGCAATAGTAACTGACTTAATTCCAGCCATACTTTCAAGATTTTTAGCTTGTCCTAATGTAGTTTTCATACTAAATCCATTAGCTACATTAGTAAAGCTATTTATAACTTCAAATTTAATTCCTTTAGAACTGATTTTACTTTGTAATGATCGTTGTTCTTTTAAAACTTGGCTTTGAAGTTTACCAACTTCAAATTTACTCATTTCATCAAGTTTTATCCCCTTTTTAGTAGCCTTTTCAAGTACTGCCTCACTGTCTAACTCTACTATAACTCTAACTTCATCAGAGTCTTTAATTGTTTGAAGTGCTGGCTCTTGTTTTATCTGAGCCTGTAATACCATTAGTTTTTCTTTACTTTCTCCCAAAGACTTAACTAGTTCATTAGGAGAAGCAAACGCTGTCATTGTTGAACCTAACACTAAAGATAGAGCTAGTCCAACAGATATGCCCTTTTTAAAGTTCATTAAATTACCCCCTTGATATATAATTTTCTTAACCTTATATGATATGTATATAAATTTATTAACTTATGTTAATTATTTTATATACTTTTAAGAATATATTAACAGTATAAGAATTTATTTCAATAAAAAAATTATCTGATTTTTCTTCCATAAACACTAATCTATTACATAAAAATACTTTTTATTGTTTATTTATCCATATATTTGATATTTTTTCAACATGTAAATCCATAATAATCCAAATATCTACATTATTTCGAAAATAAAGTATACCAAAAATTTTAACTTCGTATACCTAAGTATTCTTAATTTTATTTAAAATTTATATTTTGTTAACTATATATTCATTGATTTTATAATCAAATTATGATTTAAAATCACATTGATTTATTATATATTAATCCATTTTATCTACTACTAAGTATAAATAAGCCATTTTATATAGTATAATAAAATGCATAATATACTAATTATTGCTTACCCTACTATTTAATAAATAATTAAGGAGAGTTTTATATGAATCCAAATAAAAACTTACTAATAAAAAATGCTGTTCGTGAAAGCTATAAAAACATAGCTCTCGGAAAGATAGATAAAAATAGTTGCTGTAGCACTAGTAAAATATCTCTTAAAAAGTCCGCAGTAGAAATTTCAAATAAAATAGGGTACTCTGAAGAAGAAATAAACTCTGTACCTTCAGGAGTAAATATGGGACTTGGCTGTGGTAATCCTCTTTCTATATCTAACTTAAGTCCTAATGAAACTGTTTTAGATTTGGGAAGTGGCGGTGGATTTGATTGTTTTCTAGCTTCAAAAAAAGTTGGTCCTACGGGTTTTGTAATTGGAGTTGATATGACTCATGAAATGTTAAGAAAAGCTCGAATGGCAGCCTCTCAAAACGGCTATAAAAATATAGATTTTAGACTTGGCGAAATTGAAAACTTACCTGTAGCAGACAACATTGTAGATGTAGTTATTTCTAACTGTGTTATAAATCTATCTCCAAATAAACAAAGGGTTTATGATGAAATATATAGAGTTCTAAAACCTGGTGGACGTATTGCAATTTCTGATATAGTTTTAATGAGGGAACTTACAGAGGACATGAAGGCGGATGAATCTTTATATTGTGGGTGAGTTACCGGTGCTTCTTCAGTTGAAGAATTAGAAGTATACTTAAAAAACTCAGGTTTTAAAGAAATTAATATAACTACTAAAGCCGTTCCTAATGAATATGAGGAAAAGTGGGGACATAATCTTAAAGTTGGAGAATACATAATGTCTTCATATATAAAAGCATTTAAATAATACTTAAATAAAAAATGATTAGAGTTAATTGACTCTAATCATTTTTATACTAAAAATGTTATATCATTTATTAGATTTTAATACTACCATTATAATTATCTACTATTTAAAATTGAAATACATTCTTCTGTAGATACTAATTGTTGCTCACCATTTTCCATATTTTTCAAAAGTATTTTATTAGATGTTTTCTCATCTTCTCCAATGATAATAACATATGGTATAGCTAATTTATTTGCATATTTCATTTTTTTAGCAAACTTTCCACCTTCAAGGTAAATATCAACCTTAACTTCAGATTTTCTTAATTGATTACAAACTTCAATACCATAATCAAAATCTTCATCCATTGGTATCACTAAAACATCTATAAGTGAATTACTATCTAAATCTATAATATTACTTTCCATAAAACTCCAGAATAATCTTGTTAATCCAATAGATATACCAACTCCAGGAAGCTTCTTATCCGTATAGAACTGGGCTAAATCATCATATCTACCACCTGAACACACTGAACCAAATTCTGGATAACCATCTAAGAATGTTTCATATACTGTTCCAGTATAATAATCTAATCCTCTAGTTATCTTAAAGTCAACTACATAATTTTTATCAGGAATTCCAAAAGCTTTTATATACTTATTTACAGTTTCTAATTCTTCAACACCTTCTAAAAATCTTTCGTTGGTCACTGAACTATTTTTTAAGAACTGAATCTTCTCCTCATTGCTACCTTCTATAGTTATAAATTTAATAACCTCATCTATTCCTTCACTGGTTTTTATATATTCCTCTAATTCTTCTCTGACCTTGGCTTCTCCAATCTTTTCAATTTTATCTACAACTCTTAATACCTCTATATAATTATCTATATTTAAACTTCTTAAAAATCCATCTAGGATTTTTCTATTATTAATTCTTATTTTAAAGTTATCAAAGCCTAACTCTTTAAATATTTTATATATAGTACTAGGAATCTGAGCATCATTTACTATGCTTAATGCTCCATTTCCAATTACATCTACATCACACTGATAAAATTCTCTAAATCTACCCCTCTGATTCCTCTCACCTCTATAAACTTTTCCAATTTGATATCTTTTAAATGGAAAGGCTATTTCTTCCATGTGTTGAGCTACATAACGTGCAAGTGGTACTGTTAAGTCAAATCTTAATGCCATCTCTGTACTACCCTTAGTTAAAGTATATATTTGCTTTTCTGTGTCTCCACCAGTTTTAGCAAGTAATACTTCACTTTTTTCAATTATAGGAGTGTCTATAGGTAGAAATCCAAAAGACTCATAATTTCTTCTAATGACATCATAAACATTATTAAAGGCTACTTGCTCTCTTGGAGTAAGCTCCATAAATCCTGGCAATATACTAGGCTTTGTTATTTTTGTACTCATATCAATCTCTCCTTAATTTATAAAACTTATATAATATTTATCTGAAAATCTAAAGCTTTCATACTATAAAAAAATCTCTAAAGACAACTAGTATCCTTAGAGATATAAAACTCAATAACTCCATAGATACATTTGCCCTCGCACAAATAGGCCCTATCTATGGCTTAATTTTAAAACCATAATTATAAGACCTTGCATCTATGATGATGTTCATATTTTCTATTTGACAAGTATTTCACTACAACCATCTCCTGTGTAAATAAATCCTATTATAAATAATTTATCATTTAATATATTTCATGTCAATAATTTTAAGTGACTTATACTCTAATTCTTATATACAATCCTGTTTATTAATCTAAGGATTTAGATAATCCATCTCTTCTATTTCCATTTCGACCAATAACTGTGTCGGCTGTAATTAGAGAATTTAGAACTGACTCCTCTACCGCTTCTGCAGCTGCTCTAAAAAAGAAGTCGATATAATTTTCATTAATTACATTAACTTTACTAGTTACACATTCCTCATAATGTTTAATTTTATTAGCTGTACTAAAAGCAATTGCTATATCACCACTTCCATTTCCAAGATAAGAACCTAATCTTGTTATACCCACAATACTTCTCTTTGCCACTCTTTTCAATTGTCTTGGTGATAGCGGAGCATCTGTAGCTAAAATTATCATAATAGATCCCTTTTCCAAATTATCTATATTACAGTTTGTATTAGTTATATTTACACCTATATTATTCCCATATAACATAGGTTTTATATCATTGTTATTAAGTATAAAATCTTCCTTGATTCCAAAATTGGATAATACCAATGCACCTAGTGTATATTCTTCATCTTTTATATTTATTTTTCTAGAAGAAGATCCTATGCCACCCTTATACCCAAAGCAACTCATTCCAGTTCCTGCTCCTACTGCTCCTTCTAAAAAATCTGTAGATGCATTATTTATACTTTCAAATACGTGCTCTTCTTTAACATGAAGTCCTCTAATATCATTTAGATACCCATCATTACATTCTCCAACTATAGGGTTAATAGTTCCTGTTTCAACACCTATATCAGTGTTTATTGAAAGCATATATCTGACTAATCCTTGGCTTACTGTCCCCACATTTAAAGTATTTGTAAGCATAATTGGTGTTTCAATTGTTCCAAGTTCCTCTAATTGTATGGTTCCTACAGTCTTTCCAAAACCATTTATTACGTGAACAGCTCCATATACTTTATCCTTGAATAGATTTCCATCATGGGGTAATATAGCTGTTACTCCTGTGTTTACATCTCCATCTTTTAATGTAACATGACCTACCCTTACTCCTTTTACATCAGTAATTTTATTTTTTTCTCCCCTTGGTAATTTTCCTACAGTAACTTCATAATCTCTAATTCTCTTCATTGTTTCCTCCTAAATTCAAATCACTTATTATAACACTCTATACACTTATCTATATATTTTTAAATAATGACTTATTAAATATTCATCTTCTTAATTTTACTATATTATCTTTCTAAATTTCAAAGTTTTATAATTATTTTCCACTTTTATCTTGAAAGGCATATATGTTCATTGAAAGGAGTTGATACTATGGCAATAACAAATACTAAAAATAATACAGCCTTAGTTATTAAATATACAAAGGGGCAAAACCAGGATGGTAGTCCGAAAATTCAAAGTCAAAGGTTTTCAAAGGTAAGTGGATCTGCTATTGATGAAGAGGTCTACAATTTAGGCATAGTAATTGGATCTGTACTAATAAGTGAACCTACAGAAATTAAAAAACTAGATGATTATACTTTGAATGAAGGCTAAAGATAAAAAATTTCTACTCTCTCATAATTATAATTCTAAAAAATAAGGAGGATTAATAATGGAAAAAAAATTAGTTATGACCTTTAAGGATGAAACGGAAAATAAATTTAATCTTACAGTTAACTCTGTTAAAGATAGTATATCACCTACAGAAATTAACAATATAATGGACTATATTATATCAACTGAAATATTTAAAAGCAAAAATGGAAAATTAGTTTCTAAAACTTCTGCTGTAACTGTAGATACTAGCGCTACTGAACACCCAGTAGGTAACTAAAAAGGAGTGATAAACACGAGGATACTTTTTTAGTATCCCCGTGTTTATATCACTCCCTTTTTATATTTTCATTTCCTTTCACCTGTATCTCTTGTTATAAGCTAAAATTAATTACTATATAATGTCTAAATCTAATTCATTTCTTAACATATCTTCGTAGGTTTCTCTTTTACATATGAGCCTTGGTCCTAATTTTCCAACTAAAACCACTGGTGCCTTAGGAATCTTATTATAATTACTACTCATGGAATAGCAATAGGCTCCTGTAGAAAGCACTGCTAATATATCACCTTTTTTTACCTTTGGAAGACTTATATCATTAATTAATACATCTCCTGATTCACAACATTTACCAGAAATAGTAACCATAGCTTCTTCATTATTTTCTACATTATTGGCTATTAATCCTTGATACTGTGCACTATATAATGATGGTCTTATATTATCTGTCATTCCCCCATCTACAGATACATATTTTTTAATATTAGGAATTTCTTTAACTCCTCCAATAGTATATAAAGTGATTCCACTATTTCCAACTATACTTCTACCTGGTTCTATTATTATATTAGGATTTTTCATCTGTAATTTTCTACTACAACTCTCTACTTCATTTAAAATTCCAGCACAATATTCCTCTATAGTTTTGGGATCGTCACCTTCACCATAATATATACCAAAACCTCCACCTAGGTTAAGTTCTGTCATAGTAATTTCAAAATGATTATTAATACTATTCATTAAATTAATCATAATCCTTACAGCTTCTCTATATGGTTCTATATCAAATATCTGCGATCCTATATGACAGTGAAGTCCTTTTAAATTTATATTCTCAAGCTCACTTATACTCTTTACTACTCTAAATATATTATCCTCCAAAAGAGTAAATCCAAACTTAGAATCAATCTGTCCAGTCTTGATATATTCATGAGTATGTGCCTCAATTCCCGGAATTATTCTAAGTAATATATCCTGAGTTTTTCCATAAACCTCACATATATTATTAATATTCTCCAATTCCATCATATTGTCCACAATAAAGGTTCCAACACCCGCTTTTATTCCTAGTTTTATCTCTTCAATAGTTTTATTATTTCCATGAAAATATACTTTATCCATAGGAAATTCACTGACTATAGCAGTGTAAATTTCTCCTCCTGATACAACATCCAGGCATAGGCCTTCATTCTTCATAACTTGAACAATAGCCTTAGTTAAAAATGCTTTTCCAGCATAGGCTACTTTGTTATCATTTATTTTTGCACCCATAGCTTTCATATATCTTCTACAGTTATCTCTAATTTGCTCTTCATCCATGACGTAAAGAGGAGTTCCAAATTTCTTAACCAGCTCTAAAGTATTAATTCCACCCACAAAAAGATTGTTTTCTTTAACATTCATTGTTCCAAATAAGTTCATAGTAAATTCTCCTTTCAGCTCCCCACTATAAGTTTATGAGAGTAATATTTATTTGGGTACTTATGTACCAAAAATAAAAAAAGGCGGACAAAGGAACACCCTTGTCACGCTCAATTTAATTCACTATGAACACAACAGGTGTTACTTTGTAGCTCTCCACTATTTTCATAGTGGCAGTATAGCACATATTTTGTACTATCCCAGAGAATATCCTTGCCAGGTTATTCTCTTCGGCTTTTCTCCCCTTTCTTCTTGTATCATCGTGTGCCCACTTCTCAAGAATACTTTTGGTAAAAGCTCCTCTACCCTAAATAACATCTCTTAATTATCTAAATTTAATTTTAATACTTATTGGGATAAATATTTTAATTTTCTTAATAATATAATACTCAACAAACATAGTCAATACTTATTTAACATATTTTTTAACTCAACATATACATTTTAAATTTCACTTCTTATATTTTATATTTATTACATTATTTTCTTGATATATTTCATAACTAATCATATAATTTGTATATAATATACTGTATTTAGGAGGAATCTATATGGGAATAAATATTGTACTTTTAATTATTGCATCCTTATTCTTTGGTATTGGAATATGCATAAGTAAATTAAAGTGGTATTGGCTAATCTCAGGATACAACACTATGAATAAAGAAGAAAAAGCAAATGTGGAAATTGAAGCCTTAGGAAATTATATGAGTAAAACATTCTTTTTTATCTCTAGTTTGAATATTATCGGATTTATATTAAATTATTTTTTTAATATTTCTTTATCTATTTTTATAGTTCTAACTGTAATTGTACTACTGTATTCTATTTATAATTGTCAACGCTTTGACCATAATCCAAACTCTAGTAAAGAAACAAAAATTGTATTAGTAATAGTTATATTTATTATGCTGATAACTTGTATACCTATAATGGCTATTGGTTATTCCTCAACTAAAGTAACAATCACTGATACTTCTATAAAAATATCTAGTGGAGTTAATGCTTCAATTCCAAAGGATAAAATAAAAAGTGTTTCCCTAGTAGATGAAATGCCTAAAATTCATATTAGGACAGGCGGCATAGGTATGGGTAGAATCCAAAAAGGAAATTATAGTCTAGAGAATGATATTAAAGCTAAGCTATTCTTAGCTAGCAAAGCGGGTCCCTTCATTGAAATCATATTGGACTCAAGCCCTTCCCATTATTACATTAACTATAAAGATTCAAAGAATACTAAGACAACCTATGATGATATTATAAATAAATTAGACTTAGATAAATAATACAATAACATGAATTTTTACTATAACACTACTACCATATATACAATATATTACTAGTATTATTTTATGTAATTCTACAAATGATAATATTACTTATATTAAGGAGGAAGTATTATGTCTAAAAATTCTTGTAAAACTAAAAATAAAAAAACTACTTCACTAAAATCTGATCCAATATCCCCTAAATACCAAGAAGGTGTTAAAAATAAAGCTAATGAGCATTCTCCATATGGAGAAAATGAACCTTCTACTCATACTATCTTTAGATAAGATAAGCTAACTAGGAATAATCTTTTACAATTTTATTCTTAGTTAGCTTTAAACTTATAATTTCCTTATACTATTTTTCGTTATTAAATATGGTGAATAGATCTTTTATTTTTAGTCTATTACCTGTATGAAGTATTACTACAGAGTATACCCTAGCTGTAAATAGAGTCAACACTACAATTGTTGCTATTAATATTAATAATGAAACTCCCATCTGAACTATACCTATTGTTTCTGACAAAATCATAGATGGTATATAAAATGGTGCTGAAAATGGTACATAGGTTGCAATGGTTCCTATCACTGATTCTGGTGACATTATTGCTGCATATGCTAGGTAAAAACCTATTATTGAAATAAATGATACTGGCATTATAGCTGTATTTAAATCTTCTAACTTACTTATAGTTGCACCAACTAAAGCATTTATAATAGCATACAATACATATCCTAATATGAAGAACAGTATTATTAATACCACTTGTATCACCGGAATTTTTCCAAGTACTGCTGATATATCAAATATATTTGCAGATGTATCTATAAACTTCTTAACTATAGCTCCACTTCCTACAAAGGATATATATGCAGTTAATAATATAGATGCAAACTGAGTTATTGCTAAGAATCCCATACCAACACACTTACCTACAACAAGTTCCATTGGTTTAGTTGATGTAAGTAATAATTCCATTACTCTTGAGGTTTTCTCTGCAACTATAGAACTGGCAACCCAATATCCATAAAAATAAATTATATAGAATAGTAGCATACATACTACCATAGGAAATACCATTTTTATTATCATATCTTCCAAGGTATCATCCTCATCACCTGCAGTAAATACTTGAGTGTTTATAGGTGTAGATAATTTTACTAGCTCTTCTTGTGATACTCCAGCCTTAATTAATCTACTATTATTTAAAATACTAGATATAGTTTCCGCTAGTATTTGTCCATCCTCTGAAGACACAGCATCACTAGTGGGTGTTATTACCTCCACGTAATATCCTATGTTTTCATTACTAATAGAAACTAAAACCATCTTATCTTCTAAGGTTTTAAGTTTTTCTAATATAGCCTCTCTACTTTCTGTAGCCTTTTTTAATTTTAAATTTGGAAAAGCTACTTTTAATCCTGACTCTAAATCTACCTTCAGGTCAGAGTCATTCATATAATAAGCAGTCTCTATTCCAATTTCTTTGCTACCATTAGTTGCCTCTTTACTGTCATCATCCTTACCAAAAATTGCAGGAATAAAGTTTACTAATGATGTTAATATAAGCACCGCTATCAATATTATGGTGGTAGAAATCTTAAATGCCTTACCCTTAACTTGTTGAGCTACAGTGAATTTTGTAACCTTCCAGAAATTATCCATACTCAATTCTACTCACCTACCTTTTCAATAAATATTTCATGAAGAGTTGGTTCCCTAAGCTCAAATCTAATAACTTGAATATTTCTACTTAATATTTCTTTAAGTAAACTTGTAGCTTCATCTTCACTATTAATACTTAACTCTATATAATCTTGATTTTCATTTAAAATTTTCATATTAGCTTTTTCCAATAGTTCTTTTATATCTCCATCACAACTTAAAATTAAGTGATTTCTTCCATAAGATTTTTTAATCTCTTTTAAGTTACCACTTAACACAGTTTTGCCTTTATTAAGTATAACAAGATTCTCACAAAACTCTTCTATAGTACTCATTTGGTGACTTGACATTATTATATATTTACCTCTTGCTATTTCTTCCTTAATTATATCTTTAAACAAATCTGTATTTACTGGATCAAGTCCACTTAAAGGTTCATCTAAAATTAGTACTTCTGGATTAGATATTAAGGCTGCAATAAATTGTATTTTCTGCTGATTACCCTTAGATAATTGCTCTGCTCTTTTATCTCTATATTCAGTAGCTTCTAATCTTTCAAGCCAATATTCAATACTTTTTAACGCCTCCTTGCGAGTCATTCCTTTTAACTCACCAAAGTATATTAATTGATCTAACACAGTAAATTTTGAATATATACCACGTTCTTCTGCTAAATATCCTGTTGAAACTTCTTTAGAATTATACGGTTTCTCATTCCAAGTAATCGTCCCATTATCTTTTTTCAACATTCCTAGCATCATTCTTATGGTAGTAGTTTTTCCTGCACCATTAGTTCCTAATAATCCAAAAACTCCCGGTTCTTCTATGGAAAAGCTTAAATTATCAACTACCAATTTATCACCATAGCTCTTAGCAAGATTATTTACCTTTAACGCCATATTTCCTCCCCCTTATCAATTTTTTCAATTGAGTTATGTTATAACTTTATGTAAATCCTTTTTTACCCATGGTATAAATATATATTATTGTTAATTTGTAGTCAATACACTTTTTTTAAATATAACTTGAATTTTACTTGAAACTACTTGAATTTATACCTATTTTCTTCTTCAACAATTATATTTTATTATTCTATGTAATATGCAAAAAACACCTAAAAGGTGTTCTATAAGCATTAAATATATAATTTTATATTTATTTTAATCTGCCCTAAGCTTCATTCCCTTTACTATAATACCAATGATACCTATAGATAATATAATATCTCCAATACTGGCTATACCCCCATACTTCCATAACTTATATGGTATTACATCTGCTAGAAATTTAAACTTTGTTTCTCCACTAATAATAGAATATAAACCTTTAGTTTCTACTGGTCCACTTACATTTAATATGTCCATAGCCTTTGTACTAATAGGCATAGTACATCCATTTCCGAATATAACCACTATATTCAATAAAAAGCCTATCCCAATCACTAAAATCATCTTATATTTTCTATTGATATATATAAATGCCATTATACAACTATACATTACTATATTTAAAACATAAGTTAAACTTCCAATTTGAAGGTTTCCTGATTTAAGAAAAATCTTCATTATAAATTCCACTAAAAACCCTAGGGCTATAAGCCACCATCCTTTAATTTCGAGATTATTTAAATTTTCTATATTTCCTTTTAGCAAATATCCTAATACTACTCCAAGAATCACTGAAAATAAGAACATGGCTATCCCCCATATATGTAAAATATTTTAAGTTAAATTATTTTTAATTATTATATTAAGGCAACTTTCCACCATTCTTTCCTACAATTCTTAAATAAGTTTCTGCCACCTTAGGATGAAATTGAGTACCTGAATATTTTTTAATTTCCTCTAAAATAATACTTTCCGAAAGTCCTTTCCTATAAGGCCTATCAGATGCCATAGCATCCACCGTATCTGCTAGTTGAACTATGTAAACATTTAAAGGTAATTCATCACCTTTTTTACCATCTGGATATCCTTTTCCGTCATACCTTTCATGATGGTTTCTAACTACAGGATAAACATAATCAATATTTTTAATATCCTTAATTATTTTAATTCCTATCTCCGGATGTTCCTTTATTGCATCGAATTCCTCATCCGTTAACTTACCTGGTTTATTTAAAATAGCATCACTAACTCCAATTTTACCAACATCATGCAGCATAGCAGCTATATTTAATTCTTCAATACTCCACTGATTATATTTTAACTCTTTTCCAATAGCTACAGATATCTCTGCAACTCTTCTAGAATGTCCTTCTGTATATTGATCCCTAGCATCAATTGCATTCATTAAGGCTTCAACAGTATCAATAAACTGAGATTTTGAATCTGAATATAGTAATAGAGTATATCTAATTAACAATAATGGAAATGTTATGAATGCTATGCCTAAATAACCATACTTAATAAATACTAGTGCTAATAAAATTCCTATTGGAATCATAACTACAGAATTTAATATTCCCATTCTTATATTACCCGTAAAACAGAATACTACATTCTTATTTGTAACTATAGACATTAATATAGACATTATTAAACTATTAACTATTATGAAAGCAAAACAAAATACTATCAATGGTCCTATATTGCTAACTATAAAGCTTAGACTAAATTGTCCACCTAAGGTTTTATAAAAAAAATTACCAACTACAACTGGTAATATTAACGCACAACAATTAAATATTGTTCCATATAGTGGAGTATTAAATACATGTTTATACTTATATCCATATATATTTTCATCAACCTTAATTACTCTACATAAAAATCCTAATATAAGAATTATAATGCATTCAAACGTTCCAAATAACACAAAGGAAGCTATAGTTACAGCAAAACTTGTACTAAAAGACATATTCTTAAATGATACTGTAAATGATTCTGTAATTGCTGTTAAAATTATGAATACTATAATATTTGTAAAATTACCAACTTCAATTTCCATTTTCCCATTCATTATAGGAATTACAAAAGAAATTACAGTAACTAAATAAATTAAAATAAAAAATCTTTTTTGTTTTAAAGATATATTATTCATCTTATTCCTCCGATATATTTAAGGCCGATTATTTATTAATCTTAACTATTAAAATATCCAAGTGATAGTTGAACCACCACCCATTGCTAAAGCTAGTAAAGCTATTAAAGCTGGCATAACTTTTTTCATGTTTTTCATTATAAAATCCCCCTTATATGCAAATTAACAAAGATCCGCTAAAAATCTGTCATAATTTCCACTCCGCTAAGGGAAGATAAATAAAACTTAAATATAATTTAAATATAATCGGCCATTAAACCAGTTTAACTATTTTTCTATTCTTCTGTTTATTGCATCAAGAGTGGCCTTTGCTATTGCCTCATTTACATCATTTCTTACAATGGCAGTTCCTATTAGAACTTCTTCTGCAATGTCATTTATCATATTTACAATAACGGTTACATAGGATATATTTCTAATTGAATTTACTACTATATCCTCTACATCAAAAACAGAGACTTGTCCAATTATTTCTTCTACAGCTGACACAGTAGCTTTAGCTACTACCTTAAGTCTATTAATACTTGTTCCAATTGCAGTTTGCGTAGACGTATACTCATCATCATCCATATTTAATCTAATTTCACATCTTACGTTATTATCTTTAACTTCTAAAGAAATACCTTCATATCTAATTCTCTTTATAGACTTCGTTTCCCCAGTATCTATTTGAGCTATACTAATTAATTTTCTATTTATTCTATAATTAAATATCGCAAGAAGTGCTGATTCGATGTCTCTTACAATCTGTTTAGGTGATCTTGTAGTATTTGCAATTATATGAACCTCTTCTACTTCATCCTCATTATATACTACTTTACTATGAGTTACACCTTGAATTTTCGCTATAACATCTTCAAAGGACATAAAATCCATAATTAACACCTCATTTTTATATTTTCAGTTAAATTATACATCATATTTCCTTTATTAACAATATTAATATCTGTAATTATTTTGAAATGTGTTCTTAACATTATATTATTATTGAAATATGGATTATTTTTTACTAGAATTTGTAACAAACTTAAGACTATAAAATAAAAATATGTTGAGATATAGATCTACCTCATATCTCAACATATTAATGTACATTTTCTAAAATTTAATTTTATTTTCTGGAGCTGCATACTCCTTAGCTTCTACTGGCAATCCCTTTTCCTTTAGTACATTATTAATTACACTTACTATAATTGAATAAATCACAGCAAATGTTGGAACTCCTAATATCATTCCTACCACTCCAAATAATCCATTTCCTAAAAGTATGGCAAACATTACCCAAAATGCAGTCAATCCTGTGGAGTTTCCTAAAATCTTAGGCCCTAATATATTTCCATCAAACTGTTGAAGCACTAAAATAAATAATATAAACCATAATGCCTTAATTGGACTAGCAATAAATATAATTATAACACTAGGAACTGCTCCTATAAATGGTCCAAATACCGGAACAATGTTAGTTATTCCTATTATAAAGCTTACAAGAAGTGGATATGGCATTTTAAATATCTTCATACCCACAAAGCATATGATTCCTATAATTAATGAATCTAACAACTTACCACCAAGAAAACCTATGAAAGTTTTATGACTAGACCTAGTGAGCTCTATTACATATTTTACAGGTTTCTCCGGTAACATAGCATATAAGAATTTTTTAATCTGTGCAAAAAATTTTTCTTTTCCTGCTAATAAGTAAATAGATATAATTGTTGCTATAAATATGTTTAGTATATATTGAGTAATATTAGCAGAGAATTGGAATAAATCTAACACTGCTGTGCCTGCAATACTTGTTATATACTTAGATATGCTATTAAAATCTTTTACTATATCTTCTACCATATCACCATTTAAATTTAAAGCTATAACTATATTATTTATGTATTCCTCTAGAGCCTTAATATAGTCAGGTATATTTTCTAAAAGTGTATATATGCTACGACTCAGCTCTGGAACTAATATAGAAAATACAATACTAATTAATATAGCTGCAGATATATATGTAATAGTTATTGAAATAAACCTTTTTGCTTTGTACTGATTTTTCTTGTCCATAAATTTAAGAACTTTATCTTCTAAAAACTTTAATGGTATAGCTAATAAATATGCCATAGAAAAACCATATATAAATGGCATTAATAGTTTAATTACTTCTCCTACTTTATTAAAAATACCTCCTAGATTTTTTATTATAAAAAACAGTATAATCCCTACTGAAACTACAATAATATTAGATATAGTTCTTTTAGCAATATTGGAGTTTAGTTTTATTTTCATAATTGTCTCCCTTATTTTACTTTTTAAATTTTTCTATGTTCTAAATTATATATCAACATTACTTATTTAATACTTAAGTTTATTGTTTATTTCCACATTATTAACTTATGCTACACAATTATACTATTTCTTAAGCTTATTTACTACAATAAACCTCGAAACAAAAGAAGTTCTTATATATCGCCATAAATAAGAACTTCTTTATAATATATTTATCTACAAAGTTAATCTACCTTATACTTGAAATAGCCCATTTATTATTATTGTACATTATAGTTAATGTGTTATAGACTGGTTTCTCATTGCCCTCTGCTGTAGTTAAATTGAATTTTATCTTATGCAATTTAACCTTGCTACTTACATCAACTTGGTCTATGATTTCATAGCTAGTAATCCATGGACTTGAAGTCCCTGTTACCCATGATGTATTATTTTCATTAGAAAGATGATTTTTAAAATCTTGCTGAAGTTCCTTATTCATAACAGCGTATTGAAGTACTCCATTTCTAGTCATCATTCCCTTTGCCCAAAGCTTTGCAGCTTCTTCACTACTCATAGCCCCGAACTCCTTTAAAGCTTCTTCTGCTAAGCCTATATGCTCAATGATTTTATTATTAACTAATAAATTATCACTTACCATAGCTTCTACAAATGGTTCATTTTCTTTTCTTTCAATAATGTTAAAAAAATATACCATAGAAATAGCTGAAATAATTAAAGTCCAACTTACTACTGTTATCATAGTTCTTTTCATTTGCCATATCCCTACCTTTATAAGCGTTAATAAAAGATTAAGAATATAGTGCCCTTGTTCTAAAGAATAAATACACCAATTAAAACTTATTATTTACCTGTACTACCAAAACCTCCAATTCTTTCCTCTTCAGTATTACAGTTATCACTTACTAAGAAAGGTATAAACATAGCTTGAGCTATTCTATCACCTTTTTTAATTATATAAGGCTCTTTTCCTAGATTTAAAAGATTTATTCCCAAATTTCCATCATTCTTAGGATTGTTATAATAGTCACACTCTACCCAGCCTTGAGCATTAGCCATTAAAACTGGATGACTTCCCATAGAACTTCTAACATTAATAATCAAAGCTTCCCCTGGTTGAAAATATGACTTTACATCTGTCCATATTAATTGCTTACCCATAGGCTCTATAACTACATCTATAGGTGAATATATATCATAGGCTATAGCATGCTTGCTTCCCCTTGTTGGTAACTGTATGTCTTCCTGTGGATGCTTTCTTTTCTCATCTGTAACTATTTCAAATCCTCTTGTTCTCATTGCGTCTCTCCTCTTTCTAATGCTCTTATATTAATTTTTATAACTTAAATTCTTTAACATTATTTTCCCTAAGGCTTTCTTTAACATCTATAATTCTTTGTGAGCTACTTCCTCGAAATTTTAGAGTTACATCCCTTTCGCTTATTTCAAATCTTCCATCTACAATTACATCTATATATTTTAAAACTTCAGCTTTATTCAATGAAAATAACTGCTCCCAAGTATATCCTGTATATAACCATATATTTTTATTACATTTTTCTTTTAACCTCTTAAGTAATTCTAGAGTATTTTCATACTGAACAGTTAGCCCATCTCCACCACTTATAGTTATATCTGTAATTGGATTTTTAGTAAGCTTATCTACAACCTCATCTATTTTATATAAATCGCCCTCTTCATGCCAATACTTTTCATTCTGGCATCCTGGACACTTATGAGTGCATTCCGCTATATAGCATACTTCCCTAAGACCTACTCCCTCATTTAAAGAACAAGGATTATATCCTATTAATCTTATAGTATCAATCAATTTTATTTTCCTTCCTATAGCTTAGTTATAGTACTATGTTTAAATCTTTCTTTAACTTCAGCTTGCTTAGCTTTATTGAAGTTGCGATAATCTGTAGTTAAATATCCTGTAACTCTTCTAAGTTGTTCTATTTCCTCGCTATGGCAAATTGGACATCTATCATTAAATTCTCCTTGATAGCCACACTTTAAGCAAGTATCTATAGGGAAATTGAAAGCTAAATACGGAATGTCTAAGCTAAAGGCATAATCTATGATTTGCTCTATTGCTTTTGGATTTTCTACTACTGAACTATCTAACTCTACATAAGTTATACATCCTGAAGTAGGGTACTTAGTAAATGGAGCCTCAAGTTGTAACTTAGTAAATACATCTATATTTTTCCAAACTGGTATGTGATGTGAATTAGTTATCCACTCCCTGTCCGTTACATTTTTTATAATTCCAAATTCATCCCTTAAACCTTTAATTTCTCTATTTCCTGTTATTATAGTTCCACAAGTAGACTCAATTGGCGCTGCATAACAACCAAAGTTTAAATTGTATCTTTCTGAAGCTTCCTCTGCAAACCTTGAAATTCTTTCTACCACCGATAATGCAAACTTATGAACATCCTTATCATCACCATGATCTTTTCCAAAGAGAGCTTGACACATTTCTGCAATACCTGCATATCCTATAGCTTGGCTTCCATGTTTCATTACATCATAAATACAAGTGTCTGAGTCATATTCTCCACCTAACATACTTTTATTTCTATACATGAAAGGGGCTGATTTAGCACTTTGTGAACATATATATTTAAATCTATCTACTAAGGCTGTAGCTGAAAGTTCTAAAAGCTCATTTAATTCATTCCAAAAACCTTCAAGATTAGCTTCTTCTCTTTCTCCTAAACATATCCCATGTTTTATACCTATTTTTACCAAGTTAATTGTTACTGGAGTAACATTTCCTCTTCCTACCTTTGAATATCCCATACCATGTCTATCAAATCCAACTAAGGTTCTACATCCCATAGTTGCCATAGCTGTATCCGGATTACTTAAATCTTCTACATTCTTACTCCAATCACAGTTTACCCAGTTAGGATATATTCTTTTAGACATAGATTCTATAGCTAACTTCTTTAAGTCATAATTTGGAGTTTCTTCTGTATCATTAACCCCTTTTTTATATTGGAAGATTGCTATTGGGAATATACTTGTTTTATGATGTTTTCCTATTCCATCTATACTAGCAAGCATAAGCCATCTAGTAAGCATCCTACCAGCAACTGTAGTTCTTCTTCCTAAATTTATAGATGTAAATGGTACTTGGGAACCTGGTCTTGATTCTAGTGTATTCAGATTATGGTATAAGCCTTGAGCTGATTGCATACCCTCTCTATCTAACTCTCTTAATGCAAAAGCTGTTAGCTTAGGATATTTCTTCTTTAGCTCTTCTTTATTTTCTACGCATATCTCAGAATCTAACTCTTTCCAGCTTAATTCTTTATCTTCAAAGTAAAAAAGTGCATCAGAAAAATGCTTTTTGAAAGATATATCCACCTGCTCTTCTAAATCATAATCTATATGGCAACTTCCTGTACCTCCAAATTGTTCTTGGCTTTGTATTTGGAATATTACTGCTACTAATTGAAATGCTGTAGATAGTCCATTAGCTCCTCTTACATCCCCATTTCTAGTAATAAATCCATTGTTAACCAGTTTCTTTATATCTGGGAAACTACAATTATGCATTCCCGTAGCATAACTATCTAAGTCATGTATGTATAATCTATTTTCAATATGTGCCCTTGCTATTTCAGGCTTTATTACCTTATCTAGGGTATACCTTTTTAATATTACATTTGCACTTTCAAATTTACGACCACCAAAACTATGCTCGTCCACATTAGCATTGGAGTTCATAATATCAGAGCATTGAAGTACCTTATCTAATTTTTTATATGTATCACCATTAGTATCTCTTGCAATTCTACGCTTTTCACGATAATCTTCATAGGCCTTTGATACAGTTTTATCTTTATTATTTAAAGCCTTAACTACTATGTCTTGAATTTCTTCAATAAACAGCTCTTCTTTTCCTAACTCTATAATAGTTTTTTCTATGTTAATTTCTAAGTCACTCCAATGTTCTTTAAACACAAAGTCATTTCCATGGACTTCTTCATAAGCCTTTTTAATGGCTATATGTATTCTCTCCATATCAAAGTCTTTAACTCTTGAATCCCTTTTAATAATACTTAATTTCATATTATTCCTACCTTCCCTGAAATTTTTAATTACTACTTTTGTCCCTTAGCAGTAAATTTTTCATATTTTCATGGGCTATGAAAATATAAAACCACAGATAGATTTATTATATCTTTCACTCTATTTTAAATCAATGTCTATAAATTGAAGTAATGTACATATACCTACTGTATTAACATTTAATTCTACTTCATACTCTCTTTATCTTTATCAGATTCTAAGTACATACTATTTCAACTTATATAAGCTAACTCTGATAATGTTCTCGTATCAATTTAACTCTTGCTTTAACTTACTTTTAAAAGTTATGAATAAAATTACTCTACTTTTGGAAACTTAGTAATAAGATTTAAAAATTTGGAGGTAATAAAAATGAATTTTAAAGATAGTGAAACTCGCATTAATTTAATGAGATCCTTTGCTGGTGAAAGTCAAGCAAGAAATAGATATACTATTGCTGCAAGCTTTGCAAAAAAAGAGGGACTTTACATAGTTGAGCAAGTATTTAATTATACTGCAAACCAAGAAATGGCTCACGCTAATCAATTCTATCAAAAATTAAAAGAAGAAGCTGGAAATAATATAGAAATAGGAAATGGTGCATATCCTGTAGACTTATATGATTCAACTCTAAAATTGTTAAAAGCTGCTCATCACAATGAGTATGAAGAATACGATGATGTTTATAGTAATTTTTCTAAAATTGCTAAAGAAGAAGGGTTTAATGCTATTTCTACATTATTTAGCAACATAGCTTCTGTAGAAAAAATTCATGGAGATAGATTTAATTATTTTGCTAAGCAATTAGAAGAAGAGACTTTATTTAGACGTGATGAATCAATTCAATGGTTTTGTACTAATTGTGGATATATATATGAAGGGAAGGAAGCTCCTAAAGCTTGTCCTGTTTGTCTACATCCTCAAGGCTATTTCATAGAATTCTGCCGTTCTCAATTTGGTTCTAATTACACTACAAAATAAATTTTTATATTTTTAATAAACATTACAAGGAATAATAACAAATATAAAAGCCATACTAACTTTGTAGTTAATACAAAAACTTTTTAAGGAGTGAATTTAAATGGAAAAAAATGAATCTATTAAATGTACAATCAACAACTGCAAGTACAATAATCGTAACGAAAACTACTGTACATTAAATCAAATTAAAGTAGGAACTCATGAACAAAATCCTACAGTAGTTGAATGTACAGACTGCCAATCTTTTGAACTTAAATAGAATATAATTAAACGTAACCCCTTACTAAAAAATACTATATGCAATATAAAATTATATTGCATATAGTATTTTTACTCTTATTTAAGTCAAAAAATTATTTAGGTCAAATATAATCCATCGTTTTAATTTAATGTTCATATTAATTATACTTATAAGGATTAATATGAACCATACAATGCTTAATATTATTATTTTTTTCGACACCATGGTGTATGTTTATTGCTATGTCATGTCCTTCTTCTACTGTAAGTTTTGAATCTACAGACACTTCTACATCTACATATACTCTATTAGCATGTTGTCTCGTTTTTATACTGTCAATATGTCTTACGCCCTCAATAGTCTGAAGTTTTTCATTGATATCACTTATAATTTCTTCATCTGCAGAAGTATCTATTAATTGATTTACACTTTGCTTTAATACATCACAGGCTACTTTTATAATTACAACACAAATAACTATGGCAACTACTGAATCTAAAATTGGCCATCCCATTCTAGCTCCAATTATTCCAATTAAAGCTCCCACTGAAGAAAAAGAATCTGATCTATGATGCCAAGCATCTGCTCTGAGAGCAGAACTATTTATTTTGTTAGCATATTTTATTGTATAAAAATACATCCACTCTTTAACGATAATAGACAATATAGCAGCCCAAATAGCAAGGATTCCTGGATTCTTTATTTCTCCTAAAACAATATTTTTAATACCAGAATATCCTATAGATATAGCAACCACAAAAAGCATTATAGATAAAAACAAAGAAGAAATACTTTCAATTCTTTCATGTCCATAAGGATGGCATTTATCATCAGGTTTATTGGAAAGCTTTAGTCCTATTATTACTCCTATAGTACTAATCACATCAGAAAAAGAATGGATACCATCTGCAATCATCGCATTACTACTAGACATAATACCTACCAATACTTTAATTGTTCCTAAAATGGCATTAACTAAGATTGTATTTTTACTAACTCCTACACCTATACTTGTTCTTTCATCCATAAATTTCCTCCATTATCAATTGACTTTAGTCTAATGTTGAACCACTATTATCTTTTTCCTTAATATCGGAAATCAACAATAATATGGCCATACACCAGATAAAGTATATTATTATAATACTCAGTTACCCTTAATTTGTGAGTTTTCTCAATAAGTTTCTTGTATAATGTATTATCAATTGATAATGAATCTACTTTAATTATCTGTAGTTTAAATATAATTTTTGTTTATCTTTTTAAATAAATTCCATCTTCCAACTTAAATAACCTGTTTCTTCATTTTTTTCATATCTAAAATAAGCAGCAAAGGTATTTCCTTTCTTGCTTCTCAAATTTCTAAATCCTACTTTACCATTTTTAAGAAGTATTTCTACCATTTCTTTTGTAACTTTCTTGCCATAGGATTCAATGTATTTATCATTCTTCCAAATAGTGAATTTACAACCATTTTTCCAGTTACTACACCCAAAGCTTTTTTCTCCTTCCACTACTGGATTTCCGCATATAGGACAATTACCTACACTAACCGTCCCAGGAGAAAGCTCTATCTTTATTTTAGATAACATTGATGTATCCTTTTTTATAATTTCCACAGATTTACTAGTAAAATCACAAATATGCTTAATAAAGGTGTCTTTTTCTACAGTTCCTTTTTCTATATCCGATAGGGTTTTTTCTAGCCTACCGGTGTATTCTAAGTCAAACAAATCCCTTACAGGAAACATCTCTACCATTGTCCTACCTAACTCTGTACAAGTTAGGTTTTTTCCTTTAGTAGTAATATATCCTATATCTTTAAGTTTTTTAATAGTTTCAGCTCTAGTAGCTGGTGTTCCTATACTAAAACCGCTCAATATGGACTTCATTAATTCTTCCGAAGTTTCCTCTAAATTATCTTCTGAAGAGTTTTCATCATCATCATCATTATTTTCTTCTTTTCCTAAACTCTTACCACAGGTTTCCATAACCCTTAGCAAAGTCTTTTCTGTATGATTTTTAGGTGGCTTCTTTGTTACGGTGTTAACTTTATTTCCTACAATATCCACTACTTCCTTTTCCATAACTAAAGGAAGTATAGTATCCTTAGTTTCTATCTTTTCTACCACACGCCAGCCTTCAACAATTTGAACTTTACCCTTGGAAACAAATATGCCTTTAATATTTTCCTCATAAACCTTAGCCGTAATTTTTGTTTCCTCAAATTCAGCAATAGGCATAAATTGCATTATAAATCTATTTTTCACTGCATTATAAACAATTGCTTCATCAGCACTAAGGCCGCTTGGTTTTATATAAGTTGGAACTATAGCACTATGACTCTCCACCTTAGAATTATCAAAAACCCTTTTAGTTTTTGCAAATTTTATTTGATTTTCGTATGGTAGACCCTTTTTAAGATTCTCCAAAACCTTCCTTGTTCTATCCTCTAAGCTTTCTTCTAGGACAATACTGGCAGTTCTAGGATAAGTAATAAACTTTTTTTCATAAAGAGACTGGGCAACCTTTAAAACCTTATCGGAAGTCCATCCTTTAAATTTACTAGTAATATGTCCTTGAAGATTTGATAAGTTAAATAGATACGGTGGATATTCCCTTTTCTTCTCTGTTTGCTTATCAACTATCTCCGCTCTTTGTCCTTGTAGTAATTTTCCTATATTACTTAAATAAGACTTCTCTTCGAATTTTTCTGAATCATTTTCATAATATAGACCTTCGTACTCCTCATTAGCCTTAGTCTTAAAGGTAGCCGATAACTTATAATAAGTAGTAGCTACAAAGTTTTCAATTTCCATGTCCCTATCATAGATTATCTTTAGAGTTGGTAATAACACTCTTCCTATGTTTAGCATTTTAACATCTTCAAATTTATATCTCAAAGTTGCCACAGATGTAAGATTTATCCCAATAACCCAATCTGCCCATTGCCTTCCTATTCCAGCATCTTGTAAGGACTTCATTTCTTTATTAGGCTTTAAAGCTTCCATACCCTTTTTTACTTCATCTGGAGTCCACTCATTTAGAAGAAGCCTATATACAGGCTTTTCTTCATTGAAATATATAAATAATTCATCTGCTATAACCTGACCCTCTCTATCAAAGTCTGTGGCGGATATTATTCCATCTACATTCTCTCTATCTATAAGTGATTTAATAATGCTAAGCTGTTTCTCAGCTCCCTTATCAGTAATATTTCTATTAAGTGAATCACTTTTTATCTTATATTTAAACTCCTTAGGTATAAATGGAAATTTAGAAAACTCCCATCCCTTCATGCTTTCATCATAATCTTTAGCATCATATAGTTGTAATAAGTGACCAAACGCCCATGTAACTAAATAATTCTCACCCTCAAAGTATCCATCTTTTCTAGTTTTTATATTTAAAGCTTCTGCAATATTCTTTGCCACGGATGGTTTTTCCGCAATAATAACCTTAGCCACTTCTCTCACACCTTACTTATTTTCTCTTACTTAAATAAATTTACTTATATTTATAGTTATTTTTAATTCTTAAAACTTTCCACTTAATTATACAATAAAATAAAACTTTATTAAAACTAGACATTTATTTTACAATATAAACTTTTTTGACTAGACCCTAAGGTAGTAGATTATGATTTATCAGAAGTGATAATATGAGGATTTTATCTATAAAAACATATAAATATTTTCATAGATAAATATGGAGCTATTTATAATGTTAAATAGCTCCTTTGTCAATACTTATCGGCTAACTTATCTTGAACTAGCCCTTCTAAATATATATTGCACAGCTAGGTTCCAAATCAAGTAAAGCTCCGAACCTTTGTGATGCTGTAAAAAAGCAAATTAGTGCAAAAAGCTCTGAGATTTCTTTTTCACTGAATAGTTCTCTTAAACTTTTAAAAGTCTCCTCTGTTAAAACTATATTCTTTGAAATCATATCTGCAATTTTCGTTGCCATTCTTATATTTTTATCCTCTATATCTTCAGAAGGCTTTCCCTTTGCCATACAATATTTACATCCATTGTTAAAAGCAAGAGTACGTCTTACTTCTTCTTTTAATTCATAACCAAAAGTTTTAGATTTTAAAAAACTTATTTCTAAATTACTCCAACCTTTCATTATCTCACTGTTATATCCAAGTAGTTGTTCAAAGGATGTTATCCCCTCATTTGAAAAATTTATTTTTGTCATAATATCTCTCCTTTATTAATCAAATCTAATTTTATTAATATTATATATAAATAAAATTGAATTTTGTATTTCATATGACATATAATAAAACCTATATATATATCATACAAAATATTAAAAAGGAGAAAATATTTCAAATGAAATTTGACGAAATTGATGTAATGATTCTATCCGAATTAGAAAAAAATAGTAGATTATCCATAAGAGAGTTGTCAAAGCGAATTAACCTATCCCCATCCTCTGTTACAGAGAGAGTAAAAAGACTTGAAGATAACAGAATAATAGAAGGCTATACTATTACTATAAATAAAAAGAATCTTGCTCTATCCATTGATTGTATAATAAAAATCACCATGAAAAATGGTGAATATGAGCGATTCAAAAATTTTATTAAAGACTACAATCGCAGTGAATGGTGCTATAGAATTGCTGGGGATGGTTGTTTTATTGTTAAACTTTCAGTTAAAGATTTAAGTGACATTGAAGAATTTATTAATGAAGTATCTCCATATGCAACAACTAGTACTAATATTGCATTCTCAGAAGTAGTCATAGAGAATTCTATAAATAAGTTTTTAATATAAGTTTTTTATTCTGTCCATAGTTCCCATGTTAAAATACTCTGATCATAATCCTGTTACCTTAGTGTTTAAATTAAAATAAAAAAAGAAAGCCTCCATGAACTACATATAATTCATGGAAGTTTCCTTTTGTAGAGTTAATTATAGCTTATATTTTTTTAACGAATTCTGATTTTAAACTCATAGCTCCAAAACCATCAATTTTACAATCAATGTTATGGCCATCAGATGCATCAGGAACTAAACGTATATTTTTTACTTTCGTTCCTATTTTTATTGATGATGAAGCACCTTTTACTTTAAGATCTTTAATTATTGTTACAGAATCACCATCTTGTAACACATTTCCATTTGCATCTTTTATAACATTAATATCTTCATTATTTTCATTTTCAGCTTGTACTCCCCACTCGTGAGCACATTCTGGGCAAACAAAAATACTTCCATCTTCGTAAGTGTATTCTGAATTACATTTTGGACAATTAGGTAAATTACCCATAACTTCATTTCCTCCATTCGTTACTATAGTTCTGATACATAAGATTCACTTTATAAAATAATATATACAGCTTCTTATGTTCTTATATACTATCATAGTCTTCCTATATTGACAAATTCTATTTATAATTTAACTCAAGCTTTCCAGTACTTAATTACAGAAATCTCATCACCAGGTTCTATCCATCCTTCTTCTAATACTTGAGCAAAAATCCCTTCTCTAGGCATAACACACTCCCCTGTGGTCTTCATTATTTCACAGTCCTTATGACATTCTTTTCCAATCTGTGTCACCTCCATAATAACTTCTCCAATGGAAAGCTTTGTTCCTATGGGTAGTTCATATAAAGTTATTCCTTGTGTTGTTATATTTTCTGCAAATATTCCTGGGACTAATTCTTTATTTATTTTTCCTCTAAGCTTATCTATGCTTTCATCTCCTAACAAGCTAACTTGTCTATGCCAATTACCACCATGAGCATCTCCTTCTAATCCGAAGTCGATCTTAAAGAAACCTCTTTTTATAGGTGTTTTTATAACCCCTTTCTCAGTACTTATATTTATACTAATAACCTTTGCCATATCCATCTTCTCCTATCTTTAAAAATAATTAATCTCTCCAGATTTTCCACCAATCTTTCGAAGTAGCCTAATATCACTTATAACCATTGATTTATCTACTGACTTACACATATCATATATAGTTAATGCTGCTATGGATACCGCTGTTAAAGCTTCCATTTCTATACCGGTTTCCCCTATTGTTTTAGTTGTAGCTATTATATCTACCTTACTTTTATCATGATCTAGGTGAAAGGTAATATCACACCCTGACATCATGATAGAATGACACATGGGAATTATATCTGAAGTTTTCTTTGCTCCCATTATCCCACCCACTTGAGCTACGGAAAGTACATCTCCCTTTATAATTTCCCCTTTGTCTATCTTTTCTAAAGTAGATTTCTTCATATAAATAGAACCGCAGGCTATTGCCTCTCTATCTGTCTTTTTCTTTTCACTAACATCTACCATTCTAGCTCTTCCTTGCTCATTTATATGAGTGAATCCTTCATCTATTTGAACATCTTTAATCATAAGTTATCCTCCTATTTGAAACATTTGCTTATTGCTTCTACTTTTTCCTTCCATAGATAGTCTATGTCCTAATGGCTTATTATACATAGCTCCTAAAATCTTTTTCTTAAGAATACTATATTCTCTACTCTCTCGTAAATCACAGTATGATAAATTATATTTTTTAAATAAATCTCGTACATCTGATAGAATATTAATTTCCTCTTCACCATGCAAACAAGACTTAATTCCACCTTCAGCAGTTAATCTAACTCTATTACACTCACTACAAAAATTACAACTTATAGGACTAATAAATCCAATTCTCCCTTTTCCCTTACTACTTTTATAAAGTTCTGCCGTTGAAGATACTCTATGATCTTCAGGTATAAGATTAGGATGTGACTCTACTATATCCTTATAGGGTATAAAATGATTTTTAAATAACTCTGTACCTGCTCCTATAGGCATTAATTCTATAAACCTCACATCTATAGGCATTTTCTCTGCAATTTTAATAAACTCATCAACCTCGTCTAAGTTTATACCTTTCATAAGCACCACATTAATTTTCACCGGAGTAATGCCCTTATCTAAACATACTTCTATACCTTCTTTAACTTTTTTAAGATATGATCGTCCTGTTATTCCTTCATACTTGTCTTCCTTTAATGTATCCATACTAACATTTACTCTATTTAACCCTGCCTTCTTTAATTCATCTATTTTATCCTTCAAAAATATGCCATTAGTAGTTAAAGATATATCTTTAATTCCTTTAACTTGGGATGCATTATATATAATCTTAGAAATATCCTTTACAATCAACGGTTCTCCACCAGTAAATCTAACTTTCTCAACACCACATTCAGCAAATATTCTAATAATTAAATCTATTTCTTCTATAGACATTTTCGAACTAACATAATTTTGATTACACTTTCCTTCTGGCATGCAATACATACATCTTAAATTGCACATATCCGTAAGAGAAACTCTTAAATAATTTATGTTACGTCCATGAGAATCTTCCATAAATACTCCTCCCTTTATACTCCCTATAAATCAACTTCACTCCTAGCACATTCTGAAGTTTCTCCAGATAAAATCTTTAGTCCATGATCTAAATATGGAAAAATGAATTCTATATTTTCTTTAGCACCTCTAGGACTTCCTGGTAGATTTATAATTAAAGAATTCTTTCTAATACCTACAATTCCTCTAGACAGCATCGCTCTTGGTGTAATTTCCATAGACTTCATTCTCATAAATTCTCCAATCCCAGGTACATACTTTTCTATAACTTGTAAAGTTGCTTCTGGAGTTACATCCCTCTTTGAAAATCCAGTTCCTCCATTAGTAATTACCAATGGTATATTTAATTCATCACATATATATATAAGTTCTTTTTTTATATCTACAACTTCATCAGGTATAATTTTATAATAATGGACTATATATTTATTTTTTTCTAAATACTCCCTTAACACTTGCCCTGTCTCATCTATACGCTGTCCTTCAGAACCTTTATCACTTATAGTTAAAATTGCAGTTTTTTTCATACTATAACCTCCATAAAGTTATTGTTAATTCAAATATTTAAATAAATATAATTTTTATATTAAACGCAAAATTATATCCTGACTATCTCCTCAGTTTTTATTAATATCAATTATATCATATTTATTATATTTTATGTAAATATATTCAATTTTTTTCAAATTGTACATTATAAAAATAATTAGTTTCCCGATTTTTATTTTCTATAACATACCTTTTAATACATAAACTAAATTGTAAATTTTATATGTTATTACATTTATTTCTTGATATAAACCTTCTACAAATGTAGAATATAATTATATACTACATTTGTAGAAGTGATAATAATGGTTAATACTTTTTCAACCAATTTTAATGGAGGTGTAGATAACACGAAAAAAAGATTTAAAAATATTTTTGATATGAAGAACAAACTTAATGGTATCTTCTTGTTATGTATTATACTTTTCTTTAGTATCGTTATATTTTCCCTAATTGCTTGCGAAAGAGTAAATCCTTCTCCTGATAAAACCGTTGCTGAATCTTTTATAGAAAATTACTATAATATTTCAGACTACACTTTAACAGATCAACTTTCTAAGCTTTTTGAAAGCTCTCTTGAAGGACGTGCTCCTTCTAATGGGGAGACAGGTATTGTTACACTTTCTCCTGAAGATGAAACTAAAATTAGAGAAGCTTGTTTAAAAAATATAGGTGATTCTATTACTTCTCAATTAGGTGATGAACTTATTTTAAATAGATTTCCCTTATCTTCTATAAAAATGGCTAAGGACTATGAATACACCACTACCATATCTAACATTATTCTTGATAAAATCTCTAGTGATAATGATACCGAAGCTTACTACAAATATAATGCTGATATTAATATAATATATAATGATGGATACAAGGAAAAGCAAACTCTAGAAGGAAAAATTAAGCTAATAAATAAAAATAAAAAATGGCTTGTTTCTATTTTTACTCCATTGACAGAAATATTACCAAATAAAAAATATTATAATCCACAAAATTTAGATTCTCATTCACTACAAACTAATGATTCTACTTCTATAAATCATGATATTAGCTCCGCTGAAGAATTTTGTAATTCATATATGAATGCTATGATAAACAAAGAATATTCCTTCATTTACAATTATACAGTTAATTCTTCTAATAGTGATACTTTAGAAGAAGGTCAAAAAATATGGGATGAAATAGATATTGACTATGTAAAAATACTTAATGCTGAAGTAAGAAATAATAAAGCTTATTACGAACTAGAAATAAACGTTAAAGAACCAGGAAATTCAGCCTTCGATAAAGGTGTAACCGTCAGGTGGCTATATATATTTTATAGTAACAAAAGTAATACTTGGGTTGCAGAGGGACTTATGTCTGGTGGTAAACCAGATGAAAGCTGGTGGAATACTATTTATGGTGGTTAATACTGATATTATAAAGCCAATAAGTAGAGACTACTCTCTACTTATTGGCTCATTTACTTTCTCGTATAAAGTTATAACATCCTCACTATTTTTTCCTTCAGTAATATTATAATCTTCATCAACCTCATCTTCTTTTTCTTTTTTCCTAAACCTTATTCTCCACTTTGTATCTTTTTGTATAACTCTATCAGCTTTTTTAAATAAGCTTAGTATTATAAATATGATTACGGCTGCTGTTAAGGATAGTGCATAGAGTCCTCTTCCTACCGCTAAACCTAAGCATGCCACAATCCAAAGAGTTGCGGCAGTAGTTAATCCCCTTACAGATCCTTTCTCTCTTAAAATAGTACCAGCTCCTAAAAATCCAACACCACTTATAACCTGAGCTCCTAATCTAGCTATATCGACTTTTATAACTTCAGCATACATAGGATTTTGAGCAATAACCATGATTTTTTGTATATCATACTCTGTTATTAAAGAAATAATTGTAGCTCCTAAGCATACTAATATATGAGTTCTAAACCCTGCTGGACTATTTTTAAATTCCCTTTCATATCCAACAAGTCCCCCTACTATAACGCCTACTATAAGCCTTTCTAACACTACTATATAATCCATAATTCCCTCCCCATCATAGTATAATTACTTATATTATATTCATAGGTTTAATATTGTTTAAAAAAATGTTATAATTATTTTACAACTTAAAGGCAAGGAGGATTTTAGATAATACTTTAAACTTATCTAAATAACAGTTATATGAAAAGAAAAGAAAATTTAATTCGTATAATTACCGGAATAATCTGTGGATTATCTGTATTATCTCTAATAGTTACCATCGTCTCATCTATTTCTATGCTTTTAGGATTTGACGTAAATATTCAATCAAAATTATTAACTTTAATAAGCACATCTGATATTATATCTACTGAAATATCATCTTTACTCATACTTATTTGTATGTCCATTGGAGTTATTGTTTGCTTAAATATAAATAAAAATTCAACTAATTAGAATAATAATATTAAAAACTAATCCCCATGAAAAAATTATATATTTTCATTGGGATTATATATTTTTTTATTGTCTAAAATACATGTCTACTAATTCTGGAAACCTATCTATTTTATAATCATAATCTTCCACATTCCCAAATCCATAAGATGCATACACAAAAGGTATTCCTGCTAACCTAGCTGCATTTCTATCCCCTTGTGTATCACCAACATACATAGGATTCTTTAAATTATTTCTATTAATTATGAGTTTTATATTCTCACCCTTTGTAAGTCCCGTTCTTCCTGGATGTTCAAAATCTATAAAATATTTTTTCATGTTATGAGCATGAAAAAAAGCTTCTATATAACCGTGGTGACAGTTACTAACTATAAATAGCTTATATTTTTGTGAAAGCTTCTTTAAGGTTTCTTCTAGTCCTTGAAAAAGGATTCCTCCATGAAGCGGTAAATATTCATTTTCTTTCTTACAGCAATAATTCATAAATTCAATTGCTCTTTCTTCCTTCAAATCTGGAAGAAGGATCTTAACTAAATCTATAACTGGTACCCCTACTACTGATTTTAATTTTTCCTTTGTAATTATTGCATCTATATCACTAAAATCCTTTATAGCTTCATTCCATATTTCTACAATCGCATCTAATGAATCCCACATAGTTCCGTCTAAATCAAATATAATGCTATCTACTGTCTCTAATATCATAAACTCACTCCTAAATATCTTATTTTCATTAGTAATTATTCATAATTAGGCTCCAAATAAACTATTTTTTTGCCATGTTCCTTCGCATATTTAATTTCACTTCTGGTGCTAGAGCCTATATACCCATTCTTATTTATAACAAAGATTTCATCTGCCATATCAATTTTTCTTTTATGAATATCATCAAGCATGATTTTAATTTCATCTGTAATTATAGTTCCAAATTCACCATCTGCGTGGCCGAATAATCCTACTGATATTACAATTATCCCCTGAAGAGTTAACTCCTTTTGAACTTTTATAAAATCCTCTTTAAACTTTGTACTTCCGCATAAAGTTACTACTTTATATTTACCCACCATTTTATACTCACTTCCCAACTTTTAAATGTAAAACTATAGCAAATTATAAGTTACCATTCTTACAAAAGAAGTTATCAAAAATTTTAATAATACACTAACATATAAATTATATCATAATATTCTAAAATATTTTGTTAATGGACACTAAGTGGATTTGATATCTTTGCCATGTAGTTCTAATTTACTTAATTCTTCATCAATAATACTCTTATCTAATCTTTCAAATAAAACATGAAAATTACTTATATTTACTCCTGAATTTAATTGAATCTCTTTCCACCTATTTTCTTCGCAATAAAACCAACTTTTAATCTTTTCTGAGGACTCTGGCAAAAATGGATTTAGAAGATTTGCTAGGTTTACAATAGCATATAAACAATTATAAATAGTATTTTCACACTGTTTATTATCTTGTTTTATGGTAATCCATGGCATTTCTTCATCAAAATATTTATTTATACTTCGTATAAATGTAAATATTCTTTCTATGCCAGATTTTAAATTTCCTTCTTCTATATTTTCCCCAATATTTTTATATAATTCTTCTATAGTGCTTTTAATTGACTCTTCAACTTTTCCTTTTGGTACCTTGCTATTAAAATTCTTCTTAACAAATACCAAAGTTCTATTAACTAGGTTTCCATAAGCTCCCAATAATTCACCATTATTTTTATTTATGAACTCCCTCCAAGTAAAATCAGCATCTCTTCTTTCAGGTCCATTTGCAATAAAGAAATATCTTATTAAGTCACTATTATATCTATCTACTATATCTGGTACCCAAATTGCCCAGTTATTACTTGTTGATATTTTCTTTCCTTCTAAAGTCACATATTCACTAGAAATAACCTTATCTGGATTTCTTTCTGGTCCTGTTCCTCTTAATAATGCTGGAAGTATGATTGTATGAAATGGTATATTATCTTTTCCATGAATATAATATGAAATACTGCTACTATTCCAATAATCACTACAATTTTTATTATTTTCTTTTCCCCACTTCTCACTTACAGTTAAATATCCCAATACCGCATCAATCCATACATATACTTTCTTATCTTCAAATCCTTTAATTGGTATATCTATTCCTATATCTAAATCCCTAGAAATAGCTCTATCTTTCAAACCTTCATTTAAGTATCTTTCTGTACTATTTACTGCATTTATTCTCCAGTTTTTTCTAGACCTTTCTAAATGCTTTCTAAGTCCTTTTTCAAAAGTAGATAATGCAAAGTATAATTGTTTAGTGGATTTTACTACTGGCTTACTACCACATAATTTACACAGTCTATCCTTTAACTCTAAAGGATCTAGAAGGGTTGAACAATTTTCACATTGATCACCTCTTGCAATACTATTGCAATGCGGACATACTCCCTCTACATATCTATCAGGTAAAAATTGTTTGCACTCCTCACAATAAACTTGACTTACTTTTTTTTCATATATTAAGCCTTTTTCATATAGACTTATAATTATCCTTCTTACTTCTTCTTTATGCTGATTATCATCAGTTCTTGAATAACAATCATAGCTGAAATTTAACTTATCAAAACAATACTTAAATTCCTCATGATATCTATTAGCTATAACTTCTGATAATACACCCTCCTTTTTTGCTCTAATAGAAATAGGTGTTCCGTGACAATCACTTCCTGAAATATATAATACATCATCCCCTTTTGCTCTATAATATCTAGCTATAACGTCTCCAGGCAATAATGCTGCAATATGTCCTATGTGCAACGAACCATTGGCATAAGGCCATGCTCCTCCAATTAAAATATTCATTCTACTCTCCTCCTCTTATACTATTTAATTTTTCACTTCTCCAAATTATAAATTTGGAGTAAAACTAAAAACTCTCGTTCCTAAGAAATTAATCTTAGGAACGAGAGTTAAAACTTCGTGTTACCATCCTACTTCATTTACATTTCACAATATAAATCTCTTCAAGTACGTTATAATTAAATTTGCTTACATGAAATTTATTCCACGACTAGTACATAGATAAAATTTCTCATAAAAATCCTGTTTATAGTTATACTCTATCACTATTACGGGTGAACCCGTTGCAGCCTTAATATTAAATCTCGGTGCACTGCTCCAAGGCCATTTTCTCTTTAATATCCATTGCTTCTTCTCACCAATGAAAGCTCTCTGTATAAGTATTCTTAAAGTTACTTTCCTTTTCTTTGCATTTAGCTATTATACTTATAATTATATATATATTTACCAACTTGTCAATTGAAGTTTAAAACTATTAATTATTAATAGTTTTTATTACAAATAGAAAATAGTAATATTTAATTATTATCATCAAAACAATAATGCATTTTATAACTAAACTATCTAAAATTATAAGTGGAAATGCCATCATAAAATCAGCAAATAACAATATAGTCATCTTTTGTTTTAAAGTCATTGCTTTTTCCTTTACAAAACTATCTAGGTGTTTTTTATATATCTTTGTGTTCTTGAACCAAATATCAAATCTCTCAGACCCTTTTACAAAGAAAAAAGAGGCTAACAGCAAAAATGGTGTTGTAGGGAGTATAGGTAATATAATCCCTATCGCTCCAAGTGTAAAACATATCAACCCTACAGATACGCATATAAACTTTTTACACTTATTCATAGTAACTCCCTTCCTAAATCCTTATAGAGATAATCATTTTAATATGTATACATTATAATAACCAACAATTAATTTCAATATATTTTATCAATTATTTTTTTCTATTTTAATAATTTAAATCTTTATCTTTAGTAAACAAGACAAAAACAGAAAAAGCCTACCATCTATATGGTAGACTTTTTCTGTCTGTGTCTTGTTTAATGTCTAGTTCTTTTAAAATTATAGGGAAATTTTAAATGAAACTAATTATATATATTAAATTGTTAATATATAGCATAAAAAATTTGTTCTATAATATTATTATAATACAAAATACTAAAATTTCAAAATATATTTTTCTACAAAATTTTAATTTTTTCTTAATTTTAGTCCTTTATTCCAATATATTAGGGTATACTCTATATAATATCATCTCTAAAAATATTTAAATTAATTTTAACATATTCTTTAAAATGTTATTACTTTTAAAAGTAGCTTATTTCCTACAAACTGTAAACGTTTATAAGTGGTATTAATTAAAGTATATCACTATTATATTCTATGTCAATTCATTACAATAAAGTGGAATGCTAATTTTATTTGTACTAATATATACTAATTTAAAATTAAATATGATATATTTAATTTTGTTATTAATATAGTTATAGGAGAATTATTATGGAAAATAAATTTAAAATAACAAGTCCTAGATATCAACAAATAGCAGCCGATGTTGCAGCCAAAATTGTTGATGGTCATTATAAAGTTGGTGATAAGATTTATGCAAGATCTTCTCTTGCAAGTCAATATGGTGTCTCATCTGAAACTGCAAGGCGTGCTATTTGTGTATTATCAGACTTAAATATTGTAGATACTTCAAAAGGTAGTGGAGTTACTATAAAGTCCTACGAAAATGCTATAAAATTCGTTAAACAACATGATGATATTAATACTATAAGTAATCTAAAGCAAGATATTATTGATAGTGTTGACAGACAAAAAAAAGAAATAAAATTTTTATACGGATGTCTTTCTGATTTAATAGATAAAACTGATAGATTACGCTCTGTAAATCCATTTACACCATTTCAAGTAGAAATAACATCTGCTACACCTTATATTAATAAATCTGCATCTGATATAAACTTTTGGCATAATACTTCAGCAACAATAATAGCAATCAGAAGAAACGACTCTTTACTTATGTCACCAGGACCATACGCAGTTTTTCAAGAAAATGATATATTTTATTTTGTTGGAGATGAAAATTGCATTGAGCGTGTAAAAAAATATTTATATCCCTAATTTAAATTGTATGTAATAAACTTAATATAAATTAATTAAACTATCAGAAAATAATATATTAATCTTTGCTAGTATATGAACTAAGATTAATATATTTTTGCGATAGTTTATTTTTTTTGAATTTGACAAAGTAACAACTTTCATTTATAATTAGGTTGTTACTTTACAAAGGAGGATTTACATTGATAAAATTCGAGAATATTTCAAAAAAATTTAAAAATACTACTGTTCTTTCTGATGTCTCTTTTGAGATTGAAAAAGGTAAATTAGTAGCTATTATAGGTGAAAGTGGTTGTGGAAAGACAACTACACTAAAAATGATAAATGGTCTCATAACACCAACTTCTGGTAAAATATATATTAACAATGAAGATATTAGCACTAAAAATGTAATAGATCTTAGAAGAAATATGGGTTATGTTATCCAGCAAACAGGTTTATTTCCTCATATGACCATAAGAGAAAATATTGAACTAATACCAAAAGTTCAAAATAAAAATCCTGAAGACATTACACAACAAACATATAATTTAATGGATATGGTTGGTCTTGATTGTGATAAATTTCTTAATCGATACCCTGTAGAACTAAGTGGAGGGCAACAACAAAGAGTAGGTGTCGCAAGAGCCTTTGCCACTAATCCAGATATAATATTAATGGACGAGCCATTTTCAGCTCTTGATCCAATTACACGTTCAAGTTTGCAAGATGAACTTGTGAATTTACAATCAAAACTAAAGAAAACTATTATATTTGTAACCCACGATATGGATGAAGCTATAAAAATATCAGATAAGATGTGTATCATGGATAAAGGCAAAATTATTCAATACGATACACCTGAAAATATATTAAAAAACCCCGTTAATGATTTTGTCTCACAATTTGTTGGTAAAAAAAGAATCTGGACCTCTCCTGACTTTATTAAAGCTGAAGATATTATGATAGAAAATCCTATAACTTGCTCTAAGGACCTATCAATATTTAAATGTATAGAAAAGATGCGTTCGTACAAAGTTGATAGCTTAATGGTTGTTGATAACAAATCAAAAAAACTGCAAGGAATAGTAAAGGCAAAACAAATGCGATCAATTGATGATAAATCAATTCAAATCAGTTCTATTCTTAACAATAATTATATTTATGTTTCTCCAAATGATACTATAATTGATATTTTAAAAATTGTAAATGAGAATAATATTTCAACAGTTCCTGTTTTAAATGATAGTAGCAGTCTTATTGGATTAATTACTGAAAGTAGTCTTGTTACAACGCTTAGTCAACAATATATAGAAGAGGAGGCGTAGTAATATGAATATTTTAGAATACATTTTACAAAATAAAACACAAATTATATCATTATTGATTGAGCATATCAGACTTACTTCAATTTCAGTTGGCCTAGCAATTTTAATAGGTGTTCCCCTAGGAATTCTAATTTCCTATGTCAAGAAGTTAAATAAACCAATTCTTGGAGCAGCAAATATTATTCAAGCTATACCTAGTATGGCTTTATTAGGATTTTCCATACCATTTTTAGGTATAGGAACTCTCCCTGCAGTTACAACAGTAATTCTATATTCCTTGTTGCCTATAATCAAAAATACTTATACTGGGATTTCTAATATTAACCCACAGACAATTGAAGCCGCAAAAGGAATAGGATTGACAAAATTTCAAATTCTAACAAAAATTCAAATTCCATTAGCTCTCCCTGTTATAATGGCTGGAGTTCGAATTTCTTCTGTTACTGCTGTTGGCTTAATGACCATTGCTGCCTTTATAGGTGCCGGTGGATTAGGTTACCTTGTATTCTCTGGAATAAGAACTGTGAATAATAATCAAATACTAGCTGGTGCAATCCCAGCATGTATACTAGCTTTAGCTGTAGATTTTCTAGCTAGTATTGTTGAAAAACTAACAACTCCAATCAGTTTACAAAAGGTTAAGTCTAATACAAAAAAAGATTTCATGAAAACTCGTAAAATGCAAAAAGGAATATTAGCAATCTCAAGTATTTTTATTATTCTAATATTTATATTTTCTGCAATTACTAATGTTAATACTAACTCAAAAGTAATTACTGTAGGGAGTAAAGATTTTAGTGAACAAATGATATTAGGCCACATGGTTTCAGATTTAATTGAAGAAAATACTGATATTTCAGTAAATCGTAAAATAAATCTTGGTGGTACTCAAGTATGTTTTTCTGCTTTAAAATCTGATGACATAGATTTATATATTGAATATAGTGGGACAGCTTATGGAGATACCTTAGGCAATCCTCCTATAAGTGATATGGAAAAAGTATATGCTACTGTAAAAAATGATTTCAAAGAAAAATACAATATTGAAGTTTTAAAACAAATGGAGTTTAATAATACTTATACCTTAGCTGTTGAACAAGAAACAGCTGAAAAATATAATTTAGAAAGTATTAGTGATCTTTCACTCATTGCTACTAACCTAAAGTCTGGAACTACCTTAGAATTCTTAAACAGGGATGATGGTCTTCCTGGACTAAGCAAAAAATACAATTTTTCATTTAAAGATTCTATAGGCCTTGATGGTTCTCCACGATACACTGCTTTAATCAGCAAAGAGATAGATGTGGTAGATGCCTTCGCAACAGATGGATTGCTAAAGAAATTTAAATTAAAGACATTAAAAGATGATAAGAACTTTTTCCCACCCTATTATGCTATGCCTATAGTTAGAGGTGAAACTCTTAAAGAGTATCCAGAAATAATTCCTCTATTGGAACAATTATCAACTATCCTTAATGATGACATCATGATGGAACTTAATTATAAAGTTGATGAACTACAGATGGAACCTAATGATGTATCCCGAGAATTTTTAGAAAAACAAGGTTTAATATAAATATAATAACTTTTTATTACAACTAATAAGTTATATATTAAATTTCAAATACAAGAGACTGTGCAGAATAGATTAAAAATCACTCTGCAACAGTCTCTTTTTCTCATTAAGGTTGTTTTACTTTATTTTTATCACTTGTCCTGGGTATATTAAATTTGGATTTGATATATTATTAAGCTTAACAAGAGTTGAAGTAGTAGTATCAAACCGCTGTGCTATCTCACTTAAAGTATCCCCCGATTTTACAGTATAATAGGATGAACTACTAGCATTACCTTTAGATGAAGAACTACCTGATGGTAATACTATTTTTTGTCCTGGATATATTAAATTAGGATTTGATATATTATTAATACTAGCTAGAACTTTAGTTGTAGTTCCATATTCTTGTGCTATACCGCTCAAAGTATCTCCTGATTTTACAATATAATAGGATGAATTACCGGTATTACCTCCTGTTGAAGAACTACCTGTTGGCAATATTATTTTTTGTCCTGGATATATTAAATTAGGATTCGATATACCATTAATAGATGCCAATACTTGATAGGTTGTATTATATTTTTCTGCTATTCCACTTAAAGTATCCCCTGATTGTACTGTATAGTATTTATCATTTTTACTATTATCATCTGTACTTGGACTTTCTGGTATACTTTGTCCATTTAATAATATTCCCTCATTGAACTCATTTAGGTCACAATTTCCACTTACACCGGGGACTTGTCCAGTACTTGAAAATTGAAAACCAACCCATTGATTCCATATTGGATTACTAGCAGGTTTGCTTACCCCATATTCAGCAATCCATAAAGGATATATTCCTAACCTACTATCTAAACTAGTTCTTGCAAAATTAGTATAGGTATAAACTACGATACCTTTACTAGTTAGTCTCTTAACCTCTTCTAAAAATATTATTGCTGCACTTGTTAAAGATGTCTTATTTAAACCATTAGTCTGTTCTATATCTATAGCTAGTCTACAATCAAATTCTCTATTTCCAATGGTATTTACAAAATGCCTAGCTTGAGCTTTAGGATCTATTCCTCCTAGAAAGAAGTGATAAAATCCAACCTTCAAACCCTGCTCTTTAGCATTTTTATAGGATGAAGAAAAATAATTATTAACATAGCTTATACCTTCCGTTGCTTTAATATAAACTATTTCTATCCCACCGTCTTTTACTTTTTTAAAATTTACATTTCCTTGCCAACTACTTATATCAATCCCCTTATAATTACTACTATTTCTACTTTCCATAGAAACACCTCCTCTCTATATAAATATGCTCTTTATTAATTTATTCTACTCTCTATTATAATTTTTACATTATATAACTAACTTTAATATGATGACAGTATTATAACAACTAAACACATTATAAAAATAGCTATTTGACTTTTAGAATGTCAAATAGCTATTTTCTATTTTACTAATTATTATTTTGTGATACCTTCCATATCCTCTATAATTAAATCAGCTGCTTGAAGTCCAGCTCCACCCACATACCAAGCTTGAGCATTTAGATAAACTATATTTCCATTTTTATATGTGTCTGTAGTTTTTACTAATTCATTCTCTATTACTTCCTTAGCTGCTGAATAATCTTCTGATCCACTTGTTCCTGCTGACTTATCAACTACAAAAAGATAGTTTGGATTTTTAGCTAATAAGTACTCATAAGTTATATTTTGACCATGCTTTGATACTTCTATATTCTCATCTGTTGGAACAAAGCCGAACTTTTCAAATATAATTGAAAATCTTGATCCTGCTCCGTATACACTCATAGAACCATCTGTAATTATAGTAGCTAAAGCATTAAACCCTTGCTCTTTTATTTTTTTGCCTACTTCTTCAACTCTTTTATTAAGTTCTTTTAATTTAGATGTTGCTGCATCTTCTTTCCCAAATATTTGTCCTATTATGTTTACATTTGACTCTAATGACTCTAAATACTTTGTAGTATCTGTTCCTAATTGTATTGTTGGAGCTATAGCAGAAAGTTCCTCATAATAATCAGCTTGTCTACCTTCAATTATTATTAAATTCGGTTTGATCTCATTGATTACTTCTAGACTAAATTCTTTTAATCCACCTAAATCTGTATATTTTTCTTCCTTATATTCTGAAAGATAAGTTGGCAGGTTTTTCTTTGGTAATCCTACTAATCCTTTTATATCTAATGAATCCATAATATCTAAAGATGCATAGTCTAATACTACTACTTTTTCTGGATTCTTAGGTACCTCAGTTTCTCCAGCAGTATGGATTATTTTTATAGTTTCACCTTTTTCCCCTTCATTATCTTTGTTACCAAGTTTTGTAGCTGCAAACACACCAATTAAAGCAACTATTGCAACTCCTACTATTATATTAATTTTTTTCTTATTCATTTGTTTCACCTATTCCTTTCATCTATATCCAATTAATATTTTCCTTATATCTTAATATTTATTTATAATAAATTTCTTTAATTTTGAATTTAAGAATAAATTATATTTTATTGTTATAGAAATCATAGATTTCTTTTTCTCGCTTTGCTCGTAAGGATACTCCTTGTCACCTTACTATTTGAAACTTACTCCTTTTCGTTACACTCAAATGAGTAAGTTTCCATAATTAAATCATAGATTAAAATGGTCACTTAAGTTCGACCAACCAAATCATAGATTTGGGGTCTCTCTTAGAAATATACGCAGATGTTGTTTCCGTTTATATTCTTTATGTGAAAATCTATTTCATATACGTCTTCTAAAACATCTTTTGATATTATGGCATCAGTTATATCATCTTTAACTATCTTTCCATCTTTAAGAATAACTATTTTATCTGAGTAAACTGATGCAAAATTTATGTCGTGCATAACTATCACTACAGTTTTTCCAAGATCATCCACTAGCCCTCTTAATACTTTCATCATCTGTACTGAATGTTTCATATCTAAGTTATTTAATGGTTCATCTAATAGTACATACTCTGTATTTTGAGCTATTACCATAGCAATATATGCTCTTTGTCTTTGTCCACCGCTAAGCTCATCTAAATATCTATCTTCAATATCCTTAAGTTGCATATATTCTATGGCTTCATCTACATACTTTGTGTCTTCCTTTGTCAGTCTACCTTCGCAGTGAGGGTAACGTCCAAAGCTAACTATTTCCTTTATAGTTAATCTTACATTTATATTGTTAGATTGTTTAAGTATAGCTATTTTTTTAGCTAGTCCCTTAGTGTCCCATTTTTCTAACTCCCTACCATCTATAATAACTTCGCCTTCATCTTTCTTCATAATACGAGATATCATTGATAGTAAAGTACTCTTTCCTGCTCCATTAGGTCCTATGAAAGAAGTAATCTTACCTTTTTCTATGTTTAAAGATACATTGTCTACTACTGGATTATCTCCATACTTTTTAACTATACCTCTAACTTCTATCATTTATTTTCCCTCCTTCATTAAAAGATATATAAAGTAAATTCCACCAATAAAATTAATTATTATACTTACTGTACTTCCAAAGTTTAATATTCTTTCCACTATGAACTGTCCAGCTATTAAAGCAATTATACTTATCAATATACTTCCCGTTATTTGATAACTATGTTTATATGTATTAAGAAACTGATAAGATAGATTAACCACCAATAATCCAAGGAAGGTTATTTGTCCAACTAAAGCTGTAGATATTGATACTAATACTGCTACAACTATTAATATTTTTTTAGAAAATCTATCAAAATCTATTCCTAAGTTTATAGCTTGATCTCTTCCCAAAAGCATAACATCTAATTTTTTTACATCATCATAAAATAATACAAAAATGATTAGTAAGGCTATTACTGATATTAACAATATATCCGTATTAACATTAGCAAAGCTAGCAAACATTTTACTTTGTAATGTTTCAAATTCATTTGGATCAATTATTACTTGCATAAAAGATGTCATACTTTTAAACAAGGTTCCCAATACTGTTCCCACCAATAGCAAAAAGAATATATTACTATTTCCATCTTTCTTAAATAATATTTTATAAAGAACTAAAGTTCCAACTAACATTATTGTAACTGAAACCATAAAATTCACATTTCTGTTTATCATAAATATACTTGATGCTCCGAATAAAAACACGGATATGGTTTGTACAAACATATATAAGGAATCAAGTCCAAGTATGCTTGGCGTTAGGATTCTATTATTTGTTACTGTCTGAAATATCATAGAAGAAAAGGCTATTGACCCTCCAGTAACTGCTATAGCTATAACCTTAGGTATTCTCTTTGATAGGTTATAATCCCAGTTTATACCATTTAATCCTTCAAACAAAAATAAGCCAATAACAAATAATGCAACTATTCCAAGTATATATAACTTTTTTTTATCTATATTATCCTTCATTTCTATTCCTCCTAAATATCAGGTAAAGGAATATAATACTTCCTGTAACTCCTACAGTAAGACTTATAGGTACTTCATAGGGATGAATTACAAGTCTACCTATAATGTCACATGCTAGTACAAATATTGCCCCAAACAAAGCTGTATCCCAAATATTCTTACTAAGATTGTCCCCTTTAAATATAGATACTATATTCGGAACTATTAATCCTATAAAAGGTATATTCCCAACAGTTATTACTACTAAAGCTGAAATCAATGCAACAATTATAACTCCAATATTGGCAACCTTATTATAGTTAATCCCTAAATTTGATGAGATATCCTCCCCCATTGCTATAATAGTAAATTTATTAGCATACAAAAGTGCTAATATTAATAATGGTATAGTCAAATAGAGGAGCTCATAATTTCCCTTTATAATCATGGAAAAATCTCCTTGGAGAAAAGTTCCCATACTTTGAACTAAATTGTTTTTATAAGCAAAGAAATCTGTCATAGACCCTATAACATTTCCTACCATTATTCCCACTAGAGGTATGAATACAACATTTTTCATTTTTATGCTTTTAAGTATTTTCATAAATACAAAGGTTCCCAAAAGGGCAAATATAAATGCTGTTATCATCTTTTGCATCAAAGTTGCTGATGAAAATAGTAGCATAGAAACTAGTACCCCAAGCTTTGCTGAGTCTACGGTAGCTGCTGTACTTGGAGAAACAAATTTGTTATTACTAATTTGCTGCATTATAACTCCACCAACGCTCATTCCTACTCCAGCTACCACTATACTAATAAGCCGCGGCAATCTAGTTAAAATTATTATATTCATCTTACCCTGGTTCCATTGCATTATATCTGTAATACTTATATTTTGAACCCCTATAAATATTGAAGACATACACAGTATTATGAATAAAGGAATTAAATATTTCTTTTTCATATTTCCTCCAAAACTTTATTACGTATCCTAAATATCTTTATGTATTAAATTATGTGATATTCTTAAACACTTATATATACTTGATGTAACAATAAAATTACATTATTAATTGAAATATAATTTTAATTGATAGTACTTATCACTACTTCATAATAGCTTAATTGATAATCATTTTCAACTTCTTAAGACTTAAATACACTTGATTAAATTACTCAAAATTCTCCATTCTCCATTTTTCTGTATTTTCCTTATATATTTGTATTGAACTTTTATATTGAAATTTCGTTTTTACATTTTAGATAAGATAAATTTTATTGTCAAAAACAACAAATAATAATGTTCATTTACATTGGTTGCATATAATAGTAAAATTCTAATTGAGATAATTAGAATTTTAAAACTATATTCACAATAAACATAAGTTAATTTGTAATTATTTAAGTTTTAAATGTACAGAGGGGATTATTTAAATTATGAGTAAAAAAGATGTTTTTCAAAAAAATGGTGTGATTTTATTGTTAGCTTTACTATGTACCTTACTTTGGGGAAGTGCCTATCCATCTATAAAGATTGGCTACTCTTTATTTTCTATAGGCGAAAATGATATTTTTAGTAAACTTCTCTTTGCAGGCAATCGATTTGCTTTATCAGGTCTTCTAGTAATTTTATTAACTTGGATAATTCAAAAAAAATTTCCTTTTCCTAAAAAAGAGGCCTTAAGTCATATTGCACTACTTGGGTTTATTCAAACTACTTTAGAATATTTATTTTTCTACATAGGACTTTCTCATACTACCGGTGTTAAGGGGTCCATATTAAACGGTACCGCAACCTTTATGGCTGTAATTCTTGCTCATTTTATATATTCAGATGATAGATTAAATTTCCAAAAGATTTTAGGATGTATTGTTGGATTTATGGGAGTAGTTATAATTAACTTAGGTGGTAAAGTTGGAAGTGGTTTTACCTTTACTGGTGAAGGATTTATTATTCTTGCTGCTGCTTCCTTTGCAATTGGATCTCTTATAAGTAAAGAAGCAGCTAAGAGAGAAGATAGCATGATAGTCACAGGATGGCAACTACTCTTTGGAGGGGTTTTACTTGTAATTGTAGGCGCACTTGGAGGTGCACGAACCTCTATACCTTCTACTGAAGCTATGCTATTACTTTTATATCTCTCACTTCTTTCTTCAGTGGCTTTTACAATATGGACTATCTTATTAAAGCATAATAATGTTGGTAAAATTTCTATATACAATTTTTTAACACCTGTGTTTGGTGTTTTTCTTTCTGCTATATTTTTAAAAGAATCTATTTGGCATTGGAAAAATCTGTTGGCACTTGTATTTGTATGTGTTGGAATATATATAGTAAATAAACCTAAGGTTAAAAATAGTTAACTAAAATTAATAGACTCTACGAACTAATTATTCATGGAGTCTATATTTTAAATATATTCAATCTATAATTATTATACTTTACCTATAAATATTTATTTTTATATTCATCACAATACTCCATTTTAGTTATGGAATAGCATAGATCATCATATATTCTTCCATCATAAGTTTCGCTAGCCATTCTTAATGTTCCATCATATTTAAATCCACACTTTTCTATAACCCTTTTAGATTTTTGATTTCCGTGATAATGATAACAAGATACTACTTCACATTTTATTTCTTCGAACAAATATTTTATTACCCTATTTACTGCTTCAGTCATAATTCCTTTTCCCCAATATTCTTCTGAAAGTACATATCCTATCATTCTTGCCTTTAATAAATTTCTTTTCACATCTCTATGATTACCAATTGAACCAATTACCCTATTATTTTTCTTATATACAATTGCCCATACCTCATTATTCTTTATAAATGACTGAAGTATACCTTTAGATATTTCTTTATTCTTATGGGGTTTCCATCCTGCCATAGGACCAACATTAGGATTTTTAGAATACTCATAAAAATCATCTAAATCCGCTATTTTCCAACTTCTCAAAATCAATCTTTCTGTTTCTAGCAACTTCATATTCCCACCTCTTAGATTCTACAATTTATTCCTTAGCCTTTTAGTTTATATTTTATATAAATTATATGTTATGGCAATGACACTATATGATAAATATAACATAAATACATTTTAATTACTTTATTTATTGGCTTAATTCCCCAATCCACTCCTTAAAAAATAAAAAAGAACTTTGAAATTTCAAAGTTCTTTTTATATTTTAAAACCTATCTATCTTCAAAATTTAGTGCCTAAATTATATTTTGCTACTAAATTCTTCAATAAATTATATACCCTTTTTCCAAGCATTAACATAATAAAATAATTACCTACCATATGAATTAAATCATAGGGTATTCCATTTATCCAATAAGTTAAAGCAAAGGTTTTAGAGACTGTAAAGATATATGGTATTGAATACAGTGCTCCAAATAACATTCCAAACACACCGGATATTATACTCCAACCTAAAAAATTTTCTTTAATTATTTTTCTAAATAACAGCACTACTAGTACTAGCATAGGCCAAACAATCCAGTATCCAAACCACCAAGTTCCCATTCCACTAACAAGACCTAGTAAAAAGTTAAATACCACTACAACTACTAATGCTCTTCTGCCTAATACTAAAGTATATATTACCAGTAAAAAAGATACTGGTTCTATATTAGGTATTCCACTCATCATAACTTGTAACACAAGCATTAGCGCTCCAAGTAATGCCAATATTATCAAATCTTTAGTTTTATACATATTACCAACCTATTGTAAGTATAAGTTCTATCTTATCACCATCTTTTATAGCAGTATCATCTATACCAGTTTGGGAATCTTTTCCATTTATTTTTAAATTCCACCACTCTTGCTTGTTAGCATCTGCATTTAGTCCATCTACTCCAGTTATAAATCTAGTAGCTTGAGATGTATCAGCTACAATTATCTTCATTTCATCTAGTGCTTTTCCTAGAGTTTCTGCATTAGTTGAATGTGTATAAGTTTTTTCATAATTATCCTTTTTACTTATAACTGTAACTTCTATAGTTTTATCTCCTTCAACTCTTTGCTTTGCATTAAAATTTTTGTAGATAAAAAATCCACCAATTGCAATAATTATAACTATTAAAGAAATTATTATTGATTTCATATTTTTTTTCATATCTTTACCTCCTAAGAAACAAAATAAACTCCCTTTCAGTAGAGAAAGAGAGATTTTACTGACTACTAATAATATATTTTATGTAGCAACTCCATTTACATGCTATCATATATATTTTATAAAATCAATGTATTCTAATTAAGTCATATAACATACTATCAACCAAATAATTATTTATTACTCTTCTTAATCCTTATACTAATATCTATATATTAATTCGATATACTGAATTTACACCTATAAATTTTTCTTTATTTAACTTTATGTTTAAAATTATTAACACAAAGTTAATATTCATGAAATATATTTTATGTTTTTATAATTTTCTTCATAATTTTTTCATAAAAAAGAAGTATTAGTTATATATGTATTTATTCTTGTCTTAATTTAAATAAAAATGATAAATTTCAATAAAAACCAACATATTTTTTATTAAAACAAATTTACTTGTATATACTAACTTTTTTTATATTTACTAACATATATGCTATATTAGTTATGGATATGTGTGGTATGAACATTAATTATAAATTATGAGTATACTTTATAATTAAAATATTTAAAAAATTTTTAATTGCAATGTACCCATTTATCCATTTTTTATCCGCGGATATGTTTATCATAAATTATAAATTGTAATTTATTAACACATTATAATGTTGAGGTATATAATTTTTATTTTATTCTATTGAATTTTATGCTAGTGAGGTAAGGAAAATGAAAATTAAACTAAATAACTATTCTGATTTAAAAACATATTTATTAAGTGAAAATTTATACTTTAGTTATAACTTATCTATACTTACACTTATTTCAAGTACATTGTTATTTATAATTAATATAATTGATGAAATTCCTATAGTGATTAACAATATCTATCTCTATGCCATTATAACTATATTTTTAGTTGTTTGGTTATTAGTTTATAATTTAATTCCTATAAAATATCAAACAACTTTTATATATAACTTATTATTTAATATTTTTCTTTTTGGTGGTACGTACTTATCTTTATATTCTTGTATTTCTCTTCTTGAAGTTAATGGAAGTATCACTTTTTTTTTGATTTTGATTTTTGTAATAAATCTATTTTTCTTAATAGATTTTAAAAAATCTTTATTAGTACTTATCCCTTCATCATCCATTTATATATTTAATATGATGAATATTTTAAATTATAGTAGCACTGCATGGAAAAATTTATTTGATATAGGTTTGTATTTAATATTAGGATTTTGCTTTTCTATAATTAAATTTAGACATATGAAAGAGAGTTATTTAAGTAATAAAAAATTACTTGATACTATGTCTGATTTGAAAAAAACTAACAATAAACTTATGTCTCATGAGAAAGAGCGTACAAACTTCTTTGCAGATGTATCTCATGAACTTAAAACCCCTATCAATGTTATATATAGTGCCGATCAACTTCTGTCTCAGCAATTAAAAAATCCAAATCTAGACTTAAGCAATGCAGAGAAATATACTAACTGTATAAAACAAAATTCTTTTAGACTTATACGACTTATTAATAATCTTCTTGATTTAACTAAAATTGAAGCTTCTACTTTTAAAGTTAATCTTGAAAATATTAATATAGTTTATTCTGTAGAAAATATCGTAGACTCAGTTGTAGATTTCATTAAATCTAAAGAAATAAACATTATTTTTGATACTGCTATGGAAGAAAAAATTACTGCTATAGATGAGGATAAATTAGAAAGAATTATTTTAAATCTCTTATCTAATGCAGTAAAGTTTACTAATCCAGGCGGAACAATTTTTATTGATATCTCTGAAGATGATAATAATACTATTATTTCCATTAAAGATACAGGTATTGGTATAGATGATTCTATGAAAAGAAAAATATTTGATAGATTTGTACAAATTGATAAATCTAGTACGAATAATTCTGAAGGTACCGGCATAGGCTTATCCCTTGTAAAATCTCTTATGGTTCTACATGATGGAGATATAACTTTAGAAAGCAAGGTTGGTGAAGGTAGTAAGTTCACTTTATATTTCCCTAATAAAATAGTAAAATCTGACCATTCAAAAGATTCAGCGCCTCCTTCAATTAGATCCTACAATAACAAAATAGAACGAATTCAAATTGAGTTTTCTGATATATATCAATAAAACTCTTTGCCTTTAAATTTTCTTAATAAAATACTATTAATTATAATTAAAATACTTTTTTTCTACTAAAGTATTTTTTATTTTAAAATAGTCTTAAATAACTAATATAATCAGCTATTTAAGACTATTTTATTTCTATTAAAATCATATTAAAATAAATAAGTAATACATCTATTACTATACTAAATTCTGTTCTATGTTATTTAATATATTCTTACATAGCCATATAATTATAAAAGATATGAACATATTCCATGCAAATGTAATTATTATTGAAATTGTTCCTATATCAAAGATAATTGCTACAATTACAGAACCTATAATTCCTGGTAGTGCAATTATTATCAATGCAAGTATTGTTAAAAACATTAATAAGCCTTTCCCTGTAACTTGTTTGAATATTTTTTGAGACAATACATCTCCTGCTATAAATAACATTCCAAATCCCAATCTTGATATTATACATACTAATATTTCTATAGGTGAAGAACCTAATATGATTCCCGCAATAACAAATAGTATAATCCCATCTACAAAACACTTTATTAAGTTTTCAGAAACTATATATAGAAGTTTTTTAAGTGGACTTTCAGGAATTAAATATACATAATGCATTTTTAGTTCTCTAACCCAGCGCCCTGCAAAAGTCATAAATAATTGAATATATGTGGCCATAGCAAAGGTAGCCATTATACTTCCTATGTCCTTCATTGTTAATGTAAATATGACCACAACTACTATTTGAATTAAAGTAGTATTGTCTAAAAAGAATTTTCCTGCTCTCCTATTTTCTAACATATGCTTAAAAAAGAATACAGAAGCTCCTCTTCCTTTATTTATTCCAACATTTTTTAATTTTATCTTCTTAGTATCTTTAACTTCTACTATTCGGCCTTCTTTTGCATCTTCCACACGTTTATGCATAGTTTCTGTAGCTTGAAGTACGTCTTCATAATATTCATTTTTACTTTTCATAAGAATAACTATAGTTAATACTACGCCTATAAGTGTTGCTAAAATATACATTAACGCATTAGAGGTTTCGCCTATCAAAATACCATAAATTACTCCTTTTATCCACCCTACAAAAGGAATAAATTCTAGATAACTTACATTTATCCCATTAACTATAGCTCCTATACCTCTTCCACCTTCTTTTATATTAAATAGAATAGAAATTATTAAAGGTAATACTAGGAGATAAATTAAAATCTTTACTGCTTTCTTTTTACCGTCATCTCCGCTAGTAATTGAATAAATAGCCATAGATATGATACTACTTATGAAAACTAACATAAAATATCCTAGGAATATTACTATTACACCTAGCGGATTTACTCCATACCTCTGTTTAAGTACACCAGCTTGAAATAGTATAAAGATGGATATAAATAAAGATGTACCTAACTGTCTTATAAGTCCATATATAAGTACTTTTTTAGATGATATGGGAGAAACAAAGAGTAAGTTTACATCAGACATTTTAAAAAATGTAGCTCCTGATGATAATCCTTGGATAATTTGAGTTGTAAATAAAAACATAAATAGTGCATATATTATTGCTCCTAGCTCCGCAATTGGACTTAAGTTATTTACATCAACATTATTAGAAGTTTTAGCTGAGGTTATAAAAACAAAAACCATTAAAGCTATCAAAATTATATATCCTATTAATTTACCAGGATGATTCTTTAAATCCTTTATTCGATTTTTTAAGGTTGTTCTCCATAGATAAATTATTCCTTTCACTACTGATCACCCTTTCCTTCAGTGATATGAAAGAATAATTCTTCTAATCCTTCATTAGATTTTTCAGCATCTTTTTTTACCCTTGTTGCCGCAATCTTTCCATTCATCATGATATGTGCTACATCCCAGAACTCTTTCACACTATCAATCATATGAGTACTTATTATCATTGCTGCACCTTGATTTTTTAATTCCATTATTAATTCTTTCAATGCTTTAATTCCATGGGGATCAAGACCTACTAAAGGTTCATCAAAAATTATAACCTTAGGTTTTGGAAGTAATGCACAACAAATACTTACCTTCTGCTGCATTCCTTTAGAAAGTTCTTTCCCAAACTTTTGTTTTTTGTCATCTAGTTCAAATATCCTTAACAGTTTTTCAGCATATTCTCTCCAGTCAGTAAGATTATAACCTCGTGCAATAAATTCTAAATGCTCTTCCACTGTTAACATATCATATAGTACAGGTACTTCTGGTATATATCCAATTATTCTTTTAGCTTCTATGGATTTATTATCAAAACCTTCTATGGATATATTTCCTTGAAATCTTAATAGTCCGCATATACATTTAATAATAGTAGATTTTCCAGCACCATTAGGCCCTAAAAGTACTGCTATCTCTCCATCGCCCACTTGAAAACTTATATTATCATTAGCAACAAATTTTCCATATTTCTTCGTGACATTATTTATAACTAACACCGAAATCACCATCCCTTAAAGTTTAACTTAATACTAGATTTTTTACTAAATATAGTTACCCACATTTGCACTTGAGTTTAATTACTAATATTAACATTTTATACAATAACCATTGTAATTACAAGTATAGATGATAAAATGTTAACAATTCATTCTAATACAACTAATAAAGTGGCTTTGTTGAAAATTTCAGTAATAAAATAATAGGTTTTAAAAGCAGAGCTTCTAAAACCTATTATTTTATATTGACATTGTTAAATATGTTACATAACTAGCCACTATTGCCATACTCGCTAATACATAAGGTAACGAACTTGATACCTTATGTATCTCCTTTGCTTGTTCTTTTTTTATCTTTAACATACCATAAGCAACTACAGTACATATAAATCCAAATATTATTAATAAGTATCCTTGGTTCGATGGTTGATAAATAGATCCTTTTATATATAGTATATCAGCTAAAAACAATATGCAAAAATTAAATAAATTACTTCCTACAATGTTTCCAATCATAGCATTAAAATTACCTTTTTTAGCTAAAGATATAGAAGATGTTAATTCTGGAAGAGAAGTTGCAACTCCAAGGAACAATGCCCCCGCCAAGGTAACCCCTAGGTTTAACTCCTTTGCAATCATATCTGTTACTATAGTAATACCTATACTAAACACAATTAATCCTATACTTAATAGTGTAAACCTCACATATATTTGCTTTACTGTAAGATTGCAATTACCTTCTCCACTATCTTCTGGAGATTCATCCCCTGACATAGCCTTAACACCAAAGATATATAATAGCATAATTGCTATAGAGAATATGCTTACACTAAAAAATGAAAATTCTCTTCCAATATAATTAGCAACAAACACTATTACATAAATCACCATTAAAAGTTTCAGTGTATTCCTATGGCTTGATGTTACTACAGAGCTTTTGAATCTCTTAACTCCTACTAAAACTAATACTGCTAAAATAGTTAAGTTAAACACATTACTACCAAGAATATTACCTGAAACCAATTGTACCTCATTCAAAAATATAGTAGATGAAATACTTGTAAATAACTCTGGAAGTGAAGTTACTGCTGCTAACATAACACCTCCAATAAAAGCTCCTGATAAATTTGTTTTTTTATCAAGCTCGTCTACATAATAAGACAATTTAATTGAAAAACCAATTACAAATGCAGCAAAAATTCCATATAAAGCGTATATCATTTTCATTCCTCCTATGTATTTTAACAAAATAAAAGAGACTTATATTCTAATATCAGAATATAAGTCTCGTCTTTTAAGATTAAACCAGAATATTAAATATCCAGTATGTTGACCTAATCCCATGAAGTCATTTAATACTTCCTGCTAACTACTCCCTTAATATATAAATTATTATATTATAACCTGTACAACGTTTTAATCATACCATTTTTTAAATGTTATATCAACTAAAAAACTTTATAAATTACGTAATTAAATTAAAATAAATTAAATTTAACCTTTTATAAATCCTTTATTGAATTAAGTAGTAAATTATATCTTCTAATGAAATGCCATGATAAGATTTTTTAATATTTTCAAACTTTCTTCGTAAATTCCCCTTAATATTTTCAATATATGATATAGTAAAAGGCAAGTATTTAGAAATTTCTTTTACATACTCCTTTGAAAAATAATTTTTGTTCATAACAATAGCAAAGATTATCATTAAAATACAATTATCTTTTATTAATTTTTTCAAATCTTCAATATTTTCCCCTTTAAAACACGTTGCATCATCTAATACATGGATAGTTAGATTAATAAGTTTATTAACAATATTATCTAGATGATATTTTCCTGCTAGTTGAGACATTATAGTCATATGTTTATTCTCATAATCTATCCTTACATCTTGCAAATCATCGCATAATTGAAGCAGAAATCCATACCCATAGGTAAAAATCTCCTCTTCTTTGTTTAAGCTTCCATTTATAAGATAACCATCCACAATAACAGATGCTCCGCCCTTTTCAATAGATATATCTAGCATATCCCTTTCATAGGGGTTACTTATACCTTCTTGCTGTATTAGGCTTTTTACTTGCCCTTCATGAATTAATAATAGACCTTGAAAAACTTTTGGATAATCATTTCTATTAAAAACAGATTCTATATATTCAACTAACTTAAACACTTGCTTTTCATGAGAATTTCTCCCCTCTATCTCTTCACCACATAGTCTTTTATAAAACCTGTTATTAAATTCTTTCTTTTCTTCTATTGATATATCTAAATTATCTAAATAATTGTCAGTATATGGATATAGCATGCTATATCCAAAAGTAGCCATGGTAAATGATATATCCATATCCTTCATCTTTTGAAGAAGACTAACAATCCACACATTTCTCATAGCTTGACCAATATCTTCATAATTCATTTCTTTATCAAAGATCTTACACTGATTTATAAATACCTTAGTGTTTGCAAAAAACTGATCCTTCATTTTTTTATCTATGGTTCCTAGCTTAAATAATTCTTCTCCCAATATCATATTTTCAAGATAAGAGTTACTATTTTTCTTCCATAATTCTCTATTCTCTTCTTCCAAAGGAAACCTTTCAATAATTTTAATAAATTCATCAATAAATTTCTCAAACTTTTTCTCATTTTTCTTCTTCTTAATATATCCATTAGCTTCTAAGGGAATATCTACACATGTAGGCATACTCCACCATATTTCTTTATATAAATTTTTTAAAACCTTAATATTTCCCATATAGCTTTCACCTACATCACTATTTATGATAATCATCTCCTTAGATACCATTTACTTTACAAATACTACACTATAGTGCTTATGATTGTTAAATTTATAATATTCTTTAAATCAATCTCATAAGGACTAATTTTATTATTGTATTCATCTTTCACAATTCTTACTACTGGTCTATCTGGGAACCCATTATTTTGACTTACCACATACCCAAATAAATTATTTGATAGATATACAGGACATCCTAATGGATAAACTGCAAATGTATCTTTAAACAACTTAATTATTTCAGGATCAAAACTTGTATATGTCTCTGCTAAAATTAATTCATAAGCTTCTCTAGGGTCAAATTTTTTTCTATAGCATCTATCTGATGTTATGGCCGTAAACACATCACATATAGAAATGATTTTTGCAAATTGTGATATTTCATTATCTTTTAATCCATAAGGATAACCTGTACCATTATACTTTTCATGATGTTCTATTACTCCACCTATTATCTCTTCATTTATTATAGGATTACCAAGTAGTATATCTCTACCGTATAATGGGTGCATCTTAATTTGCTTGAACTCATCTTCAGTTAATTTATCTGGTTTATTTATGATTCCACTAGATATTTTCGTTTTTCCTATATCATGAAATAGAGATGATATGGCTAAATCACGTAATCTTGATTTCGAAAAATTCATATTTACTCCTAGAAAAATTGCCATAATACTAGTATCCACAGAGTGTATGTATGTATAATCATCATATAATTTTACTTCATATAAATTTAGATTTATGTAGTTTTCACTCTGTATATATTCAACTAAATCATCAACCATAGTTAGAGATTTACTTAAAGATTTATTATCATAATTTATTAAGTCACTAAACATATTAGGTATGGTTTGAAGTATATTCTTTTTTAAATTTATAAGTTTACTATCATCTTTTATGTCTTTTAAGTCATCGTCTTGTACATACAGAAAAAAAATCCCTTGCTGTTCAATACTATTTTTTACTTGATCAGTAATTATAATACCTTTTTTTAACAAAGTCTTACCCGAGCCTGTAATAATGTCCTTAGCAAGTATTTCATTTCCCTGCAAATCCTTAAGCAATGTTAATTTCATATAATCCCTCTCCATAAACATAATTATCTGTATTTTATTACTTTATCATATCATATCTATAAATTATATGATACTTTAATTTGATTATTTATACATATACTGTATATTATGAAAATAACTTGATAAACCAATGTTGGTAGAAAAAATTAAGACTATATCATAAATTTTCGATATAGTCTTAATTTCTTTTATATTTAATCATATATTTATCCAATTATAGGGTTATAGGATGTAACCACTACAAATTATAGTGGTTACATCCCTGTGTGAAATTAGTTGGTTTTATCCAAACCACTAAGAGGGACATAAGTAGAAAATTTACATTTATATTGACTAAAGTTTTGGGTTGAAAACTTTAAGTTAATAACTAAAGTAACAATTAAAATATAGTTACTTTATTTGTATATTTTATATAGGAGAAAGCCACGCCTTTGTAGCTTCATAGTTTATTTAAACTGTAAAATAGCTTATATATTCTACAATCCACTTCCTTGTAGATTCTCCTAGCCATATAAATACAATAAAAAAAGATAGATATCATTGATACCTATCTTGGAATATACTAAATTTAAATAAGTGAAAGCTTTTGCAATTTAATTTATAGTTTAAACCTATAAACATAAATACTATATTTTACCTAAACCATCACTGGATAAATCTTTTAACTCTTCCTCAGAAAGTATCAAATTTCATAATCCCATGGCAGGTCTCCTGGCTTGTGAATCATACTTCTTAGCACCTTCCCAAAACAAATTAGTGGCTTTTGCTAAGTCGTCCTCACTTACAGTTACTGGGATAGCTTTGGATTTTCACCAAATTCCCTATTAAGTACTTAGTACACCTATCGGACTCTATATATTAAATTTATTTTTAATCTAATAAGTTTAAAATGTAAGTTGTAGTTATTTTATAAAATTAACTTTCCATTCCCCTTACAATTATTATTCTACTTAACTAGATTAATATTGTCAACCCCACTTTTTTAAATAAATATAGAAATATTTTCACTTATAATTTCATTATATAAATTAATTCATTACATCTCTCTTTTGGAACACTAAGAATGAAGCTATAATTAATATTGTAGCAAACACAATCAATTGAATTGCCCCCATAGTTGAACTTAAAACTATACTATATTCACTTTTAAACATTTCAACATATTGGGAATTTGTAATGAAAGTTGATAAATTCATATAGGGTAATATAGTTTTACCTACCCATCTCATACCTAAGCTTGCCATAATCATTGTAGCAACTGAGCTACCTAAATATGCTACAGTAGTAAGACCAACTGCTAAAGCTGTATTTTTTATAATAGTTGATATTGCAAATACTAAAGCTATTATAAATATTAAGCTAATGCTTGAGAATAAAAGCTTAGGTATAATTGAAATTACAAAGCTTTGCTGAACTATACTTTCTCCACTGAAAGAAATTACTTTTGTAGCAAGTCCTCCAAAACCATTTACAATTCCACTTGATATAATATTTAATATAACTGTAGTTAACAGTACCCCATACCCAATTATAAATACTGATACTAATTTAGAAAATAAAATTTTCCATCTAGATACTGGTCTAATCATAAGCAATCTAACAGTCCCTGTAGAATACTCTGAAGAAACTATACCTCCTCCAATTATTATGCATAGTATAATGGCAACACTAACATACATTAAATAAGTTCTATCTACAGAATTTCTAATATCATTATCAAATTTAACTTGTGGTATATTATTTTCAAGACTATACCAATCAAGAACTATAGCCTGTTCTATAGACTTTGTTTTCTTTTCATAGTCTTTTTTGTACTCCTCATAAGTATATCCTTTTGCTATTTTCTCGCTATTGTATTGTGTAAATTCAGTTTCACTAAGCAGTCTTTCACCATTTTCATCAATCTTATAGGAAATATCCCTAATAGTGTTGTTTTTCCAATTCTTATTGTCATAAGGAATTTTATTATTATATCTATATTCGGTTGCCTTAAGTCTTTTCTCCAAAGCATCAAGCTGAATTTTAGAATTCTCTAGAGATGTAACAAAATTTTTATTATTAGGATTTTTCTTCACTTCATCTTCTGATGTTTTAATAGTTGACTTTAAATTTTTAATTTCCTCCTTAGAAGATTTAATATTCTTATCTAAGTAAACTAAGTAATCATTTTTTATAACAGAATCATATAATTCCTTACTTTCTTTATTTTTAGAAGTTATTATCTTTTGAAGTTCATCCTTGCTCATTCCTAAATATTCATTAAACATATTTACATCAAATTCATGTATATTAAAAAATAATTCTTCACCTGCTAACCCTTCTGAAATTCCTGATAGAATAATAGCCTCTTTTGATTTATTAGAAGCCTCTCCAGCTACTTCATTTCTCCAATCATCCCAAGAAACATTACTATCTATTAGCGTTTGTGATTTTTTAATGTTTTCTTCAAAAATTTTCTTCTGAATGTCTTTATTTTTCTTACTTGAATCAATATTAGTTATTTCTGTTTGTTGCCATTGAATGTCTTGATTATAGCTATTTATATACCACTTTGACTCATCTCTATTCTGTAAAAATTTTAAAGCTACTGGTAACATTATGCTAGCTAAAAGTATTAAAATCACTATTACTTTAACACTAGTTTTTTTATATTGTTTTATCAATTCATTTTTTATTAGTCCACATACTTTACTCATTAAACTCTGCTCCTTTTCTACTATATTACACTATTTGCATTTTTGATCCTGTTGTTACCTTCATAAATTCATCTTCAAGAGTGTTATTAATAGGCTTAATAGTGTAAACTAATATATTCTCCATAATTAAAGCTTTATTAACATTGGCAATTTCATCACGAGAACAAGAAATTAATATTTTATTTTCTTTGAAGTCTACAGTAATCTCTTCAGATATTTTGCTATAATCATTCTCTATAATTTTCCTCGCTAAACTATAATTACTTACTTCTAATTCATAGGTTATCAAGCTTTCGATATTTTGCTTTTTAATATCTTTTAATGTTTTAATATCTATAATTTTTCCATTATCTATTATTCCAACTCGATCACACATAAGCTCCATTTCACTAAGTAAGTGACTTGACACTAAAACTGCTAGTCCCTCTTTTTCTGCCAAATGTCTTAGGGTATCACGTAACTCTTTAATTCCCATTGGGTCTAATCCATTAGTAGGTTCATCTAAAATTAAAAGCTTAGGATTGTGTAATAATGCTTGAGCAACACCAAGTCTTTGACGCATTCCAAGAGAATATTTTTTCACTTTATCATTAATACGATTTTCAAGTTTCACTAATTTTATAACTTCATTAATACGTTCTTTAGAAATATTACCATGCATTCTACCATATATCTCTAAATTTGTACGTCCTGTAAGATATCCATACATCTCTGGATTTTCAATAATCCCCCCTACTTGAGAAAGAGCTTTTTCAAAATTTTTCTTTACATCATTATTGCTAATTAAAATATCTCCTTCATCAATTTTTAAAAGTCCTGTAATCATCTTAATAGTAGTAGTTTTACCTGCACCATTTGGTCCTAAAAATCCAAATATTTCTCCTGAGTTTATTTCAAAACTGACATTGTCAACTATTTTACGATTACCCATAATTTTAGTAACATTTTTTAATTCTAGAACTTTAGACATTTCCTCACCTCATAATCTTTGATGATGTTAGCATACAATACCTTTAATACTTTGAAAATAAGTTTCCTCTAATTGTAAGAAAGATGTAATAATCACTTTAATTTTTCTATCAAAAGTAATAATTTCTTAAGAATTAAATTCTGATATAAGTAACATTTATAAATAACATCCAAATAATTATTTTAAAAGCTTTACTCTTTCAGCCATGATATTTTAACCAAGTTCCATACTTTAATTGACTAATCTTCAAATCTATATCATAGATATAATAAATATTTAACCTTTTAAAAATCCTATTTCATAAAATATTAAAATTCTTTCCTCATAAATCACTTTAAATAAGTTGTCCTCTTGTACTATAATATAGTACAAGAGATATGTAGAAATTATATATTTAAAACATATTTTGATATTTTAATGTTTCAATAACAATTAGTTATAATATATTAAGAGGTGATCAAATGAATTTTTTCAACGAATCCTATGGAATTGACTTATTTTCATTATTTCTTATTCTAGTATCATCTATATTAAATTTATTTTCTATTACTCGTCTTTTAGCGGGAGTTATTTTATTTTATGCATTATACAGAGTTTTCTCAAGAAATGTTGAAAAACGTGAGCAAGAACATAGAAAATTTTGTATGTATGCCAACAGATTTTTAAGTAAATTTAATAAAGCAATTCCTAGCAACCTACCTGTGTTCCATTTTGGTGATTGTGCTCCTATTTTTAGTAATTTCAAAAGATGGTTTAATGAAAAGAAAAATTATAAAATAGTTAAATGTCCAAAGTGTGGACAAAAGCTTAGATTACCTAGAGGTAAAGGGAAAATTACTGTTACTTGTAAGCGATGTTTCTATGAGTTTAAAATGAAAAGCTAAAACCTAATACAATTCCACAGACTATCAGTATGAATTATTTACTGGTAGTTTTTTCTTAACATTTAACTTTTTTACATTTATCTTTAATTAAATTTAATTTTCAACAAATATTATTGATTTTCTTTGTAGTTCCATATAATATATAAATAATACGATAAATTATTCGGGAATTTTATTTCCTATAATTCTTGTATTTTAAGAATTATTGTAATTTTTCATAAACTTTTATAATTAAATAAAAAAATTAGATAAGGAGATGAGTTATGGATTTTTTAATTTCTACAAAAGATGTATTAATTAATTTTATGAATTTTTTAACTGACAAGGTTAACACTGTTAACACCTTTATGTGGTCTTACGTACTTATTGTTTTACTTATTGGAGTAGGAATCTACTTCTCATTTAGAACAAAGTTTGTTCAATTTAGATTTTTCAAAGAAATGTTTAGACTTTTAATGCCTAATGATCAAGATAATAAAGATGGAGTTTCATCCTTCCAAGCCTTTTGTATAAGTACAGCTTCTAGGGTTGGTACTGGTAATATTGCAGGTGTTGCCATGGCTGTGGCAGCTGGTGGTCCTGGTGCAGTATTTTGGATGTGGCTTATTGCTTTAATTGGAGGTGCTTCAAGCTTTGTAGAAAGTACCCTTGCTCAAATTTATAAAACTAAAGACAAGGATGGAAACTTTTTAGGGGGACCTGCCTACTACATTGAAAGAGGGCTAGGTAAGCGCTGGCTTGGTACAATTTTTGCCATCTTAACTACTTTATGCTTTGGACTAGTATTTAATGCAGCTCAATCTAATACAACAACTTTAGCCTTTACAAATGCCTTTGGTATTAATCCTGTAATAATGGGTATACTTTTATCAGTTTTAACAGCCCTAGTAATCTTTGGTGGGGTTAAGAGAATTGCCAAGGTTTCAGAGGTTATAGTTCCAATCTTTGCAACTGCTTATATTTTAGTTGCAATTATAGTTATAGTCCTTAACTTCAAAACTATTCCTAGTATATTTGTATTAATATTTGAACACGCTTTTGGTATAAAACAATTTGCAGCTGGTGGCATTGGATTCACAATAATGCAAGGTATTAAAAGAGGACTGTTCTCTAATGAAGCCGGTATGGGTAGCGCACCTAATGCAGCAGCTACAGCAACAGTTTCTCACCCTGTAAAGCAAGGCCTTACTCAAACCCTAGGTGTTTTTACTGATACAATAGTAATCTGTTCATGTACAGCCTTCATTGTGTTAATTTCCGGTAATTATTCAGGCACTACTTTAACGGGTATTGAACTTACTCAAAGTGCACTTAGTTCACAAATTGGAGTCGTTATTGGAACTTATTTCTTGGCTATATGTACTTTCTTGTTTGCTTTTAGCTCTATAGTAGGTAACTATTACTACGGACAAACTAACATTGAGTTCATAAGTAATAATAAAGGGATACTTAATATATTTAGATCCTTTGTCGTTCTTACTGTATTTATTGGTTCCCAAGCTTCTATAGACTTGGTATGGAATCTAGCAGATTTATTCATGGCTTTCATGGCAGTTATAAATCTAATAGCTATATTATTCCTTGGAAAATATGCATTTGCTGCTCTTGATGACTACTCTCGTCAGAAAAAAGCTGGCAAAGACCCTATTTTTAAGTCATCAACAATTCCAGGGCTTAAAAATACTGAGGCTTGGAATGATAACAATGATATAGCTGACGAAGAAATAGGTTAATATAAATTTAAGACTCAATTAACTGTTTAATAGTTAATTGGGTCTTTTGGTTTAAATCTAACAATTAATATGTACTTTAATTATAAAAAATTAAAACCTTGATATTCTTTTAAGGGAATTTAAAAGAATATCAAGGTACATTTCTATATGTTATTTAAAACTTGGAACTCTTCTTGTCTTTTCAGCTGTTTTTAATACACTATATAAAACTATAGTTTCTATAGGTAACAGAATAAGACTTTTAACTATACGTACTGAGTAAGCTACAAATATTCCTTTTCCATACATAATGGATAACCATATTGGTGTAAGTACTAGGTTTATTACAATCATTATTACTAATCTAGTAATAAAAATTCGCTTTATACTTACAGGCTTTTTATATAATATTAAACCTGTTATAAAACCACCTAGGAATTCATTGAAAGTAAATCCAATGAAAAACGGACCATTAGGGCGTATCATATACTTAATTACATCTGTAACTACTCCTACAAATCCAGTGGCAACAGGTCCATAAAACAAAGCACTTATTCCTACTGCAATAAAGGAAAATCCAATCTTAAGAATAGGGCTTAATTGAATAGATAATGATCCAAGAATAATGTTAATGGCTGCAATTAACGCTAGTCCAGTTAATGATGAAGTCTTTTTTAAATGTGCTGAGGACTCCTTTAATAAACTCAGCATGTCATCTTTTTTTTCTGAAAAAATCATAAAAAAACCTCCTTTTTATAATAGCTACATAAAAAAGGAGAATTCCTATTAATATGTAGCAGTGGGAATCGAAGTAAGTACCGCAAGTTTCCTTTTCGTCTGGTGACAATTCCCTGTTCACCCAGCACTTAACGCACGAACTTCTAATCTGCCTCATAATCATAGTATATCATACTTAAATTCTTTTTCACATATTTTTTTAAATTATATATACAAATATACAAATATTATCCACACAAATATATAAATATAGATTTAATTACTGAACCTAAATAAAGCCGAGATTAACTCTCGGCACTTTTGTTCTCATAGGCTATTAAAACTATTTTACTATTTTCATCCTTTGACATACTTTGTTCAAGATCAGTTAACCTTCTTCTTTCTTCATCTGTTACATTTGCAAATTTATATTCATTGAATGATTGCATAATATCACCTCCTGTTCAGATAGTATTAGCATTTGTATAAGAAATATGTGTACTTTAATTAACATTTTCTATAATTAATCTAAGTTCCATCGATAATTCTAATGCAATTTATTTAACATACATTTTCCTCTCTAATATTCACATTAATATGAATTTATAATATATTAACTATATATCAATAATAGGATAGATATAAAATGCCAACTGAATTATATACACCAGTATATCTAAATCAAGATGAAATTCAAAATCTATCCTCAATACTAATTGATGGATATTTTGAAAGTATAACCATCAAGCAAATTAGCGATAACACTGTTACAGGAAGATATCAACATAATAATAAAAGCCAATGCTCCAATGACTATAAAAACACCAAAGGTGATAAGGATGATAATACAGTCATAGGCAATAGCTGTTACAATTATGGTGATATTTTTAGATATTTAGAGGGCAGAAATTTTGATAGAAATGATGTAACTTTAAAAAGAGTATATGCTTCTTTTAGCTATTACAATAATTTAAGAAATAAAATGAATACCTTGGGGGTTATAAAATATATTAATAATTCAAGCCCTTCAATTAATAATATTTATTCTGGAGATTACGTAGATTTAACAGGATGTTTAGAAGTTAATACTATTTCTAACTGCATAGATAACTGCATATTTATATTAAACAATTATGGAACTTCACATTTGGATAATCTATTTGATACTAAACATATCGGCCCATTAACCTATACAATGATATGTGAATTACTAAAAACCATACAGAAAGAATTAAATAAAGGAGCTACTTTTGATATAATAATTAACCGCTTAGGAATTAACTGTGTTTTACCTATAAATTCCACATATACATCGAAACATTCTTATATATATGATGATGCCTCTTGTGATTGTTGTATACTTGGTAAAGTATCCAAGGTGGCTTACACTCCTTCTGAAAGCATTGGAATGCTTAGAAAAACAGGCTTAGATTCCTACTATACAAAACTTCTCAATTCTTTCATTCCATATTTTCACTTCTTAAACAATAATGGGTTTTTAATTCCTGGGGAATTTATAACTAATATAAATGGGCCTGCTCTCGAAATCATTCCATTAAGTATTTGCATGTAAAAGCGTCATATTACTATAAGTAGAGTTCTTAATGTTTTGATGGCATTATTAAATTTCTTAGACTTTTAGTCCTTAAAAATTATCATGCCTTATGATAAATATAATAGTATTTCACGCTATAGGCACTAATTGTATAAACTTCACTAAAATAAAATCTCATGAGTTTATACCCATGAGATTTTTTTGTTATTTATTCTTTATATAAAATATAGCTATTGCACCTGCCCCTGAATGTGTACCAACTGCTGTACCAATTTCATTGATAAGTATTTTATTTATGCCTAGTTCAGCTTCTATTAACTTAACTGTTTGATTTGCAGCTTCTAAATCATTTGCATGAGAAACAACTATATCATATTGAGGATCTATCTCTCTAGTTTTCATTATATCTATTGCATGTTTTAAAGCCTTATTTATACCTCTTGCCTTTCCACAAGGTTCAAGAGCCCCATCTTTCACTGTTATAATTGGCTTAATTCCAAGAACATGACTTACAATAGCTTTTCCTGTAGATATTCTTCCTCCCCGTTTTAACATGTCTACAGTTTCCATTACAATTAAAGTTTCTAATCTTCCTACTAAGTCATTTATTTCATCTAAAATTTTATCTACCGTATATCCTTTATCTCTCATGTCTGCTGCTACAGTAACTAAATATCCAAAGCCCCCAGATGCTACAAGTGTATCTACAACAAAAATATTTTCACTCCCCTCTTCTAAATGCATCTTTGCTATATTGGCTGAGCTATTTGTACCAGATAATTTGCCAGAACAAGTAAGACAAATAATCTTATTCCCACATTCTAATTCTTTCTTAAAAAATTCTTGAAACTCATAAGGAGTAACTTGTGAAGTTTTAACTGTAGTTTCTTTATGCTTTATAGCTTCATAAAATTCTTTATTTGATAAATCTACCTTATCCTTATATACATGTCCATTTAAATCAACTAACAGTGATAGAAATTCTATACTTCTCTCTCTCATAAATTCTGCAGTTAAATCTACAGAACTATCACATACTATTGTTATATTATTTTTCATGATATACCCTCCTGAATACACTTTAATAATAAAAGTGTATTCGGATTATATCATCTATTACTTCTCAATACAACAAAAACTCAAAAAAATTATGAGCATAATTATCATGTAATTTATGGCTATTTTTTCTTGAAGAATTCTTTTTTTAATAGTCTTAAAGCGTCTTGAAAATTTTCTTCAGCAACTCCCGAGCAAGATAGCAATAATCTAGGATAATCATTCTCTTCTTCTGCTTCAAAGGTACGTAGTAAGACACCTACATCTGCACCTCGTTTTGCTAGTTCTTTTGAAGATAAGCTACTTTTTACTTCTAGTTGTACTAAAAATCCCCCTGAACCTGGTATAGCTGTTGCTTTCTCTTCAAATACATTATTTATTGCTATACAGAGTTGTTGACTTTTAGCCATATACAACTTTCTAGCTTTCCTAATTTGTCTTCCAAGATGACCATCACTAATAAATTTACTTAAAGCAATTTGTTCAGTTTTTGATGCTGTTTGATTGTATACTCGCCCTCTTCTTTCATATACTTCTGTTAATTCTTTAGATAGTACCATAAAACTAATTCTTAAGGACGGCATTAATAATCGTGAAAACGTTCCCATATATACTACCTTATCTCCTCCATCTAACCCTTGTAAAGACGGTACTGGACGAGTATAATATCTGAACTCACTATCATAATCATCTTCAATTATTAAACAATCTTCTCTTTGTGCAAAGGCTAATAATGCTAATCTAATTTGTATTGGCATTACATCACCCCAAGGCGTTATATGAGAAGGTGATGTATAAATCATTTTAATTTTATCCTCCTTAAATTTAGATAAATCTCTATTAATATTCTTATAGGTTAAAATTTTAAACCCTCTATCTTCAAATACAGCCTGTCCCTGTTCAAAACTAGCTCCTGTAAAAGATATAGGCGATCTAACTCCTGTTAATGAACACAATATTTGTAATAAACTTTGCACACCTGCTCCAACTACTATCTGCTCCGGAGTACAAATCACTCCCCTTCTATCAGCTACGTACTTGGATAACGCTACTCTTAAATCATATTCTCCTTGTGGATCACCATAGGATAAAAGCCTTTCTTCATTACGAAGTGCACTTTTTATGTATCTACTCCACAAATCGAAATCAAAACTCTTATAATCTACTGCATAGGTAGCAAAGTCATATAATGGTTGGCTTTGTATTATGTATTTATTATGTTGTAATTTTTCTACCCTTTGGATATCTTTATAATTTAATTCACTTACAAAAAAGCCACTTCCAGGCCGAGATGTAACATACCCTTCAGCTACTAACTGCAAATAAGCAGCTTCAACCGTTGTCCGACTTATCATTCGCTCTTTTGCACATCTACGTATAGACGGAAGCTTACTTTCAGCCTTTAGAGTTCCTGAGGAAATCAGGTTTCTATAATGATTATATAGCTGAATATATAATGGTGTATTTGGTGAATCCTTTGGATTAATTATATCTCTTTTAACTTCATTCATAAACTTCTCCTCCAACTGTCCCTATTAAAATTATGTATTTTGTGTATTTCAACAATGACAAACCCAATGTATATTATATATAAAGACACCAAAATATTCAATTAATTCTAAAAGAAGATAATAACTTCACATTACTTATTTTCTAAATTTGTTATTATGCAACTTATTTATAATAATTTAAATCAATAGTATGGAGGTATATTAATGGAAACTAAAACACACTCTAAAATTTCTACTCGTACCATGGTTCTAATTGGACTTTTTGCTGCTTTATGCTACGTGGCATTATTTTTTAAGATACCTATTCCCTCTCCTGTAGGAAATCCATTCTTGCATATGGGAAATATGTTTGTTATATTATCAGCATTATTGTTCACTGGTACCATTGGTGGTCTTTCTGGCTCTATAGGTATGGGCTTATTTGACTTAATGAATGGTTATGCATCAAGCGTTCCTAAAACTGTGATTTTGAAATTTGGTATTGGAGCAATTGTAGGATGTGTTGCTGCAAGAGGGAAAAATAAAAATGCAAAGTCACCTATAAAGTGGATAAGCATTGCTTCTGGAATTTTAATCCTAATTGGTATAGTGCTATTCTTTACTGCTACTTCTTTAGGCAATGAAATTGTAGTAACAGGTATCGAGAAAAAACTAGTAATTAATCCAGTATTATATATTTTTTCTCTTATTCTTGGGTTAGGCTTAGCTTTGGTATGTACTTTTGCAAAAAAATTATCTATTGAAATTCAATATGCAGTATTAGGTGCTGTAGCTGGTATAGCCTTTAATTTAGTTGGTGAGTTTTTATTTGGAGTATTTAAATTACTTCTTGTTGGAAGTGGATTCCTACCGGCAATATTAAGTTCTGCTGTGAGTTTACCTGCAACACTTATAAATGGATCCTTCTCAATCTTTGTAGCTGTTGCCCTATATGTTCCATTATCTAAATCACTATCAAATAAAAAAGTTAATTTGTAATTTGCTAACCAATAATTTCACATATGGACTCTGGTATTTGATTATCAGGGTTCTTTTTTGTTATATAAATAACAAAAAAAGTCAAGGCCTATACTAAGCCTTGACTATATTATAGAGTAGATGGGGATTATTCATACTACCTATAAAACATGATAAATATTATAAGTGCAATTACTGCAAATACAATCAATAAAACTGGGACAATCACCGATGCTGTTGCTAAAACTAGGGCTAGTAAATCATTTTTCTCTAGCTCTACTTTACCAATCATCTCGGGATTTACTTCTCTTTTCTTAAATACTACTTTATATGCCTCTTTCATCTTCATAGCATATCATCTCCTTTTATGTCCTTTACTATATCTCTCCTGCAAAATGACAAGCACAGAAGTGTCCCTTTTCTATTTCTCTAGTTTCTGGTACCTGTTCCTTACATATCTCCTTAGCAAAAGGGCATCTAGTATTAAATTTACAACCCTTAGGTAGGTTAACATTACTTGGAATTTCACCTTTTATTATACTCATATCACTTTTATACTCTGGATTTGCTACAGGTATAGCTGCTAGTAACGCTCTTGTGTATGGATGTATTGGATTATTATATAAATCTTCCTTATCTGCTAACTCTACTATAGAACCTAGATACATTACCCCAACTCTATCGCTAATATGCTTTACTACACTTAGGTCATGGGATATAAATAAATATGCCAATCCCATTTTTTCTTGTAAATCCATCATAAGATTAAGTATCTGTGATTGAATAGAAACGTCAAGAGCTGATACTGGTTCATCACATACTACAAATTTGGGTTGTAATGCTAAGGCTCTTGCTATTCCTATACGTTGTCTTTGTCCACCAGAAAACTGGTGAGGATATCTATATATATGGTATGGAGAAAGTCCACACTGTTCAACTATTTCTAATACTCTTTTATTAAGTTCTTCACCTTTCTTATATAGCTTATGCTCTACTAAAGCTTCACTAACAATTGAATGTACATTCAGTCTTGGATTTAAAGAACTATATGGATCTTGAAATATAATTTGCATATCCTGTCTTAAAGGTTTCATCTTTTTTTCATTATATTTTACAATATTTTGATCTCTATATAGAATTTCTCCTCCAGTTGGTTCATAGAGCTTTATTAATGTTCTACCTAATGTAGATTTTCCACATCCTGATTCTCCAACTAACCCTAAAGTTTCCCCTTCATATATTTCAAAGGAAACATTGTCCACAGCTTTTACACAGAGTTTCTCTCCAGTGGCAGATTTACCCTTAACCGGGAAATATTTTTTAAGATTTCTTATTTCAATAATCTTATTTCTTTCCTTTTCCATCATGGATTCCCTCCTCTTTATGATGTTTCTCATCTATTGCTTCATTATATAGGAAGCATCTTACCTGATGTTCATCTGAAATATTAGTTATAGCAGGCATCTTGCATTTACATTCAGCCTTTGCAAATTCACATCTTGGTTCAAAATAACATCCCTCAGGAAGGTGAAATGGATTTGGTACTACTCCATCTATAGAGTATAGTCTTTCCTTATCTTGATCTAGACTTGGTATTGATGCTAAAAGTCCCTTAGTATAAGGATGCTTTGGATTATCAAAAAGTTCTTTAATTGGAGCTGATTCAACTACTTTTCCAGAATACATAACAATTACATGATCTGCCATTTGAGCTATTACTCCTAAATCATGGGTAATTAGCATTATAGCTGTATTGGTTTTTTCCTTTAAATCATTCATTAGTGTTAGTATCTGAGCTTGTATTGTTACATCAAGAGCAGTAGTAGGCTCATCAGCAATTAGTAATTTGGGCCTACATGCAAGAGCCATAGCTATCATAACTCTTTGACGCATTCCACCACTTAATTGATGTGGATAATCTCTTGCCACTTGCTCTGGCCTTGGTATTCCAACAAAGGCGAGCATATCAATAGCAATTTTCCTTGCTTCCTTTTTATCTAACCCTTGGTGAAGCATTACTGCTTCCATTATCTGATCTTCTATTCTAAATACAGGATTTAAAGAAGTCATAGGCTCCTGGAATATCATAGATATATCATTTCCTCTAACTTTTCTTATATCCTTATCCTCCATGGGTACTATATCTTTACTATCAAATTTAATAGTCCCATCTACAATCTTACCTGGTTTATCTATAAGCTTTAAAATAGACATTGATGTTATACTTTTACCACAACCAGATTCTCCAACTATACCAAGAGTTTTTCCTGGTTCTACATCAAAGGAAACTCCATCTACAGCTTTTACAATACCATTATCTGTATAAAAATATGTTTTTAAATCTCTTACTTCTAATAAATTTTCCATATATCACACCTACCTTATCTCTTTTGGATCAAAGGCATCTCTTAAGCCCTCACCAAGAAGATTTATACTAACAACGGTTAATATGATTAAAATTCCAGGCGGTATCCAAAGCCATGGATTATTCGTAAATATAAATGAGTCTCTAGCTCTTTCAATCATATTTCCCCAAGTTGGTGTTGGTGGAATTACTCCTAATCCTAGGAAAGAAAGTCCTGCCTCTGTTAAAATTGCACCTGCCATTCCAAGAGTAGCATTAACTATGATATATGCAAGGGTATTAGGTAAAAGATGTCTTACTATCTTAGATCTATTAGATATACCTAATGCCTTTGTAGCTACTATAAAATCTTGTTCTCTAAGAGATAAAATTTGTCCCCTAACCATTCTAGCAAGACCTGGCCAAGATATTATGGCTAGAATAAACATAACCACATACATCTTCTGGGTACTACTTACCCTCCACATCAATGCAAAGGACAAGGATATCATTAATGGCATAAATGGAAGTGAGCTAACTACTTCTGTAAAACGCATAAGAATGTTATCTACCCATCCACCATAGTATCCTGCAATTCCACCTATAGTAGCACCAATGAGTACGGTTATACCTGCAGTGACAACTCCAATAAACATAGATATCCTTCCACCATAAAATACTCTCATAAGTACATCTCTACCCTGTTCATCAGTTCCAAGCCAATGCTTTGCTGATGGTGGTTTAACTTTATTAACAAGTTCAAACTCATTTAAATTATAAGGTGATATTATAGGAACTAATATTACTAGTAAAACTATAATCCCAAATACTATACCACCTGCAAGAGCTATTTTATTCTTTCTAAATCGCTCCCATGCAACCCTCCATGGTCCCATAGCTTGAAGGTCTTGTTTCTTTTTTTCAGCCTTAGCCTTTTTTACTTCTAACATAATAAACTAACCTCCTATTCTACTTTTACTCTAGGATCTACCAATGCATAGGACATATCTGATACCAGATTTCCTAAAACCATTAGGACTGCATAGAATGTATTAGCTGCCATTACAACCCAAATATCTCTACCCATAACTGATGTATATAGTATATTTCCAATTCCTGGCCAAAGAAGTACTGTTTCTAATAATATTGCTCCTCCAAAGAGAGATGGAATATACATTCCTACAAGAGTTACTATTGGTATTAATGCATTTCTAAAGGCATGACGATAAATAACTACCTTCTCTTTTAATCCTTTAGAACGTGCTGTTCTAATATAATCTTGATTAATTACTTCAATAACACTATTTCTAACGTATCTTATAAGTCCAGCCAGACTTAAAATAGTTAAAATTATTACTGGTAAAATCATATGTTTAGCTACGTCTATTACTTCAGCCATGAAGCTATCATAACCAACAGCTGCCATTACTGGAGTTCTCATACCATTAAGTGGTATTGCTCCATTACTCGGTACTGCTATAAAGAAAATCATAAGTAGTGCAAAGAAAAATGAAGGCATTCCTACTCCAACTAAAGAAAACACAGTCCAAAAATTATCAAATACTCCATATTTCTTTACTGCAGATTTTATTCCTACTGGAATTGCAATTGCAAAGGCCAATACCATAGATACTATATTTAATATAAATGTATTCCAAATGTAATCTCCTATAACATCACTTACAGGTTTTCTAAATTTTAATGAAGAACCAAAATCTCCTTTTAAAGTTCTTCCCAACCAATTAAAATATTGTGTAACAGGTCCTTTATCTAATCCTAATTGCTCTCTAATCATTTGTTGCTGCTCTGGAGTAGTCTTAGAACCTTGTCCTAAATATGCACTAACTGGATCTCCAGGCATTAGTTGTAATAATATAAATAATATTATTGTTATTATTAGCATAACTGGGATTAAATTGAGTAATCTTTTGCCTAAAAACTTTAACATTTCATCACCCCTAAACTTATTTTAATAACGCCCTGCAATTTTATACAGGGCGCCAATAGCCTATATGAAATTTAAAATTATTCTTCTATATAAGCATGTTTTAATGCTTTTACCCAATCACAGAATGGGCTTGTTTCTAGGCCTTTTATTTTCTTGTTATACATGTCAAAATAAGTATTTGCATATACAGGAACTATAGGTGCATCCTCATTAAGGATTTTAGCTATTTTATTATAATAAGGTTTTGCTTCTTCCTTATCTACAATACTCTTAGCTTCATCTAACAATTTATCCACTTCTGGATTACTATATCTAGCTGTATTATCTTTACCAGTACCAATATAATCTGAGTGGATTTCAGAATATAAACTATGTGGGTCTGGTGTAGTTATAGATGTTGCCATGAAGTATATACTCCATTTATCTACGTTTTCATCAGAGTTATAGATAACGTAATCTAATAATGTATTAAACTCAAGATATGCTATATTAAGTTTAATTTTTAAACCTTCGCCCCAGTCTCTTTGCCACATTGGAATAAGGGTATTTAAAATATCATGTTCTGGCATGGCAGCTACATTAAGCTCCATAACCTTTCCATCCTTTTCACGATATCCACTTGAACCAACCTTCCAGCCTGCTTCATCTAATAAAGACTTAGCTTTATCTAAATCAAAATCATACTCAGTCATTTCACTAACCAATTTATCATCAATACCCCAAGAAACTTGAGAGAATGGATGGTATTGAACTGATGCAAGTACATCTCCAGTTGCTTCGTCTTTATAATAGCTATTTACAAATTCTTTAATGTTAAAACCATAATATAATGCTTGACGTACTTTTTTATCTGCTGTTGGACCTGATTCACAGTTAAATTTAGTGTAACCATATCCACTTCTATCATAACTATTGAAAGTCATGAAATCCTTAGACTTAGCTTCATTTATTTTCTCTGGCTCAATAACTCCTGGAAGTAAATCTACCTCTTGAGATGTCAATTCAACTATATCAGTAGTTTGATCAACAAATTTACATACTATATTTTCAATAAAATATCCTTCACCATAATAGTTTGGATTTCTCTTTAGAGATACAAATTCTTTTTCCTGGAATTTTTCTAAAGTATAAGGACCTGAACCAATTGGTTTTGTTGTTATAGCTTCTATAGATGATGTATCTCCAACCTTCCAATTTGCACCATAATAATGTTCTGGCATGATTGCCATATTACAGTTAGCAAGATTTGTTCTTAGTGGCTCAGCAAAACTAAATTTAACTGTATATTCATCTAATGCAACTACCCCTTTGAACTCTTCAGTCTTACCCTTTGAATATTCGTTATATCCAGCTAAATCCTTAACAACAGATCCATATCTACCAGTATAAGATTTGTCTGATAAAAATTGATAAGTGAAAACAACGTCATCTGCTGTTACCTTTTCACCATCAGAGAAAGTCATATCCTTCTTCAATTTGAAGGTTATTTCCTTGGCATCGTCTGAAAATTCCCAACTTTCAGCTGCTGATGGTTGATAATCTCCATTAACATCCATTGTAATAAGTGAATCAAATATCATGTCAATTATAGTAGCATCATAGGCAGATGAATAATATCCTGGGTTAAAGTTACCAGATGCCTCTGTTATTCCAGCAACTAAAGTACCCCCAATTTTCTTCTCTGCTTCTTCAGTTTTTGGTGTATCCTTTGATGTGTCTTCTTTTTTCTCTTTATCACCACATCCAACTAATGAAAAAGCTAAAATACTTGACAACATCAAGGCCATTAATTTTCTTTTCTTCAAAATCTATTCCCCCTTAAAATAATTAAGTTATAAATAAATACAAAGATATATTTTAAAAATATATACTTGTATAAATTCCTATCCCCATAGTTAATACAATTTTAGATTTAATTTAGCTTTTAATTAGGCTTATCATTGCATTTTTATTTCATGTATTTAATTTCATATATTGTATATTTATTGCTTTTAAATATATATATTACAGTTTTGTAAATTCATTATCATAATAATACATATATTTTTTACTTTTGTAAATACTTTTTTGGAAATTTTCAGAATTTTCTTTATATTGTTTAGAATTTAAAAATATTCGGTATTCTAATATTTCGTTAAATACAATACCTTCATAATATTATATATATGGAATTTACATACATTATTTTATCTTCGTAAAAAATAAGAGACTGTTTTTTAAAACAGTCTCTACCTTTACATATTATTCATATATTAAAATTTTATATTTATTGTAAATTAACTGAAACAACTTAATAAGTATATAATTACTATTATTACAAATTCCAACAGTGATTTAGAGGTCCATTCCCTTTTCCAATATTTAAATTATCCCTTAAAGCACCGGTTATATATTTTTTTGCCCTTAAAATGCTTTCATCTATGCCGTAACCTGCTGCTAAATTACAAGCTATGGAAGATGATAAGGTGCAACCTGTTCCATGGGTATTGGAATTATCTATTTTTTCTTCATGATACCAAGTAATTTTCCCATCTTTATATAATAAATCATCAGCACTATTTTCTAAGTGACCTCCTTTAATAAGAATTTTCCCTTTATATTCCTTTGAAATTTTTTCAGCTGCTTCTATCATATTTTTTTTACTTAAAATCTTAAATCCACAAATACATTCTGCTTCAGGAATATTAGGAGTAATCACATCAGCTATAGGTAAAAGTTTTGTAATCAAAGCTTCCATGGCATCCTCTGAAAGAAGTCTACTTCCACTGGTAGATATCATAACTGGATCAACTACAATATTTTTAGCCTTATATTCTAATAATCTTTCAACAATCTCTTGAATAATATCCTTAGAGGATACCATTCCTATCTTAATGGCATCGGGGAAAATATCTTTCATAATGCAATGGATTTCTTTATTTAAAAACTCTCTTGTTACATTTAAAACATCATAAACTCCAGTGGTATTTTGTGCTGTTAAGGCTGTTATAGCACTCATTGCATACATTTTATGGGCTACGATAGTTTTTATATCTGCTTGTATTCCAGCTCCTCCACTGCAATCTGATCCTGCTATTGTAAGTATCTTTTTCATTATAAATCAATCCCCTCTATCAATGTATATATTCTATAAAGTATTTTCCATCTAAAATGCACACCTATTTCCCATGTCTATTCTATTGAGTTAACATACATTCAGTTAACTCTAACATTTGTTTTGTTGCTAATAGCACATCTTCTTTAGAAAATATTGAAGATACTAAAGCAACTCCATGTATTCCTAAGCCTTTTAGGTTCATAATATTATTCTCATCTATACCTCCAATAGCCACCACTGGTATAGTTACAGATTTACATATATTTTTAATTGTTTCAAAGGTTATTACTCTAGTATCTAATTTAGTTGAAGTTGAAAAAGCTGCTCCAACTCCAATATAACTTGCCCCATCTTTTTCTGCTTTAATAGCTTGTTCCACAGTTTTTGCTGTAACTCCTAAAATTTTATCTTTCCCTATCCGCTTTTTCACTTCTGCTGCATCCATATCACTTTGACCTATATGAACCCCAGATGCATCAATATTCATAGCTATTTCCACATTATCATTAATAATTAAAGGAATATTATATTTATCTGTAATCTTCTTTATCTCTTTTCCTTCCTTTAGAAATTCATCATAGAATAAATTTTTTTCTCTTAGCTGAATTAATGTAGCTCCTCCTTGTAAAGTTTTTTCGATTTCTTCAGTAAACAATTTTCCATCTAACCAACTTCTATCCGTTACTACATATAACTTCATTTGACTTTTACTTATACTCATTTCATACACTTCCTTAACAGAATTTTGTAGAATCCAAAAAAATATGGGACATACCAAATAGTATGTCCCATTAATATTTTTAATGTAATTCCCTACGTTGGCATTATCCAAATCAGGTTATAGGTCGAAGCTACCTTTTGCTTCCTCTCAGCCTGTTATACAAGCTCCCTAAATATTTAATTTCTTAAAGCATAGCATTGATTACATCTTTTGTCAATTTTCTCTGTTTTCTGTGTAATTTAATTACACCCTTTAAATGAGAAATCATCTAAACTCCGCATGAATAAAGCAACTATTTAAATAGTTAAATATTAAAATAGTTATATCTATAACTATTTCCCTATAAAAATATATAGCATTTATATATCTTTATAGGTAATTTTATCATATACTGACTATTAAATTAAATAATTTTATTATATTTTCATAATCAAACTTTTAATTAGAAACTTTTTAATAAATTTGCCATTTCTATAGCTGTTACTGCTGCATCGTAGCCCTTATTACCTGCTTTAGTTCCGGCTCTTTCTATAGCCTGCTCTATAGTGTCCGTTGTTAAAACTCCAAAAATAACTGGTTTCTCTGTACTAAGAGATACTGATGCTATTCCTTTTGAAGCCTCAGCACAAACGTAATCGAAATGTGGTGTAGAGCCCTTAATAACTGCTCCAAGGCATATAATTGCATCATAATTTTCATTTTGAGCCATTTTTTTTGCTACCAGTGGTAATTCAAAAGCTCCTGGCACCCATGCCACTTCAATATTATCTTCTTCTACTCCATGTCTTTTAAGTCCATCAATTGCTCCACCTAAAAGTTTAGATACAATAAACTCATTAAATCTTCCTACTACTATCCCAACTCTTAATCCTTGCGCAACTAAATTTCCTTCAAATATTTTCATCATTATTCCTCCTAGATTATATTATAATTTATACTAAACCATAGATTTAGAGTATTACTGGTAACTAAGTATGTGGTCCATTTTATTTTGTTTAGTTTTTAAATAAAATTCATTATCTTTATTGTAATTGATTTGGATTGGCACTCTCTCTACCACCTCAATATCATATCCATCTAATCCTTTAATTTTCTTGGGATTATTAGTCATAAGTCTAAGTTTTTTAGCTCCTAACTCTCTAAGAATTTGAGCTCCTATTCCATAATCTCTAAGGTCTGCTGGAAATCCAAGTTTAATATTTGCCTCTACTGTATCATATCCATGGTCTTGTAAATCGTAGGCCTTTAATTTATTTATAAGTCCTATGCCTCTTCCCTCTTGTCGCATATATAAAAGTATCCCGCAGCCTTCTTCTTCAATTCTCCTTAAAGCTTCTGCCAATTGCTCTCCACAATCACATCTATTAGATCCAAGAACGTCTCCTGTTAAGCATTCAGAATGAAGTCTTGTTAGAATTGGTTTATTCTCATCAATTTCTCCTTTAACTAATGCCACATGATGTTCACCATTCAATTTATTAATAAAACCATACATTTTAAAATTCCCGTATTTTGTAGGCATATCTATTGCTGCTGCCATTTCTACTAGTATTTCTATCTTTCTTCTATATCTTACTAAATCTGCTATAGTTATTACTTTAATATTATGTAGTTTACCTAACTCTAAAAGTTCCTCAGTTCTAGCCATAGTTCCATCTTCACTCATAATTTCACAAATTACTCCTGCTGGCTTTAAACCTGCCATTTTGGCTAAATCCACTGCTGCCTCAGTATGTCCTACTCTTTTTAATACACCTCCATCTCTAGCTTGTAGAGGAAAAATATGCCCTGGTCTTCTAAAGTCTTTTCCTATGCTATCTTCATCTAAAATCTTCTGAATAGTTAAAGCTCTCTCGTAGGCAGATATTCCTGTAGTTGTACTAATATGATCTACGGATACTGTAAATGCAGTTTCATGATTATCTGTATTTTTTTCAACCATGGGCTCAATTTTTAAATCTCTAAGTCTTTCTCCCTCCAATGGCATACATATAAGACCTCTCCCAAATTTAGCCATAAAATTTATAGCTTCTGGAGTAACCTTTTCAGCAGCCATTAATAAATCTCCCTCATTTTCTCTATCGGGATCATCAATAACTATAACCATCTTCCCTTCTTTAATATCCTTAATTGCTTCTTCAATCGTGTAAAATTCTGACATGTTTAATCCTCCCTATTTTATTTAATCTTATAAGAATCCATTTTCTTTAAGAAAGTCTTCATTAATGGAATCTTTTTTTTCTACTTTTTTACCACTTTGAAATGTTAAAAGTTTTTCTACATATTTACCTATAACATCACATTCAAGATTTACAGTATCTTCACTGGTTTTAGACAATAATATAGTTTCTTTTCCAGTATGTGGAATTACAGATACTTTAAATACCTTATCATCTACATAGGCCACAGTAAGACTTATTCCATCAATGGCAATAGAACCTTTTTCAACTATATACTGTAAAATGTTTTCCTTAGCCTCTATGGTAACCCATATTGCATTATCTTCCTTTTCCAGGGAAACAATTTTCCCAACGCCATCTATATGTCCACTTACTATATGTCCTCCAAATCTTCCTTTAGCACTTAAGGCTCTTTCTAAATTTACTTTACTTCCAACCTTTAATTCCCCTAAATTACTTCTTCTTAAAGTTTCAGCCATAACATCAGCATCAAATATATTTCCATATATATTTGTTACTGTTAAGCATACTCCATTGGTACAAATACTATGTCCTAACTTTACATCCTCAATAACTTTATTAGCTTTAATTGAAAGTATGGAAGATTTTTCTCCCTTTTTTATTCCTCTAATTTCTCCTACCTCTTCAACTATTCCTGTAAACAAGGCTTCCATCTCTCCTTCATGTATCCTTCTATTAAAATATCTTCTCCTATAGTACCTACCCTTATACTCTCTACTCCATAGGCTTCTTCTAGAACTTTTATTCCCCTTCCCTCTACTGGAGTTTTAGACCTTTCTCCTCCAATAAATTTTGGTGCAATGTAAATTTGAATTTTATCTACTATTCCAGCTTTTAGGGCTTCGAAGTTTAAGGTTCCCCCTCCTTCAAGAAGAATACTATCAATGTTCATTTCTCCTAAAGTCTCCATTAATATTTCCAAATTGACTTTTTCCTCTTTAGAAGGAATGACCACCATCTCTACACCCTTCTCAGTGTAAATAGATATTTTTTCCTTTGAAGCTTTTTCCGTAGTTACTATAATAGTTCTTGCCTTCTTATCCTCTATAACTTTAGAATTTAAAGGAATTCTAAGAGAGCTATCTAATATTATTCTTATAGGGTTTTTCCCTCCTAGTACCCTACAAGTCAACTCTGGATTATCCTTAATAACCGTATTAGCTCCAACCATTATTCCCATAAGGTCATTTCTCAAATTATGCACATTTTTTCTTGAAGCTTCTCCAGTTATCCACTTTGATTCCCCACATTGAGTAGCTATCTTACCATCTAGTGACATGGCAGTTTTCATGATTACAAAGGGTTTCTTTGTAGAAATATACTTCATAAATATTTCATTTAAAGCAATACATTCCTTTTCTAAAACACCTATATCTACAATTATTCCAGAGTCTCTAAGCTTTTCAACTCCTCTCCCCGCCACTAATGGGTTTGGATCTAAAGCTCCAATTACTACTCTCTTTATTTTTTTCTCTATGATTTTATCTACACAAGGTGGTGTTTTCCCATGATGAGAACAGGGCTCTAAGGTCACATAAAGAGTTGCTCCCAAAGTATCTTCTTTAGCATCTTTAAACGCATTAACCTCCGCATGGTTATGTCCATAGACCTGATGATATCCTTCACCAATAATAGTTCCATTTTTAACAATTACAGCACCTACCATTGGATTAGGATTAACCCTTCCCCGCCCCTTCTCTGCTAATGTCAACGCCAGTCTCATATAATTTTCATCCATAAAATCACATCCTTATTTAAATAAAATAAAAGCCCCAAGTATAATACCCTGGGGCTAAATTTTTATTCATATTTCTAGTAAAATTTAGTTTGTTTTATAATTAATATTAAAAATTTAATATTAATCGTAAAATAAAAAATCTCTGAAATATATATATATTTCAGAGCACATAAACTAACAATTATAGTTATATAAACAGAGTTCTTAGCTTCTCTGAAGCTTTAGAAACCGTTATCCATGGACGTAATAGCTCTTAACTCCCTCTTTAGAGAAGATAGAAATATTAGAGCTGGTAGTCATCGGATAAAATAACTATAGTAATTACTATACTTACAAATAATTTTCTCACATCCAGACTTTACTGTCGGCCTTGGAATCTCACCAAGTCATGCCAAAATGGCTCGCGGGCTATACCGCCGGTAGGGAATTTCACCCTGCCCCGAAAATTGTTATTAACTTGTCAAACTCATAATATCATCTTACATAAATAATTTCAATATATTCTTACAAATCTTTTTAATTAAAATTTTATAAACGATATTTAGTGTTATTTATCCAATAATATTTTTCGGAAAATAAACCAGAGATATTGTAATATCCCTGGTTTATTTCATTAAATATTTTCTTATTTAATTTAAACTATTACATATTCAATAAACTTAATATTTCTTGAACAGCTTGCTTAGCTTCTCTAGGTAATTTTTCTATTGCTGCATCTTGAGCCTTTGGATCATTAATCTGGGCTATCCTAATTATCTCTTGTTGTAGTCCTGGTATATTATTTACTACATTGGCTGCATTATTAAATCTAGCTGCAAAATTAGGGTCCTTCATTTTTCCCTTAATCTTAGTTATTAGCTCATAAGGATTCATTAAACTTTCCTCCCACCATCGAAATAATTCATTATAATTACATAATATTCAATAGTTGCTTAAAAGTTCTTATCTTATATTTCTTTAATTATAGTTTTAGCACTTTTAATGATTACAACCTTATCTTTATAAGGCTCTATATCCTTAAAAATTTAATAATCATATTTTACTTATTATATATATTGTAAATATTTCTATATTTTTTCTTTACCTATCCACTTTCTCAATACTTCTGGTACTATAACACTTCCGTCCTCCTGTTGATATTGTTCTAGTATTGCAGGTAATAATCTGCTTGTAGCTAACCCTGATGCATTTAAGGTATTTAGATATTCTACCTTATTACCATCTTCTCTTCTAAATCTTATCATCCCCCTTCTTGCCTGATAATCTCTTGCATTAGAAGCTGAACTTATCTCTTTATATTCATTCATACTCGGTATCCATACTTCTATATCATAGGTCTTCGCCATAGATGCACTACAATCTTTAGCTGCCAGCTTTACTAGTCTATAATGTAGTCCTAAGCCTTTTACCAGAGCTTCAGCTTTTTTGATTAATTCCTCTAAAGCTTCATCTGAATCCTCAGGTTTTGTATATTGGAACATTTCTATTTTATTAAACTGATGTCCTCTTATCATACCTCTTTCAGATTTTCTATAGCTTCCAGCTTCAACACGATAACAAGGAGTATAAGCAAACAATTTCTTAGGTAATTCTTCTTCTTTTAAAATTTCTCCTCTATAAAGATTTATTAAAGCAGTCTCTGCTGTAGGAAGCATAAATTGCATACTTTCTTTATCTTTTTTGTCCCCTACTGTAAATACTTCATCAACAAATTTAGGAAACTGACCTGCTGAAAGACCACATTGATAGTTTAATATATGTGGAGGCAGGATAAATTCATATCCGTCTTTTATATGCTCTTCTATAAAATAATTAAGTAAAGCCCATTCTAACATAGCTCCTACACCTTTATATATCCAAAATCCATTACCTCCAAGCTTAACTCCTCTTTCATAATCAATAAGCTCATGAACTTTAGCAAGTTCTACATGATCTTTAATTTGGAAATTGAAATTAGGCTTTTCTCCAAATTCTCTAACTACCTTGTTATTTTCTTTTCCACCTGCTACTACATCCTCATCGGGTATATTCGGAAGGCTTTCCATAAATGTATTTATCTTTTCTTCCATCTCTTGAAGTTTCTCATCATATTCCTTTATCTCTTTGCTAACTACTTTCATTTCTTCATATAAATCTTCTACATTTTCTCCCCTTTTCTTAAGAATAGGAATCTCTTTAGAAACCTTATTTTTGTTGCTTTTAAGCTCTTCTACCTGTATTAATATTTTTCTTCTTTCTTCATCCCACTGTAAAAGCTCTGAAAAATCTACACTATCCATTCTCTTTAAAAGTGCAGCCTTAACTTTCTCAGGATTTTTTCTAATTAAATAAATATCTATCATTTTTATTCCTCCTAAATGAATTTTTTAATATTAAATCTTTTTATTTTGCTGTAAATTAAAAACTCCCGCCTCTATAAATATAGAGACGAGAGCTATTATATCCCGCGGTACCACTCCAGTTGTCACATTAGTGACCTCTTTACTGTGCTTTAAGGAGCACTCCCCTCTGATTCTTCATCAGTAGCTCCGAAGTGGAAAGACTATATAATATACTGATTTTCACCTATCATCAGCTCTCTAAAATATTTAAATAGTCGTAGCTTCATCATTGCTATATGATATTTAATATATATTAAACATTATTCTAGCACCTTATTCTTTCAATGTAAATATTTCTATATAATATAACTTAATAAAATTACCTTTAAATTTTACTTTTACTAGATATTTTATCTACGAAGATGATTTTATATGTGAATAATATATATGTTATAGTAATATTGATGAAAATTTATAAAATACAGTTTTTTAATATAATGAGGTGACAAAATGAAAAAATTAAAAATATACTTTACGTCTGATATTCACGGATACATATATCCTACAAATTATAGAGATGATACTGAAAAGAATATGGGTATATTAAATATAATTAATCAGTTTGAAAAAGATGGAAATACCCTAATCATAGATGGTGGAGATACAATTCAAGGTTCTCCTTTAACTAATTATCTAAGTAATAATGAATTTGATATACATCCACTTGCAACTGTAATGAATGAAGGTCAATACGATTATGTAACTCTTGGAAATCATGATTTCAATTATGGCTATGACTATTTGAAAAAATATCTTAGCAATTTAAATGGAAAATGCCTATGCACTAATGTAGATAATATAACAAAAGAAATATGTATTTTGCCTTATGATATTAAAACCATGGAAAATGGGTTAAAAGTAGGCATAATGGGATTTACCACTGATTTTATAAACAGATGGGAAAGGCCTTTAAATATAAAAAATTTCACTATCACAGATACCTTTAAGTCAGTAAAAAAATATTATGTAGAACTTAAAAAACAATGTGATTTAGTAATAGGAGTTTATCATGGTGGATTTGAAAATGATTTAGAATCCCATGAAAAACTAAGCAACACTAATGAAAACATAGCATATAAATTGTGTCAAGAATTTGATTTTCATATTCTTTTAACTGGACATCAACACATGGAAATTCCAGGACAATATCTACATAATACCTACATAGCTCAAACCCCTCCCAACGGGACAAAATTTTTAGAAATAAACTTAGAGTTTCATGATGATTTAAGTAAAAATATAAGTTCTTCATTAAAAAAAGTAGAGCTTAATCCTAATAATGCTATGTATTATAAATTCTTAAATTTAGAAAAACAAGTTCAAAAGTGGTTGGATACACCTGTAGGATTTTTAGATATAGAACTTCAACCTAGTACTCACATAAACATGGCTACTAATGGCTCTTATTTAGCTAATTTCATAAATCAAGTACAGTTGGATGCAAGTGGTGCTGATATTTCAGTTACATCATTTGCTAATTCAATAAAAGGTTTTAATAAAAATGTAACAGTAAGAGATATAACCTCTACATATATGTTTCCTAATACCCTAACTATCATTGAAATAGATGGGAAAACTTTAAAGCTTGCCCTTGAAAAATGCTCTAGTTACTTTGATAATATTGATGGTGAATTACAAGTATCTACCCGCTTCTTAAAACCTAAGGTAGAACATTATAACTATGACTATTTCTCAAATTTGAGTTATATCTTTGATATAAACAAAGAAGTAGGAAATCGTGTTGTTTCAATGAAATTTAAGGGTAAAGACATTTTTGATAATGATACCCTTACCCTTGCCATGAACAACTATAGAGCAACAGGTGCAGGTGGTTATGATTTCTATAGAAATTGTAGAGTAGTAGGTGAAGTCTTAAATGAAATGCCCGACATTATCATTGATTATTTTAGAGCTCATAAGAAAGTTGTAGTGGATAAAAATCAATATCTAACTGTTATTAAATAGCTTACATTTCTTAACAATAAATTTATTCATCTCTTTTTATTAAGATTAATTATTATTATGTTTAAAAATCATAATTTTTTCAAATACTACACTATAAGTTAATTTACTGTTTAAGGAGGAATAAATATTGTCTAGTATAACTGGTATTGTTAAATGGTATGATGAAGGAAAGGGTTATGGATTTATTTCTTGTAATGAGGGCAATGATGTATTTGTACATCATTCTCAAATAAAAGAAAAAGGAACTAATAAAGATTTACATGAAGGTGAAAGTGTAACTTTTGATATTACTGATGGAGCTAAAGGGCCCATGGCTGTGAATGTTCAAAAGCTATAACTTGAATTTAAAAGGTTATCTTAGGGTTAAATTATTTAACCTTAAGGTAGCCTATTTTTATGCTTTTTAGATAATAAAAGCTATATAATTGCTACAAATTCTGTTATTATAGATAGTTGTACGGTATTGGTTACACTATGTTTTTTAATAATTAATCAATACATAACCAATACTAAGATAATTGATTTTATATGTTAAAAGTGGTGATATAATGAACTATATAATATTTGACTTAGAATTTAATCAAAAATATGAAGATAAAAAAGAACATTGTTTAGAAAAAAATCAATGTGTAGAAAAGAGCAATAATTTAAGTCTCCCCTTTGAAATTATTCAGATAGGAGCTTTAAAATTGAATGAAAATTTCGAAAAGATATCCACATTTAATTTTTTAATTAAGCCAACTATTCACACAACTCTACATCCTTATGTGGAAAACCTTACTAAAATAAGTAATAATGATATAAATTCTTCAGAAACCTTTCCTAATATTTACGATAAATTTACTAAATTTATTGGTGAAGAAGAAGCAGTTCTCTGTGTATGGGGGATAGTAGATATAAAAGAACTTTTACGAAATATAAAATTTCATAATATATCTACTACCTCTCTTCCACTTAAATATATCGACGTGCAAAGCCATGCATCAAAATATTTTAATAGTAAAAAAGGTATAAAAATTGGGCTTAAAAATGCAATTGAGCTTTTGGATATACCCCTTCATGGTGATTTTCATGACGCGAGTAATGATGCTTATTATACAGCAGAAGTATTAAAGATGATTTTCAATAAAAATATAAAGCCTTTATTATATACTAACCCTTCTAGAAGTACCTCTTCTGTTAAAGAAAAAGTTGATATGAATGGAGTATTTGATCAATTTAAAAAAATGTACAAGAGAAGTCTAACTAAAGAAGAAAAGTCTATGATAAGCCTTGCTTATAACATGGGTAGAACAAAACAATTTGTAATTATAAGAAAAGAAGACTCTTAGCTGCTAGCTAAGAGCCTTTCTTCTTAATATTTCTATTTCCTTGCCATACCCCTCAAGGTCATTTGGGGTTTCAAGGAAAAATGGTAAGTTGCATAATTTAGGATGATTAATAATATTAGTAATGGCTTCAATTCCTAAAGAACCTTCACCAATTTTTTCATGTCTGTCCTTATGACTTTCAAAAGGATTTTTGCTATCATTTAAATGAATTGCCTTTAATTTTTCTAATCCAATTATTCTATCAAACTCTTCTAAAACTCCATCTAAATTATTAACTATATCATATCCTGCATCATATACGTGACAGGTATCAAGACACACTCCCATATGATCCTTTAGCTCTACTCTATTAATAATTTCAGCTATTTCTTCAAAATTTCTTCCTACTTCTGTCCCCTTACCTGCCATGGTTTCTAATAACACAGTAGTAGTCTGCTGCGGCTTAATAACTGCATTAAGCATATCTACAATATAATTAATTCCAACTTCTACGCCTTGTTTAACATGACTACCTGGGTGAAAATTATATAAATTATTAGGTAAGTACTCCATTCTTAATAAATCATCTGTCATCATTTCTAATGCAAATTTTCTAGTGTTTTCATCTGCTGAACAAGCATTCAATGTGTAAGGTGCATGAGCCAATATAGTACTAAATTTATTTTCTTCCATTATTCTTAAAAGGGCAGCAACATCTTTTTCATCTATAGCCTTTGCCTTTCCACCCCTAGGATTTCTAGTAAAAAATTGAAAGGTATTAGCTCCTATTGAAAGTGCTTCCTTTCCCATATTTTCAAAACCCTTGGTTGTAGATAAGTGACATCCTATATTTAACATTTTCATTACCTCCATCTTCTATTATTGCAAAACTTCTAATTTTATATTCTATTTCTATATCCCTTGTAATTTAAATTTCAATAATCTAACTTTAATACAATGATACTATAATAGAAGATATATTTGCAATGGATAATTTTTATTATTTAGAAATAACTATTAGTATTTTAAGGTTCTAACTAGATCATATACGTCTTCACAATAAAAAAATGTAGACATTAATGCTACTCCATCAGCTCCTGCTTCTATAACCTTGGAAGCATTTTCTGTTGAAATTCCACCTAAAGCTATGATAGGACAAGTAACTACTTTCTTTAATTCTTGAATAAATTCAACGCCCTTAGGTTTTAATCCGTCTTTACACTTGGTAGAAAATATATGAGATGCTAGTATATAGCTACACCCCTTTTTATCTGCCCTTATACCTTCTTCTAAAGAATGTACAGAAACTCCTACATTAAATTTCTTTTTATTATCTAAATTCATAAAATCTTTAAAAGATAGATGAACAGTTCTTTCCTTTACTTTTTCATAAATTTTCATATTAGAATTTATTATTATCTCAGTACTTCCAATTACTAGCTCCTTTATTTTATAATAAAGCCTTTCTAATTCTTCATCATCTAAATCTTTTTCTCTTAATATTATTCTATCCACACCAGCCAGTGAAGCTTCTTGCAGGGTTTTAAAATATTTTTCTTCACTAACTAAATGCCTATTTGTTATTAGGTAAATCAAATTCTTTCCCAATCCTTAAATATTGGTTGAAACCCTGCTTCTATTATCATTTCTTTTATTTCTTCTACTGAACCTTCATCATTTATGGAAAATTGTGATGTACCTTTAGTTTTTAATGCATGACCTCCAACCTCTGTAGACACACCTGCACTCATCTTGGTGATTCCTAAAGGTATAAGGTTTTTTCTCATTTCATGATCTTCTCGTGTAGAAACATTTATTCCACTTTGCTGTGCAAAGATTTTATAAGCTAACATAACTTGTACCATTTTTTTATCTTCCACTGGGTTTAACTCCTTTAATCCTCCCTCACAAGGTCTGATTCTTGGAGGTGAATAAGTCACTTCTACATGTGGATATTTCTTTCTAATATACTCTCCATGAAGAGCTGTGAAAAAGGCATCTCTTCTAAAATCACCTAGTCCAAGAAGAGCTCCTATACTTATACTTCTCATTCCAGCTCTTGCTCCTCTTTCTGGAGCATCTAATCTAAATTTATAATTCTTTTTAGGTCCTGATAAATGAACTCTATCATAAATTTCTTCATCATAGGTTTCTTGGTATACAGTAAGACCTTCTGCTCCTACTTCTACAGTTTTTTTATAATCCTCTTCACTTAAAGGCTGTACCTCTAAGGTTATAGATGGAAAGTATTCTTTCATTACTTTTATAGCATCTACTATATACCTAGTTGGGGAATGAATTTGACTTTCTCCTGTTAATAGAATAATGTGCTTAAATCCTTGTTTAGCAACTGCTTCTGATTCTGATTTTATTTCCTCCAAAGTTAGCTTTTTTCTACTTATAGAATTTTCAAGATTATATCCACAATAAGAGCATTTATTAACACAATAATTTGAAATATAAATTGGAGTATATAATAAAATAGTTCTTCCAAAGTGTCTTAACGATAATTCCCTTGCCTTTACTGCCATATCTTCTAATACTTTTTCTCCTACTGGTGATAATAAATTAAGCAAGTCCTCATAATTTGGATTTTTTTCATTAATACTTCTCTCTACATCTTCTGCTTTTACCCTACTCCAATATCTATTAAAGTCAAAACCCTTAAATTTTTCTATGGTACTATAAAAACTCATTTTTTCATCTCCTCAAATTTTCCGTTAGTGTAAAGTTTTTTACTCTCCTAAAAATCCTGTGAGTGGTGAGGATGCATTTCCACTTTTAGAAACAGTCCCAAATTTTGATAAATAAGCAAGTCGTCCACCTTCTACCGCCATACTAAAGGCTCTTGCCATATTAGCTGGATTTTTTGAAGAAGCTATAGCTGTATTAACAAGACATGCCGCTGCTCCCATTTCCATAGCTTCCATTGCTTGTGATGGCTTTCCTATTCCAGCATCAACTATAATTGGAATATCTAGTTCATCTATCATTATTTCAATAAGTTCCTTAGTTCTTATACCTCTATTACTTCCTATCGGTGCTCCTAAAGGCATAACCGCCGATGCTCCCGCTTCTATTAATCTTCTCCCTGCATATAAATCTGGACACATATATGGGAGTACTGTAAATCCTTCTTTAGCTAATATTTCTGTAGCTTTTATAGTTTCTTCATTATCCGGAAGCAGATACTTTGAATCCGATATAACCTCAATTTTTATCCAGTTACCACATCCCATAGCTTTGGCAATTCTTGCAATCCTAACTGCCTCTTCTGCATTAGTTGCCCCTGATGTATTAGGCAATAAAATAACATTCTTAGGTATATTAGATAAAATATCTTCTTCCTTATTATCTAAATCTATCCTTCTTAAGGCCAAGGTAATAACCTGTGAATTACTTTCACTCAAGACTTCCTTTATAAGTTTATTAGACGGATACTTACCTGTACCTACAAATAATCTATTTTTTAATTCTACTCCACCTATTTTTAACATATCTTCCATTTTAACTTTCCCCTTCTTTCAACATAATTCTAAGTGCCATATTTGCCATATGATTTGCACATATTGCTACCCTTGGTGCCATGAGTCCAGATCCTTCTTTAGCTTCATTTACTCCATCTCCACAAATATAAAACCTATTGTTTATCTTTTTAGTTTGTATATCATTAGAAGAATAAAAACCTGCCATACCTGATGATGCTATAAGGACTGATTCCTTAACTTTAGTTAATATCTCATTACACAACATTGCTTTATAATTTGCACTATCAAAAGCTTCTAACACAATATCTACATCTTCAAATAATTCTTTTATATTCCCCTTTTCTATTTTTTCGATTTTTTCATTTATCTCTATAAATGGATTTATGTCTAAGAGTTGTTTTTTTAAAGCAATAACCTTATATTCTCCTATATCTCTTATTAAGTATTGCTGTCTATTTAAATTTGATGGTTCTACCACATCAAAATCTATTATTCTTATAAATCCCACTCCTAACCGAGCTAAGGATATAGCAATATTGGACCCAAGGCCCCCTACACCCGCAATGGCTACTCTTGCCTTTGATACTTTTTCATGTACCCCTGGTGTATGCCTTGCCATCATAACACCTCTAAGTTCACTTTTACTTGGAACTTGTCCTCTCTTTATAAAAATAATGTTGTCACCTTCCTTTAATATCTTATCTTTAACTAAAGGAAATCCATTTAGTATCACCACATCACAACTAGGCTTAAGCCTATCTTTTAAACGAAGACAAGTTTCACCCTTATTAACTTCTTCTATGTTTTCATTAACTTTAATTTTAATTTTCTCTTTCAAACAAATCCACCACTCTATATCTTTCTGTAAAAGTCTTTTGAAATATATTTATAATTTCTCTTTAGCCTCCCCCTACAAAAGATATAACTTCTATAATATCCTCCTCTTTTAAATATATTTCCCAATAATTTTCTCTTGGTACTATTTCTTTATTTAATTCCACTACTACCTTTTCTTCATTAACATCTAACTTACTTAGCAAACTGCTTATAGTAGTTATTCCATTCATATCTACACTTTTTCCATTAACCTTCATATTTTCACCTTCTTTCAATACCTATGTACATTAACTAACTTATTTTTACAAATAAAAAACACCTAACAAATGCTAGGTGTTGAGAATCTCAATAACTCATATAACAATATCTTCTTATTTAAGTTTAGATATTAATAATTAAAATTATATCTTTACTTAAGCTTTTATAAAAATACTAATTTTGCATAAGCAAGACTTTTATTTTATATAAAAATAAGACTTATTATTTGCTTCCCTCCGATGGTACTAACCATATCAGGTTCTTAGAGTTAGGACTTTCCTTCTCAGCCAAATTGGCACCCCTAGCTATCTATTAAATTATATTTATTATAACATTGCGGATTTACAAATTCAACTATACCATTCAATAAATACCTAATTGCGCTCCTATATATATGAATAGTTTTTTATAATAATCACAAAATAAGGTTGAACGAAATGTTGAAGGAGGTTAAATTTATGAAATTAGAAGATAACCCTGAGCTACGTGAAAAAGCTAAACAAATGCTTATAGATGGAGAATCCTATGATAAAATTATGGACGTAACTCATTTAAGATTAAAAGATGTAAAAAGAATTGAAAGAGAAGAAGTAAGTAGTCATTTTTAGTTAATACAAAATACCCTGTAAAGTAATCCTCTATTTTGTGTGTTAAGCTTTCAGGGTATATTCTATTTTTGTATATGTTTTTGTCCTATATGTCTGTTTTATGCTCTAGTATTTCAATAAATTTTGTAGTTGCGGGAGAAAGGGACACACTCTTTAAAAAACATAGCCCTATACTTCTTTTAGGTATTTCTTCTTTTAATTTCACTTTATATACTGTTCCCTTTTCTAAATATTCTTTTGAAAATTCTTTAATAACACAGGCTATTCCTAAGTTTGCCCTTGCAAATTCTAATAATAAATCATAAGATCCTAATTCGATTTCAGCAGTAATTTTAATTCCTTTAGATAACATATATTTTTCTATGTATTGCCTTGATATAGATTTAGATTCTAATAATATTAATGGTAATTCTGTTATTTCTTCGAGGCTAATGGGTTTAGAGCAACGGTTCTTGTACTTATTTCCACAGACAAATATATCATGAATATCCATACATTCTCTAAGTTCCAGTGCAGAATCTTCAATAGGAAAATTACAAATTGCAATATCTATTTCCCCTGACTTTACACTAGCACAAAGCTCTAAGGTTGTGGCATTTATTATTTTAAACTTAATATTGGGATATTCCTTGTGAAATTGTTCTAAATAGGGTAATAAAAAATATCTTGATATGGTATCTCCTACACCTATTTTTAAATCTCCTATCATCATATTTTTAATTTTTAAAAGTTTATCTTCTCCAACATGTATCAAATTCATGGCAGAGCTAGCATATTCAAATAAAATTCGCCCCTCATTTGTAAGTATAACCCCTTTAGAAGTTCTTGTGAAAAGCCTTATATCTAGTTCTCTTTCTAATTGCATAATAGATTGACTTACTGCGGGTTGAGTCATGTATAACTCTTTAGCAGCTCTTGAAAAACTTTCATGCTTTCCCACCATACAAAACACCTTATATAAATCTAATTTACTTATCATATAAGCACTCCTTATATCTACTATTTAATCTATTTATTTTACTTATACCACTAAAATGGTGTATATTACAAGTGTAGGTTTTAAAAATTAATGTAATTTTACATAAAGGAGATGTTATAATTGGAAAGAGTCGTTGGAACTGTTGTTAGAGGACTTCGTTGCCCAATCATAAACAAAGGAGATAACATTGAAGAAATCGTTGTAGATAGCGTGCTAACTGCTGCTAAAGTTGAAGGTTTCTCAATTAATGATAAAGATGTAGTTACTGTAACTGAATCTGTAGTTGCTCGTGCACAAGGAAACTATGCTTCTATAGATAATATTGCTAAAGATGTAAGCTCAAAGTTTGGTGAAGATACTGTGGGAGTAATATTCCCAATATTAAGCCGTAACCGTTTTGCTATATGCCTTCGTGGTATTGCAAAGGGTGCTAAAAAAATTGTTTTAATGCTTAGCTATCCTTCTGATGAAGTTGGTAACCATTTAGTAGACTTAGATATCCTAGATGAAAAAGGAGTTAATCCTTGGACAGATGTTCTAACTGAAAAGCAATTCCGTGAACACTTTGGATTTAATAAACATCCATTTACCGGTGTTGATTATATTGAGTATTACAAATCTCTAGTTGAAAGCTATGGAATAGAGTGTGAAGTTATATTCTCAAATAATCCAAAAACTATATTAGATTATACAAAGAATGTACTTACTTGTGACATTCACACTAGATTCAGAACTAAGAAAATACTTAAAGCAAATGGTGGAGAAAAGATTTATAGTCTTGATGATATTTTATCTTCATCAATTGATGGTAGTGGATTCAATGAAGCTTATGGACTTTTAGGCTCAAACAAATCTACAGAGGAAACAGTTAAACTTTTCCCTCGTAACTGCCAACCAGTAGTTGATGACATACAAGCTATGATTAAAGATAAAACTGGAAAAACTGTTGAAGTTATGATTTATGGAGATGGAGCATTCAAAGATCCAGTAGGTAAGATTTGGGAACTTGCAGACCCAGTTGTATCACCTGCATATACTCCAGGACTTGAAGGAACACCAAATGAAGTTAAGTTAAAATATCTTGCTGATAATAACTTTGCTGATTTAAAAGGTGAAGAACTTAAGTCTGCTATCTCTGAATATATTAAAAATAAAGAATCTGATTTAGTAGGTGCTATGGAATCACAAGGTACTACTCCAAGAAGACTTACTGATCTTATAGGTTCATTATCTGACTTAACTTCTGGAAGTGGAGATAAGGGAACTCCTATAATCTTCATCCAAGGTTATTTCGATAATTACACAAAATAATACAGGAAAAACTAATGTAATTTCTTATCCTACTTATATAAAAATAGCCCAAAGGATTTTCTTTATCCCTTGGGCTATTTTCTATACTTTATTTTTAATGGATTTTTCTTATATACACTGACTTACTTTTTATAAGAGCTCTTCAAAGATACAGTTCTATTAAATACTAGTTTTTCTTTAGATAATCTAGTATCTCTTATAAAGTATCCATGTCTTATAAATTGAAATCTACCTTCTTCGTTTAGTCTAAGCGCTGCTGGTTCAATAATTGCATTTTTCTTTACTTCTAAGGAATTTTTATTTATATATTCAAATAAATTATCCCCTGATGGAGCATCATTAAATAAATTCTCAAACAATCTAACTTCACAAGGTACTCCATACTTTGCACTTACCCAGTGAATTGTACCCTTAACTTTTCTTCCAGTAAAACCGCTACCACTCTTAGTCTCTGGATCATAGCTACATCTAAGCTCTACTATTTCACCAGATTCATTTTTTATTACCTCATTACACTTTATAAAATATGCTCCCTTAAGTCTAACTTCTCCATCTAATACTAATCTATTATATTTCTTAGGTGGATTTTCACTAAAATCCTCTCTTTCAATATACAATTCTCTAGTAAAAGGCATCTCTCTCTTACCTAAGTCTTCATTTTCACCATTATTTTCAATGGTTAAATACTCTAAATGTTCTTCTAGTAAATTTGTTACTACAACTTTTATTGGATCAAGAACTGCCATAACAGAAGGTACCCTTAATTTCAAATCTTGTCTTAAAGAGTTCTCTAGCATAGCAACATCTACTAAAGTATCAGCCTTAGCAACTCCAATTTCTCTCAAAAAGTTTAAAATTGCCTCTCGTGTATACCCTCTTCTTCTCATTCCCTTTAAAGTTGAAAGTCTTGGATCATCCCATCCATCAACTTCTCCACTAGCTACTAACATCTTCAAATATCTCTTACTTGTAACTACTCCACTTAAATTCATTCTTCCAAATTCAATTTGTCTTGGTTTTGGATTATCTAAATCTAACTCATTTAAAACCCATTCATAAAGGGGTCTATGATCTTTGAATTCATTAGAACATAAGGAATGAGAAACCCCTTCAATATAGTCTTGAATTGGATGAGCATAGTCATACATAGGATATATGCACCATTGAGTACCAGTTTTATAGTGTTGCGTATAGGATATTCTATAAATAACTGGGTCTCTCATATTCATATTGGGACTTGCCATATCTATTTTTGCTCTTAACACAGCTTCTCCCTCTTTATATTTACCAGCCTTCATTTTATCAAATAACTCTAAGTTTTCTTCAATAGTTCTATCTCTATATGGACTATTTTTACCCTGTGTTGTTAAAGTTCCCCTATATTCTCTTACTTCATCGGGAGTTAAATTACATACATAAGCCTTTCCCTTTCTTATTAAATATAAAGCATAGTTATATATTTTTTCACTGTAATCTGAACCATAAAAAAGTCTATCCTCATAGTCAAACCCCATCCACTTCATATCTTCCATAATAGCATCTACATACTCATGGTCTTCTTTACCTGGGTTAGTGTCATCAAATCTTAAGTTGAATTTTCCGTTATACTTTTTAGCAATTCCATAGCTTATATTTATTGCATAAGCACTTCCTATATGGAGATATCCATTAGGTTCAGGAGGAAACCGAGTATGAATTTCATCACATTTTCCCTCATTAATATCTTCCTTCACTAGTCTATCTACAAAGTTTAAAGAATCATTTTCATTACACATATCCTCTTAGTAAAGCTTTTTTCAAGCTTTACTAAATTCACCTCCCATTTATATATAAATTTTAATTTTAAGATTTTATAGTTTTTCACTTAACCAAATATAAAATTTGGAGTGACGTTGCTAAAGCAACTTTTCGCTTTGCTCGTAAAAAAACTCCCACCCTAGGACTGTTATAGTCCTTAGGGCGAGAGTTATATCTTCGCGTTGCCACCTAAATTCATAGATATGTCACCATATCAATCTTATCAAGTACGGTATTTAAAATACTTATACTCTAGTCCTGTAACGTAGACCTACGTCATAGCATCATCTTTAAAGAATCCGTATGAAGCTCAGAGCCTTGTTTCGATAAATACTTCTTTACTCCTTTTCAGCACCTGGAGCTCTCTGTAAAAGAAATTAAATATCTACTTTTCTCATCATAGCTATTATTGATATTATTATCTATAATATACAAATATATTTATTTCGTCAATATAAAATTAAGAATATTTTTTTATTTTATTCGTGTAATCCAAATCCACTTATTATTAAGGTAGCCCAATCTTCATTTTCTTTTTCAATCCACTTATATTCTATATCCAGTTCTTTAAGCCAAGCATTAAGTCCATAACTTTTTTTGCTTACATTTGGAGACTTTCTTCCAAAAATTTCTTTTATAGTCTCAAGTAATTCAGCCTGTGATTCTTGACCAAGAGGTCTATCAATTACATTGCTTATCTCTATACAGCATTGTGCATAGGATGAATGATCTTCAAAATACAGCTCATTAGCAAGGCCTATTCTTTTTTCATTTAATTCTTTAATTACCTCATTAATTTCATCAATATTTGATAAATACTTCTTTGCTACTCCCATAGAATCAATATCATTGTCTAGTCTATTTATTTGCTTTTCTAATCTTTCATATCTCATATCTTTTTCTCACTTTACATATTTATTTTGCCATACATAGAGTTTGTATTTAACCAATAAAACTTCTTATCTTAAGTTACATCCTCATTTACATTTCTCTTAATGCCAATAATCTATTATAACATTAAAAATCATTGTTGCAATTAACTTCTTTCAATCTTAACTTTACTTCCACCTCTACCTGATTCTGCTGGAGTAATTACTAATTTTACTGGTACCCTATTTTTTATAGATTCTACGTGACTTATTATTCCGACCTTAAGTTTATCATTATGAATCCTCTCTAAGGAGCTCATAACTACTTCTAGTAAGTCATCATCTAGTGTTCCAAATCCTTCATCTAAGAAGAATAGCTCTAAGGGCGCTGTTCCCTTAAGTTGAATCTCTGAGGATAGTGCTAAGGCTAAAGCTAAGGATGTTAGGAATGTCTCTCCTCCTGAAAGTGTGGATGCATCTCTTGAGGCTCCTCCATTTTTATAGTCTCTTATTATGAATTTACCCTGTTCATCTACTTCTAAACCATAAGTTCCACTAGTAATTTCCTTAAGTCTCTTAGAGGCTTCCATGGATACATATTTAAGTCTAGTAGCAGCTACAAACTCAACAAACTTTTTACCCTTAAATAGCTTTTCTAAATCATCTAGAAGAGCTAATTTATGATCTAATTTTTCTTTTTTATCTAACAATTCCTTTAACTCCAATAGTTTTTTCTGTATATAATTAACTTCTTCTGAGCATCTTATATTTACTTCCGTAAAAGCTTTTATTTCCTCTTCTTTTATAGCCTTTTCTTCTTGAACCTGCTGCCAAGCTTCTTCACTTACTTCTCTTCCATTTATCTTTATAAGTAAACTTTCAATAGCCCCATTAACCTTGGATATGCTATTATTATACTCTTCAATAAATGTCTTTAATCTCTCTATTTCCACTTTAGAAATTACATTATATTTAACCTGCTCTATATCTTCAAAACTTTCCTTCCTTAAGCAATCCTTCAAGTAAGTTCTTTCTTCTGACTCTCGTTTATCTAACTGTCTAACCTTACTTATGATTTCTATTAAAGCTTCATTACAGCTTTTAAAGTCTTTTTCCATGGATTCCTTTTTCTTATCATAATCATTAAAGGAGTCTTCTATAGTCTTTATTTCTTCCTGAAGCTGCACTAATAAGTCCTTGAGATTATCGAGTTCTCCTACCTTAGCTTTTATTTGAAGTTCCTTCTCCTCTGCACTTTTTTCTTTTTCTATAAGAGCAGATTTTTCTTTAGCTAAGTTTTCTCTAAGAGAATTTATGCTTATTTGTAGGGATTCCTTGCTATCTATTAGATCATCTAATCCCTTTCTATACTTTCTTATGTTCTTTTCTAACTCTTCTCTTTCTTTTTCTATCCTTAATATTTCTTCATTTTTTTCTTGAAAATTTTCTACATTGATAGAATTTTTTATGCTACTAATATCATTTTCTAAATCACTACAAGATAGAGTATTTTTATTAAATTCTAGCTCTACATCATTATATTGCTTTTCCTTTTCTTCTACTACTGATTTAATAGTATTTCTTTTCCCTTCTAAGGATAGTTTTTCTTCTTTTAAGGTTTTTATAACAGTCTCTAAAACTTCTTTATCTTTATTATACTGTGAAAGTTCTTTATCTAGTGCTTTAAATTTTTCTTCTAATACTCCTAGATTCCCAACTTTAAAATCATCCCCTAAAGCTTTTATTTCTAGTTCTTTAGCCTTAATGTTTTCTTCTAAATTTAAGATTTTAGTGTTGTCCCTAGTAATATTCATTTCTATTTCCTTAAGTTGATTTTCAAAGTCATGCAGTTTTTCATTTTTTCCAGTTAAGTCTAGGTTTTCTATATGCCTTATATTCTCAACATGATGCTCTAAAGAACCACAAACAGGACAAGGTTCACCCTTATTTAAATTTTCTCTAAGCTCACTTGCTAAAGTCTCAACCTGTAGCTCTAATATTTCTGCTTTTAAACCTTTAATGGCCTCATCTATCCTAGACTTATTTTTCTCATATTTATTTACTGCTTCCCTTAAATTTTTAATAATTTCTTCTGAGCTTATAATAACTTCAGTTGCAAGGCTATATCTTTTAGTCTTTTCTGTTTCCTCAGATATCCTTCTTTGAAGATTCAAAAGATCAGTAGATTCTCCTGGACAAGTATTAATTAGTTTCTCTAACTCCTCTTCCTTTTCTATAAGCAATGCTTCCTTTTTACTAAGTTCATCTCTGCATAAATCCTCTTTTACGTGTTCTTCTTCCATAAACTTTTTAAGTTTTGTTAAGGTTAATCTATCTTTATCTACTAAAGCTTTTAAGTCTAAAAATCTTTCATTAAGTCTAATACCCCTTTGAACCTTTTCCTTTAAGTCACTATCTATCTTAAGGGCTTCAAACTTCATCTCAGTTTCTTTTATAACATTTCCACCTTTAAGAATTCTTTTATCTAAAATATCTATTTCTCCCTGAGCTTTCTGTCCCTGCTCATTTAAACTTTTAACACTTTCTCTTAACTCACTAATATTAACTTTTAAAGCATCTAAATTTTTCTTTTCTATTAAAGCATCCTTAACCTTTTCTTCTTTTACTTTTAAGTCAGGTAATTCCTTATCCTTTTTCTTTCTCCAAAAATTCCACTTACTTTCTAGTTCATCTTTTTCTACTTTTAATTTTTCATATTGGAGATTTAAGGCATTTTCCTTTTCCTTCGAGGCTTTTAAATCTCTTAGAGTATTTTCATAGCTTTCTATATAAGGTAAAACCCTAGCTGCACCTTCACCAATTTTTAGTTTTTCCTTATACTCTTCTATTTCTTCAGCTTTTCCCATTAGAGCTTTTTTCTTTTCCTCATAGTCTTTAATATCTAAGCTTAACTTCCAAACTTCTTCTTTTTCCTTAAAATCTTCTGCTAACTTCTTAAGTTCCTCATTACCTTTTTTTAGTATATCTGTTGAAGCTTTTAGTTCATCCTCTTTTTCTTTTAATGTATCCTCATTTATATTTTCATAGCCCTTAAGCTCACCAGATAGCTCCTTGTATTTACTTTCTTCCTTGATTACTTCAGCCTTAAGCTTACTTGAAAGATTATCACCATACTTTTGTAAGTTAAATAACCTCTCAAGCATATCTCTTCTCGTTCTACCCTCTAACCTTAAAAACTCACTAAATTTCCCTTGAGGTAACACTACAGTTCTAGTAAAATCCTCTAAACTTAATCCTATAATCTCTCTACAAGCTGCAGTAACTTCCTTCACCTTATCTGCTAAAATTATGTGCTCCTCAAAAGTCATATCTATTATCTTACATTTTCCTGATATAGGATTACCCGTTTTCTTATCCCTTTTAAATTCTCTATCTACAACATATCTCTTAGGCTTTGCTCCTGAAATTTGAAAGGTATAACTTAAAGCTAGGCTATCACAATTAGTATTTATAAAGTTTGAACTTTTTCTTGAAACCTCTCCATATAAAGCTAAAGTTATTCCATCTAATACTGTAGATTTCCCACTGCCAGTAGGTCCAAATATACCAAAAAAGCCTTGCTCCGTAAGTTTTTCAAAATCTATAAATTGCTCTTCATTAAAGCTATTTAATCCCTTAATTTTAAGACTAATTGGTTTCATTATCTTCGCCTCCTTCTTCTGAGATTATAGACATAAGTAAATCAACCACTTCATCCTCTGCATCTACTCCTCTTTCTCTTTTATAAAAATCCTTAAATATCTCTTCAAAGGATTTTTCAGAAAGACTCCTAGCATTTTCATCCTCTTCCTCTACCCCTATAATCTTAGGCATAATTTCTAGGATATCTCTTTTTAATATCTTCATTTTCTTTATTTCATCTTCATTTATATATCTATCTGTAGAAATTTCAAGATAAACCCAACAATTTCTATCCTTATTTTCCTCACACTTTAAGATAGCTTCCTCTACTCCATTACATTTCCACACCTCAATGGGCTTATAAACCTTTATTTCCACCTCTTCTATAAGGCTATCTTCTCCAGCCTTCACATCTACTATAAAACATTTATTTTTAAAGCTAATTTCCTTTTTATTATAATGAAGAGGTGAACCTGAGTATCGTGCTCTTTTATTAGTTCCAGGAACTATTTGAGGCTTATGCACATGACCAAGAGCTATATATTGAGCTGACTCTGGAAAACAACTGCCATTTACTATGTAGCTTCCTCCTAGTTGTATGCTTCTCTCTGAACCACTTTCTTCACTTCCCATGGCAAATAGATGTGATACTACTAAATTTATAGTGTCTTCTCTATAATGACCTTCTAAAGTGTGAAATAATTCATGTATTCTATCACTATAAGACATTAATTTTTCTTCTTCGCTTTCCATGCCACTATACAATATTTCATTTAATCTTTTTTCACTGGGATAGGGTACTGTTAATATAACTGCTCTTTCTTCATTAACTTCAATTTCAATAAACCCTTCTTCAGATTCAATAAGTCTGTGTTTTCCATAGCTCCCTGGTTGAACTACAGTTTTTGGAGTTCCCACCATAATTATTCCATGGTCCATAGCTAAAGGACCTGCTGCCACTAATCTCTCTGGATTATCATGATTTCCCGATATTACAAGGGTTAGCCTTTCACCATTTCTAGAAATTCTCTTTAAAGTATCATAAAACATTTTTTCAGCTCTAGCTGGTGGATTACTTGTATCATAGACATCTCCTGCAATAATAACCAAATCTATATTATTTTCTTCTACAATATTTACAAAGTCCTTTAAAAACTCTTCTTGCTCATCCATCCTACTCTGACCCTCTAGATTTTTTCCTAGATGCCAATCTCCAGTATGAAGTATTCTCAATTTTGTTCCTCCTCCATTAATCTATATCTATTTCTTTAAATCCTATAAATTCCTCACCCTTAAATTCCATAACAATAATCCAAGGCATAATACTTTTTATTCTATTAAACTCCTCATAACCAAAGGTTTTATTATAATAATTCAATATTGTACTTAAAGCTGTGCCATGAGTTCCTATTACTACATTTTTGCCTTTATTCTCATTTAATATTTCTTTTAATGCTGTTATATTTCTCTCTTGCACCTGTCTAAGACATTCACCCTTAGAAAGCTTGTACTCAAAATCCTCCCATTGACATTTTACAAATTCATTAAAATCATCTATCCATTGATCTTTAATAGTCCGCTCCCTTAAATCCTCTTTAGCTACTACCTTTAAATTTAACACATCAGCTAGCTCTTTAACCGTATCTATTGCACGTTTATATGGACTTGAATAAATTCCATGTATTTTTTTACTTTTTAATACTTCCGCTACCCTTTTACTATCTTTTAATCCTTTATCCGTTAATGGTCTAATTAAATCTTCATGAATTGAAAAGTCAGGCTCACAATGTCTAACAAAATATATATTGGTCATTTTTCCCTACCCCCTATAAATAAACTCTAATTCTATATTATTCTATTATACCTTAAGTTATTTTGTAGTATCATCTTTAATTAAAAACTTACTAGTATTTTTTGAATACTATTGAAGATAGGAAACTAAAAAAGAGTTATATCAAAACAATTTTCTAATCTTAATTAAATATTGTACATTCATTTAAAATAAATATAAGTTCAATATTAATTTAACATTAATTTTGTTTTGATATAACTCTAAACTCATTTAAACACTTTATTCTTCTATACCATAGAATAATTCTATTACATCTCTATCTGGTTTTTTCCCAATATAACTTCCCATTAAGAATGTAATTATAGCTACCACAAGAGCTGGAACAATAGGTTGAACTCCCATTGGTGCAAACTTTGTGACGTAAAATATTATAAAGGAACCAACACCGCAAATCATAGATATTATAGCACCCATAGCATTAGCCCTTTTCCAATATAAACCAAAGACCACTGGACAAAAGAAAGCAGCCTCTAATCCACCAAAAGCAAATAGATTAATAAAAGTAAGTAATGCTGGAGGTTGTATTGCAAGAATAAACACTATAAGCCCTATAATTGCTGTGGACCATAAACTCATTTTTGATATCTTCTTTTCAAAATCTTTACCTTCTTTTACATCATCATTTTTCATAATATAGTTCATATATATATCTTTTATAATTGCAGCAGACGATAAGATTAACATAGAAGATACCGTTGACATAACTGCTGCTAGTGGTGCTGCAAGAAATATTCCAGCAGCTACAGGATGCATAATATTAATAACTAAAGTTGGAATAACAGTATCTGAATTTGTAATTCCCTTTGGAAGAATTGCTGCAGAAAGTACTCCCGCTAAAAGCATTCCAAACATTAAAATAAAAAATACTACTGTTCCATAAATCATAGCATCATGCATGGATTTACTATTCTTAAACCCCATAGCTCTAACTGTGTTTTGAGGAAGTCCAAGGGTTCCTACTCCTACTAATACCCAAAAGGACATGATGTATCCTTTACTAAAATGTTCTCCAGATAAAGGGGTATTCCATACTGGATTAACTTCATTTAAAGTAGCTGAAATAGTATCCATTCCCCCGCCAACCTTTATAATAGAGTAAATAATCAGTCCTGTACCTATTATCATTATAATTCCTTGAATGGTGTCAGTAACAACTACTGCTTTAAAGCCTCCTATGGTAGTATATATAATTACTATTGTACCAAATAAAATTAGTCCTACCAAATAAGAAAATCCTGTAATAGACTGGAATAGTACAGCTCCTCCAATAAACTGTGCCACCATAGTTACAATAAAAAATATTACTAAAGCAATAGATGCCATTATAACTACTGTGGGTGATTTATATCTTTTGTATAAATAATCTGTAACTGTTACAGCATTAATTTTTCTTGATATTATAGCTAGCTTTTTTCCTAAGATTCCTAGTGTTAAAAATGCTGTTGGAACTTGAGTTACTGCTACAAATACCCAACTTAATCCTACAGAATAAGCAATTCCAGGTCCACCAATAAAACTGCTAGCACTAGTATAAGTTGCAATTAATGTCATGGCAAGAACAAACCCTCCCATAGATCTTCCACCTATGAAGTAATTATTTATAAATCCATTTTTAGCATTTTCTTTTGCTGAATTTTTACTAATCCAAACTCCTACAAATAAGTTTAATGCTAAATAAAGAATAATTGGTATTACAATTAACATTTTTTCCATACTACATTCCCCACTTTATTTTTCCTTATGATTATTCTTTTGTTCTTCATCATTTTCCAAATCCATATCCACAAATAAATACTTTACAGTAAATGTTACTGCTACAATAAGTATTATTGGTCCTGCAAAACTACTTAATACAAACCACAATGGTAGTCCCATTACATATTTATAAGTAGATGGATCTCCACTTCCTAGCCCAAAGCCAGTAACATACCACCACATAAAATAAAGTATATACAAAATAATAGAAATGATAGCTTCTTTATTCATTTGTCGATTCTTAGCTTTTTCTGATAATTTCATAATCTTACTCCTCTTGATTTTAACATAAATAAGTTTTCTAGAGCTGTACTATTTAGTAATAAGCTCTCATTTTAACAACATAGTAATATTATCACGTCACCATTGAGTTCACAATGGTTTTCATAATTTATTTTCCCCTAATATAGTATTTTAACTTAAATAAATATAAATTTTTTTAATTAATATAAATCTTTTTAAAAAAAATATTAAAAAACTATTGCATATTTATAAGTTATAGTTGTATAATTATGCAACGGTAATAAATTATTATACAAGGGGGATACAACAATGAAAAAAGGTATACTAAAAAAAATTTTTGCACTAGCTATGGTAGGTACCATGTCACTATCTTTAATGGCATGCGATAATAAAGAAGAGGTGGACTTGCTATCTAAAATAAAAAAAGAAGGAAAATTAAAAGTAGGTATGAGTGTTGATTACGCACCTTATGAATTCTTTATAATGGAAAATGGTGAAAAGAAAACCGTTGGTCTAGACATATCTCTAGTAAGTGAAATTGCTAAAGATTTGGGTGTAGAATACGAAATTCAAGAGATGGAATTTAGCACTATTTGTGATGCTACAAGAAATGGAATCATTGATTTAGGAGTGTCTGGATTATCAGTTAATGAAGAAAGAAAAGAAGTTATAGATTTCTCAAATATATATTTTCAAGCAGAACAAGGAATATTGATAAATAAAAACAATTCTGAAACTATTAAAAGTATTGATGATTTAAAAGGTAAAAAAGTAGGAGCTCAAAATGGTTCTACACAAGCCACTTTAGCTCAGGGAATTGAAAATGCTGATGTTAAGCTATTAGCACAAGTTCCAACTTTAATTCAAGATTTAATAGCTGGAAACTTAGATGCAGTAATTGTTGAACTTCCAGTAGCTGATATACAAGCTATAGTTCATGAAGAATTAGCTGTTGCAAAAGAAAAAATTAATGATACTTCCGGTGGTGGTTCTGCTATAGCTCTTCCAAAGGGACAAGCTACTTTACTAGAAGCAGTTAATAAAACATTAGAAAGATTAGAATCTGAAGGTAAAATACAAGAGTTTTATAAAGAAGCTATAAAATTAAGTAAAGATGAGGTTACAGCTCAATAATTTTTACTAGCTACAAAGGAGGAAGCTATGTCTAATTTAAGTTTTAAGTTTTTAGAAAAATATTATCCAGTGTTTATAGAAGGTATTCAATGGACTTTATTAGTAGCAATGCTATCAGTTCTATTTGGAGCAATCCTAGGAACCCTTCTTTGCTTCATGAAAAGGTCAAAGTTATCTGTATTAAAAGTACCTATTCCTAAGGTTATAGCTTCTATTTATATAGAATTCATAAGAGGAACACCTTTATTACTACAAATTTTTATAGTATATTTTGGTACAACCTCCTTTGGAGTTAAGCTTACTCCTTTAGTAGCTTGTGTAATAGCACTTTCACTTAACTCAGGAGCTTATGTGGCAGAAATAATAAGAAGTGGAATTGATGCAGTAGATAAAGGACAATTAGAGGCTGCAAGAAGTCTAGGTATGAATCAAAGAATGGCCATGCAACATATTATATTACCACAAGCCATAAGAAATATTTTACCTGCTATTGGTAATGAGTTTGTGGCTATAATAAAGGAATCATCTATGGCATCAGCTATAGGTGTAGCAGAAATTACTTATGGTGCTAAGCTAGTTACAGGTGCCACCTATAGAAACTTTGAGCCTTTAATTGTAGCAGCAATCTGCTACTTTATCCTAACATTTACTCTAGGAAGATTAATGGCTTATGCAGAAAGGAGACTTAAAGGAAATGATTCACGTTAAAAATTTAAAGAAAAACTTTGGAGAACTAGAAGTTTTAAAGGGAATTGATGAACATATAACTAAAGGAGAAGTTGTTGTAATTATTGGCCCTTCTGGTTCTGGTAAGTCTACCTTCTTACGTTGTCTTAATCTACTAGAAGAGCCGACTTCAGGAGAAATTATATTTGAAGGAAATAATATCACTGATAAAAAGTCTAATATAAATAAACTAAGAGAAAAAATGGGAATGGTATTCCAGCAATTTAATCTCTTTCCTCATAAATCAGTATTAGAAAACATAACTATATCACCTATTAAGGTAAAAGGTGAAAAGGTTCAATCAGCTAATGAAAAAGCTCTATCTCTTTTAAAAATGGTAGGTCTAACAGATAAAGCTAGTGCTTATCCAAGCTCCTTATCTGGTGGACAAAAGCAAAGGATAGCAATAGCCAGAGCTTTAGCCATGAGTCCAGATGTAATGCTATTTGACGAACCTACTTCTGCTTTAGACCCTGAAATGGTTGGTGAAGTTTTAAATGTTATGAAAGAACTAGCCAAAGAAGGTATGACCATGGTGGTAGTAACCCATGAAATGGGCTTTGCAAGAGAAGTTGGAGATAGAATTTTATTTATGGATGAAGGAAAAATTCTAGAAGAAGGCACTCCAGATGAACTTTTTGGAAATCCTAAAAACTCTAGAACTATAGATTTCTTATCTAAGGTTTTATAAAAAATAAATTTATCAATAATTTTTTTGAAGAGTTTATTATATTTACATTTATAATTTATCTATATCTAAAAATAAAATAACCAGTTAATTTATTTTAAAAATAAATTAACTGGTTATTTGCATTACTATTATTTATAATTTCATAGTATGAAATTTACATTTATCACCATGACAAATTAATCTTTTCATGCTAATGTATCTTTTAATGCCTTTGTCTAATTCCAATTTTCACGCCATTTGGATCATTTATAAATATATAATTTTCCATAGGTCCATTAATCACCTTTACATTTTGTTCTTCTAATTTTCTTACCGCTTCATTGAAATTATTTACATTAAATACAATAGAGATATTTGAACCATTAGCTTTTTTTAATTCTTTAAAGCTATTTGGATATTCTATTAATTCAATAGTTCCAGACTCTTCATCCTTTAAGAAAATAATGTGTATTCCTTCCGGAGTATCTATTCTTTGTACTTCTTTTAATTCTAAAATTTCTTTATAAAATCTTTCTGATTCTTCTAACTCTGCTACTGCTATTGTGACCATTTCTAAATTCATAAATACTACCTCACTTTATTAATTTTACATCTGCTACGATATATTTTTACTATCCCCTTTATTTATATACCTAATATAATAGCCTTTATATTATATTAAACTTTATTTACATGAAAATTATACTGTAATCTTTTACTTATTCAACATTAATCTCTAAATAGATAATCTCCTTCTTACATGGATAATATTCCATAACTCCATAGGCAGAATCATAATATATTTCATTATAATAAACCATAATTTGCCCCTTTTTATTTCCTTGGATAGTATTGATTACCTTAACAAGTATCATCCCTTTTTCTCAACATGTTTCCCATGCATTAAAAAAATGTAAATAAATGTTCCATTACCCTCTTTTTTTAAAATAGAGTTCAATGAATATCTCAAAGTCAAAACTCACATATTATTTATTTTACTTTTCTGATGAACATACAAAATCCACTTTTACATTTCAGAAACAGTATTTTTTAGTGCCTTAATTGCCTCTTCATACTCTAGGCTTCCACATAATACTTTCAAATCTTCTTCATCCATAAGTGATTGAAATAGTTTTTTTCTTATTATCTTCTGCCCTTCCACATTTACCTCTAGTTTAAGATTTTCAAAATAAGGGTTATTGCTATAATCATATTCTGTAGAAAGTAGCTCTTTTACATAATTGTTAAACCATTTTGCAGCAAGCTCCTTGTCCCCTATTTCAATATATAGCCTACAGTAATTATATGCTCCTGAACCCATCCCTATTTTAAATATACTCTCTACTTGATTTAGAGCATCTAAATAGAAAACTGCCTTTTCATAATTATGTTCACCTTTTGAGAGCCTTGCTAATATTGCTATCATTGCATTGCTTTGATTTAAATACTGTATAAGCATTCCTTTGCACATATTTTCCGCTTCTTTGTTCTTTCCTTGCTTCTGTAACAATGACGAATATAGTACCATGGGATCTATAAATGAATTTGATAATTCCTTAAGGGCCTTTTCACTTTCTTCATAGTTTTCTAAGGTCATTTGTATATTAGCAATAGAAAATAAAGCTACTGATATATACTTTGAAACCTTACTTTCAGTAACTTGATAAAGCAAAGTTAAGCAATACTCCATTCTTGATTTTATACATTCCTCTGAAACATTACCTGACATCATAGAATACATTTGAATCAATTGTGCAATTATCAATTTTAAATATACACTATTAGGGTATTCTTTCTCATATTCTTTACATCTTAATTCACCATCCATATAACTCTGATGTAAAAATACTTCAACTAATTCTTTTTTTATATTAATTACTTCTACTTCAGAAAGTTCTTGTTGAAAGGAAAGTAAAACATCTAAAGAGGTATCCAATGCTCTTGCCAATGGCGCTAATAAAGAAATATCTGGTGTTGAATTTCCAGTCTCCCATTTACTTACTGCTCCTGCTGAAATTCCAATCATACTTGCCAACTGCTCTTGAGTAACCTTTTTTTCTTTCCTTAAATGTAAAATAGTCTCTCCAATATTTAATCTATTCATATTCACTACCTCCGCCTTTGAGCCTTTTTAGTACTTTTATTATAAGCTTAATTACAACTGTCAACAATGGAGAGTAGTTCATACTTAAGTTGAAAAAACTTGAGTGATATTCAACTTTATGGTTATAAGTCATAGTTATTAGCCTACTCTATGTCTCATATCTCAAATATCATTATAATTTTTTTGTATAAACTCAATAAGCGGCTTAAGATTTTCTTTATTTGTCCAATCGAAGTTAGAGCCAATTGCTTGCATTAATGCAGCTTCCCAAGGTTCGTATTTGTTAGAGTCTTTTTTTGCAACAGCTTTTTTAAGAATATTACAAAGGGTTTTGTCTTTCCAAGACATACTTTTCTCATTCCAAGCACCACGACAATAAAAACATGGGATTTCATTAAGTTTCTCCTTAAAATTACGCTCTTTTATAGCAGTCATAGCTTTTTCATCATATGGAGATGCTCCCACTGCAAAAACTACTATTCTTTTACCCTTTAGTTTTTCATAATGCTTTCTTAGAAAAGATACTCCTGCTATACCTGTTGCATAAATACCTCCACCTAAAATAATTGTATCGTATTTTGCAACTTGTTCTATATCAGCTTGTTTTGTTTCAATTATGTCACTTGATAGCTCTTCTGCTAACCATTCCGCATATTTTTTTGTAGCTCCATACTTTGATTGATATAGTACTACTATATTTTCCAACTTTAGTACCTCCTTGTATAACGATTTAATTATTTTTTTATTATACCTGTAATAGTAAAATGGTGTTTCTTTATATTTTAACTTTGTTTTTCTTAATATGATATCTTTTGCCTCAATTTAAATATCCATTTATATCCTTACTATCATTTTAATACCACTATTAATAATAACACCAAATACAGTATTATCCAACATGTTCTATAAGTATATTTTATTTTCTATAACTTCGTGTCATAATAGGATTAATAAATAATTTATGGAGATGATTATATGAATACTGAAATAGAAAAACTAACACAAATTTTAAGAAATAGTAATAACATAGTATTCTTTGGTGGAGCAGGAGTATCTACCGAATCTAACATACCCGATTTCAGAAGTGCCAATGGTCTTTTTAACGCAAGACTTAACATGACTCTTTCTCCTGAACAACTAGTTTCTCATACTTATTTTATAAGATTTCCTGAGGAATTTTTTAATTTTTATAAGGCAAAGCTTATATATCCTGAAGCAAAACCTAATGGAGCACATATAGCCCTTGCTAACCTTGAAGAAATGGGCAAACTTAAAGCAATCATTACTCAAAACATTGATGGACTTCATCAAGCAGCTGGTTCTAAAAATGTATTTGAACTTCATGGCTCAATTCATAGAAACTATTGCATTAAGTGTAATGATAGCTATGATATGAATTTTATTTTAAATTCTAAGGGAATACCTACTTGTCCTAAATGCAGTGGAACTGTTAGACCTGATGTAGTTTTATATGAAGAAGGTTTAGATGAAAGTGTACTTAAAGGAGCTATCGATGCTATCTCAAAAGCAGACACATTAATTATAGGTGGAACTTCTCTAGTGGTTTATCCTGCAGCTAATCTTATAAACTATTTTAAAGGCAAAAATCTAGTGCTTATAAATAAAAGTAGTACTTCTGCTGATTCTAGAGCAGACTTAGTTATTCACGATTCTATTGGGAAAGTATTAAGTGAGTCAGTTAATTTTTTATAAAATAAAGGTAGTCATTGACTACCTTTTATTAACCAAAGTCTTATGTTATTTTCTCATTAATATTTCTATATTAATTTTATGCCCACTTTAATAAAAAAGCAATTTATATTATACTATTATAAGACCTAATACATATACAAAGGAGAATTTATTATGCCACAATTGCCTTTTAAGGATCTTAAAAACATAGATATTTCACAATTTAGTACCCAAATTGAAGATTTTAAATCTCTTTCTTTAAAATATCGTTGTGCCCTTCGTGAAATCGAAACAAAATTTGCAGTACTTAATGATGAATATAAAAGTATTCACTCTTATAATCCTATTGAACATATGAAATCTAGACTTAAAGCTCCTGAGAGTATACTTGAAAAACTTCAAAGAAGAGGATTAGAACTCTCTATTGAGTCTGCAGAAACTTTAACTGATATTGCTGGAATTAGAGTTATTTGCTCTTTTCTCAGTGATGTTTATGAAATTGCAGCTTCAATTAAGGCACAAACTGATTTAACTATTATTAAGGAACGTGATTACATAAAAAATCCAAAAGATAATGGTTATCGTAGCCTTCATTTAGTTGTTAGTGTTCCTGTATTCTTTTCAAAGAAAGTTGAAAATGTTCCTGTAGAGATTCAATTTAGAACAATTTCAATGGATACGTGGGCAAGCCTAGAACATAAGCTTAGATATAAATATGAGGGCGAAATGCCTGATGATATTAGCACCATGCTGCTAAACTGTGCTGGTACTACAACACACCTTGATGAGGAAATGCTTATGGCACGTAACAGACTTATGAACAATCATGTTTAATGCTTAATTAAGTAACGTTTTTACAAATATATATTTATTTTTCATAAAATTTGAGCATGTTCTCTAATATAGAGACATGATCAAATTTTATTTAAATTAATTTCTCTTAGGAAAGTTTTGTATTTTAATCTCTATTAGGAACTACTTTTGTATCATATAAAAGGTCATCTACTTGATAATCATTAATATTCAAATTTATTTTTTCCTGCATAAGCTTTAGTATAAGTTCTTCCTTTTCATCTTCAAATATACCAGAGCTTTGAATATTTTCTATGAAACTATCTAAATCATAAATAATACAATCTCCTTCATAGGCTCCTAATTCAGTACATATATCTACTGAAGCTTGAAGGGGGTCTGTTCCATAATCAACATAGACTTTACTTCTATCATCTGATAATTCTTCTATTTTTCCTACATAATATCCTGCCACATATTTTCTTGCATCATCCTCTTCTCCAAATCCTAATACGTCTCCATTTGGTGTTACAACTATATAATTATGATAAGGTACACGTGTATCCATAACTAAATGCATTCTCCTTTTCAGTGGATTTTGACTATACTATATATTAAGTTTTCCAAAGGATAGAATTATTATACTGAGCAAAAATGAAATAATTATTACATCGTCTAAACCCTTGATAAATCTAATATATAAAATAGAATTCCATAGATGATAAAAGAAAAGCACATAAATACATGATATATAACATCAAATTTTATTATATTATTTCTAAATTTATTATCCATTAATTTTTTCTTTGATAATAATATTTTCATTCTAAAAAAAATTTCAAATATCCCTAATAAAACTGCTGGTACTGATAATAAGTTTAGCTTAGGAGCAAAAATATCACCAGATATAATATTTCTCATATCTCTAGTAAATCCACAAAGAGGACAAGGCTCTCCTAAAATTCTATAAGAAAGGCATCCATAGGTAATAGGAAATAATTTATTCACAGCTCTAGATATAAAGGGTAAAAATATCATAGCTATTACTAAAGTAATTAATATCACATTAAAAATATTATATTCTTTTATTATTCCTTCACTTTTCAACTTTTAACCTCCTTGTAACTAAAATAAGATGCCTATACAGACATCTTTTAATGATATAATTTTATACTGCTGCTCCTAATGAAGCTAATCCCACAATAAATATTAAAAATATAATAGCCATACATATTCCTATTATGGAACATATAAATCCACCTTTAGCCATTGCAAAAGCTTCACCTGATTCTTTCTTTTTCTTCATGTCTATAATTCCTAATACTACACCTACAACGCCTAGGATTAGAGATAACCACCATAGGCACCCCCATGAAATTACAGCAAATACAATACTACAAATTCCCATTACTAATGAAGCAACACCCATACAAAATCCTCCTTGTAAATTTTATCACTCCATTCATTTTATTAGTCCACATTGAATATTATTACAATTTTATTAACAAAATCATTTATCTAGAATTATTAGATAAAATTTAAACTATGTAAATAGATATATATAACTATAATCCTATATAAATATTTATATAGGAAACTATTCATATATAAAACTAGTTAAATAGTTAAATAGTTGTTGTCATAGTGCGGGTTTAAGAGATTCATGAATATGCAATATGGATACTAGCGTATTACAAAATAAAAAAGGTGCCTATGCACCTTTTTTTATTATTCTTCTACAAATTCTATAATATCTTTACCAAGCTTACTAACTCTTGCTAGTGAATATACTTCATAGCCTTTATCTTCAAGATTTTTACGACCTGGTTGGAAGGATTTTTCTATGACTATTCCAATTCCCGCAACCTTTGCTCCCGCTTCTTCTACCAATCTTATTGCTCCTTGTGCTGCTTCTCCATAGGCTAAGAAATCATCTATTATAAGTATATTATCCTCTGGTGATATAAATTTTTTTGATAAAGTTAACTCATAATCTACAGCTTTAGTAAAAGAATGTACTGTAGTTTGATATACATCTCCACTTAAAATCTTAGATGTTTGTTTCTTTAGTGTTACCATTGGTAATTCCATTTGAAGAGCGGTCATAACTGTAGGAGCTATCCCTGAACTTTCAATGGTAAAGATTTTAGTTATTCCATGGTTTTCAAAATGTTCTTTAAAGGTCGTTCCTATTTCCTGCATTAATTTAGCATCTACTCCATGGTTTAAGAAAGAATCTACCTTTAATACAGATTCATTTAACGCATGTCCATCTTTTAATATGCGATTTTTTAAAGTTTCCATTATGCCACCTCACTTTTTTCTACTTTTATTTTCTCTACTTTATCTTCTTTTAATACTAAATTTAATATTAAAGCAGTTATAGTTCCTGTAGATATTCCTGATGAGAAAATCATCTTTAATCCTTCTGGTAATTGTGCTATAACATCTGGCCTAAAGGTAACTCCAAGACCTAAAGCTATAGATGTAGCTATTATAAGTAGATTTCTTTCAGTAAGTCTTACTCTACTTAAAGTCTTTATTCCTGCTGCTGCAACAGTTCCAAACATTACTATTCCAACTCCACCAAGAACTGGTTGTGGTATTCCACTTATTAGACCTGCTAGTTTAGGTAAGAAACCTAAAATCACCATAATTATTCCTGCCATAACTGCAACGTGTTTGCTTGCTACCTTTGTTAATGCTATTAATCCTACATTTTGGCTAAAGGTAGTATTTGGGAAAGAACCTACTACTCCACCTAACATACTTCCTATACCATCTGCCAATACACCAGCACCCACACGTTTTTCATCCATGTGTATCTGAGAAGTTTCTCCAATAGCCTTAAGACATCCAACAGTTTCTATAGTAGTTACAAAATATGCTGGAATAAATGCAATTACAGCTTTTATATCAAAGGTTACTCCATATTCAAATATTTTAGGGAAGGAAATCCAACTAGCTTCTTTAATAGCTGTAAAACTCACTAAATCTAAGGGGATACAAATTATATATCCCGCAACCATCCCAATTAAAATAGATGCACTACTAACCATACCTTTTCCATATCTATTTAAAATCAAGGTAAAAATTAAAACAAACATGGCTATTGATAAATTCTTAATACTACCATAATCTACAGCTCCAACTCCACCTGCAGCCCAATCAATAGATACTGGTAATAATGTAAGTCCAATCAAACATACCACTGTTCCCGTAACTATTGGCGGAAATAATTTCATAAGAGGTTTAATAAAGTAACTTAAAATAATTTCAAAGAATGCTCCTAAAATAGTAGCTCCAATTATTCCTGGAAGTCCAAGTACTGTTCCTACTGAAATAGCTGGTGAAACGAAGGTAAAGTCTGTACCCATGATACAAGCAACCCTTGAACCTATAACTCCGAAACCTCTAGCTTGAATTATAGTAGCAATACCAGAAGCTAAAATTGTTGCACTTATTAATGTTGTAGTTATTTTTGCATCAAATCCTAATGCACTTGCTATTACTAGAGGCACTACTACTATCCCTCCAAAAGCTGCAAATATATGCTGTAAACCAAATAATATCTTTTTAACTAAAGTTGGGTTATCATCAACACCATAAGTTAATTCAATATCATTAGTTAATAGTTCTTCATTATTCATAAGTTCATCTCCTTTTAGATGTTGTTTTAATTTTATCTAAGGGTTAGCTACTTCCTTAGATTTATTTAAATCAAAAAATAAAAGCACCTCAATAAAAATTGAGGTGCTGTGATTCATCACTATAATGATTATAGTTATAATAAAATACAACTCCCCGTAGTCTGCAAATTTATGGTTTGCAGGTAGAAACTTTCGGACCATATTACCGATTATATACGAGTCTTACCAATTGTATTGTCATTATAACACGAACATTTATATTTTACAACCAGCTATTGTTAGGATTTTTTGTAATAATAAATTTATTGTTACATTGATTGTTCTTTTATATTTTTCACTGATTTTCCTTTTCTTCCTTCAATTATATTTTGGAGATTTTCCCCTGCATTTTTAAATACTATTGATATTGTTAAAAATACAAGAAGAACAATTCCAAGGATTAAGAAATCTTTTCCGACTATTCCATAATTAATTGTATTGGCTGAAATAACTTCTCTTAATAATTCTACACTATAAGTAAATGGCATATATGGATTAATCACTTTAAAGAATTTAGGTACTATCTCTAGTGGGAATGTACCTGCACAAGCTGTTAGCTGAAGTATTAATAATACTATTCCTAAAAGTCTTCCTGCATCTCCAAATAGGGATATTAAACATTGAATTATTGCTATAAATACCAATGATAAGAATACTATGGATACAAAATACATAACTGTACTTGTTGGGGTTAATCCTAGCCCCATTACAACTGCACTTACAAGTAATGCTTGTAATAAACCTATAAATCCAAAGGATAAGTATTTACCTATAACTTTATCAAACTTGGATAAATTAGCATCATCATCAGTTTTAGCTGAGATAACGAAGAACATCATTATTGCACCTATCCATAAAGATAGTGATATAAAGTATGGTGCAAAACCTGTTCCATAGTTAGGTACTTTATTTATTGGTTCATTTTTCATATTTATTGGAGCTGATACAAAGTCACCCATTTCCTCAGAAGAATTTTTAAGTCCGGATTTCATCTCTCCTGCACCATCTTTTAAAGCAGTTGCAAGCTCATTTGATCCTTTATATAACTTATCTACCCCATCTTCTAATTGTGGTACTTTTCCTGTTAACTCTGACACTCCATCATTTAACTTGTTTTGTCCATCAACTAGAGCATTAGAACCATCTACTAGTTGATTTGAACCATTATATAAAGCTTGTATTCCACCACTTAAAGTTGGAATATTGCTTCTTAGCTGTCCAAGACCACCATAGATTTCACTAGATCCATTATATAAAGCTTGTATTCCACCACTTAAGGCTGGAATATTGTTTTTTAATTCTCCAAGACCTGAATTTAAAGCATCCATATTGTCTGATACTGATTTTAATCCATACCCAAAAGAATCTTTAGTATTTTCGTTAAGTCCAGCTTCTAAGGAATTTAAGCCTCCACTTATTTTGTTTACTGCTACACCAATGTCACTCACACTATCTGTTAAAGCTACTGTACCTGTTGCAAATCCATTAACCTTACCAGTGTACTCATTTACAGAACCATTAAACTCTCCTAAGTTATCCCCAAATTTCTTAGTTCCTGCTTGTAATTCTTGTATCTGCTTTGGTGTTTCACTAGTTGCTTCGTTTAAAGCTTGTATATTTACAAGTGCAGCTTGAATATTGGGATCTTTTGCTACTTCAGGATTTGAATTAACTGCTGTTATAATATCTTCAGATATATCCTTCATTTTTTCTGAAGATTTATTAACGCCACTTATAAGCTTATCAACTCCACCTTTAACTGATTCTTGATATCCCTTATTTATGGCTGTTGATGATGCTGCTACATCATCACTAGCAGTTTTTAATTTTTCTCCACCTTCTTTTAATTTTTTTACACTACTTTCTCCATCTTTTAATTTACCATTTAACTTATTAGCTCCATCTTTAAGTAAATTTACATTTGGATAAATTCTTGTATTAAATGCACTATAAAGGCTTTTACTTCCTCCTGTTAATGCACCTGAACCATCATATAGCTTATTTACTCCTGGACTTAAATTTGAAACCTTACTATTTGCTTCTGATAGTCCATTTTTCAATTCCTGTGAACCATTATATAGCTTTTCTACACCTGAACCTAAAGTTGGCACCTTGCCATTCACTTCTGATAAGCCATTATTTATTGACTTTATTCCCGAGTTAAGAGCACCTTGTCCATTTTTTAATTGTGCTGAACCATCTCCAAGCTGATTAGCACCTTCCGCTAGCATAGGTACCTTTTCATTTAGTTCACCAATTCCATTATAAAGTTTTTTACTTCCATCAGCTGCCTTTATAAATCCATCTTTTGCTTCATATAGCTTATCAAAAGCAACAGTGACATAGTTGTTTGAAATTGTTCCTACAATTTCTTCTTTTAGTAACTTTTCAACCTGTGAATTGATTTGAGCTGCTAAAAAATTTTTCTTTTCGTTACAAACAAATTGTAAATCTGCTACCTGAGGCTTACCTTCTTTTGCAGCCACAACACTTTTTGAAAAGTCTTTAGGAATTACAAATTTAGCATAATACCCTTGTTTTTCTAAACCTTCATTGGCTTTTTCATTGCTAGTGAAATCCCAGCCAACCTCTTCATTTCCCTTTAAGTTTTCTACAATGTCCTCACCGTAGTTCACCTGTTCTCCATCAAGTAAGGCACCACCATCTTCATTAACTACGGCTATGGTCATATCCTGAATTCGTGCATAAGGATCCCAAAATGCATCTAAGTACAACAATGAGTATAGTAATGGTACTATAATAATTGCAATAACCGATACTCTTATAAATCTGTTCTTAAAAATGCTTTTTATATCCTTACCGGCAATTTTTAAAAAGTTCACACTATCACCTTCTTTAATTTTTTATACTTTACAGTCAATATTATATATATACTATTTTTGCACTGACTAGTCAATATTATTAAAGAATATTTTTACTGTTATCCTTTTCAAAAACATTAAAAAAGAGCTTTCTAACTTGCTATTCTCCTAGTTAGAAAACTCTTCTATTAAAATTGTATATTATTTTTTATTTATATTTCATATCTCATATCTCATATCTCAAGATAACCTTATGTCATAGTTAATGTAATCCATAAATTTTTCTACTACTTCATCATGATTATAATTATCATTATTTATAATTTCATAGAGTGCAGATGAAAATAATACCCCTATAAAGCAGTAACTTAATATATCTGAATCTTCGCCAGAAATATTTCTACTCTTTGTAATTCCTTCTAAAAATTTAGAATTCATATTAATTAAGTTCATTACCTGCTCTCTTATTTCTTCATGACGTTCCTTTTGTCCCCATACCTGACTCATTATTACTCTAAATAAATCCTTATTAATATACACATATTTTAACTGAACCCTAGCAGATTCCTTCAATCTTTCTATAGGGTCACTTATTTCTTTTATGGATTCTTCAACTTCACTGTTTATTAAATCAATTCCTGTCTGTACGACAAAATAAAATAATTCCTCTTTACTTTTAAAATGATAATATAAAGTTCCCTTTGCAACTCCAGCTTCGCTTGCTACTTCATCCATAGTGGCACTCTCGTAACCATTGCTTGAAAATACTTTTATTGCGGCCTCAAAAATAATTTTTCTAGTCTTATTCATAATATACGCTTCTATCCATCATGATATGAAGCAACACAACTCCTTATAATTTATATTTTATCTTTTAGTAATATAAACATTATTATAGCATAATATTTATATACTACTAAATAATAAACTAAAATAAAATTTCTAATAATGATTTTAGGAGTCACGTTAATTGTATATGTCCGAAAATTCTATATTACATTTTTCTACCTTTGAACTTATCATTTCACTTTTATGAGGCACATGGTCTTTTTCACCCTCCTCCATTTCTACAATCCTTATTGGAAGATAAAATGCAAATTTAGTACCTTCCCCAACCTTACTTGTCACATTAATGTTACCACCATGCATTTCGATTAAGGACTTAACCAGTGATAATCCAATTCCACTACCTTCATATCTTCTTTCTGAGGTATCATCCACTTGAATAAATCTATTAAATACTAAATCTACCTTTTCATTTTCTATTCCTTCTCCATTATCCATAACTGATATAAAGACTTTTCCGTCTTCGATACCTAAATATACTTCAATTCTTCCATTTACCTTTGTATACTTAATTGCATTGGATAATAAATTAAGCATTATTCTCTCAATTTTGTCTGGATCACAAGCAATTATTTCTTCTTCAATTTCTGTATCAAATATTAACTCAATTCCTTTATTTTCCACATACTGAGCTACAGAAATAGTAATATCCTCTACCACATTAACAATATTATGATTTTCAAGTTGTAATTTATAATATCCTGCATCTATCTTAGTTATATCTATTAGATTATTAACAAGCCTTAATAATCTATAAGAATTTTGTTTAATAGAATTCATGTATCTTTTTAAAGCCACGCCTTTGTCAGCACTAATACGCTCTTTTTCTATATTACTATTTATAAGTTGCATAGTTGTAAGAATAATATTTAAAGGAGTTTTAAATTCATGAGATATATTTGAGAAAAACTCACCTTTAATTTTCTCTAATTTTATTGCTTCCTCATAATTTTTTCTTTGCTCTTCTAACTGATGCTGCTCTGTTACATCCTTACCTGTACATATAGATATTCCTCTACTTTTTAAATATCTACTATTCCATTGAATCCACTTTGAATCTCCACTTTTGCACATAAGTCTAATCTTAAAACTCATTATCTTTTCTTCTGTTTTTAATTTTTTTATAAATTCATTCTTTAATTCTAAATCCTCTGGGTGAATTATATCTGTCCACTTCATCTTTAAAAGTTCCTCTTTGCTCCATCCTAAAGTCTTTTCCCACCCTGAATTTAACTTTCTATGTTTATCATTATCACCAATTATAACCATTAAATCAATGGCTGTATCTAAAAATAATTGTAATTCACTTTCTGTTTCCATACGTTTTTTAAGTTCTAATTTAATCTCTTTAGATAAACTATGATTTTTTATTATTACCGCAATTTGATTACATAAGATTCTTATGAACTTTTCATTACTTGATTTTGCATCATCCATTTTACTATATAAAAAATTTACAGCTCCTATAATCTTATTGTTGTATTCTAGCTTATAAACTCCAACAAATTTTACACCCTTTTTTTCTAATATATCTTTATTAGGATAGTTTTTTCTATCACATAAGAGTTTTATTCCCTCTGCTCCTTCTTCTTTAAAAAATCCCTCCAACTCTTCATAAGTTATTGGAAGTTCTATATTATCAATATCTCTTTCATTATACTTTCCTAGATAACATTTACAATTAAGTTTATCTTCCTTATCGTCATAAGTCCATATATTTATATCATCCACACCCAATTTTTGGATAATATCTTCTTTAAAATTATCAAATCTTCCACTACTTTCATTATAACCATTGCTTACTACTTCATTTAAAGCATAAAATTGCTTATGGCTATCCAACAATTCTGATTCTATCTTCTTGTTAAAAGTTATATCCCTTGAAACACCAATTATATACTTTACGTCTCCATATTGGTCTAATATTGGAGCCTTATAAGTTTCAAGCCAAATATCACCTTCTGAGTTATGAATCACTCTTTCATATAGTATTGGTCTTTTGTCAACAATTACTTCATGATCTGTTTCACTTGAATAATCACATTGGTCTTCATCACAAAAGTTCCAGTCATAAGCTCCTATACCCCTCTCCTTATCAACATCCAAGTTTTTTACATATTGAGTATTTGCATATATATATTTGCCCTCAACATCCTTCATCCACATGCTATAGGGTAGATTGTCTACAAGTATTTCTAAATCTTTTTTACTATATATTCCTTTTTCTTTTAACGTAACAAAAAAAGCTGACTCTCCGCACCACATCCCTTTGTTAACATTTACATCACAGTGAATTTTGCCTAACCCTTGTAAAGAAAGCGTATACTCTATAACTCTATTAGTATACATTTCAAAATTACATATAAGTTCCCTTAGTATATCCCTATCTTGTTGTAAAGCTATGTCTCTATAAGATTTTTGTAAGTCTTTTTCATTTAATTCAAACCGTTCTATTAACTTAGAGTTTGCAAATAGAACTTTTTCTTTACTATCAACTACTAATATCATATCATCCAGACTATTAAAAACCTGTTCCATAAACTTCCATCTCCCTTATTATATCTTTCTTCACTGCACTGAAATTATTATAAAAGTTAATTTTTATAGCTTTTTCATATATGTATATTTATTTATATTATATCTCCATATTTCTCTACAAGTGTATATTCACACTACCAATTATACATTTTAAAGTAATATATTACAATATATAGTAACAAATTAATGACATGAATTATTATATATTGGATTATTTTGTAGTATTTTATCTTTTAAATTGCTTATTTCCTTATAAATTAGAGAAAACAAGAGTAATTTATATCTATTTTACTCTAATCAGATTATATGGCACTTTTAAACAATACCATTTAAGTCAGTACTAGTGTATCATGTAATTAAGACACTATAACTGATAAGATGAGGTGATGAAATGGAGTTAGAATTAAACTCAAAGGAACCTATATATATTCAGATAAAAAATTACATGAAAATGAAAATTGTTTCTGGAGAACTTAAAAAGGGGGAGAGATTATTGTCTGTTAGGGATTATGCCAGTGAACTCAAAGTTAACCCAAACACTATATTAAGAGTTTATTCTGAGCTTGAAAATGAAGGATTAATAAATACTCAAAGGGGTATCGGAAAATTTTTAACAGAGGATGAAACTATAATAGATAATCTAAGAAAAGAATATTCTAAAGAATTACTAAGGGATTTTATCCACAAAAGTAAAACCTTAGGGTTTTCTAAAGAAGAAATTTTAGAACTAATTATGAATATGTATGAGGAGGAATAATCTTGAAGAATGACGCAACTACCATAGTAACTAAAGATGAACTTTTAAATAATGTTGATTTAAACACATTCAGTGATAATGTACTAGAAATAACTACTCTATCCAAAAATTTTGGAGCCAAGCATATTTTAAATGAGATAAGTTTTAACTTGAAAAAAGGAAAAGTTCTTGGAATCCTTGGACCAAACGGTCAAGGAAAAACAACCTTGTTAAATGTTATATCTGGACTCTTTAAACCCACTCTAGGAACTGTAACTATTAACGGCATGTCAGTTGGAAGGGAAACTAAACAGTTTGTTTCATACCTACAGGAAAAAGATTATCTATTTAAGTGGATGAAGGTAAATGATGCTCTTAAGTTTTATAAAGATTTCTTTTATGATTTTAATGAATCTAAAGCTCTAAGCTTATTAAAATTTATGAATATCCAAACAGATGCAAAACTTAAATCATTATCTAAAGGAATGTTAGAAAAGGTTGCTCTTAGCCTAACCTTAAGTAGAAATTGTAACTTATATATCCTTGATGAACCTATTTCTGGAGTTGATATTATAAGTAGAGATAAGATAATTAATGCAATTATAGATAATTTAGATAGTAATGCTTCAATGATAATTACAACTCATTATGTAGGAGAACTTGAGCAGATTTTTGATGAAGTAATATTTTTAGGTGATGGCTCAATAATTGAAAAAGGTGATGCAGAAGAGTTACGTATAAAGTATGGTACGTCTATAGACAAAATATATAGAAAGGTATTTGCAGAATAGGTGAATATTATGGAAAATAAAATAATTAAAAATAAATCAATTAAAATGAAAAATATTTTTAGTATAGCTAAATATTCTTTTAGAACCTTGAGAATTATGTATTTAATAGAAGCTATTATTCTAGTTTTAGCTCTTGGGTCAAGTTCATTTTTGTCTAAGTTCACTCAAGGGTTAGATCTAATACCAGCTGTTTCAATTCTTATCGCTACGAATTTTATAGCTCATATAATAATATTTTCTATGCAATTATCAAAGGAATATGGGCGACTTTTATTTTTAGCTCCTATATCTGGTATAGATTTTATTCTAGGTAATCTTTTAGAATTAATTTTTATAAATCTTTTTATTACTATAATTGTAGCTTTAAGTGCTATGGTTAACTCTGGCAATTTTCCATCCATAGTTCTTAATATTTCATTATCTATGTCCTTAGGTACTATTATAAGTTATTTAATTATAACTGCATTAATCGCAATACTAGGTTCCTATATTAGAAGCACTGCTTTATGCGTATTGGCTGTAATAGGTGCTAGTATTGTTGGAAATATTATTTACTCCTTTTTAGCTAATTTAATATTATACTTTTTACCTTATATGTATATGACCATAGGTAAATATGGAGCTATTGAATTAGATATATTTGCAATAATTATAGATATATTAGCCCTAATTATACTTCAAATAGTTGCTGCCAATAGAATAGACAAAAAACTAGATATAATTTAATTAATTTATTAAAATAGAGGTGTTTTTTATGAAGAAGAAACTTTTTATTATAATTCCTACTCTAATACTTACGACTACTCTTCTTGTAGGTTGTAATGTAGAGTTTGGTGTGAAATCTCGACCTAAGAATAGTAATTCAGTGAATTTTAATAATGATAAATTATTTGGGAATCTCGGTACAGACTTTCTAGATAATTTAGATGATATTAGTAATAACTTTGATGAGTTTGATAATAATGGAAATTTAACCACCTATGATGAAGACATATCCAAAACCATTCCTATGAAAAATATAGAAGATATAGATATTGAAATCCATGCTTCTAATGTAAATATTAACTCTGTTGACAGTTCAGATTTCACTATAACTTGCAGGGGATCTAGTTCCTTTGTAGATAAAACCACAATTGATGTTATAGGAAATACCCTCAACATTAAAGAACATGGTTTAAATTCTTCTATAAACTTAGGATTTTTTAATAAATCTACATCTAGAGAAATTACTATTAATATTCCTAAAGATTTTAATAAGGATTTAGAATTACATGGTGGTGCTGGTAACATTTCTATTAATGGAATAAATATTAATGAATTAAAGGTTGAAGGTGGTGCTGGAAATCTTACCTTGAAAGATATAGTTTTTCAAGATCTAAAGCTTGAACAAGGAGTTGGAAATACAACCATAGATCTTTCTAGCAAATGTGGTGATATAGATATTGATGGTGGTGTAGGTAATCTTTCAATTATCTTTGCTGAAGTTGGAGGAGACTTAACTTATGATGGTGGTGTAGGTAAAACTGTTATATCTATTCCAAATAACTCTCCTGTAAAGCTAGATACTTCTACTGGTATAGGTAGCATAGATATAAATGCCAAAACTTCTGGTGAAGATATATACACCTTTGATCTAAATGTAGGAGTAGGTAATCTGATTGTAAACTAACTAATTTATCATAAAATAACTTAGTGTGAAAAAATATTGAGCAAGTACTTATATTATTAAGGCTAAAGCGCTTCGTAATATTAAAGTACATGCTCAATATTGTATATAAGATTATTTATATATTTTTATAAAAGTCCTTTGTATTATATTGTAGACAGCATTTATTCTAAGTATATAGATTTATAAAATAATTCTACATCCCTATAACAGTGAGGCCTACTGCAATTATCACTCCTGAGTATAATAAATCTATTATACAGAATCCCATAATATCCTTTGCTCCTAGACCTGCTATTCCAAGTGCTGGCAAAGCCCAGAATGGTTGAATCATATTTGTCCATGCATCTCCCCAAGCAATTGACATTGCTGTTTTAGCCGTGCTTACTCCAAGTTTTGCTCCAGCTGGCATCATAATAGGCGCTTGTACAGCCCATTGTCCACCCCCAGATGGTACAAAGAAATTAACTAATCCTGCACTTAAAAATGAGAACATTGGGAATGTAACTTTATTTGAAATAGTTACAAACACATTTGACATTAATACAGCTAAAGATATTCCCTCTGCATTTGCTCCTGTCATCATTCCCATTATACCTGCGTAAAATGGAAACTGAAGTAATATAGGACCCGCTCCTTTAGCGCCCTCCATTAGAGCATTTATAAATCGCTTAGGAGTTCCATGTAACAAAATGCCTAAAAATAAAAATATAAAGTTTACTATGTTAAGGTTTAAATTAAATCCTGAAGTAATAAAATAATATATTATATAGGTAAATCCCATTATTGAAATTAACCAAGTAACTATCTTACTATTTTCTAACTTATCAGCTGGAGTCATATTTTCCTTTGGCATATCTACAAATACTTCTTCATCCTCTAATAACCCTTTATCTATAACTACAACACTGCCCTTATCTGGGTGCATAGCTCTATTTATAAGTGGTAGAGTTACTACTAAAACGCCTACTATAACTAGATTAAATAGTGAAAATATAGTCTCACTAGTTGGTACTCCCGCAGCACTTACTGCTCCTGCTGTAGCTTTAACTAAAGATTCTCCACCAGTGGCAAGAGTTAATGGAATTGATGCCGATAGTCCAGCATGCCATAATAAGAAACCTGAATAAGCTGAAGCTATTAAAAGCCTATAGTCAACACCATCTACTTCCTTTGCAAGTTCTTTTGCAAATATTGCTCCTATAACTAATCCAAATCCCCAGTTTAATATACATGCTATAGAAGATACAAAAGTAACTAATAAGATTGCTTGGGTTGGTGTTTTGGGGATTCTAGCTAGTTTCTTTGTAATTTTTTTAAATGCTGGTGCACTAGCTAAGGTATGACCAAAAACAAGAACCAATGCCATTTGCATTGCAAATGCTAATAAACTCCAAAATCCATTTGTCCAATGAATAATCATAGATAATGGAGATTGTCCTGTGAATAAAACACCTGAAATAAAGATTATGAAAGTTAAAATGATACAAAATAAAAATGGATCTGGTAGGTAATTTTGAACTAATTTAACACAACCATTTGTAAATTTTTTAAACATTTTCTTTCCCCCTTAATAAATATATGGATTTCTTTATATCAGCAAATAGTTATATTTTTTATGTAGCTATTTGTTGCTATCAATTATATTGCTTTCATTTGAATAGTTAAATTTTTAACTATATTGGTTGTACCATATTTTTATACATGAAGATTATTCTACTTCAACACATGTATACTCAATTCATGTTTAGTATACCATATTTTCAATATTTTTTAAATATATATATTACTTTTTTTAGATTTTATTACTTAATAATACATATATAATACTTTTTTCATACATTTTAATCTATGGTTCTTTATTTTATTAGTACATGGAGTGAGTACATTCTATTACTATATTTTTCAATAGAATCACTTAAATTTATTAGTAAATCGAAAAATTAAATATCCATTAAATTCATTAAATATTATTTTGTAATTTGAGTAAACTATATAGAAAATAGAATTAAATTTTACTTTTATTTTTTATAATGAGTTCTAATATATTACACTAAAGTTCATTTGAAATAATTTTATGGGAGGAGATTTTTATGAATAAAATATGTGATGAAGTTAAAGAAGGTATGAATAAAGTTACTAGTGAAGTTAAGGATATGTATACTGAAGTTAAAATTCAGTATGGTGAAAAAAAGGAAGATATTAAAGAATTTATTTCAAATAAGAAATTTGTTCACGACCTTAAAAACCAAATGAAAGATGAAGTTAGAGAAGAAGGTCAATTAGCTAAAAACCTGTACAATAAAGCTATGGTTGGAGGAAAAACAATAGCTAAAGAATTAAAAAATGATGTGAAAAATCAAATGAAAAACTAATAAATATGAAAATTAATTTAGGTCTATGTTGATATAACTACTTTATATATCAATATAGACCTAAAAATTTCTATTAATTATTTTTTTACTTCTTGAAGAATTTCTTCTATTTCACTAATACATCCTCCACAAACAGTTCCTGCTCCTGTAGCTTCCATTATATCATCTACAGTCTTAGCACCATCTTCAATGGCTTTCTTTATAGTATTATAGTCTACATCTTGACAAGTACATATAATTCTATTTTCTGACATTTATTCTTCCTCCTTAATATAGACATATATGATTAACATAATTAATCATATATAATGTAATTATTCTATAATAGTATTACTATAAATCACATTTCAATACACTATATTTTTAGATTTTAGATTTACAGCTAATGAAATTGTTTGTAACATTAAAACATATTATTTATTTGATTCAATTAAACTCTCAATAACACATTTACATTTTCCACATGCTGTTCCTGCCCCTGTAGTTACACCTACTTTTTCTACGGTAGTATCTCCATTTTGTATTGCTTTTACCACCTCTTCAGTAGAAACATTTCTACATGTGCATACATCGCCTAATATTTTTTCAATTCTTTCAATACATCCTCCACAAACATCTCCTGCTCCTGTAGCAGCTTGAATATCTTCTACTGATCTAGCCCCTTGAGCCATAGCCTCTCTTACTTGAGCATAAGTAACCCCATTACATAAACATACGATTTGTTCTAGTGACATTTCATATTCCTCCTTAAATCTCTTATTTATATATTTCCATTATAACCTAATAGTTTTTATTAATCAATATTTATTATTACATATTTACTATTCGTGTTCCATGGTTGATATACCCACACTTCTATTCTTTGTTATTTTAAATAATATATTCAGTATAGAATATATTTGCGTCTGCCGGAAATTTAAAGAGTTTTTCCTTTCTATTCATTGACAACCTTTCTCAACTATGATAAAGTATGGATTGTTGAAATATAATAGTATATGAATGATATTGGTTTCAAAGGAAGATGGATGAAATTTCCACACAGTACCGCTACTGTAATTAGGGAGTATTAATTATTTATACCACTGAACTTTTGTTTGGGAAGGTTAATTAATATAATGATCTATAAGTCAGGATACTTACCAATATTAAAAATATCGATACTCTTCGAGTAAAGAGTGATATTCGCCATGACAACTATGCTTTTGTCTATGGTTTTATCAAGAGTATCCTTATATTCATACAAATTATAATATTTAACTGATTATAATTATAATGTTAAAGGAGAATTACAATGAAACATTTTAAAAAAATTACTTCACTTCTATTGAGCGTATTACTTATCCTTAGTCTAGTAGGTTGTAGTAATAGCAAATCTGATAAAAACACTTCTACTGAGAAATCTAATCCACCTCAAAATGAAATTAAAGATTCTCATTATCCAGTAACAATTGAAACTTATAACTTCATAAAAGAACCTATAAAACTAACTTTTGATAAAGCGCCAGAAAAAGTTTTTGCTGTATATCAAAACTCTATAGAAACCCTTCTTGCTTTAGGTCTTGAAGATAAAATAGTGGCTGCTGCTGGTCTCGACCATCCTGTAAAGGAAGAATATAAAGCTGCTTTTGAAAAAATTAATTATTTAAAGGAATTTACTCCTTCAAAAGAAACTGTGGTTATGTCTGAACCAGACTTCATTGTTGGTTGGTATTCACTTTTTAAGGATAAAAATCTTGGTGATGTATCTTATTGGAATGATAATGGCACTAATACATATATATCTTTAAATAGTGGTATCGCTATAGAAAAAACTATTGATAATGAAATTACTGACATTTTAAACTTAGGAAAAATTTTCAATGTTGAAGATAAAGCACAAGCTCTAGTGAATAAAATTACTGAGTCCGTTGAAAATACTGCTAATTCAGTTAAAAATAAAGATAAACAAAATACTTTAGTTGTAGAATTCTTTGATGATAAAATAAGTACTTATGGAGCTAATACTTTAGCTGGTGATATGATAACAAAACTTGGAGCTAATTTATTAAATCCCGAAGGAAACAGTATTGGCAAAGAAGATTTAATAACTCTTAACCCTGATTGTATATTTGTAGTTTATATGGATAGAGGCGATGAAAACATTCCTCAACAAGAAGTAGATAAAATTTTAAAAGATGAATCTCTTCAAACACTTTCAGCTATTAAAAATAAAAAAGTATATCCTATATCTTTAGGAGAAATGTATTCTAGTGGCATCAGAACTATAGATGGAATAAATACTTTCTCTGAAGGTTTATATGGAACTTTAGGTAAGTAGTAATTATGATGATTAAAAATAAAAATTTATACGGAACTAGATATTCTAATATTTTTAAGAGAATGCCTATTTATATAGGTACTTCTCTTGTTCTTTTAATAATACTTATTCTTTCAATAGGACTAGCTGTTGCTATTGGCTCAGTAAATATATCCATGAAAGAAGTATATGGGATTATTCTTTATAAACTTTTTAATATAGGTGAGCTCTCTACAAGTGCTGCTAAAATAGATGTTATATGGTTGATTAGAATGCCTAGAACAGTTTTAGCTATAGCCGTTGGAATGGGATTATCCGTAATTGGAATTGTAATGCAAGCCATTGTTAAAAACCCGTTAGCCGACCCCTATATTTTAGGAATATCTTCTGGAGCATCCCTTGGGGCTACTTTAGCAATTCTACTCGGCATTGGCGCAAGTTTAGGTAGCAGTTATATTGGAATAATGGGATTTATAGGCGCTTTTTCTATCTCAATGCTAGTTTTAATGCTTTCTAATATAGGTGGAAGAACGAATTCTGTAAAATTACTTCTTTCCGGAATGGCTCTCAGCTCTGTATGTAGTGCATTTTCAAGCTTTATAGTTTATATTACCAATGATTCTCAAGGAATGAAAAATATTAGCTTTTGGCTTATGGGTAGTTTGGCTGGTGCTAATTGGAATGAAATTTCTTTTATACTTCCTATTATTTTTATAGGAACATTATTCTTTATGACCCAATATAGAACTCTAAACCTAATGCTTTTAGGTGATGAAGTATCTGTTACTTTAGGTACTGATTTACATAAATTTAGAATCATTTATTTAATTATTACTTCTTTAATGATTGGTGTAATAGTATATTCCTCAGGTATGATTGGATTTATTGGACTTATAATCCCCCATATAGTTAGAATACTATTTGGTACAGATCATAAAAAAATAATTCCTATAGGCGCTATACTAGGTGCAATATTTCTAATTTGGGCAGATGTACTATCTAGAATTATAATAAAAGGCACCGAGGTTCCAATTGGTATATTAATTTCTATGATAGGTGCACCTTGCTTTGTATGGCTTATGATAAAAAAATCCTATGGATTTGGAGGTAGCAATTAATGCATATTTCAACAGAGAATATAAAAGTTAAAATTGGCGATACTGATATTCTAAAGGGTATTAATATTAATGCTAATAATAAAGAATTCATAGGAATTATTGGACCAAATGGTAGTGGTAAGTCTACCTTATTAAAGTGTATCTATAGAAACTTAAAACCCAATAGTGGCATAATAAAATTAGATGATATTGACTTAAGTAAAATTACAGTAAGAGAAAGCTCTAAAAAATTAGCTGTTCTTTCTCAACATAATAATTATAATTTTGATTTTTCTGTAAAAGATATATTACTCATGGGTAGGTCTCCACATAAAAAATTTTTAGATAGAGATACAAAAGAGGACTACGATATAATTTATGATGCCTTAGATAAAGTAGGAATGGTAAATTTTATAAATAGAAGCTTTTTAACTCTTTCCGGTGGTGAACAACAACGTATTATTCTTGCTAGAGCATTAGCACAACAAACTGAATGTTTGATCTTGGATGAGCCAACTAATCATTTAGATATAAAATATCAAATTCAGCTTATGAGTATTGTAAAAAATCTTAACATAGAAGTAGTGGCTGCAATTCATGATTTAAATATTGCAGCAATGTATTGTGACAAACTTTACGTTTTAAAAGAAGGTATAATCGTTGCTTATGGTACACCTAAAGAAATTCTTACTTCTAAGTTAATTAAAGATGTTTATGGAGTTGATTCAGTGATTATAGAAAATCCTACAACTACTTTATTAAATATTTGTTATAACCCTATGTAACAATAAAGGGTATCTCCAAAACTTGAGATACCCTTTATTTTATCCATAATTTATTTCATTATCATGGTTTAATAAATATTTCTATTTACTTACTTTGAAGTGATTAATTAATTGTGATAAATCATGACAAGATTGTGATAATTCTTCAGAGTGTTGTGCTATACTTCCAAATACAACGCTTTGTTCATCTATAGAAGCACTAACTTCTTCAACGGTAGATGCATTCTGTTGTGCATTATTTGAAATGTCTTCTACTCCACCTAAGATATTTCCACTATAGTTATTAATATCTTCTGTTCTATGACTTGTTTCTCTTATTAATTCAACTATTTCTTGTAACTCATCATTAATAGAATTAAAAGATTGTTCTGTACTTAATACAGCACTTGCAGTTTCTTTGTTTATATCATTAGCATAAAGTATTGCACTTTTCACATTATTAGTTTCTTTATTTATATTAGTTAAAGATTCCTTAATCTTATTTGTTGCATCACTAGATTGCTCTGCTAATTTTCTAACTTCTTCTGCTACCACAGCAAATCCTTTTCCAGCATCTCCAGCTCTGGCTGCTTCTATACTTGCATTAAGGGCTAGTAAGTTAGTTTGATCAGATATATTAGTTATCATATCGATAACCTTATCTATTTCTTGTAGCTTGTAAACTAATCCCTGGAATATGTCATTTACCTTATTAAGTTCAGTAGTGTTTTCATTAATTTTTATATTTAAATTACTTACATTTTCTAAGCCTAATTCCGATGCTGCTGTAGAAGAATTGGATAGTTCATTCATTTTATTGATAATATTATTAATATCTTCAATGGATTCATTAAGTTTTTCTACCTTGTCTACTATGCCTACAATAGTCTCTGCTTGATTTGAGGTATCTCTAGCTATTTCTGCAACTGCAGCATTTATCTCTTCTGTTGAAGCTGTAGTTTCTTCTGATATAGCACTTAGATTTTCACTAGCACTATTGATTTGATATATAGATTTTTGTACATTAGATACTATATTATTAATATCCTTAACCATGCTATTAAAGTTATTAGTTACTTGTCCAATTTCATCCTTCAATTTAGATTTTATATCTACTGTTAAATCACCTTCTGCTACTAACTTTGCTTCCTTGGATAACTTAACTAAAGGATTAGATATTCTTTTTATAAGTATAAACAATATTATAGCTAATACTAGCATCACTACAAAAGTTATAGCCATAGTAAAATTATTAATTTCAATTATACTAGCTTGCATATCTTTCTCACTATATACAGCTCCTACTTTCCAATTGAAGTTTGGTATAGTATAGTAATATACTTCTAAATCTTCCTTACCTTCATTAAATTTATAAGAACCTGATTCTGATTTGAAAATCTCACCAAACATAGGTTGCTCTTTTAGGTTTTCATTAATTAATTTTGGATGGTATAGTGCAACTCCTTCATTGCTAACTAAAAATGCATAACCTTTGTATCCTACATTATGCTCTTTAACATTGTTTAAAGAGTTTTCTAGAGATAAGTCAACAGCTAATACTCCCTTTACTTTTCCATTTTCAACTATAGCTTTTGCTGCTGTAATTACTGGAACATTATTGTCGGCATCAATATATGGTTCTGTCCATATTACATCTTCTGGGCTTCCTGATGCCTCTATATACCATTCTCTTTGGGTTACATCATAGTCTGCTGGCACTTCCCATGTAGGTTCTGCAAGCATACTTTTATCTTGAAATCCTACATATATGCTTAATATCTGTGAGTTAGATTCAGTATAATTCTTAAATAATGATGATACCTCTTCTAAAGCTACAGAATCCTTAAGCACTTCCTTATTAAAAGCACTTTCTTCTCCAATTAATTTTAAATCTTTTTCATACTGTAATAGCTCCTTTTCAAAGGACTTTCCTAATTCCGCTACTACTGTAGTTCCTCTTTCACTTGTATCTTCTTTAAGATTTTGTTTCATTATTATAGTAGTTGTTAATTGAGTTGTTAACATTCCAACTAACACTATGCCTACTATAAACACAGTCATTTTAGTTCCTAAACGCTTAAACTTAAACATAATTCTCCCCCTATAATTAATTCCAGTCTTACATATAAGTCATTGCTTACTCAACACATGCAATTTTACTTTTTATATATTATTTTTTCTACAAGCATATATTTCATATCCATCTCCTTTCTTGGTCTAATTTTAAACTTCTTCAATATTCTATAATATATAACTATATTAAAATTAAATAGTAATCTTATTAATAAAAATATATAATTTATTTGTTTATTAAAGGTTACACAATTATAATCGTATCAACAGAATTATAATAAACACTTTAGTAAAAAAAACATCCTATGTATACGCAAAAAAACTATTAATATGTAGAATATTAACAGTTTTTGTGATATATTAATTATTTTTCCCAAATTTCTTCTATAAGTTTATTTACTTCTTTGTTAGCCTCTTCTATAGCTTCTCTTCTTTCTTCTTCAGTAAAACCTGTTCCATCCACCAATAGTTCCTCAAATTTCTTAATTCCTATATACTTCATTATATCTCTTACATAATCAAGTCCTTTATTAAAAATAGACCTTAACATCCATGGAATAGGTGCCCCTGATGATTGGATATATACCATAGCCCTTGGTTTGTCATTTAATAGTCCTTCCATTTTGTTTTCTGATATTTTTATAGTTTTTCCATCCATAACTATACAATCAATATATTCCTTTAATGGAGCTGGAAAGGAAAGACTCCACATTGGTGCTGCTATTACATATAAGTCAGCTTCTTTGAATTGATCCACAAGTTTTACAATTTTATGAACTTCTTCTTGTTGTTTTTCATTCAACTTACTAAAATCTTCTTCCTTAATCATACAATTTCTTTTTTCAAAGTATTCATACTCAAGTCTAGGTATGTGACACTGATAAAGGTCTAATTCTTCTAGAATAAACTCCTTATGCTTTTCTAAAAATTTATTTACAAATGCTCTACCTACTGTTTTACTAGCAGATAACTCTTCCGGTTTAGAGTTTACAGTTATATACAATAACTTTTTCATAAATTTCACCTCTATAATTATTAATAATGCTATTCTTTGCTTTAAAGCTTAAAATATTCATAACTATTTAGGAGAATATAAAAAAATACAAGGATACTTCAAATATACTTTGAAATATCCCTGTAAACTACATTTTTGATAAGTCAGCAGATGGACCAAACATTTCATAATTTATATAATCCTCTGACACTCCCATTGCGTTTAAGGCATCATATATCATTTTCATAAATCCTAAAGGTCCACAGAAATAAAATTCTTCATCCTTTGATAGATTTTTTTCAATCCATTCCTTAGTTAAATATCCTTCAAATTGATAATCTTCTCCAAGTTTATCATTGTCTAATGGCTTACTATAGAAAAATTCTACGTCTACATTATCATATTTTTTAGCTAAATCCCTTAGCTCATTTTTAAAAGTATGAACATTTGAATTTATAACTGCTTGAATAAATTTTACCTTTCGTCCTTCTTCTATAGCCTTATAAAGCATAGACATCATAGGCGTTATTCCAATTCCACCACTTATAAGCACTAAGGGTTTACTGTTATCCTTTAATATAAATTCACCTAATGGTTCTGTTATTTCTACTTCATCATTTACATTTATATTGTCATGCAGATATCTGGAAATTAATCCTTTATCTTCTCTCTTAACACTTATTCTATAAAAATCTTCTCCTGGCTTCATAGATAAGGAATATTGTCTAACCTCACTAGATTTATCTCCTTCAGTTATTGGTTTTATAGAAATAAATTGTCCAGCTTTATGTGTTTTTAAAACTTTTTTATCTACAGAAGTTAAATAGAAAGATGTAACTACATCGTTTTCTTTCACCTTATTAAGTACTTTAAATTTACTAAATAAATTACTTTCCTTCAATTCTTCAAACATCTCTGATCCCACACCACAGACTGGACAAACAAAACCACTTGGTAATTTTTCACTTTCATATATGTATCCACATACTTTGCAAATAAATTTTTTCATGTTAAATTCCTCCATATATACCCTATATTATAACTGTAATCTTCCTTATAGCTATATACTTATAGTATTACTAACTCATAAATTAGTCAATAATAGCTATTATTAAACAATAATTTCAACATCGCATTCCTTTGCAATATCAGTATATAAATCCAATACTTTATCTGCCTTATAAAAACATGGAAATTTTTTATTATAGTTACCCCATATAGTAAATGGGTATTTTGTGAAATATACAGTACAGAATAGAACTTCTCTAGTACTTAATCTAGTTATAAATGGTATGATGTCTTTTGTTAACCTAAAATAAATTGTGTCTCCATGTAAAGTGTCCTTAATACTTTCCATTATTTCTTTATCTTTTTCTTCCAATACCCCTATTAGTCTTTCTTTATCTTCTTTTTCTAAAGTAGAAAAATATAAATCTACAAAAGAGTTATCCTCACCATTTAATATTATAACTTCCTCCATAAATTTAATTATATTTTCTTCAGCTTCCTCTAAAGTTTTGCTTTTTAACATTGCACTCTTATAATTATTAAATCCTTCATTAATGTTGTTAAATCTTATATTAACTATTTCTTTAAACTTATTCTCATTTACTGGATGTAATAAATTATTCATCTTAATCCCCTTCTATAATATGAGTTTCACTCACAAATAAGTATTATGTAATTATATCTAAAATATATTCATAATAATATGATTATTATATAAGTACTAATTTATAATAGTTTTAATATACTTTATATGAACTCTAAATTTAAATTCTATAGCATTAAGGAGGTGAAAATATGTCAAATATATATACCATTAAATTAAAACCATTAATAATTAGTTTAATACTCAGTTTAGGAACCGGATTTCTCTCTTCACTACTTACAAGAAATAGTAGAGAAGTTTATGCTAATCTTATAAAGCCTGATTTAGCTCCTCCAGCTATTGTCTTTCCAATTGTGTGGACTATTCTTTTTATACTTATGGGTATTTCTGCCTATATAGTTTATGAATCAAATTCTCCATATAAAGAATATAGTCTTAAACTTTATACAGTTCAACTGATAGTCAACTTCTTTTGGTCTATAATATTTTTCAACTTAAATCAATTTACCTTTGCTTTCATTTGGATTTTAGTATTAATAGTATTAGTTTCCTTTATGATATTTAATTTTTATAAGATAAATAAATGTTCTGCATATTTACAGATACCATATCTTTTATGGCTAATATTTGCTGCGTACTTAAATTATAATATAATTCTTTTAAACATTTAAATATATTCAAATTTTAATTGCTACTTGCTACTTGCTACTTGCTACTACTATATTATTTTACATTACATCACTTTGGAACTTATTATGCAAGAACAAATAAGATTAAATATAAATATTTTCTCACAAAACAAGGAATGCCATATAAGAGTATTCCTTATTTTGTATTTTCCATAAGTTTTAAATTAAAAATAAATCCTATGTATTTCTTATTGAAATTCTACTAAAAAATCTCTTTTTATTTTACAAACTTCCACCTAACTGAGAAAATACGATTTCTTTGGTATTGCCATCAAAATCTTTTCTTATAAGCACATCTCTTTCATCACATATATATCTTGCATTTTCCTTTTCTAAAATATCCTTAAGAATTTTATCACACTCCTTAGGAAAGTAAAATTTCATAAGTGGAGCTATTATATTTTTATTACTTGAGAAATCACAATAATTCACATAGTCTCCTCTTAGGGTTATATTACACCAAGTTGAATTTTCCGTAATTAATACATCATAGTGCTTAAGTCCCCTTAAGTCTGAGCTATATATTAGAGAGCCCTGGTAATATTCTTTAAAGGAAAATTTCTCCTTTAAAAATTTAAAGTCTTCTAAAAAATTATCTGTAGAGCCGCCCTCTTTACTATTATATTTATCTGTAACAATTTCAAATTTATCTGAGGCACTTTTTATATAAATATGAGGTCCCTTTACATTTATGGAAAACCCAAAGACCTTTCTCAGTACCTCGAAGGGTATCCCCGTTTTCCCCTCATTATCTATTATTAATTGGTTTAAGGATAAAACTACATATTCATCTCCATTTTTATCTGCCACTAGACCTCGCCCCTAACACTTAATTTAACTATTATCATTTATTTCTATATATAATGTTATATTAAATATTATTTCAATACAATATGAATTATTTAAATTTCAATTAACAAAAAGAAGGGTATAAATTTATCCCTTCTCCTTAACTAGTTATACTCTATATAAAGTTTGGAATTGATAAATATCTTTCTCCAGTATCCGGTAATAAAACAACTATAGTTTTCCCTTCATTTTCTGGCTTAAGAGCTAATTCTGTAGCTGCTTTTAATGCAGCTCCTGAAGATATTCCAACTAACAATCCTTCAGTCTTTGTTAGTTCCTTAATTGTATCAAAAGCATCATCATTAGATACTTTTACGATTTCATCATAAACTTCTTTATTTAAAGTTTCTGGAATAAATCCAGCACCTATTCCTTGAATTTTATGAGGTCCTGCTTTACCCTCTGATAACACAGGTGAATCTTCTGGTTCTACTGCTACAACTGACACATTTGAATTTTTTGACTTTAGGAATTCACCCGTTCCAGTTATAGTCCCCCCTGTTCCAACTCCAGCTACAAAAATATCTACTTCACCATCAGTATCTTCCCAAATTTCTGGTCCTGTAGTTGCTTTATGAATTGCTGGATTAGCTTGATTTACGAATTGTCCAGGAATAAATGAATTTGGAATTTCACCAGCTAACTCTTCAGCCTTAGCTATGGCTCCCTTCATTCCTTTAGCACCTTCAGTTAACACAATCTCAGCTCCATAAGCCTTCATCAAGTTTCTTCTTTCAATACTCATAGTTTCTGGCATCACTAATTTAATTTTATATCCTCTTGCTGATGCCACTGAAGCAAGCCCTATACCAGTATTTCCACTAGTTGGTTCTATAATAACAGAATCTTCATTTAAAATTCCCCTAGCCTCTGCATCATCAATCATTGCCTTTGCAATTCTATCCTTTACACTTCCCGCTGGGTTAAAGTATTCTAATTTTGCAACTATAGTTGCTTTTAAATTATGCTTTTTATTATAATTCGAAAGCTCTAGCAATGGTGTATTTCCTATTAATTCTGTTAAACTCCTATAAATCTTTTTCATGAGTAATTCCTCCCTATATTTTACTAAAATTTAATACTATTTTTTATTTAAAGGTTTTGCAGCTATTCCTACTACAGTTGAATTTTCTTCTGTAGATTGCAGTACTACTGAGTTAGCTCCTATTTTGGTTCCTTTACCAATATATATATTTCCTAGAACCTTAGCACCAGCTCCAATAATTACATCCTCTCCTATAGTTGGATGCCGTTTTCCCTTTTCATTACCCGTTCCACCAAGTGTAACTCCATGATACATAGTTACATTATCTTTAATTTCTGCTGTTTCACCAATTACCACCCCCATTCCATGATCAATAAATAAACCTCTTCCTATTTTAGCTCCTGGATGTATTTCTATGCCTGTAATAAATCTACTGACATTTGAAATAAATCGTGCTAAAAAGAATAATTTTTTTCTATATAAAAAATTAGATATTCTATAAAATATAAGAGACTTTATGTGAGGATATAATAAAAATATCTCAATCCTACTTCTAGCTGCAGGATCTCTTGGAAAAACTGAGTCTATATCATATTTAAGCGATTTTAAAAAGTTCATAATATATTTCCTCCATAAAATTTTCAATTGTAAAACCATAAATCAACAATATACTTATTTTTAATCTAAATAATTAACTTCATACTATCTTTAAGCGATTTTGGAGTTAAAAAAAACGCCTCTAAGATAAACTTAGAGACGGATAATATCCGCGGTTCCACTCTATTTGGTAAAAAAATAACCCCACTCTTCAAGTACTATCATACTCTATTAATATAACGGTTAAAACCGCGATAGCCTACTTAATTCGGTATCGTACTCCAAAGGGCACTTCATATATAATTCTAATAAATATCCTTTCAGCTAATGGATATTCTCTCTGAATCTTCATTAAATACTACTTTCCTTCTTCAATGTATTTGTATATTTAAATTATTATATTTTATTATATGCACATAAATAAAAAATGTCAACTTATTTTATTTATGTACATATATTTTATTATTATTAATTTTTAATAAGATGTAACTTGCTTTATCCCAATACTTTCCTAGCTATGGTTACAGATTCCTTTGCATCTTTAGCATAAAAATCTGCTTTAATCATATTTGCATATTCCTCATTAAGTACCGCTCCACCCACCATAACTACACAATCTGGCTTAGTCCTTTTTAGTTCGAATATGGTTTCTTCCATATTTTTAACAGTAGTAGTCATTAGTGCACTAAGTCCTATTAGCTTAACATTATTTTTAATAACAGCTTCTACTATTTTCTCCTTAGAAACATCTTTTCCTAAATCGATAATCTCATAGTTATAATTCTCCAGAAGTACCTTTACTATATTTTTTCCTATATCATGTATATCACCTTTTACAGTAGCTAATACTATCTTTCCTTTTGAAATCTCAGCATCAGTTCCTTTGCTTAACTTATCTTTTATGACCTTGAAGGATTCTTTTACTGTTTCTGCAGATTGGATTAGTTGTGGAAGAAATATATGTCCATTTTCATATTTTTCTCCTACAATATCTAAGGTAGGAATTATATATTCATTTACAATTTCTAGTGGCTGTTTATTTTCTAATAACTTCACTGTAGCTATTTGGGCTTCTTCTTTAATACCTTTTAATATTATTTTAAATAAATCATCTTGAATATTGTTTACATCTTTTTTTATAGGTGTTTGCTCTTTAGATGTATTTTTATTATATTTTAAATATTCCTTTGCTCCCTTATCTTCATTCCATAAAACTTTAGAGGCTACTATTGTGTCCATGATATCTTTATTTAAGGGATTTATTATAGGTAAATCTAAACCCGCAAATAAACTTGCTGCTAAAAATGTTTTATTTAGAATTTCCCTATTAGGTAATCCAAAAGATACATTGGATACTCCAAGTACAGTCTTTACATTTAACTTCTCTTTTACTAAGGAAAGTGCTTTTAAAGTTTCCTTAACATCTTTCTGTTGGGCAGCAGCTGTTAATGTTAAGCAATCTATATATATGTCTTTTTTATCTATACCATAACTTTCTGCTGTTTTTACTATTTTTTCAGCTATTCTAAATCTTTCTTCCCCACTTGAAGGTATTCCTCTTTCATCTAAAGTAAGCCCCACTACAGCAGCTCCATATTTTTTTACTATAGGTAATATATTTTCTAACACTTTATTTTCTCCATTTACTGAATTAACTATAGCCTTACCATTATAATATCTTAATCCCATTTCTATAGCTTTAGCATTTGTAGAATCTATCTGAAGAGGTACGTCTAATATGGATTGTATTTCTTTAATAACCTTAACCATTATTTCTTCTTCATTTATTTCCGGAAGACCTACATTAACATCTAGAATATGGGCTCCTGCATCAACTTGAGCTATAGCCTCCCTTAGAATATAATCTATATCTCCGTTTCTTAATGCTTCCTTAAATAATTTTTTACCTGTAGGATTTATCCTTTCTCCTATTACTTTGACCTGATCAATAATTACTGCTTTAGTAGGAGTGCATACACCACTTAAAGGACTATATTTCTTGTCTTTTATTTTTACTTTCTTTAAAGCTTTTACTAAACTTTCTATATGTCTATCTGTTGTACCACAGCATCCTCCTATTACTTTTACACCTTTTTCTTTAAACTTTGCTCCGTAAACTGCAAATTCTTCTGGTAAAATATTAAATATCGTATCACCCTTTATAATATTAGGTAATCCTGCATTAGGTTGGACCATTACAGGCACTTTAGATATTTTTAATATTTCATCTATTATAGGTTCTATTTCTTTAGGTCCTAAAGAACAGTTAACTCCAAGAGCATTTACGCCTAACCCTTCTAGTACCATTACCATAGATGTGGCATTGCACCCTGTGAAAGTCCTCTTGTCTGACTCAAAGCTCATTGTACAAAATACTGGCAAATCTGAATTTTCCTTAGCTGCTAATACTGCGGCCTTTGCTTCGTATAAGTCTGTCATGGTTTCTATTAATATTAAATCAACACCACTTTTTACCCCTTGAATAATCTGCCTTTTAAAAATACTATAGGCTTCATCGAAGGTTAAAGTCCCCATGGGCTCTAATAGTTCACCAATGGGACCTATATCTAAAGCTATATATGCTTGTTTATTCTTAGTAGCTATTTTTGCATTTTCTACTGCTGAATGAATTATTTTCTCTACACTAAAATTACTATTTTCAAACTTAATTTCGTTAGCTCCAAAGGTGTTGGTAGTAATAACATTTGCACCAGCTTCAATATAAGCTTTGTGTATTTCAATTATTATTTTTGAATCAGTAATATTTAATATTTCTGGTAATTCACCTAACTGTAATCCACTACTTTGCAACATAGTACCCATAGCACCATCAAAAATTAAAATTCCTTCTTTCAATCTTTCTTCAATTTCCACATCTATCATCCCCTTTTCTAAACATACAATTAGAATATTTATTACACTGTAAACAGCTTATTCTTTTTATGCTATTATTCTCTCTTTTAACAACCCCTACTATGGCTGTAACGGATTTTCTTGGTATTAAAATACTATTAGAGGATGCAGTAAGCCCTATAGATTTTTCTGCACTGAGCATAGCGAGAAATCTTTTTTGTATATCTATGGGTAAATCCCCATATCCAGGACTATACCTAGATGTTAGTGTATTGTTTTCATTTTGTACAACTTCCTCCAACTCTTCACATATTCTATCACATAGTTCTTCTATAGCTGTTGTAGCACAAGCATCTAGTATTAATGCCTTAGTCATGCTTATCTTTTCATAATATCTTATTTTTTCATCTACACTATTTCCTAGAGTTGCAGCCATTAAGATACAGACTTCTGATTTATCCAAGTGCTTTCTAATATCTTCTCCTGCTATACTAAAATTGCTATTTAAAATACATATTCTATCCTTCTCTTTCCTAATGTTAAAGAATTTATATACATATCTAGCTTTAATTAAACTTCTCATTTCATCCATTAATTCATCAATTAAATCATTAGTAACTTTATCTAAAACTTGATTTTTATAGCCTAAATATCTTAAAACCTCATCTTTATTTTGTAGAAATTTATTCATGGGCAAGCTCCACCTCCCTTATTCATTAATTATATATTAAATTACTTGTCTTTTATTTATAGAATTTAGTATTGAGCCAATGCTACTAGTAATTCTTTTAGCTATATATGGATTGTTCATTGTATAAAGATGTATTCCCCTTACACCAGTAGAAACTAAATCTACTATTTGTTCTAATGCATAGGCTATTCCTGCATCCCTCAGTGCATCCTTATCATGCTCATATCTATTTATTATTTTTATGAACTTGGAGGGTAGATTAGCTCCACAAAGAGAAACTATCCTTTCAACTTGTTTTTTATTGGTTACTGGCATAATACCTGCTTGAATAGGTATCTCTATATTACTCTTCTCTACAGAATTTAAAAATTTATAGAAATACTTATTATCAAAGAATAACTGGGAAATTAAATACTCTGCTCCTGCATTCTCCTTTAACTTTAATATTTCAATTTCCCTCTCTATATCTCTACTTTCAATATGTCCTTCAGGATAGCAAGCTGCTGCTATTCCAAATTCCTTGGTTTCCTTTATGTGGTTTATTAGTTCTTGAGAATTATTAAACTCCCCTATTGAGGGATTTCCTTCAGGAACATCTCCCCTCAAAGCTAATATATTTTCGATTCCATTTTCATTCAAATTTTCTAAAATTTCATTTATTTCACTTTTAGTAGAACCTATACACGTTAAATGTGCTAATGCCTCTATACCATATTTATTTTTAACTAAAGATGATAACTCACATGTTCTATTATTATTAACACTTCCACCTGCTCCATAGGTAATGCTAATATAGTCAGGATTCAAACCTTGTAATCCCTCTAAAGTATTGTATACAGTCTCTATTGGCGATGTAAGTTTAGGTGGAAATATTTCAAAAGAAAAAACTACTTCTTTTTCCTTAAATAACTCTTTTATATGCATTTACTATACCCCCTCTTAGAATAATATAATATTTGTTATCTAATAACAGCATAAAACTCATCATTAATGAAGTTTTTAATGTTACTAATAAATTTACTTATTTTCACATAATCTATATCTTTAGAGGTAAATATAATATTTTCACCAGTTTTTATCATTTTATCAACTATTTTTTCTTCTTTAATAAGGTTTAATACCTTCTCATTTAATCCATATTTAGGACTTATTCTTATATAATATATATCTTTAACTAAATCTGTATTATTGCATAATTTATCTTCTTCCTGATTTATTCCACAACTTCCATAATTATTATATATAATATCAAGAACATCACTTACCACAGCATTTGCTGTAGGTAGTTTACCCGCACCTGCACCATAAAATTTCAGCTCTCCTATATCATTCCCAATAATAGACACTAAATTATTAGCATCTTCTATCTTTGCATAAAATGAATCCTTAGACAAAATATTGGGCTCTACAGATAAATAATAATTATTTTCTTTAAATGAAGCCTTTGCTAATAGTTTTACCGTATATCCTAATTCCTTTATTGCCTTTATGTCTACTGACTTAATAGTTCTAATGCCTCTACAGTAAATATCTTCTTCTTTTATCTCTCTTTTAAAAGCTATGGTAGATAAAATTGCTAATTTTCTTCTAACATCATATCCGTCAATATCATCCGTTGGATCCGCTTCCGCATAACCTAACTTTTGAGCAATATCTAGTGCCTGTGAAAAGTCTAGGTTTTCTTTAATCATCTTACTTAATATAAAGTTAGAAGTACCGTTTAATATACTATTTATCTCTTTAATATCATTTAAGGTTACTTGTTGTTTTAAAGGTTTAACAATAGGAACCCCACCTGCCACACTAGCTTCATATAAAAATGCTCTTTTATTTTTATTTGCTAAATCTATAAGTTCCTTCATATGCCTTGCAACCACCGCCTTATTTGCAGTTATAACATGTTTCCCTTTTATTAAAGCATATTTTATATATTCATAAGCTTCTTTTATTCCACCTATTGCTTCTATGACTATATCTATATCTGGATCATCTAAAATAAAATAAGGATTATCTGTTAGTTTATTTTTACACTCCTTTATACTCCTATCCTTATTTATATCTTTAATAAGAATTTTACTTATAGATAGTTCATCACCCACTAATGTTCTAAAAATCCTTTTTCTTTTATATATAATTTCATAAACTCCTGTGCCTACAGTTCCAAATCCTAATAATCCTATATTCATAAAAATATCACTCCTCTTTTAATATAATTAGTTGCATATTTTAACTTTTTACTAAACATTCTCTTACCCAATTTGAGAATAAACGCTGTGAATTACTACTCCAATCTAAGTTAATTTCTTGGCTAGAATCATCACTTGGAAAATAATTTTTAGGTACGCTTATATTAAATCCACTTTTTATATCTCTTTCATATTCCTTTTTTAAAGTACAGCTCTCATACTCAGGATGTCCTGTAATATAAATTTGTTTTTTATCTCTAGTGCTTACTATATAGATACCTGATTCTTCTGATTCGCATAGGACTTCTAATTCTTTTATTTTTTCTATATCCTGTTTTCTAACTCTCCCATATCTTGAATGAGGAACTATAAATCCATCACTAAGCTCTTTTAATAGAGGCTCCTTTTTATTTACAATTACATGAGGAAAAACTCCGAAGATCTTTTCTGTTGTTACACATTTATTTATTCCAAAATTGTGATATAATCCTGCTATTGTTGCCCAACATATATATAATGTAGACTTAACCTTTTTATTAGAATAATCAATTACTCTCTGTAGTTCCTTCCAGTATTCGATATCATTAAAATCTAAAAATTCTAAGGGAGCTCCCGTAATAATAGCCCCGTCATAATTACTATTTGCTACCTGACTTATGGATTTATAATGTTTCTCTAAATAGGTTTTATCTGTATTTCGTGGTGTGTGGGTTTTCATATACAAGAAATCTACCTTTATACTTGTATTCATATTGCCAAATATACTTAAAAACTGAAATTCTGTTTCACACTTTTTAGGCATTAAATTTACAATTAAAATACGTATCACATCTGAATGGTAACTGTGAGAAGCATCTTCTATTTGGATTCCATGTTCAATTAACTTATTTACTGATAAAAGATTTTTATCTATTATTAAGGACATTCCATCACCATTCCTTTAAAACTGCTTTTTTAAGAGCTTGATCTATATCTTCTATAAGGTCATCCACATCTTCTATTCCAATAGAAAGTCTTATCATATCTGATGTAACTCCGGCATTTAATTGTTCTTTTTCATTTAATTGAGCATGAGTAGTACTTGCTGGGTGTATTACAAGAGATTTTGCATCTGCAACATTAGCAAGATGAGAAAATATGCTAAGTGATTCAATAAATCTTACTCCTTCCTTTACTCCACCTTTTATCCCAAATGTAAATATGGAACCAACACCCTTTGGAAAATACTTTTGTGAAAGAGCATAATATTTATTACCTTCTAAACTAGGATAATTTACCCATGATACAAGTGGATGTTGTTGTAAAAACTCCGTAATCTTTTTAGCATTTGACACATGTCTTTCTACTCTCAATGAAAGAGTCTCCAGTCCTTGTAAAAATAAAAATGAGTTGAAAGGACTTAAGGATGCTCCTGTATCTCTTAAAATTTGCACTCTAGCTTTTACAATATAAGCTGCTGCTCCTATATCTTTTGCATATACTATACCGTTATAACTAGAATCTGGTTTGTTAAACTCAGGGAATCTCGGGTTATTCAACCATTGGAATTTTCCAGAATCTACAATTATTCCACCTATTGAAGTTCCATGTCCCCCTATAAACTTTGTTGCAGAATGAACTACAATATCAGCTCCATGTTCTATTGGACGTATAAGGTATGGTGTCCCGAATGTATTATCTACAATTAGTGGTATATTGTGCTCATGAGCAATGTTGGCTACCTCTTCAATATCAATAAGATTCATCCCTGGATTTCCTATAGTTTCCAAATAAATAGCCTTAGTTTTGTTATTTATAGACTTTCTAAAATTTTCTATGATATCTGGATTTACAAATACGGTTTTAATACCTAATTTAGTAAGAGTTGTAGATAAAAGATTGTATGTGCCTCCATATAAAGTGCTAGCTGCAACTATTTCATCTCCTGCTCCTGCTATATTAATTATTGCGTATGTGATTGCAGCAGAACCAGATGCAACTGCAAGAGCACCCACACCCCCTTCTAAAGCTGCCACTCTTTTTTCAAAAACATCCGTTGTTGGATTCATTATTCTAGTGTAAATATTTCCTTCTTCCTTTAAAGCAAATAGATTAGCTCCATGGTCAACGCTATTAAAAACATAGGATGTAGTCTGGTATATGGGAACTGCTCTAGAGCCTGTTGCACTATCTACTTCCTGACCTCCATGAACTTGTAATGTATCAAATTTAAATTTTCTTTCTCCCATTTTAATCTCTCCTTAAAATATTTTATTAGATAACATAAAATCCCCTTTCATCTAAATCTAAATAATCTAGATGAAAGGGGATTTACATACAAGGGTACCCATGTTATAGCTCCCTCTCATCTTTCTCTAAATTTGTAAAATTAGAGTAGGAATTGGCACCTTTTCAGACAAATGGGTCTGAAGGTTGCCGAGGTTTCATAGGGCCTATCCCTCCACCTCTCTTGATAAGAGTTTCATTATTAAATTTTAAATAGTATAATTTCTAAAAACAATTTGAAAACAAAAAACCTCTTTCGCTGAAAGAGGTTTTAACAATCGTCTTCTTATCTTTCAGCTCATACTGTAGGATTTAGCACCATATATGTAGATGAACACATTGGTTGCTGGGTTTCATAGGGCCTATCCCTCCACCTCTCTTGATAAGTATTATATTACATATCATTATAATGACTATGAATATCTATGTCAATAGCTTTTTTATTTAATAGCTAATTAAACCATAGAGTATTAAAGTAAATACTATATATCCATAGATTTAATAAGGAGACTTGATTCTTTTGCCATATTTAACCTTAAATAATTAAGTCTGTTATTTGATTACCTATAAATTAGTATGCTATAATAAGCTCACTACATTTAAAATAAGGGGGAATATAAGAATGGACGGGAGCCCCAGTGGCAGTTTTATTCTAATCTTTTTACTAATCTTAATAAATGCTTTCTTTGCATCTGCAGAGATGGCAATTGTATCTTTAAACAAAACTAAACTAAATCTTTTAGCGGATGAAGGTAATAAGAAGGCCTTACTTCTTCAAAAAATTTTAAAGGATCCTAATAATTTCTTATCTACTATCCAAGTAGGAATTACCTTTGCAGGTTTCTTTGCATCTGCTTCAGCAGCTACATCTATTTCTGTAGGCTTTTCAGATACACTATCTGGATTTGGTATACCATACAGTGATAAAATAGCTCTAGTTGCAATAACCTTGCTTATATCTTATCTAACGTTAGTTCTAGGAGAACTAGTTCCAAAGAGAATAGCTCTTCAAAATTCAGAGAAGGTAGCTATGTTTTCTATAAAAGCTATAGTTCTTATAGCTAAATTTACTAAACCTTTCGTATGGTTTTTATCTTGCTCCACTAATCTTATAATGAAACTCTTTGGAATTAAGACAGATGGTATGGAAGATCAGGTTTCAAGAGAAGAAATCAGAAGTCTTATTGAAATTGGCCAAGAACAGGGCGCTATTAATAAGATAGAACGTGAGATGATTGATGGTATAATTGAGTTTGATGACACCATGGCTAAAGAAATTATGACACCAAGAACAGAGGCTTATCTACTAGAAGTAAATGATTCCATTAAAGACAACATAAGTTATATCCTGAGTGAAAGTTTTTCTAGAATACCTGTCTATGATAAGGACTTTGATAATATTGTAGGCGTGCTTTATATGAAAGATATATTTGCAAGCATAGTAGAAAAGGGCATAGATAATATTTCTATTAAAGATATAATGAAAAAACCTTATTTTGTTCCTGAGACAAATTCTATTGATAATTTATTCAGAGAACTTCAGACAAATAGGAATCACATGGCTATATTAATAGATGAATATGGTGGATTTTCAGGTATTGTTACCATAGAAGACATTATTGAAGAAGTAATGGGAGAAATTTGTGATGAATATGATGATGAACAACCTGAAATAGAAAAAGTAGATGAGGAAAACTATATAGTTAGTGGATTACTTACTCTATCTGATTTGAATGATTTTTTAAATCTCTCTTTAGATTCAGAGGTTGCAGATACCATAGGTGGTTTATTCCTTGAAACCTTTGGAACTTTCCCTAAGGACACAAATAACCATCAAGTTCAAATAGATAATGTAACCCTAAAACTTTTAGCCTTAGATGATAGAAGAATAGATAAGATTCATCTTATAATAAATAAAAGCAACAGCATTGAATTTTAATTTAAAGTAAATAATTAAATTGAATATAAATTTGGCTATCTAAAAGAACTAATACCATTAAATAAATTTACACTTATATTGCTAAGTGCAAATTTATTTTTATAGTATTAGATAATTATTTGAAGATAGCCTTTTTTATTAATTATTCAAACTGAGAATTATATAATTGACTATAAAAACCCTTTTGTTTTAATAACTCCACATGATTTCCTTGTTCAACTATATTCCCATTATTAACCACTAGAATATGATCTGCATTCCTTATGGTAGAAAGCCTATGTGCAATTACAAAGCAGGTTTTATCCTTCATTAAGTTTCTCATGGCTTGCTGAATTTGAACTTCTGTTCTAGTATCAACATTAGAAGTTGCTTCATCTAAAATAAGCATCTTTGCATCCAAAAGCATAGCCCTTGCTATGGTTAGCAATTGTTTTTGTCCTTTAGATACATTAGCTCCATCATCAGTAATTACTGTATCATAGCCCTTAGGAAGTCTTTTTATATATGTATGAATTTTAGCTGCCTTAGCTGCTTCTACAACATCTTCCATAGTTGCATTTTCATTGCCATAAGCAATATTTTCAAATATACTTCCTTCAAATAGCCATGTATCTTGAAGTACCATAGCATAAGCTTTTCTTAAACTCTTACGTGTAACCTGTGATATTGAATTTTCATCTACCTTAATATCCCCTTCATTAACATCATAGAATCGCATGAGAAGATTAATTAAAGTAGTTTTTCCTGCCCCTGTAGGGCCTACTATAGCAATCATACTTCCAGCAGGTACATTCATACTAAGATTCTTAAGAATAATCTTATTCTTATTATATCCAAAGGAAATATTCTCTACCTTCACATTTCCTTCCATATCCACAAGCTCTTTAGCTCCTTCCTTATCTGCTAGCTCCGATAGCTCATCCATTAATTGAAAAATTCTTTCAGCAGCAGAAAGGGAGGATTGAAATTCTCCCATGATATTAGCCGCTTCATTAATAGGTCCTGAAAATTTTCTAGAATACAGTACAAAGGAAGATATGTTTCCTAAAGTCATTTGTCCAAAAAGATACATAATAGCACCAAAAATACTGATAAGAGTTAGTGATAAATTATTCATAAAGTTAACTGAAGGACCAACCATAGAACCATAATAATCAGCACGATAATAAGCATTTACTGCTTCTTCATTTTTACTTGCAAATTTTTTCTTTGTGTTTTCTTCTTGATGATAAGCCTTTAAAGTCTTTTGACCTGATACAAACTCCTCTACCATTCCATTAAGTTCCCCTAATTTTCTTGAACGATTACGAAACATTGGTCTTGTTACCCTAGTTATTCTTTTAGTAAGTATAATAGACATAGGAACTGTAAATACAAATACTAAAACTAACTTTTCAGATATCATAACCATAGACCCAAAGGATATAATCACAGTAATTATACTTGAGCAAATGCTCACTAAATCAGATGTTAAGGTAGAATTTAAAGTATCCACATCATAGGAAATTTTGCTTATGATATCTCCTGTTGCATGGGTATCAAAATATCCTACTGGAAGAGATAATAATCTATCAAATAAATCTTTTCTTAGTCTATAGGATATTCTCTTGCTAATTTCTAGCATAAGTACTGATAAAATATAAGCTAAAATAGAAGATAAAATGTAGAATCCAATCATAAGTCCACAGTAATAATATATCTTAGAAAAATTTACTGCCCCTCTTCCAACATTAATATTATCTATAGCATAACCTGATAACATTGGACCGATTAAGGCAAATACGTTAGAACCTATGGATAATATAATTGCTATGATAATTAATATCTTGTATTCAAATAAATAGGACATTACTCTTTTTAATGTATTCTTTTTTCTATCCTTCATAAATTAAAAATGTCCTCCTTTCTACTTTGATTTCCATAACTTATTCTCCCATCTGAGACTTATTAATTTCTTTATATACATCACAACTTTCAATAAGTTCTTCATGAGTTCCATACCCTACAACATAACCATCTTCTAATACACAGATGTGGTCTGCATTAAAAATTGAACTAATTCTTTGAGCAATCATTATAGTTGTAGTATCTTTAAAATGTTCTGTAAGATTTTTTCTTAGTACAGCGTCTGTCTTATAATCTAAAGCACTAGAAGAATCATCTAAAATTAATATTTCTGGGTGTGCTGCTATGGCTCTGGCTATAAGCATTCTTTGTTTTTGTCCACCACTTAAATCTGCACCTCTTACTGCAACTTTAGTATTAAAGCCTTCTGCCTTGCCTTCAATAAACTCAGTTGCCTTAGCATAATCTGCTGCTGATCTTATATCACTATTCTCTAGAGTTCTTCCAAACCTAATGTTTTCATAAATTGTATCCGTGCTTATAAAATCGTTTTGAAATACCACTCCAAACTTTTCTCTTAATTTTTTCATATTAATAGATCTAATATCTTGTCCATTTATATAAATAGAACCCTGATCTACATCATAAAATCTCATTAATAATTTAATTAAAGTAGATTTTCCTGAGCCTGTAGCCCCTATAATACCTAGAGTTTCACCTTTTTTAACTCCAAAGGTTATATTACTCACATTTTCTTCTTTATGATTATAAGAAAAAGAGACATTTCTAAATTCAATAGCATAATCTGTATCTATAATTGGTATATTCCTAATTGGTAATTCTTCTTTCTCATTTAGTATTTCAGTGATACGCTTAGCGGAGGCACTTGCTTTGGAATAATTAGTAAACACTCTAGAAATAAATAAAAGTGAATTTAATATTAACGTTACATATGTTAAAAATGCAATTATTGCTCCTGGTTTAATAGCTCCACTATTTACTCTGTAAGCTCCAGCCAAAATAACAAATACTGTCCCCACATTTAAACAAAGGTTCATTACTGGATTTAGTATAGCCATAACCATACCACTCTTCTTTTCTTGAATTACTGTAACATCATTGCGAGCATTAAATCTTTCCTTCTCATGTTCTTCTTTTGATAAAGCCTTAATTACACGAATTCCTGTAACATCTTCACGAACTACACGTACAAAATCATCTACTTTTTTCTGAACAATTGAATACATAGGGATACCTACTTTTGATATGTACATAATAGTGATAAAAATAATAGGCATTACTGAAATCATTACTAAAGTTAGTAATGGATCTAATGTCAATGTTATAATTATTCCACCAATAAGCATTATTGGAGCTCTAATACCTAGTCTTTGCATCATTCCCACCATCTGATGGATGTTATAAGTATCCGTGGTAGCTCTAGAAATTAAAGAAGGTAGTGTAAAAGCATCCACTTGTCTATCAGAAAGACATATCATTTTAGAGAATAAATCATTTCTAACTCGCTCTGTGGTATCTCTTGCCACCTTTGAAGCCATTCTGTTAGCTAATATATTAAAAGTTACTGCACAAATGGCACATAAAAGCATAATTCCACCCCAAATTAAAATTAGAGATACCTGCTTTAATGGAATAATTTCATCAATCATATAAGACAAAATCCATGGAATTGCTAGTTCTACAATAGTTCCAGTAAACTTTATTGAAAATCCTATAAGCATGTTTACTCTATAAGGTTTTAAATACTTAAATATTTGCTTCATAATATTCCACCTTTAAGATATAATATATTTCGTTTTCCTAAATATATTATATCTTAAAGTTTTTAAAAAATCTATTTTAAAATTCAGAAATTTGCTTTAGCAATTTATAGTTCTAAAGGTTTACCTAATAATTTTTAGATGATAAAATAATAAGAATAAGGAGGTGCCATGTTGAGAGAAATAGATTATATGGCTATAGATGCTGCTAATAATCAGGATCTATTAAATAGTTTCATTGAGCAAAATGAATTGTTTATTTTGAAATGCACATCAAGAATAACCCGAAAATACATAACTAAAAGTGATGATGAATGGTCTGTTTCACTTCAGGCATTTGTACAAGCAATTAAAGGCTACGAATTAATTAAAGGAAATTTTCTCAGTTTTGCCGAGCTTATAATTCGTAGGCGTCTTATTGATTATCTTAGGCTTCAGAAGAAATATAACTTAGAATTATCCGTAAATCCCGCCATATTTAATTGTCAGTTAGATGAAAATGATAAAGATATTGCACTTGGACTTGCTGTAGCAGAAAAGATAATTCACCAAGAAAATTATACACTAAAATTTGAGATTGAAGCTGCAAATGAAGTATTTTTCTATTATGGCTTTTCTTTTTTAGATTTATCTACATGTTCACCTAAAGCTAAAAAGACAAAGTCGTCCTGTGCAAAAGTTGTAGTATATTTACTCAATAACCCGATATTAATTAATGAATTACAAAGTTCAAAACAACTACCATTAAAAATAATTGAAAAAAATTTAAATGTACCCCGAAAAATATTAGAACGTCACCGAAAATATATAATAGCAGCAGTAGAGATACTATCCGGAGAGTATCCAAATCTAGCTTACTATTTCAGGTACATCAGAGAGGAGATTAATAAATGAAATCTGTTGTTGTAGAAATCAAGGCTGGCTATGCTGCAGTCCTTTCTGAAGATGGCTGCATATCAAAAGTAAAAGATAAAAATTATATCATTGGGCAGGTGATTGAAATGAAAAGTAGCAATTTAAAAAATATAAATAAATTGGTAATGTGTTCTGCTTTAACAGCTATGATTGCAATTGTAGGAGGCATAACACTATGGGCCTATAAAACACCTTACTCCTATGTGAGTTTAGATGTAAATCCTTCTATTGAATATTCTTTAAATCGTTTTGACAAGGTAATTAGTGTAACTGCAGTTAATGATGATGGTCAGGAAATTCTTAATGAACTTGAATTGAACAAGCTTGAAAATCAAAAAATTGAAGATGCAGTTGCTGAAACCGTTAATCAAATTAGTGAAGATGGTTATTTTGATAATAGCATTGATAATGACATTGATGGTGGAATTATTATTGCAACTTCTGGTGAAGATCAAGAAAAATCAGATGAACTTGCTGAAAAACTACAAGAAAGTTTAGAAACTGAAATTGAAGAAATAGGTGAAGATATTACCCTTGAAACTATAAGTGTTGGATTTGAACGAGTACAAAAAGCCAAAGAACTGGGTGTAACACCTGGTAAACTAAATTTAGTTGAAAAACTACAAAATAGTTCCTCAAATCCAGAAAGCATTATTCTTGAAGAGTGGTTAAATAAACCTGTTAAAGAAATTATGAGTGCTATCAAGGAAAATAAGAAAGCTAAAATAGAACAAACTGAAACTTCTGATGAAGATAAATCTACTGAAGAATCAACTACAGATAGTACAGAAGTGGCAGATGAAATAAAAACTGATAAAGCCCTAACTAAAGAAGCTGAAAATACCAATGATACTAAAGCTACTCAGGAAAGATCTAGCCAAAAATCTCAGAATAAAATAGAAAAAGCTACTAACAAGCTTGAAAAGACTGAGAATAAAGCTAATAAAAAATCTGAAGTAACTGAGAAAAAAAATAACAACAATACTGAAAAACCTAAAGAAAAAACACCTAACAAACCTGAAAATCCAGGAAAAAAGGGTAATTAAAAATCAAATAAAAACTAATAATAGTTTTTATATATATTACTTATATAACTAAAGATAAAAACATAATTTAAATAAACTAAAGATAAAAACATCGTAAAGTACAGAAAAATACAAAGAGTATGCCCCTAATGCCCCCATACTCTTTGTATTTTTTATATGCCTATAAACATCCCTGAAACCCGCATAAACAGAACAACTATTTAACTATTTAATTATTTAACTAGTTTAATAGTTAAATATCTATATATAATACTAGTTTAATATTTACATATTTATTTTACTGTTATTCTATTTTAAAATTATACTTAAAATATTCTTCTATACTTTCAAAGCAAATATCTATCATAAATTCTATTTCATCTTTACTTATTACATAAGGAGGTATGAAATAAAGTACATCACCTATAGCTCTTAATAGTAACCCTTTCTTCAATGCTATTTTATAAATCTCATAACCTACTCTACTTTGCCAACAATATCTCTCCTTGGTATCTCTATCCTTTACTATTTCAATAGCAGTTATCATGCCTATACTTCTTACTTCTCCTATATGACTACAATTCTTTGCTCTTTCTATTGTAAGTTTTTCTATTAATCTTCCCTTAACTTTATTATTTTCTATTATATTTTCTTCTTCAAATATTTTTAGATTTTCTAAAGCAATAGCACAAGCCATAGCATTTCCTGCATAGGTATGACTATGTAAAAAAGATTTTCTTTCTGAGTAATCACCATAAAAACAATTATATATTTCATTAGTAGTCATAACTACAGACATTGGCATATATCCTGCAGAAATACCCTTTGAAAGGCACATAAAATCTGGGCTTATATCTGCATGATTACATGCAAACATCTCTCCTGTTCTTCCAAATCCCATGGCAATTTCGTCTACTATCAAATGTACATCATACTTATCACAAAGCTTACGAAGCTTTTTAAGATAAATAGGTGAATAAATTTTCATTCCTGCTGCACCTTGAACCATTGGCTCAACTATTACAGCACTTATCTCTTCATGATTTTCAACTAAACATTTTTCCATAGCTTCAAAGCATCTAGCACTACATTTATCTCTAGTACAACCATATTTACACCTATAACAATCTGGTCCATCAATCCTAAGAGTATCTAAAAGTAAGGGTTTATATATCATATTAAAGGCATCAATATCACACACAGATAGAGCACCTAAAGTTTCTCCATGATAGGCATCACTTAAAGCTACAAATTTCTTCTTTTTAGTTTTATTTCTTTGCATATTATAGTGAAAGCTCATCTTTAAAGCTATTTCCACTGCAGAAGATCCATTATCTGAATAAAATACTTTATTTAATCCTTCTGGTGTTATGCTTACTAACTTTTCTGCTAAGTCAATAGCCGGTTTATTTGAAAAATTAGCAAAGATAACATGTTCTATTTCATCAATTTGATTCTTTATGGCTTTATTTATTCTTTTATTGCTATGACCTAGGGTATTTGTCCACCAAGATGATATACAATCTAAATACTTGTTTCCATGAATATCATAAAGCCAAACCCCTTCTCCTCTTTCAATAACTATAGGATTAAGCTCTTCGTAATCCTTCATCTGTGCACAAGGATGCCATATATATTCTAAATCTCTTTTTACATAATCCTTCATATAAACACCTACCCTTTACTACAATTCTTCCATCCATTCTATAATACTTTTATCATTAAAAATCCTTGATGCAACAGTTCTTATATTATCTATATTACCTTTATCCAAGTTATCTATAGTTTTAAATTTACCTACAATAGAAATTCCAGTAAGTTTTTCTATAACCTTAATATTGTCTTGAGTTATATAATTGTCTTCATAATTATTTATAATAATTCCTTTTACTTTGATTCCCATGGACTCTATATATTTCACAGTAAGTACTGTGTGGTTTATTGTTCCCACTCCACCTCTAGCTACAACCACGGTACTCATATTTAAATCCTTAATAAGGTCACCTAGTGTATATATTTCTTCATCCCTATTTATTAGAGGACATATTATACCACCACTACCTTCTGCAATTATAAAATCATATTTTTCTTTTAGCTTCTCAAATTTAGCCTTTATAATATTTAGCTCAATAGGATTATCTTCTATTTGGGCAGCTAAATGTGGAGATATTGCTGTCTTAAATATATATGGAGTTATATTTTCATAGGGTTCCTTTAATCCACTAACCTGGCTTACTAAGTCAGTATCTCCAGGAATTAGTTTATCACCTTTTTCTATAGCCCCACTTAAAGCTCCCTTAAAATATGTTGCTCTGTGCCCTTTACTTCTAAGAACATGAAGCAGTCCTGCGGTTACAACAGTTTTTCCTACATCTGTATCCGTTCCAACTACAAATATCCCCTTAGCCATTACTTCTAACCTCCAACTTTAGTTCACTTATCATTTTCTTATCATCACATATTTTATTACCAGAAGTGGTTAAATAATTTCCAGTAATAGTAGCATTTGCACCTGAGTTAAAGCATTCTTTCCCCAAATCCCTAATGAGATTTCTACCACCAGCTAATCTGATTAAAGCTTTAGGGTTTATAAACCTAAAAATAGCAATGGTCTTTAAAATATCCTCTTGACTTAAATTTTTAGAATCTTCTAGGGGAGTACCTTTTACAGGATTAAGTACATTCACTGGAATAGACATAACCTTTAGTTCTTTTAATTGAAAAGCAAGATTGATTCTATCAACCCAACTTTCACCAAGTCCAATAATTCCTCCTGAACATACAGGTATACCTGCCTTCTGTGCAGCCTTTATGGTGTCTATTCTTTCTTCATAACTATGAGTTGTACATATTTCCTTATAAAATTCCCTACTTGTTTCTAAGTTGTGATGGTACATAGTTATTCCTCTTGCCTTTAACTTAAGTAGCTTATGGTAATCAAGTATTCCTAAAGAGGCACATAACTCAATCTTTAATTCCCTATTAAGGTTTTCATATATATCTAAAACTTTCTCAAAATCGTTACTTGTAATCCCTCTACCACTAGTAACTAAAGAGAATCTATTTACTCCCTCTGATTCATCTTCCTTTGCTAACTTTAATGCTACTTCCTTTGAAGCTAAATCATAGACTTCTGCATTAGTATTATAATGAACAGATTGCGCACAAAATTTACAATCTTCAGAACATCTACCTGATTTTGCATTCATGATAGAGCAAAGATCTACCTTATTACCGCAAAAGGTTTTTCTTATATTATTAGCACTAAGACATAATTGTTCAATCTCATCATTCTTTCTAAGTTCTGTTAATGCCATTGCTTCTTGAAAATTTATGTATTCACCTGATAAAATTCTTATCTCTAAATCCTTAATAAAACTTTTCATACCTCAAGCCTTCTTTCACTTTTATTAAATGTATCCAAACCTTTTGAATATAGGTACTATTTTTATTGCTACATACGCTGCAAAGGCTGTTAAAATCAAATCTCCAGATATGCATAGTACAAAGCCATTAAAAAATGCAAAATATAGTGACATTGGTTTTCCTAGATATAAGTTATAGCTAGCATAAAGATATATAACTCCAAATAAATAAATAAAAAATAGTCCAGCTAAAAGCATCCCTATAGCTTTAATAAAACTTAATTCCTTAATCTTTTCTCTTATCTTTCCTATGACATAAGCTGCCACTATAAATCCTATAAGATATCCAAAGGTAGGTTTAAATACATAGCTAAGCCCTCCCCCTTCAGTAAATACTGGTACACCTGCAAGTCCAACCATAACATAAATTATTTGGGATAGTGCACCGAGTTTAGAGCCTAAGATAACTCCTGCTAAAGCACAAAATAAGTATTGAAGAGTAAAAGGCACATAAGGTATTGGTATTTTAATAAATGCACCAATAGCAGTTAAGGCTGCAAACATAGCTACTAAAATCAAATTTCTCGTATTCTTGGTAGTTTTCATAATTCTCTCCTTAAAATATTTACTTTATACTGTGATTATAATTAAGAATCTCTTTATTGTCAACCAACGTATTAATTTATAGTTTACAATATTAATATAAATATTTCACCTTAGTCTAGGCTAAAAATACATTAGGTATTATTAACAAGCACATAAAAATTAGAGAGCATGCTCTTTATATAGCAATGCTCTCTCATTTATCAAGTATTATATTTATTATTTTTCATATGCTCTAATTCAAAATTCTTTTCTGATTTTCACCAAAAGTTTAGCCTGTACTTTAATATTTAACTAATTTTCAAGTAGCCTTTTTACTGGAACATAAATTTCCATAATCGTATCTGTTCGATAATGACAACGCTCATCATAAAATTCAAAATCTAATTTATCTTCGTCATAGATATATCCACTATCTTTAAACCATTCTTCAAATATATATTTCCAAGTTTCTTTAATCACTTCTGAAAACTTATCTTGGTTAGGGTCTACAGTAACATCCACTGGAGGAGTTGTAAATACTGCATACTCCGCCTCTGGTACTTCCACTGTAATCATATCCTCTGTAACTTTAGAGAAATCCTCAACAATGACTCCTAAAAGATAGCATACATTTCCCCCTTTATCAGTTGGAACGCATAGACCAACTTCCCCATGATTAGGAGGATTTAAGATTTCATACATCTTTGTTTCTAAATTTTCTCCATCATAATTGCTCCAAAAGGATGCAATATCCTTTGTATAACTTGTTCCTCCAATATTAGTATTTATTCCATATCCAGCTACCTTAAAAGCTGGCTTTTTAACAATAATAGGCTTCATAATATAACCTCCAATTTTAAATGTTATTCCATTATTAAAGTATCCATCCATTCTAGCTATATATTGTGTTGGACTATATCCAAAAGCTTTCCGAAAGGACTTTGAAAATCCACTAGGTGTTTCAAATCCATATTCAAGGGCAATATCAATAATTTTTCTTCCTTTAAATAGTTCTAATGCTGCTAATGATAGCTTACGTTTTCTAAGGTACTCCATTATAGATATACCTTTACATAAAGTAAAAACTCTACAAAAGTGGTTTACAGAATATCCCACATATTCAGCAACTTCACTCACAGTAATAACTTCCTTAATATTATTTTCTATAAATTCAATACACCTATCAATATCCTTACTGTAATTCACTTTTATCACGACCTTTTCCCTAGGGTATCTTTATTATATCAAGACTTTAAAATTTAAGCTGTTCCTAATTTGCTAAAATCTTAATCTATATAAAAAAAGTATGCTCATTTAAAAGCATACTTTCTATACATACTAATATTAATATTTATATTTGTCTATATGATTTCATTCTTCAATATTTTCTACAGCCCACTTATGCATAAGCTCCAATAAGGGAAGTAATGTCCTTCCCTTATCAGTAATAGAATATTCTACTTTGGGTGGAATCTGATGGTATTCCTCTCTATGAATTAATTTATCTCCTTCCAACTCCTTAAGCTGTTGAGATAACATTTTATGTGATATATTTGTTAGAGCTCTTTTTAACTCCCCATACCTCATTATACCTTTTGTAGATAAATACCAAAGAATAATAGGCTTCCACTTTCCTCCAATTAACTTTTGAGTATATTCTAATGGACACTTATATTTATTTTTATTTGTACCAGACATTTCAACATTACTCTCCTTTTATATAGTATCTTACACAAAAGTGCATACTATTAAAACTAATTACGCAAATATATAATTAGTATATAAAATAAATAAGTTTATTACAATCTACTTAAAATATAAGGAGTGTTTCTATGGAACTATTAGAAGTAATACAAAACAGAAGAAGTATAAGAAAATTTAAGCCTGATGAAGTACCTGAAGAGTACATTCACCAATTAATTGAAGCTGGAAGATTGGCGCCTTCTGGTACAAATCTTCAACCTGCACGATATATAGTAATAAAAAGTGAGGAGGCAAGAACTAAGCTAAAAGATTGTACTCCTTTACCTTTTGTTTCTGCTGCTCCAGCTATAATTGCTTGTTGTGTTGATACTAATTCTATCACATCGACTGGAGAAAGAATGAAGGAACTTAAAGAAGCTCAAGCATTTGTTGATACCCCTCTAAATAATGCAGATGAAAATTATAATAAAGGGAAACAAAGCATTGATACTGCTTCCTTAAAAGCTTATCTAAACTTAAATGTAGCTATAGCTATTGATCATATCACTCTTAGAGCTACAGATTTAGGACTCGGAAGCTGTTGGGTTATGATGTTTGATAAAGAAAAAGTTAAAGCACTTCTAAATCTTGAAGACAGATATGATGTTTTGGCCTTATTACCTATAGGATATCCTGACCAAACTCCTAAGCAAAGACCAAGATTAGATTATAATGAAGTGCTTTTAAAAGAAATATAGTATTGAGTAATATAATTATTAAGATTTAATAGTTATATTAAATTTATCTATTCAACATATCTTCAAATATAATTAAAAGACTATATAAAAGTGAAATAGTAATATTACTATATCATTTTCATATAGCCTTTTATTTTTTATTTTATGTATTTAAAAGTAAATATTTACTTTTTAATATTTTAATAGTATATTATATTGTAAGTGGTATAGTTTTTATGTGAACTTGTTTATATGAAAATAGAAACTTGTAGAAAGGATAATGTTATGGATAATTCACTCCTTCTCAATAGAGAAAAACTTATGGAAAAAATTCAATGTTATATTATTGAAAATAATTTATTACCTAATACCAAACTTCCTTCCGAAAGAGAATTTTGTAGTATGTGGGATTGTAATAGAACTACCTTAAAAAAAGCTATAGACCAATTAATTAATCATGGTAAATTATATAAAAAGAAAGGCTCAGGAACTTTTTTATCAGAGCCTAAACTTGAAAAAAATTTACAAAGTCTAAACTCTTTCCATGAATTTATAGATGAAAATTCTTTAAATTTATCTACCAAATTACTTTCATTAAAGCTATTAAATGATAATACTTTAGCCTATGAAAACCTAAAGGAAAGTTCTAATAACAATTTATGTGAACTAATTAGATTAAGATCAGTAGACTCCGTGCCCTTTGCTATAGAAAATAGTTATCTATCTTCCAAATATTATGATGAGCTAATTAGAAAAGATTTTGAAAAAACTTCTTTATATGAGGTTTTAAAAAAGGATTTTAATCTAAATTTAAAGAGTGGTTGGGAAGAAATATCCATGACCTATGCTACAGCCTTAGAATCAGAACTTTTAAAAGTTGAAGAAGGTTTTCCCCTTTTCTACCTCAAGGGTACTGTTCTAGAAGAAAAAGGTTTTCCCGTAGAATTTTTCTACTCTGTAATACGTGCAGATAGAGTGAAACTAAAAAGTGTATTAACAAGATAGGAGTTGATTATATTGAAAATAGCTACTGTAGGTGATAATTGTATGGATGTATATTTAAACTTAGGTAAAAGTTATCCTGGTGGAAATCCCGTAAATGTAGCAGTATATATGAAAGAATTAAATGAAATCTCTTCCTATGTTGGAGTGGTTGGTAATGATAAATATGGAGAATTAATGATTAATTCCATTAATTCTAAAGGGGTAGATACTTCTCATGTTCGGGTATTAGAAGGGGCTACAGCTATAACAGAGGTTGCATTAATAAATGGAGATAGAGTCATGGGAAATTATTATGAAGGTGTATTAAGTAAATTTACACTTACTAATGACGATTTAGATTTCATTTGTAACCATGATCTTTTTCATACAGCCTATTGGGGTAAAACTGAAAACTACCTTTGCCACATCAAAGAAAAAAATATTCCTATTTCTTTTGATTATGCTACTAAATTAGAAGACTCTCTTATTAATAAAACTATCCATTATGTAGACTATGCATTTTTTTCTTATTCTAAAATAGATGACTATATAAAAAACTTTATGAAGGATATTCATAGTAAAGGACCTAAAATAGTAGTTGTAACTCTTGGCAATAAGGGCAGTGTTGCCTATGATGGTAAAGAATTTATTTTTCAAGACATCATAGAAACAAAGGTAGTTGACACTTTAGGTGCTGGAGACTCCTTCATAGCAGGTTTTTTAAAGGGTATTCTTAATAAAAGCTCCATAAAAGAATCCATGCTTCTTGGTGCTAAAACTGCATCTAAAACATTAAAATATTTTGGTGCTTGGTAATGACTGAGAATAATTCAAAAAAACAACTAAGTGGTTCCTCTCCTTTATATACTCAACTAAGGGATATCTTAAGGGATAAAATTATTAGTGGTGAATTCAAGGTTGGTACAGCAATTCCCTCTGAAAATGAATTATCTAATACCTATGGAATAAATCGTCTAACAGTACGTAATGCTATATCCATTCTTATCCGTGAAGGATTGTTAAAGAGTATTAAAGGTAAGGGTGTATTTGTTCTTAATTCTAAAATTGAAAGAGACTTATATACCTTAAGAGGTTTTACTAAAACTATGAAAGATAAGAATACACCTTCAAAAACCACTATACTAAATAAAACTACCAAACCTGCTGGAAAACTTTTGAGTAAAAAGTTTAATATAAATGAAGATGATGATATCTATGTTATAAAGAGACTGTGTTATGCCAACAAAGAACCTATATCCCTAGAATTCATTCATATTCCAAAATATATACTACCTAATTTAGATAAAATTAATCTATCCTTTTTTTCAATATATGAACTCTTTGAGGTTTATAATATAAATCTTGTTACTGCAGATGAAACCTTGGAAATCATTCGACTAGATGATAAGCATAGTAAACTTTTATCTCTAGATACACCTTCCTGGGTAATGTTATTTCAATGTACTAGCTATGATGATACTGGAAGAGTTATAGAATTTACAAAGACCTATACAAGAGGAGATAAATGTAACTATAATGTACATTTTAATAAATGATATAGAAAGAAGGTATTTATATGTTGAATATTGATAAGTCCACTGTAGATTTTCTTGTTACAGAAAATATGGTTACAGAAGTTGAAAAAGTATTAGAAAAGGACGTTCCTAAAATTAGAAACATAGTTAATGAAATGGCTAAAAGGGGAATTAACAAAGTTTATTTTGTAGCTTGTGGTTCACCTCTTTGTGCTTGTGAAACTGCTACTATATTATTTGAAAAATACTCAAATATTAATTCTAAAGCTTATAGTGGCTATGACTTTTTAGATTCTACACCTTATAATTTAGATGAAAAAACAGCAGTGATCGCTCTATCTCAATCTGGAAACACTGAAGAAGTAGTAGAAGCTTTAAAAAAGGCTAAAGCTACTGGTGCACTTACTGTCAGCGTTACTCGTGATCCTTCTGGAAACTTATTAGCTCCTGTAGGTGACTATTTAGTAGCCTATGAAGCTGAATGCATCTGGGAAATTCAATTATTAATTACTTATACCTTTGCATTAGAACTTATCAATAAAGTTACACCAAGCCTTGAAATAACTAAAATTCTAGAAGATATATTAAAGCTTCCTAAAATTTTAGGAAAGTTAGTAACAAGTTGGGAATCTAAAGGACGAACCCTCGGTGAAAAAGCTTCTAATTGGGATATAATATATACTGTGGCTGCAGGTCCACTAACTCCTTTAGCCTATAAAGAAGGAGTTATTACAATGATGGAATTTGCTTGGACTCATGGAGCAAATATAAATAGTAGTGAATTCCGCCATGGACCTTTAGAAATTGTTGAAGAAGGAGTACCTTTTATTTTTCTATTAGGTACAGATGAATCTAGACATACTACTGAAAGAACTATAAATTTTGTTAAGAAATTAGATAAGGATTATATTGTCTTTGATTATAAAGAAATAGCTAAAGACCTTCATCCTATGCTATCACCTTTTGTACTTTTTGTCCCTCTTGAGTGGTTTTTCTATTATCTTTCAATTTACAAAGATCACAATCCAGATGATAGAAGATATTATGGAGGTATTGTTAAATACTAAAAATAAGGATGTGATTATTCATGAGCGAATATAAAAAATGTAACTGCGATAATTGTCTTCATAAATTATGTGTAGAAAGAGTTCCAATTTTCTCTGGTTTAAATTCTGAAGAATTAAGTAAAGTAGCTACCTTAATTGTAAAAAAGCAATATGAAAAAGGTGAGCTAATTATAATGGAAGAAAGTTATTTAGAAAATCTAATCATTATAGATAATGGTAAGGTAAAAGTATTTCGTTATACTATTGAAGGCAAAGAGCAGATTCTATATATATTTGATCACGGTGACTTCTTTGGTGAAAAAAATCTCTTAAATAATCAACAATCTACCTATAATGTTGAAGCATTAGAAACTACTTATATTTGCATGATAAATAAAAATGACTTTCAAAAACTTTTAATTAATTATCCTAAAATAGGGATTAAAATCATAGAAGAATTATGTAGTCGAATGGATAAAATAGAGAGCTCAGTGCAAAATATGGGTACTAAAAACATAGAGTGGCGTATAAATTCACTACTTCTTGACTTTGCAGAAAGGTATGGTAAAAAACATCCTAATGGTGTTATTGTAGAGCTCCCATTAAGCCGTGAAGGAATAGCTAATTATATAGGTACTGCTAGAGAAACGGTTAGTAGGAAATTAAGCGTACTACAAGATGAAGGTGTCATTGATATGATAGGAAATAAACAGATTTTGATACGAGATATAGATGCTTTAATGAATTAAAAAATAAAAATAATTAGATAGTTTGTTTTAAAACTATGACTCCAGTCACAGAATATTTTATATAACTAATATATTATAGAGTTATAAACAAGAAATCTTTAAATAACACTGTATTGGAGGAATATATATGAATAAATTTAATAGTTCTCAAACCGTAGGAGAAATTGTTTCAATTGTGCCTAAGGCTAGTGAAATTTTCAAACAATATAAAATTGATTTTTGCTGTGGAGGTAATAGACCCCTTGAAGAGGTACTCTATGAATTACATCTTGATGAAAATCTAATATTAAATAAAATAAATGAGATTTTTGAAGAAAGTAATAATACAAAAGAAGTATTCATAGATTTTAGGGCATTGACATCAAGTGAATTAATTGACCATATTGAAAATACTCATCATGCCTATACTAAGAGAGTACTTCCTGAATTAGGAGAGTTAACAACAAAAATAATGAGAGTTCATGGTATAAACCATAATGTACTATTCAGAGTCCATAAGCTCTTTTCAATGCTTAAAACTGAGTTAGAGCAACATTTGCTTAAAGAAGAACAAATTCTTTTCCCATTAATTAAAGAATATGATAAAAATCCAAGTGTTAATCAACTTCAAAAAATTAATGAAGTAATTAATGAAATCGAAGAGGAGCATGAAGGTGCTGGAGATATTTTAAAGGAACTTAGAAAAATTACCAATGATTTCAAAGTTCCTAATGACGGTTGTAATACCTATGTTATAACCTTTAAAATTATTGAAGAACTAGAGAGTGATTTATTCCAGCATATTCACCTTGAAAACAATATTCTATTTAAGAGAATGAACTTGGATATTAACAAACATCAATAAGTAACTTTCTTAAAATAAAAAAATTTACAAGCCTAAGGATAATTTATTTCCTTAGGCTTTTTATCATTTTATTCCATACTTGTTTTATATCTTTACATTTTCTCTGATTTCTTATTTATTTAAAAGAGCTTTATCTGGAGTTACAAGAATTTTCACATGTTTTTTCTTTTCAGGACCGGTCAAAGCTCCAAATCCTTCTTCAACTATATCTTCAAGTGCTATTTTCTTAGTTATATATCCTTCTGCCTTAATTCTTCCATCGCTCATTTGCGCAATTGTTGCTGGAAACTCATGTCTATAGGCTAAAGTTCCTACTATTTTCTTTTCAGAAAATACTAAGACATTAGGGTTAAAGTTTATTTCATCTTCCCAAATACTTGTTATTACCATAACTCCTTCATATTTTAGACTATCTATGCCTATATCAAAGCCTATCTTTGCTCCTGTAGTTTCAAAGGCAACATCTACACCTGTTCCACCAGTGAGTTTTTTAACCTCCATAGCTATATCAACTTCATTTGGATCAAGAACAACATCTGCTCCTGCCCTCTTTGCATATTCCTGTCTTATTGATTTTCTTTGTAACACTACTACTAATTTTGCTCCTGCTGCTTTTAAGCATTCAATAGTTGCAAGACCTATTGGTCCTGAACCAAGTACTATGGCAGTATCTCCTGTTTTAAAATTAGCAATTCTAATAGAATGAAGTGCTACCGCCATTGGTTCTACTAAAGCTCCTTGTTCATAAGTCATCCCCTCTGGCATTTTATGCACATATTCTTCTGGAAATACAGTATATTCTGCAAGTCCTCCACCACTACCACAAAGTCCGTGAAATCCTAAGGAAGAGCACAGATTGTATTTACCTTCTCTACATGCTGGACATTCTCCACAAGCCACTATAGGTTCTACAATAACTCTATCACCTATTTCAAACTTTGTTACTCCTTCTCCTACTTCTACAACTTCCCCTGAAAATTCGTGCCCTAGAACTACTGGTGCTATATTCCCACTTAAAGGATGAGGTTGTCCAACAGGTATAAAAATAGGTCCTCCTAAATATTCATGCAAATCTGAACCACATATTCCACACCATTTAACTTTAATTTTTATATTTCCTTTAGTAACCTTTGGTTCATCTACCTCTTCAACCCTAATATCTTTCTTAGCATACCATAATGCTGCTTTCATAATAAAAGTACCTCCTAAAAAATATAATCTAATATATTGTTAATATTCTCACATATTTATTATGCAAGACTTATGCCAAAATCATTGTTTAAAATACTTTTTAAAACATTATTCATCCTATTTTGCCTGCAGCTATGAAAATGACTACATTGAGTCCCATTCTACATTTCTAATTAAATTTACTTTAAATCTTATTCAAAAATTTAATTTATATAGTAAACTAAAAAATCTCAAAATGATACACAACTCAGTGTCTCATCTTGAGATTTACTATTTTAAATTCTCATTTTGATACATATATAATTCTAATCATTGATAATAAAAAAACAAAGTAATTTATAGGTCATTTATGTTATATTTTTTTATCTTTCTATAAATAGTAGCTCTACTTATTCCTAGCATTTCCGCAGACTTTAATATGTTACCTCCGCAAAAGTTAATAGCTTTTATTATACTTTCTCTTTCTAAAATATCTATAGGTACTATTTCATCTACATCACTTGCTTTCTCATTATTAAAATTAGCTTCTATTATTTGTGACTTTTCCAAAGATTGTACACAAATTATATCCTTTTCACTAGAATAATAATCCCTTTCTATAGCATTTCTAAGTTCTCTTACATTTCCAGGCCAATCATGTTTTTTTAGTTCATTTATATAATCTGTTGTTATTAGTTTATATTTAGCTTTATTTTTAAAATTAAGACTATTAACAAAGTGTCTTGCTAGTGTCTCTATATCTTCCTTTCTTTCCTTCAAAGGGATGGTTTTTATATTCATTACATTTAACCTGTAATACAAATCTTCTCTAAAAGCTTTTTTACTTATCTCTTCTTTTAACTCTTTATTAGTTGCTCCTATTATTCTTACATCTAATTTCTTTTCGTAATTTCCGCCTACTCTAACTATGGTATTGTTATCTAAAACTCTTAATAATTTCGATTGCATATCTAAAGGAAGTTCTCCTAATTCATCTAAGAAAATTGTTCCACCATCTGCTAATTCAAATTTCCCTGGATGTCCCTCTTTAGCAGCTCCAGTAAAAGCGCCCTTATCATAACCAAAAAATTCACTTTCCATTAGATCTCTAGGAATTGAAGCACAGTTTACAGCTACAAAAGGTCCATCACTTCTTTGACTATAATTATGTATAGCTTGAGCTACCAGTTCTTTTCCCGTACCGCTAGGTCCTTCTATTAATATATTGCAATCACTTCTTGAAGCCTTTTTTGCAAAATTTATCATATTTATCATTTTATCGTTACTAGTTACAATGTCTTTAAACTTATAGTTAGCCTTATATCCTACCACTTTATTTACAAACCTATGTACAGATTTACTTTCTCTAAAAGTTATAACTACTCCCATGGACCTATTATTAACATTCATAGGTACAACATTTAATATACATTTTATTCTTTTATTATTAATATTAAAGTCACATTCTATGTTATTATACGTTTCCTCATAATTTTCTATAATGTAATCAAAATTTAAATTACCTAGAGCTTCTTTTATATTTATTTCAAATATTTCATCTTGATTCATATCTAAAATATTTTCTGCTCTATGATTCACTCTCTTAATATTAAATTTTTCATCTATTACTATCATTCCCTCTACAATGGAATCAAAAGTTATATTTAATAAATTATAGGATAATATAAGTTCTAACTGTTTCTTTATGGATTCAGCTGCTGCAATAACTATTCCTAAAGTATGCAGATGTGCATCCTTGCATATGCCAGACATATTTATACACCCTATTATTTTCCCATCACTATCATGTATAGGTGCTGATGAACACGTCCAAGAATGTTGTTGTATACCATAATGCTCAGCCCCAATAGTTTGTATTGGTTTATTTAGATATAAGCAGGTTCCTATAGCATTAGTTCCTACTGCTTTTTCTGACCATAAGGCTCCCTTTGTAAATCTTAAATCCCTGGCTTTTTCTAAAATACTATCGTCACCAATAACATCTATTATATATCCATCTTTATCTGCAAGGAATAAAGCAAAGCCTGAACCTGATATGGTGTTATACAAATTCTCCATTATAGAATGTGCTACTGAAACTAAATCTATATTCTCTTTAACTTTAATTCCTACAGGAGCTTTATATTTCTCAACACCTCTTCCATCCATATAGTCTACATTATACTCTTTACATCTTATCCATGAATCTCTTATATCTTTTTTAACTTTTTTATTATCTATACCGTATTTCACAAATTCATTCCATGCTTTTGTAATTAATTCCGTATAATTATCCATTCTTACACTCCCACCCCTTAAGAAATATATACTCAAAACAATAAATTTATTATTTTAGTATTTGTTTTATATCACCATGGATAAAATGTATACCTAGAACTAAATCTAATATATAAAATAATAAGAGTTATTAATATAATCTACTTCGTACTTTTCACATAATTTTCTTAATAAGGTTTTTACCTTAATATTATTTTCGTCTGGATTTTTTAAAAGTTCATTAAACCTATTCTTTTCTTTTAATGTTACTTTATCTTTTATATATCCATAAACATGTTGTGCTGTGTTAATAAAATTTCCTCTACTAAAAGGCTTTTCTAAACACTGATCTATATACATATACACTTCTCTCATTGGTATAGGAGAATTTACTAAGCTACTACATTTTTTATAATAAGAATAGTCCTTTTCCATTAAAGAATACTTATACTTCGCCCATTGCTCTGTCCTTATTGAAATTGGCAAGTCTTCATTAAGAGTGTAAATACACTTCATTGCTGATATTTCCTTATCCTTAACTTCAAGCATGACATCTGAATTAATTTCTGAAATACTTTTCATATAATCTAAAAAATTACTAGTAACAACAAACTTAGAATGAGCTCCTCCTTTTTTACTTATATCTCTATCAGAATAATGGAATTTTACTGGACCATCTTCAACCTTCCATGTATTTTTAACAGAGTATAAAATATCCTTCCACTCTAAAAAACAAGGATTGAGCTGATGATGAAGATTATCAAACACTGCTGGTATTTTAATATCATTACAAATATTTAATACATCTTCTATGGTATAACTTTTATCATCATTCTCAATTACCAATCTTTTTTTCAAAGAGTTTGATAGTCTATTAAAATTATGCTTAAATCGTTCCATGGCAGAAATTTTATCTCCATATACCCCTCCAACATGAAGTATAATTTTGTTAGAATAGTCCACACCTAAACTATCTAAAAATTTGCAATGATACTCTAGATCCATAATACTTTTCTCAACAACTTCCTCATTAGGAGAATTTAGAACTGTATATTGACCAGGATGCATAGAAACCCTAATATTATTATTTTTTATAAATTCTCCACACTCTGTAAGTTCTTTATTATAGGTCTCCCACCACTTTAGGTTATTAATTGGGTGACTACCAAAGGGAATTATATCTGAACTTATCCTAAATAAATATATTGCATTTTCTATATTCCACTTTAATATATTCATTAAATCATCAATGTTACTTCTAACACACTGATTAAAAACATTATCACTAAAATTTTTTAATAAAAAGCTTCTTGAAGTTTTATATGGAATAGATGCAGGTGTACATGCATATCCAATTCTATTTTTTTCAAGCAACTTACAACACCATCCTTTTACTTAAATGAAAAGTAATAAGCTAATTGCCATTACAGCCATTCCCGCTACTAGTCCGTAGATAGATAAATGATGTTCACCATATTCTCTTGCCGATGGAAGTAATTCATCAAGAGAAATAAATATCATAATACCAGCAACTATAGCAAAAATAATTCCAAGGGTAATATTATTAATAAATGGCATCAATACCAAATAACCAATAATAGCACCTAAGGGCTCTGACAGTCCAGATAGAAAAGAATATAGAAAAGCTTTTTTTCTACTACCCGTAGCATAAAATACTGGAACTGATACTGCGATACCCTCAGGAATATTATGAATAGCAATAGCAATTGTTATAGGTATGGCTATTGATGGTTCTTGTAATGCAGAAATAAAAGTAGCCAATCCTTCTGGAAAGTTATGAATAGCCACTGCTAATGCTGTAAGTAATCCCATTCTAAGCAATTTTGTATTATCTTTTGATGTATCTTTTAAATTTTCATTTTCCGTTCCCTCTAATTCTTCAATTTTATAAATATCATGAGGATTTTCACCACTTGGTATAAGTTTGTCAATAATCGCTATAATTAACATACCAAAAAAGAAAGCTCCTACTGTAACCCAAGAACCCAATTTAAATCCAAGTTCAACGGATAATAAGTTCCTAGCTTCAACAAAAATTTCTATCATAGAAACATATATCATAACTCCTGCAGAAAATCCTAAACTAATTGATAAAAATTTTGTATTGGTCTTTTTAGCAAAAAACGCAAGAGCACTTCCAATTCCTGTACATAGCCCTGCAAATAACGTTAATGCAAAGGCAATAAAAACCTGTTCCATATCTTTTCCCCCTAATTCCTATATTTTATTCATATACTTATCAATAACTTACACAAACTTGTTTAATCAATACAATATCAATTACTGCAACTTTTACTAACTTTCACCCTAATTAAACCTAATTATTTTCATAGGATGAATTACTCTATTTTCCTTTAATAGTATAATTATTATATCATAATCAATTTAAAAATCACTACTATGCTATTCTATATAAAATAATACTTATGCTAGTATTTCAATAGTTCTATTTATATTTTTGTTTATAATATGGATATTATGTAAAAGCATACTTATGTTACAATAATATTATGTAAACTTTATTTTTATTATATAAATACTTAGCAAAAAACTTTATTACACTTAAGAATAGGAGACATTAATTATGTACGAAAATGTTAAAATGGAAAATATGACATGGCAAGAGTTTGCAAAGAAAAAAGATGATGTAATTATATTACCAATAGGTGCTACAGAACAACATGGCCCTCACTTACCTACCTGTGTAGATTCTGTATTAGCAAGAGAGTTTGCTTACCGCATAGCTGAAAAAATAAATGGAGTAGTTGCTCCAACAATTTCTTATGGATATAAATCAAAACCATTAAGTGGTGGTGGCCCATTATTTCCTGGAACTATTGACTTAAATGGTGCTACATTACAAGCCTTAGTAATGGATATAATAGATGAATTTGTTCGTGATGGCTTTACAAAAATATTTATTTTGAGTGCTCACTTTGAAAATGAAGCATTTATTGTAGAAGCTATGGATCTATGTTCTACAAAATATGGAGACAAGGTAAAGCTTCTTCTTACTAACTGGTGGGATCCAATGTCACCTGATGTAATTGATAAAGTTTTTGATGAAGTACCATTCCCAGGATGGGCTTTAGAACATGCTGCCGTTACAGAGACCTCATTAATGATGTACTTTGCACCAGAGCTTGTTAGAGAAGATAAAATATTAGATACTGAAAATGCTAGTCCAACAACTTATTTTAGATATCCTATAGAAAAAGATATCGTTCCCGAAACTGGAATACTTGCATCAGCTAAATCCTCTTCAGCTGCAAGAGGAAAAATAATTGTAGATGACGTTATTCCAAACATTGTTAAAATAGTTGAAGAAGCTTTCAGATAAATTTAAGAATTATCGCTTAATTTATAAAATTATTATGCTTCTATTTAATATAATAAAATTGCCTAGTATTATAATTATTCATACTAGGCAAACTTATTTATAAAATATCTAATTATCACATAAAACTATAATTTGTGATGGTGTTGTAATTGCAGGTATACTCTTGGTACTCATTCCATATACAACCACAAGATTTCTATTTTCTATATTGCCCAAAAAGCTCTGGCCATTTTCAAGTAATATTTGTGTTCTATTACTAATATTAAGTCTAAGTGAATCATCTCTACTGACTAATCTTCTATTGAAATGAGACACTTTGACATTTTCTTTTTTTGATTTTCTGGCTATAACAATAGCTCTATACTGTGGTGGAAATATTAATGGAACAGGTGCCAATGCATCATAAAATCCAATTATATAATCACCAGGTCTTATATTAACATGGTCTACAAAGTAAGTATCTCGGCTAACTACTAAGTTAAAATCATCATCTCTTCTTCCTCTTACTGACATTATCATTGTACATGCCGATGTGTCATTTACTGATGTTTTCATCACTTCTATACTTTTAACTACTCCTTCAATACTTAAAAATTCTTTCACTATTATTCCTCCATATAATAACATACTGTGTTGTTATTATATTATGGATTGAAAAAACTTGTGTTACAAAGAAATAAGTGCTAAATCTTATTAACTTAATAAACCTTAATTCACTTGTTTATTTTTTGTAATTACTATTTCCCTAATACAAATATCTTGTAGTTAAAACTACTTATTTTCTTGCTCAACTCTTAAATATCGAAATTATTCAGAGTCCTTAAGTTCTAAACTAGAATCTATTTGTAATTCACTACGTTTTGTTCTAACTCTTCAAATTTATTCTCATTGTTTGGATATATCCAGCACTCTGATCCAATGGCTCCTTTATAGCCTTTCTTTGAAGTGAAATTATATGTATAGAAAAATACAGCTCCACCTTCATTGAATTAGCTGTATTGATGCTATCATCTAACTTCTCTAATTTATTTTCAAATCTCATCATAAGATAAGCAGTAATTGCTATATGAAATCCCACATTTGATACTATATTTATTAATTCTTCCATTACTTTCAACCTCCTTTTAAAGTATATAAAGAGGCTCCAAAGAGCCCCTTTAACTAGTTAATCTCATAAGCTGTTTCACTGGTGTCTACAGCTATAGCACTAAGCTTTTCAACAAGCTTGCCATTCTTAGAGTTAAATATACTTTCTGCTCCAATGCAGTTATCCATTAGGTTAACTATATCCTGGGACTGAACTACTTCTTTCCCATCAGAGATAGTCAAATTAAACTTAGACTCTGCAGAATCTCTGAATGCTAACACATATTTTCTAGATGCCATTTGTTATTCCTCCCTTCTTAGAATTTCTTTGATCCTATGCCTGGTTAAGTCCGAACTCTTCAACTTTTCTAATTT